>VOFG01000127.1_pt1 | contig 666000 bp, 551 predicted proteins | sample 5384171 | NCBI WGS metagenome assembly VOFG01 (sample SAMN12384726, study PRJNA508395) | human gut metagenome | isolation source: healthy gut F | host: Homo sapiens
GCCTATAATCATCCGGACTATATTTACCCAAAGATAGTTCAAGCGGAAAGAAAGGGAAAAGGAAACCTAAATAAAGAAGAAGAAAGCAATTCTGAAACGGAAGCACCCATCAATGCCCCTTCCTCCTTCCGTCTCCGTGCCGAAGCCCTGGGCCATCCGCTGATGAACCGTGACCGCTGTGTCCGCAATGACATCGACATGGTGAAACGACCGTTTTTCATCATCGTCACCGGCGCCAACATGGCAGGGAAAAGCACCTATCTGCGTACGGTGGGCATCAATTACCTCCTTGCCTGCATCGGCGCCCCCGTCTGTGCCCGCCAAATGGAAATATGCCCGGCCCGGCTCATCACTAGCCTGCGTACCTCGGATTCACTGAACGACAACGAGTCCTACTTCTTTGCCGAACTCAAACGCCTGAAACTCATCATCGACAAGCTGCAATCGGGCGAGGAACTCTTCATCATCCTCGACGAAATACTGAAAGGAACAAACTCAATGGATAAGCAGAAAGGCTCCTTTTCCCTTATCAAGCAATTCATGACTTTGCAGGCCAATGGCATCATTGCCACCCACGACCTGCTGCTGGGAACACTCATCGACCTCTTCCCCGATGACATCCGCAACTATCGCTTCGAAGCAGACATTACAGACAATGAACTGACCTTCTCCTACCGCTTGCGCCCAGGCATCGCCCAGAATATGAACGCCTGCTTCCTGATGAAAAAAATGGGGATTGCCGTTGCCGACTAATCCCCACCACAGTTAAAGTCAAGTCTAACTCTTTGACTGATTATGCTGTTTTACATTTCTCCAGGAAAGTAGATACTGCAACCGCATCGCTACCCGTATAGTAGCGTACGGAAGTTACCGGAGTATACGTGTAAGGCACAAACTGATACAACTGTACAGCCGCAAATTTATTGTCCTGCGAAATCATGACATCCATGCGCACATTTCCACTGCCGCTACTTTTTATTTCAGTCTCGCCATTCAGCTGTTCATTCTCAATCATATCTGTAAGTTTGCCCAAATATTTCAAATCGAAGAAAACACTGCGTTCCTTGGTCACACTGCCCGTCGGCAAATAGACCACTTCCTTCGATTTCCAAAACAGACGGAACACGCCAAGCAAGACGAATGCCGTACCCAGCACCATCAAAGCCATGCTGAGAGTAGAAGATTTATCACTCATCTCAAAAATGGATGCAAAAATAAAAACACCGACCAGCAGCATAGCTACTGAAAAGATAAGTCCTGAAACACTGGTACGCTTTACAATATCGGGATGTGAAGACGCAAAAAGAGTTGCGTCAATAGTTTGAGTTGCCATAATTATAATATGTTTTAATGAATTTATTAGAAATAGAAAATACAGTATTTCCCTGCAAAAACACATAGTCTGACCATACACAAGGGAAAAAGGAAGATTCAATAAAACACTAAATGAGAATACGCCTTAGTGTGAAAATGTAATATTCGCACACCGGCTGGCAACGATAATAGGCAGTGGCATCATAGAGTTTCTCACGATGCAGAGACAAAACAGCCGCTCGCTGGGCCAGTTTGTCAATCCAGTCCTTTAAAGAAAATATATATTCCGTGGTAGAAATACGCTGTATACGGGAGTACGTCAGCGAATGTAATTGTCCACCCATGCCCGCCAGCTCTGCATCCGGCAGATAAGGCAATTGAGGCATCGCAATATAGGCATCAGTCTGCTCATGTACGGCAATAGTATTCTCACTCACAACATTCCCACCACTCACCGCTTTATTGGCAAATGTATCGCTTACAGTCTGCCATAAAGCCAATGCAAGCACCATGAATCCTATGAATCTTAAGAATTTAGCCATATCTATGTGCAAATATAACAGTTTCTTTCAGGAATTTGTTTAATGCACACATCTTTTAATGTTTCTTGGATGATTTATAGGAAATAAAAAGCCGCTCCAAACAAATTGGAACGGCTTCTATATATAAAAAGAATAGTTGAATTATTCAGCTTTAGCTTCCTCAGCAGCAGGAGCTTCTGCAACTGGTGCAGCAGTTTCTGCAGCAGGAGTAGCTTCAGTAGCAGCAGCTTTCTTTGAACGGCGGGTACGAGTAGCCTTCTTGGCAACCTTTTCCTTAGCCATGTTTTCGTTGTAGTCAACGAGTTCAATGAAGCACATTTCAGCGTTGTCACCCAAACGGTTACCAGTCTTGATGATACGAGTGTAACCACCCGGACGATCAGCAATCTTCACAGAGATTTCTTTAAACAACTCAGTTACAGCATACTTGTCTTGCAAATTGCTAAATACAACACGACGAGAATTTGTCGTATCATCCTTAGCTCTTGTAATCAAAGGCTCAACGAACTTCTTCAAAGCTTTAGCCTTTGCAACGGTCGTAGTGATTCTTTTGTGCTTGATCAAAGAACACGCCATATTAGCCAACATAGCGTTTCTATGAGAGGCAGTACGACCCAAATGGTTGAATTTTCTTATTATGTCTCATTTTTTATTCTTTATCTAATTTATATTTAGAAATATCAGTTCCAAACGACAGATTCAGACTCTCCAGCAAATCATCAAGCTCGGTAAGCGATTTCTTTCCGAAATTTCTGAATTTCAGCAGATCCGTCTTGTTGAATTGTACCAAGTCACCCAAAGTCTCTACATCCGCAGCCTTCAAACAGTTGAGAGCACGAACAGAGAGATCCATATCAACGAGCTTGGTCTTCAGCAACTGACGCATGTGCAATACTTCCTCATCAAACTCTTCATTACCGTCAACATCATTAGTTTCCAGCGTAATCTTCTCATCAGAGAAGAGCATGAAGTGATAAATCAGAATCTTAGCAGCTTCTTTCAGGGCTTCTTTCGGATGAATGGAACCGTCGGTAGTAATCTCAAGTACCAGTTTCTCGTAGTCAGTCTTCTGCTCAACGCGGAAGTTCTCTACCTGATACTTAACATTACGTATCGGAGTATAAATAGAATCGATAGGAATTACGTTCACGTCGGTGCAATATTCGCGGTTTTCGTCAGCAGGAACATAACCACGACCTTTGTTGATCGTAATATCTATCTGCATAGTCGACTTTGAATCTAAATGACAAATAACTAATTCAGGATTTAACACTTCAAATCCAGTCAAATACTTACCTATGTCACCTGCTTTAAATTCACTTGAATTCTCGATTGTAATACTTACTTTCTCGCTCTCGAATTCTTCAACTACTTGCTTGAATCTCACTTGTTTCAGATTCAAGATAATGTTAGTAACATCCTCTTTTGCTCCCGGAACACTGGAAAATTCATGCTCAACACCGTCTATCTTGATAGTAGTGATAGCAAAACCTTCCAATGAAGAAAGCAGGATGCGGCGCAGTGCATTACCTACGGTAATACCGAAACCAGGCTCCAACGGACGAAATTCGAATTTTCCGAATCTAGAGTCCGCTTCCAACATTAATACTTTATCAGGTTTTTGAAATGCTAATATCGCCATGAAATTAATTATTATTTAGAATACAATTCTACGATCAAATGCTCTTTAATGTTTTCAGGAATGTCTGCTCTTTCAGGTACATGCAGCAATTTGCCTACCTTAGAGTTATCATCCCATTCCAACCAAGGATATTTGCTATGGTTAAAGCCAGCCAGTGAATTAGCGATAACTTCCAATGATTTGGATCTTTCACGAACACCGATCACCTGACCCGGTTTCACTGCATAAGAAGGAATATTCACAACCTCACCGTCTACAGTAATGTGCTTGTGGCTCACCAACTGACGAGCAGCTGCGCGAGTAGGAGCAATACCCAAACGGAATACGATATTGTCAAGGCGACCTTCCAACAATTGGAGAAGGATTTCACCAGTAATACCTTTAGCAGTCTCAGCCTTCTCAAACAAGTTGCGGAATTGTTTTTCCAAAACGCCATAAGTATATTTGGCTTTCTGTTTCTCACGAAGTTGAACACCGTATTCAGAAGTCTTTCTCTTTCTGGAATTACCGTGCTGTCCGGGAGGATAGTTCTTCTTTGACAATACTTTATCTGCTCCAAAGATACCTTCACCGAATTTACGGGCTATTCTTGATTTTGGTCCAGTATATCTAGCCATTTCTTTTAAATATTTAATTGTTTATTCATGAACTTGGGTTTGTTGCAGCCGCGATTGCAGAGAGAAAGTTTACAATCCAATAACAAAATCAAGTCTCACTTCTATTAAAGGTAAATTTTAAACTCTACGTCTTTTCGGAGGACGACAACCGTTGTGCGGAAGCGGAGTTACGTCAATGATTTCAGTAACCTCGATACCTGCACCGTGGATAGTTCTAATAGCAGACTCACGTCCGTTACCCGGGCCCTTCACATATGCTTTTACCTTTCTCAAGCCAAGATCGTATGCTATCTTAGCACAATCTTGAGCAGCCATCTGTGCTGCGTAGGGAGTGTTCTTCTTTGAACCTCTAAAACCCATCTTTCCAGCAGAAGACCAAGAAATGATCTGACCTTCGCTGTTTGCCAGAGAAACAATAATGTTGTTAAAAGATGAATGAACATGCAACTGTCCATTAGCATCAACCTTCACATTTCTCTTTTTTGCTGCAACTGTTTTTGCCATATCAACAATTATTATTTAGTAGCTTTTTTCTTATTAGCAACGGTTTTCTTTCTACCCTTACGAGTACGGGCATTGTTCTTTGTGCTCTGACCTCTTACTGGAAGACCAATACGATGACGAACACCACGATAGCAACCGATATCCATTAAACGCTTAATGTTCAATTGAACTTCAGAACGAAGATCACCTTCAACCTTATACTCTGCACCAATGATCTCACGAATCTTGGCAGCCTGATCATCCGTCCAGTCTTTTACTTTCAGGTCTCTGTCAACACCTGCTTTATCCAAAATTTTTGCTGAACTACTACGACCTATACCATATACATAGGTCAACGCAACTTCACCTCTCTTGTTTTGAGGCAAATCGACACCAACTATTCTTATAGCCATATACTAAATTATTTTTTTTGCAAAAATAATAATATTATCCTTGACGTTGTTTATACTTAGGATTTTTCTTGTTAATAACATACAAACGGCCATTACGTCTAACGATCTTACACTCTGGCGTACGTTTCTTTAAGGATGCTCTTACTTTCATATCTTAATTTTATTTATATCTAAATACAATTCTTCCTTTCGATAAATCGTAAGGAGACATTTCGACTCTTACTTTATCCCCTGGCAGGATTTTGATGTAATGCATCCGCATCTTACCGGAAATATGTGCAGTAATCTCATGTCCGTTTTCTAATTCAACACGAAACATTGCATTAGACAATGCTTCAACTATAACTCCATCTTGTTCTATTGCAGATTGCTTTGCCATATTAATTTCTTAAATTGCTTTATCTCCTAATACTTCTTCAATGAACTCGAATGATGACAATATATCAGCTTCACCAGTGCCGACTGCTATCGTATGTTCAAAATGAGCTGCACACTTGCGGTCTTTTGTCCTCACCGTCCAGCCATCACGCTCCATGAGTATTTGTCGGTTACCTAAAGTTATCATCGGTTCAATGGCAATGCACAAGCCTTTCTTCAGCATTGTCCCATAACCACGCTTTCCGTAATTGGGAACCTGAGGATCTTCATGCATTTCCTTGCCTATTCCGTGACCCACAAACTCACGCACCACACCATAAGAATTAGATTCGCAGTGCTGCTGTATCGCATAACCGATATCACCCAACCGCTTGCCGTGAACGGCATTCTGTATCCCTATGTACAATGCTTCTTTAGTAACCTTCAGTAATTTGCGGACTTCTTCGTCAACTTCACCTACACAAAACGTATAGGCTGAGTCGCCACAAAAGCCATTCATGTAAGTACCACAATCAACAGACACGATATCACCATCTTTCAGTACCACATCATCTCCCGGAATACCATGTACCACCTGGTCATTTACAGATGTGCAAATAGAAGCTGGAAACGGATCGCCATATTGATTAGGAAAACCTTTAAAGGTTGGAACAGCACCATTGTCTCTGATGAACTCTTCCGCCACCCTATCCAGCTCTTTTGTTGTCACTCCGGGCTTTATAACCTTAGCTATCTCAGCCAACGTCTTTCCAACAAGCAAATTACTCTTGCGGAGCAGCTCTATTTCATCTTCTGTTTTAAGAAATATCATTCTTCAAAAAAGATTAATATGCAGCTACATTACCACTGCGGCCTTTAATACGTCCGGATTTCAGCAAACCGTCATAGTGTCTCATCAACAAATGACTTTCTACCTGCTGGAGAGTATCAAGCACCACACCCACAAGGATTAACAAAGATGTACCGCCAAAGAATTGAGCAAACTCAGCTTTCACACCGAATATACCGGCAAACGCAGGCATAATGGCAACCAAGGCCAAGAAGAAAGAACCAGGCAAAGTAATACGCGACATAATCACGTCAATATACTCAGCAGTTTGCTTTCCTGGCTTGATACCCGGAATAAAACCATTGTTTCTCTTCATATCTTCAGCCATCTGAGTCGGGTTAATAGTAATTGCAGTATAGAAATACGTAAACAATATAATCAACACTGCAAAAATCAAATTATACCAAAAGCTTGTATGATCAGTCAATGCACGTACGAAACCATTTGCATCATTTACATTTGAGAACCCAACAAGAGTGATAGGAATAAACATGATAGCCTGAGCAAAAATGATAGGCATCACGTTAGCAGCATTCACCTTCAAAGGAATATACTGTCTAGCACCGCCATATTGCTTGTTACCCACGATCTTCTTCGCATATTGTACAGGAATCTTTCTAGTTCCCTGCACCAAAAGAATAGCGAATGCAATAACAACCAGCAGAACAACAAGCTCAATCAAGAACATTACCAGACCACCAGTCTTGTCCGTCATACGGGAAATCAATTCCTGGAATAAGGACTGTGGCAGACGGGCGATGATACCAATCATGATAATCAGCGAAATACCATTACCGATACCCTTATCCGTAATTCTCTCACCAAGCCACAAAATAAACATACTTCCAGCCGCTAAAATAATGGTAGAAGTAAACATAAACAGAGTCCAATCTAATGAAGCATTTAAAGAAGGACCAGCCTGCATCTTAAGATTGAGCAAATAAGAAGGAGCCTGAACCAAAAGAATAAGAATCGTCAGATAACGAGTATATTGATTCATTTTTCTTCTACCACTCTCACCTTCGCGCTGCAATTTCTGGAAATACGGAACCGCAATACCCAGCAACTGAATCACAATGGAGGCAGAGATGTACGGCATGATACCCAATGCAAAAATAGAGGCATTGGAAAATGCTCCTCCGGAAAACATATTTAACAAGGCTAAAAGACCTTCGCTTGTCTGTTGATGCAATTGTGTCAGCATTGACGGATTGATACCCGGCAAAACGACATACGAACCAAAACGGTAGATTGCCACAAACAATATGGTAATGAGGATCCGTTGTCTCAGATCCTCAATTTTCCATATATTCTTTAATGTTTCAATAGCTTTTCTCATTGAATTAGAGTTTTACTACTTGTCCACCAGCAGCTTCGATGGCAGCAACAGCAGTCTTAGAAAATGCATGTGCTTGTACATCCAACTTAGCAGTCAAAGTTCCGTTACCTAATACTTTTACCAACTGGCTTGCAGAAATGAAACCAGCAGCAATGAAGTCACTGATACCTACAGTCTGCAAGTTCTTTGCTTCAGCCAATTTCTGAATTGTATCCAAGTTGATAGCCTTATACTCTACACGATTGATATTTTTAAAGCCAAACTTAGGTACACGACGTTGAAGAGGCATCTGACCACCTTCAAAACCGATTTTCTTAGAGTATCCAGATCTTGATTTAGCTCCTTTATGACCTCTAGTAGAAGTACCTCCCAAGCCAGAACCCGGACCACGTCCAATTCTCTTTCTTGTTTTAGTAGATCCCTCTGCAGGTTTTAAATTACTTAAGTTCATATTGTAATTCGTTTTATATTCAACAAATAATTACTTAACAATGGTAACCAAGTGTTTAACCTTATCCACCATTCCAAGAATTGAAGGAGTGCATTCGTGTTCAACCACACGATTCAACTTATGAAGTCCCAGTGCATCGAGAGTTCTCTTCTGATCAGCAGGAGCACCAATTCTACTTTTAACTTGTTTAATCTTTATAGTCGACATATTCTTCCTCCTTATCCTCTAAATACTTTTTCCATACTAACTCCTCTGTTCTGGGCAACCATACGAGCATCGCGCATTTCACTCAATGCCAAGATAGTAGCCTTTACCAAGTTGTGCGGGTTGGAAGAACCTTTTGACTTAGCCAAAACGTCTGTTACACCAACACTTTCCAATACGGCACGCATTGCACCGCCAGCAACAACACCGGTACCGTGAGAAGCCGGTTTAATAAATACTTCAGCGCCACCGAACTTTGCAGACTGTTCGTGAGGAACTGTACCTTTCAGTACAGGCACTCTTGTCAGGTTTTTCTTTGCAGATTCAACACCTTTGGCAATAGCAGCGGTTACTTCACCAGCTTTACCAAGGCCCCAACCGATGATGCCTTCTTCGTTTCCTACTACCACAATAGCAGAGAAACTAAAAGTTCTACCACCTTTGGTTACTTTGGTTACACGATTAATAGCAACCAATCTGTCTTTCAGCTCTATATCGTTTGTAATCTTAACTCTATTATTAAGTCCTGCCATAATGATTAAAATTTAAGTCCACCGTTACGGGCAGCATCAGCCACCTCTTTTACTCTCCCATGATACAAGTAACCATTACGGTCGAAAACAACAGTAGTAATACCTGCTTCCTGAGCTTTTTTCGCAATCAGTTCACCTACTTTAGCAGCTTGTTCCTTCTTTGGCATTTTTTCAGTCATACCCAACGAAGAAGCGGCAGCCAATGTCTTACCGGACAAGTCATCGATAATCTGAACATAGATTTGCTTGTTACTTCTAAATACACTCATACGCGGGCATTCAGTAGTACCTGAAATTTTGTTGCGTACTCTATATTTGATCTTAATTCGTCTTTCTATTTTTGTTGTCATAATAATATCAATTTAAATGATTATTTAGCACCAGCTGATTTACCAGACTTTCTACGAATTTCTTCGCCAACAAACTTAATACCCTTACCCTTATACGGTTCAGGCTTACGGAAAGAACGTATTTTAGAGCAAACTTGACCAAGTAACTGCTTGTCGCAAGATTCCAATATAATCAAAGGATTCTTGTTTCTTTCAGACTTAGTCTCAACTTTAACTTCAGGAGGCAACTGTATAAAGATACTGTGAGTATAACCTAAAGCCAGTTCAATGATATTACCCTGGTTAGAAGCACGGTAACCTACACCTACAAGCTCCAATTCTTTTTTATATCCTTCAGAGACACCAACTACCATGTTGTGTACCAAAGAACGGTATACAATCCATGGAATGCATGCTTTTGCTTGGGGTTATCCAGCATTGCATTTTCATTCTCAGCCAAAACAACATGACCGTCTTCGATGGCAACATTGATAGCAGGATTTACATATTGGCTCAGTTCGCCTTTGGGTCCCTTCACGGTAACCACATTTTCTTTCAGAGTAACTGTTACTCCAGCGGGAATACTAATGGGTAATTTTCCTATTCTTGACATTGCTAATTCCTCCTATTAATATACATAACACAAAACTTCACCACCAATCTTCAGTTCAGCGGCTTCTTTGTTGGTCATTACACCCTTGGAAGTAGATATTATAGCAATACCCAAACCATTAATAACACGCGGCATGTCTTTATAACCGGTATATTGACGCAAACCCGGAGAAGAGATTCTCTCCAGCTTCTTGATTGCGTTAACCTTGTTTACCGGATCATACTTCAAGGCAACTTTGATTGTACCTTGAGGACCATCTTCTACAAACTTATAATTAAGAATGTAGCCCTTTTCAAAAAGAATCTTAGTGATTTCTTTTTTCAAATTAGAAGCCGGAACTTCCACAACTCTGTGCTTCGCTTGAATAGCGTTCCGCAACCTCGTCAAATAATCTGCTATTGGATCAGTCATATAAAAAATAAATTAAATTAATCAGGCCTACCCTGACAATATTTAAAAACAATAATTACCAGCTTGCTTTCTTTACACCGGGAATAAGACCGTTAGAAGCCATCTCACGGAACTGGATTCTGGAGATGCCAAACTGACGGATATATCCTTTGGGACGACCTGTCAGCTTGCAACGGTTGTGCATGCGAATCGGGTTAGAATTTTTAGGCAAATCCTGCAATTTCTGTGCAGCTTCAAAAGCTTCAGCAGGATCACCGGTTCTAACGATTTGCTTCAACGCAGCTCTTTTCTCGGCATATCTGGCTACTAATTTAGCACGCTTTACTTCGCGTGCTTTCATTGATTCCTTTGCCATATTATCAATCTTTTTTAGCGTTTTTAAACGGTAAACCGAATTCTTTCAACAAGGCATACCCTTCTTCATCTGTTTGCGCAGAGGTTACAAAGGTAATATTCATTCCGAGAATTCTAGTAATACTATCGATATTAATTTCAGGGAAAATGATTTGTTCCTGAATACCAAGGGTATAGTTACCCTTACCATCGAACTTACTTTCAATACCCTTGAAGTCGCGGATACGAGGCAGAGCTACACGAACCAACTTTTCAAGGAATTCGTACATTCTCTCACGACGCAGAGTTACCATAACGCCAATCGGCATTTTCTTACGCAACTTAAAGTTTGCAATATCCTTACGAGAAATGGTTGCCACGGCTTTCTGGCCAGTGATAGTAGTCATTTCATTAATTGCCACTTCAATAATCTTCTTGTCGGCAACAGCCATACCCAGACCCTGATTGATAACAATCTTCTTAAGTACGGGTATCTGCATAGAAGAAGAATACTGGAACTGTGATTTCAATGCAGGCGCAATACGCTCTGCATATTCTTTCTTAAGGCTAGCAGTATTACTCATTACTTAATCTCCTCTCCTGATTTTTTAGAATAACGCACTAAAGTGCCTTCAGCACTTACTTTTCTACCAACACGCGTTGCTTTGCCAGTCTTTGGATCAACGGGGTTCAAGTTTGACAAGTGGATAGAAGCTTCTTGCTTCACAATACCACCTTGCGGGTTCTTAGCATTCGGTTTTGTGCTCTTAGACACCATGTTGATACCTTCAACGATTGCGCGGTTTTTATCAACAAGAACCTTCAATACACGACCAGTCTTACCCTTGTCTTCACCGGAGTTTACATAAACTGTATCGCCTTTTTTAATATGTAATTTACTCATTACTCAAATCTTTTACAATATTAAAGTACTTCAGGAGCGAGTGACACAACTTTCATGTTAGTAGCACGAAGTTCACGAGCTACCGGACCGAAAATACGACTACCTCTAATTTCACCTGCATTGTTCAACAACACGCAAGCATTATCATCAAAACGTATGTAAGAGCCATCAGCACGACGGATTTCTTTCTTAGTACGTACGATCAAAGCTTTAGACACTGCACCTTTTTTAATATCACTTGAAGGGATAACGCTCTTAACAGAAACGACAATCACGTCCCCTACTGAAGCATAGCGACGACCTGTACCACCCAAAACGCGGATACAGAGAGCCTCTTTTGCCCCACTATTATCACATACTGTAAGTCTGGATTCTACTTGTATCATAATTACTTAGCTCTTTCAATTATTTCTACCAATCTCCATCTCTTAGTCTTGCTCAAAGGACGAGTTTCCATGATGTGTACAGTATCGCCGATATTGCACTCATTCTTTTCATCATGAGCATGGTACTTCTTCGTCTTGCTAACGAACTTACCATATATGGGGTGTTTCTCCTTAAACTTAGCTGCTACTGTAATGGTCTTATCCATCTTGTTGCTCAGCACAACCCCAGTTCTTTCTTTTCTTAAATTTCTTGCTTCCATCAAGCTCATCATTTATTGTTAAGTTCTCTTTGGCGTAATTCAGTCTTCATACGCGCAATAGTCCTGCGTAATTGTTTGATCTGAGCAGGATTATCCAAAGGAGAAATAGAATGATTTAAAATCACTTGGTTGTAATTAGCTACTTCTGCTTCAACTCTTTCTACCAAGTCACTGGTAGGCATCTCTTTAATTTCTGCTGTTTTCATACTTCTTACGCATTTTGATTTTGAATATCATAATCACGTCTAACCACAAACTTAGTTGTGATAGGAAGCTTCTGTGCAGCCAAGCGCAAAGCTTCTTTAGCGATTTCATAAGATACTCCTTCGGCTTCGATAATAATTCTACCCGGTGTAACAGGCGCTACGAATCCTTCCGGCGCACCCTTACCCTTACCCATACGCACATCAGCAGGCTTTCTGGTGATAGGTTTGTCGGGGAAAATACGAATCCAAATCTGTCCTTGACGTTGCATATATCTTGTCACTGCAATACGCGCAGCTTCAATCTGACGGCCTGTAATCCATTTCGTTTCCAAGGCCTTAATACCAAAAGATCCGAAAGCCAACTGGTTTCCTCTTTGGGCATTACCCTTTTGACGGCCTTTTTGTTGTCTTCTGAATTTTGTTTTTTTCGGTTGTAACATAATTCCTAAAAATCAAATTCGTTAGCGATTATTTTTCTTTCTTTTGAAGTTCTTTCCGCCATTGTTTCCGCTATTGCTTCCACGACCACTTTCCTTGCTTTGCGTAAAGTTCGGAGCCAACTCCTTCTTACCATAAACTTCACCTCTACAAATCCAAACTTTAATGCCGAGAAGACCAACCTTAGTCAATGCTTCTGCATGACAATAGTCGATATCTGCTCTGAAAGTGTGCAACGGAGTTCTTCCTTCCTTATACATTTCAGAACGGGCCATTTCTGCACCATTCAAACGTCCTGAAATCTGAATCTTAATACCTTCCGCACCCATACGCATTGTATTGGCAATAGCCATCTTGATGGCACGACGGTAGGCTATTTTGCCTTCAACCTGACGGGCAATGTTGTTAGCCACGATAACAGCATCCAACTCTGGTCTCTTAACTTCGAAGATATTAATCTGAATATCCTTATCAGTAACCTTCTTCAACTCCTCTTTCAACTTGTCAACTTCTTGGCCACCTTTGCCGATAATGATACCCGGACGTGCAGTACAAACGGTAATAGTCACGAGTTTCAGTGTACGTTCAATTACAATTCTTGACACACTAGCCTTTGCCAGACGAGCGTTCAAATATTTACGAATCTTGCTATCTTCCAGCAGAGAATCGCCGTAATTCTTTCCACCATACCAATTGGAATCCCATCCTCTGATAATTCCTAAACGGTTGCTTATTGGATTAACTTTTTGTCCCATTTACCTTAATTTTGATCTTCGTTATTACTTTTAGAACCAACGAACAACGTTACGTGGTTTGAACGTTTACGAATTCTGTAACCTCTACCCTGCGGAGCCGGTCTCATTCTCTTGAGTGTAGCACCACCATCAACAAAAATCTTGGTTACGAATAACTCGCCACTTTCAGCTTTACGTTCGTTTTTCTGCTCCCAGTTAGCAATTGCAGAGCGCAGTAATTTCTCAACTCTTGCAGCTGCTTCCTTTGAGGAAAACTTCAAAACGCCGAGTGCTCTGTTCACTTCCATCCCACGAATCATGTCAGCCACGAGACGCATTTTACGGGGGAAGTAGGAACATTTTGCAATTTCGCAAAATACATGGACTTAAGGGCTTCTTTTCTTTTTTCAGCCGATATTTTTTTTCTTGCTCCCATTATATTATTACTTTATTATTTCAGATAAATCCTGTTATTTTTTCTTGTTACCAGCGTGTCCTCTGAATGTACGAGTTGGAGCGAACTCGCCCAACTTGTGTCCTACCATATTTTCGGTAACATAAACAGGAATAAATTTATTTCCATTGTGAACTGCAACAGTATGGCCTACGAAATCAGGCGAAATCATTGAAGCTCTGGCCCAGGTCTTAACTACCACTTTCTTGCCCGATTCATTCATGGCAAGCACTTTCTTCTCAAGCTTAACGTTAATATACGGACCTTTTTTTAATGAACGACTCATAATTTACTCAATTAATCAGATTACTTCTTTCTTCTCTCAATAATATACTTAGACGATTGTTTCTTCGGAGCTCTTGTCTTAAGACCCTTAGCGTACAATCCCTTACGAGATCTCGGGTGTCCTCCTGAAGCACGTCCTTCACCACCACCCATCGGGTGATCAACCGGGTTCATAACAACACCACGGTTACGCGGACGACGTCCTAACCAACGAGAACGTCCAGCTTTACCTGAACTTTCCAATCCATGATCTGAGTTACCAACGCTACCCACAGTAGCCTTACATGTGCTGAGGATCTGACGAACCTCACCAGAAGGCAACTTAATAACGCAGTATTTACCTTCTCTTGAAGTCAACTGAGCGAAGTTACCAGCCGAGCGAACCAAAGCAGCGCCTTGACCCGGACGTAATTCGATGTTGTGAATTACAGTACCGACGGGAATATTCTGAAGCGGAAGAGCATTACCGATTTCCGGAGCAGCTGTTTCACCTGACATCAAAGTCGCGCCAACTTGCAATCCATTGGGAGCAATAATATATCTTTTTTCACCATCTGCATAAAACAACAGAGCGATACGTGCCGAACGGTTCGGATCGTATTCGATTGTTTTAACCACTGCAGGTACACCGTCTTTATTTCTCTTGAAATCAATGATACGGATAATCTTCTTACTGCCGCCACCGATGTAGCGCATGGTCATTTTACCAGTATTGTTACGACCACCAGTAGATTTCTTACCAAATACAAGAGACTTTTCTGGTACTCGTGCAGTAATCTCTTCGAAAGTACCAATAATTTTATGTCTTTGCCCCGGTGTTGTGGGCTTAAATTTACGTACTGCCATTTCTTTTAAATATTGCTATAAAAATCAATAGTATCTCCTTCTTTCAACGTAACAACCGCTTTTTTGTAAGCGTTTGTACGTCCGTTGATGATACCTGCGCGTGTATAACGGCTCTTGTTCTTGCCGGCATAACGGATTGTATTCACATCAACTACGGTAACGTTGTAAAGGGCTTCTACTTCGTTCTTAATTTCCAGTTTATTAGCTTCAGGACGCACGATAAAGCCGAAACGATTGTTCGTCTTATCTGTAATTGCTGTCATTTTCTCTGTTACTAACGGTTTAATAATAATTCCCATTATTTAAGCCTCCTTTTTACATTAAGATATTGTCAATAGCAGAAAGAGCGCTTTCAGCAAACACAACAACTCCAGCGTCCAATACTCTGTAAGTATTTAACCCTGAGACAGTCTGCACATTAGCGCCCTTCACGTTACGAGCCGACAAATATACGTTTTTATTTGCTTCCGGTAAAATTACAAGCAGCTTTTTGTCAGAAACTTTAAGATTTTTTGTCATAACAACAAAATCTTTAGTCTTAGGAGCTTCAAAGTTGAAGTCTTCCACTACAATGATGCCATTGTTCTGTGCCTTGTAAGACAAAGCCGACTTGCGTGCCAGAGCCTTTACTTTCTTATTCAGTTTGAAGAAGTAATCTCTCGGTTTCGGACCGAATACACGTCCACCACCAACGAGAACCGGTGAGTTCATGTCACCACGACGTGCACCACCGCCACCTTTCTGGCGACCGATTTTGCGGGTAGAACCGCTGATTTCGCTTCTTTCCTTTGACTTGTGTGTACCCTGACGCTGGTTAGCCAAATACTGCTTTACGTCCAGGTAGATAGCGTGGTCGTTGGGCTCAATTCCGAAGATAGACTCGTTTAACGTAATCTTTCTCCCAGTGTCTTCACCTTTAATGTTATATACGTTAACTTCCATTATTTCTCAATTATTACGATTGAACCTTTGCAACCAGGAACAGAACCCTTAATCAAAAGAAGATTGTGTTCCGCGATTACTTTTAATACTTGCAGATTTTGAACAGTTACCCTGTCTCCACCAAGCTGTCCGCCCATGCGCATTCCTTTGAATACTTTTGCAGGGTAAGAACAAGCACCGATAGAACCCGGCTTACGGGCGCGATTGTGCTGACCATGAGTAGTCTGACCCACACCGCCGAAACCATGACGTTTCACAACACCCTGGAAACCTTTACCCTTAGAAGTTCCGACAACGTCAACGAAGTCAGCGCCTTCAAACAATTCTACGGTAACAGTATCACCCAGATTCAATTCTGTCTCAAATTCCTTGAACTCAGCCAAGTGTTTCTTGGGAGTTACTCCAGCTTTCTTGAAGTGGCCCATCAGGGGCTTTGTAGTGTGTTTTTCCTTTTTGTCCTGGAAACCCAACTGAACAGCCTGATAGCCGTCCTTTTCTACAGTTTTCACTTGAGTAACAACACAAGGACCTGCTTCGATAACAGTGCATGGTACATTCTTACCCTCGGCACTGAAAACGGATGTCATTCCGATTTTTTTTCCTAATAATCCTGGCATTTCACTTAATTTTTAATACTTACACTTTGATTTCTACTTCCACACCACTCGGCAACTCCAACTTCATCAGAGCATCTACGGTCTTAGCTGTTGAGCTATAGATGTCGATCAGTCTCTTATAAGAAGAGAGTTCGAATTGTTCACGCGACTTCTTGTTAACGAAAGTCGAACGGTTTACGGTAAAGATACGCTTATGCGTAGGAAGAGGAATAGGACCGCTAACGATTGCGCCCGTTGTCTTCACCGTTCTTACAATTTTCTCAGCTGATTTGTCAACCAAGTTGTGGTCGTAAGATTTCAGTTTGATTCTAATTTTTTGACTCATTACTGTCTTAATTATTAATAGTGTTATTTATACAAGAAAGTTCCGTAGGTTAAGAGTCATTCGCTAACCTACGGACTTTTTCAGTTTATTATTTAGAGCAAGTCTGCACGACCTTTCACTTCTTCCAATACCGCCTTGGCGATAGAGTTGGAAACCTGTGCATGGTGAGAGTATACCATTGAAGAGGTTGCACGACCCGAAGTGATGGTACGCAACGCAGTTACGTAACCGAACATTTCTGCCAGCGGAACCATTGCTTTCACGATGCGGGCACCCGAACGGCTTGATTCCATACCTTCTACCTGACCGCGGCGCTTGTTCAAGTCACCGATAACGTCACCCATGTTTTCTTCCGGAGTAACAACTTCCAGTTTCATGATAGGCTCCATCAATACCGGACCTGCCTTGGCGCAAGCATTCTTGTAGGCTTGGATGGCACAGATTTCGAATGACAGCTGGTCGGAGTCTACCGGGTGGAAAGAACCGTCGACCAAAGTCACCTTCAGTGAATCCAGCGGATAGCCTGCCAATACACCGTTCTTCATTGCAGTTGTGAAACCTTTCTGTACGGACGGGATGAATTCCTTAGGAATGTTACCACCCTTCACTTCGTCAACAAACTGCAAGCCGCCTTGAGTGAAATCCTCATCAACCGGGCCGATATTCACGATGATGTCCGCAAACTTACCACGACCACCCGACTGCTTCTTGTAAACTTCACGCAAGTTAACAGTCTTCGTGATAGCTTCCTTATAGTTAACCTGAGGCTTACCCTGGTTACATTCAACCTTGAACTCACGTTTCAGACGGTCGATGATGATATCCAAGTGAAGCTCACCCATACCGGAGATAACCGTCTGGCCTGTCTGCTCGTCAGTCTTCACTGTGAACGTCGGGTCTTCTTCGGCCAACTTGGCCAAGCCATTAGACAGCTTATCCATATCCTTCTGAGTCTTAGGCTCAACGGCGATACCGATTACCGGTTCGGGGAAGTCCATAGATTCCAATACGATCGGTGCAGTCTCGTCGCACAGCGTATCACCGGTATGTATATCCTTGAAGCCTACACCAGCGCCGATATCACCGGCACCGATCACCTCAACAGGATTCTGCTTGTTTGAGTGCATCTGGAACAAACGTGAAACACGCTCTTTCTTACCGGAGCGAGAGTTGTAGATATAAGAACCGGCTTCGATCTTACCGGAGTAAACGCGGAAGAAAGTCAGACGGCCCATGAACGGGTCGGTTGCGATCTTGAACGCCAAAGCAGAAGTCTTTTCATCTTCGCTCGGCTTACGGTCCTCTTCGGCACCGGTTTCAGGATTTGTACCGATAACGTTCTCTGTATCCAGCGGAGAAGGCAGGAATGCGCAAACGTAGTCGAGCAATGTCTGCACACCTTTGTTCTTGAATGAAGAACCGCACAACATAGGAACGACAGCCATTTTTACGGTAGCGTTACGGAGAGCTCTCAACACTTCCTCTTCTGTGATAGTGGAAGGATCATCGAAATATTTCTCCATCAGGGCATCGTCAAACTCAGCTACTTTTTCGAGCATTTTATCTCTCCATTCGTTGGCTTCGTCCACCAGGTCGGCAGGAATTTCCTCCACTGTGTAGTCAGCGCCCATTGTTTCATCATGCCAGTAGATAGCTTTCATCTTGATAAGGTCCACCAGACCTTTGAAAGACTCTTCGGCACCGATAGGCACAACGATAGGACAAGGGTTTGCTCCCAAAACGTCCTTCATCTGGCGGACAACTTCGAAGAAGTCGGCGCCCGAACGGTCCATTTTGTTAACGTATGCGATACGCGGAACGTTGTATTTGTCGGCCTGACGCCAAACGGTTTCGGATTGCGGCTCAACGCCACCTACTGCACAGTAAGCAGCAACGGCGCCGTCAAGAATACGCAAAGAACGTTCCACCTCAGCGGTAAAGTCAACGTGTCCCGGAGTATCAATCAAGTTGATTTTGTACGTATTACCGGCATATTTCCAACGGGTAGTGGTGGCTGCGGAGGTGATAGTGATACCACGTTCCTGCTCTTGCTCCATCCAGTCCATTGTAGCGGCACCGTCATGCACCTCACCGATTTTGTGGGTCAAACCCGTATAAAACAAAATACGTTCAGAGGTTGTGGTTTTTCCGGCATCGATGTGAGCCATGATACCGATATTGCGTGTCAAATGTAAATCATTCTTTGCCATTTTCTAATTCCTTTTACTTTAAGTTTTTTAATCTTCGATTGTCAGTCTCTTATAGTATATTAGAATCTGAAATGAGCAAATGCGCGGTTGGCTTCAGCCATTCTGTGCATATCTTCTTTACGTTTGTAAGCACCGCCTTGTTCGTTGAAAGCATCCATGATTTCAGCAGCCAGCTTATCAGCCATAGACTTACCGCCACGTTTGCGTGCAAAGATAATCAGATTCTTCATAGAGATAGACTCTTTACGGTCGGGACGGATTTCAGTAGGAACTTGGAAAGTGGCACCACCTACGCGGCGAGACTTCACTTCCACTTGAGGAGTTACGTTGTCCAATGCTTTTTTCCAGATTTCAAGAGCTGATTTCTCTTCGTTCTGCATTTTGTTCTTCACTGTTTCCAGAGCGGCGTAGAAGATTTCGTAAGAGGTATTCTTCTTTCCGTCGTACATCAGGTGGTTTACGAATTTGGAAACTTTCACATCATTAAAAACGGGATCCGGAAGGATAACGCGTTTTTTAGGTTTTGCTTTTCTCATTTGTCTGAAAGAATAATGTTTTTCGTTCTTGGTTGTTTACTTCTGTTTTCTTCAACTCTCCCACCGGAGAATTTACTCAACCTTTAGCATTTCCAACAAACTAAAACGTAAGTTATTACTTTTAATTTTTACTGTTTATCAGTTTCGGCCGCTTGATTATTTCTTCTTGGCGGGAGCAGCCTGTCCCGGTTTCGGACGCTTAGCACCGTATTTGGAACGTCTTTGGGTACGGTTGGCAACGCCTGCGGTATCCAAAGTACCACGAACGATGTGATAACGTACACCCGGAAGGTCTTTCACACGACCGCCGCGCACCAATACGATTGAGTGTTCCTGCAAGTTGTGACCTTCTCCCGGAATGTAAGAGTTCACCTCTTTACCGTTGGTCAAACGTACACGAGCTACTTTACGCATAGCTGAATTCGGTTTCTTCGGAGTGGTAGTGTACACTCTCACGCAAACGCCACGTCTTTGAGGACAAGAATCCAAGGCGGGAGACTTACTTTTCTCTACCAAAACCTCGCGTCCTTTTCTTACTAATTGCTGAATTGTAGGCATTTTAATTGTTTTTAGTTATATATTATTGTTTATATTAATTCAAAACTATACACTTTTGGGCTGCAAAGATACTAATAAGTTTTGAATAATCAATGCACTACAAGTTTTTTTTTTGATTTTATGCTTCCCCCTTGATGTTGGGCAGCGGCGGGAGGGGCTGTTCGTCCGGCATGCGAATGGGGCCAAAAGCGCGTTCATATTTGCCTATGTTCTCTTCGAGCGCGCGCAGCAGGCGTTTGGCGTGTTCGGGCGCCAGCACGATGCGCGACTGCACTCCGGCTTTGGGCATCCCCGGCATCACCCGCACAAAATCCACGATAAACTCCGAGCTGGAGTGGGTGATAATGGCAAGATTGGCATACGTGCCTTGCGCTACTTCCTCTTTCAGTTCAATCTGCAATTGTCCGTTATTATTCTCCTGATTTTCCATAATTGTTTATACATCATTATTATTTATATAGATAGGGGCAAATATACTTCTTTTCATCGGGAACACACAACATACTCCGGTGTAAAAAAAGCCACTGCCCCCATAAAGCACAAAAAAAAGTTCCGCCCCTGCAAGCCGGCCGGCCTGCAAGGGCGAAATCTTTACACAGCCGCAGTGTCGTCCACCGCCAGCCGCCTGTCGCAATTCTCCCGCATGCAGCGGCAAGTCAACGCTTTCGCCAGCTCCGCTTTCAGCGAGAAGATTTCGGTGTGCATCTCCTTCACGCGTGCACTCAGCCCGAAGTAGTCCTGCAACACCTTTTCCAGCTGCCCGACGAGGAAGCCGTACTGTTCCCTCACCAGCTCGCTGAACTCTTTCATCTTCTCCACTTTCTTCTTGCTCCGTTTGGAGAGGAACGGGAGGAACGCCAGCAGGCATTCCAGCATTTTTTCAATAATCGCTTTCATCTTTCACTCCTTTCTTTTTGTTCATAACCACAGATGCGCATCATCCCAACGGGTCCTGCTCCTCGCCGCCGCCCGGCACGCTGCCGCCTGCATCTTCCTCTTCTTTCTGCCCGTTCAGGTAGGTTTGCAGATCCACGAACTCCATTGCGTCTTCGGCGCGTGTAGAGGCCAAATCGGGGCGCACGCCGGTCGAAGGGCGGAAGTTGATGCGCACTGTCCGTATCTTCTTTGCCGTACAGTCCTTCTCCGTTTCCGAGCCCTCGGTACGCGCCGAGAGGCTGAACACCCCGAAATCGCGGATGTTCACCGAATGTCCGTTGTACAGGTTCTTGCGCATGCACTCCACGAAGTTGGCAATCACGCTGAGAATATCACCTTTGGAGAGCGAACTGTTCTCTTTCATCTGGTACGCAATCTTGTCGATGCCCACGCTCTGTCCCAAAGGTGAGCAGTTGCGGGTAATACTTCGCCGCTGCCGTTTGGTCCGCCACATTCTTACGCAATGCTTTTTTAAATACAATAGCCATACTCTTGTCTCCTTTTTACTTTTTTTTAAGTGAATATTGTCTTTGGTTTCTCCACCATCCCGGCTACCGGTTCTGCCGGATTGGTGAAACAAAGATAACACCGAACGGAGGCAACACCGACCGCCGGGCGCCGCCGAACGTCGCCCATGTATCCGGATGTATTTATAAAGTCCTTAGATGCAAGAAGGGGCCATCCTCTTTCGGACAGCCCCCAAGCACAACTGATTGTCACAGATCACCACATCTGCTGCTACGAGACGGATGCACAAGCATCCGACCGCACATCGTTTATTCCAACTGGTTATTTCATTTATTCATGCCAGGTGATATCTCCACAGTAACCAAATTCCCCGGCACCAACTTTTGTAAATCCTTTCATTCTTCCCAAAAATTTTTCTTTAGTATCTCCTTGCTTCAGAGTTATAGTTATATTGCCGCACGCTCCTCCTTGCCCGCTGCCAATCCCGGCTCCCTTTTCGGTTCCGGTCGAAGTTATCATTGCATTTTTAATGGTAATGTTGCCGCACGCCGATCCTGCACGCGAACCAATACCTGCCGGTTCACCTCCATTCGCTTGTGCTATAACCGTACAATCCTCAATATTAATATGCCAGCCACCGCTAGCGCTATATATCGTACCTATTCCACATCCTAAACGCCCACCTATTGCCGTCAATTTCCCGGAACCTACAATCTTAATACTTCCACTTGTGCCACTATTTCCCAATTGAATACCCGAGGCACCAAAATCATTACTTTTCAAGGTGTTTTTATTTACCACCCTAACAGTAGGGTTACCATTTTGAATATGTAATGCTATCCCGGCAGACACATTTAAGCCATCAATATATATGGTTGGAGCGCCATTTGTAACAGTGATATTATTACCGGTAACCCCGGAACTTTGTGTAACATAATAAGTTCTGTCATCTCCAATAGATAGAGGACCTGTTGATAAATCCCACAATTCTTTTCCTGCCTTATCTATAAAAGAAACAACATTAAAATCATATTGCTCCCCCGACAGCAAGCCACTGTCTGTATTAAACGTGGTCGCAAAATCTCTTCCATCTTTCCTACCCGCCACCTTCAGTTGCGTCTGTCCCGGCACAATGCAAGCCTTCCACTTCCGCGCATTCTCTCCATATGCCTTGATTGAGGAACTCCCCGTAACGGCACTTGTATTCAGTGATTGATTGAGAATGGTTACATCCGTTACATCTTCATTGAATGTAAAGATCACTTTTGCCATGCGGTGAGCGAACCGCAGCCTCAGTGCGCTATTGCTGATTGTTCCGTCGGCTACAAGGGCATCGCTCTTATAGTAATTATCGCTGCTGCTTTGGTCGGCTTCCACAAAAGCGGTGGAATAGGCTCCGTCATCCTGGTAAGGATAATAGGCTTTCACTGTCGAAGCAGAGTGCTCCCCGCAATAGATTTTTTCGCCTACCGCCACCAATACCGAACCGCTTGCAGGGTATTTGTACTGCACGTTCTGATAGGCCGCACTGCCATCCACCGACACACCGATGTGGCAGCCGGGAGTGAATTTCGTATCGGTTTCTCCACCGTCGCCTGCTCCGGTAAACGTACTTCTGGACACCACGATGTCTACGGGAATATCCCCGTCGTCCTTGCCGGTGTCGTCCGGCAGGAACGGCTGCCCGTCGCGCGAACAGGCGGCAAGCAGCAGGAGTGCGAAACAGAAACTGAAAAATCTAAAGATTGCGGTTTTCATACATGCGTCTTTTTTTTATTGCAGGATTGCGTCAGAATCGTCACTGCCCCCCGGTGTCCAAGGCGTAATATCGCTGCTGTCCACCACCAACTCCCGTTTCTTCACAGTGACAGTTACGGTATAGCATTTGCCTGCCGTCAGTTCCTTTTTCGACAGGATTTTGGCACTCAGATAGCTGTCGTTGCCCGATGCAATCGTCAGAAAGACATCCGCAGAAGCCGTTTGGGGAGGAACGATTGCCACGAAAGACTGTTGGGTAGCAGTATTAGTAGTCTCCGTCTGGTTGGACAGGAGAAGGTCTACAACCGCGGCATCACCGGCAAGAGCCGCCACACCATTAGCCAGGCTGAACGCACCTTTGGCCTTCAGGCCTTTCAGCGTAGGCTCCATTGTGCCCAAGTCCTTCACAGAACTGTCGTCGGCCTTTAGCACAATAATAATTTTCGTCATGGAATGTGCAAACTGGAAATTCACATTGGGGCTGTTCTTGCTTCCGACGGGTGCATTTCCACTCCCATCCTTATCCGCAAACAGGAAGTCGAACTTCACCTGTCCTGCAAGGCTCTGATCGGTGGCTTCGAAAGCGATTGTCCCTTCTTTCTTTCCTCCTGCGCCGTCCGTAATATCGGCATCCGCCGTATACGGATAGTACGCCATGAAGTTCACCGTAACATCTGCCTGATTTTTGAAGCGGAAAGCGGTAGTACCGCCGTCCCAAGTGCCTGCCGGGGTACGGGTGTATTTCAGGTTGACCGCGTTGTTGCTCTGCTCCACACCGTCTATCATCACCCCATCCATTTCATCATTCAGCGAGAAGATACCGATGGCATCGTCCTCCGCCCATTGGTTGTCCGCCATACGTGTCTGCACGCGTCCGTCCAGATTGGTGGTGAATACTGCCGCCACGCCGTTGACGTTGTCTGTCGGCTCATTGTCGTTACTGCAAGCACCGAGCAACAGCCCCGCAGCCAAAATCATAAATACGTTCGCTTTCATTGTTATTCGCTATTTTAAAAATGTTATTATCCATCCGTCTGTCCGTTTCACACAGCATCCCCCTCTTCGCTTCCGGAGGGCACCCAGTCGGTGATGTCCGCATCGGGCAGCGCATCGTTCATCAGCTCCAGCGTGGCGTCCAGCGTCATGGGGTCTGTTCCCCGGTTGAAGTCGGAGAGCGCCCCGGTCATGTCACGCGCCAGCGTCTGCCTCTGTCCGTCGGTGGCAATGAGCACGATGATGAACTCCTGCCGCACATCCGCAGCCGTACCCAGCAAGTTGAGCTCCGCCGTCAGCACATCGCCTTCGCGCACAAAGACAGGACGCACCGTAGCAGGATCGCCCTGCAGCTTCAAAGCAGCGATGTCCAATGCAGGGGCAATGCCGGTTATGGAGGCTTCGGTTCCTGCCAGAATGCCGGGGTTGCCGCCCGCCAGTTTCATCTTCAGCGTCAGGCGGCGGGTGAGCTGCTTCATCGGAAGAGTCACCGCAAGGGTGTCGTCCGCCGCAATGCCTATGGTTGCGGCATTGCCATAGAGCACTCCGGGTTGCGGAAGCAGCGTGCCGTCCGGCAGGGATGCCACGCCCACCCGGTTGTCCGCACGCTCCATGCCTTCGGGCAGGTTGAATACGGAGAGCGTATAGCTGCCGGGAGCAAAGACCTGCGGACAGGGGAAATCGGCCGCGGGAACGCTCGTGTGGTAGTCCTGCACCTTCATGTAGTAGTTGCCGGCATAGCCGGTGTGCAGCAGCAAGGCGCCTTCGGCGGGATGCGGCGTGTTGCAGAAAGTGTCGTCGCGCTCGCAGGCGGCAAACGCCACCCACAGGGCAAGCCACCCAAGACATGATTTTGAAAATATAGGGTTCTTCATAAGTTCATCGGTTACTGTTCGTTGTTTTCAGAAATCGTACAGCAGGGAAACGCCCAGCTGATTGATGCCCCAATAATCTTTCACGAGTTTTCCGCTTTTGTTGCGGAGGACGTTGACCGTCCCGATGCGGGTGTATTCGTCGTATTCGGCACGAGTATAGCCTGCGGCGGCATGGAAGTCGAAAGCCCAATGACGGGTGAGGGGCAGGCGGTAACCGCCCGTAATGCCTCCGCCCTGATAGTCGCCGGCCTTGCCCGTAGCATTCAGTTTGTAGTGGAAACCGCCCCGGTGGTACATGGCTCCCAGAAAGCCGCGGCGGCGGGTGCCGAGATAGCAGCGTGCTTCGGGGGAGACACGCCAGATTTTGTAGCGGCGTTGTTTCTCTTTCCAGCCCCAGTCGGCATAAGTGCCGTTCAGGAGAATGGCGATGCGGGCATCCGCCAAGCGATATTCCAAGCCGAAATCGGCGGTGAGGGTGGCAAGGCGCAAGAGGTTGGTGCGGAGCGCAAAGGCCGCCCCGAAGTCATGCCGTCCGTCTTTGTCCGGCTGCGAGCCAAGCGGCGACGCAGACAAGGAGGCTGCCGGAACAACCGCCGTATCCGCAGCGCAATGAGTGGTATCTATGTCATGGGGCATATTCTCCGTTTCGGAAACCGCGTCTGCATCATCCGCCTGCTCCGAAGCCTGCGGTGCGGCGGGAAGCCTCAGACGCACTTCCACATAATCGCCTTCCTGCACATGGTTGACGGTGCGGAAGCATGCTTCGTGCAAACCGCCCCGCAGTATCATTTCGCTCTTCACGCGGTTGCTGCGCTCGCGGGCAGTCTTGCGGTCGGGGCAAAAACCCTCCACAAATACCGGAATGTTGCCCGAAAGGATGTCTTCCCGATGCATGCCTATCAAGACCATAAGGCGCTCCAACGCTTGCCCGTTCCCCTTGTAGGGTACGTAGAACATACCTTTGCCCCGAACAAAACGAAAACAATACAGAGAATCGTCAGCAAGAGCGCCACTCGCCCTACTTTCTACAAAGCATGCCATAAACAGCAGTATTACAGCGAGTTGTTTCATGTGGTCTGTTTTTTTAAACGTTCGTTTAAAGAACACCCTTTCAGCATTCTGTCACGCATGCTGTCACCGGTTATTTGAAAAAGATTTTTTCACACTCCATAGACTGTTTAATCAATTGGTAATAAGGATTATAATTCTGTTTCAATAAATTATAATTAAAATATTTTGAATAAAATTTGCGGTTCTATCTTCATGTTCTTATCTTTGTGTTTTCAAACGAACGTTTAAAAAACACCCCACCCCATTTTTACCACTGCTCCTTCGACACCTCAAAGCAAGGGCATTGCTTCACCCATTCTTCGGGTTCAATCTCTCCGTTCCCGTTCAAGTCGGGGCTAAGGTCCCGATGTCCGCAGATGCGGCAGCCCGGATAGTCCAGCAGCAATGTGCGCACCAGCACGCGCAGCGAATGGCGCTGCCACCCTGTACGCGTATCGGCAGGCCTCCCTTTTTCGTCCAATCCGCCCTCATAGCAGATGCCGATGGAACGTGCGTTGCAGCCTCGTGCATGCGCCCCAATCCGCCCGACGGGGCGCATGGTTTTTATATCCCCGTTCTTGCGGATATAAAAGTGATAGCCGCATCCGTTGAATCCCCGGCGGCGGTGGGCCGCCTCAAGGTCGTGCTCCGTAAAACAACGGTCGGTACGCGTGGCCGAACAGTGAATCACAATCAAATCAATTTCTCTACAAGCCATAGTCTACTCTCTCCTGCTTTTTCTTAAGTTAAACATCTGTCATTTCCTCACCCTGCAAAGATAGGGCATGCCGCCCGCAAGGCAGACCGCCCCGCGTCGCCGAGAGCCTTATTTGTATTTATTCATACTTTAATCACACAAAAAAACTTGCATATCTCACTAATAATCAGTATATTTACATAAACTTAAAAGCATACAAAAACATGAAAGAAGAAATGGAAAAAGACGAAAGATTCATCATCCGCACCTACGAGAAAGCAGAACTTGCACACCTCTACAACCCCAACATGCCCCTCGTCTCCGCCATGCGGAAGCTGCGTGCGTGGATACGGCGCAACCGCCAGCTCACCGACGCACTCACCGCAACCGGAGAGAACAAGCGCGACCACTCCTACACCCCCCGGCAAGTGTCACTCATCGTGGCGGTGCTGGGCGAACCCTGAAACAAGCCTCTTTTCGATAAAAAATCACCACATAAAACTGAAACAGTTCATGACACAGCAAGTGAAACAGTTTACACGCTATCTCCCAGCCCCTTACAGACAAAAAAACTGGAACAGCAGATGAAACACTTTGTGAAACCAATATAAAAGAAATAACCAAAATAGATACAGGTCCATTTTCTTGTTTTTTTTGATTCTCCCGAAAGCGCCGGATGCATAAAATCCCAACAAACCCGATTATCCCCGCAGGATACCGGAATTTCCCCTGAGGATGCAATCCGAATCCGCCCGCCGCATTTTTTTTCAAAAAAAAGAAAGAAGAGAACCCCGTCCGGCGGAGCCCTCTTCTTTCATTATCAAAATCAGTGATTGTATCAGCGTTATATATTACTCTTCCGCTTTTTCATCGACAGCATAGTCGAGCACCGTCTTCTTGTTGGCAAGCATGCGGTCGTACTCTTCTTTTGAACCGACAATAATCTTTTCATACTCGCGCTGGCCTGTACCGGCAGGAATCAGGTGACCGCAAATCACGTTCTCCTTCATACCTTCCAGACGGTCCACCTTGCCGTTGATGGCAGCTTCGTTGAGCACCTTCGTCGTCTCCTGGAAGGAAGCGGCCGACATGAAGCTCGAAGTCTGCAAAGCAGCGCGGGTGATACCCTGAAGAATCTGCGTAGAAGTGGCGGGAACCGCATCACGCACTGCAACGGGTTTCAAGTCGCGGCGCTTCAGCATGGAGTTCTCATCACGCAGCTTGCGGGCAGTGACAATCTGTCCCGGCTGCAGGTTCTGGGAGTCTCCTGCATCTACCACCACCTTCTTGCCCCAGATGCGGTCGTTCTCTTCCATGAACTCCAGCTTGTCCACTACCTGTTGCTCAAGGAAGCGCGTATCGCCCGGCTCGTCGATTTCAACCTTACGCATCATCTGGCGAACGATGATTTCAAAGTGCTTGTCGTTGATCTTCACACCTTGCAGGCGGTAAACGTCCTGCACCTCGTTCACGATATATTCCTGTACGGCCGTAGGACCTTTAATGGCAAGGATGTCGGCAGGCGTAGTGGCTCCGTCGGACAACGGAGTACCGGCACGCACGTAGTCGTTTTCCTGCACCAGTATCTGCTTGGACAACGGCACGAGGTATTTCTTCACTTCCCCGGTCTTGGAGGTAACGATGATTTCACGATTACCGCGTTTCACCTTACCCATTGTAACCTCGCCATCAATTTCGGAAACCACAGCAGGGTTGGACGGGTTACGCGCCTCGAACAGCTCGGTGACACGAGGCAAACCACCGGTGATATCACCCGCCTTACCAACGGCACGCGGAATCTTCACGATTACTTCGCCGGCTTTCACCTTCTGGCCGTCTTCCACTACCACGTGACCACCCACAGGGAGATTGTATGTACGGATCAGCTCACCGTCCTCGGTCATGATATGCGCAGTAGGCACCTTCGTCTTGTCCTTGGACTCGATGATGATGATTTCGCGCAAACCGGTGGATTCGTCGGATTCCACTTTATAGGTGACGTTCTCGATGACGCCTTCAAACTCAATCTTACCCGTAGCTTCGGTGATGATGACCGCGTTGAACGGGTCCCAACGGGCAATGAGCTTTCCTTTTTCCACCACTTCACCGTCGGCTGCATAGAGCGTGGAACCGTAAGGCACGTTGTGCGTGGAGAGTATGATGCCCGTATTGACATCCACGAAACGCACTTCCGCCAGACGGCCCACCACCACCTTCGCAGGTTCGCCCGCTTCGTCGATGATGTCTACCGTACGGAGTTCCTCAAATTCCAGACGGGAAGGATTCTTAGCCACGATGCTTGCGTTGGCAGCGATGTTGGCTGCCGTACCACCGGCGTGGAACGTACGCAACGTCAACTGTGTACCCGGCTCACCGATGGACTGCGCGGCAATCACACCCACAGCCTCACCCTTCTGAACCATACGGCTGGTGGCAAGGTTACGTCCGTAACATTTGGCACACACGCCCTTCTTGGATTCACAGGTCAATACGGAACGGATTTCAACACTCTCAATCGGAGAGTCCTCAATCTTCTGTGCAATGGCTTCGGTGATTTCCTCACCGCCCGCAACAAGCAGCTCGCCGGTTGTGGGATGAACAATATCATGTACGGATACACGTCCCAGGATACGTTCGTACAGCGTAGCGATGGTTTCATCGTTGTTCTTCAAAGCCGTACAAACCAGCCCGCGGAGTGTGCCGCAGTCTTCTTCATTGATAATCACATCGTGCGACACGTCCACCAGACGACGGGTGAGGTATCCGGCATCCGCCGTCTTCAAAGCGGTATCGGCAAGACCCTTACGGGCACCATGGGTGGAGATGAAGTACTCCAACACCGACAAACCTTCCTTAAAGTTGGAAAGAATCGGGTTCTCGATGATCTGACCGCCTTCGGCACCCGCCTTCTGAGGCTTCGCCATCAAACCACGCATACCTGAAAGCTGGCGGATCTGCTCCTTAGAACCACGAGCACCGGAATCCAACATCATATATACGGAGTTGAACCCTTGGTCATCGCTCGAAATGGTTTTCATCAGGATGTTCGACAACTCGGAGTTTACGTGTGTCCAGATGTCGATTACCTGGTTGTAACGCTCGTTGTTGGTGATGAAACCCATGTTATAGTTGTTGATTACCTGCTCCACCTCTTCGTAACCTCTCTGCACCAGCGCTTCCTTCTCCTCAGGGATGATGATGTCACCCAAGTTGAACGAAAGACCGCCCTTGAAGGCCATCTGGTAACCGAGGTTCTTGATTCCGTCAAGGAATTCGGCTGCTTCTGCCACACCACAAACCTTGATTACGTGGCTGATGATGTCGCGAAGTGATTTCTTGGAGATAATCGTATTGATGTAACCTGCTTTGGCAGGAACAATTTCGTTTACAATGACACGTCCCACCGAAGTGTCGTGCATCATCTTGTCCACCACGTTGCCGTTTTCGTCAACGTCCTTCACGATGACGCTGATAGGCGCGTGAATGTCGCACTTGCCTTCGTTGTAGGCAATAAGCGCCTCTTCGGGACCGTAGAAAGTAAGGCCTTCGCCTTTGGCTCCCTTGCGCAGCTTGGTGATGTAGTACAAACCGAGTACCATGTCCTGTGCAGGCACCGTAATAGGCGCACCGTTGGCAGGGTTCAAGATGTTATGCGACTGGAGCATCAGCATCTGTGCCTCCAGAATGGCTTCATTGCTCAAAGGCAAGTGAACGGCCATCTGGTCACCGTCGAAGTCGGCGTTGAATGCCGTACATGCCAACGGGTGGAGCTGGATTGCCTTGCCTTCGATCATCTTCGGCTGGAACGCCTGGATACCCAGACGGTGAAGCGTCGGGGCGCGGTTCAGCAACACCGGATGTCCCTTCATTACGTGTTCCAGAATGTCCCAGATGACAGGTTCCTTACGGTCCACAATCTTCTTGGCACTCTTCACCGTCTTCACGATGCCGCGCTCGATGAGCTTACGGATGATGAACGGCTTGTAGAGCTCGGCTGCCATGAGTTTAGGAATACCGCACTCGCCCATCTTCAACTCCGGACCCACAACGATTACGGAACGTGCGGAATAGTCGACACGCTTACCCAGCAAATTCTGACGGAAACGTCCCTGCTTACCTTTCAGACTGTCCGAAAGTGACTTCAAAGGACGGTTGGCGTCAGTCTTCACTGCGCTCGACTTACGGGAGTTGTCGAACAATGAGTCGACAGATTCCTGCAACATACGCTTCTCATTACGCAGAATCACTTCGGGAGCCTTGATCTCAATCAGTCTCTTCAAGCGGTTGTTACGGATGATGACGCGACGGTAGAGGTCGTTCAGGTCGGAAGTGGCGAAACGGCCGCCGTCCAACGGAACCAACGGACGAAGCTCAGGCGGGATAACCGGCACAATGCGCACAATCATCCATTCGGGCTTGTTGCGTCCGCGTGACGCGCGGAAAGACTCAACAACCTGAAGACGCTTCAATGCCTCCGTCTTGCGCTGCTGTGAAGCATCGCTGCCTGCACGATTACGCAGTTCGTAAGACAATGAGTCGAGGTCGATGCGCGACAGCAGGTCATAAATGGCCTCCGCCCCCATCTTGGCAACGAACTTATTGGGGTCTGAATCTTCGAGGTACTGGTTGTCGCTTGGCAACTTTTCCAACAGATCCAGGTATTCTCCTTCTTCGAGCAGGTCGAACTGTGCTACCTCGCCTTCCAATATACCCGGCTGGATAACTACATAACGCTCGTAATAGATAATGGCATCGAGTTTCTTGGTGGGCAGGCCCAGCAAATAACCGATCTTATTGGGAAGCGAACGGAAATACCAGATGTGAGCCACCGGCACAACCAACTGGATGTGTCCCATACGCTCACGACGTACTTTCTTTTCTGTCACTTCCACACCACAACGGTCGCAGACAATGCCTTTGTAACGGATACGCTTGTACTTGCCGCAATGACATTCGTAGTCCTTGATAGGACCGAAAATGCGCTCGCAGAACAAACCGTCACGCTCCGGCTTATACGTACGATAGTTGATGGTTTCAGGCTTTAAAACTTCACCACTCGAATTCTCAAGGATTTCTTCGGGAGAAGCCAAACCGATAGAGATTTTCGAGAAATTACTCTTTATCTTGTTATCTTTTCTAAAAGCCATACTTTTATATATAATTGATAATTGAGAATTAAAAATTGAAAAATAAATGTTGATAAGTCGGGAACCGGAAACCGGGAAGCATCCGCTTCCCAATCCCCAATCCTCAAAATTTCAATTTATTCTAAGTTGATGCTTAAGCCCAAACCTCTCAACTCGTGCAGCAATACGTTCAGTGATTCGGGGATACCCGGAGCCGGCATCGGCTCGCCCTTAACGATTGCTTCGTAAGCCTTGGAGCGCCCTACGACATCATCAGACTTGATAGTCAGGATTTCCTGCAGGATGTGCGCCGCACCGAATGCCTCGAGCGCCCAAACCTCCATTTCTCCGAAACGCTGGCCACCGAACTGTGCCTTACCACCCAACGGCTGCTGCGTAATAAGTGAGTACGGACCGATGGAACGTGCGTGCATCTTGTCCTCAACCATGTGGCCGAGTTTCAACATGTAGGTCACACCCACCGTAGCCTGCTGCTCGAATGCCTCACCCGTACCACCGTCGTACAAAGTGGTCTTGCCGTAACGGGGAAGCCCTGCTTTGTCGGTCCACTCGTTCAGGTCGTCCAACGTGGCACCGTCGAAGATAGGAGTAGCAAACTTCACTCCCAGATTCTTACCGGCACGTCCCAAAACAGCCTCGAATATCTGACCGATGTTCATACGTGAAGGCACACCCAACGGGTTCAACACGATATCCACCGGAGTACCGTCAGCCAAGAACGGCATGTCTTCCTGACGCACCACGCGGGAAACGATACCCTTGTTACCATGACGTCCGGCCATCTTGTCACCGACACCGATCTTACGCTTCTTGGCAATGTAGACCTTAGCCATCTGGATGATGCCCGCAGGCAGCTCGTCACCGATAGTGATAGCGAATTTCTTACGCTTCAACTCTGCATCGAGCTCTTTATATTTCTTGATGAAGTTCATCACCAATGCACGTATCAGTCCGTTGGTGTGCTCGTCCTTTGTCCAGTTGCTCAACTGAATGGCAGTAAAGTCCATGTCGCTGAAATCGGAAGCGGAGAACTTGGCGCCCTTGCTGATAACTTCGGCTCCCATGTAGTCCTTCACGCCCTCCGACGTGTAACGTTCGGTGAGCTTCAGGAGCTTGTTCACCAATATCTTCTTCAGGTCTGCCACCTTGCCGTCGAATTCGTCGTCAATCTTCGGCAGCAACGCTTTGTCCGCCAATTTGGAACTACGGGTCTTGATGACGCGGGAGAACAGACGCTTGCCGATAATCACACCCTTCAAAGAAGGAGAAGCCTTCAAGGAAGCATCCTTCACATCGCCTGCCTTGTCACCGAAGATAGCACGAAGCAACTTCTCTTCCGGAGAAGGATCGGACTCTCCCTTCGGAGTGATCTTACCAATCAGGATGTCACCCGGCTCGATACGTGCACCCACGCGGACAATACCGTTCTCGTCGAGGTCTTTGGTGGCTTCTTCGCTTACGTTAGGAATGTCGGAAGTCAACTCTTCCATACCACGCTTCGTCTCACGAACTTCCAAAGAGTACTCTTCGACGTGTACGGAAGTCAGAAGGTCTTCGCGCACCACGCGTTCGTTCAACACGATGGCATCCTCATAGTTGTATCCCTTCCAAGGCATGTATGCCACCAACAGGTTCTTACCCAAAGCAAGCTCGCCCTGCTCGGTTGAGTAACCCTCGGTAAGGATCTGCCCCTTCGTCACACGCTGACCTTTCTCGCAAATAGGACGGAGGTCGATTGTCATGTTCTGGTTGGTGCGACGCCATTTGGGGATAGTATATTCTTTCAGTGCAGATTCGAAACTTACGAACTCTTCCTCTTCCGTACGGTCGTACAGAATACGGATAGTGGTAGCATCCACGAAGTCAACCACACCTTCACCCTCGGCAGTAATCTGCGTGCGTGAATCGCGTGCGAGCTGACGCTCGATACCTGTACCTACAATCGGAGCTTCACTCTTCAACAAAGGAACTGCCTGACGCATCATGTTAGATCCCATCAATGCGCGGTTGGCATCGTCATGCTCCAAGAACGGAATCAAAGATGCCGCAATAGAAGCAATCTGCTGGGGAGATACGTCCATCAATTCGACTTCATCAGGAGCAACAACCGGATAGTCGGCATCCTGACGGGATTTTACCCTGTCGCGAACGAAAGTTCCGTCATCGTTCAGCGGTGCATTGCCCTGAGCGATAATCTTTTCTTCTTCTTCCTCGGCTGTGAGGTAAACCAGACCTTCGTCCGAAAGGTCTACCTTTCCGTTGGCCACCTTGCGGTAGGGCGTCTCGATGAAACCAAGCTGGTTGATCTTGGCAAACACGCAAAGTGAAGAAATCAAACCGATGTTAGGACCTTCAGGAGTCTCGATCGGACAAAGACGACCGTAGTGGGTGTAGTGCACGTCACGCACCTCGAAACCGGCACGCTCACGCGACAAACCACCGGGACCCAGCGCAGACATACGGCGCTTGTGGGTAATCTCGGCAAGCGGGTTGGTCTGGTCCATGAACTGGGACAGGGCGTTCGTTCCGAAGAACGAGTTGATAACGGAAGATATTGTCTTGGCGTTGATCAGGTCGATCGGAGTGAATACCTCATTGTCACGAACGTTCATGCGCTCGCGGATGGTACGTGACATACGTGCCAGACCGATAGCGAACTGGTTGGACAACTGCTCGCCTACCGTACGTACGCGACGGTTGCTCAAATGGTCAATATCATCGACATCCGCCTTCGAGTTAATCAACTCGATCAGATATTTGATAATCTCAATAATGTCTTCCTTCGTGAGGACGCGAACGTCCATGTCGGTCGTCAGGTTCAACTTCTTGTTGATACGATAACGGCCTACATCACCCAAGTCATATCTCTTTTCAGAGAAGAACAGGTTGTTGATAACCTCGCGTGCACTGGCATCATCGGCAGGATCTGCATTACGCAACTGGCGGTAGATGTAAAGCACTGCTTCCTTCTCCGAGTTACTCGGGTCTTTCTGAAGGGTGTTATATATGATAGAGTAGTCAGACTGGTTCGGCTCTTCCTTGTGTACGAGGATATTCTGAACACCTGACTCTAATATAATGTCAACATGCTCCGGCTCGATTATTGTCTCGCGGTCGATAACGACTTCGTTACGCTCGATGGAAACAACTTCACCGGTATCTTCGTCTACAAAATCCTCAATCCATGTTTTCAATACACGCGCCGCCAACTTACGACCTACAATCTTCTTGAGATTCGTCTTGTTCACCTTCACATCCTCTGCCAAGTTGAAGATTTCGAGAATGTCCTTGTCATTCTCAAAACCGATGGCTCTCAGCAATGTGGTTACCGGCAACTTCTTCTTACGGTCGATGTAGGCATACATGACATTGTTGATGTCGGTAGCAAACTCAATCCAAGAACCCTTGAAAGGGATGATACGGGCTGAGTACAACTTAGTACCGTTGGCATGTACGCTCTGACCGAAGAACACACCCGGCGAACGGTGAAGCTGTGACACAACAACACGCTCCGCACCGTTGATGACGAACGTAGCTTTGTCCGTCATATAAGGGATAGGACCCAGGAACACATCCTGAATAACCGTATCAAAATCTTCGTGGTCGGGATCGGTACAGTATAATTTTAATTTTGCCTTTAAGGGTACACTATAAGTAAGCCCTCGCTCTATACATTCGTCTATGGTATAACGCGGCGGATCAATATAGTAGTCCAAAAACTCAAGAACAAAATTATTTCTTGTATCGGCAATGGGGAAGTTTTCAGCAAATACTTTATACAGTCCCTCGTTCTTACGTTTCTCGGGTGGGGTGTCCAGTTGTAAAAAGTCTTTGAATGACTTCAATTGTACTTCCAGGAAATCCGGGTATTCCAGCGGATTCTTAGTCGAAGCAAAATTAACTCTTTGATTTACAGTAGTTGAAGACATCTGTTAATGGATTTGTAGAACTTAATTTTAAATATATACACAAAAAGGTAAAGAACCCTTTTCGCGAAGGGTTCCTTACCGAATTACCTGATTTACAGGCTAATGTTATTTAAGTTCAACTTCAGCTCCAGCTTCTTCCAATGTTTTCTTCAATGATTCTGCTTCGTCTTTAGCCAAACCTTCTTTTACTACGCTAGGAGCACCGTCTACCATGTCTTTAGCTTCCTTCAAACCAAGACCGCAAGCTTCCTTAACGGCTTTAACTACTTGAAGTTTAGCTGAGCCAGCGCTCTTCAATACTACATCGAAAGAAGTCTTTTCTTCAGCGGCAGCAGCACCACCAGCTGCAGGGCCAGCAGCAACAGCAACAGCTGCAGCAGCAGGTTCAATACCGTATTCTTCTTTCAGGATAGTTGCAAGTTCATTAACTTCTTTTACTGTCAAGTTAACTAATTGTTCTGCAAAAGCTTTCAAATCTGCCATTTTTGTATGATTTTAATTGTTTAAATACTAAAATAAATTGATGTTTTTTTGTTTCCGAAGTTACGCTTCGGGACGTTCACCGAGAGTCTTGAGAACTCCGTGAATGGTGTTACCACCTGATTGCAGAGCAGAAATAACATTCTTGGCCGGTGATTGCAGCAAGGCAACGATCTCAGCAATAACTTCATTCTTACTCTTGATACTTACGAGAGCATCCAACTGGTCAGCACCAACATAGAAGCTTTCTTCTGCATATGCAGCCTTCAATCCGGGAATACCGTTCTTAGCCTTATCTTTCAGCAATTTTGCAGGTGCGTTGGCTGTGTTGCAAAACATTACAGCGGTTGTACCCTTCATGCATCCGTAAAGCGGAGAATAATCCTCTTCCAGGCTTTCCAATGCCTTGTGAAGCAATGTGTTCTTAACTACCATCAATTTGATGTCAGCCTTGAAGCATAATGCTCTCAACGCGCTTGTGTCAGCAGCGTTCATAGCAGTGGTATCTACCAAGTAGAAGTGACCGTATTCCTTAACTGTAGCAGCAATCTGCTCAATAATCGTACTTTTATCTTCCTTTCTCATTATTACTCCGTTTTATTAGATTTCTTCTACAGATTTCGGGTCAATCTTGATACCCGCACTCATCGTGCTAGAAAGATAAATACTCTTGATATATGTACCCTTGGCTGCGGTCGGTTTCAATTTATTCAAAGTAGAGATGAATTCTTTCGCATTGTCGCGAATTTGATCAGCACTAAATGAAACTTTACCGATTGAAGTATGAACAATACCACTCTTGTCAACCTTGAAGTCGATCTTACCTTGTTTTACTTCTTTTACAGCTTTAGCAACATCCATAGTTACAGTGCCACTCTTCGGGTTCGGCATCAATCCACGAGGACCGAGTACACGACCGAGTGCACCAATCTTACCCATGATAGACGGCATAGTGATGATTACATCAATATCAGTCCATCCACCTTTGATCTTTTCAATATATTCGTCAAGACCAACATAGTCAGCTCCGGCTTCTTTTGCAGCAGCTTCAGCATCCGGTGTACAAAGCACCAAAACGCGTGTAACTTTACCAGTGCCATGAGGAAGTGATACAACACCTCTCACCATCTGGTTAGCCTTACGCGGGTCAACGCCCAAACGTACGTCGATATCCAGAGAAGCGTCAAACTTAGTAAAAGAGATTTCCTTTACCAACTGAGCAGCTTCCTTGAGAGAGTATGCTTTCCCTGCTTCAATTTTTTCTGCAGCCAACTTTTGATTTTTTGTCAGTTTACTCATTCTAATTGAAGTTTATTAGTTATTAACCGGGAACTCCCCTTTTACAGCGATACCCATACTACGAGCTGTACCGGCAACCATCTTCATGGCAGCCTCGACAGTGAAACAGTTTAAGTCAACCATCTTGTCCTGAGCAATCGTACGAACCTGTTCCCAAGTAATCTCGGCAACTTTCTTACGGTTAGGCTCAGCAGAACCACTCTTTACCTTAGCCACTTCAAGCAATTGAATAGCAACGGGAGGAGTCTTGATTACAAAATCGAAAGACTTATCTGCGTAGTAAGTGATAATCACAGGAAGAATCTTTCCTGCTTTGTCTTGGGTTCTGGCGTTGAATTGCTTGCAAAACTCCATGATGTTGATTCCCTTAGAACCCAGAGCAGGTCCAACGGGAGGTGATGGATTTGCCGCGCCTCCTTTAATCTGTAATTTGATTAGTCCAGCAACTTCTTTAGCCATTTTTTAATTGATTTATATATAAACATTAATAAAGAACATTACAGCGTAACACCTGTACTATTCTTTTTCTACTTGCATAAAGCCCAATTCGAGCGGAGTTTTCCGACCGAATATCTTTACCATGACCTTCAGCTTCTTCTTCTCGGTGTTCACTTCTTCAATGATTCCACTGAATCCACTGAACGGACCGTAATTCACCTTTACAGTCTCGCCGACTACATACGGGATATTCAGCTCTTCGCCGGCATCCTGCAATTCATCGACTGTACCAAGTATACGATTCACTTCCGACTGTCTCAGAGGAACGGGTTTTTCCGATCCACCCAAGAACCCTATCACATTAGGAGTATTTCTCAGATGGTGAGCAACCTCACCTACCAAAGCAGCCTCCACCAAAACGTAACCAGGGAGATAACTTCTCTCTTTCACAATTTTCTTACCATTGCGAACCTGATATACCTTTTCGGTAGGAATCAATACCTGAGACACATAATCACCAAGGTCGCTGTTTTTAATGTCAGCTTCAAGGTATTCCTTTACCTTAGCTTCTTTTCCGCTAATAGCACGCAGAACGTACCATTTCTTTTCAATCTCAGACATTTCTCCTTCTTTTTAATGTGGATAAACAAATTCCATTAAATGTTGGAAACAGAAGTCCATCGCAAACACTACCAATGCAATAAGCAGGGAAGCATATAAAACAACTACTGCACTGTTAGTAAGTTCAGAATACGTAGGCCACGACACTTTATGAACAAGTTCGTCGTAAGTTTCTTTAAAATAAGCTACTATCTTCTTCATTTCAATAATATTAGCACGGGAGGAGAGGCTCGAACTCCCGACACCCGGTTTTGGAGACCGGTGCTCTACCAACTGAGCTACTCCCGTTTGAACATAATCAGTTCCCGGTGTCTTGACCGGGAACTGATTAAGATATTTGGTTATTAGTCGATGATTTCAGTAATCTGACCAGAACCTACTGTACGGCCACCTTCACGAATAGCGAAACGCAAACCTACGTTCAATGCTACCGGGTAGATCAATTCTACAGTGATTTCTACGTTATCACCAGGCATTACCATTTCAGTTCCTTCCGGAAGAGTGATTTCACCTGTACAGTCCATAGTACGCAGATAGAACTGAGGACGGTATTTGTTGTGGAACGGAGTGTGACGACCACCTTCTTCTTTCTTCAAAACGTAGATAGATGCTTTGAATTTAGAGTGAGGTTTAATCTGACCCGGCTTACAAAGAACCATACCACGTTTGATTTCGTTCTTATCGATACCGCGGAGCAACAAACCTACGTTGTCACCAGCTTCACCCTGATCCAACAGCTTACGGAACATTTCAACACCAGTTACAACTGATTTCTTATCTTCACCCAAACCGAGGATTTCAACTTCATCACCTACATGGATAACACCAGCTTCGATACGACCAGTAGCTACAGTACCACGACCAGTGATTGAGAATACGTCTTCAACCGGCATCAAGAACGGTTTATCAACGTCACGCGGAGGCAATGGAATCCAGCTGTCGCAAGCGTCCATCAATTCCATAACTTTTTCTTCCCACTTTTCAACACCGTTCAATGCGCCAAGAGCAGAACCCTGGATGAAAGGAGTGTTGTCGCCATCGAATTCGTAAGCTGACAGCAGTTCACGCATTTCCATTTCAACAAGTTCCAACATTTCGGCATCGTCTACCATATCGCACTTGTTCATGAATACAACCAAACGAGGAACGTTTACCTGACGAGCTAACAGGATGTGTTCGCGAGTCTGAGGCATCGGACCATCAGTTGCAGCAACTACGATGATAGCACCGTCCATCTGAGCAGCACCAGTTACCATGTTCTTTACGTAGTCGGCGTGACCCGGACAGTCTACGTGAGCATAGTGACGGTTGGCAGTTTCATACTCTACGTGTGAAGTATTGATAGTAATACCTCTTTCTTTTTCTTCAGGAGCGTTGTCGATCTGATCGAATGATTTAACTTCAGAAAGACCTTTTTTGCCTAACACTGTAGTGATAGCAGCAGTCAACGTGGTTTTACCGTGGTCTACGTGACCAATTGTACCAATGTTTACGTGCGGTTTGGTACGTTCGAATTTCTCTTTAGCCATAGCTTTACTTGTTATTTATTTGATTAATAATCAGCTTTTACATATTTATGAGCTGTTACCGGGACTTGAACCCGGGACCTCTTCCTTACCAAGGAAGTGCTCTACCGCTGAGCTATAACAGCAGGGAAACCGGAGTTGTGGGCAAAGATGGATTCGAACCACCGAAGGCGTAAGCCAGCAGATTTACAGTCTGCCCCATTTGGCCACTCTGGTATTTGCCCCAATTATATAGAACTCTTTTTCCCTTTAACTGAATTCCCGCAGGCATTGCTACCTTTTGGCGATAATCCACTTTCTTTTGAGCCTCTTGTCGGATTCGAACCAACGACCCCGAGATTACAAATCACGTGCTCTGGCCAACTGAGCTAAAGAGGCAGGCTTAAAAAATGCAACCGTAACGTTCCAGTGCGAGCGAAACGGCTGCAAATTTAGACATTTATTCTTTTCCGCAAAATTTTAAGCGGAATTTTATTTGCTCCGTTGTTTTTCCTTGTATTTAACCAGTTGTTTGCCCAAAGCTTCCAGACAAAGATCCACTGCTTCTTCAAACGTATCACAAACCTTATTCGCATAAAGCTCGCCATTGGGAACCAATACTTTCACCCCGGCTTCTTTATTTTCGGCTGTTTCTGGTTTAACTACCTTTAATGACACCTCTACTTTCTCTATATCGTCGTAAAATTTCTCCAACTTGGCAGCTTTCTTCTGGATAAAAGCCTGCAACTGCTCTGACGCATCAAAGTGAATTGATTGAATTCTAACTATCATACTTACCTCCTTCTTTAGGCCCGAGGATGAGCCTGATTATACACTTTTTTAAGTTCTTCAAAAGTAGTATGCGTATAAACTTCCGTAGTCGCCAAACTTTCGTGACCGAGCAACTCTTTTATCGAGCCCAAATCAGCGCCGTTATTCAGCATAGCCGTTGCAAAGGTATGCCTCAATACATGGGGACTTCTTTTTTTTACAGTTACTACCTTTGACAGGTTTCGCTTCACAATATATGCTACGATACTGCGGTTGAGCCTCTCTCCGGTCTTCCGGATGAAAAAAGCATCCGAACGAACCGGCAATGCCTGATTCCGCACATTGACATATTCTTGCATAGAACACCTTAACTCCTCATCGAAGGGCAGCAGACGCTGTTTGTTTCGTTTTCCCGTCACCTTAATGAGGGAAGCGGAAAAATCTATATCCTTGTCATCCAACCCGATCAATTCCGAAAGCCGCATGCCGGTGGCATAAAACATTTCGATAATCAAACGGTCGCGACACCCTTCAAATCCTTCTCCAAAGTCTACATCGTCCAGCAACCTATTCACATCACCTTCTCTCAAAAAAACAGGAAGCGGCTTCTTTTTCTTCGGCCCCGTTATTTTCTGTAACGGATCCGCCGCAACCATTCCTTTTCGCAAAAGATATTTATAATACGACCGGACAGAACTCAACTTTCGATTTACCGTATTTGGCGCGCAACCCCTATCCATCAAGGAAGTAATCCATTCACGAATAAGTCCCGCATCCACATCCGACGGAGTCAGATCTCCCAACAGCTCCTCACCGAACTTCTGCAGCTCAAGAATATCTGCCTGATAGTACCTTACGGTACCTTTGGAATAATTCCTCTCATACAGAAGATAGTCAAGAAAAGAATCTGTCAACAACATATCGTTACATCTAAATCATGCAACGAATGTATGAAAAAGAATCCAATAATTCAAAGGAAATTACGAATTATTAATCTTCTACTTGTTGAAGTTGCTGAACGTAAACTGCACGCTCTTTCTTAAGTCTTTTAGTCACAGACGGTTTATCAAACTGCTGTCTGCTTCTCAACTCTTTAACGATACCAGTCTTTTCAAATTTTCTTTTAAATTTCTTCAGCGCTTTTTCAATGTTTTCGCCTTCTTTTACAGGTACTACAATCATTTTTTTGTTTTTAAAATTTAATGGTTTATAAAATCTCACGATCAAATTGAGCGGCAAAATTACACATACTTTCTTTATCCACAAAACTTTCGGCAAAAAAAACGATAATCGCAGCACAAAATACTTGCCTTTCTTACTGGCAGTTACCCAAATTTCCGCACAGAAGTCTCCGCTTATGGCAGCAACACTGATAAAATAGCGGAATCTGCTCCGTAATTGGAGTAAAGTGAGTATATTTGAAAGCGCTTATCAATACCTTATATAGTATGAATTCAACAATAAACAATCGTATCGCCGCCTTACGGGCGCACATTGCCCAAGAGCAGATACAGGCTTTTATCATCCCCAGCACCGACCCTCACCTCAGTGAATACGTTGCACCCCACTGGCAGTCGAGAGAATGGATATCCGGCTTTACGGGTTCTGCCGGTACGGTAGTCGTCACAGCCAAAGACGCCGGACTGTGGACAGACTCCCGCTACTTCCTGCAAGCCGCCCGGCAGTTAGAGGGCACCTGCATCACATTATATAAAGAGATGCTTCCCGAAACGCCAAACATTCCCGAATTCCTGAGTGCGCATTTGCAGGAAGGAGACTGCGTGGGAATAGACGGGAAAATGTTTTCTGCCGAAGAGGTGGAACACCTGCAAAAGGAATTGAAGAAAAGCGGCATCCGCATAAAAAGCATCGCCGACCCGATGCAACTGTTGTGGACCGACCGACCTGCAATGCCTTTAGCGCCGGCCTTTGTTTACGACACAAAGTATGCCGGAATGAGCTTTACAGAAAAGTTGCCCGCCGTCCGGCAGGCCATGGAAGCAGCCGGGGCAGACTCCTTGTTGCTGTCGGCTTTGGATGAGATAGCCTGGCTGCTCAATATCCGGGGGAATGACGTGCACTGCAATCCGGTTGTCGTGAGCTACCTGCTGATTGAGAAAGACAAAGTGAATTATTTCGTTCAGCCACAAAAGGTTACGCCCGAACTGGCCGAATACTTCAGCGCAAACGGCATCTCTGTGCACCCGTATGAAGAGATAGGCGATTACCTCAACAGCTTCAATGCCCATAGCATCCTGATGAATCCCGCAAAAACCAATTACGCCATCTACTCGGCAATCCGCCCCGGATGCCTGATAATCAACGGCGCATCACCCGTAGCCCTGCTGAAAGCCATTCGCAACAAACAGGAAATAGCCGGAATCCATGCAGCCATGCAGAGAGACGGCGTGGCATTAGTCAAGTTCCTGAAGTGGCTGGACGAAGCAGTTCCCGCAGGAAAAGAAACGGAAATCAGCGTAGACAAAAAGCTGCACACATTCCGGGCCGCGCAACCGCTGTATATGGGAGAAAGTTTCGACACGATCGCCGGCTATAAGGAGCATGGGGCTATTGTCCATTACGAAGCCACCCCCGAAACGGACGTCACACTGAAACCGGAAGGTTTTCTGCTGCTGGACTCCGGAGCGCAATACCTGGACGGCACAACGGACATAACCCGCACCATCGCACTGGGCCCCCTGACAGAAGAGGAAAAGACCGACTACACTTTAATACTGAAAGGACATATCGCATTGGCAATGGCAGTATTTCCCGAAGGAACCCGCGGAGCGCAACTGGATGTATTGGCACGCATGCCGATATGGAAAGAACGCATGAACTACCTGCATGGCACCGGCCATGGAGTGGGACATTTCCTCAATGTACACGAAGGTCCCCAAAGCATCCGGATGAACGAAAATCCCGTTGCCTTGCAACCGGGCATGGTTACGTCCAATGAACCGGGCGTGTACAAAGCCGGAAGTCATGGCATCCGCACCGAGAATTTAGTGCTGACCGTTCCTGCTGGTGAAGGGATGTTCGGCAAGTACCTAAAATTCGAGACACTCACCCTCTGCCCCATCTGCCGGAAAGGCATCATCAAGGAGTTGCTGACAGCAGAAGAGATAGGATGGCTGAACGACTATCACCGGACTGTATACGAGAAATTGTCGCCGGACCTGAACAATGATGAAAAAGAATGGTTGAAAGAAGCATGCAAGGCAGTGATTCGCGATTAACCTTAATTGTCAAGCGCTGCCCCAATCATCAACCCTCAGTCATTAATCATTAATTACTAATCTCTAATTATTAATCTTTAATCACTAAGCATTAATCATTAATTACTAATCGCTAATTATTAATCACTAATTAAAATGGCACTAATAAAATCAGTACGAGGTTTCACTCCCGAAATTGGAGAGAACTGTTTTTTGGCAGACAACGCCGTTATCATCGGTGATGTAAAGATGGGGCGGGACTGCAGCATCTGGTTCAGCACCGTACTACGCGGAGATGTCAACTCCATCCACATCGGAAATGGCGTGAACATCCAAGACGGAAGCGTGCTGCACACCTTATATGAGAAATCCACAATTGAGATAGGCGACCATGTTTCTGTGGGACATAACGTAACCATTCATGGAGCTGCAATCAGGGATTATGCGCTAATAGGCATGGGCTCCACCATTCTGGACCACGCCGTAGTGGGTGAAGGCGCCATAGTAGCTGCCGGTTCATTGGTACTTAGCAATACCGTAATAGAACCGGGAAGCATCTGGGGAGGCGTACCTGCCAAGTTCATCAAAAAGGTGGATCCGGAACAGGCGAAAGAATTGAATCAGAAGATTGCACACAACTACCTGATGTACTCAAGTTGGTATAAGGAATAAAGGCATCCGGCCGTTTACTAAAACTCCGCCGACGATTTAGTAAATCGTCGGCGGAGTTTTAGTAAATCTTTGAAAAGGATTTACCGGAAGATTTCAAGCAGGGAAAGAGAAAGCAAAAACCGGTTTAAAAGTTTATCATATTCAGCACCCTATCCGTTGCACCGGCATTGTCGGTAACGTAGAGCCCGGCATTCATCCCGCTCTCACGCAGGAACTCCTCATCTTCCAGCATACGGTCGAGCAGCGCTTTCAATTCCTCATAGCTCTTGATGGAGAAGCCGCCCTTCGCCTCCAAAAGCCGGATAGCCTCTTGGAACTTCTGATATTTCGGTCCGAAGATTACCGGAATTCCATATACAGCAGCCTCCAATGTATTGTGAATGCCTACCCCGAATCCTCCACCGATATAAGCGATCTCTCCATAGCGGTAGATCGAGGAAAGCAGCCCGAAGCAGTCTATTATCAGGCAATCCGCCTTACGGACATTCTTTTCATCCGCACGAGTGTAACGCACATACGGGCGCTTCAGCTTACGGATTATCTCCACCAAATGATTTTCATCGATAACGTGCGGAGCAATTATCAGTTTCACCTCCGGATGCTGATTGAAATATTCAATAAACAAGTCCTCATCGGGCTGCCAGGAACTTCCGGCGACAAAAGTCATCGTATTATTCTTGAACAACTCAACCAAAGGCAAGTCCTTAGCCTCCTCCCGGATCTGAAGCACGCGGTCAAAACGGGTGTCGCCCACTACCGTCACCCGGTTGATGCCAATCTTGGCCAGGTAACGTTTGGAACGTTCATTCTGCACAAACAGATGGTCAAAGTTACGCAGCACGTTTCGGTACGTACCGCCATACCATTTAAAGAATATCTGTCCGCGACGGAAAATGGAAGACACACTGTAAACAGGAATACGGCGCTTATGCAGCTCATCCAAATAGTTCTTCCAAAACTCATATTTGATGAAGAACGCCATGCAGGGGTTCACCAAATCAAGGAACTTCTTCACATTGCGCGGCTTGTCGAAAGGCAGGTAACACACAATATCCGCCCCCCGGTAGTTTTTGCGTACTTCGTAGCCCGACGGCGAAAAGAATGTCAGCAGAATGCGATAATCAGGATATTTGGCACGAATCTTCTCAATCAGCGGACGCCCCTGTTCAAACTCGCCCAAGGAAGCCGCATGGAACCAAATGTAGCGTGCATCCTTCTCCAACTGTTGCCGGAGCAGCTCATACACCACCCAGTGCCCTTTCATCATCTTTCGTGGCTTACGGCTGAAAGGGGCAGCCAGATGCACCGCAATATCGTAGATTATTATCGCTAAGTTATAAAGCATACTATCTTAATTAAGAATGAATAATGAAGAATGAAAACGGTATGACAAGAAATCCCTCATTCTTGATTATTTATTTCAACGTTTCGATAGCACGCTGTATGCGGGCCAGTGTCTCTTCCTTACCCAACAAGGCAGTAATATCAAACATGTGCGGGCCCTTGCACTCACCCACCACCGCCAGACGGAAAGCATTCATCACATTGCCCATGTGATACCCTTTCTCCGTAATCCAGCCGATCACTATATCCTCAGACGGTTTTGACGAGAAGTCCTCAATGCCGCGGAGCACTTCCATCAACTCTTCCATGATGCGCGGGGTATCCTCCGACCAGCGCTTCTTCACGTCCTTCTCGGCATACTGCCGGGGAGCGGTGAAGAAGAAGCGGGCTTGATCCCACAACTCTTTCACGAAGTTGACGCGCCCTTTCACTAAGGACACCACCGTAGTGAGGAATGTATCGCTGTATGCGTCCGGATTGACGCCGTTCTCTTTCAACACCGGTTTGAAAAGTTCCGCAAGTTCCTCATCCGATTTTTGAAGAATATATTCATGGTTGAACCACATACCTTTCTTATAATCGAACTTAGCTCCCGATTTGCTGCAATGGCTCAAATTGAAAAGCCGCACAAGATCGTCCATCGACATCAACTCCTGGTCATTGCCCGGGTTCCAGCCCAGCAAAGCAAGGAAGTTGATAACAGCTTCGGGCAGATATCCCGACTCGCGGTAACCGGAAGACACCTCACCCGTTTTAGGGTCGTGCCATTCCAGCGGGAACACCGGAAAGCCAAGACGGTCACCGTCGCGCTTGCTGAGCTTACCGTTACCTTCGGGCTTCAGCAACAACGGCAGGTGGGCAAAAGCCGGCATCGTATCTTCCCAGCCGAAAGCACGATACAGCAGAACGTGCAACGGAGCCGAAGGCAACCACTCCTCACCGCGAATCACATGGGAAACCTCCATCAGATGGTCGTCCACAATGTTTGCCAAATGGTAAGTGGGCAGTTCGTCTGCCGATTTATAAAGAACTTTATCATCAAGGATAGATGAATTGATCACCACTTCGCCGCGAATCAGGTCGTTCACATGCACATCCTCATCGGGCTCTATCTTGAAACGAACCACATACTGCCTGCCTTCGGCAATCAACGCGTCCACCTCTTCTTTGGAAAGCGTCAGCGAATTGCGCATTTGCATACGCGTAGAGGCATCATACTGGAAATTGGCTATCTCCGCACGCTTGGCATCCAACTCTTCAGGAGTATCGAAGGCGATGTAAGCCTTGCCTGCATCCAGCAGCACCTGTACATACTTCTTGTATATCTCACGACGTTCCGACTGGCGGTACGGCCCATGTTCTCCTCCAAAGCTGACACCTTCATCAAAAGGAATGCCCAACCATTTGAAAGACTCCAATATATATTCTTCCGCCCCCGGTACGAACCGGTTAGAATCAGTATCTTCAATACGGAAAATCAAATCTCCTCCATGCTGACGCGCAAAGAGATAATTATATAACGCAGTACGCACACCACCGATGTGCAACGCCCCGGTAGGACTTGGGGCAAAACGGACTCTGACTTTTCTTTCTGTCATAATCTATCTTACTTATGAATAAATTAGACGGCAAAATTAAACCTTTTTTTCCATACTATTGTTTTTTTTTGTACTTTTCGCAAAAATTTCAACCGATATGAGTTATTTCAAAGGAAAAAACAAAGAGTTCTCGTTCAGAGATTTGATATATAAGGCGCTTATTTTCATAGGAACCGTCGGGGTTATTGTCTATTTTCTGCCGAGGGACGGCAAGTTCAACTACCAGTTCGACATTGACAAACCCTGGAAGTACGGACAACTGATGGCCACCTTCGACTTCCCCATCTACAAAGACGACCAAGTTGTGAAAAGAGAGCAGGACAGCATCTTGGCTTCTTTCCAACCCTATTTCCAACTGGACAAGAACACAGAAAAAGAAGTGATCAAGAAGCTGAAAAACGATTACCAGACGCATTTGCGGGATGTCCTGCCCTCTACCGATTACATCCGCCATATAGAGAAAATACTCTCCGAGGTGTACCGGGCAGGGATACTCTCCACCGAAGAACTGGGGCAACTGCACAAGGACAGCACATCCGCCATCATGGTGATAAACGACAAGCTCGCCAGCCAACGGGACATCGACAAACTTTATTCCGTCAAGCAGGCGTATGCCTATCTCCTCACCGCCGACACCATGCATTACCAGCCGAACATACTCCGGCAATGTTCCCTCAACGAATACCTGTCGCCCAACCTCACCTACGACGTCCAGCGAACAGAGACCGCAAAGAAAGAAGTCCTCGACAACTACTCATGGGCCAACGGCATCGTCTTGAGCGGGCAGAAAATCATCGACCGGGGCGAGATAGTCAACCAAGAGACCTACAACATCCTCGAAAGCCTGCGTAAAGAATCCATCCAGCGCAGTGAATCCATCGGCCAGAAGCGGTTGATGCTGGCCGGGCAGGTGCTGTACGTAAGTATCTTCATGCTCTGCTTTATGCTCTATCTCGACCTTTTCCGCAAGGACTATTACAACCGCAAGGGCAGCCTCTCGCTGCTTTTCGCCCTTATCATGTTTTATTGTGTGGTAACGGCCATTATGGTAGCCAACAACATATTCAATGTCTACATCATTCCTTATGCCATGCTGCCTATCATAATACGCGTGTTCCTCGACTCAAGAACCGCTTTCCTCACGCAAGTCGTCACCATACTGATTTGCTCCATCTGCCTGCGCTATCCGCATGAGTTTATCCTGCTGCAACTTACGGCAGGCCTGATCGCCATTTTCAGTCTGAGAGAGCTGTCGCAACGCTCACAGTTGTTCCGCACAGCCATTCTGGTAATCCTGACCTATATGGCCGTTTACTTTGCTTTTGAACTGATAACCGAGAACGATCTGTCGAAACTGAATGGCAGCATGTACACCTACTTCATAATAAACGGCGTGTTGCTGCTCTTTACCTATCCGCTGCTTTTCCTGGTGGAAAAGACTTTCGGCTTCACATCGAACGTCACTTTAGTGGAACTGTCCAACATCAACAACAGCCTATTGCGGCGCATGTCGGAAACTGTACCGGGCACGTTCCAGCACTCCATGCAGGTGGCCAACCTTGCCGCCGAAGCCGCCAACCGCATCGGAGCGAAAAGCCAGTTGGTGCGTACGGGAGCCTTATACCATGACATCGGCAAAATGGAGAACCCGGTGTTCTTCACCGAGAACCAGTCGGGCAGCGTCAACCCACACAAGAACCTCAGCTACGAACAGAGCGCACAGGTCGTGATCAGCCACGTAACGGACGGATTGAAGCTGGCGGAAAAGAGCAATCTTCCCAAAGTCATCAAAGACTTCATCACAACCCATCATGGTCGTGGAAAAACAAAATATTTCTATATATCCTGGAAGAACGAACATCCCGACGAAGAGCCCAACGACGAGTTATTCACCTATCCGGGCCCCAATCCGTTCACCAAGGAGCAAGCTATCCTGATGATGGCAGACTCCGTAGAAGCGGCATCACGCAGCCTGCCCGAATATACGGAGGCAAGCATCAGCAATCTGGTAGACAAAATAATCGATTCCCAGGTAGAGGAAGGTTATTTCAAGGAATGTCCCATCACTTTCAAAGACATAGCGACAGTGAAAAACGTCTTCAAAGAGAAGTTGAAAACGATCTACCACACCCGCATCAGTTATCCCGAACTTAAAAAGTAGAACCTATGGAAGTCAGCGCCAAAGAACGCCAAAGAGCAGAACATCTGTTGCAAAGCCAACGGATCCAATTGCACCAGATTGAAAGTTTCAGTTTTATGAAACGGTATCGCCGGGACCCTCACGAAAATATCGCGGGAGGAAAAGACCGGTATGGTCCGGGGATATTCGTCTTTCATCTAAAAGAAAAACAGGACAGAATCCTGCATATGCCGCCTTTCAAACATCCGTCATCACTCGTCCGCTTTCTTGTGTCGCAAGGAATACCTTTCGCCAACTACTCTCCATGCAACCGGAGTGAAGGCACGCTTCCGGCAGAAACCTATCAGCGCCCTTCTCTGTATATGTTCTGGTTCTTTATATTATTCCTCACGTTTCTGATATTGGGATACTATTCCATCAGCGGCGATGCCTGGTGGGGATTCATTCCCGCCATACTATCGTTCGGGCTGAGCCTCTTCTTCATCTGCATGCTGATGACCCGGTTCTGCTACCTGACATTGGACAATGATGCCCTTACTGTGCACAGCGTAGGAAGAACAATCCGTTACCCCTATACGGACCTGCGAAAAGTAAATTTCGATTTTGCCCGCGAACAGACGTTCACGCACATCATGGAATTGCTCGACAAAGACTACCGCTACCGTCTTTTTTATATCGGGAGGGTTTCGAGAAAGAGGCTGAACGAAATTGCCGAACGGTTACAACAAGCCGAAGTGGATGCAACATGCAGCCTCAACGACAACAAACGCTTCTATCAGGACAAAAGAGGAAGTGGCGAGCTGTGAATCAGGAAGTGACAACTAATCATTAATGGCTTCAAGCAGCCCTGCGCACGCATCCTCCAAGACGTCAAGCACATATTCAAAGCCCTCGGCTCCTCCGTAGTAGGGATCGGGAACATGGTCGGCATGGGTGAACTTGGTACAATACTCTGTCATGCGGTGTATCTTTTTCCACTCTTCGGTGGAAGGGGCCCGCTCCTTCAAATCATCAATATTACGGTCGTCCATTCCGATGATTAAATCGAAATTGTAGAAATCATCCGTACGTACCGGACGGGAACGATGTGTCAGGTTGTAACCGCGGCGTGCAGCGTGGGCACACATTCTGCTATCGGGCAGTTCTCCCTGGTGGTAGGAAAGGATACCCGCCGAATCAATGACAAACTCGTCTTCACGCCCTGCCTGCTCTATTAAATGCTTCATCACCCCTTCTGCCGAAGAAGAACGGCAGATGTTGCCCAGGCAGACAAAAAGTATTTTTTTCTTATCTTTCATAATCAAACATGTTTGCTATTTATAGTTCCTACATCGGATCCACGTCATAATACACAATCAATGACTTGAAACGGTCTTCCATAACCATGTCTTTTTGCACTTGCAACAACAGTTCGCGAACACGCGCCATAGGTGCTTTCGTTTCAATCTTCACCACGATTTTACGGATAAACAACGTTTGCACACGCGCCACCGGCGGTTTGTCCGGCCCCAGCACCCGGTTTCCGAAAATAGCACTCAACTTGCCCGCCATAGTCTGCGCCATTAAATCGAGTAAGGTTTCATTGCGATTCTTCAGATACACATATACCAACCGATAGTAAGGCGGATAATGAAAGATTTGCCGTTCGGCAAGCTGTCCGTTCACCATGCCTTCATAGTCGTTACCAATCACTTGAGGGATAATGGAATGCTCGATACTCTTGGTTTGCAGCACCACCCTTCCCCGTTTGTTCTTCCGCCCTGCACGCCCTGCCACCTGAGCCATCAGTTGAAAAGCACGCTCATAGGCGCGAAAATCCGGATAATTCAGCATTGTATCGGCATTAAGGATGCCCACCACACTCACGTGGTCGAAGTCCAATCCCTTAGAAACCATTTGCGTCCCGATAAGAATATCCGTTTTTCCCTGTTCGAAATCCGCAATTATACGCTCGTAAGCAGAACGCGTGCGGGTTGTGTCCAAGTCCATACGGGCAACGGCCGCCTCAGGAAACAGGCGCTTGACGTCATCCTCTATCTTCTCCGTACCAAAACCGCGATTGCGTAAATCCACCCCTTCACAGGCCGGACAGATGCGGGGCAGTTGGTAGGTGTATCCGCAATAGTGGCATGTCAATTGGTTCAGCCCCTTGTGATATGTCAAACTCACATCACAGTTCTTGCATTTAGGCACCCATCCGCACGTATGGCACTCTATCATCGGTGCAAACCCTCTGCGGTTCTGAAACAGGATAACCTGCTCTTTCTGCTCCAAAGCCTCACGAACATACTGCAACAGCAAAGGAGAGAACGGGCCGTTCATCCGCTTCTTGCGCTGTAATTCTTTAATATCCACCGGAATAATTTCCGGCATCTGTATCTCTTTATATCTTTCTTTCAATTCCACCAGTCCATACTTGCCGGAGGTAGCATTGTACCAGGTTTCCACTGACGGAGTCGCCGTACCCAACAGAGTTTTGGCGCCATACAATGCAGCCAGCACAATAGCTGCATTACGTGCATGATAACGGGGAGCCGGATCTTGTTGCTTATAAGTATTCTCATGTTCCTCGTCTACAATAATCAGCCCCAAATTGCGGAAAGGCAAAAAGACCGAAGAACGCACCCCCAAAATAATGTCGTATCCGCTATCCGATAGTTGTTTCTGCCAAATCTCCACCCGTTCGGCATCGGGAAACTTGGAATGATAGATGCCGAGGCGCGAACCGAATACCCGTTTCAGCCGTTCGGTGATTTGTGTAGTCAATGCTATTTCCGGCAACAGATACAACACTTGTTTCCCCTGCCGGATGACCTCCTCTATCAGATGAATGTAAATCTCAGTCTTTCCACTGGATGTAACTCCATGCAACAGGCAAACATTTTTAGTCCGGAAACTATCCACGATCTCATCGTGTGCACGCTGTTGATGTCCGTTCAAGGGATTCAGGGAGAATGTGTTTCCGGCAAAAGCTGTATTCAATCGGCCAATCTCCTGCTGATAGACCTCAAAAACTCCCCGTTCCACCAATCCGCTAAATACGGCAGGAGTAGCGGAAGCCCGTTGCAAAAGTTCTTTCTTCGCTACCTCCTTCTGCACCTTTCCCAAACAGCCGGATAGCTCTATGTACTTCATCAACAGATCCAATTGTTTGGGAGCACGACGCTGCAATTCATCAAAGAAGAAATGCAAACGATGCTCATTACTTGCCGCTTTCGTCAGACGCACGCGGGTTTCCGTTCTTGGCTTGTAAGTGCGCTTCAATTCTTCTTTTACGAAAATGGCTTCTTTGTCCAATAAGGATTTTATAACAGACAGAATATTTTTGACGCCACTCTCTTTTTCCAGCTTCGTAACACATTGTTCGGGTTCTGCAGAGAGTAGATCCAAGATTTTCAGTTCCTTATCCGACAATTGCACATCCGGCTCGAAGTCGGGATTGTATTCCACCATTGTTTCGCTTTCCAACTTCAATCCCGAAGGAAGAGCCGCCTTGTAAACATCCCCTTGAGTGCAGAGGTAATAATCAGCCAGCCATTCCCAAAACTTGAATTGTGCGGGCAACAGGATCGGATGCGCATCCAGCAAGGCACTCACCTCTTTCACCTCATACTCTGTCGGCGCAGAATAATGTATATTCCGCACAATCGCAGTATAATACTTCTTCCGCCCGAAAGGCACTATCACCCGGCAACCAATCTGTACATCTCCCGCCATCTCTTCCGGAAGAGAATACGTAAAGCTGCTATGCAGGGGAAGGGGCAATATGACATCAACGAACTTTTCCATTATAGCGGCAAAGATAAAACAAAAAAATGGCGCTACCAATCAAAATCGGTAGCGCCATAGAGTCTATATATTCGTTAACCCTCTTTAGAAGATATAAGCAGCGGAAATCTGCCAGGTCTTAGTTTTCACCCCGGCATCCTTCAACTCTTTCAAATCAAAACTGTCACCTAACGGAATCTGATAATTAACACCAATCTGTAAGTGTTTTATCAATTTTACACCTGCACCAAGATTCAAACCAACCTGCGTACTTTTCTTATCAAAACCTTCCTTATTCATATCCTTAAAATTAAAGAAGAAGTCAGGACCGGCTGCTACAAACACGCCCAGCATGCTACCCAGACCAATTGTATACTTCAAATTGACAGGGATCTCAATACCTTGCTGCTTCCAATCATTTTCTCCTCGCTGCGAGTATAGCAAAGCACCATCCACTCCCAAACCAACAACAGGAATTGTAACTTCCGCCATCGGACCGAAAAAGAAACCGGTAGTATTATCACTTTTCAAAATATCCTTCGCCTCTTTGGAGAAACTCAGTTTTGACAAATTCAAACCGCCTTTCACACCAAACTTAATAAGTTGAGCCTGGGCAGGCATAGCCATTGCCAAACAGCATATAGCTATCATAAAAGCACTAAAAATCTTTTTCATAATTCAATATGTTTAAATTTTCGGGACAAATATATGTAAAATATCCCTAAAAAGAACAATGAGTATCCCAAATTGTTCATAGTAGCGGCAAAACTTCAAACACATTGCCTTTGTATATCCTGCCCGGACTTCGGTTTAAATTCTCTTATTTACCTGCCTGTTGTTGCAGTGATTATTCTACGCATAAAGCAAATATACCGCTTGTAGAAACCGATTATACCGCATGTCTTTTACCAGCCGGCCTTGAGTTCAAAATTTATATGTAAAGTAACCGAAAATAGCCCGACGCATTGCCGGAAAACATAGATTGACTACCTTTGCAGAAACATTCTTTATCAGGATCACATTCCTTTTTATTACAGATTATGATAGAAATCAGAAAAGCCGAAATCACAGAACTTGCCATCCTTATGGATATCTTTGAACAGGGAAAGCGCATCATGCGCAAGAACGGGAACACCAAACAATGGACCGGCGGCTACCCTACCGAAGAGATTATCAAAAAAGATATTGAAAACGGGAACAGCTATGTATGTCTTGATGAAGAACAGAAAATAGTGGGAACCTTCGCCTTCATACAAGGAGATGACCCTACCTATGCGCACATCTATGACGGTGCATGGATAGATGACAAACAACCTTACGGCGTTATCCACCGTCTGGCCAGTACGGAAGACAGCAAAGGCGTAGCATCTGCCTGCCTGCAATGGTGCTACCGCCAAATACCCAATCTACGTGCAGACACACATCGTGACAACCACATCCTGCAATATATCCTCAAAAAATACGGCTTCCAATACTGCGGCATCATCTACCTGCTAAATGGAGATGAACGACTGGCTTTCCAAAAACTGTAAAGGCAGAAATAGAACACTCATTCACCTATGTATTTCTTTTTCAACTCCTCCACACTCGTTCCGGTGAAATACTCCTCTACAAAATCCCAACGCTGATCGTCCGTCAAGATGTCAGTGCCAAAGAAAGAAGAAAACAAGTCTATCTGTTCTTCAAAAATACGTTCGTTCGTGTCCAAAATAAGATTATGGTATTCATTGGAATCTGCCAACTGTTGCAGAAGACCGGGGTCATTGAACCGGACATGCACACAAGGCGTTCCACCACCTTCTACGCTGAACGAAAGACAGTCGAGCATAGAAAGAAGATTGAGCAGCATATTCAAATCGGAAAACGGAGTGCAATAGAACTGCAAACGCTCGCCTTTAGTGCCTGCAATGCGCTGAGTAAACAGTTTTTGATAACGCGACAAGAGCAGGTCGAAACCTTTGGTAACCGTAAACGAAAGCTCATTTGATTCTTTCTTCTTGACACTGCTGATGTAGCTCACGCTGCGCCCTTCTTCAGTACGGCTCTCCAGCAACGAACCAATGAAACGTTTGGCAGAGGGAACATCCATGCCATGCTCGGCAAACACCGCGCGCAGCTCTTCTTCATCGAAACGGCCTTTCGTTTTCAACAAAGCGGTTTTCAGCATCGTCACCAAACTTTTGAACAGTGAATCCATACGCTGGCGGATCACCGCCGTATCCTCTTTCAGCAACACCTCGTGCTTGCCAACGGAAACGGCACGAGAGCCTTCCCATAACGTTCCGTTATTCAGCTTCTGTTTGAACTCCCTATACCCCAATTCAGGAAAACGTTCCTCCCAAAGACTATCCAAGCGTGCACGATAAACGCCTTCTTCATCTTCCACTTTCGTCAGATAGGCCCGGAATTCGCGCACAAAGGTATCACCTGTTTTATCTTGGATGTATCCCTCCGTCAGCAGATTTTGCGGGCTCACCTCCAGCAGACGCCTTCCGTAACGTTGTGACAGATCATCCTCCAACCATAACAGGGCGGTTTTGATGAGTTGCCCCAACTCGGATTCATACTCCAGCTTGTTTTTTGTACGCGGCAGCTTTACCACAAACTCAAAGTCGGACAGCGATACGAGAATTTCTTCTTTCTCCCCCTTCATCCGGTATACTTCCATGAGTTTTTTCAAGATCAACGCCAACTGGTCCTGCGCAATATTGCCGGTTTGATGCAAGCGTTTCATATAATAAAAGTCGCGTTCATGATAGTCGGTGGCAGCAACACCCTGAACATCCGCATCACGAGCAGCACGACCTATTTCCTGAATATAATCGACGAAGGTACTGGAAGGCGCCACATGGTAGACGCGGTCGATATCACTGATATCTACTCCCATACCGAAAGCTTTTGTGGCAACAATCATCCGTTTCATGCCTTCCTTAAATTCTTGTACAATAGCGGCTTTCTGTTCTTTGTCTTTCTTGCCATAATAAGAAGCCACCAAACGCCAGTCGGCAGAACGTACCCAGGTTTTTATACGCATGTCTATGCCACCTGCAAAGGGATAGTAGAGCAGTGTTTTATGTCCGTCGAGAAAGTTTTCCACACGTTCGGATATGACACGCTGTTTTCCTTTGTCGTAAGTTTCTCCCTCCTCCAGCGTAAGCTGCCGGATATCAAAACCGATATTCTTACGCTTCACTGTACCGACATAAAGCACACAGGGCTCCATTTGCAACGAACGGATAGTTTCGAATACCATATCATTGCCACCCTTGGGATTCCATACGGCAGTGGCAGTCAACGCAAACAAAGGAAATGTATAACCGAGATTCTGCTTCAAGGCACTCAGATAACGCCCCAAAAACCAGTAGTCCACACGAAACTCTTTGCCCCAGGTGGTTACCGTATGCGCCTCATCAATAACAACCATACCAATACGGCGGTTGCCTACGAAGTGTTTTATATCATAAGAAAGCAACAGTTCAGGAGAGAGATAAAACAAATCGACTTCACCTTCACGCACTGCCCGGTAAACTTCCATTTTCTGCTCCGGCGAAAGGTCGGAAGATGCATACGCCACACGCTGATAGCCCAAATCCTGCAAGCCCTCTACCTGATCGACTATCAAAGCCTTTAAAGGAGAAACAACAATGGTCAGCAGATTATATTCTTTCCCCAAATAAATAGCCGGAAGCTGGAACAATAAGGATTTTCCCGAACCAGTCGGAGCAGTCAGCAGAATGTTCTCCGGCTCTGCCTCTCTTTTCTGCGCCTTTTCCGCTTCCCGGATCACATTCTCAATCAGTTGCCCCTGAGAGATACAAAGCGTCTCTCTGCTCCTAAACAAGTCTGCGTAAATCTCAAGGTTACGGAAGTGGTCGTAACCATACGTATCTTTCAAAAGTTCCGTTACGCCTTGCCGGCAGTTCTCGGGCAAATGGCGTTCTTTCAATTCGGGCAAACGGGGTGCCTCTCCTGTTTGTGTCATCATTAATGCTATGAAAAAAAGAAAAGAGATAGTATCCCAGCCATAGCAAAGGCCTTCGTACTACCTCTTCCTATAATTTGTCTTATCCTCAAATCGGCGGATAAAATTCAATCAAAGCGTATTAATACTCCTCCTCGTTGAAGAAGAAATCTTCTTTGCTGGGATAATCGGGCCAAATATCTTCAATACTTTCATAAATCTCGCCTTCATCTTCCATTTCCTGCAGGTTTTCAATAACCTCAAGCGGAGCACCCGAACGCATGGCATAATCTATCAGCTCGTCCTTAGTTGCCGGCCAAGGGGCATCTTCCAATTTAGATGCTAATTCCAATGTCCAATACATAGTTTCTAAGTATTAAAATTGTGAATATTAATTCCTATTTTTATTTTTCGGCAAAAGTATAACAAAATATTTCACTTGCAACTATTATTCCAAAATATTTCTTCTTTTTTCTCGTCTTGATTCATTTTACGCGAAAGAACAAACAAATAGTCAGACAAACGATTGACGTAAGCCAACAACTCCGAAGAAATATCTGCCTGCTCTGCCAAAGTAAGAATACGGCGTTCGGCACGACGGCAAACGGTGCGGCAAATATGGCAAACAGCCGCTCCCCGACATCCGCCCGGAAGCACGAAAGCGGATAAGGGAGGAAGCGTGTCATCCAACCGGTCAATTTCATGCTCTATCGTTTCCACTTGTTCCGGAGTAATGATGCTCGCTTCCTTGAGTCTGGTCCTTTCGCGATCTGTTGCAAGATAAGAGCCTACCGCAAACAGCCTGTCCTGCACCTTTTGCAGAAACAGCTTGTCGTGCTCATCAGAAAGGAAAGTAATGAGAAATCCCAAATGGGAATTCAATTCATCCACCGTACCATAGGCTTCGAGGCGGATATGGGTTTTAGAAACACGAGTCCCCCCTACCAGGGAAGTGGTTCCTCTGTCTCCGGTCTTTGTATATACAAGGCTTTTCTTCATAAACAATCGTTTTTATCGGGTCCAACATAGAAGACGCCTAAAGATAGTCAAAAGTTGACAATATAGTCTTGTTTTATCTTTGTTTTATCAAAGAAAATAATGCCGAGGTCGTAGAGGTCAAAGGTGATGCCAGTCTTTTCGTGCTGCCTGATACGCTTCCAAACAGCATGCATCTGCGATGTATAACGGATACCCTCAATTACAAAAACAGATTTTTTTGCAGTGCGGGCAATGCAGATGCGCAGCACTTCTTCCACAAACTCCGGTCGGCGGTAATCATGCAAATATAGAAAATCGACAGATGTATCACTTTCCAAAAAGAGCTCGGACAGATCAGCCGCCGCAGTATAGTCCGCTCCTTCCTTAGCTGCTTTCAAATAAAGGGAAGAAGCAGCCGGTATACCCGCATCTACAATTGTAGCGGGCTGCGCATAGTTCACCAGACGGAATAGCAACCGCTTCACCTTTACAGACTCGTAACTCCACATTCGGTCTTTCTGCGGCGCAAGTTTCTTTTGCTCGGCAGCCAACTCCCTATATTTATAATAAGGAGTTGTTTCATAGATGACGTGTGTAATCAGATTGAACGCAAAAGGCGAATGTACTCCATAACCGCAACGGTGGCGGAAGCGATACAACCAAATGAAAGGACGTTTCAACGCAAGCAATATACGGTTCATTACAAATTATTCTTTGAATTACATCGCAAAAATACGGAAAAACCGGAAACAGAAGCCAATTACGCTGCTTTTACTTCGACATTCTTCAGAAGTCCTCTTGGTCCAATGAAATATTTCACCCTATACACCCGTTTGGGAAAGGGAGTCAGATGCATAGCTCACAAAAAATCATTTGAAGCAAATCTACTTAAAAAACGGTAACTGCTTGTTAATAAGGAATCTTTTTCATAACTTAGACAAGCAAAGAGATGCCCAAATGGCACAACCGGACACAAAGAACAAGACACTTTTATTGTTATACCGATGATACTTAGACAGATACGGACATCATGTTTACTTATCAGGAATACATTAAGGACTATATTATGAAAACATGTTTACCAGTCCTCTTATATGCATTTTGCATCTTTTCTCCGATGTACATACAGCATCTTTTTTTGATGAGCTCAGAAAAAACGCACAACAAAAACTCATACAGAATTCATACAAATTACTAAAAACACACAAAATGAAAAAAGTATTATTGGCATGTTCCGTACTATTAGCCACAGCATGCGGCAATAGCCCCGACCAGAACCTGAAGCTGAATGAACTTGAGTACTTTGAAACTCAAGGAGTCAACGTATTGGTTTACAGCAACCTCTTCTCCGGTGGCTTCAATGACGAGAAGAACTCCGGCATCGAGCTCATCCACCATGGTGTACGCACTGCACAAGGTGGGGCCATCAGGCTTTCCAATACTCCCGAACAATGGGATTTGGTTCCTTCTACCCCATCAAGGAAAGTGAACATTGAGGACAACTCCATCGAAGTAGCCCTCCGCTATGACGATTTCGACTTCGACTCCCGCATAGTAGTGACAGGAAAAGGTAAAGCCGTTGAAATCTCCGTTTATCTGGATAAGCCCCTTCCACAGGAACTGGAAGGAGACGCAGGATTCAACCTTGAGTTCCTGCCTTCACAATATTGGGGAAAAGCTTACATCATGGACGGACAGCCCGACCGGTTCCCACGCTATGCCGTAAGCAACACCATCACCCGTCCCAATTCCGAGAAGATCAAACAATTTAAAGGATACAAAACTTATGACGACCGGGGAACAGGCCGATTCGTAGACCCGCTGCCATTGTCCACCGGACGTACCATGATATTGGCGCCCGATGCTCCCGAACGTACCGTAAAAGTAACCTCCCAAGATGCTGATCTGATGCTATTCGATGGACGCATGCTGGCCCAGAACGGATGGTTCGTGCTGCGAAGCATTCTGCCTCCCGGCAAAACCGGCAAAGTATTGACCTGGACTGTGGAACCGAATGCCATCAAAGACTGGATAAGAGAACCTAACATTGGTTTCTCTCAAGTGGGCTACCTTCCCTCACAGCCCAAAGAAGCTATCATAGAACTGGACAAAAAAGATAAAATAATCTCCAGCGCTTCTGTCTATCAAGTAAAAGAAGACGGTTCAGAAGTAGAAGTATTCACCGGAAAGACCTCTATGTGGGGGGCTTACTTCAAGTACAACTATGCAAAATTCGACTTTTCCGAAGTGAAGGATCCGGGCATATACTACATCAAGTACGGCAATGTGAAAACAAACAATTTCCTCATCGACAAAACTGTGTACAACCATATCACCGACGCCACCACCGATGTATGGATTCCCATCCACATGAATCATGTGACAGTGAATGAAGGATACCGCATCTGGCATGGCGAACCTTTCAAAGAAGGCTATCTGCAAGCTCCCCCCAGCACAGACCATTTCGACCTGCACAGCCAAGGTCCAACTACCGACACCAAGTATAAGGCGCTGGAACTAATCCCCGGATTAAACGTAGGCGGCTACTTTGATGCAGGCGACTTTGATATAGAGACTGGCGCCAACATCAATGTTGTCCAGAATTTTGTCAGAACCTGGGAGCTCTTCAAGCCGTTACGCGACGAAACATTCGTCAGCGAAAAACAACGCTACGTAGATCTCCACCGCCCGGACAGTATTCCCGACATTATCCAATACATAGAGCATGGCGTATTGAACCTTGTGGCACAAGCCGAGAATATCGGGCACATGTCACAGACTCTTTCCAATTCCGTACTCGACAACTATCACCACCTGGGAGATGCGGCATCCATCACCGACGGACTCCACTATGACCCCAAATTGGCTCCCTATGAGAAATCTGCCGATGGAAAATCCAGCGGTACTCCGGATGACATGTGGGCCTTTACAAGCCGTAATCCAAGTCTGGACTTCCGGGCAGCCACTATGTTTGCTGCTGCAAGTCGCGCTTTGAAGGGTTACAATGACGACCTTTCGGCAAGAGCCTTGAAACAGTCGAAAAGATTACTGAAAGAGGCTACAGAACTGATGCCGGAAAGCTCTCCTAAAAATAAAAGACAAAAAGTTACTGAAGACATGGCTGCAAATCTGCAACTATACGTTTCTACCGGAGAGAAGAATTATTTGGAACGCTTCACACAGGAAATATGGCAGTCATTGGAAGGCAATGTCAACTATAATATCATGACTGCTATGGACGCTATTCCTTATATGGATGCTTCATATAAAGAGAAACTGCGCCCATACGTCCTTAAATACAAGGAATATCTCGACAGCCTGAACCACGACAACCCCTACGGATTGCCAATCGGACGCGGTAACTGGGCAGGAAATGGCGGCATGGTCAATTTCGGCACCACAGTATGCTTTGCCAGCAAATATTTCCCAGACATCATCGACAGCAGTTATGCATTCAAAGTTGCCAACTGGCTATATGGTTGTCATCCCTATCACAACTACTCATTTGTGGCAACCGTTGGAGCTACCCGTCCCAAAGCTGTCTTCTACGGCAACAACCGGGCCGATTTCTCCGCCATCCCCGGTAACATGGCTCCCGGTGTATTGTTCAGACAACCCGACCACTTCGAGAACTATGATGACTGGCCATTTCTTTGGGGACAAAACGAAGGCACTATTGCAGGAAACACAAGCTATGTAATTTTCGGCCATGCTTTCAGAGACCTGGTACGCTGATCCATTACGTACAAAAGAACATCGGGTCTGAATAACGATGAACAAGGGGATGTGCAAAACGATATACCGATCAGAGTTTTGGCATCCCCTTCATAATACTAGTGCGGGAACCATAAAATCTCCGCCGACTGAAACATACGGGCGGTGTCAGCATCCTTTTCGGCAGCGAAAAAATTGAAAGAACTGGAACGGGCCAATATTGCTTTTAAGAGTAAGGTAGATATACGTGACAAACAAAGTTATTTATTGAATGACCGTATAAAGATAATCTCCCAAAAAAATGTTTCAGCCATGTTTCAGCTGGAAAATAGAAAACCCTTGCAAATTTTTTATTTACAAGGGTTTATCTTCATCGTCTTGTACCCAGACCCGGTACAAGCCATAGAAATCATAGGAAAATAAAAGAACATATCTTCTTTATTATCAATCACTTGTATATTTCCTATTTTCTCTATTTTTGCCATATTTTGCCCATTTTCCGTTATTCAGTACACTTTTAGTACACTTTGAAATATCATTTTCTTTTGTACCTTTGCAATATCGGAAAACAAAAGAAAATCAACTATTTAGCGTAATCACCCGGTTATGGTACCTAAATCGGGATAAAACCTCTAAACAATGGCAAAGTTAGAAAATAAAACGAAAGAAAACCCCAAGTTAGAACAAAATAAGCTCTCGGATGGTAGAATTAGCCTTTACTTAGAGTATTATTTAGGTAGAGAGGAAAAGCCCGTATTAGATAAAAACGGCAATCAAGTGTACTATGATAGTGGAAAGATGCAAGGTAAGCCCAAGTTTGCAGTAAAGCACAACAGGCGAAAAGAAAACCTTAGTCTGTATCTGATAGATAAGCCCCGTACCCCTGCAGAACGTCAGCAGAACAAAGAAACGTTGGAGCTTGCTACAAAGATACGTGCGGAGCGTGAACAGGAGTTTAAAGAAAGTATGTTGGGCTATCGGTTAAAAAAAGATAGAACGGTCAATTTCTTAGACTATTTCCAAGCCTATATCAACAGTTATACCAAGAAAGATATTCGCATGGTACAAATTGCACTTAGCCGTTTTAAGGACTTCTTAAAAGAGCAATACCCCATGAATGAGTTTAGTATCAAACCGGAACTTATCACCAAAGAAATGATGGAGCAGTTTGTAGCCTACCTGCAATCCCGAAGTGTAGGTGAAGGGGCTAAAAGCATTTACCAGCGTTTCAAGAAAGTTATTCGATATGCGATTGACCACGATGTAATGTTGAAAGACCCATGCAAAAGTGTTACCTGCAAAGTGGATAGCCAAATGCTTCGGAAAGATGTTCTTTCTCCCGAAGAAATACAAAAGTTGGCGGCTTGCCATTATGACAACGAGAACCCGAATGTCAGACGTGCTTTTATCTTCTGCTTATACTGCGGTCTGCGTTTCTGTGATGTAAAAGACCTTACCTATAAGAATGTGGATTACGCTAATCGGTTATTGAAATTTGAGCAAAGTAAGACAAAGGGACATTCTGCCAGTAGTGGTGTAGTTATTCCCCTGAATGATGGTCTATTGTCTATCATTGGTGAAGCCCCGGCAGATAAAAACTGCTTGATATTCGATTTACCTACTTACGAAAGCTGCTGTAAATCAGTAAAACGTTGGGTAAAGAGAGCCGGAATAGACAAACATATAAGCTGGCATTGTGCCCGACATTCGTTTGCCGTGAACATTCTGAACAATGGGGCAAATATCAAAACCGTAGCCAGCCTTTTAGGGCATAGCGGATTGAAGCATACGGAGAAATACACCCGTGCGGTGGATAAATTGAAAGAGGAAGCAATAAACAGCTTGCCCGAACTAAAGTTTTAACCATAAAAGACTTATCTTTGTAACTATGAACTTTGAAGCATTAGTAAAACATATCAGCACGATACAGAACACGTTGCAGGCACAAGCCGCACACGCTGTAAACCTTGCCCTTACTTCCCGTAACTGGCTTATGGGGTGCTATATCGTGGAGTTTGAGCAGAACGGAGAAGACCGTGCCGCCTACGGTGAACAATTGTTGAAAAAACTGGAACAACGACTGAAAACAAAAGGTCTGAACGAACGTAGATTCCGTGAATTTAGGCGGCTGTACCTCGTTTATCCACAACTAAAAGAACCTGTTACACAATACATTGCATCACAAATTCAAATTCGGCAGTCATTGACCGCCGAATTCACTGAACCAATTCGGCGGTTGGTGACCGCCGAATCTGAAAATGGCGTTTGGAAACTATCAACAGAATACCCACAAACCGAAACGTGGATGATTCCGGCTGATAGATTATTCAACAGATTATCTTCCACCCATTTAAATACCATATCGGGAATTGAGAACCCGGTAAAACGTGCTTTCTATGAAATGGAAACCATGCGTGGCTGCTGGTCTGTAAAGGAGTTAGAGCGACAAATCGCATCTTTATATTACGAACGTAGCGGACTATCCAAAAACAAAGAAGCCCTCTCCGCTTTAGTCCAGCAACAAGCAACCTTATTACAACCTAAAGATGTTATCAATACCCCTGTTACTTTGGAGTTCTTAGGGTTGAATGAACGTGCATTAGTGACGGAAAACGATTTGGAACAATCCATTCTTGACAACTTGCAACGCTTCCTATTGGAAATGGGACATGGCTTCTGCTTTGAAGCCCGGCAAAAACGCATCTTGATTGATGAAGATTATTTCTTTGCCGACCTTGTGTTCTATCATCGTATTTTGAAATGTCATGTTATTGTAGAATTGAAGATAGACAAGTTCCACCATGAGTATGCTTCGCAACTAAATATGTATCTGAACTATTTCAAAGCGGAAGTGATGCAGCCGGATGATAATCCACCTATCGGTATTCTGCTTTGCACTGAAAAGGGAGATACATTAGTAAAGTATGCCACTGCCGGATTAGACCCAAATATCTTTGTACAGAAGTATAGGATAGAACTTCCAACAGAAGAAGAAATAAAAGAGTTCATTTCTTCCTCAAACTATGAGAGTTACAAACTTTAAAATTGGCGAAAAGAAAAGGTTATTTCTTCTTTCGAAACTCTGCCTTGCGAAGTTTCACGGAAACACGGGTGTGGGATAGAGATTTCTTCATAAGGATGCTTATTTATAGAGATTGTCTATTCCCTTTTTGGGCACATATACGAAATTGCCGATTTGCCGAGTAGGAATTGAAAACTTTCTGATTTGAAGATAGAGTGTACTGTCATTCATGTGATATTTCTCACACGCTTGCTGTATCGTGTAGCAATCCTTTGGTTCCAAACTATACAGCTTGGGAATGGGCTTGGGCTGCTTTTTAAGCAGACTCTTCCTTAGAGGGTACATCTCCATAAGCGTTTCTTTGCTTACCCGTGTTTGGCGTTGCCCTACATTAACACTTGGAATAACGCCCTTTCGGATTTGGCGATAAAGGGTTTCCTTACTGATGCCAAACAAAGAATAGGCTTCGGGAACTGTTATGTACTCCTGGTCATTGGGAATAGCTTTGGCTATAGCATCCAAACGTTCATTTCTTTTCTCTTCATCTTTCCTGCGCTTAAATGCAACTTTAGAACATCTTGGTGAGCAATACCAAGACGTGATAGTCTTTGCGACGAATGGCTCACCGCAAATCTTGCATTTCCTTGTTATCTCAAACTTTGCTGCACCCATACAATTCTACTTTATTATTACTTATGCTTGTTAAGTGTCACATTATCTACCAATAAGTGTTGGTACAATTATGGCACAATAATACAGCTAATATCCGAATATAACAAAAGAAATACAAAGTTTAACTAAAAAGAAAATCCGCATAACTCATTGAGCTATGCGGATTTATCTATCTATACCTTTCGGTAGTTATCTATACCTACTTAACTTTGTATCATTTAATTCGTAGAAGTATAGTCCTACGAATTAAATGATACAAAGTCGCTATTTTATTCGAAAGAATGATAACCTATACTTCCCAAAGAGAGTATAGCGTACAAAATTAAACAGGACCTAAGAAGCTTTCGGTACAAGTGAAATAGCAAAACCTCCACCAGATGCAGTGCTAATTTTCAACGTTGTTTTATTAGTGACAGTCTTTGTCTCAATCACATAATCTGTGGGATTATTACGATAATGAGCCTTCTTACCATCACGATAAATCGTAGCAATATACTTTTGCCCTGTAGGAAGAAATGAAAAATCAATTGTCGCAATACGAGGAACTTCACCGTTAGTACCACCTACAAACCAATTGTCAGTATTCTTTGCACATCGAGCTACAGTTATATATTCCATTGGTTCAGCTTCAAGGTAATAACTTTTATCCCAATCAAGGGCCACATCTTTAATAAACTGAAAAGCGTCGAGATATTTCTCATAAGTTTCCGGAAGATCGGCAGCCATCTGAAGCGGACTTGACATTGTGACATATAACGAGAGCTGGTGGGCAAGTGTAGTATTCACCCACGATTTTTTATCAGAATTATATTTTGTTATATCATTCTCAAACAACCCCGGAGTATAATCCATCGGACCACCAATAAGACGGGTAAATGGTAGTATCGTTGTATGGCTCGGCTTACTTCCTCCAAAAGCCTGATACTCAGATCCACGTGCAGACTCATTACTAATAAGGTTGGGCCATGTTCGGCAAAGACCAGTAGGACGTACTGCCTCATGAGCATTTACCATAATCTTGTAATCAGCAGCCTTTTCAACAGCATACTGATAATGATTAACCATTCGCTGAGTATAATGATGTTCACCTTTGGGTATTATATCACCAACATAACCACTTTTAACAGCCTTATATCCATTATCCACCATAAACTGATATGCTTGATCCATACGACGTTCATAATTGCGTACAGCACCAGATGTTTCGTGATGCATAATCATCTTTATGCCTCTGGACTTGGCATAATCCCGTATTTCAGGCAAATTAAAATCAGGATAGGGGGTAACAAAATCAAATACATCTTCCTTAAAATTACCAAACCAATCTTCCCAACCGATATTCCATCCCTCAACTAGCACGGCGTCAAAACCATGTTCCGCTGCAAAATCTATATATCGTTTCACTTTCTTTGTAGTAGCCCCATGACGTCCATGAGGCTTAGCATGGGTATAATCTGTTTTTCCAAGATGAATATTAGGAAAATCCCATGTATAGCTCCAATCGCTTTTCCCAGTAATCATCTCCCACCAAACACCAATATACTTGGTAGGAAATATCCATGAAGTGTCCTTGAGTTTACATGGTTCATTAAGATTGAGCGTGATACGGGAGGCGAGAATGTCACGGGCATCATCGGAGACAATGATGGTGCGCCAAGGTGTATAGCAGGCACTTTGCATATATGCCATCTCCCCATTGACATCGGGCGTAAGCCATGACTTAAATACATAATTTTTATCATCAAGATTGAGGTGCATAGCCGGATAATTAACTAAAGCAGCTTCATGAAGATTAATATATAAACCATCATCGGTCTTTAACATCAATGAAGTTTGTACTCCAGTAGGCGAAAAAGACGTCTGTGACAAGTTGTCAGAAATCGATTTTTCCATTAATCCACGTATTTCCGAAAGCCGACTACGTGTGTAATCATATTCCTGTGTATCATAATCTCCTGGAATCCAATAGGCCGTCATATCACCCGACATAGCAAACTCCGTGCACTCGTCTGTGATAACAAAATAACTTAATTCGCGCTGCTGTGGGAACTCATATCGAAAACCGAGTCCATCATTAAAAAGTCTAAAACGTATAGACATTAGACGATTGGTATCCGCTTGCCTGAGATCTACTAGCACTTCATTGTAATGATTACGTATGACCGATTCTTCTCCCCATACAGGTTGCCACGTTTCATTCAACGAATCATTTGTTACAGCAGTCATTTTAAACTTTTCAAATAATTGGTCTGAGTTTTTTAGCATAAATCCAAGTCCACTTGGCTTTATAACAGTTTTCCCCTTATAATACAACGCATAAGTCGGACGCCCTTCTGAAGATAAAGAAAAATTCATTTTCAGATTGCCGTCAGGCGATGAAAATAGCTGTTCGGCAAAAGCTGAGGTTGTACATGCCAAGCAAAATGCCAAACTTAAAGATTTAAATAGTTGAGTTATCATAAATGTCAAAATAATACAAAGATTATATTTTAAATAATTTTGCAACAGCACCACCGCCACGAGCAACAGGAATTGAAAGCGTCGTATTAGCAGTTACTTCACGAGTTTCAATCTCTACCGGATAAGGATTCCTTTCCCAATCAGCATCACATCCATCGCGATAAATAATAGCCTTATATTTACTGTTAGCATCTAGAAAAGAAAGACTGATATTAGCTATACGGGCTTCTGCACCAGTAGCAGTAGCCAAATACCAAGAATCATGACCTTTACTTTTACGGGCAACAGTTATATATTTCCCAATCTCAGCTTCCGGATAAGTCGTTTTATCCCAATCGGTAGGACAATCACAAACAAATTGAAATGGACCAGGATTATTCTCGTAATTTTCAATCATATCAGCAGCCATTTGAAGCGGCGAATAGAGAATCACAAACAGTGCCAGTTGCTTGGCAAGTGTTGTATTGGGATGTGTCTGTGGCATTGCGTCATTCTCAAAATTGAATATAACCGGAGTAAAATCCATAGGGCCAGCCAATCCCCGGGTGAATGGTAAAGTCACTGTATGTTCCGGCGGATTACCACCTTCTTCATTCCATGCATTCCATTCTTGTCCGCGTACTCCTTCTTGAGTCATTAAGTTCGGCCAAGTACGTTGTAACCCTGTGGGAATGACAGGCTCATGATTGTCGATGGCAATCTGATATTTGGCGGCAGTCTCAATCACCTTACGGTAATGTCTCACCCCAAACTGACTACTATGGTATTCTTTATTGTCTAGCAAATCTCCAACATAACCGGTTTTGACATAGTGCATTCCATTTTGCCGATAAAGTTTAAATGCATCTTCCATCTGCCTTTCATAATTAGCAATTCGCCCACCCGTTTCATGATGGCCAATAAGTGCAACTCCTTTACTACGTCCATAATTATTAATATGTGTAATGTCAAAATCCTTATACGGATGTACATAATCAAAATTCCATGACTTCCAATCTGGATTCCAACCTTCCACCAATACTCCACCAAAATTATTTTTAGCAGCGAAATCCATATAACGAATAGTATTTTCTGTTGTAGCTCCATGCTGTGGTCCATCATACCATGTGTGAGTTTTCATGTGGTAACACCACCAAACACCAAGATAGCGTTGCGGCTTTATCCACGAAGTATCCATTATCCGACAAGGTTCATTCAAATTAAGCATGAGACGTGAAAGCATCATGTTACTGGCATTGTCAGCGATTATCAGTGTACGCCATGGACTTACCCGTACACCAGTAACAAATACCTTTTCACCACTACTCCATGGTGTAAGCGCAGCACGAAGTACATTACTTCCCGGTGTAGCTCGTACATTCATAGCAGCGAAATCTGTCAAATTAGCTTCATGAAGTGCTATATGCAATCCTTTGTCAGTACGTATGGTGACCGGAGTACTCGCCCATCCTATCTTATCTATAGGGAGTTCACGAAATAGACCTTCGTAAAAACGTATCCCTTCTACTGGAAGTGACCAACTCGTATGGTTATCTGCAAAAGTAAATTCGGTAAGTTCATCCATGATTACAAAGTCACCCAATTGTGCTTGACGCGGAAATTCATAACGAAATCCGACACCATCATTAAATACGCGAAATACAACACTAATCTCACGACCTGGAGCTATTTTCTTCTGCACGAGATCAAGCGCCATCTCATTATAGTTATTTTCAATTACCGATTCTTCACCCCATACCGGATTCCACGATTCCGAAACAGTATTACGCCGAATACTAGCAACTGAAAATCCGGTAATCATGTCAGGAACGTCTTTTAGCTTCAAGCCCAATCTCGATTGCGACAACACTACTTCTCCGCCACGAACAATCCGATAAAAGATCTCCCCTTTTTTAGAAACCTCGAACGTCACTATTATATGCCCATCCGGGGATGCTATATGATGGGTATTACTACCCATCATCAACATGCTCGAACATAATACAAAGAAGCAACTAATAAAAATTTTATGTATCATTTCAATTCAATATAATCAATAAAGAACATACCATTACCACTACCCTTACAGATATCAACATCATTCACGCCTTGGTTAAGTCTTACAGTTACAGTCTGATCTTTCCAAACATATTGTTCATCAAAAGAAATCTGCTTCTCATCTCCGTTTACCTTAAAAACACCAGCACCCGGAATATCAGAGGAAGCACGTCCTCGCACAATAACTGTATAATCGCCAGTCACAGGTACCTCAACAGCAAAGAGCACAGAAGCGCCTTCACCCGTAAAATTACCCACATAACCAAACCCGTCAGAGTTCTCCGCTATCGGCGGTAAATCCGCATCGTCTATTGTCCAATCGTTTTTGCAAGACATCAGTCCTACTGTTATCGCTATAAAAAAGGAAAATATAATCTTTTTCATTTCAGTCATTTCTTACAAATTAATAATCGGTTGTTACTTTTGAACTTTTACACTGCCACGTAGAGCAGCAACTTCAGCCTGATAACGTTTGCATGAAGATGTGATACGAAGAATACGACATCCATGTGCAGGTATGTTAACTTTATAAGCACCTTCAAAAGCACCTAAATCAGAATGAGTCCAAAGATCACGTATATTACTAACTTTTCCTTCTTTAATACCTAAATCACGCAAAAAGTTAATAGACATATTTGAAGCTTCTTCCTCTCTGTTGAACAATCCAACAATCCACTCACCATTAGGCAATTGCCCCACCCATTTCGAGCTTGCAATTTCTGATGGATTACCCGACATTGGACGTGCACTAAATCCCATTTTATTAAGTGCCAGAATTTCCTCGTTTTGATAAAAACGCTCACACCCATTAGCTGTATCATACTGATCGGCAATAGCTATGGGCGAACCGGTTATAGCCATTAGTGATACCCAAAACTGACGTTCTGTATCACTTTCACAAGTATTTAACCTAATAAAGTCGCCATCCATCATGATTTGCCCACGGGCGGCTACATCACTAAATCCAACAAAACCATCAAAAGCATTGCCCCACTGTGCCCAACGGTCTTGTTGAATGCCACGACGACGATTACTGATAAAATCCCATCCCCCACCGAAAACATCCTCACTAATACGAAAAAGATCACCGTATGGAATTTCGTTAGCGGCATGATCGAAACAATTGGGCATTACCAAAGAGATAAAAATTTCATCACCCGCTTCTTCCTTAATCCAACGAAGAGCCTTCACATAACGTTCTGTACCATAAGCATCTTCGTAATAGTTCAGAAAATCTATTCTAAGAAATGAGAATCCAAGATCAATAAAATAACGTACATACCCTTTAATCCACTGTTCAGCACCCTCCTTATCTGTATCTACCCAATAAAGATAATCATTAAAATTAACATTTCCCTTGATATCACGAGTGGTCTTTGTAGAGCCTTTCACTGGTAAATTGTTCTCATAAGCTTTTCTCGACATCCACAACGGATCGTAATAAATCCCTGTTTTCAAACCTTTCTTCTTGTTATAATCGATCCAATAGGCAAAATCATGACTCCAAGCGTCATTATACTTCGTTATATATCCATTTTCATTTACAGTTTGTGCTCTTTCAATCCAACCATCAGTGCATACCATATCATAACCGTAAGAGAGAAAATTCTTGGCTACCCAATCTACCGATTTTTGATAACGATCCTCGGCCAATGGGCTATCAGTTACAAAACACTGTTCGTAGGCCATCCAATAAAGAGGACCAGCGCCATGTCTCGTAAATCTACTATCACGAGCACTGACTACTACTGAAACAAAAACAAGTCCACACAAAAATATACTTCTAATATTCATATCATTTTGATTTAATAGTTTATTACTATAATTACAAATTTACTCTATCTTGAACACGTAAAGTGTCATTCCCTCGACATCGACTTCGATTCGATATTTTCCACTGTTTTCTAGAGAAATACCCCATGACGCAGCCAACGGATTACCAGGTCCCTGAACTTTCTTCATCCTATAAATGCCACTGTCTTCTACTAACTCACGATATCCATCACTATCGCCTTTTTCTGGTATAAGGAAAACCACTTGATCCCAATTTCCTTTAGATGTAATGAAATTGAATTGACGATTTCCTTCTGCCTCAGTATAATAAAGTTCACCTTCCCAACTAAAACGTTTGGATGCCTCATCATATATCAATTGTACTCCCGGATCATTTGAATCAGTACCAGAATTACCCGCAACCCCCTGTATATACAATTCGTTAATCTCTGGTTTGTCAAGATCGCGAACCTTTTCTAACGTAACTGTTAAGGATTCAACATCCACTATAATTTTGTATACGGCACTACCTTCTTCCGGTATTCCGAAAAATGCATCTTTTAGTGTACCTTCACCTTGTGAGCAACGTTGCAACCTATAGGTTCCAGGCTGTATGACTTCGATATACCCGTCAGCAGTAGCATTTTCCGGAACAAGAAAATCAACTTGGTCCCATTCACCTTTTTCTGTACAAAATTTGAACTGCTTATTTTCTGTATTATAATGGATTTCTCCCTCCCAAGTGAAGATATTCCCATCGGACGAATCCATATATAGCCCATCAGGTGAATTCCATTTGCCAGATGCATTTCCAAGCATATAAAGTTCTGGTCCTAATTCAATTTCACTAAGCCAAGTCGCAGTAATAGTAATGTTCTTTTTACCCTTCGAAGCGTCTACTATAATTCTATAATTGCCGGGGGGTCTCAATGTTCCATTTGCTATCAGGATTACCGGTAGGCACATACTCCACAGCTACGTCAGCAACACCCGATTTATTTATGACTGTTCCCGCTACAACAGGCATAAGAAACTCATCTTCATATTTTCCATTATTATTAATAGGGCATTTCATCTCCCCCTGTCTAAGCGCTCCTTCATACTGAAACACATTTGGTGAAATATTTTCCATTGGATAGGGATTATTAATATCCCAACCAGCCGGGGTAGCATCTCCAATAATAAAAAGTTGATTTAGTTCAAACTCTTTTTCATCAAGTTTCTTTACTAATACAACAGTTACCGTCATATCTTTCACATTAATAGTGATATCGTAAATACCATCTTCTCCTTCATGAATACCCCAAAAATGGTCTTCAAGATCTCCGGTCAGTTCTGAACAAAGACGTGCATTATTAGGTGCATTCTCTCCAAATGTAGTATAAGCATAAGATTTTCCACCCACCACGCCTGAGGAAGGGATGATATAATAAATTTTATCCCAATCACCTCGTGCAGTACAAAATTTAAATTGTTTATTGTCACCGTAATAACGCAATTCTATTTGACAAGTAAATATATTCGGATTAGATGTTTTTTCCATCGGAACAGCCAAATTAGAATCAAAATTGTTTTCTGCCCCATAACCAAGAATATAAATCTGTTCATAGAGTGAAGCATCACCCGTTTCAACAACCTTTAGTTCCTTTTCTGCATCACAGCTATTCAGCAACACTGTGAAGAAGAATCCCACTATCAATAATAGGTAATTATATATTGTCTTCATCTTTTGTTTCATTGTTTAAAAGTTCAAATAAGTTTGCGGCATCAATAGCCAGGATTTTGTTTAAGATTATGGTTTGTATCCAATGATTTACGCGGAATGGGGAAAATCTTTGTATGATCATCTTCATCGGGCGTCTTATCCCACCATGAACCTGTATTGAATTTCCCGAAACGAATCAAATCGACACGACGACGTCCTTCACCAAGAAACTCGCGTCCCCACTCATCCAAGAGTTCCTGTTCATCAAGTGCAACACCTCCTTCCGGAACATAAAGATAATCACTCCATCTCTCTTGTGGATAATTGCGTTTACGCACGGAATTGAGTAAAATTCCAGCTTTCGACAATTCCCCCAAACGAAAACGACACTCTGCTAAAGCATATATGATTTCCGGAAGGCGTATTTCCACAAAATCCGATTCCATTTGACCGGATTCATCATCACTATAGAATGGATACTTTACATAATGCCATCCGGACTGATGGTCTCCTGAACGGAGATTACTAGTTTTGTTTATAGGCCATTGATTAGGACGTAGTCCCTTAAATTGTCCGACAGCATCACGAATATACAATTCATAACTACCATCAGGGGAGGTCATATTCCCCCTCACCCCATCTTTTACAACAGGAATAGAACCAAACAGGAACAACCCCTCACGTTTGTTGTTACCAAGATTTTTGTAAAGTTTCAATCTGACATCTTCAGGATAATTACGAAATTTCTGAGCAGTATTACCGAGTGTATAACTGTAAAGTTTACCATTCAGATCATAGCTTGGAGTAAGGGCATATTTGCAGTTATGATCACCACCTTCGCTTTTGGAATCATTAACGTAATATTCCATCTGTTGTGGGACGCTCCACCAAAACGTATCACCTTTGTAAAGCCAAAAAGTATAATTCTGACTACTGGGAAAAGCGAAGAGAACCTCATCAGAAATATCATTATTCCAGTCAAATACTTCATCCCAACGGTCTGCTACCTGATAGGGTCCATATTCTCCATCAACTATTTTCTGGGCATACGTAATGCACTCTGTCCAACGTGCTTCTCCAATATATACTTCAGCATTCAGATATAAGCGTACCAATAATGCCGCAACTCCAGCTTGGGTCCATTGCCCTTGTTCGTTACCGTTGCCACCAAGCCCCGATTTAGCATTGATTAGATGGAGGATTTCTTTTAGTTCATCTTCTATAAAAGTAAACAGCTTTTGGGAAGAGACTTGTTCGCCAGATCCACTTTTAGGATCAGAAGAAGTATAGAGAGGAACATTTCGGAACTTATCAAGTAAACGCAGATACAGCCAAGCTCGAAGAGCACGATTCTGAGCTTTCAGATTACTGAATTCCTGCTCGGAAAAGCCAAAATCAGCAGGATCCAATCTACTAAGATCATCTATTATGTAATTACTTTGCATAATACCTGTGTAGCAACCATCCCATTCCATATCAAGATATTTACTTTCAGGAGTTAACTCATGGTATTGAAGAGCCCGCCATTGTCCAGCATCATCCCACCACCCATCACGTGTACAGGTCATTATTTGGTCTGCCGTTAGTTCGTTAAGAGGAATATTTGATTGAATAGACCAATAAGCATGTTCAAAGGGGCGAAGAGCTGCTCGTATAACATCTGTCTTAGTGTTATAGTAATTATCACTCATAACATCACTATATACAGTCTCACTCAAATCCGTGCATCCAGTTGTAATGACAGTGAAAACGAATCCGCCTATAATGGCCAATATTTTAGATTTCATGATTTTAAAATTTTATAAGTTTAGAAATCAAGTTGTACGCCAAGAATAAACTGACGGCAACTCGGATAATATGTACGTGAACCAGTAGCTCCCGGTGTCAATCCATTAGTTTGTATAGAAGAAGGGTCTACCCCACTGTAACGGGTAAAAGTTGCAAGATTCTTTGCTGTAAACGAAAATTTGACAGATTCTAGAAAATGAGATTTAACGGGCCATGTATACCCTAACGAAAGCATATCAAGTTTCACATAATCTCCTTTTTCCAAATAATAATCAGTCACCACATTTTTACCTTTTATTTCTGCATTTTTTGTATATGCTTTTTGCAAGACATTTCCTGTAAAACTCTGAGTACCATAGTAGAAATCATGTACATTGAAAATATCATAACCAAATGCACCACGAAAGAAAATGGAAAGATCCCAATTGCGCCAATGAAAATTGTGTGTCATCGATGCGGTAAACTTTGGAAGTCCATTACCAACAATTTGCTTGTCATCATTTGTTCCGTTAGCAGCAGGTTTTATATTACCTTCCCGGTCATAAATCATAAAATTACCGTTTTTATCAATACCAGCATATTTCCACATATAAAAATTACCGATACGTTCACCAGCAGAAATACGTTGTAAGGTATAGAGCGGATATGGATCAGAAGTTTCAACCATATCATAATAATCCTGTCCCACATAATCGGAATTACTGAAATTAACAAACTTGTTGTCCATAGTAGCCCCAACAAAATCGATAGAGTAGTCAAAATCTTTCAACTGTATCGCAGTAAAATGAAGGTCAAACTCAAATCCCGAATTTTTCATCGTTCCAACATTGACAAAAGTTGTAGAATGCAAATAGGGTGGAACAGGAACATTATAGTCTCCCAAAAGATCCTGCTGTTTACGATTATAATAATTGAAAGAACCGGAAATACGATTGTTTAATAGCGAAAAATCGATGCCAATATTCCAGTTTTTTGCCTTTTCCCAATGCAAGTCATTATTCACATTTTTACCTGGCCCCCACACTTGTACCACTGTCCGTTATAATAGTAATAACCAAACCCTGACATAGTACTGAGTGACCTGTAGTTGCCGAAATCCTGATTACCGGTTTCACCGTAATCACCACGAATTTTCAAATCATTAATCCAACTAATATCCTGCATAAATGACTCCTCCGATATACGCCATCCGGCAGAAACAGCAGGGAAGTTCCCCCACTTATGATCTTTACCAAATTTTGAAGAACCTTCATGCCGTAGTGAAGCAGTTAGCAAGTAGCGGCTTTTCCAGTCATAGCTGACACGACCAAAGAAAGCTATCAACTTGGAATCTTCAGCCCATGAACCCACTCCCACATGGCCTTCTTCCTTATCCCAATCGCCAGTACCGAGATTATTAGAACCAATACCGTCATTTATAAAATCTTTGTTCTCACCAGAGAGATTCTGATCTTTTGTATACTGATAAGAATAACCAACCATGGCTTTTACATTATGCCCGCAAAATGAACCATTGTAATTAGTAAGCCATTCCAGAATACGTTGAGACTGCTTTGCATATTTGCGCGATCCTTCACCAGAATATCCTTGGGCGATAGCTAGTGTAGAAGTAGAAGGACGAAACCAAGAATCGAAATTCGATGATTCGTGTCCAGCAAACGTAATCTGTGTATTTAAAATCTGCCCATTCTCAGAATCTTTCCATAATAAAGGTAATAAGTTAAGTTTGGCAGTAGCATCATAGTCTAAAAGTTTCGTTTCCGAAGTATTATCTTCAAGGTTAATCAACTCAACAGGATTGTATCCAGCAGCCTGACCAGTAATTGCAGTATATTGACCTGGATTGTCTACATCCATAATAGGAGTCGTGGGATTAATCTCCAACGTATTGCGAAATACATCCCAAGATGAGTTTTTACGTTTAATAAGCCTTGGAGCTACATTAGCTGTAAAAGTGAATAGTCCGTTTCGTGTCGTCTGCTGTATGCCTGCTCTTCCACCATATTCCTCCCGTGACGAGTACAAATCCACTCCCTCAGCTTTACGATAATCTATCGATACACGGTAATTGTTTTTATTGTTTCCGCCACTAAGCGATAATGTATGCTGATGCATCCAACCCGTTCTCGTCACAGCATCTAACCAATCATCATTTCCACCAAGATCATTACCATAACCACCCGGAATACGCAATGCGCGATATTGTTTGGCAGTAAGCATATCCAATTCATGATTTGCAACACTTGCTGAAACCGTTCCCATATAAGAAGTATGTATCTGCCCGTCACGCGTTCCTTTTTTGGTTGTCACAAGAATCACCCCGTTAGAACCACGTGTTCCATAAATAGCTGCTGCTGCACCATCTTTAAGTATGTCAAAACTGGCAATATCGTTGGGATTGATGTTCGTTAGATTTCCACCGGGAATCCCATCAATCACAATTAACGGACCGGTTCCCGCACTTCTCGACGATACGCCACGAATCTGGATACTAGCCTGATTATTAGGATCGGCTGCACCGGTATTAGTAATTGATACACTGGGTACTTTACCTTGAATCATCATAGATACATCAAGAGAGGTAGACTTCAAAAAATCTTTCTCATTGATATGAGAAATTGAAGAAGTCAATTCTTTCTTATCCATGGTACCATAACCGATTACCACAACTTCATTAAGCTGTTCACTATTCTGTAATAACTTGATAGTGAGCCTCTTCATTCCATTAACTGAGATAGTCTGATTTTTTATAACCGAGATAACTGACTTCCAATACTGCTTCAGGCAAAATCCCAGTAAAAGAAAAGTTGCCATCGACATCCGTAGTGCAACCTTTTGAGGCTACCCCTTTTAGTCTGACAGTTGCTCCAATGAGCGGCTCATCGGTTTCCGCATCCACAACTGTCCCCGAAACATTGATTGCCTGAGCAAACAACATAGTTGTCCAACCAGACATAACTAACAATGTTAATAACACAAATCTTGATAGTAAGTTTTTCATGGATATGATATTAAATTAATTGAGATTAAAATTCTATCACAAAAATAGAATGCAATTATACAAGATAAAAATACAAAACTGATAATTAAGAAAAACAAAATGGATAATAAGATGATAATCAACTTATTACCCATTTTACAGATATGAAATAATTAAGGTCAAATAAAGATTTTCTCAAATGCTATAATCTGATTTTATCCCTTATACTTTGGGAATTGCCATAATGTAATCATCAAATTCCTCTTTAGGGACAAGTGCTTTAGCTTTGGTTTTGGCTTTATATACATATATCGTATTGGTAGACAGATTTAAATATTTAGCCACATCCGTCGGATTACTAATGCCAACACGCATCAGGGCAAAAATTCTTATTTCAGTGGACAATTCTCCAGAACTATCGATGCTGACCTGATATTCTTTTGGAAATAACTTGTTGTATTCATCAACGAAGTTAGGAAACAATTTCATAAAAGCTTTATCAAAAGCTGAAAACAGCCGCTGCCATTCCTTTTTAACCCCCATATCATACAACAAATATTTTACTTCATCATATTTCTTATCATTCAACTTACGTATGGCGGTATTACTCATCTCAGCAACCTCGTTTACATATTGATTGGCTTTGATAGATTCAATAATGTAACGGTCCTTGATTTCATTCACTTCTTTCAGTTTCAAGTTCAGCTCAGAAAGCTGTTCATTTGATTTATCGAGTTCTTCAGTTTTACTACGAATAGCTGCATTCGACTCACACAAACTTCTATTACGTCTTCTAATTTTAGCATACATTAAAAACAGAAGAAGAAGCAACAGCCCAAATAATGAAATGGCATATATTAACATGGTCTTTGTATTACGAAGCCATACATAACGTGCATTTTCTATTGATGGAAGTACAGAATTAACCTCAATCTGACGAATTCGTGAATTATAGGTTTTGGCATCATCAAGAGCTAAATGAATATATCGACTTGCTCGACTAAGGTCACCGCGTTGCTGCATTAATATAGCAAGGTCTTTAGCAGCTGTATTTTCTCTAGTTAACGAGCGAATATCATAAATTACTGCAAGGGCAGCAAAATATATTGCAGAATCTACTTGCTCCACACCTTTATATGTATTACTCAATATAGAATAGTTGATTGCTTTTTCATGATCGTTCAAATGGTGAACCCTAAGTAGTCGGATGCGCTCATCAATAGATTCTCTCGGTAGATACTTCCACATCACCTTTTTCTCAATAGCTGCATAATCATGCTCATAGCTGCCAACAGGAGTCAGGGACAAGATACTATCATAACACGTTTCCCTTGAATGAGCATAACGAAGCCCCAATTTAGATTCACGACCTACATACGACTCCAAATTTTGAAACATACGTGCTTTTAAGGTATAATAGTGTGGCAGAACCGCTTTGGGAATAGCAGTAACTTTAATCAACTTATCCACTTCAGCGGCTTCCTTAAAGAAACCCACCGAAGTGTAACAGTCGAGGAGAGCCACATGCGCTAGAACGAGCTCTGACTGATTGTTGTTTTCAATAGCGATATCATACATCTTGTCAGCATAGGCATACACTGAATCAAATTGATAATTTCGATATTCGCTATACAGAATACTACATAAATCAAAACGGGATTCTCCAGTAGGTAGGTTAGCCAATTTGTTTTTAAGCAGAATCAACTGCTTTTCCTTTGCCACAATGTAACTGTGACGATTGTCTATTTCAGTATCAAGTGCAGATAATACCGAATCTATTTGCATGGACGTTACTGCGGCAACCGGCATAATAACAAAGCTAAACACCATACTCAGTAAAACAGACCTGATAACTTGACAATACAGTGAATATAAAATTGAATATGCATCCATATAGATAGTTTTTTCGTGGAAATGGTTAACACATTAATAAAAGAATACTGCAAAATTATACAATTTCGGATATATACACCAATTATAGAACAGCATTTTGTAAAAAACGCCAAGCATTGTTTTGGAACATAACAAGCATTGTTACGCCTTATAAGGATATATTCTCAAATAGGTAGGTATCTTCTCAATCGCATAGCGTAAAGTTGTTTGTGACATAGCATTCTTATAGTGTACGACGAAATCAAAAACTTCATCCCAATGTGATTCACTCACTACTTTAAGCATCCAACCGCAATCTTTTCACACCATCTCATCTTGATCGCACAGCATAGCTGTAGTAATCTCAAGTATATCTTCAAAACACAAACCCTTTCGAGCAGGGATAATCAGAGTTACTGCAACATCTTGATGTACCCAACAATTATCCGATTTTATCCATGCTTCCAGATAAAATACATACCGAGAAATCTTTCGGTTCATAACACTTTTTTAATGAATAGGCACACGCCACTACAACTTCTCAGTTATCCAACTGCCATAACTGTTCACACTGTTCGAATATCTCTGTTTTCGATTTAACACAAACCTTCTTATAAAATTCGAGACTATCCAATAAATTGTATAAATAAAAAAAACTAAATCTTGGAGTTTTCTATCACACAAAATTGTGGACAATGACGTATATAAAAAGAGAATAGCTATAAATCATTGATTTATAGCTATTCTCTTTTTATATACGTTTACTTATCGATTTTACTTCACTTCCTCAAAATCAACAACATTAGAGGCATCAATCAATTTATTCATTAAATTTACCCATGTAATATTAGCATTACTGTGCGCAAACTTTCCTTGCACATACGCATTTTGAAATTCTTTCAACAGCGTGTCATAATAAGATAAACTAATATAAAATGTACAACTATTATCATCCGAGTAATTGGATTTTGAATAAATATCTCCCTTTTGAGGTCTGGAAAATATTCTTTTTGAAAAAGCTTGAAACAACATAGCCAATTCTTGTCCATTAAAAACTTGTTTTTTCTTCGTTTCCATAATATTATTTTTTAAGATGAAAATACTCTAAGTTTGCAGTCGCAAGATAAGAGAGTGGAAAATTTATCTTAATAATACCAAGCGTGGCAGATAAATTTGTTCCGAGAACTTATTGAAGCAATGTCAGTCTTAATATCTTTGTTGTATGAAGAAGAAGACTGACAGGCAGGGAGAGGAATCCAGAAAAAAGCAAGTCCTTTGAGACTATCCCGCGTTACGGTCTCTCCCCGCCAAGCTGCAAAACTCCGATAGAATATTAAGGCTACGAGCCTATTTAGAGTTTAGAGTAAAAAACAGCTTTTTATCAGTCTTGAAAAAAAGATATGTAAAGATATGAAGAAACTATTTATCGGCATAGATTTTGCCAAAGAGAAATTCGATGCAGCCATCATCGAGGCTTGTGGACTCAAAGAGTTTGGTAATCGGGAATACGGCATGTTCACAAACGACAAAAAGGGCTATCGACAGTTCTTCAAATGGGTCAAAACGAATGCGGACAAGTCCGTGGAGAACGAGTGGTTATTCTGTGGCGAGGACACCGGATCATGTAGTCTGGGACTGAGCAAATGGCTGTATGGCAAAGGCCTTGACATATGGATTGAGAATGCCTATTCCATCAAGCATAGTAGCGGAATCCAACGTGTCAAGAGTGACAAGGCCGACTCATCCATGATCGCAGAGTACGCCTGGAGACATCAAGACAAGGCAGTCCTGTTTGAGCCGCTTAGCGAATCGCTGTCACAACTTCGTGAGGTGTTTCTTTACCGGCATAAATTGGTACAGCAACATATTGCCATGGATGTTAGAAAGCAAGACAAGGAAGCCGCCGAACCCTCGAAGGCTATCAGTTTTATCAAGCGCAAAAGCAAGCATTTAATGTCTGAGATTGATAATGCCATCAAGGAATGCGACCTGATGATAGACCGCATCATAGAAAGTGATGCCGAACTTAAGGAGAACTATGCTATCATCACTTCGATAAAAGGCGTTGCACGTCAAAACGGAGCCTGTTTGCTTATCTTCACCAACAACTTCAGACGTTTTGACCTGGACGCACGCAAAATAGCCTGTTATTATGGTGTTGCCCCGTTTGGAAAAGATTCAGGCACAAGTATCCACTCTCCGGCTAAAACAAGCCATTTCGCCAACAAGCTCATAAAATCCTTGCTGGGACAGGCTGCTCATTGTGCAAAAAAATTCAATCCAGAAATAAGAGAGTATTATAACCGACTGATTGGGCGTGGTAAAAAGCCACAAGTGGCTTTAAACAATGTCAAGAACAAACTCATCAGGATTATTGTGGCTCTTGTGCGAAAGAAGGTCTATTACGACCCAAAAACATACATGTTTTACAATGCTAAATTTACCGATGTTAAGAAAATGTTAAACTCATAAAATGACTTGGATAGAAACATAGAAAACGTGGAACATCCCCTACGCTTCTGAGACTTTGGCGAGCCTGTACTGCAAATAAGGAAAGCCCACGCTATAGCGCAGGCGTTCACTTAAATTCATTGCAGTACTTAAAATCGCCAAATTTCAGAAGCAAGAATAAAAGCTAACGCTTTAATATATACATTTATAGACTTCAATAAATCAAAGTCCATGCAAAAATAACAATTTTCAGATTTAAATTCGCAAAAAATATTTTTTTGTTCTTTTCAACATCAATATTTTATCTAAGTCAAACTAATTTAGATAAGCCGAAGTTATGAATACGGTTCATAACTTCAGCTTTACTCCGCTTATAGTTTACCCAGTTTATCGGCTTCTTTTCTCAATTGTTCGGCTTGCTCGTTCAACAGCCTTGCACGTTCCAGTGCTTCCGCCTGCTTTTGGATGCGGTATTCAAAATCCATCACTGAATCGGTCAGCCTTCGGATAAAACCATTATCCCGTTGCCACTTGAACTTGTTTTCCAGCATATCAAAAGTTTCTCCGTCTGCCTGTCCTTGCATCAACAAATAGCGGTATTTCATATCGTTGTCCTGCAACTGCTGCATACGTTCAGCCAAACGAACATTCAAGAATATGGAAACGAAACAGATAACCAGCACTGCCGAAAAAAGAAACAATCCCGGACAAATCCAAGAAGCTACCTTGTTGTAAATCCGTTGATAGAGCGGTAAGGGTGTAGCTTCCTCTTTATCCGTCTTGCAAGAGCCCAAAGCGTCAATCATTACCTTGAAACAACGGTAGGTTTCCAATACTATTTTCTTGGTGTCCTCGATATGTTTCTGCTGACCTTGCATCCTGTTCCTTATCTCGTCAAGCTGGCTTCGGATAGCCTGCAAATCCTTTTCGGGAACAGCCGGGTTACTGTGCAGTTCCGACAATGCCTGTTCGATTGCGTTCAGTCTTTCGAGAGTTTCCCTCCCGACTGGCTGGCGTTACCTGTGCTTCCTGCTTCTCTTTCAGTTCTGTAACCATTGAGAGAAGCCCCTCTAAAATCAAATTTTCCTCCATACGCTTATAACTTTAGTTGTTTTTTCTTTTTTTTCTTCTTCTTTCTCAAAAAGGAATCATCGGGCATTTCATCAGCCGGGGCTGACAAACCGGGAAACAGACCGCCTAAACCTGTTATAAAAGAACTATCCGTTTTGTCGGGTGCTGATACTGATTTCTGAATAGGTGCGGTAACCGTCTGCTTATTGCTTCCGACTGTCGTCTGCCCTACATCCCCAAAACATTTATCCAGTTTGGAGAAACTGAAATTACGGTCTATCTCCGAACCCTTGAACGTGTATTCGCCTTTGGAAAAGGAAACGCCTTGTATCTCGCCTGTCTGCCCCTTGTACTTGAACCGGATAGTAATACCCTTTTCCGCTAACCGCTCCTGTAACTGCTGCCAGTTTCGGGATTTCCCGATTTCATTCTTTACAGCGTTGTAAATCTCGTATTTCGATTTGTCCGGCTCTTTCAAGCGGTGCTGCTTCACCTGTTCTTTTCCACCAGCGAAATAAAGCCCGTGTTTGGCTTTCAGCTTCTTGCATACCTGCTCGTTACGGTACATATCGTTCCTGTCCGAAATGGTCTTGCCGTTGTTGTCAATACGGTTGAATACGATATGCACGTGTGGATGCTCCCGGTCTTGATGGCGCACGATGATATACTGCGTATCGGTGATTTTCATTTCACGCATATACTCCTGCGCAAGCTGTATCATCTTCCCGTCTGTCAATTTGGGCGCATCCACTGCCGAATAGCTTAGCGCAATATGTCCGACTGGCTTTTTTAAGTCGGGATTCATCCCGGTCTGCATACAGAAGCTGCGGATTATATCTCCCCGGCTTTCTGTTAGTACCCCCTCCGCATGGAGCAAAGCCGCCTGTTCCTTGCCAAGCACATAGTTCACGCAGCCCTTAAACCCGCTTCCCTTTTTTATTTTTCCAATCATCCGACAACTGGTTTATAATTTCGACAATCCTGTTTTTCAGTTTCACTAGTTCCACCGCCACCAGTGCGAAACCTCCGGCATTCGCCCGGTGCGCCAACTGGTTGATGTTGTTGGCTTCCCCTGCCAGTTTGCGAATGGTGTCCGCATCCTTCCTGTTCAGCCGGGGTATGACCTCTGCCGAAACAACTGCCTGCCGTACATACTCACTGACACGCAACCCGGCTTCTCCGGCTCGCTTTCTGATGGCGTAATACTGCAACTCGGTCAGTTTCGTACTGACAACCCGTTGCTGCTTCTCTATCCGTTTCTTTGCCGGACGTCCCCCCGGCTTATCCTTTATATTCGTCATAAGTTTTTACGTTTAAATAGTGTCTTAAAAATTGCGACCAACGGGAGAAATTTTCTTTGCGATGAGCAAAGCAAGGTAGTTTCGGTTTACCGAAACATAACCTTGCTCTCCAAATTAAACCGCCTGCCGTTGGTAATCCTGCCGGACTAAATCCCCCTGCCCCTTTTCTGTCTTGGGGCGGCACGTTGTCCGGTTTCCTGCTTTATCTCCTGCACTTGGCTGGTGCTGTTCTTCTGTTCCTGCTTCTTGCCGCACAGGTAATCGTTCAAGTCCGAATAGCCCCTATAATTGCCCGAGAAGTCACGCACATGGAAGGAGTATTCCAATGCAATAGCCTGTGTCGCCTTATACCCCGTCTCGTCATTGTCAAGCATACAGTGGATGCGTTCATACGGGTACAGCACGTCAATGGCTTTCGGCACGTTGACAGTAGAGTTGAGTATGACATAATCCTGTCTGTCAAGGTCGGGCATGGTCGGACAGTTCTTCATCCGGAACGTGAGGAAAGAAAGATAGTCCATAAAACCCTCGAATACCAAACATTTCTCTCTCGGCTCTCCCTGCTGCCGTATATGGGTGATGTCTTTCGGGGCGATGCAACCCTTAAAAAAGGAATTGCGAACCTCGTAACCTCCTGCCATGTTCGGGAAACCGATAGCAAAGAATGGTCTGCCGTTATTGATAAAATGGAGTTCCTTGCATTCTCTTTTTGCCAGTTCGACATTGATACCTCGTCCCTGCAAGTAACGGAGCAATGCCAGATGGGTCAAGTCACGGACTTCCAAATGTTGGAAACTCGGTTCTGTCCTACGCTGGGGAAAAGAAAAACTGACCGGACGGATGTGCGGTGTCTGTTCTGCTATCTGGTTTAAAAGGTATGGCACGCTGCCGGAGCAATAAAGTTCCTTTGCCAGTGCAATGATGTTGCCGCCCTTACCTGCGCCAAAGTCATACCAAAGGTTGCGGTCAGTGTTCACCTTGAAAGACGGTTCGTGTTCCTCCCTTAACGGTGATTTGTACCATAAGCCGTTGCCCTGCTGCTTGACAGGAGAGTAGCCTAAACTGTGCAGATAGTCTGCGATGGGTATTTGTTTCACATCTTCGATATTCATAACATTTTCTTTTTTGGGGGATTAAAAAATAGTTGAAAAGTGCGCCAGTCCTGTTTAGTCCGTTATATATATACCCGTACCATACTAAACCTGCTTGTTCCGATACAGGGAAATAGTAAGTCCGTTCCTCTTATATATACACCCGGACTAAACCAAACGGACTTTTAATAATGGAAATCGGGATTATAGCGGTAGCCCTTGCCCTCTTTCACAATCATGCGCTTGTTCACAAGAAACTTGTTAAGTGACACAAGGACATTGCGTCCACGCTCGTAGCCGATACTCGCATAACCCTGCTTCAATGCCGCTATGACATTGGAATAGCCTTGTACCACCTGCTTGCCGAAACCGCTCTCCAACGCTTCCCGGTGTTGCTGTTCAGTCAGTTCCGTAAGCGGAAAGTTCCTGTCCTGCTTAGGTTGTTGGAATACATAATCATCCACGATTTCGGGTAAAGCGTTGTCATTGATACGGAATGCGAACGGGTCAAATTCCCGGTCACGTATGTGCATCGCCTTTACCTCGCTTATGTTGCCGTCCTGCCGGCTTTTCGTGATTTGCAGGACGGTTTCAGCCTTGTTGTTCAGTTCCGTGCCGATATGCCCCCTTGTGTTGTCATCCCCCTTATTCAAATGTAGAACAGTATGGATATGCAGGTTATATCCGCTTGACCAGCGCATCAAAAGGTTGATTAGGTCGGTTGATTCGCTGGGACTGTTGATGTCGTACATCAAGTCACGGATTCCGTCAATGATGAGCAACCCCACATCGGGCATATTTTCAAGCATATAGCCGATAATCTGTTTCCGCTTGTCGGGGGTCTGCTCTCTTAGCACGATGAAAACAAAATCGTCCCTGTCCTTGTCGGTAGGTAGTCCGGCAAGCCGTAAAATACGCTCCATGACCTTATGGCAATGGTATTTGCTCTGCTCGGTATCTACATAGAGGATTTTCCGCTTGTTCGGTGGCAGGTATGCCGAATACTTCAGTACCTCGTCATTCTTCAACGCTGCCGCAACGATAGCGGAGATGTTGAATGTCTTTTTGCTCTTGGCTTTACCCGTGGATGCGCTGAAATTACCCAGCGTGCCAATGGTAGAGCCGTTCACCCAGAGTATTTCGGGCGGCACTTCGTAAGTGTCCGTTACCTTTAAATGAATGGTTTTCCAAAGGGCTGCGAAATCCTCTTTCTGTATGGTAACACCCTGCCCGGCTTCTGTCGCTTTTCTATTTTCCATAGCCGTTATTTCTTTAGAGGACGGTTAAGGATATACTTCTGCGCTTCCTGCTCTATCTGCGCCTGCGTCTTGACCGGGTTCTGACGTAACCATGCTTCCAACTCCGCTTTCTCAAAATAAAGCATTTTGCCCTGCGGCTTGTAATGGGGTATCAAGTTACCCGAAGTCAACTTGTACAGGTAACTTTTAGAAAGGTTCAAGAACTTGCTCGCTTCATCGAAGCTAAGCACACTCTTTGAAAGGAACAACATCTTTTCGAGTTCGGAAACTCTTAACTCTAAATCTCTTTCCATATTGTTTAGGAATTTAGGTGAAACAATATGAAGGTGCGCACCCTCGTTTTTTTGTTAACGGGGGCAAAGTTAAGAGGTTGAAAATGAAGTCTAATTGACCTTTGTTTGAGCGTTCAATCTATGCTCAACCTTTTTTCAGTTGTTTGATGTATTTGTCTATGATTTCATATCCTTTCGGATAGATGTTTTTTGCTTGGTCTGTCGCACTCGACAGGTCAGTACGTGTAAGCGGTTCTCCTTTTATCTTCTTCAATATCAGCTTATTGTTTGCTATGACAGACTGCCATTCATAAACGATGTAATTATAACAGCTAAGTTGCATCATAAGATAGGCTAACAGACGAGTATTATTAACTTTCAATACCCCATTCAGTTTGCAGTTGAAAAAATCGGTAAGTATTTTGGCACTGACGGTAGTAGTAAACATATTCGCTTCATTCACACAGTCGGTCAGAAGTTTGATTTCATTGGCTTTCAACGTGGACTTGAAAGGATTGCTTTTGCCCACAATCTTGGTTGGATTAGTATCTGCACTTTCCTCTTTCTCTTTTGGCAAGACTTGCTCTTGGATGGCAACCGCATCTGTATGGTAATTGCTTTCCTGTTCTTGCAGATAGCGCAAATACTTGGAAAGCACGACAAGATTAACGATAATAGACAAATAGGGAAGCCGCCCATCATAACAGGACGGTTCATGCAAATATGCGTCCATATCAAAATCAGAGCAGCGGAAACCGATATACTTTTTTCTTTCATCAGAATTCAAGTCCTCAAAATAACCGCTTTCCCACAAAAAATCGGGAATATCCATATCCAATACAATGTTACGCACGACACGGTATTTTTGTTGGATGGCTACAATATTTTCAGTCACACGGAAAATTTCTTGCCGCAAATAATCCTTTAGCTGGGCTTGCGTCAAATATTCACGTTTTAAAAATAGTGCATCTACTTTAGTTTTATAGTCATGAGCTATACAACTATCTAATATCTTCTGTATTTCTCTGAAATTGTTTTCCATATGATTTTCCATAATCGTGCGCCTTTAAACGTTCTTACTACAAATATAAGGTAAGAATCTCACTTTTCCCGAAAACATCGGCAATAATAAGGTAGATAAAGATAGGATAAGCGTTAAGAAATTATAAAGATATGGGGAAGAAAACTATTAAAGTACACCTTTTCTTTGTATTCGTCATTCAGTACACGTTTAGTACGCCCTATAAAAGCAGAAAACCCTAATAATCAAGTGATTATCAGGGTTTATTCGTACCCAGACCCGGGGTCGAACCGGGATGGAAGTGAATCCACTGGTGTTTGAGACCAGCGCGTCTACCGATTCCGCCATCTGGGCATATTTGATTTCTCAAATGCGGTGCAAAGATACGGCTTTTTTTGAAACCTGCAATACTTTCTACAAAAAAAGGCGAAAAAAGTAATAAAATATCTACGAACCATTCCTCATTTGTAAAATATGCAGTACTTTAGCAGAAACTTTTAAAACATTTAATATGATGACCAATAAGGATAATTTCTGTGTAATCATGGGTGGCGGAATCGGTAGTCGTTTCTGGCCTTTCAGCCGCAAAACTCTTCCGAAACAGTTTTTGGATTTTTTCGGCACAGGGCGTTCATTATTGCAACAGACATTCGACCGGTTCAGTAAAGTAATCCCCACAGAGAACATACTGGTCGTAACCAATGACCTATATGCAGACTTGGTAAAAGAACAGCTCCCTGAGTTGCAGCCCAAACAGATTTTATTAGAGCCTACACGTAGAAACACAGCTCCCTGCATTGCATGGGCAGCCTATCATATTCGCGCGCTGAATCCCAATGCCAATATCGTAGTAGCACCCTCGGACCACCTCATCCTGAAAGAAAGCGAATTCCTCACAGCCATTGAGAAAGGTCTGGCCTTTGTTGCGAAATCAGACAAATTACTGACTCTCGGCATTAAGCCCAACCGCCCCGAAACAGGTTATGGCTATATACAAATTGCCGAACAGACTGAAGACAACTTCTATAAAGTAAAAACTTTTACAGAAAAGCCGGAACTGGAACTGGCTAAGGTATTCGTAGAAAGCGGAGAATTTTATTGGAATTCCGGTCTTTTTATGTGGAACGTAAACAGCATCATTAAAGCCGGAGAACAGCTTTTACCCGAATTAGCCTCTAAGCTGGCAACCGGGAAGGACGTATACGGAACCCCGGAAGAAAAGAAATTCATAGACGAAAACTTCCCTGCATGCCCTAACGTATCTATCGACTTCGGCATTATGGAAAAAGCGGACAACGTATATGTATCATTAGGCGATTTCGGCTGGTCTGATTTAGGAACATGGGGATCTCTATATGACCTTTCTCAAAAGGATGAAACAGGCAATGTTACGCTGAAGTGCCAGTCATTATTATACAACAGCAAAGACAATATCGTTGTTCTTCCTCAAAACAAACTTGCTGTCATTGACGGTCTGGAAGGCTACCTAATTGCCGAATCGGATAATGTGTTGCTGATCTGCAAGAAAGATGAAGAACATTCTATCCGTAAGTATGTAAATGATGCACAAATCAAACTGGGTGAAGATTACATTTAACAGCATCGGGCCAAACATCCGCAAGCTGTATATTCTTCCCCAAAAAGAAGTTAACTTCGGGTATACAGGATGTTAACTTCATAAAAACACAAAGTTAACATCATCTGCCGAATAAAGTTAACTTCATAAAGAGCAAATAAAAAAGCGGTAGTTGGAAATAGCAACTACCGCTTTCATTTTTATATCGGGGAGGAAATCAAATCTTTTAGAGAGCCATACGAATAGACTCGGCTACTGCCTTAAATTCTTCATCTGTCAATTTCAGTTTCGGATTAGAAAAAAGCATATCCTTTTCATTCTGCATAGGAATCAGATGGATGTGTGCATGAGGCACTTCCAAACCCAGAACCGCTTCGCCCACTTTCTTACAAGGAAAAGCTTTGCCAATAGCCAATGCCACTTTCTTCGCAAAGACATGCATTGCAGCCAAATCCTCATCGTTTAAATCAAAAATATAATCCACCTCCTGCTTTGGAATGACCAACGTATGACCTTTCACCAATGGGTTAATATCAAGGAAAGCAAAGAATTTATCATTCTCCGCCACCTTGTAGCAAGGTATCTCACCTGCGATAATTCTGCTGAATATTGTTGCCATAACTGTAATATTATGTATAAAATAAGGCAAGCCCGTATAACGGACCTGCCTTTTCTTTAAAATGATATGTTCACTACTTCCAAATTGATGATACCCTGCGGTACCTTAATTTCAGCTACATCACCTACCTTCTTGCCAAGCAAACCTTGTGCAATCGGAGTATTTACAGAAATTTTTCCCTCTTTCAGGTTAGCTTCACTTTCAGAAACGATGGTATATGTCATTTTCATTCCATTCTTCACGTTCTTTAGTTCCACTTTATTCAATATCTGTACGCTGTCAGTCTTTAACTTGGACTCATCAATAATCTTGGCATCGGCAATCACTTGCTTCAATTTATTGATTTTCATCTCAAGCAACCCTTGCGCTTCTTTTGCAGCATCATATTCTGCATTTTCAGACAAGTCGCCCTTGTCGCGTGCTTCGGCGATAGCAGCCACAATTTTGGGGCGTTCTACCGTTTCCAGCTGTTTCAAATCGGCTAACAACTTATTGTAGCCTTCTTCTGACATATAAGCCATACTTTTTTCCTCCTTATTTTTATATTGTTTTTAATGGTGCTATAAACAAAAAAGAATTCCAACATGGTCAGCATGCTGGAACCCTCTTTCCTATTTCCTTTGCAAAGATAGACTTTTAAATAATGCGTGTCAAGCAAAAAGTACTGCTTTGTAACATATTTAAATGAAATCTTCTTATTTATAACACGTTACAGCAAAGCCTTCACCGCTGCATCCAAGTCTTTTATAGTCTCACCGCGAGCGCTCAATTCGCTTTTTCTATTAATGAGGAAGACAGCAGGAAGCGACTGCACATTATAGGCAGCAGCTACACTGGAATATACCCCATTGGCATCGCGCACACATACCCAAGGCAAGTTATCAGCTGTTGTTTTCCAATAATGTTCGTCTGCATCCAAAGAAACCTGATAAATTTCCAATCCCTGAGCGGCATACTTATCGTACAGATCGCGCAACATATAATTATGTGTAGGAGAAACCGCACTCTGATAAATAGTGAAATCCAGAATGACAACTTTACCTTTCAGGTCGCTTAGCTTATGCATATTGCCTTTCATGTCGCGCAAGTTAATATCGATGATACCGATTTCTGAAACGGCCTCTGTCGGGAGTTCCATAACTTTCTGCTGCGGGGCACGAGTATTCTTCATTCCCTTTATTACGATATTATAAAGATTTTTCGAACGGTCGGCATGCGGATAATAGTTATTCAGGCTCGTTGCCACAGCAGCAAAACACTTGACATCATCTTTATTGTTCAACGGATCAAATATCAAGTAATTATTCAATTTCTGAAACAAAGCAAAATAAGCGGATGCTGTATTGGGAGCTGCAAAAATATAATTTATTTTCACTTCGTCCTTGTAATTCTTCATTAATGCAGCAAGACTATCTTCAAACACATCCGCTCCAATCTGACGGGCCTGCATACTTTGAATCAATGCATTCACATTATTCTGAAGTTGCATTTGCTTCAATGTAAGTTCTTTTATCTTAACACTATTTGCCGACCCCTCTACTGTATAAGCCGTAGAAAAATCCGCATATGGTGCATCCAGTCGAACCGTTTCCGTAGAATCTATGGAAAAGTTGATAACCTTATCATCTACCCGTAAACGGTAAAACTCCGGAGAAACCGGGCGTACCTGTTTGAAAGCAAACGTACCGTTACCCTTCAACTTGACAGAGTCTAAAGGAACAATACCTTCCAAAGCCGAAGCTTCCAGATAAAGCATCTTACCGTCTGCACCGGAGATTTCACCTTCCACTTTAAATTTCGGTTCGGAATTACATGCGCTTAACCCCAAAGCAGCCAACGCAACAAAAAGAATCTTTTTCATATTTCGTGTATTTTTCTAAAAGAACGTGCAAATATACTTCTTTTCATGTTTAGTCAAAGCATTTTCCCGCTTCTTACACTTATAAAAGTGCAAAAAACAACTAAATACAAACTTTTTATCTCATTCCCACCGCATTACATGAATAAAATATGTATCTTTGCGAGAATTTTGAAAGAAAATAGATATAAAACATTTTTTATGATTAACCCAATTGTTAAGACGATCGAGCTTCCTGATGGCAGAACCATCACGCTCGAAACGGGAAAGCTGGCAAAACAGGCAGACGGTTCTGTAATGCTTCGTATGGGCAACACCATGCTTTTAGCTACTGTTTGTGCCGCCAAGGACGCAGTTCCCGGAACAGATTTCATGCCGTTACAGGTAGAGTACAAAGAAAAATTTTCTGCATTCGGACGTTTCCCCGGAGGTTTCACAAAACGTGAAGGTCGTGCCTCTGATTACGAGATCCTTACTTGCCGACTTGTAGACCGCGCTCTCCGCCCCCTATTCCCCGATAATTTCCATGCAGAGGTATATGTAAATATCATCCTCTTTTCTGCAGACGGCGTTGATATGCCGGATGCGCTGGCAGGACTTGCAGCATCAGCAGCGCTTGCCGTATCAGATATTCCTTTCAACGGACCGATTTCCGAAGTGCGCGTAGCACGTATCAATGGCGAGTTCGTCATCAACCCGACTTTCGACCAGTTGGAAAAGGCAGACATGGATCTCATGGTAGGCGCTACTTATGAGAATATCATGATGGTGGAAGGTGAAATGAACGAGGTTTCCGAAAAAGACTTGCTGGAAGCCATGAAAGCCGCCCATGAAGCAATCAAGATACAATGTAAAGCCCAAATGGAACTGGCCGAAGAGGTTGGCTCTACCGTAAAACGCGAATATTGCCATGAAGTAAACGACGAAGAACTCCGCAAGGCTGTTCACGACGCTTGCTATGACAAGGCTTACGCTATCGCCGCTTCCGGTAACAAAAACAAACACGAACGCATGGATGCTTTCGATGCTATTCGTGAAGAATTCAAAGCACAGTTCAGCGAAGAGGAGTTGGAAGAAAAGGCTCCGCTTATCGACCGTTACTATCACGACGTTGAGAAAGAAGCCATGCGCCGTTCCATCTTGGACGAAGGCAAACGCCTTGACGGACGTAAGACTACCGAAATCCGTCCTATTTGGTGTGAGATCGGTTATTTGCCCGGACCTCATGGTTCTGCCATCTTCACACGTGGTGAGACCCAGTCTTTGTCCACCGTTACTTTAGGTACAAAACTGGATGAGAAGATTATCGACGATGTACTGGAACATGGAAAAGAACGTTTCTTACTGCACTACAACTTCCCTCCGTTCTCTACGGGTGAAGCCAAAGCACAGCGCGGTGTAGGCCGTCGCGAAATCGGTCATGGTCATTTGGCATGGCGTGCATTGAAAGGACAAATTCCGGCAGACTATCCTTATGTAGTACGCGTAGTATCCGATATTCTCGAATCAAACGGTTCTTCTTCTATGGCTACCGTATGTGCCGGAACATTGGCCCTGATGGATGCCGGTGTAAAAATCAAAAAACCGGTATCAGGTATCGCAATGGGATTGATTAAGAACGCAGGTGAAGAAAAATATGCCGTATTGTCGGACATCCTCGGCGATGAAGACCACCTCGGCGATATGGACTTCAAAGTAACCGGTACAAAAGACGGTATCACTGCTACCCAAATGGACATCAAGGTAGACGGTCTGTCTTACGAGATTTTGGAGAAAGCATTGCTGCAGGCTAAAGAAGGCCGCGAATACATCCTGAGCAAAATCACCGAATGTATTGCAGAGCCGCATGATGACCTGAAGCCGCATGCTCCCCGCATCGAAACCATGACTATTCCTAAAGAATTCATCGGCGCCGTAATCGGCCCGGGCGGAAAGATCATCCAGGGTATGCAGGAAGAGACCGGTGCAACAATCACTATTGAAGAAATAGACAACATCGGCAGAATTGAAATTGCCGGAACCAACAAGAAGTGCATTGAAGACGCAATGCGTATCATCAAAGGTATCGTAGCCGTACCGGAAGTAGGTGAAGTCTACAAAGGAAAAGTACGTTCCATCATGCCTTACGGCGCATTTGTTGAGTTCCTTCCGGGCAAGGACGGTTTGCTTCATATTTCCGAAATTGATTGGAAACGTCTGGAAACAGTAGAAGAAGCCGGAATCAAGGAAGGTGATGAAATCGACGTGAAACTACTCGATATCGATCCTAAAACCGGTAAGTTCAAACTGTCCCGTAAAGTATTGCTTCCAAGACCGGAAAGACAAGAAAGACCGGAAAAGAAAGAAAAATAATCCTCATTAAATACAATCAGGATGCGACAAGCCCGACAGCAGATTGCTGTCGGGCTTTCTTTTTGTCCCAATGCACCGACGGCAGTTATAAAAACAACAGATATATTTGCATATTACAAAAAGATTGCGTTGTTTTGTCATGCAAAACCTTAAATTGTCCGAAAAACATCAAACTGAATGTCCGATCTTACCAGATTACATACAATGGATCTTTTCTCCCGCTTTTTCCAAGAGAATCGAGAAAAGTTCCTGACTTTTGCTTACTCCTACCTCAGAGACAGAGCTGAAGCCGAAGATGTATTAATGGAATCCATGATTACTCTATGGGAAAATCGCGACCACTGGGAAAAAGACAGCAACCTTCACGCCCTGTTGCTGACAATCATTAAAAACAAATCCTTGAATATTTTAGAGCACAAACAAATACGCCTGCGGGCAGAAGAAGATATCAACAGCCATAGCCAACGGGAATTGAGTTTGCGCATATCAACCCTGAAGGCCTGTGAACCCGAACAAATATTCGACAATGAGATACAGCACATTGTCCACAAGGCGTTAGAACACATGCCTCAGCAAAGCCGGACTATCTTCATGCTGAGCCGTTATCAGAACCTTCCCAACAGGCAGATAGCAGAACAGCTGCATATCTCCCTGAAAACCGTAGAGGCACATATCACCAAAGCCTTGCGCATACTACGTCTGGAGCTAAAGGATTACCTGGCTTCCATACTCCTGTAAACGTTAAAATCACTTTTATTCAAAAAAAGTTCCATTTTCCGATAGGGTTGCCGCCGTCCCGTCGGTTATATATGCAGAGGGGCCACAGAGGACCTCCTTATAACCAAGCAATTCGTTTATGATGAACCAGGAATTACTATACAGATATTTTAGAGGAACAGCTTCCATTGAAGAAGAGAAGCAGATATTGAACTGGGTTGAAGCCTCCGAAGAAAACCGGGAAACCTTCCTGAAAGAGCGTATGCTGTTCGACGTATCCCTATTCTCCACCAAACAAGACGGCAAGAAAAGAGCAGCGCATCTCATTCCCCTCTTCCGCTGGACGGCGCGTATCGCAGCTGCTATCATCATAGCCGTATCCGCCTACTACATGACCGCAGACTATATATACAACAAAGGCGCACAGCCCCAAACCATTACCGTCCCTGCCGGACAACGTGCCCAGATTACGCTTGCCGACGGTACACGCGTATGGCTGAACGCCAAGTCGACATTGACATACGCTTCCAACTTCGGTCGCAGCGAACGTAATGTGGAATTAGACGGTGAAGCCTACTTTGAAGTTGCCAAGAACAAAAAGTTACCATTTTACGTACATACGGAGATGAATAAGGTGCGGGTAGTCGGAACCAGCTTCAATGTCTGCGCATACAAGGGCAGTAAGGAATTTGAGACGACTCTGGTAGAAGGCATTGTAGATATCTATCCGAGCTGTAACGACCAAGTGATTACCCGCCTGCAAAAAGATGAGTTCTTTGCCAATTATGACGGTCATTGCAAGAAAACGATACTCCCCTCATACCAATACCTCCGTTGGAAAGAAGGCCTGTACTGTTTCGACGATGTCCCGTTCAGTGTCATCTTAGACAAACTTGAAAAATACTACAATGTAAAAATAGCCGTTACCAGCCCCAGACTGCTGACCCACGAAGGTCTGACCGGCAAATTCAGGGAACAAGACGGCATTGAGCACATCTTACGGACCATCTCCAAAGAGCACCCGTTCAAATTCCGCATTAATGAAAACAAAGACTCGATAATCATATATGAATAGATAAAGAACCTTTAAATTTAGTACTAACCCCTTAAAAATAAAGATTATGAAACCATAGCAGAAACAGTCTGAGAATTACTTCCCCTTTTTTGATAAAAAAGATCGGAAAGTACCCCCATACTTTCCGATCCGAAACAGTCAAAAATCGACCTTAATCAATTTATTAACTTAACACAGTGACAAAGATATGAGAAAAATTTCTTTGAATGGGCTTTTTTGTCCAAAAAGTTTTGAAATTAAGCAATTATTGCGCGCTATGAAGATCACACTATTCCTTCTTCTGTTTGTAACATTCCAAGCATACTGCGGGAATAGTTACTCTCAAAATGCCAAAGTAAATATCCCCAGCTCCCAGTTGAGAGTGGGACAGGTGCTTTCCAAAATTGAATCTCAAACAGAGTATTTATTTGTGTACAACAAAAAAGCGTAGATGTACGCCGCACTGTCAATGTAGAAGCAGAAGGCAAGTCGGTAGCCGAACTTCTGGATGAAGTCTTTGCAGGAACAAGCATCAAATATGTAATGGAAGGCAAAAACATCGTTCTGACCAAGAAAAGCGAAAACACCGAAAACACTGACGGAGTGCAACAAGAGAGAGTCACCGTAAAAGGTGTCGTCACAGACTCTAAAGGCGAACCGATCATCGGCGCAAACATTCTGGAGAAAGGAACAACCAACGGCATCATTACCAATCTGGACGGTGAATTCACCCTCAATGCACCAGCCAATGCCACTTTAGTCATTTCCTATATCGGCTATGAGCCCATAAGCATTGCACTTAACGGCCGGACATCGCTGAAAGTACAAATGAAAGAGGAAGCTCTGGCATTGGAGACCGTTGTTGTAACAGCTATGGGTATCAAGAAAAAGGAAGCCTCCCTTACTTATTCCACCCAGCAGGTAGGCGGTGATGAGCTGACCCGCGCCAAAGATCCCAACATGATTAACGCACTGGCAGGCAAAACAGCAGGTGTGTCTATCACCCGCAACGCCTCCGGTTTAGGCGGCTCTGCCAAAGTTTCCATCCGCGGTATCCGTTCTGCCAACGCCGACGGAAACAACCAACCGCTATACGTCATCGACGGTGTACCCATGCTGAACAGCGTGGCCGAACAGGCGTACTCCGCCATGGGTGGCAACAACGACGCCGGCAACCGCGACTCCGGCGACGGTATTTCCAACTTAAACCCGGACGATATTGAAAGCATGAGCATCCTGAAAGGCGCTTCCGCAGCAGCCCTCTACGGGTCTCAAGCCGCCAACGGTGTAATCCTGATTACTACCAAAAAAGGAAAAGCCGGTATGCAGCGCATCGTATTCAACTCCAACCTCACCGTAGACCATGCCATCTGCCTGCCCGAATTCCAAGACAGATACGGTGCAAGCGGTGCAACCAGTTGGGGAACCGAAGATAAGAATTTGAAGGCCTACAATAATGTAGACGACTATTTCAGCAATGGAGTTACCGCAACCAACTCATTATCTATCATGACAGGCAAAGAGAAAATGCAAACCTACTTCTCATACGCCAACACGACCGCCAAAGGCATAGTCGATGTGAATAAGCTGCAAAAGCACAATATCACTTTCCGCGAAACGGCTTCTCTGTTCAATGACCGCCTGACCTTGGACGCCAACGTAAACCTGATGACTCAGAAAATCAAGAACCGCCCCACTTCCGGTGGTTACTACATGAACCCATTGGTAGGGTTGTACACTTTCCCGCGCGGCGAAGACCTCAGCGCCTATCGTGACAACAACGGATTCGAAAAATATGATGAAAACAGAGCCATGCCCTTGCAAAACTGGTATACGGACATCAACGGGTTCAACCAGAACCCTTATTGGCTGACCAACAGGGTTACCAGCAATGACAAGCGTTTCCGCACATTGGCCGCATTAAGCGCCAACCTGAAAATAAACGACTGGTTCAGCATTCAGGCTCGTGGCAACGTGGACTATATCAATGACAATTACGAACAGAAGATGTATGCCGGCACAGCAGCCGATGTGGCACATCAAAACGGACGTTACATCAAAATGAACCGTCAGGATTTCATGATTTACGGTGACGTTATGGCTATGTTCAACAAGACATGGAATGACTGGACTTTGAATGCAGCCATAGGCAGCAGCATCAATACCACAAAAGTGAATTCCTTAAGCCTTGATTCCGGTAAGTCCGGTTTATACAAAGCCAATGTATTCACAGTCCCCAACATGAACCTGGGCGGTGCAGGCACTTCATTCATTGATGAGACAGCCAACCAAAGGCGTACCATCCAATCCTTATTCGCAACGGCTCAGATCGGTTGGAAAGAGAGTATCTACCTGGATGTTACCGCACGCAACGACTGGTCCTCCACGCTTGCCAATACCAAGAGTGAAAATTCCGGATTCTTCTATCCGTCAGTCGGTCTTTCATGGATTATCAACAAGACTCTCAACCTGCCGGAATGGATCAGCTTCGGCAAAGTGCGCGCTTCCTGGGCACAAGTAGGTAACGACCTTCCTATCGGCATCACCAGTCCGGCACAGACTATCACGGCAGGCGGTGTGGTGCAGCCTATCGACTATTACTTTGCGGAAGACCTGAAACCGGAAATCAGTAACTCCATCGAAGTAGGTACCGAATGGAAATTCTTCAACAGCCGTTTGGACTTTGATTTCACGTTCTACCGCACCGATACCAAGAACCAGTTGATTCGCGTCAACACCACAGCCGAGCAACGTCCTTACCGCTGGATAAATGCAGGTAAAATCCGCAACACAGGCGTTGAAATCACTTTAGGCGCAACTCCGTTGATGAACGATGACTTCCGTTGGAAAACACAGTTCAACTTCGCCACCAACAAGAATAAGATTGTTTCCCTGGGTGGCACCCCCAACTTCCAATACGCATCGGGCAACGTAAGCATGCCTTATAAGATGATGGTCGTAGAAGGCGGTTCGCTGGGCGATATTTACGGCAACGTATTTGTACGCGACGAAAGCGGCAAAATCCTGCTGGAACCCGAAACAGACAAAGACGGCAAACCCAATGCAAAGGCCGGACTGCCACAGGTCACTACGGACAAGGCCGCCAAGATCGGTAATTTCAATCCCGACTGGACGCTGGGGTGGAGCAACACTCTGACCTACAAAGGCTTCTCCCTTTACTTCCTGATTGACACACGCGTGGGCGGCGACGTTATTTCACTGACACAAGCCGGACTGGACTATGCAGGGGTAAGCAAAGCAACCGGTGACGCCCGCAACGCAGGTCATTATATGCTGGAAGGACACAAGATCAGCGATGTGCAGAAGTTCTATCAAATGGTGGGCGACCGCGGCAACGGCACAACCGAATTTTACCGCTACGACGGAACGAACATCCGCCTGCGTGAAGTCTCATTGGGTTATTCCTTCCCGCAACGGATGCTCGAAAAGACCGGATTCATCAAAGGCGTAGACCTTTCGTTGGTGGCACGCAACCTGTTCTTCATTTACAAAGACGCCCCGTTCGATCCGGATGCAACAATGTCAGTGGGCAATGACAACCAAGGTCTGGACACCTTCGGCATGCCTTCAACAAGAAACATCGGATTCAACATTAAATTCACTTTCTAAATACCCGAACGATATGAATAAGATAAAATATACAACCGCATTACTCCTCGGCGGACTCCTGAGTTTCTCATCCTGTACCGATAACTTTACCGACTTCAACAGCACCGACGGAGCCTATACAGACGAATTACAGAAGTACGACAATCAAACCAACCTCGTCCCTTTCTCCACCATTCAGAAAGGCATCATCTACCAGACCGGTGTAAACGGAACCGACTGGCAATATCAAATCATACAGAACTTGGCTGCCGATATGTTCTGCGGATATTTCCACGACATGAACGGCGCGTTCAATGCAAACAACTCCACCTACAACCTGAATAACGGTTGGACAAGTGCCATGTGGGTGTACACCTACGGATATGTCATGCCTTCCATCGCCGATGCCGAGAAGCTGAACACAGAAAAGGAATGGCCTCTGTACCACGCCATCACCAAAATCCTTAAAGTGGCAACCCTTCACCGGGTAAGCGACTATTACGGTCCAATCCTTTACGACGGATTCGGAACCGCCGACCAAAAGCCACAGTCACAAGAAGAAGTTTACAAACGTTTCTTTGAAGACCTCGCCACAGCGGTGAATATATTGAAAGACTATAAGGGCGGCGTGTCTTTTGAAAGTGCCGACTTCATGATGCCTGAAGGCAAACGCACTCCCGCACAATGGCTGAAATTTGCCAACTCCCTGCGCTTGCGTCTTGCCATGCGTGTATCCAATGTGGCTCCCGCGCTGGCAGAAGAACAAGCCAAGGCAGCTTTGGACTCCAAGAACGGCGGCGTACTGGAAACTGCTAACGAAACAGTGGGGCAATACGGCATCCGCAACCCGCTGGGTGGTGTTGCCGGCTGGAGCGAAGTATATATGAATGCAAGTTTGGAGTCGTACCTGAAAGGCTATAACGACCCCCGCATCAAATCCTACTTCAACCTCGCACAAGACGGCAGGGACAAAGAGGGAAACATTATTAAGGAAGTTGCCGGTGTGAAACAGCTAAACAGCATCGAAGGTGAATACAAAGGCGTCCGCCAGGGAACAGGCGTAGCCGACAACCGCTACTCCACCCACTCTCAGACCGCCATCACAACCGGCAGTAAAATCATCGTCATGAGTGCTGCCGAAGTATGGTTCCTGCGTGCAGAAGCAGCCCTGAGAAATTACACGTCCGAGAATGTAGAGAACTGCTATAAGCAGGGCATCACCGTCTCTTTCGCACAATGGGATGCCAGCGGCGTCAGTGAATATCTGGAAAGCGAAGAAACTCCGGCGGCTTATGTAGACGCATTCGATAAGAAATTCGATGCGGACGCACCGACAAGCATCACTCCGAAATGGGATGAAAGCGCCCCACTGGAACTGAAACTGGAAAGAATCATCACCCAAAAGTGGCTGGCTATCTATCCGGAAGGTTGTGAAGCATGGGCGGAACAACGCCGCACCGGTTATCCCCGGCTCATCAAGGTTACAGTGAACAACAGCGGCAACACCATCAGCACCGACGATATGATTCGCCGTGTCTTTTTCAACCAAGACTACAAGACGGACAACAAAGCTCTATATGACGCCTTAGTCAGCAAGCTGGGCGGTGCAGACAACGGTGGCACGCGCCTTTGGTGGGATGCCGGAGGGAATAACTTCTAAATGATACAAAGGTATATTCTTTGATTAATGACGTTTTCTTTGTATTAGTTATTACGGTAAAAAGATTGTAAGGAGCAAAGTCGGGGGGACTTTGCTCCTTCTTTTTATGAAGTGAGCAAAAGGAGATATGATGATAGTCAAGGGACCCGTTTTCTTACGCTCCGGGAGCTATGCAGATAAGCTCGGAGGGTTTGGAGAATACCTACGGTTGGTACGGGATGTACCAGCCGTAGGTACAACGTGTTCCTTAGGTTGGTAGGACAAGTACCAAAGGGTGGAACAAGGCATACCAAAGGAGGGTATAAATTTGGTATAGGTATCTCATTCAAATCATGGGCAGTATAAATCTATTTGTATACCTGTATCGGCAGTTCCCCCCTCAATGCTCCAAGCACATTCAATGCCAATGCCTCCATTTCGTCCTCACCCGGATAAACATGCACCGGTGCAAGGAACGAGATACGTTCTTTCAGCCGGGAAATGATATAATCGGAATGTGCCATGCCACCCGTCAGAAGAATGGCGTCTATCTTGCCGTACAACACAACTGAAGCCGCGCCGATGCTTTTAGCGATTTGATAGATCATGGCATCCAGTACCAGTCCGGCATGCCTGTCCCCCTCTTCTATCCGGCGAACGATGGCAGGAACATCTGTTGTGCCCAGATGGGCCGTCAGACCGGCACGCCCGGAGATACGCTTTTTAAGTTCGTCTTTTGTGTAGCGGCCGGAGCAACAAAGGTCGATCAACTGTCCTGCCGGAAGTGTCCCCGCACGCTCCGGCGAAAACGGTCCTTCGCCGTCAAGCGCATTATTGACGTCGACAGCCTTGCCATGATGATGGACACCGACAGATATGCCACCGCCCAAGTGACAAACAATCAGATCCAGGTCTTCATACCTGACATGCTGTGCGGCCGCATATCTGCGGGCAATGGCGCGTTGGTTCAGCGCATGCCAGATAGTGATGCGGGGCATCAGAGGAGACCCTGTGATACGGGCTATCTCATCCAGCTCATCCACAACGCCCGGATCGGCTATGAACGCACGACAACCGGGAAGCAGTGCGGCAAGTTCGGAAGCTATGAGGCATCCCAAGTTGCAGGCGTGGGTGCGCATGGCATGCAGAATATCATCCAGCATGGCATCATTCACCTCATATACGCCGCCCGGTATCGGTTTCAGCAGTCCGCCGCGTCCCACTATGGCGTCAAACTCAAAAGGAATATTATCAGCCTCCAGCTCTTTCAGCACCAGGTTCTTGCGGAATTCAAACTGGTCGATGATGTGTGAGAAAGAGGACAGTTCGTCCACCGTATGACGGATGTTACGCACCAGACGGGGGGTATCGTTCTCGTATACGGCAATCTTGGTCGAAGTGGAACCGGGGTTGATGACGAGTATTTTCATTTATATATCTGCTATTTGTTTCCTACGGTCATGGCGTGTCCTTCATCTGCAACACCGGAGCAGGTGAGGCATGCCATGGCGATACTGTAATATTTGGACAAGCCGGAGTCACTGCGCGACGGCAGCACCACCGGGCAGACAGGCCCCTGAAGCAAGCCTGCCATATCGGCGTGAGAGAAGAGGGAAACGGCCTTATAAAAGGCATTGCCCGATTCTATATTCGGGAAAATCAATACATCGGCCTCCCCATTGATGGGAGACACGATGCCCTTAATGTCACCGCTCGTCTTCTCGCAGGATGTCTTTACGTCCAGCGGGCCGTCGATAATGACATTCCCGAATTCGCCGGCTTCGGCCAGTTCTACAATGTTGACGTAGTCCAACGAATGGGGAAACTTGGCGCTCACTTTCTCCGTACAATGGATAAGGGCGATGCGCGGTTGCCCGATACCAAAATGGCGACAGGTATGAATGGCGTACCAAATCATCTCTATCCGCTGCTGCAGAGTGGGCCGGGGAATGACAGCGGCATCCGAAAAAAACAGCAGTTTATCATAGGTGGGAATCTGCATTACAGCAAGGTGCGTCAGAATCTTTCCTTTGGGCAGCAGGCCCTTCTCTTTGTCGAGAATGGCATGGAGCAGGTTGTCTGTATTGATTATGCCTTTCATCAAAATGTCCGCGCCACCCTCACGCACGATGCGCACCGCTTCGCGTGCGGCTTCATCTTTGTCCTCGATATGCAAAGTCCGCACATACTCAGGATACTTCTTCAGAGTAGGATATTTTTCCAGAATAGCCGAATCGCCAATCATCAGAAACTCCGCAATACCTTCATCCAAAGCGCGGGATATGGCATATTCAGTATTGGGGTCATCAGCACAAACTACGGCAATGCGCTTCCTCTTATTCAGGGTTTTCAGGTGGGAGGTCAATTGATCAAAGTTCCGAATAGGTTCCATAACGTTAGATTTTTAGCAAATATCTAAAAAAATGCCGAGAAAATAAACGTTACACCTTATTTTATTTTCTATGTTTAATATCATTTTGACAGAATCGAGACAAAAGAGCAGCGTTTCCTTTGAGATAAAGGAGCATAAGGACATAAACCATGCAGACAGATACCGATTATGCAACACAACAGATATTTGCTCTTTCGTCCTTATGCCTGAATATGATATAAAAGAAAAAAACTCTGTGAAACACTGTGTCCTCTGTGGTGAATTATGTACTTTTGCCATAAATACAGAGATATCAATATGAACAGCCTCATTTTTCCGCCATACGTGCATGAGGGAGACCGGGTGATAATCCTCTCTCCTTCCAGCAAGATAGACAAGTCCTTCCTGAAAGGGGCCAAGAAACGGCTGAAGTCATGGGGACTGGAAGTGGTCATCGCCAAACATGCAGGAAGTGCACATGGAACCTATGCAGGAAGCATACAGCAGCGACTGAAAGACCTGCAAGAAGCTATGGACGACGAGAAAGCCAAAATCATCCTTTGCAGCCGCGGCGGATACGGCGCTGTGCATCTGGCAGGGAAGCTCGACTTCACCAAGTTTCGCCAGCACCCCAAATGGCTCATCGGCTTCAGCGACATCACAGCCCTGCATAATGTATTCCAGCATAACGGCTTTGCCTCGCTGCATGCTCCAATGGCGCGTCATCTTACCGTAGAACCGGAAGATGATTTCTGCACCCTGGCTCTGAAAGATATTCTGTTCGGCAACAAGCTGCAAGAAGAGACAGCGTTCGGCTACACCTGCCCTGCCCATAAGCTCAACCACAAAGGCGAGGGAACGGGAATACTCCGGGGAGGAAACATATCCGTCTTTTACGGTCTGCGAGGCACACCTTATGACATTCCGGCAGAAGGCACGATACTCTTCATCGAGGACATAGGCGAGCGCCCCCATGCAGTGGAGCGCATGATGTACAACCTGAAACTGGGCGGCATACTTGAGAAGTTGTCCGGACTGATCATCGGACAGTTCACCGAATACGAGGAGAATATGTCTTTAGGCAAAGACTTGTATGGCGCACTGGCCGATCTGGTAAAGAATATGATTACCCCATATGCTTCGGCTTTCCGGTGGGACACGTCACAATGAATGTGCCGATGATCAACGGCGCACAGGTCACGCTGGAAGTCGGGAAAAAAGAAGTGAAACTAAGTTTTAACACTCACAAAGAATGAAACGGAATTATACAATTATCCCACTATTCCTACTGTTGTTCGTAGCTATGGTGGCATGCAGCAATAAAAGCAGAAACAACGCGGACAGCGAAGGCAAACAGCCCCAAAGCACAGTCAACGTCCCCCAGTTTGATGCGGACAGCGCTTATCAGTATGTCAAGGCACAGGTGGATTTCGGCCCGCGCGTACCCAATACGGCAGCGCATAGAGCCTGCGGAGAGTATCTCGTAAAGAAACTGGAGCAGTTCGGAGCCACCGTATACAGCCAGCAAGTAGATTTAATAGCCTATGACGGCACATTGCTGAAAGCCCGCAACATCATCGGCAGCTACAAACCCGAAACGAAAAAACGCATCTTGCTTCTCTCGCACTGGGACAGCCGCCCCTGGGCAGATGCCGACCCCGATGAAAAGAACCGGCACACACCCATCCTCGGCGCCAACGACGGTGCAAGCGGCGTAGGCGTACTGCTCGAAATTGCCCGCCAGCTTCACAAGCAACAACCGGAACTGGGCATTGATATCGTATTGGTGGATGCCGAAGACTACGGCCCTCACCAGTCTTATGAGGGCACACATAAGGAGGAGCAATGGGCTCTTGGTTCGCAGTATTGGGCCCAGAATCCTCATGTGCAAGGATATAACGCACGTTTCGGTATTCTTCTTGACATGGTGGGGGCCAAAGACGCCACTTTCCTCTACGAAGGCTATTCCGAAGAATTTGCCAAAGGCATCAACCGGAAGGTATGGAACACAGCCAACAACCTGGGTTACGGACGGTATTTCGTAAAAGAAAGAGGGAACACCGTAACGGACGACCACCTTTTTGTTAACCGCAATGCACGTATTCCCACTATCGACATCATCCAATGCAGCGAGGAAACCGGATTTTACGAAAACTGGCACACCTTGAAGGATGATATGGACGGAATCGACCGCAACACCCTGAAAGCGGTGGGCCAAACCATTATGGAAGTTATCTATAAAGAGAAATAAATACTAAAGATAAATTATTATGAGTATCAATGAAGTACAAGATGAAGTAATTGCCGAATTCAGTGATTTCGACGATTGGATGGACCGCTATCAGCTCCTCATCGATTTAGGAAATGAACAGGAACCGCTTGATGATAAATACAAGACAGAGCAAAATCTGATTGAAGGCTGCCAAAGCCGCGTTTGGCTGCAAGCGGATGAGAAGGACGGCAGGATCATTTTCCAAGCCGAAAGCGATGCGCTAATAGTGAAAGGGATTATTTCGCTTCTCATCAAAGTACTTTCCGGACATACCCCGGACGAGATTCTGGATGCAGACCTTTACTTTATAGACAAGATAGGATTGAAAGAGCATCTCTCGCCCACACGCAGCAACGGATTGCTTTCCATGGTGAAGCAGATGCGGATGTATGCGCTGGCGTTCAAGGCAAAAAATGCTAATGCCTGAGCAACCCGCAATCTCCCGGACAGAAGAACAGAAGGCCACATTCTATATATATAAATAGGTGTAAGGAAATCACAGGTTTGCCCTTTTGTTCTTCTGCCTATGTCCAATCACTTTTCATCTCCCTCCACATATTCCAATATGTCCCCCGGTTGGCAGTCCAGCGCCCTGCAGATTGCCTCTAACGTAGAAAAACGAATGGCTTTCGCTTTACCGGTCTTCAGAATAGAAAGGTTTGCCGGTGTAATATCAATCTTCTCCGCCAGCTCTCCCAAAGATATTTTTCTTCGGGCCATCATTATGTCAAGGTTTACTATAATCATCTTCTTTTCCTCAATATCAGGTTAAATAGTCAACTCCTGCTCTTCTTTCATCTTCAGGCCGATAGCAAACACCTCGGCCACAATCAAGGTAGAAATTCCCAATACCAGCGTCGTGGTATTCACCATATCCGAAAGACCTAACTCATAACCGCGAACAGAAAAGACTTCCCCCACATTCCTATAAGTGAGATAAGCCGGAAGAACCTCCGTACAGAAACTGATGATTAATGCCAGCCCCAGAAAACGCAGGCGACGGACATTCCTCCAATTAAATATATCGGACTTATTAATGGAAACCACCAGACGGACAAAAAGTATAATCGCCCAAACGCAAATACAAATATGCGCTAAATTCAATAGGGTAAATGTTACCTGACTCCAAGCAGCAGACTGCGTATCTACGCTGACCACCATTGAATTGAAAGAAACAGGCACATACTTTCCGCTCTTCTCATTATAGACAGAATCCTGGAAAAAACCGTTCTCACCCGTCGCAGAAAGATGTTCCGGCAAGAGACTGATATACTTCATGTTTATCAGTTCTCTCTGGTTTTCTGCGGAAGTGTCACTCTCTATACCGGCTTCCAAGCCGGCCTTCACCCCTACAACAAAATAGTAGGCGGTTTCAAAAATCGAATAACTTAATACAAGTACTACGATCACACAAAGAATGTTCAGCCTTCTTTTCATATTTCAAAAGTTGTATTAGTCCGGTAACCGATAAGAATTCATCACTCTATAAGAGACTGCAAACAACACTACCGCCCCTACCAGACATATCCAGTAAGCGGGTTCTCCCAATAAATCGGACGTGTATTCCACATCAGGATAATGCAAGCTGAGGAATACCGACAAACCATTGTTCAAGATATGTATTAAAATTCCGGGAACAAGACTGCCCGTTTTATAATATAGCCAGGCAAACAAGATGCCCGACAACGTGGCGCCCACTACCTGTGCCGGATTAATATGAAAAATCCCGAAGATAAGCGCCGACAATATAATAGCCTTTACCGGATTGTGCTTCCGCAGCAGCACTTTCGTGATTGCCCCGCGAAACAACATCTCCTCCAGAATAGGGCCCAACACCGATATACAGAGGATTCCCAACCAGCCCGATTGCAGCAGGTCAAACGTATTGCCCAGCCAATCCGGAAGGAAAGACAACTTGGACATTACAAAATCAATCAAGAAAATAGTGGCGAAACCGATAATGATGCTCCAACCCAGATAAGGTACTGATACCGGAGACCACATCTTTCCGTCATCTTTCAGATAGCCCTTCTTCCATAGATAGCCCCCCATGCCGACAAATCCCAATAACATACTCGGAGCCAAAGCAATGGTATTTGCCCCATCTATCGTTCCACTGACCGCATAAGAATAAAGCATGGCGAAAGGCATCGCCAACAATGCAGCCAGAATTTGCATCACAAAATAAACCAAAACTAATTTTATCGCTGTCTTCATCGTTCCTTTCTTTTCAAAAAGCGTGTAAAGATACACATTTTCCTGCGAACCCGTTAAGCGTCCGTAACAACTCCCATTAACAACATCATCACCATGGAAAGCGACAACACCAACAACGTAATACTCATAAATGCTTTTTTCATAACCGTATGCTCTTTTGTAATCCATATTTATTCTTATCTCAAATCTTGTTTTTCAATAAGAATTTATCGTTTTTCGATATGCAAATAAAAAAGCTTTTTTTGAAAGTACAAAGAAAAACGAGATGTATTTATCGAAAAACAATAAAAAAGGCATGTTTTTCAATAAACATACAAAGAGTATCCTAAAAAATGAAACAGCAGGGAGTATTATTGTAATGAAAGAATGGCAGTGATTTCCGCTTCATCCTTATGAAGCTGTTCGATCAATTCCTCAATGGAATCAAATTTCAATTCAGGCCGGGTACGGCGGATGAAAGATATCCGCATGGGCTGATCATAAATATCAGCATCAAAATGGAAAATATGCACCTCAATGCTACGGTCCAGACCATTATTCAATGTAGGCCGGTAACCAATACTCAACATTCCTGTATGCTTCGCCTCGCCGAGAAAGACATTAACAGCATACACCCCGTCGGCAGGAACCAGCTTCTCAGGATCATTGACACATAGATTGGCAGTCGGGAAACCTATCTTACGCCCCACATGATAGCCGTTTACAACCGTACCGTTCAGAAAAAAATGATAGCCCAGACAGTTGGCTGCTTCCGAAACATCTCCCTCCAGCAAAAGGTGGCGAATAGCCGAGGAACTGACGGTCATCTCATTATTGGAATAGGCCTGCGCCAATATCACCTCCATTCCCAATTCCTGCCCGTAACGCACATAATCATCAAAATCTTCGCTGCGGTTATGCCCAAAACGGTGGTCGTAGCCTATCACTAAAGCCTGCACCTGATAGTCACCTTTCAATACAGCCATAAATTGTTTGGCCGAAAGACGGGCTAAATCAGGTGTGAAATCAAGCATGATGCAATTATCTATGCCGGTATCGGCAAGCAGAGCGGTCTTCTCGTCACAAGTGGTGAGCAACTCGGAGTGAAAGTCAGGGTGCATTACTTTGCGGGGATGCACCGGAAAAGTAATAACCGATGAGGCAAGCCCACGTACAGCCGCAGCCTCGCATACCTGTTCTATCAGGAACCTATGCCCCCGATGCACTCCGTCAAAAAAGCCAATGGTAGCTACATTCGGCAGGAGCTCCTTACCGGATATTTCAGTGTGTAACTGCATGCTCACCCTATCCTGTCGGTTTACTTAAATAAATGACTCCAATCCTCGCCGGCTTTTGGAGTATAGGTGGAGATGCCCAATGACCGGGCCGTTATACAGTTGGCTTCCGAATCATCGATAAAGAAGGTTTCTTTCGGATCCAAACCCGCCTCATCCAGCACTTTCCGGAAGATTTCTTCATCCGGCTTTGCCATTTTCATCTCGTAGGAGAGGAAAATGTGCTCAAAATAATCTTCTACGCGAAATGTCTTATAGGGAAAAGCATGCTCACAAGACCATTTCCAATGAATTTCATTAGTATTGCTCAGCAGATATACCACATAATCCTTACGCAAAGCCAATAACAAATCCAATTTGCAGGTCGGTATATTCACCAGGAAACTGTTCCATGCGGCATCAATCCGGGCATCAGCAACGTCCTTGCCTATCTTCCCCCGAATCACATTCCGAAAATCGGCACTGGAAATAAGCCCCTTCTCATAATGCTGGAAGAAGTCCTGCTGATGATATATGTCAAGAGCATGCTCCACATCCGGCAATCCCAGTTTCTTAAAATTCTCCAAACAACGCTGACGGTCCAAATCAATCAGTACACCGCCAAAGTCAACTATAAGATTTTTGATTCCTTTTCTTTTCATCACCCTATTTTTGCATGAAACGTCGGACAAGACGGATGCCTTCGCCCACCCATAATACCAAAGAAGTAGAAGCTATAATTATCATCCAGGTTGTGAAATCAAGTGGTTCCGTACGGAACACCGCTCCACCAAACTGCACAATAATGAACTGGCCTCCCAAAATAGCAAGTACCACCAACTCCATGCCGTAAGATCTGGAGATCCCTTTAAAGGCAGAATCCGACGTTCCGAATACCCTTGCATTGAAAAGGTTCCAGAATTGCAACATGACGAAGAAGGTAAAGAAGATGGTCAGGCGCTGCGGCGTCATACCATTCTCTTCGTTATTAAACCAGAATAACATTCCCATGAGCAATATCAGAAAAGCCATTCCCATACCAAGAATATAATTTCTCATGGATTTAGTTATAATGAAATCAGTGCTTTTGCGGGGTTTCTCTTTCATCACACTTTCACTGGGAGGGATAGATGCCAAAGCCAAAGCGGCAAATGTGTCCATAATCAGATTCACCCACAACATCTGTGTTACGGTCAATGGCAGTTCAGTACCCACCAATGAGCCAAGCAGCACAATGAACAATGCCACAAAATTAATTGTCAGCTGGAATACGATGAAACGTTGGATATTCTTATACAACGAACGTCCCCACATCACAGCCGTACCGATACTGTTGAACGAGTCATCCAGCAATGTTATATCACTTGCTTCCTTGGCAACAGATGTCCCTGTTCCCATAGACAGACCTACCTGTGCATGGTTCAAAGCCGGAGCATCATTAGTACCGTCTCCCGTCACAGCCACCACCGCACCTTTCTGCTGCAACAGCTGGACCAAACGCTGTTTGTCGGTAGGGCGGGCACGTGACATAATCTTCAAATCCAATACCCTGTCAAGAGCCTCTTCATCCGTCAACTCGGCAAAAGCAGCACCTGTAATACGGTTCCGCTCAGTATCTTCCTCCTTCCACAAACCAATCTGCCGCGCAATTTCAGTAGCCGTACCCGGTGTATCTCCCGTCACTATCTTGACGCCAATGCCTGCCGACTGGCATTTTGCAACAGCAGCAGGCACATCCGGACGTATAGGATCGCTGATTGCCACAACACCCAGAAAAGACAGGTCATTCCCTGCCACCAAAGCCACGCAGTCATCTTTCGCCGTATCATCATCTACTATCTTATAGGCAAAACCGAGCGTACGCATCGCCATATTCTGGTATTTCAGTAACTGGGCCTCCACAGTAGAACGATATTCCACAGCATCCACCCGCTTGCCGTCCAGCAGTACATCCCGGCATTTTCCCAATACGATTTCAGGTGCTCCCTTCACATAAAGGACTTTCTTTCCGATCAGAGGAGAGTCCACCAAAGTTGCCATGAATTTCCGTTCCGTAGAAAAGGTCAGCTGGTCAAGCACCTTCGCGCCCTCCCTAAGTTCCAGATAATTACGTTTCTGACTATCAAGCCACAAAAGCAAAGCCACCTCGGTAGGATTACCCACTCCCTTCGGTTTCTCTCCCGGTGTCATTTCTTCCAGAAAAGCGGTGGAATTGGCACTGATACCCTCTATTACCAGTTTACTCAAATCATCCTCCCCTACTTCCCTTCCGTTTTTCAGTCCGTAAAAGTCAGGTTCATACACCTGCATCAGGTTCTGTGTCAACGTACCCGTCTTATCCGTACAGATAACGGTTATCGCCCCCATCGTCTCGCAAGCGTGCATCTTTCTCACCAGATTGTTGGTAGAAAGCATGCGCCGCATATTCAGCGCCAGACTGAGCGTCACACTCATAGGCAACCCCTCAGGAACAGCCACGACAATCAAAGTCACCGCCATCATAAAATATTGCAAAGTAGCTTTCAAAGCAGGCAACCATTGCTCAAACGTATGGAAAGAGGCAAAATCATAGACCAAAACCACATCCTTTATAAAGAAGATGGCAAACGCCAAACCTGCTACCGAGAAACCTATTTTTCCTATGAGGTTGGCAAGTTTTGTAAGTTGGATATTCAAGGGAGTAGGCTCGGTGCTTTGCTCCGTACTTTGACGGGCCACTTTCCCAATCTCCGTAGCGTCGCCAACCGCTTCCACACGCATCATTCCATGCCCGTCGACTACCGTTGTGCCACGCAGCACGCGATTGGAAGCGTACGTAGCCTCTTCATCAAAATCAGCTTCTACAATGGTTTTGGCAATAACAGGCTCACCCGTAAGATTGGATTCGTTTACTTGCAGGGAAATGGCTTCCAACAACTCACCGTCGGCCGGGATCTCCTCACCGGTTTCCAAAATTATAATATCACCGACTACCACCTCCTTACGGGGAATCTCCTGTACACGCCCATTACGGATAACCTTTACTAAGGTTTCCTCATTCACAGCGTTCAGCAGGTCAAACTTTTTGTTGGCATCATATTCAAAGAAGAAACCGATGCCGGTAGCCAATAGAATAGCGGCTATGATACCGATGGTTTCGGCATATTCATTCTCGACCATGGAAATAATCAAAGAAAAGAAAGCAGCCACCAGCAGCACTCTTACTACCGGGTCTTCAAACTTTTCCAAATAGAGTTTCCACAAAGAGGGACGCTTCGGGGGCGTCAAAAGGTTTACACCATGCTCTGTACGGCTCTTCCGCACTTCATCGTCAGTGAGCCCGACGTGATAAAAATCATCCTTTGTTGCAGTCATGCAAATCGTTAGGTTTAAATTGAATTGCAAAAGTACAACAATAATTTATATAGTAAATGTTATTAAATCTTTTTATAGGTTTGGTAAATTCCTTTCCCAAACTATTTTTTTACTTGGACAATAAACAAAAAGATGAATTCAATTGTTATCAAAGAAGAAATTTAAACAAAAGAGAGTTATGGAAAAGTACATCTGCACCATTTGCGAATACGTTTACGACCCCGAGCAGGGCGATCCTGAAAACGGTATAGAACCGGGAACAGCCTTCGAAGATCTTCCCGACGATTGGGTTTGCCCCTTATGCGGAGTAGGCAAAGATGAATTTGAGAAAGCGTCCTAAGACGCTTTCTTTTCTTTTATATCACTGCTGGCTTCCACTACGTTGACAACGTAATCTCCCAGCTTTTCACATTCCGCAATAATGTCCATATAATAAACTCCCATCTGGTAATCATACTCCTTGTTATTAACATCAAGGATATTCTGGTTTTTCAGCTGATTGCGGTAATTATTGATTTCATTCTCAATATTGAACGACTTGTTCACATCGATGCCCTGATGATCCGAGCGCTCCACTACCACGATCATCTGCCCAAGAGCATCATCGGTCAGCTTCATCATAAAATGGATGTGTTCATATTGCTTTTCCGTAAATTCCAAATTCGCCTGCCGCTTGCGATTGATGGTACGCGCCAAGTTATAACAGCTGTCACCGATACTTTCTATCTCCGTCACTTCACGCAACATAGCCCTGATCTGCAGTTTACTCTCAGAGCTCAAACGTCCTTCCGACACTTGGTTCAGGTAGTTCGCAATCTCCAGCTCCATACTGTCACTGATGTTCTCGTATTTTTCTATCCGGCTAAACAGCTTATTGAAATCATCATCCTTATCGGTATGCAGCAAATCGCGTACCATGCCAAACATACGATGAGTACGTTCGGCAAACAAGTGAATTTCTTTGCTTGCCTGCAGAATAGAAAGTTCCGCTGTGGAAAGCATACCGCCCGTAATAAAACGCAAGCGATATTCTTCGTCCTGTTCTTTCTGCGGAATGATGGCACAGACCGTACGTTCTATAAACTTCACGAACCATATCAGGATTAACACATTACATATATTGAAGCATGTATGGAAAGCCGACAGTTTAAATGAGACGGCAACGGCAGGATCCTTAGTGCCCATCACATTATCCACAAACCAAGACACTCCCTGCGTAAAAGGAATAAACAGGCACAACACCCATATAACGCCAAACACATTAAATACCAGATGCGCCAATGCAGCCCTCCTGGCCTGCGTATTACCGGTAAGTGCTGCAAGATTGGCCGTTATAGTCGTTCCTATATTCTCACCAAGAACAAGGGCCGCCCCCAACTCAAAGCTGATCCAACCGTTCGCACACATAATAAGAGTAATGGCCATTGTTGCCGCAGAAGCCTGCACAATCATAGTCAAGACTGTTCCTATAAGCACAAAAAGCAGTACGGATATATATCCCATATCGGTATAGTCCTGCACAAAAGCCAGCATTTCCGGGTTCTGACTCAAATCGGGCGCGTTGTTCTTCAAATAAGAAAGCCCCATAAACAAGAAAGAGAAACCAAAAATAAATTCACCGATAGACTTACGATTACTTTTCTGAGAGAAGAGGAGAGGAATACCAAAAGCTAAAAGAGGAAGGGCGAAAGCTGCGATGTCTACTTTAAATCCTAATGCTGAAATGATCCATGCCGTAACGGTAGTACCGATATTGGCACCCATAATCACACCGATAGACTGTGATAAGGTTAACAACCCGGCATTGACAAAACTCACCACCATTACGGTAGTTGCCGAAGAGGATTGGATAAGCGCTGTTATGAGCACCCCTGTCAGCACGCCGGTCACCCGGTTGGTTGTCATAGCGGTTAGAATCTTCCGCAAACGGTCGCCGGCAAATTTCTGAAGTCCCTCACTCATAATTTTCATTCCGTAGAGGAACAACGCCAATGAGCCAAGCAGCTTTAAAAAATCATAAAAAGAATATTCCATCTTTAATTAGTTAAAGTGTTTCTTTGTGTCATTTGTTATTATGTTCTATATTTAACGTGTTAATCACCTCAAAAAAAGACATCATGAAACACATGTTACAAATTTGTTGCAAAAATAATAATATTTATAAAGAATTCCCTATAGGAAGCTCACTTTTGGATATTTATTACGGTTTTAATCTTAATTTTCCCTATCAGGTAGTCAGCGCCAAAGTAAATAACCGTTCTGAAGGACTCAATTTCCGGGTCTACAACAATAAAGATGTTGAATTTTTGGATGTACGGGATTCTTCCGGTATGCGTACATATGTCCGTTCACTTTGCTTTATCCTGTACAAGGCTGTCAATGAATTGTTTCCGGATGGAAAACTGTTTGTGGAGCATCCCGTATCCAAAGGCTATTTCTGCAATCTCCGCATCGGGCGTCCCATTGAGCTGGAAGACGTATCGGCCATAAAAAGACGGATGCAGGAAATCATAGCGGAAGATATTCCATTCCGCCGCACCGAATGTCATACCACCGAAGCCGTACGCGTATTCAGCGAACGGGGCATGAACGACAAAGTGAAACTGCTGGAAACATCCGGCTCCATATATACCTATTACTATACATTGGGAGATACGGTGGACTACTATTACGGCAATTTGCTCCCCAGCACAGGCTTTATCAAGCTGTTCGACATCGTGAAATATTACGACGGCCTCTTGCTGCGTATTCCCAATAAAGAGAACCCTGCCGTACTCGAAGATGTAGTAAAACAAGAGAAGATGCTTGATGTATTCAAAGAACATCTGCGCTGGAACTATATCATGGGGCTGAGCAATGTGGGCGACTTCAACCTTGCCTGCGAGGAAGGCCATGCAACCGACCTGATTAAGGTGGCCGAAGCCTTACAAGAAAAGAAGATAGCCCAAATTGCCGACGAAATCTATCACCGGGGAGAAAACGGAAACCGCGTAAAGCTTGTCCTGATCTCCGGCCCCTCCTCTTCCGGAAAAACAACTTTCAGCAAACGGCTCTCCGTACAGTTGATGACCAACGGACTGCGCCCCTATCCCATTTCATTGGACAACTATTTTGTAGATCGTGAAGATACTCCGCGTGACGAAAACGGCAATTATGATTATGAATCTCTCTATGCCCTCGACCTTGAACTTTTCAACAGCCAGTTGCAAGCCTTGCTTCGGGGAGAAGAAGTGGAACTGCCCCGGTTCAACTTCACGTTAGGCAAAAAAGAATATAAAGGAGACAAACTGCGCATCGACAAGCATACCATTCTTATATTGGAAGGCATCCATGCCCTGAACCCGGAATTAACCCCGCAAATATCCGCCGAGGATAAATACAAGATTTATGTTTCCGCGCTGACAACCATCTCACTTGACGACCACAACTGGATTCCCACAACGGACAACCGCCTGTTGCGCCGCATTATCCGCGACTTCAACTATCGGGGATATTCAGCTCAAGAAACCATTTCACGTTGGCCCAGTGTACGTGCCGGCGAGGACAAATGGATCTTCCCCTATCAGGAAAATGCCGATGTCATGTTCAACTCGGCCTTGCTGTTTGAGTTTGCCGTATTGCGCTGCCATGCAGAGCCCATACTTACCAGTGTGCCACGCAACTGCCCTGAATATGCCGAAGCCTATCGTCTCATGAAATTCATCAAATATTTTACACCGGTACAGGACAAGGAAATTCCACCGACATCCTTACTGAGGGAGTTCTTGGGCGGCAGCAGCTTTAAATACTAAAACCGATGCCGGAGATTCCATCCGCCAATGAGGTAAATTATGGACTTTTGCATACAACATAGCAAAGAAAGTCTTAACTTTGTAAGCAAATAAAACAAACTTACGCATAATGAAAAGAATCATTACAGTACTTTTTGCGGCACTTTTCTGTCTGTGTGCCCAAACGTATGCACAAAATCGTGCCGATGAATTAATGAAACAAGCACAAGAAAGTCTTGCCAAAAAAGAATATATCAAGGCTCGCTACCTGTTCCTACAAGCCTATAATTCCTTTGCTTCACAGGAGAAATACACCCAGGCAGTGGAATGTGGCGTCAATGCCAGCGCCCTCTATCACCGCGAGAACTATTATAAAGAAGCATTCGAGTTACTGCGCAATGCAGAGCAACTGATAGGAAACGGCGAACAAAAACTTAAAAAGAACCTCCCCGACCTGCGTTTCCGCATCAATAAAGAACGGCTGCAGATGTACATCAACATCAAAAACCCTGCCCGCGCCAAAGAACAACTGAAAAAGCTGGAAGAAACAGCCCAAGCCGCCAAAAGCGACTCCTTGAACAACGATTTCCTATATACCCAAGCCAACTATTATTATACTTTCGGCATGAACTCACAAGGAGATGCGGCCTTCAAGAAACTGATAGAACAGTACAAACGGCAAAAGAATTATGCCAAGGTGGACGAATGTTACAAAACCCTCATAAGCATTGCCCGCAAAGCAAACAACGCAGGACTGGTGGCCCGCACCTATGACAAATACATTGTCTGGACAGATTCGGTCAAAGCGCTCACCGCACAAGACGAACTGAATATATTGAAAAAGAAATATGACGAGAGCCTGACTACCATCCAAGAGAAAGACGACTCCCTTTCCGCCAAACAGTACATTATTATCGGACTCTGCGTATTGGCAGCCATCTTAGCAGCAGCATTAGTAATAGGAGCAATCGTATTATTGCGTTTTATCATGCTGACGCGCAAGCAAAAAAAGGCGATTGCCATTGCCAATGAGCACAATGAACTGAAAACCAAATTCATTCAGAACATTTCCGCCCAAATGGAACCGACCTTGGATACGCTCGACTCACAGTTGCCCGGCGTACAGGCATTACGCACTTTCTCCGGTCACATCCAAGAGTTGTCCGAGTTGGAAAACAGTTTGTCAGAGCCCTATGAAGTACAGGAACAGAACATCTCAACTTTCTGCGAGAGCGTCATGGACAAAATAAGAAGCAAAGTACAAGAAGATGTGGTCCTCACTGTAAACGCTCCCAAACTGAATGTAAAAATCAATTCAGAGCATCTGGAACGCATCCTGCTACATTTGCTGGAGAATTCCGCCGAATACACTCCGGCAGGCGGAAAGATATGGTTGGATTTCAAAAAACGCGGTGCCCATACACATCAGTTCATCATCAGTGACACAGGTTGCGGGATTCCCGAAGAACAACGCGAGAGTATATTCAAGCCGTTCACCGAAGTAAAAGACCTGACTCAAGGCGACGGATTAGGCCTGCCTATCTGTTCGCTCATTGCCACCAAAATGAATGGCAGCCTCACGCTGGACAGCGGCTATACCAAAGGGGCACGATTTGTACTGGAGCTCCACGCTTAAATAAAATGAGAGTTGAAAGCTACTATGCGGCATCATTGCGCGGCAGGCTTTCAACTCTCAATTTTTAATATCCGGTTCCTTTAGCTTTCAACTACCTCAGAGCCTCCACTTCCTCCGGTGTCAACGGTATTTTTTTGCCCAAACGGCGCGCACCGGTTTCCGTTATCAGATAATCTTCTTCATTGCGGATACCGCCGAAGTTACGGTATTCTTCCACCTTATCATAATTGATGAAATCCTTAAACTTCTTTTCGCCTTTCCAAAGGTCTATCAGTTCAGGGATAAAATAGATACCGGGTTCAACGGTATGCACAAAGCCCGGCTCCAAAGGAATGGCGAGGCGCTGGCTTTTGCGACCGAACTGCGTACTTTTGGGCTGGCCGTTGTAACCTACCCAAATCTCACCGAAGTTTTCCATATCATGCACATCCAGCCCCATCATGTGTCCCAACCCATGAGGATAGAACAAGGCATGTGCACCCTCACGAACAGCATCTTCCGCATTACCCTTCATCAGGCCGAGCTCTTTCATCCCCTCCACCATAACGCGAGCCGAAAGTTCGTAAACGCTCATATAAGGGATGCCCGGACGGAGCGCCTTGACCGACTCCAGATGCATAGCATTCTGAATTTCATAAACGGCACGCTGGCGGGGAGTGAATGTCTTATCGGCAGGAATCGTAGAAGACATATCACCGGCATAGCCCGATTCCACTTCCGCACCGGCGTCAATCAGGAACAGGTCTCCCGGTTTCACTTTATTTCCATGATAATGATTATGCAGGGTTTGACCGTTGATCGTGGCAATCGTGGCAAATGAAAGTTCACAGTTATTGGATTCGGCCACCCGGTTCATTTCCGCCACCACTTCATATTCGTACATGCCCGGACGGAGTACTTTCATGGCAGTAATATGCATGTCGGCCGTCACATTACATGCTTTTTCTATTTCCGCTACCTCTTCGGCGGATTTGTAATTACGCTGCGCCACAACTGCGCGGATAAAAGGGACGGACCCTTCCTGTCGTGCCGGCGGAATACCCAGCCAATCCATCAGTTTCAATTTATGTTCCGCCCGGTAAGGAGGAAGATAATGCACCGTCTGTCCTTTACGCACCGCTTTGTGCAGATAATTCACAATCTCGGAGGAAGGCATCACATCCGTTATGCCCACACGTTCGCTCTTCTCTTTCAAGGTAGGCTGTGTACCCATCCAGACAATATGGTCAATCGTCAGTTCATCTCCAAAAATAATCTCCTTGTCCTCGTCAATGTCGATAATCGCCGACAAGCCGGCAAAGGACAAACCGAAATAATATAAAAATGTAGAGTCCTGCCGGTAACGGAAGGTGTTATCTTCATAATGCAGCCCTTGCTCGTCATTACCTAAGAACAGCAACACTCCTGAGCCTATATTTTTCTTCAGTAGGGCCCGACGCTGTACATACGTTTCTTTAGCAAACATGATATTCTGTTTTTTTAATAGTTATACCACAAAGATAAGAAGAATATTTGAAAGGATAAGATAAAACCCGAACATGTATAAAGAAGAACTACTTAGTCACCGGAATTGCGTTCAATGCCCTGTCCCTCTTCTCCTTAGGATGAGATTACATTAAAAGGCTTCTAATATAGCATTAAAAGCCTTTTAATATCATATTAGAAGCCTTTTAATGCTATTTCACTCCCGAAGTGACCTCCACTCATATGCAGTAAGACACAACCAAGCTGCGTCTTTCTTGTTAAATATAATAAGAGAAGATTTCTCGTTCCCGAACTATTCACTATTTTTGCAAAAAGTGCGGAGATAAAACTTATCTTTGCAGCAAGTAAACAATGTATAAAGTATGGCACAAGGTTCCCGACAGATACAGACTCAAGCGCAACAGCAGATACAGACGCTGTCACCACAGCAGATTCTGGTAGTAAAGCTACTGGAGCTTCCGGCAATAGAGCTGGAAGATCGCGTACGTGCCGAGCTTCTGGAAAACCCCGCACTGGAAGAGGGGAAGGACGATACTGCCGGTGATGAGTATTCCGATGCTCCCGACGCAGACTCCGGTACAGAAGAGGGCGGAGACACCGATTATGACTCCTTGAGCGATTATCTCACCGAAGATGATATACCCGATTACAAATTACAGGAAAACAACCGCAGCAAAGGAGAGCAGGCCGAAGAGATTCCCTTCTCCGATACCACCTCTTTCTATGAAACCCTGAAAGAACAACTGGGCGAACGCAATCTCACCGAACACCAGCGTGAACTGGCCGAATACCTCATCGGATCATTGGATGACGACGGGCTGTTACGTAAATCGCTGGAAAGCATCAGCGACGAACTTGCCATCTACGCCGGCATTGAAGCCACCACCGGAGAGTTGGAGGAAGCCCTGAAAATCATTCAGGATTTCGATCCGGCCGGATTGGGAGCCCGCAACCTGCAAGAGTGTCTCCTCATCCAGATACGGCGCAAGATAGAGCAGCAAAACTTCACTCCCAACCCGTTGCTTTCTATCGAAGAAGCCATTATTTCCGAATGTTACGAAGACTTCACCCGTAAACATTGGGACAAAATACAACAAAAGCTCGGACTGGAAGAAGAAGCCTTCCGCCAAGCCATAAACGAAATCTGCAAACTGAATCCACGTCCGGGCGCATCGCTGGGCGAGGCCATCGGCAAAAACCTGCAACAAATCGTACCGGATTTCATTGTGGATACGTATGACGACGGCACCATAAACCTTACGCTCAACAACCGGAATGTTCCCGAACTGCGCATGAGCCGCGATTTCACCGAAATGGTAGAGGAACACACCAGGAACAAAGCCAACCAGTCCAAGGAGTCCAAAGAGGCCATGATGTTTCTGAAGCAGAAAATGGATGCCGCCCAAGGATTCATAGATGCCGTCAAGCAACGTCAGAACACATTGCTGACCACCATGCAAGCCATTATCGACCTGCAACGCCCTTTCTTCCTCGACGGTGACGAGTCGTTGCTCCGCCCCATGATATTGAAAGATGTCGCAGAACGCACCGGACTCGACATTTCAACAATCTCCCGCGTCAGCAACAGCAAATACGTACAGACCAATTACGGCATCTATCCGCTGAAGTTCTTTTTCAATGACGGATATGTTACGGAAGACGGAGAAGAAATGTCAGTACGGGAAATACGGAAAATACTTAAGGAATGTATCGACAGCGAAGATAAGAAAAAACCCTATACCGACGATGAACTGACAGAAATCCTGAAAGAGAAAGGATACCCGATTGCCCGCCGCACCGTAGCCAAGTACCGCCAGCAGCTAAACATACCGGTGGCAAGGCTGAGGAGATAGAAAGGGACAAGGCAGCGGAATGACAAAAGAGTGATAATGCAAAACCAGAGAAATGGCCATAGAACAACAACATATCATAACTGACAAAACCCTCATCAGGGCAGCCAAGGCGGTTTCGGTGATATTCACACCGTTCTCCATTCCCTTCGTGGCATTCCTGATTCTATTCGTGTTTTCGTACCTGCGGATCATGCCGCTGCAATACAAGTTAATCGTACTGGGAGTGGTGTACTGCTTTACAATCCTTATGCCTACCCTGACCATCTTCCTTTTCCGTAAGATCAACGGATTTGGCCCCGGCGATTTGGCAGAGCGGAAACGAAGGTATGTACCGTTCATCCTGACCATTACCTCTTACATCTTCTGCCTGCTCATGATGCACCGGCTGAATATCCCCTGGTATATGACAGGAATTATTTTTGCCGCTCTCATCATGATGATAATCTGCGTTATTGTCAACCTGAAGTGGAAGCTCAGCGAACACATGGCAGGAGCCGGCGCCATAATAGGCGGACTGGTTGCTTTCAGCGCCCTGTTCGGATACAATCCGGTGGGTTGGTTGTGCATATTCATCCTCATCGCAGGCGTGTTGGGTACGGCGCGGATCATCCTCCAACACCATACGCTGGGCGAGGTAATGGGCGGTTTCGCCGTAGGGCTGATTTGCTCCCTGCTGGTGCTGCACCCGTTCTGCAAATTAGTATTCCGTTTGTTCAACATATTCTTATTTTAAATATTAACTCTTAAAACTAACGATTATGAATTTTCCTAATGATGTAAAGTACACAAAAGAGCATGAATGGATTCGCCAGGAAGGCGATGTAGCTTATGTAGGAATCACCGACTATGCCCAAGAACAGTTGGGTGATATTGTATTTGTCGACATCCAGACAGTAGGCGAGACATTGGCAGCCGACGAGGTATTCGGCACTATCGAAGTAGTAAAAACCATTTCCGACCTCTTCTTGCCCGTTGCCGGAGAAGTGTTAGAGCAAAACGAGGCTTTGGAAGAACAGCCGGAACTGGTAAATAAAGACCCGTACGGCGAAGGCTGGCTCATCAAAATCAAACCTGCCGCCGACGCAGACTTCGACAGCCTGCTGGATGCAGAAGCATACAAAGCATTGATTAACGATTAATCACTAAACTCTAATCGCTAAACCCTAATAATATGTCTCCAATTGTCAGTATCATTATGGGCAGCACCTCCGACCTTCCTGTCATGGAAAAGGCCGCACAACTGCTCAATGATTTACATGTACCGTTCGAAATGAACGCTCTCTCTGCCCACCGCACTCCGGAAGCAGTAGAAGAATTTGCCAAAGGCGCCCGTAAGCGCGGTATTAAAGTAATTATCGCCGCAGCCGGCATGGCCGCAGCTCTGCCCGGTGTCATTGCCGCCAACACCACGTTGCCCGTAATCGGGGTGCCCGTAAAAGGTTCCGTCCTCGATGGCGTGGATGCCCTTTATTCCATTATCCAGATGCCTCCGGGCATCCCGGTAGCCACCGTAGCCATCAACGGAGCGATGAATGCTGCTATCCTTGCAGTGCAAATGCTCGCTTTGAGCAACGATGAACTGGCAGAAGCTTTTACCGCTTACAAAGAAGGTCTGAAAAAGAAAATCGTGAAAGCAAACGAAGACCTGAAAGAAGTGAAATACGAGTATAAAGTAAACTGATTAATCACTAACAACGTGGATATATTCAATTACTCCCGACGGGAAACATCAGAAGTGAATATCGGAGCCACCCCTATGGGCGGCTCCAATCCTATCCGCATACAAAGCATGACCAATACCTCCACGCAAGATACCGATGCGTGTGTGGCACAGGCCAAACGTATTGTGGATGCCGGCGGAGAATACGTACGCCTCACCACCCAGGGCGTCAAGGAAGCGGAGAACCTGATGAACATCAATGCCGCCCTGCGCCAAGACGACTACATGGTGCCACTGGTGGCAGACGTACATTTCAACCCTAAAGTAGCAGACATTGCCGCGCAATATGCGGAAAAGGTGCGCATCAACCCGGGCAACTACGTCGATCCGGCCCGTACCTTCAAGCACCTGGAATATACCGATGAGGAGTACGCGCAAGAGGTCCGGAAGATACGCGACCGCTTCATTCCCTTCCTGAACATCTGTAAAGCCAATCACACCGCCATCCGTATCGGTGTGAATCATGGTTCGTTATCCGACCGTATCATGTCGCGCTACGGCGATACTCCCGAAGGCATGGTGGAATCATGCATGGAATTCCTACGGATCTGCGTAGCGGAGAAATTCATGGATGTGGTTATCTCCATAAAAGCGTCCAATACGGTAATCATGGTGAAAACCGTACGTTTACTTGCCCACATAATGGAAAAAGAAGGCATGCACTTCCCCCTACATCTCGGCGTAACGGAAGCCGGAGACGGAGAAGACGGACGCATCAAATCGGCCTTAGGCATCGGCGCTTTATTGGCCGACGGCTTAGGCGACACTGTCCGCGTATCCTTAAGCGAGGCTCCCGAAGCGGAAATTCCCGTTGCAAGAAAACTGGTGGACTATATGACGCAACGCCGCAATCATCCGTACATACCGGGTGCGGTGGCTCCCGAGTTCCATTATCTCTCTCCTGAACGCAGAACGACGACCGCTGTGCATAACATAGGCGGGGAAAACCTTCCGGTAGTCATTGCTGTGCGTCTGGACGGGAATATGGATTTCAACCCGCAGTTTACGCCCGATTACGTGTACGCAGGACGCCAGTTGCCCGAACACCCCATCAAAGGCATGCAATACATCATCGACGCCGACCTTTGGAACGGCCAACCCGATACATGGCCCGCTTTCAAAAGCGAACAGCTGCCGTTTGTCAGCGGATTCAACGCATCATTGAAATTCCTGTTCATCAGTTACATGGGACTGGACGACGAAGCGATTGCCTGCCTGAAGTATCATCCGGAAATAGTCCTTGTCGCACAAAGCATCCACCCCAACCGACTGGGCGAGTACCGCGCTTTGGCGCACCAACTGATGAATGAAGGACTGAAAAATCCTCTTGTTTTCTTCCAGCACTACGCCGAAGATGAGGTGGAAAACCTGCAAATCAAATCGGCTGCCGACATGGGAGCGCTCATCATCGACGGATTCTGCGACGGTATTCTCCTCTTCAACCAAAGCAAACAAAAGGGCGGCAAGAAGATAAGCGACAAGGTGACAGACGCCACCGCTTTCGGCATTTTACAGGCAGGACGTGTCCGCACCAGCAAAACGGAATACATCTCCTGTCCGGGTTGCGGCCGTACGCTCTATGACCTTGAAAGCACCATCGCCCGCATCAAGCAGGCAACATCGCACCTGAAAGGACTTAAAATCGGTATTATGGGCTGTATAGTCAATGGCCCCGGTGAAATGGCCGATGCCGACTACGGGTACGTAGGCGCCGGACGAGGCAAAATCAGCCTGTACAAAAAGAAAGAATGTATTGAAAAGAATATCCCCGAAGAGGAAGCAGTGGAAAAACTGATAGAACTAATCAAAAAGAACGGGGATTACACTGAGAGATAAGTTCCTTTTTCCTCACAAAAGACGCAGAGTCCCACAGAGAGATTTTCTTCTCCCGGAATCCGGTTTGAACGGTCCAGGAATAATGAAAGCTCTCTGTGGGACTCTGTGTCTTTTGTATGATGATTTTTTGGGGGCAGAACACCCCTACCAGCAAACCTACCGTTTGCTCTCGTCCGATTTTGCAAGCGGGGCGCCGAGCATCTTTTTATACTCCTCCGGAGCAGTCAATATCTTGGCAGCTTCCTTCAAATCATCATCATCCTTTAATTGCTGGATAATGCTTCCGCGCTGATAATAATAGCGTTTGATAATCTCCACAGCAATCATTTCCTTGATATCTTTTGAGAAGTGGTCAAGGTCGCGCTCCAAATTATGGGACAACTTCTTCTCCAAAGCTTCGAACTCGCCCGACGCATCTGCCAGATAGCCTTCAAACTCGGCCATCTCCTTCAGGTTTTTCAATATCTTCTCGGTCTGCTGGTCATACTTGAAATCGGCCTTTTGCACCATTGCCTTGAAGTCGGCATAGTCGGCATCGGTGATTTCAAAATCCTTGGGTTCCGGAACCGTAGGATGCTTCAAGCAATACTCTGTGGCATAATTAAATATCAGGTTGTCATTCACCAGATAGAACAGGATATTGGGCAATTTATCCTGCTTGACGGTAATATCGGGAGTGACCCCGCCACCGTCGCGCACTTCGCGCCCTGCCGCAGTGTGGAATACTGTGGTGAGGCTGTCCGGAATACGTCCCACACTACCGTCTTCATTACGGTGCTTATAGTCGATGGCCTGCACGCAACGGCCGCTTGGGATATAATATTTGGAAGTGGTCAGCTTCATTGTACCGCCATAAGGCAGTGGACGGGTAGTCTGCACAAGCCCCTTTCCAAATGTACGGTTGCCCACCACCACTGCACGATCGTAATCCTGCAATGCACCCGCCAGAATCTCCGATGCAGAAGCCGTAGCGCTGTTCACCAATACAGCCAACGGGATTTCCAGATCCAACGGCTCGCGCAAGGTCTTATACGTATTGCTCGCCTGTTTGATTTTTCCTTTCGTAGTCACCAGCGTTTTGCCCCTCGGCAGGAAGAAGTTGGCTATTTCCACCGCCTCATCCAGCAAACCGCCGCCATTATTGCGCAGGTCGATCACCAAAGAAGTGATTCCCTGTTTCTTCAAATCAAGAAACGCCTGCTTGAACTCTTTGGAAGGATTGCCGGAGAAAGTGCTCAAGTTGATGTAACCGATGTTATTGTCCAGCATCGCATAATAAGGAATAAAAGGCAACTGGATGGAACGACGGACAATGTCGAACTCCAACGGCTGTTCCGTTCCGGGACGCTGCACTTTCAGCTTGAAACTTGTGCCCACCTGTCCGCGAAGCATTTCGCTCACTTCCTGGTTGTTCTTTCCCGCAAGGTCTTTGCCGTCAATCTCCATAAGGATGTCACCCGCCTTCAGACCTACGGTGGCAGCCGGCATATTTTCGTATGGCTCGGCTATCATAGACCGCTTCAGCTTGGTGTTCCAGGTTATGATCGAGCCGATACCGCCATACGAGTTTTTCAACATCTGCTCCAGCTCGCTCTGATCGTCTTCCGGAAAATATTGTGTATAAGGATCGAGCGAGTAGAGCATCGACTCGATGCCGGTACGGATCGTTTTGTCCGGATCTATCGTATCCACATAGAACATATCCAGTTCTTTCACAATAGAATTGAATATATCCAGATTTTTGGCTACCTGAAAACTACGGCCATCACCACTCTTGAATCCGAAAAAGAAACTCGTACCCACTGCCAGCAACAGGACAGCTATCCAACGTATTTTTAAATATTTCATATGTTCTAATTTATCATTATAATCTTTTCTTTTATCTTCTCCCATTTAGAATCCGGCAGCTCCGTTCCAATCACCTGTATCACCTCTCCCGACAGGATGGAGCCTATATTTCCGCACTTCTCCAAAGAATAGCCGCAAGTCAGCCCGTAAAGGAAACCTGCCGCAAAGAAATCTCCGGCACCTGTGGTATCCACCACATTCTTCACCGGTACGGCCTCAACGTGCACCTCTTCCGTTCCCTTGCGAATCAATGAGCCACGCGCTCCCACCTTTACAATGGCAATACTACACATTTTGGCAATAATATCCAACGCTTCTTCGGGTTCTTTGCCTGTGAACGCCTTAGCCTCTTCCTCATTAGCAAAGACAATATCCACATATTTATTGACCAAAAGGGAGAAAAACTCATGGTCACCCGCCACGATGTTATAACTTGCCATGTCCAGACAAACCTGCAAGCCGGCTTCCTTTGCCAATTCGATAGCGCGGAGAATCATGTCGTGCTCCTGCACCAGATAGCCCTCTATAAACAGATAAGTATATCCTTTGAACATCTCCAGTGACAACTCTTCCGCTTTCAATGTGGACGCCGCCCCCAAATATGTGCCGAAGGTGCGTTCTCCGTCCGGAGATATAAAAGTAGACGCCACCCCCGAAGGCAGTGTATCCGAAACCAACAAGTTGGCTTCCGTTCCATGCTTCAGCAGGCTTTCCCCAAAAAAGCGGCCGTAAGAATCATTATTAACCTTTCCTATGAACCCGGTGCCCGCCCCAAGCTGCGCCATGGCGCGGATGGCATTTCCGGCAGACCCTCCGGTGGCCTGATGCGTCTTCATCCGGCTAAAGTATTTATTGATTTTCAGTAATTTATCCTCGTCAATAAGAGTCATGCTACCCTTAGGCAACTCCATTTCCGTTAAGATTTCATCACTGTCAAGGGTTGCTAACACATCGACCAATGCGTTTCCCAATCCAATTATTTTGTCCATTCTTGATATTTTTTTTGCAAAGATATTGCATATTTCAAAATATCCTATTACTTTTGCAGCGCATTTGAGAAAAAACAACATTCTTCCTTAGCTCAGTCGGTTAGAGCATCTGACTGTTAATCAGAGGGTCCTTGGTTCAAGTCCAAGAGGAAGAGCAAAAGAAAAACTCGAATGTAACATTCTTCCTTAGCTCAGTCGGTTAGAGCATCTGACTGTTAATCAGAGGGTCCTTGGTTCAAGTCCAAGAGGAAGAGCAAAAGGTTCGTCATGCAGGCGAACCTTTTTTGTTTGAATCAACGATCTGACATCCCGGCTCAAGGATCATTCTCAATAATCCGTTACAGCAAGTGTCAGCACACTGATACACATCCCTTCCACATCCCGAAACGCATCGGCGCACGCCGTAGTGGTGGCTCCGGTAGTCAGCACATCATCCACCAGCAAGACATGCTTTCCGGCAAAGCGTTCGGGACAGTCAAGGCGGAACATGCCGTCCACATTCTCCCACCGCTCATACGCCGACTTGCTTGTCTGCGTCTCCGTATGCCTTTTGCGCACCACAGAAGAAGTATCCAGGGAAAGACCGGTAACCGCTGCAATCCCCCGGGCTATGTACTCGCTTTGGTTATACCCGCGTATCCGTTGTTTACGGGGATGCAAAGGAACGGGCACTATAACGTCTATACCGCGAAAGAAGCCCGACTCCAGCAGCTCCGCTGCCATAAAGCGTCCCATTATCTCACCTAAATCCTTACGCCCGCCATATTTCAGCAGATGCAGTATCCGGCGGAAGTCGCTGCCTTTCTGATAAAAAAAGTAGGAGGTGGCATGTTCCAAAGGAAATTTTCCCCAAAACATACGCTCCACCGGATTGTCCACACGAAGATGATACCCCGTACGGGGCAGACTCATATTACACTTCAGGCAAATAGCATCTTCTCCCTCCTGCAAAGGCTCGCCGCACACAGCGCACTGCCGGGGAAAGAATAAATGAAGAAAAGATAGAAACCAAGTTTTAAATGTGTTTTTCATAGGTGTTACATTCCTAAAGGCATCGCCTTCTGCACCAGCTCCAGCAAGAACGGGTGCAGCCACCCGTTAGTGGCGACCACATGATGCCCGTCGATGAAACCGGCGTTTCCATAAAAATCTGTCACCCGTCCGCCTGCTTCCTGCACAATCAGTGCCGCCGCCGAGAAATCCCATTTTCCGAGGAAAGCCTCCAGCCAAGCGTCGAAACGTCCTGCCGCCACATAGCAGAGGGCTATTGCCGCCGAACCATTCATACGGATACCCGCCACCCTGCCGTACAGTTCGCGTATCAGATACTCTCCCGTACGGGCATATTGTTCCGAATTATACGGAAGCTCCGTCACCACGAACGAAGCTTCCATACTACGGACGGAAGATACTTGTAGAGACTGTCCATTAAGGTATGCGCCACCGCCCTTCCAAGCATAGAAACACTCGTCCAGACAAGGGTCATAAACAACTCCCAGCAACAACTCGTGCTTGTTGCGCAAAGCGATACTGACACAGTAGGGGGCATTGCCATGAATATAATTGGTAGTACCGTCAAGCGGGTCCACCACCCAACAATACGGCTCATCCCGGTAGACTGCCGAGCCCTCCTCCACGATAAAACCGGCTTCGGGCAGAAGAGCGCCCAGTGCGGCGACAATGCGTTTTTCAGACTCCTTGTCCACATAGGACACATAGTCGTGCGCATGCTTTTCCTCCACCGCTTCCCTACGGAAACTCTTACGCTCTTCTTTCAGGAAGCGCCCCGCCGTACGGGCCACATCGCAGACTTTACCGGTCAAGATTCTTAAATCATCCATTGTTCAAGCAATCATTAAAATAAATCATTTATCGGCAACCGACTCGTAGACAAGCTCTCCACGCCGGCTGACGGTCCATTTATCATTTTCCAAACGTACGTTCTTCGTATCATCGTCCTCCATATTCCAGACATACCCGCCGGAAGGCAAACTACGACGGTCAAGGATTTCATTCGGGATATCCTCTTCCGAGAAGAACAATTCCACCCGGCTGGAGTCAGGACTGAACACAATATATAATGTGTTCCTTTCATCTTTAACAGAAGTCAGACGCACACCTTTCTCCCACAAACGGATGCAATCTTTCTGTACTTCACTCCATGTATATCCCGCCGAAGCAATACATCCATGCTCATCTTTATCGCCCCCAATCATTTCCGGCTTTTCCATTTCATCGGTATCCCCAGCCTTTTTCTCGCGGTTGCTTCCACAGCTTACCAATAACGCTCCGGCGCATACCAGACACACAGTCATCGTTTTTATATTCATATGCCTTTCAATTTTTATGTTCAAAGATACACAAAATATAAGAGAAACGAATAAAACCTGTAAATCTTGCACCTGATTTATCTTATATAACGGGTAACTCAAAAAGCACATAATATTAATAATGTCCCAGCATATATCACTTATGTTCAAAAATACAAAACAGAGCGTTTTTTGTCTGTTCAAAGCCGGTACGGATTATAATTTTTGCCTTACATTTACAGAGGGTTAAGCACACCCCTCCCCCCTAAAACGGATAGAAGAACAACTATTTATTAACATACCAAACGAAAAAACATGAAAAAAAGTATCCTATTTATCACAAGCCTTTTCCTCTGTATTTTCTGCCTGAAAAGCAATGCGCAACAGAGCAGGACAGAAGTGACTTGGGAAAAAATGGAAGATGTCACAGTCCCCATCCCCCCACAGGTGCACCCCCGGCTTTACGTACGTTCCGCCGATCTGCCCGACCTAAAGAAACGGATGAACCACCCGCACGTAAAGGAGGTTCTGGCCACCCTGAACAAATTAGGGAAAGACCGCACGCCGGAAGAAGAGGCAAAGGTCAAGGACAGAGGCTTCCGCTATTACTTCGAAATGCGCGGCGTGACCAGCCGCGTACAGGTACAAGCCCTCGAATACCTCGTATACGGCGACAAGAAACAAGCAAGACGCGCCATTACCGCCATGCTGGACACGCTCCAGAACGTAAACTATGGAACCCAAGGGGACCTGTCACGCGCCAGTGGTGTGATGCTCACCTGCGGCGCAATGGTATATGACTGGTGCTACGACCAGATGAAAGAATCGGAGAAAAAAGCGTACGTGGAATCTTTCATCCGCATAGCCAAGACGATGGAATGTGGCTACCCTCCACGCAACAACGAACCGATTGCCGGACACTCCAGCGAATGGATGATACTGAGAGACATGCTTTCGGCCGGCATAGCCATCTATGACGAATATCCGGACATGTACAACTACGTGATAAAGATGATGTTCAAGGATTACCTGCCTGTAAGGAACTACATCTATTCCGGACATAACTATCATCAGGGGACAAGCTACGTGAACGTACGTTTCAGCAATGACCTCTTCTCCCTCTGGATCCTGCAACGCATGGGAGCAGGAGCCATATACAACCCGGCACAGCAGTTCGTGCTGTACGACTTCCTGTATCGCCGCCGCCCGGACGGACAAGTAATGCCCGCCGGCGACACTAACCCTATCAGAAAGAACACGCCCTCCTATTCGCTGCCCGCCATGCTGGCCTCCAGCTTCTACAAAGACAGCTACCTGGCCTACGAATACGAGCGCAAACCGAATATCGAGCGCCATTGCCTCATCTTCGACATCCTGTGGAGAGATCTGGACCTGAAAGCCAAAGCCCCCGATGACCTGCCGCTGACACGCTACTCCGGAAGCCCGTTCGGCTGGATGATAGCACGTACGGCATGGGACGAAAACAGCGTGATTGCCGAAATGAAAATAAACGAACAGTTCGTCGGCAACCACCAGCATCTGGACGGCGGTTCCTTCCAACTCTATTACAAAGGCCCTCTCGCCATCGACGCAGGAGCCTATCAGGGAAGTTCCGGCGGCTACAACAGCCCGCACAACAAGAATTTCTTCAAACGTACCATCGCACATAACTCCCTGCTGGTGTACAACCCCGACGAGAAATTCGCCTGCTGGAACTACGGCGGAGGAGGCAAGACCGAGTTTGCAGCCAATGACGGTGGACAACGCATGCCCGGCGACCGCTGGGAAACCTGCCGTTCCTTCAAGCAATTGATGAGCAAGGACTACACCACCGGCAAAGCACTGGCGCATGGCTTCGGACCGGATGCCTGCAAACCCGATTACTCCTACCTGAAAGGTGACATCACGCAAGCCTATACAGATAAGGTAAAAGAGGCCAAGCGTTCTTTCGTATTCCTGAACCTACATTCCACCGAAGTGCCCGGTGCGCTCATCGTATTCGACAAAGTGGTATCTTCCGACCCGCAATTCAAGAAGTTCTGGTTGCTGCACAGCATCGAAGAGCCCGTAATAGAAGGCGACCGTTTCATCATCCGCCGTACCAAGAACGGGGATACGGGCATGTTGCAGAACCAAGTGCTGCTGCCTGAAGCCGGTAATGCCCAAATAGAAAAAGTGGGCGGCAAAGGAAAAGAATTCTGGGTGTTCGGCACCAACTATCCGAACGACGCACTGCCCAACCGTCCCGATGATGCCAACGAAAGAGGAGCATGGCGCGTAGAAGTGTCTCCCGCTGTTCCCGCCGCCGAAAACTACTTTCTGAACGTGATACAGGTGGCAGACAACACCTGCAAACGGATGAATGACGTGAAACGCATTGATGCCGGGAAAGTGGTGGGCGTACAGATAGCTGACCGGATCGTGACCTTCAGCAAGAACAGCCTGCCCCTGTCCGGCAAAATAGACATGAAGGTAGACGGAAACACTTCCATGAAATTTGTCATCACCGACCTCATTCCGGGCACATGGCAAATCAAGAAAGACGGGAAAGTATATATCCCCGCCATGGAAGTACGTTCAGACGACGGCATCCTTTCTTTTGAAGGCACTGCCGGACATTACGAGTTTCTACGCTAAACGACAACGGCGGAAGATCCGCCGGGATAAACCACCAAGACTGCACCCGATGAACAGAGTATCACCGGATGCAGTCTTTTTTATGAATAGATTTTCCTATCTTTGCCTACTGCAACCACTAAAGTTATAAATTACATGAAACATCCTCTTTCCCAATTCAGATACTGTCCGAAATGTGGTTCGGAGCATTTCGACATTCACAATGAGAAATCAAAGCAATGCAAAGATTGCGGATTCGTCTACTATTTCAACCCTTCTTCCGCCAGCGTAGCCCTGATACTGAACAAACAAAACGAATTGCTGGTGTGCCGTCGCGCCAAAGAACCGGCTAAAGGAACACTGGACCTGCCGGGCGGCTTCATCGACATGGCGGAAACCGGCGAGGAAGGCGTAGCGCGTGAAGTGAAAGAAGAAACAGGCATGACGGTGACACAAGCCGAATATCTGTTTTCGTTGCCGAACATTTACATATACTCAGGATTTCTCGTACATACGCTGGACATGTTTTTCCGCTGTACGGTAGCGGATACCCTGCATCTCAAGGCAATGGACGATGCCGCAGAAGTGTTCTTCCTGCCTCTGAAAGAAATACGCCCGGAAGATTTCGGACTGGCATCCATTCGCAAAGGCCTGCAAATGTTCCTGACCGACATATCCTAAAAAAGCCAAACATTTGAAACATTTTCAAACCAAAACACGTATTTTTGTAAAAGAATCTATTCCATAGCCAAAGATGAAACATAAAATCTACCGAATATTGTGCACCGCACTCTGCTGCGCACCTTTGCTCGCCACAGCACAGACGAGCGAGAAAACCACCTCCCCGCGACGGCTGTACGAGGAAGGCCAGAACCTGTTTCGGCAAAAAGCATTTGCCGCCGCCATGTCTCCGTTGCAGGCTTTCATAAAACAAACCGGCGCGGAAGGCAACCCGCTCCCCACTGCCGGAGAGAAAGAAGAAGCCGAATACATGCTGGTATGCGCCGAATATGAATTGAGAAGTCCAAACAGCATAGAACTGCTGCGGGAGTATCTCGACACGTATCCCGACACTCCTCATGCCAACCGTATTTATGCCCTTATCGCTTCCGCCTATTTCTTCGAAGGAAAATATGATGATGCGCTGGCAATGTTCAATTCCGCCCGGCTCGACCTTTTGGGCAATGAAGAACGGGATGACATGACCTACCGTCTGGCAACCTGCTACCTGAAAACCGGGAATGTGAAAGAAGCCGCCATCTGGTTCGAGACATTGCGCAGCACCAGCTCCAAATATGCGGCGGACTGCACATATTACCTTTCATACATCCGCTACTCCCAACAACGCTATGACGATGCGCTCAGCGGCTTCCTCAGCCTGCAGGACAATGCGAAATACAAGGCGCTCGTACCTTATTACATTGCGGAAATATACCTCATAAAAAAGAATTATGACAAAGCGGAAATCGTTGCCCAAAACTACCTCTCCGCTTATCCCGGACAGAAATATACGGGAGAGATGTACCGCATACAAGGTACGGCCGACTACCATTTCGGCAAGTATCACGAAGCCGTAAAAGCCTTCGGGCACTATCTGAAAGATAATGCAGAGCCTGCGGCAAGAAGGGACGCACTTTATATGCTGGGAATGTCCTATTACCGGACGGGAGTCTATTCGCAAGTTCCCGTCGTCCTGGGCGAAGTGGCTACCGGCAAAGATGAACTCACGCAGAACGCCTATCTGCACATGGGACTGGCTTACCTGCAACTTGCCGACAAGAACAAAGCCCGTATGGCTTTTGAACAGGCCGCCGCATCCAACGCCAACCAGAAAATAAAAGAACAGGCATCCTATAATTATGCCCTCTGCATCCACGAAACATCCTACTCCGCATTCGGCGAGTCCGTTACGGTCTTTGAAAACTTCCTGAACGAGTTTCCCAACTCCGCCTATGCCAACAAGGTGAGCAACTATCTGGTAGAGGTGTACATGAATACACGCAGCTATGACGCCGCGCTCAAATCCATTGAGCGCATTACACATCCCAGCAGGGCCATTCTGGAAGCCAAGCAGAAAATCCTGTTCCATCTGGGAACCCAGTACTTTGCCAATACGCAGTTTGAACGGGCAATCCTTTATTTCAACCAAAGCATCGCCCTGGGCCAATATAACCTGCAAACCAAAGCGAATGCCCTTTATTGGCGGGGCGAATCTTATTACCGCCTGAACCGCATGCAGGAGGCTGCCCGCAACTTCAACGATTACCTGTCGCTTACCACGCAGAAGAATACGGAAATGTATGCCCTTGCCTACTATAACCTTGCCTACATAGCCTTCCACAAAAAAAATTATGCAACGGCGCAAGACCGCTTCCAAAAGTTCATCCAACTGCAAAAAAGCGGAGATGCAACCGTTCTTGCCGACGCATACAACCGTATCGGTGACTGCCACATGCAAGCACGCCGCTTTGATGAAGCCAAGCAATATTATACCCGGGCGGAGAATCTGGGTACACCGGCAGGCGACTACTCCTACTATCAATTGGCACTGGTGGCAGGCTTGCAAAAGAACTATGACGGCAAGGTGGCCTTGCTGAACCAACTGGCAAACAAATATCCCAATTCGCCATACGCCATCAATGCGCTCTACGAAAAAGGCCGTTCTTATGTGCAGAGCCGCAACAACAGCCAAGCTATCGCCACTTTCCGGGAACTGCTGAACAAATATCCCGAAAGTCCTGTCAGCCGTAAGGCCGCTGCAGAAATAGGTTTACTGTATTATCAGAATGATGATTACGACCGGGCTATCGAAGCCTATAAACATGTCATTACCAAATACCCGGGTAGCGAGGAGGCCCGCCTTGCCATGCGCGACCTCAAATCCATTTATGTGGAAGCCAACCGCGTGGATGAGTTCGCAGCGCTTGCTGCCCAAATGCCGGGTGCTATCCGGTTTGAACCCAGCGAACAAGACTCACTTACATACATTGCCGCAGAAAAGGTTTACATGAAAGGCGAACTCACTCCTGCAAAAGCAAGTTTCACCCGTTATCTGCAAAGCTATCCGAACGGAGCTTTCAGCCTGAACGCACATTATTATCTTAGCATTATCGGAAAAGAACAAAAAGATGAAGTCGCCGTACTGGAGCATGCAGGCAAACTGCTGGAGTATCCGGACAGCCCGTACTCGGAAGAGGCACTGCTGATGCGCGGAGAAATTCTGTTCAACCACAAGGAGTACGAACAGGCAATGGCCGACTATAAACAACTGCAAGCACGCGCCACCACCGCCGAACGCAGACAACTGGGTGCGACAGGCGTACTGCGCTGCGGTGCATTGCTGAAGGATGACATAGAAGTAATCCAAGCCGCAACCACCCTGCTCACCGAAGCCAAACTGACTCCCGAATTACAGAATGAAGCCCTGTACTATCGCGCCAAAGCCTATCTGAACCAAAAAGCAGTGAAAAAAGCAGCGGACGACCTCAAACTTTTGGCAAAAGATACCCGTACGCTATACGGTGCGGAAGCTAAATTTCTGGTGGCACAACAGATGTACAACGCCGGTGAATATGCTGCCGCAGAAAAAGAAATCCTAAACTTCATCGATCAAAGTACGCCGCACGCTTACTGGCTGGCACGCAGCTTCATCCTCCTATCCGACGTTTATGTCGCCATGGATAAAAAACTGGATGCACGCCAATATCTGTTAAGCCTGCAACAGAACTATCATAACGATGATGACATTGAGGGTATGATCCAAGAAAGACTGGAAAAGCTGAAATAAAAAGAATATAATGAATATGAGAAAGATACAATATATCTTCAGCGGAATAGCGCTGATGACCTTACCTTTGGGCATTCACGCCCAGCAACAGGCCAAAGATTCCACAGTGAACCGTACAGTCGTTGTGGAACAGGAATACAATCCCGACATTCTGGATGCATCCAAAATAAATGTGCTTCCCAAAGTGGAGCCGCCAACTGCCAGCAAAAGAGTTGTGGAATATGATGCAACCCTCATGCCCGCCAATGCCATCCCTGCAACCGTCATGCAGGCGTATACCGGAAAAGAAACACAGGCCAAGGCACAGCCCGGATACGTCAGGTTAGGATACGGCAATTACGGCAACTTAGATGCACGTGCCAACTATCTGTTTACACTATCCGGCAAAGACCGCCTGAATCTGAATTTCCACATGAACGGCAGGGACGGCAAACTCGATTTACCGGAAAATGGCGGCAAATGGAATTCTTATTATTATCGTACACATGCCAACATAGATTATCTGCATCGTTTCAAGAAAGTGGATCTGAACATCGCAGGCAACTTCGGACTGAGCAACTTCAATTTCCTGCCTGATGCAGCCGTCAGAAAACAGAAATTCACCTCCGGAGACATTCATTTCGGAGTGAAATCCACTGATACGGAACTGCCCCTCCAATTCAGTGCGGAGACGAACTTGATGCTCTACGAACGCCAATACGATCTCGGCATATCGGATAATCAGGAGAATATAATCCGCACCAAAGCACAGGTCGCAGGAAGCATCTCGGAGGAACAAATCATCGGCATCGCCTTTGCAATGGATAATGTGTTTTATAAGAACAATGATTTTGAAAACTACACATCGCTCAATCTGAACCCGTACTACCGGTTGGAAAATGACGACTGGAAAATACGTCTGGGCGCACAAGTTGATATGGCTTTCGGCTTCGGAAAGAAGTTCCGGGCAGCACCTGATGTGTCCGTAGAATATAATTTCTCGGACAGCTATATCCTCTATGCACAGGCCAAAGGGGGAAAACTGCAAAATGACTTCCGCCGTCTGGAAACATTCTGTCCGTACGGGCAGATAACTCCGCAGCTGGACGCCACCTATGAACAACTGAATACCGCCATCGGCTTCAAAGCCAGCCCGGCAGCAGGTTTATGGCTAAACTTATACGGCGGATACCAGAACCTAAAGGATGATTTGTTTTTCCAACCGACAATCCTCACTCCTGCCGCAAGCGAGCCCTATCCGATGCTCTCCATCAACCAGTGGAACACAAGTAACTTTTATGCCGGCGCGGAACTGCGTTACGACTATAAGAACATATTTTCATTCTCCGCTGCCGGAGTCTATCGCAGCTGGGATACAAAAGATGACAGCCAGCCCACCGGGAACTATGCACTTGCCTACAAACCGGCTTTTGAGGCCAATCTGCATATAGATGTACGTCCCATATCCTCTGTACTCCTCAGCCTCGGTTATCAGCATGTCTCACGCGAGAAAGTGGAAGAAAGCAAGGTTGATGCAGTTAATAACCTTTATCTGGGCGGTACTTACGAGTTCCTGAAAGGAATATCCGTCTATGCCCGTATCAACAATTTGTTAAACCGGGATTACCAATATTATTGGGGATACCCGACCGAAGGCATCAACTTCATCGGTGGCGTAAGTTTCAAATTCTAATAGCCGGAATCAGAGACATTACGAACAAAAAAGGCCTTTTTTGCTAAATTCTCCTTATATTATAAGGTGGTAAGTTTGTTTTTTCCTACTTTTGCGGGCAAAATCAGTGGCTGGAGTCACTATAAAACAGAAATTTATGCAGAAAAACCTTGTCATTGTCGAGTCTCCGGCAAAAGCAAAAACCATTGAGAAGTTCCTCGGAAAGGACTATAAAGTACTTTCCAGCTATGGCCATATACGCGATTTGAAGAAAAAAGAGTTCAGTATTGATATCGATAAGAACTTCAAACCGCATTATGAAATTCCGGGAGATAAGAAAAAGGTTGTAGAAGAGCTGAAAGCCGAAGCCAAAGAAGCGGAAACCGTATGGCTGGCATCCGATGAGGACCGCGAAGGAGAAGCAATTGCATGGCATTTATATGAAGTGCTGAAGCTGAAACCGGAACATACCAAGCGTATCGTTTTCCATGAAATCACCAAAAGCGCCATTCTAAAGGCTATTGAGAAGCCACGTAATATTGACATCAATTTGGTGGATGCGCAGCAGGCACGCCGTATTTTGGACCGCATTGTAGGTTTTGAACTCTCACCCGTATTATGGAGAAAAGTAAAACCCGCCCTTTCTGCCGGACGTGTGCAGTCGGTAGCCGTCCGCCTCATCGTAGAGCGCGAACGCGAGGTACAGGCTTTCCAATCGGAGGCATCCTACCGGGTTACCGCCGTTTTCCTTGTACCCGATACAGACGGCAAGCTGGTTGAAATGAAAGCCGAACTGGCACGCCGCATCAAAACAAAAGCCGAAGCGCAGAAATTTCTGGAAAGTTGCAAATCAGCCACTTTTACTATCAATGACATCTCCACCCGCCCGTTGAAGAAGAGCCCTTCCGCCCCATTTACGACATCTACCTTACAACAGGAAGCTGCCCGTAAATTAGGGTTCACAGTGGCACAAACCATGATGATTGCGCAACGATTGTACGAATCGGGAAAAATCACCTATATGCGTACCGACTCAGTCAATCTGTCGGAACTGGCGGTGAACAGTAGCAAAGTCGTTATTGCCGACCTTATGGGAGAGCGTTATGTTTATCCGCGCCATTTCGCCACAAAAACCAAAGGCGCCCAAGAAGCTCACGAAGCTATCCGCCCCACCTATATGGAAAATGCCAAAATAGAGGGTACCCCACAGGAAAAAAAACTATACGACTTGATCTGGAAGCGCACAATAGCTTCCCAAATGGCAGATGCGGAAGTTGAAAAGACTACCGTAAATATCAGCATCAGCAACGAATCGGAGACGTTCACAGCAACGGGAGAAGTTGTAAAGTTTGACGGTTTCCTCCATGTCTACCGCGAGTCTATCGATGAAGAAGCAGAACTGGAAGATGAAACCCGCCTGCTGCCCCCTTTGAAAAAAGGACAAGTTTTACAGAACCAGGACATTATTGCTACGGAACGCTTCACGCAACATCCACCCCGCTACACTGAGGCCAGCCTTGTGCGCAAGCTGGAGGAGTTGGGCATCGGTCGTCCTTCCACGTATGCCCCCACCATCTCGACCATACAGCAACGCGGCTATGTGGAGAAAGGTGAAAAAGCGGGAGAAGAGCGTTCTTACAACGTACTTACATTACAGAACAACGAGATTACAGATATCACCCAAGTGGAAATTACAGGAGCAGAGAAAGCCAAACTGATACCTACCGATATAGGTACGGTGGTCAATGACTTCTTAATGGAGTACTTCCCCAATATCCTCGACTATAACTTCACCGCCAGCGTCGAGAAACAATTCGACGAAATAGCGGAAGGAGAGAAGAAATGGACGGCTATTTTGAGTAATTTCTACCAGGGTTTCCACCCGTCCGTAGAAAATACGCTCGCCACCAAAAATGCCCATAAAGCAGGTGAACGCATCTTAGGCCAAGAACCGGGCAGTGGTAAACAGGTATCCGTAAAAATCGGTCGCTTTGGCCCTGTCGTACAAATCGGTACTGCCAGCGATAGCGAGAAACCGCGTTTTGCCCAACTCAAAAAGGATATGTCCATTGAGACAATAACGTTGGAAGAGGCTTTGGATCTGTTTAAGCTTCCCCGCACTTTGGGCGAATACGAAGGCAAGACGGTAACCGTAGGAACCGGACGCTTTGGGCCTTATATACACAACAACGGAATCTACGCTTCACTCCCTAAAACAATAGACCCGTTGGAAATCACATTGGACGAAGCAATCGAGCTTATCCAGAACAAAAAAGATGCCGAAGCCAAAAAACATATTAAGAAATTTGAGGAGGAACCTGAATTGGAGATTCTGAATGGCCGCTACGGACCCTACATTACTTATAAAGGCAGCAACTATAAGATTCCAAAGGATATCATCCCGCAGGATCTGAGCCTGGACGCATGCAGGGAAATCATCAAACTGCAAAGTGATCCGGATGCACCGAAAGCCAGACGCGGAAAATACGCCAAGAAGAAAAAATAAAGCCGTAATCAAAATAAAAGCCCTCTTTACCGAACCGTAAAGAGGGCTTTTCATATACAAAATATCCTTAATTACATTCTGTCGGGAACTTCAATGCCAAGCAGCCCCATTCCCAAACGCACTACCTTAGCCACATTCTCGGACAAGGCAAGACGAAATATCTTCACTGCCTCATTCTCCTCACGCAGAATGCTGAAATCATGATAGAACTGATTGTATTCCTTTACAAGGTCATAAGTATAATTGGCTATCAGAGAAGGACTATAATCCTCACCTGCCTGTTTCACAACAGTTGCAAAGTCTGCAATCATCTGTATCAGCCCTTCTTCTTTTTCACTCAATTCAATGCCCAAGGGGAGCTGTGCAGGAACAGTGATACCTGCTTCCTTCGCCTTACGCAGAACGGACTGGATACGCGCGTACGTATATTGGATAAAAGGCCCTGTATTACCGTTAAAGTCAATGGACTCTTTTGGATTGAATGTCATATTCTTACGGGCATCTACTTTCAATATAAAATATTTCAAAGCACCCAAACCGACAATACGGGCAATATTATCAGCTTCTTCCTGAGTGAGGCCGTCCAGCTTACCTAATTCTCCGGAAGTCTCCTTCGCGGTATTAATCATTTCAGCCATCAAATCATCGGCATCCACAACGGTACCTTCACGGCTCTTCATCTTTCCTTCGGGTAGTTCCACCATACCGTAAGAGAAATGAACCAGTCCCTTCCCCCAGTCAAAGCCCAGCTTATCAAGCAAGATAGAAAGTACCTGGAAGTGATAGTTCTGTTCATTACCTACCACATAAATCATCTTGTCAATAGGGAAATCGGCAAAACGCAATTTAGCCGTACCTATGTCCTGCGTCATATAGACAGAAGTTCCATCCGCCCGAAGAAGCAGCTTATGATCCAGTCCTTCCCCTGTGAGGTCGGCCCATACGGAACCGTCTTCTTTGCGGTAGAAGAAACCTTTCTCCAAGCCTTCCATAACCTTCTCCTTCCCTTCCAGATAGGTTTCCGACTCGTAATAAATTTTATCGAAAGTAACTCCCATCATACGATAAGTCTCATCGAAGCCTACATATACCCAATCATTCATCTTCTTCCACAAAGCACGCACTTCGGGATCATTAGCTTCCCACTTCACCAACATTTCACGCGCCTCTTTCATCAAAGGAGATTCAGATTCCGCCTTAGCTTTCGCCTCTTCCTCACTCAGGCCTTCACCCTGAAACTTCGCCATCAACTCTTTCACTTCGGCTTTATAATGCTTGTCGAAAGCTACATAGTAATCACCAATCAGATGATCACCTTTCTTACCGGAAGTTTCGGGAGTTTCACCATTGCCATACTTCAACCAAGCCAGCATTGATTTACAAATATGAATACCGCGGTCATTCACAATATTCGTCTTTACCACCTTGTTACCATTAGCTGCAATGATATTTGCCAATGCATTACCCAACAGGTTATTGCGGACATGGCCCAGATGGAGGGGTTTATTCGTATTGGGTGAAGAATACTCAATCATCACCAACGGAGACTTGTCAGTAGCAGAAACAACGCCGTATTGCGCATCCGCATGAATACCGTTCAGTAACTCAATCCATGCCGAAGAAGCAATTGTCAGGTTCAGAAACCCTTTGATAACATTGAATGTCGAAACCGAAGGCTCATTTGCCTGCAAATATTCGCCAATCTCCTGTGCTGTCTGCTCCGGTCCTTTCTTAGACATCCGGAGGAAAGGGAAAACAACCAACGTAAGGTGTCCCTCAAATTCTTTCTTGGTCTTCTGCAACTGTACCTGTGCAGCCGGAACATCCTGTCCGTACAGCGCTTTCAATCCGCCAATTACGGATGCTACCAATTTCTGTTCTATATTCATGATTCAAATGTATTTTCTGTGTGCAAAGATACGAACTATTTTTAATTCCATAAAAAAGGAGACGTTGTATGCGTCTCCTTTTATCAAGTTTTATTTATGAACTACTTATTCGATAGTCAATTCTGAACCTGCTCTAAACTTGGCAACCTTCTTTGCCGGAATCTGAATGGGCTTCTTCGTTGCCGGATTTATACCAACGCGTCCGGCTCTCTCCGTTACAGAAAAAGTGCCGAAGCCAACCAATGCCACTTTATCACCCGCCTTTAACGCTTTTGTTACTGATGCGATAAATGCATCTAATGCTCTTTTTGAATCGGCCTTTGACAAACCGGCTTCAGCTGCCATTGCGCTAATAAGTTCTGACTTATTCATAATACAAAATGATTAATTAATATGTTACACAAAAGAAAAATTCTAATGCTACTTCCTACAAAAATAGAGCAATAATTCTGAATATCAAATAAAAACATTAAAAAAGGCTGGAAAATAGAGAAAAAAAGGAATAGGAGTTCCTTTTTCTGTTATAGAACAGAATTTATTCGTATTTTTGCCAAATAAAGCGAAAAAATCAGATTATGAATGCTATACCGACAGTAACCAAAAACCTTTTAATCATTAATGTGCTGATGTTTCTCGGCACCGTTGTAGCCCAAAGCTATGGCATCGACCTAAACCAATATTTAGGCCTGCATTTCTTCCTTGCCGGAGACTTCAATGCAGCACAGCTGATTACTTATATGTTCATGCATGGAGGATTTACCCATTTGTTCTTCAATATGTTCGCCGTATGGATGTTCGGCCGTATTCTGGAACAGGTATGGGGGCCGAAGCGTTTTCTGTTCTATTACCTTGTATGCGGCATTGGCGCAGGACTTATTCAGGAACTCGTGCAATATATCCATTATGAAACGGTACTTTCAGCATACGACAGTGTTAACACCGGATATTCTGTCATCCCGATGAAAGAATACCTTAACATGATGACCACTGTCGGAGCTTCCGGATCCGTATATGCCATATTACTTGGGTTCGGCATGCTATTCCCCAATCAACCCATGTTTATCTTCCCGCTGCCTTTCCCCATCAAAGCCAAATATTTTGTCATCGGATACGCCTTGATAGAATTATATTCCGGCTTTGCCAACAATCCGGGCGACAACGTCGCACACTTTGCGCACTTGGGCGGCATGATATTCGGTTTTATACTAATAATGTACTGGAGAAAAAAGAACAGAGGAAATGGCTACTATTATAACTGATTTAAAAGAATCGTTCCGCAGAGGAAACATTTACATACAGCTGATTTATATCAATGTAGGGGTCTTTGTCCTGACTACACTGACAGAAGTTATATTGCAATTATTCAACCGGAGCCTTGGAGGAATGTTCGAATGGCTGGAGCTGCCGGCTTCGCTTTCCCGCTTCATTGTACAGCCTTGGTCTATCCTGACTTATATGTTTATGCATGCAGGAGTATTGCACATCCTTTTCAACATGCTTTGGCTGTATTGGTTTGGCGCCCTGTTCTTAAATTTCTTTTCTGCGAAACACCTACGGGGAGTATATATCTTAGGCGGCATTTGCGGTGGAATTCTTTACATGGCTGCCTATAATATCTTCCCTTATTTCCAACCAATGACAGAATATTCTTTCATGCTGGGGGCATCGGCATCTGTTCTTGCGATCGTTGCTGCAACAGCCTACCGGGAACCCAACTACCCGATACGCCTTTTCCTTTTCGGAACGATACGCTTAAAATATCTGGCATTGATTGTTGTCGGAATGGATTTATTGTTCATCACCTCCAGCAATGCCGGCGGACATATAGCCCATTTAGGAGGAGCATTGGCGGGACTATGGTTTGCAGCCAGCCTTAGCAAAGGAACGGATATTACCTCATGGATCAACAAATTTTTGGATTCCATTATTTCTTTATTCAGTTTCAAGCCCCGAAAGCCTAAAATGAAAGTCCATTATGGGACTGACAAGCAGAAAGATTATAACTACAATGCCCGGAAAAAAGCTCAATCCGATGAAATAGACCGCATCCTCGACAAATTGAAAAAGTCCGGATATGAAAGTCTGACAACAGAAGAGAAAAAGAGCTTGTTCGATGCAAGTAAACGATGAGGTGTACGTATGAAGCATTTCGGTAATTTTGTCGCGCTCCTGATTTTAGCGGTCAATGCTTTATTTACAGGTCTCTTGCTATTAGTAGCATACAGCCCTTATATCCAGCCGACATCTCACCCGGTACAATCTTGTTTCGGACTGGCTTTTCCTGTTTTTGCGTTAATCAACGGAGGCTTCCTGATTTTCTGGCTCGTTATACAACGATACAAAACTGCTCTACTACCTCTAGTCGGCTTTTTGCTGTGCTATTCGCAATTACGGACGTATCTTCCCCTTAATTTCCATACCTCCAACCTCCCGGAAAAAAGTATAAAATTCCTTTCTTACAATATCATGGGATTTGACGGGGCTAATAAAAGAAACGGGAAGAATCCGATACTCACCTACTTAAAAGAAAGCAATGCTGACATCCTATGTCTACAAGAATATGCCTCCGACGAATCTCACCGGCATCTCACCCAAAAAGACATAGAACGAGAATTGAAAGACTATCCTTACCACCGCATCAATGTTGTGGGCAGTGGTAGCGGTTATAGCAACAAGATAGCATGCTATTCGAAGTTTCCCATTCTATCCGCCCGGGTCTTGAACTACACGAGCAACTACAATGGCTCCGTATTATACGAACTCAAGCTGGATGAAGACACAATTACCCTTATCAACAATCATTTGGAATCCAATAAGCTGACAAAAACCGACAAAGACATCTATGAGGATATGCTGAAAGCCCCTGAGAAGGAAAAGGTAAAAAGCGGTGCACGATTATTGGTGCGCAAACTGGCAGAGGCCTCCGCTATCCGCGCCCCACAGGCAGATACTATTGCAAAGGAGATAGCTTCTTCCCGACATCCTTCTATCATAGTCTGCGGAGACTTCAACGACACTCCCATTTCATACACCCATCGCGTCATTGCACAAAACCTAAATGACGCCTTCACCCAGTCGGGACGCGGTTTGGGAGTTTCCTACAACCAGAATAAATTCTATTTTCGAATAGACAACATATTAATCAGCAAGAACCTACAGTCCTATAACTGTACGGTGGACCAATCCATAAAAGAGTCTGATCATTACCCCATATGGTGTTATATAGCCAAACGGCAATAATCCACTTTTTTAAAGTTGAACAACTATTTATAAACTATCAATATCTAATACTCTGACATTTATGTTTAAAAAAGGTATTTTAATTTTAGCTGCAAGTTGTATGATGTACTCCTGTGCTAACCAGACGGAAAGTAATCCGTTCCTCACCGAGTTTCAAACCCCGAACGGCGTTCCACCTTTCGATAAAATCAAGCTGGAACACTATGAACCTGCATTCCTTAAAGGAATAGAAGAACAAAACGCCAATATTCAAGCCATTATTGACAATACTGAAGTTCCGAGCTTTGAAAATGTAATCGTTGCTTTGGACAACAGCTCTCCCATACTGAATCGGGTAGGCGCCATTTTCTTCAATATGACGGATGCCGAGACCAATGACTCTCTGAACGCTCTTTCCATAAAGTTTGCTCCGGTATTGTCCGAACATGAAGACAATATCTCGCTCAACCAGAAACTGTTCGACAAAGTAAAAGCCGTCTACCTGCAAAAGGACTCTTTAGGGTTGACAACTGAACAGCAAAGGCTTTTGGACAAAACATACAAAGACTTCGTACGTTCCGGAGCCAATCTTTCTGCCGAAAAACAAGCCCGCCTGCGTGAAGTGAACAAGCAACTTTCTACGCTGGGCATCACTTTCAGCAATAATATCTTGAATGAGAACAACGAGTTTATGCTCTTCGTAGACAAACAAGAAGATCTTGCCGGTCTCCCCGAATGGTTCTGCCAAAGCGCTTCCGAAGAGGCCAAAGCTGCCGGCCAGGAAGGCAAATGGCTATTCACATTGCATAACGCAAGCCGTATCCCATTCCTGCAATACTCCGATAATCGTTCGTTACGTGAAAAGATTTATAAAGCCTACATCAACCGCGGCAACAACAACGACAAGAACGACAACAAGAAAATCATTACAGACATCGTGAGCTTGCGTCTTGAAAAAGCCCGTTTATTAGGTTTCGACTGCTATTCCAATTTCGTATTGGACAACACTATGGCAAAGAACTCAAATACAGTAATGGAATTTCTGAACAACCTGTGGGGATATGCCCTTCCCAAAGCTAAAGCCGAAGCAGCCGAACTGCAAAAACTAATGGATCAAGCAGGCAAAGGCGAGAAACTGGAGGCTTGGGACTGGTGGTATTACACTGAAAAACTTCGCAAAGAGAAATATGACCTTGAGGAGGATCAAATCAAGCCTTATTTCAAATTAGAGAACGTACGCGAAGGAGCATTTGCCGTTGCCAACAAACTTTATGGTATCACCCTGACAAAGCTCAACAATGTCCCTGTTTATCACCCCGACGTAGAAGTCTTTGAAGTAAAAGATGCATACGGTTCCCAACTGGGTATCTTTTATGTAGACTACTTCCCACGTGCAGGTAAAAGTGGTGGAGCATGGATGAGTAACTACCGCGAACAGAAAGGTGATATCCGCCCCCTGGTGTGCAACGTAGCCAGCTTCACCAAGCCTGTCGGTGACACTCCCTCTTTACTTACGATTGATGAAGTGGAAACCCTGTTCCATGAATTCGGCCATGCCCTGCATGGTTTGCTGACCAAATGCAATTATTTGGGCGTTTCCGGTACGAATGTCGTGCGCGATTTCGTAGAACTTCCATCGCAAATTAACGAACACTGGGCCACAGAACCTGAAGTTCTGAAAATGTATGCCAAACATTATCAAACCGGCGAGGTCATTCCTGATAATCTCATTGAAAAAATTCTAAAACAAAAAACCTTCAACCAAGGCTTTATGACTACTGAGTTACTCGCAGCAGCCATTCTCGATATGAATCTACACAACCTGACAGACACTGAAAATATCGATGTAGTGGCCTACGAAAAAGAAGCAATGGACAAGCTTGGTTTAATTCCCGAAATAGCCCCTCGCTATCGTACTACCTACTTCAACCATATCATAGGCGGCTATGCAGCAGGCTATTACAGCTATCTATGGGCGAATGTTTTGGACAATGATGCTTTTGAAGCGTTCAAGGAACATGGCATCTTTGACAAGACAACCGCAGACCTTTTCCGTCGCAACGTTCTGGAAAAAGGAGACAGTGAAGACCCGATGACCCTCTACAAGAATTTCAGAGGAGCAGAACCTCAATTAGAGCCGATGTTAAAAAATCGCGGTATGAAGTAAGAATTGTGAAAAAAAAGCTATATTTGCAGCCTTATATACGATAGAAATCAATTAAAAAGTAATCATAATAAACTAAAAGTAACATGCAAAACAAAGGATTTGTAAGGGTTTTTGCGATATTGCTCACATTGGTATGTGTGTTCTATCTCTCCTTCTCTTTTGTGACTCGCCACTATACCAACAAGGCAAAAGAGTTCGCAAAAGGTGATGTGAAAGTGGAACAAGACTACCTCGATTCTCTGTCAAACGAGAAAGTGTGGTTCGGCAATTGGACGCTGAAACAATGTCGTGAAATGGAGATCAGTTTAGGTTTGGACTTAAAGGGCGGTATGAACGTCATTCTTGAAGTATCGGTTCCCGATGTTATCAAAGCATTGGCGGATAACAAGTCTGACGAGACATTCAACCAAGCGCTGGCAACAGCCGCCAAACAGGCTACTACCAGTCAGGACGACGTAATCACGCTGTTCATCAGAGAGTATCATAAGCTCGCTCCGGATGCTTCACTTTCACAACTGTTCGCAACCCAACAATTAAAAGACAAAGTAAACCAGAAATCTTCCGACGCAGAAGTTGAAAAAGTATTGCGCGAAGAAGTAAAGGCAGCCGTTGACAACTCATTCAACGTTCTCCGTACCCGTATCGACCGTTTCGGTGTGGTTCAGCCCAACATCCAAAGTCTGGAAGACAAAATGGGACGCATCATGGTGGAGCTTCCGGGTATCAAAGAGCCTGAACGTGTAAGAAAATTATTACAAGGCTCTGCCAATCTGGAATTCTGGGAAACATACAATGCAAAAGATGTAGCTTCATACCTGCAATCGGCTGATGCCAAATTGCGTGCTATTTTGGCAACCACAGAAGACAGTACGGAAGCAACAGACAGTACAGCCGCTGAGACTCCTGCCGTAGCACAAGCTACCAGCACCGCCGACAGCCTTGCCGCAGCACTGAAAGGCGAAAACCAGGCGCAAGCTGCCAACCTTGAGCAAATCAAGAAAGAACATCCGTTATTGGCAGTTCTGCAAGTCAACCCCAGCGGTCAAGGTCCTGTTGTAGGTTATGCAAACTACAAAGATACCGCAGACATCAACAAGTACCTCTCAATGCCGGAAGTTCAGGCGGAAATGCCGAAAGACCTGCGTTTGAAGTGGGGTGTTTCTCCTTATGAATACGATCCGAAAGCTCAAACTTTTGAATTGTATGCAATCAAGTCAACCGAACGTAACGGACGTGCTCCGCTGGAAGGTGACGTAGTTGTAAATGCCAAAGACGAATTTGACCACTATGGCAAACCTGCCGTAAGCATGTCTATGAATACGGACGGTGCACGTCGCTGGGCACAGCTCACCAAGCAGAATGTAGGTAAAGCCATTGCCATTGTATTGGACGGCTATGTATATTCCGCACCGAACGTAAATCAGGAAATCACCGGCGGTAACTCACAAATCACCGGACATTTTACTCCCGAACAGGCAAAAGACTTAGCCAATGTATTGAAATCGGGTAAGATGCCGGCTCCTGCCCATATTGTACAGGAAGACATTGTAGGTCCGTCTTTGGGACAAGCGTCCATTAATGCCGGTATCATGTCATTCGTTGTGGCATTAATACTGTTAATGGTTTACATGTGCTCCATGTACGGTTTCATTCCTGGCATGGTTGCCAACGGTGCTTTGGTGTTGAACATGTTCTTCACATTGGGTATCCTTTCATCTTTCCAGGCAGCTTTGACAATGTCCGGTATTGCCGGTATGGTGTTATCACTGGGTATGGCTGTGGATGCCAACGTATTGATTTACGAACGCACCAAAGAAGAATTACGCGCGGGTAAGGGTGTTAAGAAAGCACTTGCCGATGGTTATGCAAATGCCTTCTCTGCAATCTTCGACTCCAACTTGACATCTATCATTACAGGTATTATCCTGTTCAACTTCGGTACCGGACCTATCCGCGGTTTCGCTACTACATTGATTATCGGTATCCTGATTTCATTCTTTACCGCAGTGTTCATGACGCGTTTGTTCTACGAGCACTTCATGAGCAAAGACAAATTGCTGAACCTGACATTCTCTACGGGTATTTCCAAAAACCTGATGGCAAATGTACACTTCGATTTCATGGGCAGAAACAAACTCTGGATGACGTTGACGGGTATAGGTGTTGTAGTTTGCATCGCATTCCTCAGCATGCGCGGTTTAAGCCAAAGTATCGACTTTACCGGTGGACGTAACTTTAAGGTACAGTTCGAAAACAAAGTAGAGCCCGAACAAGTACGCGAACTGATTGCCAGCAAGTTCGGTGACGCCAACGTCAGTGTTATCGCCATCGGTGCAGACGGCAAGACTGTGCGTATCAGCACCAACTACCGTATTGAAGAAGAAGGCAATAACATCGACTCGGAAATCGAAGCCTACCTGTATGAAACACTGAAACCGTTACTGACTCAGAATATCACGCTGGAAACATTCATCGACCGCGAGAACCATACGGGCGGCAGTATCATCAGTTCACAAAAAGTAGGTCCAAGTATTGCAGACGACATCAAGGTATCGGCCATTTGGTCTGTTGTGCTGGCTTTGATTGCCATCGGCCTGTACATCCTACTCCGTTTCCGTAACATTGCCTATTCTATCGGTTCTGTATGCGCATTGGCTTGTGACACTATTATCATTTTGGGTGCATATTCCATGTTCTGGGGTGTCCTGCCGTTCTCTTTGGAAATCGACCAGACATTTATCGGCGCTATCCTGACGGCTATCGGTTACTCAATCAATGATAAGGTGGTAATCTTCGATCGTGTGCGTGAATTCTTCAGCTTGTATCCGAAACGAAACAAGAAGGTATTGTTCAACGATTCACTGAACACTACTCTGGCACGTACTATCAACACTTCACTGAGCACATTAATTGTATTGCTGTGTATCTTCATCCTCGGTGGTGACTCTATCCGCAGCTTTGCATTCGCAATGATTCTGGGTGTTGTATTCGGTACACTGTCCTCTTTGTTCGTTGCCTCTCCTATCGCTTACATGTTGATGAAACATAGCAAAGACGAAGAGCCGGCTGCTGCAACAACAATATAAAACAAACTATAAAGTGTTTTGACAAACACTTATAGTCTTTTTCAGGCACATATTATAGGAATTCCATGGCTTTTGAGCTTCATGAGACCTGTAATATGTGCCTGATTTATGTATATGGATACCTACCATAGGTAAAGAGCTATAATTGATAACCTTTTTCAGAAAATTCTAATGTAAAAGCATTATATTTGTAGATGTTACGCTACTTAGAATGAAAAGGATAGACAAATGGAGAAATTAAAAGAGTTATTAGCGAATGAATGTTCATTCAGGCCATCCGGTAAATTATTGGATGAACTGTTGGCACCGGCAGAAAGCATAGAGCTGAAAAAGAATGAAGTTTTGATTATGAGCGGCCGGCTCGACCCTAATGTCTACATTGTAAAAAGTGGAGTGATGCGATACAGTTATATGAACGGAATACGAGAGGTTACTTTCGCTTTTGCATTGCCGGGTAGCGTAATGATTGCCATGCACTCTTATTACGCCCATCTCCCTGCCTTCTACCAAATCGAAGCCTGCTGCAAATCAACCGTATTTAAAGTTCCCCAAAGTCACTACGCCCATCTGGTCTCATCCTCACACGAATTTGCTCAATGGGCATTGAGATATGCACAAGGACAGCTTTTCTATCTCGAAAAGAAAGACTCTGTGATAAACGGCAATGCCAAAGAACGATTCATATCCCTGATTCATAAACGTCCTGAGATCATAGAAAAAGTGGCCTTGAAGCACATTGCCTCCTATTTGGGTATCACACAACCCTATCTCAGCCTGCTAAAAAAGCAATTAAAGAACATATAGCGAAAGGCAAAACTCTACATCATACCTCCATACGAAATGTAGTGAAGCATCTGTTCTCCCTGTGATTAGGAAAACAGATGCTTCACTACATTCTGACTATACCTCAATAAAAAAGGCCTCGCAGAACCAGCCTCTCTAACAAACGTCAAACCCTATCCGTTACATACAATCTCCCCCTTACCGCAAACAGCAGACAGAACGGAAAAGAAAAATCCTGTACTAAACGAAGTTCAAAACTAAATAAAACTGTATTCAGTGCTTTTTTGTTAAAGCGAAAACAAAAAAAGCATAATTTAATATAGTATAAACTTTTTCTCACAAACACTTATTTCCTTTGCAAAAAGAAGTCTAAACACATATAAAATAAACAGAATATTAACTAAAACCTCAAAACGATGCACAAATACTTCAGCCTCATTGGTTCATCCAGTCCCCATCAAACACAATCAAGTATGATAATATTCCATTTCCGGTAAAATTCAAACATTTAAAATAGTAGAAATGAAAAGAGTAACTCTTTTATTCCTCTCCCTCGTAGCAATTATCAGCATGCAATCACTTTCTGCGCAGAACTTCAGCGTGAAAGGTAAGGTAATTTCCGAAGAAGGAAACGAACCGTTGATTGGTGTAGCTATTGTACAAGAGGGCAGCGGGAATGGCGTAATTACCGATATTGACGGGAATTACAACATTGAAATTAAAGGAGCTGAACAAGCTACCTTGACTTTCTCATATGTAGGTATGCAGCAACAGCAGCATACAGTAACAGCAAATACTAAAACGCTGAACATCGCACTGAAATCAGATGCGCAAGTAATGGATGAAGTAGTGGTAGTGGCTTACGGTGTGCGTAAGAAAGGTACTATTGCCGGCTCAGTATCTACGGTAAAATCCGAGAAGCTGGCAGATGTGCCTGCTCCCAGTTTTGACCAGGCGCTGCAAGGCCAGGCAACGGGATTGACCGTATTGTCACAATCGGGAGAGCCCAGTGCCCCTGCCGTATTCTCCATCCGAGGAACCAACTCCATTAATTCCGGTACTACTCCGTTGTTCATCATGGATGGCATGCCTATCTCTAGTGGAGACTTTAACGCTATCAATCCGTCGGACATCGAATCCATTTCCGTACTGAAAGATGCTTCTTCCACCTCTATCTATGGCGCACGTGCAGCCAACGGTGTCATTGTTATCACAACCAAACGGGGAGCCCTAAGCAATCAACATGCAAAGGTTACTTTCCGTACCCAACTCGGCATCTCACAGCTGGCCCAAGAAAATTGGAACCTGATGAATACCGAAGAACGCATTGCTTACGAAAAAGAAGTGGGTCTGGACACCGGTAAAGATTACGACAAATTAAGACAAATCAACATAAACTGGTTTGACGAAGTGTTCAACAAATCTGCACTGCTACAGAACTATGAAGTACAAGTAAACGGAGCTACGGACAAAATACGCTATTACGTTTCCGGTAACTTTTACGATCAGGACGGCGTTGCCATTGAGTCCTACTTCAAGCGTTACAACGCCCGCGCCAATGTGGAAGCACAAGCCAAGAAATGGCTCAAGTTAGGAACCAACATCATGATGACCCATGAAAAAATACAGCAAGCTGACCAGGGCGCATACTCTACCGTAACTCCCATTTCGGCCGCACGTTTCATGTTGCCTTACTGGAATCCGTACAAAGAAGACGGTTCGCTGGCTTCGGTGAACGACGGTTCATGGAAAGGCCTCAACCAAAACCCACTGGAATGGATTATGAACAATCCATACAGCAGCAAGAAAAACAAACTCATCGGTAATATATTCTTTGAAGTAACTCCGATAGAGGGATTGAAAATACGTTCGCAAGCCGGCTTAAATTATACCGATATAGGAGATGAAACATTCAGCATGCCTTCCTACCGCCCCAATCAGGATCAGGGTAAGGCAGCTCGTTCCAACAGTCACGCCTATAACTTGTCTATCACCAATACTGCCGAATACCGTTTTAACCTGAATCACGTCCACGACTTCAATTTCCTGATCGGACAAGAAGGAATAGACTATCAGTCGGAAGGTTTCTCGGTGGCTACTGCAGGACAAAACAACGACAAGCTGGCAGACATAGCCACCGGAACACGTGCCACCTCTTGGGGAAACAGCAGTACGGCCTATTCTTACGTTTCGTTCTTCGGCCGCGGCGAATATAACTATGACAACCGCTACTACGCAGACTTCTCTCTGCGCACCGACGGTTCATCGCGCTTCGGTGTCAAAGGCCGGTGGGCTACCTTCTGGTCAGTGGGTTTGATGTGGAACCTGCTTAATGAGAAATTCATGAAAGGCTGTGAATGGCTGACCACTGCACAACTGGCAATTAGTACGGGAACATCCGGTAACTCCGAAATCCCCAATTACGACCACCTTGCTTTAGTAGGCGGTGGAGGCAACTATCTCGGCGATGCCGGTTTAGCACCTTTGACAAAAGGAAACGAAGAGCTGAAATGGGAGAAGTTGTGGACAACAAATATCGCAATCCACTTAGGTTTCTTCAATCGCATCAACTTAGACGCCGAGTTCTACAACAAGAAAACAACCAATATGCTTATGGCTGTACCTGTGGCCTATGCAGATGCCGGTTACGGTTCACGTTGGGGCAATGTGGGCGGCATGATAAACCGCGGTGCGGAACTGAACTTGAGTGCCGACATCATCCGTACCAAAGACTTCACATGGAACATCAACACCAATGTTTCCTATAATAAGAATGAAATTACCGAACTCTATAACGGAGTGCAGGAATATGTAATGGCCACCACCGGCATGAAGCTGGCAGTAGGTCACTCTTACGGTGAGTTCTACCTGAACCGTTACGCAGGCGTCAATCCGGCAACGGGTGACCCTTTGTGGTATGACAAGAACGGAGAAGTAACTCCTGTAATGAACGAGTCCGACAAAGTGCTTGTAGGACACAGCTATATCGCCCCTTGGCAGGGCGGTTTCGGTACCGTCGTATCATGGAAAGGACTTTCGCTCGGCGCACAGTTCAGTTGGGTGGCCGACCGCTGGATGATAAACAACGACCGCTATTTCGAGGAAAACACAACCTTCGACAACTACAACCTCTCTCGCCGTATGCTCTACGACCGTTGGAAACAAGCCGGTGACGTTACCTCCATTCCACGCTATGGAGTAACGCCACAGTTTGATACGCACCTGTTAGAGAACGCATCTTTCCTGCGCCTGAAGAATTTGTCGCTCGGTTATACACTACCTGCGTCCCTACTTGAGCGCACAAAAGTTTTATCGTCTGCCCGCGTTTATGTGCAAGCGCAGAATCTCTTTACGTTTACTGATTTCTCCGGCATGGATCCGGAATCAAGTTCAAATGTGTATAAGGCGCAATATCCTATGACACGTCAGTTTACATTTGGTTTGGAATTCACATTTTAACGTTTAATTATTCAATAATGAAATCATTTACAAAAATAGGACTGGTGGCGATGCTTTCGCTCGTCTTTACCGGTTGTTTAGATAAATACCCGGATAACGCCATTCCCGACAAGGAAGCCATCCAGTCGGTATCCGATGCAAATCAGGCGGTTATCGGTATCTACGCCAGCTACAAAAGTTCTGCATTATACAGCGGATATCTGACTTTGCTCCCTGATATTCAAGCCGACTTAGTATATGCGGTAGAAGGCTTCAGCAACACCTACGGTGATATATGGAGATGGGACATCCTTGCCACCAACCGGGAAATAGAGGCAGTTTACAGCGCTCTTTATACCACAATAGGCCGGTGCAATTATTTCTTCGAAAGCATTGTCGATTTGGAAAACACACTCACAGACGACGAACAACTCGACAAGCTGCAAGATTTGAAAGGAGAAGCATACTTTGCACGTGCATTAGCCTACTCGGAACTCATCAAATGTTTCTGCAAAGCCTACGAACCCGCCACCGCCGAAAACGAATTGGGCGTAGCGCTGATTTCAAGCTACTACAACCCCGAACGTATGATCCGTTCTTCACTGAAAGACTCTTATGCTTTCGTCATTTCCGATTTGGAAAAGGCACTCGACCTGGTGACCCTCGATGAAACCAATAACTCTCCGTACATCACCAAGAGTACCGTAAAAGCATTGCTGGCACGTGTCTACCTCTACATGCAAGATTGGGAAAAAGCACGCGACTATGCCACCCAAGTCATTGAGGATGACTACTTACAACTGTCGAGTGCAAAAACTAAATACACCTCCAAGCTGACGCACTACCAATATATGTGGAAGTACGACAGTGCATCCGAGATTATCTGGAAGGTAGGTTTCAATACCACTTCCTACGGCGGCGCACTGGGGCGTGTATTCCTGAATTACGACAACATCTCCTATAAACCGGACTATGTACCCGCCAGTTGGGCGTTGAACCTATATGATCAGAACGACTTGCGTTCCGAAAGCTTCTTTGCACAAAAGACTACAGGATATGCACATGGTCTCACATGGCCTCTGCTCGTCAAATATCATGGCAATGAAGATTTCATCAAGCTGAATATCTATCATGTAAACATGCCGAAAGTATTCCGTCTCTCCGAGCAATACCTCATCAGAGCCGAAGCCTATTGCCACCTGAAAGAGTACACCAAAGCGGGGAAAGACATAACAACCTTGCGTTCGGCACGTTATAAGACCTACGGCACCACCGCCATAGGTGAAGATAATTGGCTGGAAACCATTTCCGAAGAACGGGTACGAGAACTCTTTATGGAAGGTTTCCGCCTGCACGACCTCAAACGCTGGCATAAAGGCTTCGAACGCGAACCGCAATCCAACACCGTAGAGGCGGCCAACTCGTTGAAGATAGAAGCCGACCATCCGCTCTTTGTATGGCCCATCCCACAACATGAGCTTGATGCACCAGGTTCAGAATTGCAACCTAACGATAGTAATAACTAATTTTTGATGCGTGTTATAATGAAACATCTATCTATATATAATGTATTAATTGCCACCGCCCTGCTTTCCCTTGCCTTGCTGGCGGCGTGCAGCAGCGAAGAGCAGACCTATGACGGCCCGTCCTACGTAATGTTTACCGATTCGCTGAATGTCTGTCCTGTATTCCAGGAGAACAATGACTACAAAGTGGCGCTTTCGGCAACGAAAAGTGTCCCTTACGACCGGAAATTCGGTATTGAAATCCTCCAAACAGAAAGTAATGCCATTGAAGGCTATCACTATTCCATCAAGTCGAACACCGTAACAATTCCTGCCGGAGAACTGGCTACATCCGTCGAAATCAACGGTATCTATGAAAACATAGCAGACGACGATTCACTGAACATCCGCATGCGTATTGTATCACTCGAAGATGTGGAATGGCCTTACTATGGAGTGACCGCCAATGTTCGTCTGCAAAAGATGTGCCCGTTCGACATCAACAACTTCACGCGTTATGCCGTAGTGCAGTCCTCTTTCCTCAGCGAATTCAAACCATATAGTTCCAACAAGCGTCTGATTATGACCGACCGGGTAGAAGGCGAAGACAACAGCATAATGCTTCACGACTTCCTGTGCGACGGCTACGATGTGAAAGTAACGCTGGATCATAGTGACCCGATGGCTCCCTCGGCCAGTGTACATACCGGAGATATTATCGGTACCACACAAGAATTCCTCGGCAGCTTGTACAATGACAACATGCTACGCATCACAGATTATACGGCAGTCCCCTCAACCATTTTCCCCTGCCGCGACACAGTTGTACTCTACTCCATGGTCTATGTAAAAGATGTAGGCCTTTTGGGTGCTTATGTCACTGTGATTCGCTGGATCAGCGACGCCGAGGCAGAAGATATTTTGCATAGTGGATTTTAAACCAGTCAGATGATGAATATGAAAAAATTAGAATATATACTTTTAGGCCTATTAGTGGGCTTCGCAATGGGAGCTTGCTCATCCGATGATGAGAATGCGGGTGTCGTTGACCCCGTTTTCCCGGAAAGCCAATCCTACGAAATCATACCTGATCAGGTATGCGAAATCAGCTTTGAAGCTTCCACAGAATGGAGAGTGACTACTGACAAACAGTGGCTGAAGTTTATAGATGAAACAGGTAAATTTCAGTCGCTCACAGGAAAAGCCGGAAAACAAACGGTAAGAGTAACCGCAACGAACGGTGCTCTTGGATTTACAGATGACAAAGCGCAAGTGAAGCTGACTATGGGCGGCAAAACACAAACAATTGCCGAGATGAATCGTGCTGCAAAAGAACGTGTAGCGAAGATGTACACTGTAAAAGGATCTGACATTATCGAGATTAATGAATTTGTCGATAAAACATTCAACCGTACGGAACAAATTGGCTTTGAAGCCAATTTCGACTGGAAGATTGATATGGCCTCTTTACCCGGCTGGATTCTCAGCGAAGGCGCAGAAAGCAGTCTCATCGAGAATTTATGTGGAGAAGCCGGTCAAACCATCAGTCACAACAGAATGGGCAGTATAGACATAAAATTAGAAGAACGCTATAAAGATCTTAGCGGATATATCACCATTCGTGACATTGAAAGCGATTACACATGCCAATTTCCGGTAAGCGCTCCGGGTATAGAAGCCGGACAGATAATGTGGATAGGGCAAGTTGTAAATTTACGCAGAGGAATTACTTGGAATGATAAAGGGAAAAAACTCATTCTGGATCCAGGAAGCGGAGACGTCATTTCCGTTACAGATGAATTGGCAGCATGCCACGTTGTGATTCGTGACAACGACTTCGAGTATCGATTTATGGAATGGGACCCTATCGAAAGGACAGCAAAAGAAGTACCGGCTGAAGATATCTGGGTGGAAGTAGAAAAAGAGGGAGGAGTATTAACCTTAAAAGCAAAAGAGAACACTAACATAGATGTACGTAAGATGGTTCTGTTCCTTGTCCCTAAAAATACGGAAGTAGACTATGATTCACATTTCACTAAATATAACGGTACCTTCAATTTCAATACAAAAGGTTATGGAATAGAATTAAACCAATACGGTGCCATTACATTCAAGGTATGGAAACAAATCAATTCCATGAAATATGAATATATGGCAGAGGCGACCAAGGCAGCAAATGCAGAGGCGATTGCAGAAAATTTAGGTTTGGAAAATGCTGATAATATTTTTGAATACTCTTTTACCAAAGAACAGTGGGATATGTCCGAAAGACTTCACATTACACCGCTTGGGATGATTTCATGGCATGGAAAATTTGAATTGTTCGATGAGAATTACAAATCTTTAGGAACGAGTGCTATAAAATGGGCGGCATCTTGTGGCAACGGTAATGTATATGACGAAGCCTACAAAGCTTATCCATCCATCAAATTTGAGAATCGCATCCCCTTTGCTGACATCACCGACGATTGCCTGTACATCGTAATCCGCGACAATAACGACAAAGATTTAGGAACCTTTGTTATCCGCAAAAACAATGAAGCCACTATAAAATAAACGCTGCTATATGAGAATTACAAATATTTTAATCAAACTGGTAGGAGCCTTGGCACTCTTGGCTCTCACTTTCAGTTGTACGGACGATACGTATGATGCTCCAGCAGAAGGCTATGGATTCGTACAATTCAAGCTGGTAAAGAATGGTGGATTAACGGCCGACAAAGAAATAACTTCACGTGCCGCCAATGCCGACATTCTCGATTCACTGGCAGATGCAAAAAAGATCAAAATAACCCTGAAGTCGGCCTACGACGTAATAGAGCAAACACTCGCACTCTCGGCAACCAACGGTTCAGATACTGAAATGGGACTGTGGAGCGAGAAATGCCAACTGTTGGCAGACCATTACAACATTGCAGGCTACGAACTGCTCGACAATCTGGGTAACACTCTGCTTACTTATGACGTAGAATCAGAAAAAACATTCGAAGTGGTTTCAGGCGGCATGGTAGTGGAAACAATCAATGTCAACGTCCGCCCACGCGGAACAGTCAAATTTCAACTTGTGAAAGACTTTTCAGCAATCACACGTACTGCTGAAGCCTACCGTATGGATAAGGTAGCCAAAGCAAATATCACTGTGAAGCACAAACAGACCGGTGAATTAATCACTTTCGAAAATATGCGCACCAATATAGAGTATTACTATGAAAGCGAGAGTGAAAAAACCTATCACAGCAAGTTGGTGTGCGATACAATTCTTGCTCTGAAAGCAGGCGATTACATCGCCACTTCTTTCATTGTTAAAGACCAAAAAGACCAAATTCTGGAAGCAGCCAAGGTAACTGCCCCCAACGGTTTTTCCATAGCAGACAACAAAGAGACCGTTGCCGATGTGCCTATCACCATGCAGGAAACAGCCCCCAGTATTCACGACGGCATTATCCTGAAGAAAATATGGGAAGCGCTCGACGGTCCTAACTGGAGCTTCCGCGGTGTTGTTTTCAATAAAGGCTGTAACTGGGAATTTGACCGGGACATCGATTTATGGATTGCACAACCCGGTGTCATGGTGTTGGACGACGGTCACGTAGCTTCTATCTCTTTGGGAGGATTCGGTGCACGCGGTCATATGCCCGAAGAATTGGGAGAACTGAGTGAACTGCGCAGCCTGATTCTCGGTTCACACAACGATGCCATCAACTCCTCTCCTATCAATAAAATAGACGATCCGGACGAACTGATAGCTGCCCAACGCGCCGACTTCAAGCAAATGACTTTGGACTGCAGTCTGGCAGAAATGGCTCCCGAAATGTGGAATGTCCTGCCTGATAAGTTAAACGAGCACATCAAGGACTTTAACAATTGCGGTAACCGTTCCGCGGCCGGATTGAATATGTATGCCAACAACCCCAACAATTTCTATACAGCCATCTACTCATTACCAGCAAGTATCGGCAAATTAAAGAAACTGACAAGTCTCTTCATCGCCAACAGCCCGATAGCCTCTCTGCCCGATGAGTTGTCCCAGTTGGAAAACTGTACGGATGTAGAAATATACAACTGCCCCAACCTGAAAGAAATTCCTAAAGGCTTTATGAACATGCCCAAGTTACAAATGGTCTATTTCGTCAACAACAACGGTATCACAAGCGATAAGCTCTATGAAGGAATGGTAGAGTGGACAAAGAGCGCGTCCAAAGAAAGCTTACAGGGATTGTACTTCATGAACAACAACCTGAAGAGAGTACCCGATCTGAGGCCCATGAAGAAGTTAGGCTTCCTCGATATGCAGAACAATCAGATTGAAGAATTTGAAGCACCATTCGGCAAAAGCCATAACCTGGGAACACTAAACTTAAGCAACAACCACCTGAAAGCTCTTCCACGCGATGACCAAGGATATTTTGCCGGATTTGAAGCGGTAGAGACATGGTCATTTGCCGGCAATGAATTTACGGAGTTCCCGGATATATTCGATGCAGACTCTCCTTTCTTGATAGGTACCATTAACTTCTCACAGAACAAAATTACTTCGTTTGAAAAACGAGGCGGTGACAAGTTCCATGGTCTTAATGTAGAGATTCTGAATCTGTCGTTCAACCCATTAGGCAAATTCCCCGGATGTATCTATGAATCCGGGACCAAAGTCAATTACCTGGTACTGCGTGCCTGCAATATCCGGGAATTTCCAGAAGAGGCATTGGAGGGAGACTATGTTTTCTACACAATGGCACTCGACCTGGCAGCGAACAGAATCAAAACATTGCCGAAGAACTTCAACGCCCTCAAGTTCCCCTATATGAGTGGACTGGACTTATCGAGCAATGCTTTCGACGGATTTGCCTACCGAGCTCTGGATCTTCCCAACTTGCAACAGCTCCTCTTCCGCGGTCAGCGTGATGACAACGGATACCGCTGCATGAAAGAATGGCCTACCGCCGTTTATGCACACCATGGGCTGAAAGTGCTTTACTTGGGGTCGAACGACATCCGCAGAGTAGTTGATTACACCCTGGATAAAATACGTTTCGGTGTCGAGTTGACAGATAATCCGAATATTTCGATAGACCTGACTACAGCCTGTCCATACATAACAGCCGGTTTGGCAAGTTTCCTGTTTGATCCTGGACAAGACGTACGCGGTTGCGATGCAGTAGTTCCTAAATACTGATAACTTAATAGATACAGATATATGAAAGCAAAATATATTCTTAGCATAATGGCACTTCTGATAGGTGCCTCCTGTTCGGATGACAATGAGAATACACCCGGGTTTACTTTGGACGAGAAAGAGATCCAAATGGAAGCCGTAGGCGGAACGCGTGAAGTACACGTCTCAGTACCAGGCAACTGGACAGCCACCCCCAGCGAATCATGGGTACAGGTTTCGCCCACCAACGGCAAAAGTTCGGAGATTTGTGTCATCAAAGTAGATACCACTATATTGGCCAACAAACAACGTGAAGCCATAATAAACTTCAAGACCCGTAACGATGCCGAAACACGTTCTCTTAAAATCGTACAAGCCGGGTTTGACAAGGCTTTAACCCTTTCTACCACCTCTGTTGAATTGGAAAACTACGCCGATTATGGTAAACGCTATTTTGATGTAGAAGTCACTTCCAATGTAGACTTCAAAGTGGACATACCACAGGATGCAGCCACTTGGCTTTCTTACGATAAATATAAATTTACGCTTGACTGTGGCGCCCGCCCCCGCAAAACCACTATCCGTTTCAATTGGGAAGGAAATACGGATGCTACAAATCGAGAAGCCAAAATCAACTTCCTCGTAGCAGAAGGCAATGAAGACATGGTGAAGCATGATGCACTACTCATCAGTCAGGAGCGTGCACCCGAAATAACCCCTACACGCGAAGGTGACTCATTGGCTTTAGTCATCATTGAACGCAAGCTGAACGTAGCTGTCAAGTGGGATAAAAATGAGTCTTTAATGAATTGGCCACAAGTAAAATTGTGGGAGGAGCAGGACAAGGGATGTACTCCGGAGAATCTCGGACGTGTACGCGCGGTTGAATTCAGCCAATTTATTACTAAAGAAGGTATTCCCGATGAAATACGTTATCTTACAGAGCTCGAAACTTTAAGTTTCTTCTCCAATGGTAACAAGTTCATGTATTCATTCGATACGGGAACCGCCATTACCCAACTGACGAAACTCAAGAACCTGCGTATCTATTCATTCGGACTTACCACATTGTCACCCGATTTTGTGAATCTGAAGAATTTAGTGACGCTGGACTTGAGCAGCAACAATTTCCAGGAAGTACCTGCCATTCTTACTCCAGAGAACTTCCCGAACCTGAGACACCTGTCATTGGCAACCAACCGTCGCGGTCATGAGATAGATTTGACAGGTACAGCCAGATATCCCAAAGAAGAATGGGGAGGATTGTATGGTTCAAACAATAATAATAACTCTAATCTATCCAATCCGATGTTGGAAAGACTCTTCAAATGGGAAAACCTGGAATCACTGGTGCTTTCCAATAATATTATCAAAGGGACATTGCCTAAAATGGCTTACGGCGTACCCAAATATACAAAAGAGGAAGTGGAAGCAAACGATACACTGAAAACCGCCGCAAGTGTATTGGTAGGCAAACCCAAAGTGTTGCCCCATTGCAAGGATTTACGTATCGGCTTAAACTACCTGCATGGAGACCTTCCCGATTGGCTCTTACACCACCCCTACCTAATGTTCTGGTCACCTGAAATCAGTATATTCAATCAGAACAGAGGCAAAGATGACCAAGGGATAATGCCTGGATTCAGTAATGTTCCAACATCATTTGAATATTTCTACGAGCTTTATCCGATATTGAAGCCTAAATATTAAAACCAATGAAACAACAGAATTTTATGAAACTAAAGAATCTCATCATATTGGTAGGTGCCATACTCCTCTTCGGAGCATGTACGGACACTTATTCGCCGGTGGAGATACCGACAGCCCCGGAAACTCCCAAAAGCGCAGTTATCGTAAATACGCCCGACGAGGCCATTAGCGGAGAATTGATGATTAAATTCCGTCCGGAAGTGACAGAATTATTGAACAGAGCATTGACAAGAAGCACCAATGCTTATGGAACTGCCACCCGTTCGGGTATTCCTGATATGGACCGCGCCTTGGAAATTATCGGTTCTTACAACATAGAACGTATTTTCCCTGTCAACCGCCAGGAAGAGTTAACCCGTAAGGCGGGACTCAACCTATGGTATATTGTCCGCTTTGACGAAAAAACGGACGTACGCAAGGCCGCCGAAGAGTTGGCCCAAGTAGGAGAAATTGCAAAAATTCAATACAACCGCGAACTGAAACGTCGTGATGACCAACGTCCTGCCGTAATAGTTCCTCCAACTGATGCTGCTACACGTATGATGCAAAAAGCCTCCATATTCAACGATCCGGGACTCAGCAAACAATGGCACTACATCAATGACGGCGATCAAACATTAGTTCCTAACTCCAAGCAAGGCGCTGACGTTAATTGTGCCGAAGCCTGGAAAAAATGTACGGGTGACCCATCAATCATCGTTGCCGTAATGGACGAAGGTGTAATGTGGGCACATCCCGACTTGCAAGCCAATATGTGGATAAACGAGGACGAAATCTATAAATCGGACAAAGACAACGACGGCAACGGATACAAGGGCGATGTCTACGGATACAATTTTGCACAGCAGACTCCTACCATAGACTGGTCGTCCGAGGGTGATACAGGACATGGCACTCACGTAGCCGGTACCATTGCAGCCGTAAACAACAACGGCGAAGGTGTATGCGGTATTGCCGGAGGTTCCGGCAATGGTGACGGTGTAAAGATCATGTCTATCCAAATCTTCTCAGGAAACTATGGCACCAGCCCATATAGCGAAGCGCAAGGCATCAAATATGCCGCCGACAACGGGGCGGTTATCCTGCAATGCAGTTGGGGTTACAACTCCGCACTGGCTGATGTCGCCACTTCGATGCGTGGTTTTGCCACCGATGAAGAATGGGCACAAAATTGCCCGCTGGAAAAGGAAGCTATGGATTACTTTATTCACAATGCGGGTTCGCCGAATGGCACCATAGAAGGCGGCTTGATAATCTTTGCATCCGGCAACGAATATGCTGCAGCAGCAGGATATCCCGGTGCTTATGGTGATTTTATCAGTGTGGCAGCCATGGATGCAAGTTTCATGCCTTCTTCCTACACCAACTATGGTCGGGGAGTAGACATCACAGCACCGGGCGGCGACTCCGACTACCATAAAAGCGTACAAGGTAGCGTTTACTCCACTATGCCTCCCCTGCTGAGCGACGGTGTAGGATACGGATACATGGACGGAACTTCCATGGCCTGTCCGCACGTTTCAGGTGTAGCAGCCTTAGGATTGTCGTATGCTGCCAAACTGCACAAGCACTTCACTGCCAAACAATTCAAAGAGTTAATCCTGCAATCTACGCGAGACCTTTCTCCTTATATGTCGGGCAGTAAGCTCTACTATAAATATTATGCACTGGCAGGGGAATCCACACCGGTTTTAATGGAGATGAACAAATACTATCAGGGACAAATGGGTAGCGGACTTATTGATGCCAACAAACTGCTCACGCTGGTCGAAGGAAACGGCGTAAAACAGGAACTCCCCAACATCTATCTTGCAACCGGAGAAAAAAACAGACAGACCTTGGAACCGGCACGTTTTTTTGACGGAGGTGAGAGCATGACTTTCACAGTAGAGTCGGCCAACCCAGAAATTGCGACAGCTGCCATCGAAGGAAACAAGATAATTATAACCGGTACTGCCATCGGCAGCACCTCTTATACGGTAACAGCTTCCAACGGCGAAAAACAAACCGCTGACATCACTGTGCGACGTAAAGCCAATGACAACGGCTGGCTGTAATACAAAAAAACAGAAATATGAAACGCTTGTACAACCTCTATTGCTTATGCCTTTTCTGCACGCTGTATCCCTGGAAGATACAAGCGCAGGAAGGCATTTCCCGTCGTGCTTTAGAAGAGTTGGCAGAACCGGAGCCCTTACAGCAATCAGCCTTGTTCTTCAATATCACAGAAGCGCAATTTCCGAAGATACCTGAAGAGCATGAACCGGTCACTGTGGAATACGGCTACGTCAACCGAAGTGATAAGCCGCTTACCATAAATAAAGTGACAGCTTCCTGCGGTTGTATTGCTGTAAATTATGACAAGCTGCCTATTCCTGCCGGCGGAAAAGGTACAATCAAAGTTTCTTTCAAGCCCAAAGGTTATTCCGGACCTATCTACCGTCAGGTACTCGTCTATACGCCCCTGTCGGCCGATCGTCCCACCGTAAGGCTCACCTTGACCGGCGAAGTGATTGCCTCCACCGATGCATGGCGCGGCTATCCGCACAAGTTAGGAGCGCTGCGCACCCGGCAGAGAACTGTCTCTTTCGGCGTAACAGACCGTTCGGCAAAGTTAGCGGAAGTTATAGCTTGCGGCAACAGCGGTAAAGTTCCCTTATCTTTGTCGGCAGCAGGTCTGCCTCCCTACCTGACGTTCCGTACCAGTCATCCGGTAATTGAAGCAGGCAAAGAAGCGGATTTGATATTTCTGTTTGACGGTTCCAAACTCCCGGTAGAAGAAAAAGGCACAATAACCCTGCCCGTAGTACTGACAGGATTGGAAGGCGTTCCGGAACAACGGACCATTACACTGGTCATTAAGTTAGATTAATATTTATACAAATAATTCGATAAAATGAAAAATATACTTGTTTACTTGATGCTTGCGGCTACATTCCTGTTGTCAGCTTGCGATAAAGACGAAAAGATGTTAGAACCATCGTATCTTCCCGTCACCTATGCCAACATTGCAGGTACTTGGCAACTTGCGGAATGGAATGGAGTTGAAATGAGCGAAGGACGTTACTGCTATTTGGTTATCAAACGCAAAGCCGATGAAGAAACCGGAAAACGCGCTTTGGAAATTTATACAAACATAGACAGCGACAAATCTCATCTGCTGACATCTACGTATGAACTGGAAGAAGACGAGGACTTAGGTTCGATTATCAGCGGCATCTACGACCACGTTGCCGGCTTTTGGAATAACTCTTACCTGATTAGCGAGCTCGAAGCTGACCGTATGGTATGGACTGTTTTAGAGGACGCCGAAGATGTATCCGTCTATGTGCGATGCGAAAAAGTTCCTGAAGACATAATGAACGGGACACGTGCCATAAAATAATTCTCTCAACTATTATACTCTGAAAAGGAACTCCCCGGGTATCTCCTATCCAAAATAGGAATATCCGGGGAGTATTTGTTTAACAACCTCAATCAACAAGTCATTTGGTAGCCTCGAGGGGAATCGAACCCCTATCTAAAGTTTAGGAAACTTCTATTCTATCCGTTGAACTACAAGGCCTTTATGCATACTTTCTGTATATAACAATAGAATGCGGGTACAAAGATAGTGTATTCTGCCGATTTTCCGAAAAAAGTTTTGTTAATCCGATTAACTTTACGAAATTTGTCCGTCAACAAAATGATAATATCACATTTTTTAATGTAACATATAGTAATTCGTAAGTTATGGCAAATGACATGATGGTCAAAGAACTGGAGCAAGTGGTAGTCCGCTTCTCCGGAGACTCCGGCGACGGTATGCAGCTCGCCGGCAACATCTTTTCAACAGTTTCGGCTACGGTAGGTAATGACATCAGCACATTCCCTGACTATCCGGCAGACATCCGCGCACCGCAAGGTTCGCTGACAGGCGTATCCGGTTTTCAGGTGCACATCGGTGCAAAGAAAGTCTATACCCCCGGTGACAAATGCGATGTGCTGGTAGCTATGAACGCTGCAGCATTGAAAACGCAATATAAGTTTGCCAAATCTACCGCATGTATCATCATTGATACAGATGCATTCCAAAAGTCGGATTTGGAAAAGGCGGCTTTCAAGACAGACGATCCCATTGAAGAAATGGGAATCAAGCAGGATGTCATTGCCGCTCCTATCTCCAAAATGGTAAAAGACTGCCTTGCCGACACTGGTATGGACAACAAATCCATGCTGAAATGCCGCAATATGTTCGCAGTGGGGTTGGTGTGTTGGCTGTTCAACCGCGACTTGAAAATAGCCGAAGACTTCATACGCGAGAAATTTGCCAAGAAACCCGAAATTGCAGAAGCCAATATCAAGGTTATCCGCGCCGGATACGACTACGGACATAACACCCATGCATCCGCTGCACATACTTATAAGATTGAAAGTAAAGTAAAAACGCCCGGACGCTATATGGACATCACCGGCAACAAAGCCACAGCTTACGGTTTCATTGCCGCTGCCGAAAAAGCGGGTCTGAAACTTTATCTGGGTTCCTATCCCATTACTCCGGCAACCGATGTATTGCATGAGTTGTCTAAGCATAAGTCACTGGGAGTAATGACTGTACAATGCGAAGACGAGATTTCCGGCTGCGCATCTGCCCTCGGTGCATCCTTTGCTGGGGCATTGGCTGTCACTTCCACCTCCGGACCGGGTGTCTGTCTGAAATCGGAAGCGATGAATCTGGCTGTTATTATGGAGTTACCACTTGTTGTGCTTGATGTACAGCGCGGTGGTCCTGCAACAGGTCTGCCCACCAAGTCCGAACAAACCGACCTTCTGCAAGTACTTTTCGGACGCAATGGCGAAAGCCCCATGCCCGTACTTGCCGCTACCTCACCGACAGACTGCTTTGAATGTGCCTATATGGCATCCAAAATAGCTTTGGAGCATATGACTCCCGTTGTATTGCTTACAGATGCTTTCGTAGCCAACGGTTCAGCTGCCTGGAAACTGCCCAAGCTTGCCGATTATCCCGCTATCGTTCCACCTTATGTACGTCCCGACATGCAGGGTACATGGACTCCCTACCAGCGTGACGAAAAGACCGGCAGCCGCTATTGGGCTATCCCCGGAACAGAAGGTTTCACTCACGTCCTCGGTGGTCTGGAGAAAGATAACAAGACAGGAGCCATCTCTACCGACCCCGAAAACCACGATTTGATGACCCGACTACGCGCCGAAAAGATTGCCAAAATTGAAGTTCCCGATGTGGAAGTGGAAGGCGACAAAGACGACGCCGACCTGCTGATCGTTGGTTTCGGCGGTACTTACGGACATCTGCACGCGGCTATGGACGAACTTCGCGCAGCTGGCAACAAAGTGGCTCTCGCCCACTTCAAATTCATCAACCCGTTGCCCAAGAATACGGAAGAAGTGATGAAACGCTACAAGAAAGTAGTGGTGGCAGAGCAGAACATGGGACAGTTTGCCGGATACCTGCGTATGAAAGTAGATGGTTTCGTTCCCTACCAGTTCAATCAGGTAAAAGGTCAGCCTTTCCTGGTAAATGAGTTAGTACAAACATTTGAGGAGATTATCAAAAACTAAAAACGAAAAGAACTATGTGCGAATATACAGCAAAAGACTTCAAGAAAGGGCAACCCCGTTGGTGTCCGGGTTGCGGCGACCACTTTTTCCTCGCATCTCTGCATAAGGCAATGGCCGAAATTGGCGTTCCACCGCACCAAACAGCAGTAATCTCAGGTATAGGTTGCTCCAGCCGTCTACCCCACTATATGAATACGTATGGTATGAATACCATTCATGGACGAGCTGCAGCCATTGCCACAGGTTGCAAGGTTACCAATCCGGAGCTCGCCGTATGGCAAGTGAGTGGAGACGGTGACGGACTTGCCATTGGCGGTAATCACTTTATCCATGCCAACCGCCGTAACATCAACCTGAATATGATTCTGCTAAACAACCGCATCTACGGTTTGACGAAAGGACAATACTCCCCAACATCTCCTCGCGGCTTCGTCAGCAAGTCATCCCCTTACGGCACGGTAGAGGATCCGTTCCAGCCGGCAGAGCTTTGCTTCGGTGCACGAGGACACTTCTTTGCGCGTGCAGTAGCGACAGATGCAGCCGGAACAATAGAGATTCTGAAAGCAGCCTACAACCATAAAGGCGCCAGTGTCTGCGAAATTCTCCAAAATTGTGTAATCTTTAATAACGGAACACACGATTCCGTTGCCAAAAAAGAAGACCGGGCCAAGAACGCTATCTACTTAGAGCATGGCAAGCCTATGCTTTTCGGCGAGAACAACGAATATGGACTAATGCAAGAAGGTTTCGGCCTGAAAGTGGTGAAACTCGGTGAAAACGGCATTACTGAAAAGGACATCCTTATCCACGATGCTCATTGCGAAGATAATACCTTGCAACTGAAACTTGCCCTAATGGAAGGTCCTGATTTTCCGATAGCCCTCGGCGTAATCCGCGATGTGGAAGCCCCTACCTACGACGATGCCGTACATGCACAGATCGAAGAGGTATCTGCCAAAAAGAAGTACCATAATTTCGAGGAATTACTGATGACAAATGACACCTGGGAAGTGAAATAGCCTTTCCCGGTACAAGTTTTCAACCTATATTCATTCCCCTTTCATCTTTCATATCCCCTTATAAACAAGGGAATATAAAAGATGAAAGGGGTTTTTTTATGCCTTACACGAAACTCAGGAACTGAAGAAACATAGCTGTGGAATGACGGCGCATCCTGTGGATTTTCTCCACAACATTCCACACCATGCATACACATATTATAAGTATTTATAAAAAAATAAACATCTGAATATCATATACATAAACTATCAAAAAAACGCCCCATACCATTTTGGCATACCGCTTGTCCCATAATATCAGCAAAAAATCCAACGGATTTTAATTATACAAGCAATAATTTGTGGAAATATGAAGTCTATCAAAAAAAAATGGAGCTGTGCTTCACATTGCAAGCTACATTTTCAAAAGGTATTAGGTATTATGATTGTAGCATTGGCATTCCTATTGACCGGAAATGCCAATGCACAGGAAAGCAAGACAATTAAAGGTGTTGTAAGAGATGCGACAGGTGAGCCGCTTATCGGCGCCAGTGTCATAGAGAAAGGCACTAACAACGGCGTCATTACGGATGTGGAGGGGAGTTTTATACTGACAGTCCCCACCGACGCAACACTATCCATTGCCTATATGGGCTATGCCACCCGCGAAATCAGATTGGCAAAACGAAAAAAACAAGGTGATCTGAAAGTGACGTTGAGAGAAGACTCGCAACAGCTGAAAGAAGTAGTTGTTACAGCCATGGGCATCAAGAAAGACACCAAACGATTAGGCTATGCCGTCAGCACCATCGAATCGGATGAAATAGTAAAGGCCGGAGCAACCAACTTCGCATCCGCCATGTACGGCAAAGCGCCGGGTATCCGCATTACACAGACACAAGGAGGTGCTGCCGGCGCAGTATCTATCAATGTACGCGGACTGACATCTATTACAGGCAACAATCAACCGCTCATCATTCTGGACGGCGTACCTATCCGTAACGGCGGAACGGGCAAGAGCACCGATTTCGCTGAATTCGGTAACGACGGACAGATACGTTCCAATGGTTTGGTAGACATTAATCCAGAGGACATCGAAAGCGTGAGCGTGTTGAAGGGAGCTTCAGCTACGGCGCTCTACGGTTCAGAAGCTGCAAACGGTGCAGTAGTCATCACCAGTAAACGCGCCAAAAGCGGTAAGCTGACAGTGGATTTCACAGCACAGGTAACCGCCAATCTGCCCGCCTACCTGCCGAAAGTGCAGACCGTATACGGTCCGGGACGTTACAACACAGAATATAGCGATTACGAGAAGCAGACAGGCGGTTTCTACCAGCGTACAATGAATGGTGAAAGTTACAAAAGCCTGTATAGCACAACCATGTCCTTCGGCCCGAAATATGACGGAAGCGACGTGTTATATTGGGACGGTAAGGTTCGCCCCTATCTTCCGACTACGGACAATCCCTGGAAAGAATTGTTCCGTACAGGGTGGAACCAAACGTACAACCTCGCCATTTCGCAAGGTACGGAGACGAGCAGTAACCGCTTCTCATACACCTTTATGGACGAGATGCCCAATTCACTGATCGGCAGTTTTACAAAGCACAACTTCAAATTGACCGGTTCCTACAAGCTGGCAAAACCGCTGACATTGGAATACTCACTGAACTATATCATACAAGACGTAAAAAACCGTCCTCAAACATCATTGAACCTATATGGCAGTTTCAGCAATATGTTCTCTTCTTTCATGGATATTCCTTATTTGAAACAGAGCTATGTCACCAGCCTGGGCTATCGCAACACCTATGCCGTAGGTGGTGACGCCACACTCACTCCGGACGAGGCATGGGCATACAATCCGGGATATTTGAATGGCGTATCGAATATGCTTTGGAACATGTACCATCATCACAGCAAGGAAACGGAGAACCGCCTCATCGGTATGGTACGCCCCACCTGGCAGATTACCAATTGGTTGAGTCTCCGCGCCCAACTTGCCACAGATATAACAGACACCAAGCAGACATTGGAATATGAAACAGAACGCCCTAACTCACTATACGACCCCAGCGGCAGTTTCCAAAGCATCAACCGCCGTTACGACATCGTATACGGTGATGTAATGTTGAATTTCAACTACAATATCCGCCGCTTCGACATTGCCGCTACGCTGGGCTGGACAGGACGTTACGAAAACATGAATAACATGCGCGTTTCCACCAACGGCGGTCTGGTTACGGAAAACTGGTTTGACCTCAACGCCAGCCGTTACACCGCCAGCAGCACACTGCAACGTATGGAACTGTTGAAGACAGGCTACATGGGTACACTGAGTCTGGGCTGGGACAACTACCTATTCCTCGAACTGACCGGACGACAAGAGCGTTCCTCCACACTGAAAGACAAAAGTTTCTTCTATCCTTCCGCCAACCTTAGTTTCCTGTTCTCGAACGCTTTCCGCATGCCGGCATGGTGGAATCATGGCAAGCTCCGCCTTTCATACGGAATCGTGGGTAACGCACCAGAAACCTATGCCGCCAATATCATCTACGAGCAAGGCTCGGACAACGGCTTCACATGGAACTATGTGCCTTCTTCATGGGGCAATGCCAACATCCGCCCTGAAAAAAAGTACGAATACGAAATCGGTCTTGAAAGCAAGTTCCTCAATAACCGCCTGGGCTTTGACGTGTCATACTACAACAACCGGGTGAAAGACCAGATACTGTCCACTCCACAGCCTTCATCCTCGGGTGTGAAGTATGTGCTGATGAATGTGGGAGAAGTAGCCAATGAAGGTTGGGACATCTCCGTCAGCGCCACTCCTGTACTGACCAAAAACTTCCGCTGGGACTTGACAGCCAACTACGGCATCTATCGCAACAAGGTTGTGAAACTTGCTGAAGGCGTGCCATACCTCGAAATATCCAACATCGGCGGAGGAGGTGCCAAGATACAAGCCGTAGAAGGCCGTCCAATGGGTGATATCTATGTACAGATGCCTCAAATGAACGAAAACGGCGATTATCTTGTATCGGACAAAGGACTTTACCTGAACCAGACAGATCTGCAAAGAGTGGGTAATATCAATCCTGACGGCGTAGGCGGTTTGTTCAGTTCATTCTCATATAAGAATATATTCCTGGATTTCAGCATCGACTTCCGCATAGGAGGCGATGTAATCAATGAAATGTACCAGTATTCCACCGCATCGGGTTTGACACCGGAATCCTTGCAATACCGCGATACAGAGCATGGAGGCTTGTCTTATTACTATCCGGGAAACAACAATGCCAGCGGCACACCTGTACAGGTGGATCCTTCATCAGGCGCCGGTCCGAACGGAGAAATTATTTATCATGACGGCATTATTCTGCCGGGTGTGGTGGCTTCTACGGGTGAAAAAAACACACGCATCATCCCCGCCGGCTACTACTACAACCAAACTTATAATTGGGGTACCCAGTCTGAACAACTCACATACCGCCACTCAGTATTCGACAATACGTATGTCAAACTGCGCGAACTGACTATCGGCTACCAGTTCCCGGAGAAGCTGACAGCCAAATTGGGAATGACCCGACTGAGCGTTTCCATATTCGGACGTAACTTGTTCTATTTCTACAAGGCACTGAAGAATTATGATGCAGAATCTTCCGTAGGAACATCCTGGGCAAGCCAGGCAGTAGTGGGCGGCTCTACTACTGCGACACGTAACTTCGGTGTTTCGTTGCGCGCAAGCTTTTAGGAAATAAAGGATAGAGAATTGAAGAATAAAAATTGAAAGTTAATGAAAATAGATATGAAAAAGATGAATATAGGGGCTTTCGTAGTATCGGGAGGGTTGTTATTGGCAGCTTCCGGCTGTACGGAGTCCGACTTTGACAGCAAATATGAAGATCCTTCAAAGGTCAACCAAGTCACCATCAGCAATCTGATGGTAGGAGTCTTCCAGAAAGTGAAAGATTATGATGTCTATGAATACGGACGTTTCTTCGGCTTCGACTCACAATTTGTGGGCAAATATGCGCAAACATTCGGTTACAGTTACTCCGGCGGCATGTATAGTCCGGGATATACACCTGCCATAGACGGGCAATGGGACAATCTGTATTCGGCACTGACTCAATACCGCAAAATGGAGTCACTGTATAATGAGGAAAACGACACTCAAAAAGCGCAGGACGAGGCGTTCATGCTGGCAGCCAAAGTGCAGTTGTATGATTTCTTTGCCGCTACCGTAGATATTTTCGGGGATATGCCCTTCTCCAAAGCATGTACCCTGCCGCTAACCAACGACGTTAACGGTTCCTACGCCCCTTACGACAAAGCCGAAGATATTTACAGAACAATTCTTGGCGAACTGAAAGAAATTGCCCCGCGTTTCCGTTTGGTAACCGTACCAAAGAATTTCAGCACTCAGGACTTCATCAATTTAGGGAATATGGAGAAATGGGAACGCTATGCAAACTCCCTGCGTCTACGCCTTGCCATGCGTGTAGCTACACAGGGAGCTTTACAGGAAGAAGGACGTGCAGCCATCAAGGAAATGCTGGAAAACCCTGCCGGTTATCCATTGGTAGAGGAGCAGGAAAACAATATCTTCATCATCAACCAAAAGTCCGGACAACTGAACTTTACCGCCGGCAGCGGGTTAGGCGACTGGACAACGAACCGCCTCGCTTCCGGCGCTATCATAGACCGCATGTTAAGCCATGGCAACTATGACATGAACAGCAGCGACCCGCAAAGCGGTGTTTATATCAAAGGTGAAGACGATCCCCGCATTTTGCTGAACTACAATCCCGTAAGCATCACCAACCGCCAAACCGGACAAGTAGACGAGCACCGCTATCTCGGTACAGACCTCACTGTGGCAGATGAACTGACAGAGTATTACAATGCCCAGGCACAGGATGAGGTGAATACAGCCAACAAAGGCTTCTCACAAATCACTCAAAGAGGATTCTTTTGGGAAAACGATAAATTCGACATGCTGATAATGGCTTCACCCGAGATACACTTTCTGAAAGCAGAGGCTTATGCCATGGGATATGGGGTGACACAAGACATGTCGAAAGCAGAAGAAGAATTCAAGACGGCTGTCAGCCAGTCCGTCACGCTCTATTACTACTATGACTCAATCGGTTCGGGAGAGAACTGCCGCCGCTACGATGCCCCTGCCTCCGAAGAGATTGCAGACTTTGCCGATGCAAAATGGAACAGTGCTGCGTATGCGGACAAGTTGGATGCCATCATTACGCAAAAATGGCTGCACTTCGGTTTTCTTACCAGCCGCGAGGCATGGAGCGACATCCGCCGTACAGGTTATCCCTCAGGACTAATATTTCCCGAAGTATCGGGCACCATCCCCCGCGTACCGAACCGCTGGCGATATCCCAGCACAGAGGTGAATTATAATCCCTACTATAAAGACGTAGCCGACAAAGACACCTATACGGAAAAACTGTTTTGGGCTAAATAGGGAGACATAAGCTCCCAATCCGGGCAAGGTAAGACATCAATACGGATTACAACTTATCTCCGAATGACAAGTCTCCGGCATCCCCCAATCCCGGAACAATGTACGAATGTTCATTCATCTCCGGATCAATGGCACCGCACCATAAAGAGACCTCATCACCGGGAAACAGATTCTGCAAATGCTCCACCCCTTGCCGGCTGGCAATAACACAAGCAATCTGCAATTTAGCAGGCGTACCTTTGGTGAGGAAAGCCTTCCAGGCAAGCTCCATACTCTCGCCCGTAGCAAGCATCGGGTCCACCAGTAACAGGGTCTTGCCGGTGAGGTCGGGAGTAGCGATGTATTCGATATGCACATCCACAGTGCGGCACTCTTTATCCTTATAGTAGCGGTAAGCAGAAACGAAAGCATTGTCCGCACGATCGAATACATTCAGAAAACCGGCATGCAAAGGAAGTCCGGCGCGAAAAACGGTAGCAATCACTACATCATCGTCGAACGTACTGACAGGAGCTATTCCCAACGGCGTTTGCACTTGTTTCTCGGAATAGGCCAGTTCCTTACTCATTTCATACGCCATGATTTCTCCGATACGTTCGATGTTGCGGCGGAAACGCATACGGTCGGACTGCACTTGCACGTCACGTATCTCCGCCATGTATTGGTTCAAGACCGAGTTAGTCTCGGCAAAGTTTATAACTCTCATAGTAGGACATCAATTTCATTGCAAAGTAAATGATTTCTGTCCAATTTGCAACATTCAGTTTGCAGATATTGTTATGGTTTTATAAAAGATTTCCTATTACAGAAAAATTTCTCTAATTGGATGTTTCTTTTAAAATAAAGTATTACTTTTGTAGTCGCAAAAACAAGGGTCTTACCAAAAGGTGCGTTTTTCATGAATCCTCCCCCCTTGTGATAAGGCGAAAAGAAACGAATTATAAACCAAATACCAATTTTTAAAATCTTAAAAGAAATGGCAAATTTAGATTTAAGCAAGTACGGTATCAAAGACGTGAAGGAGATCCTCCACAACCCGTCTTATGATGTATTGTTCGCTGAAGAGACCAAACCGGGTCTGGAAGGCTTCGAAAAAGGTCAAGTAACCGAACTGGGTGCTGTGAACGTAATGACAGGTATCTATACCGGACGTTCTCCTAAAGATAAATTCTTTGTAATGAACGAAGCCAGCAAGGACTCTGTATGGTGGACTTCCGAAGAATACAAAAACGATAACAAACCTTGCTCTGAAGAAGCATGGGCCGATCTGAAAGCTAAGGCTGTAAACCAGTTGAGCGGCAAGCGTCTGTTCGTTGTCGATACTTTCTGCGGTGCCAACGAAGCTACCCGCATGAAAGTACGTTTCATCATGGAAGTAGCATGGCAGGCTCACTTCGTAACTAACATGTTCATCCGCCCCACTGCTGAAGAACTTGCTAACTACGGAGAACCTGATTTCGTATCATTCAACGCTTCCAAAGCAAAAGTTGACAACTACAAGGAACTGGGTCTGAACTCTGAAACAGCTACTGTATTCAACTTGAAAACCAACGAGCAAGTTATCCTGAACACTTGGTATGGTGGTGAAATGAAGAAAGGTATGTTCTCTATCATGAACTACAAGAACCCGCTTCGCGGCATCGCTTCTATGCACTGTTCTGCCAACACCAACATGGAAGGCACTGACTCTGCTATCTTCTTCGGTCTGTCCGGTACAGGTAAGACTACTTTGTCTACCGACCCGAAACGTCTGCTGATCGGTGACGACGAACATGGTTGGGACGACGAAGGCGTATTCAACTACGAAGGCGGTTGCTATGCTAAGGTTATCAACTTGGACAAAGACAGCGAACCCGATATCTACAATGCTATCAAACGTGACGCTCTGTTGGAGAACGTAACAGTTGATGCCAACGGTAAGATCGACTTCGCAGATAAGAGCACTACTGAAAACACTCGTGTTTCTTATCCTATCTATCACATCAACAACATCGTTAAGCCGGTATCTAAAGGTCCTCACGCTCATCAGGTAATCTTCCTGTCTGCTGATGCCTTCGGTGTATTGCCTCCGGTATCTATCCTGAACCCGGAACAAGCTCAGTACTACTTCCTGTCTGGTTTCACTGCTAAGTTGGCAGGTACAGAACGCGGTATCACTGAACCGACTCCGACATTCTCTGCTTGCTTCGGTGCTGCTTTCTTGAGCTTGCATCCTACTAAATATGCAGAAGAATTGGTTAAGAAGATGAACAAGGTTGGCGCTAAGGCTTACTTGGTTAACACCGGTTGGAACGGTAGCGGCAAGCGTATCTCCATTAAAGATACTCGTGGTATCATCGACGCTATCCTTGACGGTTCCATCGACAAGGCTCCGACAAAGGTTATCCCTTACTTCGACTTCGTTGTTCCGACAGAATTGCCGGGTGTTGATCCGAAGATCCTCGATCCTCGCGACACTTACGAATGTGCTTGCAAGTGGGAAGAAAAAGCAAAAGACTTGGCAGGACGCTTCATCAAGAATTTCGCTAAGTTCACAGGTAACGAAGCCGGTAAGGCTTTGGTTGCTGCCGGTCCGAAACTCTAATAAAACCGGATTACATATTTTTAAGGCGGCTTCCGTTTTCGGAAGCCGCTTTTTTTGTTAGATTTGCGACGAAGCGAATCACCAATATAATACAGAATATGAAGAGTTTAAAGTTTATGCTGTTAGGCGCAGGCCTATTAATGTTGTCCGCATGCGGGCCGCAGGCACAGAAAGAGAGCGAAAGCACCGTTACAGAGAAAAGCAACTCGGACGCGGTGATTGAAACAATCATGTCACGCCGCAGCATCCGCAAGTACAAACCGGAAGCAGTAAATCGCGACACAATGAAAATCATCCTGGACTGTGGCATCAATGCCCCCAACGGACAGAACAAACAGTCCTGGGCAGTACGCGTGGTGGACAATCCGGAGTTTCTCAACGGAGTGAGCGAAGTGTTCAAACAGAAGAACCCCCAAGCGGCGGGAGATCCCAATTTCAAGAATATGTTCCGCAATGCGCCCACTGTGGTGTTCATCGGCAATGACACCTCCTATGACTGTTCCCAGATTGACTGCGGGCTGCTGGGTGAGAATATGGTATTGGCAGCCTGGTCTATGGGAATAGGTTCCTGTTGCCTGGCAAGCCCCACACGCTTCATCGCCGACACGCCCGAAGCTGCCGAATACCTCAAAAGACTGGAATTCCCCGAAGGCTACAAGCTGCTCTATTGCATCGCTTTCGGCTATCCGGACGAAGCGCCTGCCGCCAAACCGAGAGATACCGCCAAGGTGAAATACATAGATTGACGTACAACAAAAGAAGGAGTGCCCCACCTTTCAGTGAAGCACTCCTTTCCATATATAACAACTAAAATATTAGAATCAATTCTTATTGGCACGTTTACGCTCCGTTTCGTCCAAAATAACCTTACGCATGCGCATGGACTTGGGAGTAACCTCTACGTATTCATCTCCCTTGATATATTCCAGCGCTTCTTCCAAAGAGAACTGTACCGGTGGAATCAAGCGTGCTTTTTCGTCAGAACCGGAAGCACGCATATTGGTCAGTTTCTTGGATTTGGTTACGTTCACCACAAGGTCGTTGTCGTGAGAGTGTTCGCCTACAACCTGTCCGGCATACACCTCTTCCTGCGGGAAGATGAAGAACTTTCCGCGGTCCTGCAGTTTGTCTATGGCATAAGCAAAAGCCGTACCGGATTCCATAGCTATGATAGAACCGTTAGTGCGGCGTTCAATTTCGCCTTTATAAGGTTGGTATTCCTTAAAGCGGTGCGCCATGATAGCTTCACCGGCAGATGCAGTCAGCACATTCGTACGCAGACCGATGATACCGCGTGACGGCATATTGAATTCAAGATTGACGCGCTCTCCGGCACTTTCCATTTTCACCATTTCACCCTTACGGCGGGTCACCATATCAATGATCTTGCTGGCATATTCTTCGGGAACGTTGACTGTGAGTTCTTCGATAGGTTCGTTCTTCACGCCGTCTATCTCCTTAAAAATCACCTGTGGCTGCCCCACCTGCAATTCATATCCTTCACGACGCATCGTCTCAACCAATACGGAGAGGTGGAGGACACCGCGACCGGAAACCACCCATTTACCGTCTTCCTCACTTTTGCGTACGCGAAGTGCGAGGTTCTTATCCAGCTCCTTCATCAGACGGTCGTGGATGTGACGGGAAGTAACGAACTTGCCCTCCTTACCAAAGAACGGAGAATCGTTTATGGTGAACAGCATGCTCATTGTCGGCTCGTCGATGGCGATAGGCGGCAATGCCTCAGGATTTTCATAGTCGCAGATCGTATCTCCGATCTCAAATCCTTCGATACCTACCAGCGCACAAATGTCACCGGAAGAAACTTCCGCAACTTTCACACGCCCCATGCCTTCAAAAGTATGCAGTTCCTTAATCTTTGACTTGACGATCGAACCGTCGCGTTTCGCCAAAGATACGTTCATGCCTTCTCTCAAAGTGCCGCGATGCACACGACCTACGGCAATACGACCGGTATAAGAGGAATAGTCCAATGATGTCACCAGCATTTGCGGCGTACCTTCCAGCTGCGTGGGAGCCGGAATATTCTCCAGGATACAATCCAGCAAAGGATAAATATTATCCGTCGGCTTCTGCCAGTCGGTGCTCATCCAGTTATTTTTTGCCGAACCGTAAATAACGGGGAAATCCAACTGGTCTTCCGTTGCTTCCAGGCTGAACATCAAGTCGAATACCATTTCATAGACTTCTTCGGGACGGCAGTTCGGCTTGTCCACCTTGTTCACAACAACGATGGGTTTCAGGCCGATCTGCAAAGCTTTCTGCAATACAAAACGCGTCTGCGGCATCGGACCCTCAAAAGCGTCCACCAACAAGATACATCCGTCGGCCATGTTCAATACGCGTTCCACCTCACCGCCGAAGTCGCTGTGCCCCGGAGTGTCGATGATATTAATCTTAGTGTCTTTATAATTGATAGAAACGTTTTTGGAAAGGATTGTTATTCCTCGCTCACGCTCCAAATCATTGTTATCCAACATTAATTCACCTGTGCTCTGGTTATTACGGAAAAGATTTCCGGCCAGAAGCATCTTATCGACAAGCGTCGTTTTTCCATGATCGACATGGGCAATAATTGCAATGTTTCTAATATTTTGCATATAATACCTATTATTTGGCTGCAAAGATAGTGCAAACCGAAAGCAGATGCAAATTAATTTGCAATTTGCTAAGGTGCAGCCTCTTTTCGCGTAGCAAAGGTACGAATTTTACAGCATATACATCACAGAGAAAAGTTTTTTTTGCTGAATATCATTGCAATATAAAAGATAATGCCTATCTTTGCACGCTCGAAAGAGAAAAATTTATCAACTTTTTTAATTAAACACTATGTATTTAGACGCTGCTAAAAAGCAAGAAATCTTCGGCAAATACGGAAAGTCTAACTCTGATACTGGCTCAGCTGAGGCCCAGATAGCTTTGTTTTCATACCGTATTGCTCACCTGACTGAGCACATGAAGCTCAACAGAAAAGATTATAGTACAGAAAGAGCCTTGACAATGTTGGTAGGTAAGCGCCGCGCGCTGCTGAACTACCTGAAGGACCGCGACATCAACAGATATCGTGCCATCATTCAAGAGCTCGGCTTGCGTAAGTAATTTACTTGCGGTAAACTTATTAAAGCGGGGAAGTCTCAATAGGAGATTTCCCCGCTTTGCTTTTTAAGCACTTTTCTTGCCTTTCCCATTCCGTTCCACCATGGGATAAGTTTCTTTCCACCACGAGGCAAGTTTCTTTCCATCACGATGGAAAGAAACTTGCCTCGTGGTGGAAAGATTTTACTTGTGCGGAAGACTACAACAATGACTTATAGAGTACGTGTTCTTTCAACGGATGCCCGTCGGTTACGGAAGGATGCATAAAATTTTTCTCAAACTCCATTCCTATTTTCTGCATAACCCGCTGTGAAGGTTTATTGGGCAATGCGGTAAAGGCCCAAACCGTAGTAAACGGAAGATTCTCCTTTGCATAGTCCAAACAGGCTTTTGCAGCTTCAGTAGCATACCCCCTGTTCCAATATTCCTGCTTCAGCCTCCACGCTATCTCAATTCCCGGAGCAAAATCAACATCGAACGAAAAATTATGAAAGCCCGTAAAGCCGACAAAAGCCCCGTCCGACTTTGTTCCACAGCATATCCCCCATAACCATATCGGAGAAAATCACTCCTGACAGCATCAAAAAGAACGAGTGACTCTTCTTCGGACAAAGGGTGCAAAAAAGTACTTCATCACAGAGGGGCTGCTGTTCATCTCTGAGAAAACAACGAAATCCTCTTCTTTCCAATCGCGTAACAACAAACGCGGTGTTTCAATATATACCATGATCCAAGCAAGGAGTTGTCTTATTCTCCCGTACAAAGATATAGCTATTTCTCAAACTTTTCGCCGCAGAATGTTGCACCAAGTAAAAGAATATCTTATTTTTGCAACTTACTGTTATTAATTATAACCTTTTAGGCTGAAAATACTATCAAATTATGGATACAAGTAAGATTGTAGGAGAAAAGATCAAGTCGCTCCGCGAAAGCCAATCCATTAGCATGGAAGAGTTGGCACAACGTTCAGGGCTCGCTATCGAACAAATTGAACGTATTGAAAACAATATCGACCTGCCATCACTGGCACCGCTCATAAAAATAGCCCGCGTACTGGGCGTGCGTCTCGGAACGTTCCTTGACGATCAGGATGAAAACGGTCCTGTGGTATGCCGTAAGTCGGAAGCAAAGGACAGCATCAGTTTCTCCAACAATGCCATCCACTCACGCAAGCACATGGAGTACCATTCCCTGTCCAAGTCAAAGGCCGATCGCCACATGGAACCGTTCATCATTGACGTGGCACCTACGGACGACAGCGATTTCGTGCTCTCCTCACACGAAGGCGAAGAGTTCATCATGGTCATGGAAGGAACTATGGAAATCAGCTACGGGAAGAACACCTACCTTCTTGAGGAGGGAGACAGCATCTACTACGACTCCATTGTGCCACACCATGTACATGCCTACGAAGGACAGGCAGCCAAGATACTGGCAGTGATTTATACACCGATTTAAAAAAAGTTTGAAGCATGGGATATAAGGTATAAACAAGAAAGTGCAGCGACACCGCACTCATGCTTTATACCTTATATTCCATGCTTTATCTCCATACTCAAAAAGACATCATGTTATACGAAAGAACGCTTGGCCAATGGCTGGAGCATTGGGCCGCAACTACACCTGACAAAGAATACATTGTTTACTCCGACCGCAACCTGCGCTTCACTTGGAGCCAGTTCAACCGCAGGGTAGACGACATGGCAAAAGGACTTATCGCTATCGGCGTGGAACGGGGAACACACGTGGGCATCTGGGCGGCAAATGTGCCGGACTGGCTGACCCTGCTGTACGCCTGCGCCAAAATAGGCGCCGTCTACGTAACGGTAAACACCAATTACAAACAAGCCGAACTGGAATACCTGTGCGAGAACTCGGATATGCACACGCTCTGCATCGTCAACGGCGAAAAAGACAGCGACTTCGTGCAGATGACCTATACCATGCTGCCGGAATTGAAAACCTGCCAGCGCGGACATCTGAAGAGCGAACGCTTCCCCTACATGAAGAATGTAATCTACGTAGGACAGGAGAAGCACAGGGGGATGTACAACACCTCCGAAATCCTGCTCCTGGGAGACAATATCGAAGACACCCGGCTGGAAGAACTGAAAAACCGGGTTGACTGCCACGATGTGGTAAACATGCAGTACACCTCAGGCACCACCGGTTTCCCGAAAGGTGTAATGCTCACCCACTACAACATCACCAACAACGGATTTCTCACCGGTGAGCACATGAAATTCACCGCTGACGACAAACTGTGCTGCTGCGTGCCCCTGTTCCACTGCTTCGGCGTGGTGCTTGCCACGATGAACTGCCTCACTCATGGCTGTACACAAGTCATGGTGGAACGTTTCAACCCGCTGGTGGTTCTTGCTTCGATACACAAGGAACGCTGTACGGCACTCTACGGCGTGCCTACGATGTTCATTGCCGAGCTGCACCACCCCATGTTCGACCTCTTTGACATGTCCTGCCTGCGCACAGGCATCATGGCGGGCTCCCTCTGCCCTGTGGAACTGATGAAGCAGGTGGAAGAAAAGATGTATATGAAAGTGACCAGCGTCTACGGCCTGACGGAAGCTGCCCCCGGCATGACCGCCACACGCATTGACGACCCGTTTGATGTGCGTTGCAACACCGTAGGGCGCGACTTTGAACATACTGAGGTGAAAGTTATCGATCCGGAAACCGGCGAGGAGTGTCCGACAGGCGTTCAAGGTGAAATGTGCAACCGCGGCTACAACACCATGAAAGGTTACTATAAGAACCCGCAAGCCACAGCCGAGGTTATCGACAAAAACGGTTTCCTACACTCCGGCGACTTGGGTGTAAAAGACGAAGACGGCAACTACCGCATCACCGGACGCATCAAGGATATGATTATACGCGGCGGGGAGAATATCTATCCGCGCGAAATCGAAGAGTTCCTCTATCAGTTGGAAGGCGTAAAAGACGTGCAAGTAGCCGGTATTCCCTCCAAAAAGTACGGCGAGGCGGTCGGCGCATTCATCATCCAGCACGAAGGAGCAGACCTGCACGAGTCGGATGTACGCGACTTCTGCATTGGGAAAATCTCCCGGTACAAGATTCCCAAATACATATTCTTCGTAAAAGAATTCCCCATGACAGGGAGCGGCAAGATACAGAAGTTCAAGCTGAAAGACCTGGGACTGCAACTCTGCAAGGAACAGGGAATTGAAATCATTTAGTAAAAAGTTAAGGGTTAGTGTGCAGCAATTGCCGCGCACTAACCCTTAACTTCCGGTTATTCATAGAAAAGCCACAAAGCTCCTATCTTATTTTTCCGGGTAACGCATGTTGGCTTCCGTCATCTGTTCCAGCACCTCATGCAGATACTTGGCAGACTCCCATTTTGCCATTGGCAGGTCGTGAAGCAAATAATTACCGCAGTCCTGCGGAGCGGCACCGGGCACTTCTCCTTCATATCCGGCAACAAAGCGGAAGGTATCTTGCATCAGAGGCACAATATCCTCTGGTTGCAAATCGCCCTTCATCAACAGATAATTGCCTGTGAGACAACCCATAGGTCCCCAATAAATAATCTTGTCCTGCCATTGCGGCTCGTTGCGCAGGTAGGTGGCCGCCAGATGCTCGATAGTGTGCAGGGCGCCTTGTCCCAATGCCGGTTCGCGGTTGGGCTCTTTCATACGGATATCAAAAGTCGTGATAACTTCTCCGTTCACTTCATCCTTGCGTGATACGTAAATACCGCGCAACAGGCGGATGTGGTCAATGGTAAAGCTGGGAATTTTCTTCATGATTTATGGTTTATAGTTTATGATTTACAAGCTATCGGGCAGAGTGGAAAGGAAAGCCCAGGTCGAGAGGAATGAACGCTCTGCCATTGTCCCCCAAAAATCGGCGTATTGCGCAGAATGGTCCTCCACTCCCGGCGTGTCACTGATGATGCGGAAGCTAAGGAAAGGAATGCCGTACAAATGGCACACTTGCGCAATGGCTGCAGACTCCATATCGACCGCAAGCCCGGCAGGAAAACGGTGCTTGATGGCACCCAGCTCGGCGCGGTCGGTGATGAAGCGGTCACCGGTACAAATCAACCCTTTGCAAATGCGGCTTTCCGGCCCGGCATTATTCAGGGACAAAGCGTGTTCCAACAAGGAAGCGCACCCTTCGTACGCGGCAGGAAGCCCTTGCACCTGTCCATATTCATTCCCCTCGCCACACCACACATCATGGTAGACCAAACGTTCGCTCACCACCACATCCATCACCTTGAGACAAGCATCGATACCGCCCGCCACACCGGTGCTGATGATACAATCCGGAGCGAAACGGCGTATCAGTTCCGTTGCGCCCACCGCTGCATTCACCTTTCCGATACCGCACTGCGTAAGTATCACATGATTACCGCCAAGCAAACCTTCAACATAGTGCAAATGACCGTAATCCGCCACTTTCTTCTCCTGCAAACGCTCCACCAATTGGCGATGTTCGCTATCCATTGCGCTGATAACACCTATCGTCATATTCTCTTCAATTCATGCATAAATTTCAGGGCAAAGGTACAATATTTCTGCAAGATAACCCATGCCTCCGCATCAAAAAGAGGCGAGCTTATTTTGTACTGCCTGCGGATTACACTATCTTTGCCTCCGTTATAAAACCTATGATTCAAGATGATAAAAAAGACCCTTCCCGATTTGATTGCTATCCTGGCATTCATCCTGATTTCTTTCGCTTACTTCTTCCCGGCGGATATAGAAGGACGCATCCTGTTCCAACATGATACTGCCGCCGGAGCCGGAGCCGGACAGGAGGCCAAAGAATATTACGAACAGACAGGCGAACGCACCCGCTGGACCAATTCCCTCTTCGGCGGAATGCCTACCTATCAGATCGCACCATCCTACGACTCTACCGCACCGCTGCAATGGACGCAGAAAGTATACCAGCTCTTTCTTCCCGGCTACGTCAACCTGACGTTTATCCTCATGCTGGGTTTCTACATCCTCCTGCGGGTATTCGGCATACCGGTGTGGCTGGCGGGACTGGGCGGCATCATGTGGGCTTTTTCGTCCTACTTCTTCATCCTGATTTCCGCAGGACACATCTGGAAGTTCATCACCCTTGCCTACATCCCACCCACAATAGCGGGCATTGTACTTGCCTACCGGGGCAAGCTGCTGGCCGGCGGCATCCTGACAGCCCTCTTCATCGCCCTGCAAATCATGTCGAACCATGTGCAAATGTCCTACTACTTCCTGTTTGTCATCCTGTTCATCGTAGGAGCATACTTTGAAGATGCATGGCGAAACAAGACACTCCCCAAATTCTTCAAAGCAAGTGCCGTAGTGTTTGTCGCAGCCCTTATCGGTGTGGCAGCCAATCTTTCCAACCTCTACCACACCTATACGTACAGCAAAGAGACCATGCGCGGCAAGAGCGAGCTGGTAGAAACTGGCGATGCCGCCAAGCAGACCAGCAGCGGACTGGACCGCGACTACATCACCAACTGGAGTTACGGCATCGGCGAAACATGGACACTGCTCGTCCCCAATTTTAAAGGCGGCTCCTCCTCCGCCCCCCTCAGCCAAAGCGAAACCGCCATGGAGAAAGCCAACCCGGTGTACAGCAGCCTGTACAACTCGTTCCCGCAGTACTTCGGCGACCAGCCTTGGACAGCAGGACCTGTCTATGTAGGCTCATTCGTGTTGTTCCTTTTCGTTCTGGGCTGCTTCATCGTGAAAGGCCCTCTGAAATGGGCATTGCTGGGAGCAACTTTCTTCTCGATTGTTCTGGCATGGGGCAAGAACTTCATGCCACTGACGGATTTCTTCATCGACTATATCCCGATGTATAACAAGTTTCGTGCCGTATCATCCATTCTTGTCATAGCGGAATTCACCATTCCCCTACTGGCAATCTTTGCCTTGAAACGCGTATTGGACGAACCCGGAATATGGAAAAAATATAAGAAAGCGTTCGGCATCAGTCTGGCACTGACCGCCGGCGTGGCATTGCTGCTCACTGTGGCTCCGGGCAGTCTCGGTTCGGGCTTTGTGCCTGCACAAGAAACGCAGATGCTGCAAAACGCCGTCGACCGCCAGATGATACCCGCCAACGAACTATCCGGGATTCTCGCCAACCTTGCCGAAATGCGGGGCGCACTTGTCAGCGCCGATGCACTGCGGAGCTTCATCATCATCTGTATCGGATGCGCGCTGCTTTGGCTTCATGCAACGGGCAAGTTACGCCAATCTCTGACCGTTGCCGGAATCGCAGTGCTCTGCCTGGCCGACATGTGGGCAGTGAACAAACGCTACCTCCACGACGACCAGTTCGTCCCCCGTTCCATCCAGACAGAAACATTCAACAAGACCAAGACCGACGAATTGATCCTGCAAGACACAGATCCGAACTATCGCGTACTGAACTTTGCCACCGACACATTCAACGAGAATACCACTTCTTACTGGCACAAGAACATAGGCGGATATCACGCCGCCAAACTGCGCCGTTACCAAGAGATGATAGAACGTCACATCTCTCCCGAAATGCAGGCTGCCTATCAGGCAATAGCTGCCGCGGGAGGAGAAATGGACAGCGTGGATGCTTCCAAATTCCGCGTACTGAACATGCTGAACACGAAGTATTTCATCTTCCCCGCCGGACAGCAAGGACAAACCGCGCCCGTCCTCAATCCGTATGCCAACGGCAATGCCTGGTTTGTGAAGAACGTACAGTACGTGGACAACGCCAATCAGGAGATTGATGCGCTCAAGTCCATTCTGCCTGCCGAAACGGCTGTCGTTGATGTCCGTTTCAAGAATGTGCTGAAAGAAACTGCCGACGCTTACAAAGACAGCCTATCCACCATTCGCCTGACAAGCTATGAACCGAACCGTCTGGTGTATGAAACCGAAAATGCAGGAGACGGCATCGCCGTATTCTCCGAGATTTACTATCCGGACGGCTGGCAAGCGACCATCGACGGACAGGCTGCCGAACTGGGACGCGCGGACTACATACTGCGCACGATGTATGTCCCTGCCGGCAAACATACCATTGAAATGCGTTTTGACCCGAAGAGCCTGCATGTAACGGAAAGCATTGCCTACGGAGCATTGGCGCTGCTGGTTATCGGAATCATAGCAGCGGTACTGATTGCACGAAAGAAAGCGGCATAGACCGGCAACGTGACCTTATAAGCCAAGCCCTACAATAAGGAAAAGAATGAAAAAAAAGGTATAAACAACCGGCAGAACGATATATTTCAGTAACTTTGCTCTTCAAATCAAAAAATAATATAGTATGGAGACTACCAGACAGAACAAAATAGCCCGCCTGCTCCAAAAGGAGTTAAGTGATATCTTCCTGTTGCAAACCAAATCCATGTCCGGCATACTGATTTCGGTCAGCGCCGTACGCATCAGTCCCGATATGAGCGTAGCACGTGCTTACCTCAGCGTCTTTCCTTCGGAAAAAAGCGAAGAAATCATCAAGAACATCAATGCGAACATGAAGTCCATCCGTTTTGAACTGGGCACCCGCGTACGCCACCAGCTACGTATTATTCCCGAACTGAAGTTCTTCGTGGACGACTCTTTGGATTATCTGGAAAGAATTGACGAATTACTGAAATAGTGTTTGGTGATTAACAGCTAACCGCTACCCATGAACCTTCCCTTCTTTATAGCCCACCGCTACCTCTTCTCCAAGAAGAAGCACAACGCTATCAACATTATATCCGGCATCTCGGTGTGCGGAGTAGCCTTGGCTACATTGGCACTGGTGTGCACACTGTCCGTATTCAACGGCTTTCAGGATATGGTGGCGGGATTCTTCACCGCTTTCGATCCGGAATTGAAAATTACTGTCCGGGAAGGAAAAGTCTTTGACCCGCTCGAATCACGCATCCGGCAAGTGCGCGTTCTGCCCGAAATTGATGTCTGGACAGAAACACTGGAGGAGAACGCAATGGTGCAGTACAAAGACCGTCAGGCAATGGCCGTCATCAAAGGCGTAGAGGACAACTTTGAGCAACTGACCTCCATAGACAGCCTGCTGTACGGCACAGGAAAGTTCATATTGAATGATTCCGTCGTAGACTACGGCTTCATGGGAGTAGAACTGGTTTCCGAATTGGGTACGGGGATTCAATTTGTCGACCCGCTACGGGTCTATGCGCCCAAGAGGAATGTACGTGTAAATATTGCCAATCCGGCAGCTGCCTTCAACCAAGATTACCTGTTCTCACCGGGAGCTGTATTCGTTGTCAACCAGCAGAAATACGATTCGCGCTATATCCTCACGCCATTGAGCTTTGCACGACGGCTGTTCAACTACGACACAGAAGTCTCCGCCATCGAGCTGAAACTGAAACCCGGCAGCAACACCGACGCCGTACAAAAGAAAATGGAACGCATCCTGGGCGACCGCTTTGTTGTACAAAACCGCTATGAACAGCAAGCGGATGTATTCCGCATCATGGAGATCGAAAAACTCATCTCATATCTGTTCCTCACCTTTATCCTTACAATCGCCTGCTTCAACGTTATCGGTTCTCTTTCCATGCTGATACTGGACAAGCGTGAGGATGCGGAAACGCTGCGCAACCTGGGCGCCGATGACCGGCTGATTGCCCGCATCTTCCTTTTTGAGGGACGGTTGATTTCAGTGTTCGGAGCAATCGCCGGGATTGTGCTGGGGCTATTGCTGTGCTTCCTCCAACAGCGTTTCGGACTGATATCTCTGGGAGGCGGCAACGGCAGCTTTGTCGTGGACGCCTATCCGGTGAGCGTGCATGCAACGGATGTTATATTGATACTTATAACAGTTATTGCCGTAGGATTCCTTTCTGTATGGTATCCGGTGAGATACTTAAGCAAACGGCTGCTTAAAAAATAAAAACATCATCCCCTTTCACTTCTCCAACCCTTTGTATCATTCTTTCCAAAGGGATTTACATGTGAAAGGGGATGATGTAAACTATTTCTTACGGATAATCGTCAGCCCGTCCCGCAAAGGGAGTATGACCTTCTCCACGCGATTGTCCGCGGCAACCAAATCATTGAATGTTTTAATTCCGATTGTTTGCAGGTCCGTACGATGCGGATGTTCTTCGAGCACGTGCCCGTCCCATAAGGTGTTGTCGGCAATGATATATCCACCTTCCGAAAGGCGTGCCAACACCATTTCATAATAATCTACATAGCGGCGCTTATCGCCGTCAATGAAAGCAAGGTCGAAAGTTATGTCCATTTGGGGAACAAGCTCCAACGCATTGCCTATATAGAACCTTATCTTATCCGCATAGGGTGAATTCTCCAACCAAGGACGGGTGAAGTCTTCCTGCTCGTCATTGATTTCAAACGTGTGCAACATTCCGCCTTCCGGCAATCCCTCTGCCATACAAAGCGCGGAATACCCGCTATATGTTCCAATCTCCAACACCTGACGGGGGCGTATCATCCTGACAAACATCTTAAGCATGCGCCCCTGCAAATGCCCCGAAGCCATACGGGGGTAAAGCAACTTGAGGTGCGTGTCACGATAAAGGGCTTTCAGGTAATCTCCTTCTTCGTCAATGTGTTGTAGGATGTATTCGTCTAATGTCATATAAATCGGAAATTGAGAATTAAAAAAAACAGCCCGATCACAGGCATTTATTTTTTTAATTCTCAATTTATAATTTTACAAGTATCTGTTACTGTTGGGCAGTACGCTGTCTTGGGCATGCTTCAGGGCATCTTCTACCACGTTGATCTCAAGGAAAGAAGTTTGCGTACCGGCCTTACCGCTGCTCAGGTAGCCCACCATATCAGTGGAATGCAGACGTCCCTCTTGAAGCAGTCGGCGAAGAGCAGCGAAATAATATTCCTGCCCATTGGCAAGTTCGGGCATATAAATGGCCTCTACACCATATGACAGTGCCAAATGCCGCATTGTCTTCTCCTTATAACAAATGGCAAGCACCGGATATTTGCCACGAAATGCAGCAAGATTGCGGGCTGTACGACCACTATAACTATCGGTGATGATAGCGCGGATCTTTAATTTTGTAGTGGCCTTTACTGCCTGTTTGGCAAGGAAAGCCGTTACATCGTTACTGTTTTCATCCAAAGGAATACGGATGTCATTATCTGCCAGCTTATCCTTTTCAGCCTGTGCGGCCACTTTCGTCATGGTTTTAACGGCTTCAACCGGATATTTACCGTAGGCTGTTTCACCGCTTAGCATCAATGCATCCGTACGGTAGTAGATAGCGTTGGCGATATCCGTAACTTCCGCACGTGTGGGACGCGGATTGGAAATCATGGTATGAAGCATCTGCGTGGCAACAATCACCGGTTTCTTTGCTAAAATACATTTACGGATCAGGACGCGCTGGATACCCGGAATACGTTCCTGCGGAACCTCAATGCCCAAGTCACCACGAGCAATCATAATGCCATCGGCAACTTCAAGAATCTCGTCAATATTGTCCACACCTTCCTGGTTCTCAATCTTGGCAATGATTTTAATGTCACTGCCATGAGCATCCAAAATAGCCCGTATATCAAGAATGTCTTGTCTGTTGCGCACGAAAGAGTGAGCAATGAAATCTATATCTTTCTCAATAGCGTAGAGGATATTATTACGATCTTTTTCTGTCAGTGAGGGTAAGTTGATGCGCACCCCCGGCACATTGACACTCTTACGGCTGCCTAAAGTAGCCTCGTTCTGCACCTCACACAACAGATGATCTGCATCCTTATCCACTACTACCAGTTCCAGATCACCGTCATCAATAAGGATGTGCCCGCCGACATTCAAATCGTGCACAAAGTTGGGATAAGAAACGGAAATGCACTCGCGAGTGGTCTGCTGATCGGGATTGCCTACCACCTTTACGCGATCGCCTACCTTAAAAGGAATCGGCTCGGCAAGAACCGTCGTACGCACCTCAGGCCCTTTCGTATCCATAAGGATAGCAATGCGGTTGGAAACCGTACGCACATTCGCTATCAGTTTCTCAAAACCTTCGCGACCTGCATGGGCCGTATTCATACGTACTACGTTCAGACCTGCGTCGAACAACTGTTTTATAAAATCAACATCGCAACGTTGGTCAGAAATCGTTGCAACGATCTTTGTCTGTTTTAATAGCATAATCTTATACCTATTTATATTGATGATAAACTATGAATGGAGAAGTATGAATTACCTGCAAAAACATCATTCAATTCATCATTCATAATTGATAATTCATAATTCCTTTAAAGCCTCCAGCGCCAGACGATAGGAATCCAGCCCGAAACCGCAAATAACACCCCGACAGGCGCAAGCTATCATGGATACGTGACGGAACTCCTCACGAGTATGCACATTCGAGATATGAACCTCAATCACCGGAGAAGTGACCGAACGGATCGCATCTTGCAAGGCAATGGACGTATGGGTGTAAGCACCCGCATTCAGAATAATGCCGTCAACATCAAAACCTACTTGTTGTATCTTGTCGATCAACTCCCCTTCAATGTTGGATTGGAAGTAGTCTATCTGTACATCCGCATACCTTTTACGGAGTTCGGCAAGGCAGTCTTCAAATGTAACGCTGCCATAAATGGAAGGTTCACGCTTTCCCAACAGATTTATATTGGGGCCGTTAATAATTTGTATCCTCATAACACAATTTTTTATACCTTTGTCCACAGAGAACATTCTTTCAAGGTGCAAAGATACGAAAAAGTAATGAAAGTAAAAGAGAAATTAACGAATAAGGAAAAACAAGCGTTGATAATCAGGAAGTACCAACAATATCTCAAACTGGAAAAATCGCTTGCGCCCAACACATTCGACGCCTATATGACGGACTTACAGAAACTTCTGCACTTCCTGGAGGGAGAGAATATAGAGGTGGGCAACGTTACGCCGGATGATTTGCAACGTTTTGCAGCAGGCCTCCACGACATCGGCATCCATCCCCGTTCGCAAGCCCGCATACTCTCCGGCATCAAATCCTTTTTCCACTTCCTTACCGTTGCCGACTATTTGGAAACCGATCCAAGCGAGTTGTTGGAAGGCCCCAAAATAGGCTTCAAGATTCCGGAAGTACTCACCGTAGAAGAAATTGACAGAATCATCTCTGCCGTAGACATGGACAAGAAGGAAGGACAACGCAACCGGGCCATTCTGGAGACACTGTACAGTTGCGGACTGCGTGTCTCGGAGTTGTGCAACCTGAAACTCTCCGACCTCTACTTTGAAGAAGGATTCATTAAAGTGGAAGGCAAAGGCAGCAAGCAGCGCTTAGTCCCTATTTCACCGCGCGCAATCAAGGAAATAAAATATTGGCTCACAGACCGCAACCTGGGAAAAATCAAAAAAGGTTATGAAGACTACGTATTTCTGGCACGATGGGGAAACAACATCTCCCGCATCATGGTGTTTCACATGATTAAAGAGCTGGCAGAGAAAACCGGTATCACCAAAAACATCAGCCCGCACACATTCCGCCACTCCTTTGCCACCCACCTGCTGGAAGGCGGTGCCAACCTACGAGCCATTCAATGCATGCTGGGGCATGAGTCCATTGCCACCACAGAAATCTATACACATATCGACCGAAACATGCTCCGGAGTGAAATTATCGAACACCATCCGCGTAACATTAAATACCGAAAAGAACGCGGAATTTATTAAATTATAATAAATGTGATAGGAGTATTAACAAATTGCCAAGAGAATTAATATCTTTGCAAAGCTATATATATAGGAGTATAGCAACTAATTGTGAATGGACAAATTTCAATTACAAACAATTAATTTATATCTAAAATGACTAAAAAATTGTATCTGCCTTTGTTAGTGGCACTTGTTGCTGTATTGACATCATGCAGCAGCAAAATGGGTGAACTGTCTTCTGACTATTTCACAGTGACTCCGCAAGTATTGGAAGCCGTAGGCGGTAAGGTACCCGCTACAATTAACGGTAAATTCCCTGAAAAGTATTTCAAGAAAAAAGCCGTAGTAGAAGTAACTCCGGTTTTGAGATGGGAAGGCGGCGAAGCTAAAGGTCAACCTGCCGTATTCCAAGGCGAAAAAGTTGAAGGCAACGACCAGACTATCTCTTACAAAGCTGGTGGTAGCTACACAATGAAAACTTCTTTCGACTATGTTCCTGAAATGGCTAAATCCGAGCTGTACCTGGAATTCAAAGCTAAAGTCGGAAAAAAAGAAGTTACTATCCCTGCTGTTAAAGTAGCTGATGGTGTTATCTCTACTTCCGAATTAATCGGCCAGACTTTGGGCAGCGCTAACCCCGCTAACGGTGACGACGCTTTCCAACGTATCATCAAAGAAAAATATGATGCAAACATCATGTTCTTGATTCAACAGGCTAACGTTCGTGCAAGCGAATTGAAGACTGCTAAAGCATTCAACGAAGAAGTTAAGAACATCAACGAAGCTGCCAACAAGAAGATCAACAACATCGAGATTTCTGCATACGCTTCTCCTGATGGTGGTGTTAAGCTGAACACCGGTTTGGCTGAAAACCGTCAGAACAACACAGCTAAGATCATCAACAAGGACCTGAAGAAAGGTAAAATCGAAGCTGCCGTAGATACTAAGTACACTGCACAAGACTGGGAAGGCTTCCAGGAATTGGTTAGCAAATCCAACATCCAAGACAAAGAGTTGATCCTCCGCGTATTGTCAATGTACTCTGATCCTGAACAAAGAGAACAAGAAATCAAAAACATCTCTTCTGTATACAAGACTTTGGCTGAAGAAATCCTTCCGCAACTGCGTCGTTCTCGTTTGACTTTGAACTATGACGTAATTGGTAAGTCTGACGAAGAAATCGCAGCTTTGGCTGACAGCGATGCTAAGCAACTGAACATCGAAGAGCTGCTGTATGCAACTACTTTGACTAACGATCCTGCTAAGCAAGAAGCTATCTTCACTAAAGCTACTCAGATCTATCCGAATGACTATCGTGCATACAACAACCTCGGTAAGTTGGCTTATCAAGCCGGTAATCTTGACAAGGCTGAAGGATACTTCAAGAAATCTTTGTCTATCAAGGATTCTGCTGAAGCTAACATGAACATGGGTCTCATCGCTTTAACTAAGGGTGACAAAGCTGCTGCTGAATCTTACCTGGGTAAAGCTTCCGGCGCTAAAGAATTGAACGAAGCTCTGGGTAACCTGTATGTAGCTCAAGGTCAGTACGACAGAGCTGTAAACGCTTTCGGTGACACTAAGACTAACAGTGCAGCTTTGGCACAAATCCTGGCTAAGGACTATAACAAAGCTAAGAGCACATTGTCAAGCATTGCAAAACCGGACGCTTACACTGACTACCTGATGGCTGTTGTAGGTGCAAGAACCAACAACACTTCTATGGTAACTGAAAACCTGAAGAAAGCTGTTGCTAAAGATTCTTCATTAGCTAAGAAAGCTGCTTCTGATTTGGAATTCTCCAAATATTTCACGAATGCAGATTTTATGAATATCATCAAGTAATAAAGATTATAAGATGAAAAGAGATGCCCGGCATAGAAATATGTCGGGCATTTTTTTTTATTCACACCAAAAAGAACTACTTTCGCAGCAGTGTATCAGAAGAAATCCATATGAAGAATAGTTATTTTGTATATTTCCTACTTATTATACTGTCTGCCTGCAATGACAAAAAATCCGGTACAGCCAGCCTAAACGGGGAAATCAAAGGATTGGGCAATGACACCATATATATATATGGAGTGGATGAGATGTATGACCGTATGGATACGCTACTTGTTGAAAACGACAAATTTTCAAAAACAGTCTCTTTAGATACTTTGATAGCTGCCCGGCTACTGTTCAGCGACGGCACTCAATATCCTTTCTTCATGGATGAAGGCAACAAAATACAAATTAAAGGCTCTGCCGCAGAGCTCAACAGTCTGGAGATAAGCGGAAATACTCCCAATGAAGAATTCAGTGCTTTTCAAAAAGAGCTCAAAGGATTAGGAACACCTTCTGAAAAGGTATTAGAGGACAAAGCCGGCAAGTTCATCAATGAACATCATTCCTCCTTAGTCAGCATCTACCTGCTGGATAAATACTTCGTGCAAAAAGAAAAGCCGGATTATGCCCAAATCAAAAAGCTGACCGAGCATATGACAGGAGAGCTGAAAGACCGTCCCTATATTGATGAGTTGCTCAACCATATTCAGGAAGAAGAGAAAGCAGCCATTGGAAAAACAGCTCCCTACTTCCGTATTCCCAACCCTAAGGGCAAACAGATAAACCGTTCGAACTTCAAAGACCAATATTTATTGATACACTTTTGGGCTTCTTGGGATACGGTGAGCCGGGATAGCAATGCCGTCTACCGTAGAATCTACAAACAAGAACGAAAAAATAAGAAGTTTGCTCTTTTAGGAGTTTCTTTGGACATGAATAAAGACACTTGGCAAAAAGCAATCAAAGCAGATACTTTGGAGTGGGAACAAGTATGTGATTTTTCCGGCTGGAACGCAGAAATCGTAAAACAGCTTGCCATAAAAACCTTGCCTGCCAACATTCTGCTTAATCCTTTCGGCAAAATTGAAGGTAAAGACATGACAGAAGAAGCTATCAAAAAGAAACTGAAAGAGATAGAAAATACAGAGAAAGAAAAGCAGCAGAACAAGTCCAAAAAATAAATATAGCTTTTCCGCCCATTATTAATAATTTATAACTCATAATTTAACCTCGTGCTCATTAAAGTATTCGGAGCGGCTGTTCAAGGTATTGATGCAACCCTCATCACTATCGAAGTCAACAGTTCCAGAGGCTGTATGTTCTATCTTGTAGGTCTGCCAGATTCTGCCGTCAAGGAAAGTCACCAACGCATCATCTCTGCACTACAAGTAAATGGCTATCGGATGCCGACAAGCAATATTGTCATCAACATGGCTCCGGCAGATATCCGCAAAGAGGGTTCCGCTTATGACTTACCATTGGCTATCGGCATGTTAGGCGCCAGTGAAGTTATCCGCCCAGACAAGCTCAACCGCTACCTCTTAATGGGAGAGCTTAGTTTGGACGGCAGCCTGCAACCCATCAAGGGAGCATTACCCATTGCCATAAAAGCAAGAGAGCTTGGCTTTGAAGGCATTATCATTCCCAAGCAGAATACGCGGGAAGCCGCTGTGGTGAATAACCTGAAAGTTTATGGAGCCGGAAACCTGAAAGAAGTCATTGAATTCTTTAATGACAAACAGGAACTGGAGTTAGTCCATGTTGACACCCGCAAAGAGTTCTACACCCAGCAGAACAGTTTCGACTTGGATTTCTCCGATGTAAAAGGGCAGGAAAACGTAAAACGCGCATTGGAAGTAGCAGCCGCAGGCGGGCACAACATTCTGTTAGTAGGCGCTCCCGGCAGCGGAAAGTCCATGCTTGCAAAACGCCTTCCCTCCATTCTTCCACCACTATCATTAGGAGAAAGCCTTGAAACAACCAAGATACATTCCGTTGCAGGAAAACTGGGGGAGGGCAGCGGACTAATCTCTAAGCGCCCATTCCGCGACCCACACCATACAATCTCTACCACAGCCATGACAGGAGGCGGAAGCTTTCCGCAGCCGGGAGAGATAAGCCTGGCACATAACGGCGTTTTGTTTCTTGACGAGCTGCCGGAGTTTAATCGGAATGTACTTGAAGTATTACGCCAGCCTCTGGAGGATCGGAAAATCACAATCTCACGCGTGAAATGCAATGTAGAGTTTCCCACAAGTTTTACCCTCGTAGCATCCATGAACCCTTGCCCTTGCGGATACTACAACCATCCTACCAAAGCCTGCGTATGCAGTCCGGGACAAGTACAGAAATATCTGAATCGCATTTCGGGACCCTTACTCGACCGTATCGATAAATAACCGAAGATTTTGTAGTTTTAAATATTTTCTATATTTTCGTGTTTATAAGAACAAGAAGTATGGGAAAAGCCATTCTATTTATACGTGTATCTACAGAACAACAACATCTGGAGTCTCAGGAGGATACTCTCAAAAGGGCAGCTGTTGCCGATGGTTATAGGGAGGAGGACTTCATAATAATAGGCAAGAAAGAGAGTGCCATCAAATTGGACGAGGACAACCGCCAAGGACTGCAAGAGTTGAAAAAGCAGCTCTCCGAGGGAGATATAGACTGCATCTATATATTTGAACTATCCCGGCTCTCCAGAAAACCAATGGTGTTATATTCCATTCGTGACCAACTTCTGGATGCACGAGTCCAGTTAAAGTGTCTGAACCCCGCCTTCACCCTTCTTAACTCCGAACGTACCGGATTTGACAATACGGCTTCACTCATATTCTCATTGTTTGGAGCAATGGCCGAGCAAGAGATGATTGAGAAAAAGGAACGTTTCCGCCGTGGTAAACGAAGACTGGCAGAAGAGGGACGTTATAATGGCGGGAATATTCCTTTCGGATACAGGATTGACAAGGAACATAAAAATAAAATCGTTATCAACGATGAAGAGGCCAGACTAGTCAAAGAAATTTTTAATCTATATGAAAGCGGTATCTCACAGCCACAGCTAGCAAAGGAATATTATCGGAGAGGGGAAAGGAGACTTACCATTTCTCTCATAAATAATATCCTAAATAACGAAAGATATACGGGACGCAAACGATGCTACCGGGGCTCATCGTATGAGAGGGCATACCCCATTCTGGTCACTCCCGAACAATTCCAGCATTGTCGTGAAATAGCCAGAAAAAATAATACCACCGCCGACAAGACCCAAAACATATATTACGCAAATAGGCTAATAGTCTGCAAGGACTGTGGATGCTATTGGAGCGCTTCTGGTTCCAAAGTTTCCTACCACTGTTATGACGCTTTCAATACAATGAGGAAATATGACCATTACAAAACTCCCCAATGCCGAAATAGGAAAAGTATCAGTATCAATATCATGGACAGCCTACTATGGCATGTGGCAAAAGACGCAGAACTGGACTATATCATGAATGCGGCCTCTGAGGATAGGCAAAAATATGAGGAACGCATAAATGTTCTTGAACAAAAAATATCCTTTGTAAAGGTCAGGCTGGAAGACCTGGATAAAAAACGCGACAGAATAGTGGAGTCCTATATTGAAGGCGACCTGACCAAAGAGAAACGGGATGACAAGTTCCGTATACTGGACGAGAAGAGGAAGGAAATTCTTTTGGAACAGACATCATTCCGGAACGAGAGGGAACACCTTAAATTCCTATTGGAAGATATCAAACTGGAATATGATATTGACGATGTCTTAAAAATAACCGGACATATAGAAAGAACCATATCTCTGGAAGAAAAAATTGCCGGTATTAGCGATGACGGGGAACGCAGCAGGATAATCCACCGCCACATACAGGAAATAACCGTTGAAAACAGAGAAACAGAATATGAATTCGGGATAGGTAAAAGAAAGACGCCGACCCGTTTCATCACCATCAAGTTCTATAGCGGCGAAAAACAGTATTATCATTATCTGCCTAGTACAGGGAGAGGCGGTATAGTATTATTATCAACGTCAGACGGTCTCCCTATGGAAAAAATAAGGCTGGAATATCTCGACCGTTTTTGTGATGGGGGGAAAAGACGCCGGTATCAGGAGGCAAAGGAAAAAAAGCAGCAGGAAAGGAAAGCCAAATATCCAGACAATGAATACATATTGGGATATTCCGGTCTGGCCCGTTTTCTCAAGGTCGGAGTCTCGACAGCATACAGATGGACCGAGACCCTAGATGTACTGAAACCGGCGGTAGTTGATATATACAACAAACAGATCGTGGTTGATAAAAAGAAGTGTATAAAACTGCTCGCAGTAGCGGCAGAACATAATGTCTGGGCCAAAAAGATATTTAACAATGTAAACGACTTATATCATGAAGATGAAGACTATTGATACGAAGCCATTCAAGGAGATGCAAATCGACGTCTGGAGTTCCCTTATGGGTATGGAAGAAAGAGAGATAGCCGAAGTGTATGGTAAATATCTATCTCCTCAGGAGCTACAGACCCTTCAAGATATAGCAAAGGAAATAAAATGCATAGACTTTGGAAATAATAAAGGACGTATAGATTATCTTGATTTTAAACTGGTCGAGATAATGGCTACCTTAGCGGTCTCCTCCCCCGACTTTGAGAAGAAATATTTCAGAAGCGAAAATCCGGTGAATCATACTGATTTTTATAATCTTGGCTATCAGACAGCAGTTGACTTTATAGGCCTTGACAAGCACAGAGATTTCTTACTAGCTATGGTGGACGAGTTTGATACCGTATATCTCGGAAGGTTGATACAATATCAGGAAGGGGCAGATATCAGAATGTCACTGTCAGAGTGGGATTTCTATGACATACTCGAGGCGATGTCGCCCAGAGAAGTTTCCCAGCTCATGGAATTGCTCGGAGTTGACAGGAAGGCGAAACATAAACTGGAGAAATGCGTGTCTAAAAAGGAAATTGAGGCTTTTGTGAATATTCTCTCCTCATTATCCCCTACCGGATATGAAACGGCAGCCGCCACAACAAAGTTGTGGTACGAAATCACTCTTCTAAAAAAAGCCATTCCCAACCTATTAGAAGACACCGCCGATAATAGATGCATAACCGATACATTGTACTCTATAATAGAAGACAGACATGTCAATTCTGACAGCATGACTGTCGAGATGGTATATTCCATGGACGAAGAACCTATAGCCCCCTTCCAAATTGCAAGCTTAAACTACCATCTCATATATCAACGAATAAGTACATTATATGCAGTTCTGATTTTTCTCCATAACAATTTACAATATTGTAGTACCAATGTCGAATCGGTCAAGAGGATCAGGAGATGCATCTCCGTATGGGAATATGCAGAAGAACTGGAAAAATGGATACTGGAAGAAAAGATAGACCCGTTCGGATATGCAGACAGCGTAGAATCCCTAGAGAATTTTAAAAAGGAATTCTTGGCAGAACTGAACATTCCTAAGAGTATCGGGAAGGAAAAAAAATCCAATGAATATTTTTGTTATGCCAGTGGAAAAAAAGAAATAGATGAAGTGGAATGCCGCAAACTATACAAGGCTCTTGCAGATGAAAGATTATTAGAATGGAATGAAGAGACCTGTTTTTCCTTCATGTATAGGATGTGTCCCAGCTATACCCCTAAAAAAGACACCCCATCCCCAATCATTTGGCTGGGTACAACACGGGAATTATTCAACCTAATCTGGGAATACTATGAAGGCAGCACAAAAATATGGGAAAAAACAAGAAAATTCTTCCATAACATTAACGGAATCCCACCAAAAATCAATGGAGCAAAGAATCAAGCGATCAGTCCATCTGCCAGAATGCAAAGAATATTCGATAGTCTGAAATAACCTTCCATCCTAATAATAACATCGGCGAAGTACTTGTCATTACCATCCCATCCGTTAAAAGAAACAGGCAACCACCTATCTGCTCCAGATAGGTGGTTTTTTGTATCCCTAATTTCATAGTTTCATAGTTTTCATCACTTTTTCATAGAGGTTGATGTTTTTGGGGACAATTAATAATTTCGCCCACAGAATCAAAAAAACAAATGATTATAAGCATGGAAACAATTAACAAACAAGAATACATAGAATATCTGCAGAACCTTCTTGTAGCCAGTTATACCATGAAGCCAACCCCCTTCCGCAGCATGGAGGATGGATTGGAGGAAATAGCAACGAATCGGGGGCAAGACAAGAACCAAGCCAGAGCTGACGTGAGACAGATACTGAGCCTGAGAAAAGCTCTGATGAGATTTCTGAAAAAGATTGTGGAGGAAAGATTCCAGAATTCAGCAACGGATAAAAACTGACAAGACATGAGAACAAATAAGCATATGGACCGGAACAAAGGAAGCCCCAAAAGGTGACAGGCATAATGATGCGCCCTCATTTCCAAATCCAACAAAAGTTATAACTCAAAACATTCAAAAGAATATGAAAAAGATATATCGAAAAATTGTATTTAAGAACCTAGAACGCTCAAAAGATATCAAATATCTTGAACGTCTACCAGAGATTATCACCGGCTATTCACAATTAGGTGCATCATGGTCGGTATTCATCAGCATTGGTGTGTTCTTAACTACTTTAGGATATCTACGGAGAAAGAATCAATTAAAAAAACAGCTCGAGAATACCATTTATAAAAATGATATAGAACGTAACAAAAAAATTATAACTATAAAAATATAGCAGACATGAATAACAAAAAAGTAGCAGAATTTGGCATAGCAGCCATAGGACTTGTAGGTATAGGTGTATGGACTTATAACCGACTTATAAAAAAACATAAACAGCTTTTAGTAACACTTGCTGCAATCAACAAGATGCAAGGTAATGCGGAAGAGGCTGTGCCATCACAGGTTCCCCTCTCTACCAAACGTACCAGGACCAGAACAAAAGTTACCCGTGGTATGGTCAAAGAATGGGATATGATGGCGGGGAAAGGGATGCCCCACAGGGAAATCGCCACCATGTATGGCGTATCATTGGTAACCGTGGACCGTCATCTGGCGGATGTCAACAGAAGGCAGGCCGTCAAAACCATGAAGTCTCCGGTCTGTCTGACAGTTCCGACGGACGATGCGGTAATTAAACAAGATTTATCAATTAAAAAAAATCATATTAGTTATGAGTAGAAAAATATCACAAACAAGTGCCCCTTCCACCATTAAAGCGAGAGCGGGAATAGGACCGGGCGGAGTTAGGGGGAGCTATGAGGGTACCGTTTCATCTTTCTGGAAAATCGGTGGTCCCGTTGTCGGCATCACCGTTGCAGTCGGGCTGATCGTATTGCCCAAAATCAGGAAGAAGCTGGTAAAGGTCAAGATTGGCAACGAGATACTGAAAAGCGAACTCAAGAAGGATGAGGCACGCGAGAACAGCAGGATCAAAAAGGACGAGGCGGAACAGCAGTGCGACCTTGATATCCGGAAAGCAAAAAGGGCTTAGCCAGGTAAAGATTGACGAGACGCGTGCTCTGCTTGGAATTCGCCGGGAGCTCGATCCAATGGGGAAAAATATGGGGCAAGGGCAGAACCCGCACGAAGAGACCAGTCTTGAAAAATGGTTGCAATGGTTCAATCGGGAATTCCCCATGCCGTGCCACTCCGCCATCCCCCACATCAGTACCATTCTTGACGGCTGTCCTGAAGGTTTCAGGCCTGCCATGCTCTTCCATCTGCTCGGTGGCTACGGTGCGCTGGCTTTCTCAAATGTACGGGCAAGATATCTGGACGGACGGTGTCATTCACCCAGCTTGCAGGTGATTATCGAGGGTGGGCAGGGTTCCGGAAAGAGTGTGTTCAAGGACGTGTATGAACAGGACCTCTTTCAAAGAGTGGTCATGGATAACAGGCTAAAATCGAGAACCGGCAGGACAGACCGGATTGTCCAGATAGTGGGTACCGACATTTCAAAGTCAAGGCTGATGGAGGTCATCGCCAACAGCCGGGGTCTTTCCCTCTATGCGATGGAAACGGAGATCGACACCATACGGAAATCCGCTTCGAAAGGTGGCGGACTCTCGAGTGACCTGCTACGCAAGGCATTCTCCGGTGAGACTGTCTCCCTGGACAACAAGCATACCCGTGATGACTGTCGTGGTGATTTTTCTGTTCGTTTGAACTATACCTTTACTGGTACTCCAGGAGCTGTCGGACGCTTCTTTACGGATGAGGACTACGAGAACGGTACCGCATCCCGTATCTGCTTCTGCGCGATTCCCGAACAGGACCGTTCAATTCCCGAGTTCGATCTGCCGGAGGGTGAGGAACTGGAAAGGATGTGCGACCAGTTAGGGGAATGGCGGGAGAAATACTGCCTCAAGACTGCGGAGGATGGCACAGACATTCCCGCCGACGAGTATCTTACCGACCTCTCCTATGTACATGGCCCGCTGGACAACTGGATCGGAGAACAGAAGAAGGCTGATGACAGGATGAGGAGAATAGTCTCCCCCCGTATGGCCACCATTGCCTTCCATGCCGCCATCGTACTGCACATGCTTGCCGGAGAGCCGGGAGAGGACAATCCGAAGATGCGCAAGGCAGTCTGCAAACTGACCATATACATTGCCAACCACTGCATGGAACGTTTCCTTCACAAATACTATAAGGGAGCATATCCGGAGATGGAGAAAATGGCCGACTTACCCCAAAAACGTAAGCTGACGGACGAGGAGATCGAATGCTGGTATCCTCTATGGCATACTCCCGGTGAGGACGGCCAGCCGTTGGGATACGGGAGGATAGCAAAGCTGATCGGAGTGGACCGGGACAGCGTAAAAAATGCTTTCAAAAGATATGAGAGAAGAAACGGTTTGAGATGATATATTCTAAGGAGGACATACGAAAGGTGCCCTCCTTTTTTTCTTTTTTTAGGAGGGTAAATATCATTTGCAGGTGGGTAAACGTTCAAAATTCGGCTCCTCGGAAAAAACAATATAATACGAATTTCTAAATTGGATATCAATTTATTAACCGGTGAAAAACTATCTATCCTTAGAGTGTGTAAAACGCTACCCACCTATACATGATATAAATATAGCGAAAAAGACTGACTTATCATGCCTCACAGAACGGGCATAGTATTATATGATATATAAAATATCTTACATTATTCCATCCCCCAAGTAGCCATATAACCAACACTTCATCCCAAATCCGTACGGGTAATGATAAATGAAGTGGATGAGTGGCCAATACAGAGTCCGGTTACCGGATTAGTTCCCATACTGATACTGAGATAACCCTTCTACCAATGATGAACCGACAGCAAACTACCTCTTATACTTCATCTCTTCTTCATAACTAACGGCCCGCTGTATTAAGTATTAGTCAGAGCGGCAAAAGAGTCATAATATCCTTACCGGCTGAATGATAATATCCCTTCAGTTTCATACCTTAATACTCCACAATGCGAGGGAGATGAACGGGCAATAGATAAACGTGCCTGGCGTATGTGGAGAGAGTTTTATATTTCCTCCACCTGTTTTCCGGCACTGTCATTGGTTTGCCCGTCGATTATAGCTGTGAAGTAACCATATCAGTTCTTCAATATTACTCTTTCATTCCATTCACCGGGGCAAGGACTATCTGGCAATATTAACGGGAAACATATACAGCTTGGTTTAAACCGGATCTATTGTAAGGGCTATGGGAGTGGTTTATCGGATTCCTGCTTATACTGATACACTTTTGCCCATACTTCCTAAAACAATTATGTATAGGACAAATGAGAAGTTGAAACAATGTATAAGTACTCCAATTCAGCTATGGGGGGGAAAGGTTCATCATTCATACATTATCCAAACGGTGAGATACAAGAGTTAACTGGAAGCCCATTGTATCATACTGCTACTATAATTAATAGTAATATCCACTCAGGCGGCGTGAGCCTACAACAAACGAAAGAAGAAAGATATACAATAATTTCATGCAACTTTTTTTCTTAAAATGAGAGATTTTACTTAAAAGGAATAGATTGCATAAGGAAAAATATTGATAGCGTTCCGTTTACCCTTTCAATGATGATTTGGGAACTGGAAAAATTGATAATACGGAAAAAGTGTATTATTGCCAAACTTGCCACTTATTCTTCCGGCTGTATATTCCCAAAAAACAGCAAGAGAATTGGGATTTTATTCATTCTAGCCAAGGTATGATTGCAATAAATGAAAATATAGTAAATCGGACAATGCAATCTTTCTGTATAACCAAATCACTGTCGGATGAGTTAACGGTACGCATCATTTTTTTTCTCTATAAAACCTATTCTATTTAAGTAATTTCCCCATTTTTGAGAAAAAAAGTTGATTTTAGGATATAATATATTTCCTTTTCTTTCGTTTGTTGTAGGCTCACGCCGCCTGAGTGGATATCATAATAGAAGTTCATATAGTCATCATATAATCTGCCTGCGGTTGACTCACGAACAACAGATTGGGTTGAGTTACTTTCTCTTGTCTGGATCATATTATTGGCAGTGATATTAAACTTACAATCCACACCATAATACAGGGGAGGGCAAATTCAAGGGAGACAAATGACTGTTCATCCAGCAATTTGTTATTATACAAACAACTAAAAAAATGAAGACGGGTATTATAATTTGTCCTCCTCTTCTATATCCGGGTAAGTTGGTTATTGTTCTTTTTATATACTCCTATGATGGTAAACCGACTATATGCCATACATCACCGGGCAGGAATGGAGTGCCTATGATTTATCGGGAGAAGGCTTGTATATTACCTCCCGTTATTATTCAGGCACTCTTTACTGTTACCCGTTCTCATTTATATTCTCTTTTTTAATTGATTATTATTTCTTTTATTAGGCATAAAGTTAGGGCATCAAGAAGAAGATGGTCATACACAAATCATGGGTAAAAAAGTGAAAACGGCAGAATCGTATCTTTTCAATAGCAATACACCCCATTGCAAGCAGTTACAATGGGACGCATGTACTTTGAAGTATTACTTTTTATAACTGTTTACGCAGTTTCTTCACCGCATTTTCCAGTGATTCCGTCGGCTCTATGATATTGTAGTCCTTCCAGTAATCCTCGTTCCAGTATTCCTTCACCACGTCGTAGAATATCTGTTTGGACTTGAAGGCATCACGACGGGCAATGACACGTTCCGGATATTCCTCACGCTCCACTACCACCATTTCGGAACGGGCGGTGTAAGAAGACGAGAAGAGACGGCGTTTCCAGTCACACTTGAAACGGATTTCATTACGGATGTAATTCAGGCAAGTCTCTTTACCCTGTTGGCGATAGGTAATGAGGAAGTTCACCTCCTGCGGACGGGAAACGCAATCCGGCAGGTTTCTTGTGAAGTACGGCAGCAATCGCTTTCTCACGATCGGACAGATCAAGGGAAAACTCCGCACGGGTAAAAGCAAGTTTTTCACGGTCGATGAAGACCTTACCCTTGAATAACGCATATCCGAGACGGACACGAGGACGAAAACTGATGACGTATTGCACCCGATCATCCAACAAGGCAGACGGTTCCTGTGTAAAAGTGTAGTATTCCAAAGTTTGTTGTTCAAACAACGCATCGGCATTTTTCACCACATCCAGGTAGAGGGACAAATTGGGGCCACCAACTACTTTTACCGCCAGCGTGTCTGATTGCTTTTGACTCAAAAGACGGCGTGCCTTGGAGAGTTGCACCATGTCTCGTTCTGTGGTGCGCCAGACGTAGGAGGTCTTGTACACATCCATCATGGCTTCGGAGATACCGATGTAGCGCTGGCCTTTCTGCACGGTTTCCCGATAGAACGCACTCATCATGTTTTCGGCAGAGGGATTTTTCTTCAAAGCCTCTTCTACTATACGGCGGGCATCACCACCATAGATTACGACTTCATCCAATTGTCGGGCAACCGGTGTCATCCAAATGGTTGCAGTAAGGTCGGCACTTCCTTCAGGTGCCGTAGCGGAAAACCGCGTGTTTTGATAGCCTATATGCGATAATTCCAACTGGGGAGCAGATTGTAAATTAGGAATTTTCAGAGAGAAAATACCTTCGGCATTGGTTACTGTACCGATGGACGTACCAGCGAGTGCTACCGTTACATTCTCCAGTTTCTTACGAGTTTCCCGGTCACGAACAGTACCCGTGACAGTGAGTTCAGTTTTCCCTGCCTCCGTCGACTCTTGCGCGACAGCGGGAACAATGGTAGTACATTCTAAGATGAACATCCCGGACATAATAATAAATTGTAAACAGCTTTCATTTAAGCAATTCGTTTTTTATACAACAATCATAATTCTCTTTTATTTATCATTCTCCAATATATGTATGTTAGGCAACCATTCTCCTATTTCCTGCCGTACTGTTTTCAAATATAGTTATAAATTGGTTAAAAATCAACACCCAATTCCAAATAGGTTGATATCATTTCTTTTCAATTTCTGTAATGGCCAGATAGACAGATTTTTTCAGTGCATCATCATTTGGAAATGATAGCTTGTTTTTGGTGTACTTTCTAATTTTCCCATTCAGATTTTCAATAAGATTGGTTGTATATATGATCTTTCTAATTTCCACAAGGAAGTCAAAGAATACGGTTAATTCTTCCCAGTTATTTCTCCATGAGTGTATTGCATAAGGATATTTACTTCCCCACTTTTGCTCAAAGTTATCTAACTCCATTTTTGCAGCTTCTTCCATGGGTGCATTATAGATGTTCTTCAAGTCGGAAGTGAACTCTTTCTTTTTTTTCCAAACCACATACCGATAAGAGTTTCTGATTTGATATACCACACATATTTGAGTGGTAAAGGAGGGAAACACATTCTTGATGGTTTCTGTAATCCATTCAGATTATCAGTAACCGTAATTAGTATATCTTCTACGCCACAAGCTTTGAGATCTGCTAATATGCCCGTCCAGAAAGCAGCACTCTCATTTTTACCAACCCACATACCCAATACCTCTTTCACGCCGTCCTTATTCAGACCTACGCATAAATAAACGGTCTTGTTGATAACTTTACCATTTTCCCTAACCTTGAAACGATACCATCCAGACATCATGTATAAGCTCTCCAGGGGATGATTCTACTACTCTGAGGTAGCCTAGCTAACCTTATTGGTGATAATAGAGATAGCAGATGTGGAGAGGTTAATGCCATATATTTCCTGCATTTCCGATTCAATGTCGGATACACTCATACCTTGACATAAAGAGAAATAACAAGACTTTCAATAGATAAGTCAAGGGATTGATGCTTAGGAACTACAATAGGCTTAAATCACCTTTCCTATCACGAGGGAACCTGAATAACAGATTTACCCATCTCGGTTTGAATCCGCTTCTTATAGTTGCCATTGCATGAGTTGCCACTATGATCTCCTTGATTGGAGTGTTTCTCATAACCTAAATGGTTATCCATCTCTGCTTCCAGCATTTGTTCATAAACACGAGTATGAAGCTCTTTCATGAAAGCAGTAACATCTTCGCCAGTCTTAAACTGGACAGAAACGCTTTACTTAAAAATTCTTTGGGAATGTCCATAAAATCTGATTTTTACAAAGTTAATATATAAATAAAAAACTACGAGAAAAATCCCGTAGTTTTCTATTTACACAATCTAATGGATAGTCCCAAAAATAAGGAGACTGAACTTAATGGCTGGTCTCCTTATTTCTTTACCGGATAATGTTTAACCAGTCTAATTTTTCGGAGCCACCTCAAAAAAGAGACACCTTCTTTTGTTATATCATATTTATTTTGATTTGTTGATTTTCATAAATATTTTTACAAACACTTTTGTAGTGTAATACTATTTTCATAGTAGTTCGCGTTCACCTATGTAAAGCCTATTTAACAGTCACCTCTAATTTACCAGCTGTAAGTCCTTCAGCCTCAGCCATCAAAGTTATTGTACCTGTACTTTTATTCATAAGAGGACGCAAGATTATCAATGCCTTACCGCAGTAACTTTTGCATATAGGACTGTTGAAACTTTCTTGATCGTTGGGGCATGAGTTACCTGAACCTGCTATTTCTCCAGCTCCAGATACAGACAATTTGATAGGAATATTGGCACTGGGAATAAGATTTCCTTGACAGTCAACAACCTCAACAGTTACATAAGCCAAATCATTTCGATCATTGCGAATTTGTGCTCTATCTACCGTAAGTTTCACTTTGGTAGGCTTACCTACGGTCTTAAACTCTTTGCTGGCAACCACAATTCCATTCTCTAACGCCACGGCACGCAATACACCTGCCTCATAGGGTACTTTAAATGTGGCAATATGTTTCACACTGTGACCTGCCACCTGTTCACCAATCACCTTACCATTAAGTTCAAGGCGCACAACAGGGTAACTTGAGAAAACTCTCACATCTAGAACTTTACCTTCATGACCGTTCCAACTCCAACTCTGATGCTCTTGAGGCCACCCCCAATAGCTTACTCTCTCGCGTGCACCTTCCTCAGGAGCAGGTTCATGTACAGCCATCTCCAATTTGCTGTCACCCCAAACTACATCTTTATAATACATTTGAGGTTTCTTGAAACCACATAAATCAATGTCACCACTATTATTTACAAACCAAGGCCAAGTTCTAAGCATACCGCCGCCAAATTGTGCATTACCCTTACCTTGTTTACTTGTTCCACCAATCCAACTTGCATTACCTACCCCGTTCTCTCCCAAGTGATCCATACCTGTCCAAACGAACTCACCTACAACCCATGGATTATTGGCAATCTGATTCCAGTTATCATAAGCTTCATTGGGGTAGGTCTCAGTGGATAACATCACACGTTCGGGAAATGCTGCATGATCTGCGTTATATTGCCTCCAATTGTAATTATAACAAGCTACGTCTAAAGCAGCAAATGCCTCAGCAGTAACTGCCCAATCAGTATTAGGGTGATCCCAGAAAGTACATATACCCTCCGATACTGGACGTGAGGTATCAAATTTCTTCACTTCGGCCACAAGCAGCTTTCTCAAAGCATGGCCCGATGGTGCTACACGTTCATTAATCTCGTTACCGATACTCCAAATAATTACTGAAGGATGATTACGATCACGCATAACGATTGACGCTAAGTCTGAAGGCCACCATTCATCGAAATAGAGATGGTAATCATGCGGGTTTTTCTTGCGCTGCCACATATCAAACAATTCGTCAATAACCACTATACCAACACGATCACAAGCGTCTAAGAATTGCTGTGAAGGGGGATTATGTGCCGTTCTTACAGCATTATAACCGTATGCTTTTAATAATTCCACTTTACGCTCTTCGGCACGATCAATTGTCGCCGACCCCAAAAAACCGTTATCGTGGTGTAAACAGCCACCCTTAAGTAATACGCTTACGCCATTCAACAAGAAACCCTCTTGAGCATTGAATTCAATGGTACGGATACCAAATGTAGTGGTTACATTGTCAGTTTCTTTACCATTTACCCAAACAGTCACTTTAATCTTATACAAGTTAGGAGTCTCAAGCGACCATAAAGCCGGTCGTGCAATGGTTATAGTCTGTACAAATTCACTACTACCTTTAGCAACGTTTTTTATCGGTGTCTCAACAGTTTGCACCACCTCATCTGTAGGCGAACATATAGTCATACTGAGTTTTACATTTGCACTCATTTTTGACTGGTTATCCAATGTCGAAGCCACCTTTATTACAGCCATATCATCTATTATATTCTCGGTAGTCACATATACACCATTATGTGCAATATGAATAGGTTGCGTACGAATCAGATGTACATGCCGGTATATACCTGAACCACTATACCAACGCGAATTCTTACCTTCGTTACGAACTTTAACGGCAATTACGTTCTTCTCTCCTGCAGGTTTCAAGAATTTCGTAATATCATAATGGAATGCTGAATAACCGTAAGGATGAACACCAACCTTCTTGCCATTTATCCATACTTCACTATTCATGTAAACACCATCGAAATTGATAATTGTATTAGTATAATTGGCATTGCTGTCCAGCGTAAATGTTTTACGATACCAACTCGTACCACCGATAGTGTAAGCAGTGGCCGTTGTACCTATACTGCTTTTGTCAAAAGGTCCTACAACTTCATCTGGTTTCTGATTGGGTAATGCCTCGATACTCCAATCGTGAGGCAGATCAATAGTACGCCATTTCAGATCTTTGAAAGAACTTTTCTCTGCCCCTTTGATGTCACCTTTGTGGAACTTCCAACCATCATCAAATAACTGTTCCAAGCGTGATTGCGCATAGCTACATGTAAAAGTTGCTATGAAAAAAAATGCTATGAAAATCTTTTTTGTCATATCTTTGATAAAATTAGTAATTAATACAAGTCTATAGTTGGCTTACAGATTTAATAAATAGATATAGATCAGCATTGTATAGCCAACTTTCCAAAAGTATGTACTAACAGCCTTTTGACAGTCCTAATCTTTTACCTTTTTTTGAATTTTGTTTTTTATTCAGTCAGTTGAAAAGAATTCGATAGATGCCTGATTTTGGAGATAACCTTCGAAAACAAATCTCTGACATTTTTTCCTTTGCTTGAGTACTTATGATTCATTTTTACTTTTGAATATAATTATTTTCAAAGCGTATGGTGTGGTCAGCATCTTCAAAAAGGCATTGTTCCTACTTCTGTGCTGTCTACCATATACAGTTTTATACCATAATAACACTGTTCTTGGCAGAGCCTCCTCCCCCTAGATTATATCTATGGTTCTCGATTTTTACCCTTACAGATAGCAATCAACATAGAATCATAATGGAAATGAACGAATCATAATTTTGGAGCTGAATGATTGTATCATGGCTACCACCAACACCTTAAATGCCTATAGATTATATTAAATAATTGGCTAATAAATAATTAGGACTATAACATTAAGCGTTCTTTGGTAAAAATTATATATCCTTGATGCCAAAGTATCTCTGAGAATTACCGCAGAATAGATAGATAATAAGAATCTTCTCATCTGTAAATTCTAGATGAGAATTATTGTTAAATCTATAGCAGTAAAAACACAGAGAAAACTTATAGACATCATAGATATGCACATATAAACTAATTAATTTTAACTTCACTTGAAGACCATAATTAGAAAACAAATAAATCTAATATACAGGTTTTCAACTGTATTACAAAGCAAATAGAATAAATTAACTAAATTATAACATTTTGAGCCATAAATTAGAGTTGATTTCTCAACTCTAATTTACATAATTTTTATTTAAATCGCCAAAACCTACTGTTGATATTTTATACCTATTGTTCTGCTGGGGTATCTGCTACAAGAGGCCAATATGGGTTTTGATACAAAGGAGATAATTCTATATCAACATGGTCAAGAGCGGTCAATAAGAATTGCTTAATAGGTAACGGTTCTAGATAATGAGCCATCATCCAATGTAATCCATTCCGATACAAATTAGATTGTTCCTGAATATTTTCATAAGCAATGATATATTGCCCACGCGATGGAGATGTAACAAAAGCATCCTTACCGCCGTCATAATCGGCAGGTTTAAGATCATATTCATTTTGCATCACATCCCACAAGCGGAACCCCTCTACATGGTAAGGTTCTTTACACATTTGTTCCAAAGAGCGCCAACGAATTAAATCCATCCAACGCAAGCCTTCAGCCATTAATTCACAACGACGTTCTCTACGGATATTATATAATGTAACATCTGTTAATAGCTTTCCAGCAGTATAAGCTCCCCAATCAGCTTTTTCCTTGTCCATTGATGTATAGGTATTGGTAATTAGCGGATCAGTAGCGGTACCGACAAACCCTGCAGTTTCACGAATTAACTTCCAATATTCTAGTATATGTCCGGACTGAATATTCTTTGTTAACATATATTCAGCCTCTATATAGTTCAGTAAAGCCTCGGTTGCTCTGAAAACAATAGAACCTGTATAACTTTTCCATTGATCACATCTTGCTTTATCAAATGATCCTCCTTTCCTAATCCGATATCCAGTCAAGGAACGGTTTACTGTTCCATCGCCAACATTAAGCGGAGGATAGGCTTCATCTTTGCGGGCATGATCGGCAGGATAATCTTCATTAATAAAATAATTAATCTGCCCTGGTTGTTTCATGAAAGCTATCAACCTAGGATCTCGGTTTGATCGAGCCTTAGCGATAGTTTGATCATCATATGGGATTGAAGAATTATAAATTGGTCTTCCATCTTCCATTAAGAAACAGTCAACTAAACTTCTGGTAACATCGTATCCACCCTGTACAATCACCTCCAGATGATTTGTAATTCCTAAGCCTTTATTGTATTCTCTCCAAAGAAGAATATCCGGATAAGTACTCATATCATCATCTCCAAACATATAGAAATAGTCATTTATATCACTTACTTTTTGAGGAGTAATACCCGTATTCTTAGTTAGACTATGTTTGTATTTTTGGGCAACTAATTCAGCTGCTTCTACAGCTTTCTGAAAAAAGAATTGGGCTTCTTTATCAATATCGCCTGCTGGAAACTTATAATCTTTATTCTACTCTTTGACAGCACCAGGCCATCCTTTCCCATTTGGAACAAATGGAGTATCCTTGAAATTTGTCAACCATGAGCCTTCAAATAAAGCAACACGAGACTTCATCAGATAGGCACAATCTTGAGATATACGTGTATGACGAGGTTCAAAGTTTGGAGTCATATATTCTGCTGCTAAATCCAAATCCTTAAGAATAAATCGGGCTACTTCGTTACGGGGGGAGCGTTTGTTTGCTTCGATCAAGGCAGTTTCATCATTATCAATGGCTTGTGTCAATATAGGCAAATCACCCCATTTTTGCAACATGGAAAAATATGCACAAGCACGAAGAAAGAATAATTCTCCTATGTACTGTTTCAAGTAAGTCTCATTACCACTTATTTTCCCATTTTCATAATTATCCATTATGATATTTATTCCATAATTGATATTGCGGATTTTGGTCCACGACCAGGAACTATTTTCCATCGAAACTTTCCACTGTCCAGTATTATCATATTTGTTTCCTGGAGTCTCAGTAGCCGGTTGATTATCCGTATTCTTATCTATTTCGAAAGTACTGCTATTTGACCCATGTGTAACTAATACATCGGTATATAATTGATTGGTAAATTCCTCCACTTGACTTACAGTCTGATAATAATTTTCTGGAGTAATTTGAGACATTGGCTCCATATCTAAAAAATCATTACAAGATGCGAAAAGGGCAATTAATCCCACTGATAGAGCAATATTAAAGATTTGTTTTTTCATAAGTCGATAATTAAAAAGTTAAACTTAACCCACATGATAGGGTTCTTGATAGGGGATACGCATTACCTCCACTACCACCAGAAACTGTTTCTGGGTCGAACTGTTCAGCTAGTTTCGTTCCTGTCCACAGATTCTCTCCTGATACATAAACTCGAAGATTCTGCACACCAATTTTGTTCAAAACTTTTTGAGGCAATGAGTAACCAAGTTGCAAATTTTTTAGCCGGATGTAAGCTGCATTTTGTAAATAGCCTTTTGACATTGATAATTTTTGCATTCCATCCAAGACTTGGACGTGGAAGATATGCATTTGTATTTTCTGATAGGAAACCGTTCTTAACTGACCAAGAGTCTTCATTCCGAAAATAATCTGCCACATCGGTAATGCCTTCAGCCCACCATACATCATTTCCTCCTCCAAAGAAAAATGGGCTTCCTTGCCAATAATCACGTTTCATAATGCCTTGAAAAAATGCACGTATATCAAATCCTTTCCAATTTGCAGTCAAGTCTATACCGAAATGATATCGTGGAGTACTATTTCCTATTACGGTCAAATCACCATGATCGCTCAATGTCTTGGAACCGGCTGAAATTCTTTTATCATTGTTTTTATCTTTATACATCACATCACCAGCTGCCCAGTTACTCCCTATTGAACTTTGGTCAACATTAGCTAAATGTTCCTGCATTTCTTCGTCTGATCTTGCTATCCCATAAGTTTCATATCCCCAGATTTCATTTGTATAGCGACCTGCAATATAAGATTCAATTAATCCTGTCGGATTATTAGGGTATTTAGTTATTTTAGTACGAGAGTCTGACAATAAGAAAGTGGCACTATAAGAAAGCCCGTTGCTCAATCGATCTTGCCAACCTATATTCAGCTCCCATCCAGAAGTACGTAAGTTTGTATTATTTGTAACAGGAACGTCAGTGCCTAATATTGCTGGTAACTCAGGAGATTTTCCTACCATATTATTGGTATTTCGCACAAAATAATCGAATGATCCTGTCAAGCGATTATTAAACAACGCCCAGTCAAGTCCGATATTATATGTTTCAACTGTTTCCCAAGTCAATTCAGTTGAGACCAAAGATGGAGCGGAAGATGTATTAGGTTTGATACCGTTTTGTAACCATGTCCCTCCTGCTATATTTAGCTTAATTGTTTGATAAGTTTGATACCAATTATTTGTATTTTGATTTCCTAAAGTTCCATATGAAGCGCGCAACTTTAACATACCTACAACATCTTGCAATGGTATAAAAAATTCTTCGCGTGCAATATTCCATCCTAAAGAGAACGAAGGGAAAAGCTTCCAACGATTATTTTTACGAAATCGAGAAGACCCATCATACCTTAAATTACCTTCAAATAGATATTTCCCTTCAAAATCATAATTCAATCGTCCAAAAAAGCCAACTAATCCCCATTCTGATCGTTGTCCTCCTACTGTTGGAGAAACGACACTTCCGTTAGAACCTAACCCTGTTGTCAAATCAACTTCTGGTTTAGAGTTTAGTATTATTCCATCACGATATAAATTATGAGTTTGTCGCTTAAAATCTTCTATTTGTGAACCAACTAAAACATGTAAATTATGCTTCTCTTTGAATGAGTGAGTATATTCACTATAGACTTCAAAATTATAATAATTTTCTTTTGAAATATCTTCTCCTATTCCAGAAGTTAAATCAGAACTATACGGTTCCCCATTTATATCATGATTGTATATAGCAAATTGCTGAGAACGATTAAATACATTATTAATACGATAATTAAAGTTAATGTGTGTTACCCAATTTTTTATCGGTTCAATCATAAATCCTACCTGCTGATACAGATTGTCGGTTTGTCGCATCTTGCTTCCTTGCTCTGCTAATTTAAGAGGAACAGACGGAGCATTGAAATAATAGCCATTACGATCATAAAGTGGAATATTGGGCCATGAAGACCTTCCTACAAGTTCATAATATTCCCAATTGTCCATAAAAAAAGGATGTTCATAATCTTGACGAGTAAATCTCGTAGAAAGATTTAGCTTTAACCAATCAGTCAGAGTTATGTTCAACTTGGTTGTAGTATTATAACGTTTTAAATCATCATTTCCAATTTTCATAAAACCATCCTGATGCATGTAATTAAAAGAGACATAATAGTTTATTCTATCATTCCCACCACTTGCACTGAAATTGTGTTCTTGATTAAATGTAGTACCTTTATATATTTCATCGAAAATATTAACATTATCTATTCCGTTTGCATAGCCATCTAACCATTGTCCGTTTACATCAGGATCAATTGCATAAATTATGGTTCCATCGACTTTTCTTCTTTGTCCAGGACCGCAAGGTACAGCATTCATATAATCTTCCATCCTGTTTACATGATCTAAAACGAACTGTGGAGATCTGCCCGAATTTGTCATTGCATCATTTAAAAAACTGGCAAAATTTACAGAATTCATCATTTTCATCATCTTTATAGGTGAAGCCCAGCGAAAACTGTTATTATAATTGATAGAAATTTTGTCTTTACTTCCAGTTTTAGTAGTAATAAGAATAACTCCAAAGGGGGCACGTGAACCATAAATGGAAGAAGATGCGGCATCTTTCAATACAGAAACAGAAGCTATATCTTGAGGATTTATCATATTTAAGTCTCCTTCCATACCATCAATTAGAATTAAAGGGCTTCCACTTGATCCTTCGCCAATAGTTCCTGTACCACGAATATTAATAGTAGGGGTGTCACCTAATGTTCCGTTGGTTTGAGTTATCTGTAATCCAGGAACCAATCCTTGCAATGCTTGAGTTGCATTTAAGACTGGGCGTTCTTTTAAACTTTCTGCATCAGCAAGTCCAACTGCACCAGTCAAATTTACTTTTTTCTGTGTTCCAAATCCTACCACTACAATTTCCTCCAGCAGTCCAGTATCTTCTTTTAAGGTAATATTGACAGCTTTTCTACCAGCAATTTGCACTTCTTGGGTGACATACCCTACATAGGAAATAATTAACGTTGCAGTTGATGATGCTTCTACTTTAAAATTTCCATCGAGATCCGTTATCGTACCGTTAGTAGTACCTTTTACCATAACACTTGCTCCAATCATAGGTTCACCAATCGAACTGGAAACTCTTCCAGATATAATGTCAGTGTTTTGTGCATAAATCATATTAGTTGTAATTGCTAGTATTAAAAGAAAAAGTATACTAATACGTTTGGCAAACAATTTTATTTCCATAAATTTAAGTATTATTTTTTGATTTTGTTTTGTGTTTATATACATAGTATAATGAAAATAGATCAGTAAATTATTTACTTTTGTGCAAATTCAGTGATGTTTCATAGGCATTTTGTTTTTTATCCAACATTTATTATAATAAAATGCATTTTATATTTAAACAGCTGGTCAAATATATACATATTATAAATCATGTAAACATTAACCTCATTCAATTATTAACGTAAAGCATTACGTTGTTTTTAACAATATTTAATCATTGTAATTTCATACCCTTGTATTTTTCCCTTTTTCAGATTACTTCAATCATTCACCCTTGAAGACTTCTCCGAACGTTTTATATGATAACCCGATTAAGAGTTCAGTAATGATTTGAAGGGCTTTTTATCTTGGTATAGAATCAAGAAGCTCTTCTTTATGTTTCCAAGTTAAAGTCTGATCGTATTTCATTCTTTTCCAATATTATTACTATTCGATGATAAATCCAAAAGTAAATTGGAATGAATAGAGAATGATTGATCACAGGTATTTTCTTTCTCTTCCATACCTCAAGATAAATTACCCCATCATGCCACTTTGATGTTACCCTTCGAGCGGGCGATCCATGAAGAATACGCCATGAACCATCAGGAACAGTAAAATAATCCCCTTACACCCCAGAAACTATAATAAAAATTCTCACATACTTCTTCTGGTTGTGCATTATATTTTCACCATCAAAAGCATATCGCAAAGTCAACCAAAGGCAGGTTATATAATAATCTATACTCTAACACTATATCATAATAACCAATCATATAACCTGCCTACGGTTGACTATCGACAGGAACTTAGCGGATACATCATCTTCATTTATGGCTATTGTCCGGAGATTAAAGTGGAAGTGGGAAATATGCATTGCCGGCTAAATCATACACTGTCTTCTGCGTATTCGGTAAGAGGGGGATATAAATGGGTGTATACAATTTCTATCCCTATCAGCAACCATAACCAACTTTGCTATATAAACAGTAAAAGGATATTCAAGGGGCAAAAAGAACAAAGTGCCAAAGACTACCGGGAGATGATATACGGCTTTTCTCCCGGGTTTTACAGGCACTGATCTTTCCTGCCCTCCACTATGCAGAAAAAAAATAGAAACATCCTGTCTCTATCTGATTGTAACGTTACTCCAGAATACCCGTACAATACCATCAAAGGTTATGAAGGGAGTATTGTGATGATATTGGTAACTTTAGGCTGCATACCATCGGACGAGGTATCATACAATTTTTTTATGTCACTTGTTCCGTATTGGGTGAGTAAACAGAATGCATCAATATTTTTCCTTATACAATCTATTTCTTTTAAGTAATATTACTCATTTCAGGAAAAAAAGTTGCATTCCGTCATCATATTTTATTTCTTCTTTCGTTTGTTGTAGGCTAACGCCGCCTGAGTGGGTATTATAATAAAATATGCAGTATATGTATAATTAACTTGCCTTCGGTTAACTCACAAGATGTTATTTTACAATATTTTTTACCTGTATCCTTGACATATGGATTCTTTATTGGCTTTGATGAAATTTTAAAGGAGAGCTTATGCAGCGTCTTCTTTATCTTTCCAATCAGTCAGGACATTCTCAAATCCAGCACCTGGCATTGGATTTGACTACCACTCTGGTAAATTTCTGAAGTCCTGTTATCAATGCCTGCACTTCATTCCTTGTCGGTTCGGGAAGAGTAATGTCCTGTCGTGAGTTCTTGCCGATATTGACCTGTACAGGGGAACACATCCTGACAAGTTCAACCATTTCGGGCAAGTCGAATTTTATCAGAGGTTCACAGGTCACATAGGTTCTCATTCCAAGGTTCGCCAGTTTTTGCATGGCTTTGGCACGTTTACGGGTATTTGGAGCATTCCTTACGATGTCCGGATAAAAGGTATTGGTTTCTATGGTCGTACACAAAACCGATTTCCGCATTACCGGATGACCTATGAACTCCAGAAAACGTGAAGGGTCCTTGGATTGGAAAAGATAGTTGTTATCAAACTGGTTACAATAATTCATTGTATAATAAATTATCGTTATAAATTTGCATAAACATTCAACATCAAAGTGTGGAATAAGACCGACTCTTCATTAGTCATAAAGACCGTGTTACATGTTCTGCCCCCACACTTTATACATCAAAAACCGGATAGTTCAATGGGCTTTTAGACCCCGCATTCGCAATGATGGCTCACGATGTACAGATGTTGTTCAATAAATCATTAAGACTATGACCTACGTTGGAATTGATGTCAGCAAAGCGACTTTCGTAGTAGCTTATTCTTCTGCCAAGAGCAGTAAGACAAAAACATTCAAGAACACCACAAAAGGTGTTCACGAGTTCATTCAAACCTTGTCAGCCGATGATTATCATTGCGTGCTGGAAGCAACCGGCAATTACAGTTCCCTGCTCGTCTATCTTCTTTCGCAAGCAGGAATTACTGTCAGCCTGGAAAATCCTCTCAAGATAAAAAACTTCGCCCGTGTGATGCTTTCCGTCACCAAGACGGATGAAACGGATGCACGTTTGATTGCCCTCTATGGAGAGAAAATGCACCCCGCCCCTTATAAACTCCGCAGTGATGCCATTCTCATCTTGAAGCAGAAACGGACAGTCATACGCCAGCTCAAAAAGCAACTTATAGCCACCCGTAACTTGAAAGGCTCTATGGAAGCACTTCCTTTCTTCGATTCCAAGTGCAAGAAAACCATAGAAAAGACTATCGCTTTCCTTGAAAGGCAAGTCAAGGACTTGGAAGAGGAACTGGCAAATTTGGCACAAGGTGAGTATAGGAAACAGATGGGCTTGCTCACCTCCGTCAAAGGGATCGGCGTCACACTCGCGGCAGCCTTAATCATGGCTACAGGAGGTTTTGCTTACTTTGATAACGCCAAGCAGCTTACCCGATATCTGGGGCTGTCGCCCACTTACCAACAATCCGGTACGTCAGTCAATGTCAAAGGTCACATCAACCGTAACGGTGATTCATCCTTGCGCAGCCTGCTTTATGTTGCTGCAATGGCATCCCTGCGATGCAATGCCGAATGTAAGGAGTGTTTCAACCGGTTAAGGTCTAACGGCAAGCCGGGGAAAGTGGCGGTCGTTGCGGTCGCCAACAAACTCGTAAGGCAAGCCTTTGCGGTAGTCACTCAAGAAAAGCCTTATATTGATGGATTCAAGTCTGCAAAGCCATAATAGCTCCTGCGGAGGGAACGCCATGCGGCAAGGGGCTGCGCAGTCAGCCCCGACGAGCTTTCCATCCACGACAACTCGCATAATTATGCTAATTATTGTTAACCGTAGTCGGCTTTTATATTATAGTTCATGTAACAATAGGGGCAATCATGAAAACATATCCCTTTTATCGCATTCCCGTGTGGGTAACAAAAGATACATGTTCGGCTTTTTTTTGCCATAATTTCTGTTTTTAGGGTTGATTAAAACTCAGCAGCCAGTCCTTCGTCAACACCCCATTTGCACATCCGGCAGGCTAACATAAAGATGCTGTTTCCCCTGTTTCCTTTTTTGCCAATACTCCGGATTGTTCTTCTTCCAGTGGGAGTTCATAATGTTGATGATGCTTTTGTCCGACACTGTTCTTGTCCCGGATAATTGTGGCATCTGTACCTGTGGCTTTATGGTGGGGACATAATGGTACGGTTCAGGGGTGGGATTGACCCATATGTCCGGATCGTAGCTCAGATAATTTCTGCGTGCAAGGTCTTTACAGCCTAAATCATTCCTGTCAGCCACATAGAACTTGTTTAGTAGCTGCTCATATAAATCCCCATGTCTGGCCGGATCTGTATTGTCATGCAAAACCAAGGCTTTCAGTCCATTTCCACTGGGTGTAACAAAAACACTCAGGACACATTCGGTTATCATCAGCTTGTTTCGTAACCAGATCATTTCATCCGGTGTTGCTATATGGTCAAAATCCAATGCCGTCACACACGAGTATTCAATCAGCCCCGCACTGCTGAGTTCCCTGAATATACCGTTATAGGCAACAGCGGGCAGGAGTCTGGCTTTCCATTTCTGCATGTCACCTGGAGCTACACTTCTGATTTTTGCAATGGCTTGTTGTAACGTATAGTCTCCAAACTCATTGTCATGTAATTGCATGTCTCCCGTACGAATCATCTGTATAATATCATCCAATCCCGGATAAGTCAGGTTGTACTTTGTCCAATTAATCTTTTCTGTCAATGTTACTTTCATATTCCTTACCATAGACTTTATTACTTTTTTATCCATCTGAGATTATCAGCCGCATTGTTGGACATGTCACCGTCAATATGCTCCACTTCCGTATAGCTCTTCGGATCAGGATTGACCAGGAATGTCTCCGCAACGAGGAGATCGACATAAGCCTTCTCCCCGCCGATGATGATGTACTGTCTGCCGTTTGCCTCCCCGAATACCGGTACATTGCCTCCCTTTGCGGATGATGGCATTGCCAGACCGGTGCAGGGAACTTTTTCAAGGCTTTTTCTGACATCCGACCATAACCTGTATTTCCTGATGTCCCTCATGCCTCGTGAATACAGACCTTCATACAGGTCACAGAGGAAATCCACACTGTCGTATATCCCCAGTTCATAGGCCTTCTCGAACCATCCTGTCGCTTCCTTGTACATTACGGGAGTTCCATACAACCCTTTGAGGCGTATATGTCCCATTGTGAAAGCCGACAGTCCGTCACCTGAATCCGCAGCCTGCCTGAATAACCCGATGCCTTTCTGTATATCCTGCGGACATCCTTCCCCTTCCAGGTATATATGGCCCAGATTGGCTTTCGCTGTAGGTTCCTTTTCCGCGATACTTTCCAGAAGAGCGATTGCCCTGCCCACATCACGCTTTACAGCCATCCCTTTCAGGTAATACACAGCAACGGCGTTGATTCCATACACGAATCCCTGCGTTGCCGAACGGTCATACCATAGGAAAGCCTCATTGACATCCCCCTTATCCTCATAATACAGACCGGTTAAATACTGGGCCTCGGCATCACCTGCCCGGGCCTTTTCCAACATTTTTCTTGTTTCTTCTTTCATGTTGTTTGATTTTTAGATTTGATATATTGTTTAAGTCTCACACATCTAAGGATTTCGGGGTTTTGTCAGACGGTAGTTTTTTATGTGTGTAAGTTAAAAGAGGAGAATATGTGAGTGATGGCCTAATGAATTTGTCCGGCAGTTGTTTTGGTGTGTCAAGACTTCCCGGCAAAGGTTATCCGATGAAGATGATAGCCAGGACTGAAGGATGGAGTGTAAGTATGGTCTAGAGATAGAAAAAAGTTTGGAGTATAGAAATAATTATGAAAGGGACCATGCATTACGGTTGCTCCTCTATTCTTCTCGTTATAATATGAAGTGTTTCTAAAAATATGAGTGAATAATTGTTCTAGAGTATGATATAAAGAAGAGGGTCAAGGCAGAAAGATTTCTTGATGTTGGAATTAATCGTATGGTCAGTGTCATGCTATCAAGATACGTCATATTTATATAAAAATAATGAGAAAATCGTTATATGAGGGAAAGAGAACTAAAATACTATAAAACTTAAATGTTATACCAAATAATGTAAAATATCCCTAAAAATAAGAAGATTGACAAATAAAAAGTTCCTATGGTTAACAAAATAGTTTTTTATTTGTACTTTTATAAACCAAATAGAGACTAAATACATATGAAGATAGAAGAATTTTTAGCAGAACGATTAAGAAGCGCACATATTATGGCAGGCTAACACATATCATAATGTTTTTTCTGTAGCTCATTGCTTAACGGAATTGGAATTCTAAATTTTGAACTGTATTATGTGGGAGAAGTCATGCGGAAAATATTCTGTGCAAAATCGTTGTGCGTATTGTCTCGAATAATTCAGGTTTCTACTCCTCCTAATGCATGGATTTTAGATCTATTTACAGGTAGCAGTACAACTGGCATTCTTGCCAACCTATTGGGTAGATGTTTCCTTGGCATAGATCAAAAGGAAAAGTTTTTGAGACTAAGTATAGTTCTTCGTGAAGAAATCAATTATATCTCCAAACATAGAATCTGTTTGGGTAACTTCAAATACAATCACCTTTGTTTGAAGAAAAGGAAATTGATTGTCTTATGGAATCTTGTGTGTATTATAGGCAGAATTTGCCTTTTTAATGTTCATGTAGCAAATATATGTATTAAAATTGTACGTATAGAGAGATTTAAAGAAGGGGTAACAAATGAAGATAAGAACTATATTCGCCGAGTCTTGAATTGGATACATAGGTGAATTATTTAAACAATATGAGACTGTAGATATTTACAGAATCAATATAAAAAGTAGTGATTTTTTTAGCGATAATAATATGACAGCAATTGTTGGTACTATAAACAGGAGAGGTGTTGCATTTGCAGCTGATAGTGCAGCAACACATACTATTTCATCAAGGCATAAAATTACCAATCATGCCAATAAAATATTTGAATTATCTAAGTATAATCCTGTAGGAGCGGCTATTTGTGGAAATTTGGATTTTCTAGGAATGCCGTGGGAGGATATTTTTAAAATTTATCGCAATCAACTTAGAAATTCATCAAAGCCATTACTCAGCGATTATTCAAAGGATTTTTTTAATTTTATTAATCAGAAAATTATGCCGTCACTTTGTGATAAGCAAAAAAGTGATTTATCTTTCGTTATAAATAGTTTCTGGGAAGAAATTTTAAATTTAGCTCAAGATGATATTAAAAAGATAGGAGATACAGTTAATGATGAAACATTATATTCAGCTTTGCTGTTGAGACTTGACGAGTTCATTGATTTGTATTCAATAAAAGACAAATGTTATGGATTTGAAGATTATACATTGGAAAAATTTGTTATTTATGCAGAAGATATTATTGATAATACTTTAAAGGATTGCCTTTCTTCTAGTTGCCCTAAAAATTTTAAGGGAAAGTTTATTAGTGCTTTGTTTTTAATAATCACCTCAAACATTCATGTATATTTAATTACAACCGAGATTATTATTTGGGGATATGGGGAAGATGAGCTGTTCCCATCTTATGAATCTTTTGTTGTAAGTTTAGCTTTTGATAATAAAATAAAGTATACTAGTAAAAGTAAATATGTAGTTTCTAATGAAAATGTTGCTTGTGTAGAGCCTTTTGCACAAACAGATGTTGCAAACACTGTTGTTCGTGGAATTGATGCTGATTTACGTGTTCAATTCTACAATACCTATAAATCCTCTCTCAATACATTTAAAGATGAAATTATATCAAAACTACAGACGGCTAATGCACCAATGGAATTAATAAATATATTTCATACTTTAGATGTTGATGCTTATACTGATGTGTATATCCAAAATATGAATGAGTACATCCAAACGAATTATATCGAAAAATTAGTAAATACAATTTCTTACCTAAGTAAAGAAGATTTAGCGGACATGGCAGAAAGTCTTGTACGAATGACTTATTTGAAACGAAGAATTACTTCAGAAGAAGAGAGTGTTGGAGGACCTGTAGATGTTGCTGTAATAACGAAAGGAGATGGATTTATATGGTTAAAACGTAAACATTATTTTTCTCCAGAATTAAATCATCATTATTTTGAACGCTAAATAAATATTTATGATGACAATATATAGTGAAATATCAGAAATGTCAATATCCAAAGCTCAACAATTGGATACACACGCTGAAATTTATAACGAAATAAATCAATTAGAAGTAAAAAAACTAATTGATAAAGATTTTAGTTGTATTAAAAGTATTGATTGGGGTAATACACCCAAAGAAGAGATAGATAGACAAACATACTTTGCAATTACAGATGAATAACGTGTATTTTTTCGGGAACAGTAAATAACTAAAAACTTCATTTATGATATTTTCATCACATAATTATAAATATAAGCCTGTTGTTGAACAGGTTGCGATTAAACAGTGTGCTATTTACGGTCTGCAAAATACTTTCTATGATAGCTGGTCTATTCAACCTGATGATGGCATAATAAAAAAAATGGAAGAAGGACTCATAAATTATAAATTCTTTTTCCTTTTTTGTATTAATCAATAGTTTACAAAGTAATATGGTGAGAATGGCAAAATGTGAACTTTAAGGCTGCCCAGAATTTCATTAAGTTTATTTCAATCCGAATGGATAATTGCAATATGCCATTCCTTTTCACTCAAAATCTGTATATTGACTTGTTCTCAAATGGGCTAAATGTCGTTGTAAGGTAAATTATTGATATAATTAACGGCTCAAATACATATTATAACCTAGTGAACACATTTCATAATCTTATTGCAGTCAAACAAAGAATAGGTAATAAAATTTGCATAGAGCGTGTAGTAATATATTACTTAGAACCGATTTTCCGAATTTGCCTTTTCCACCCAGGTAGGACTTGATGTGATTCAGGCAAAGATAGTATCGGATGCCTATGAAATGACTCAAGTTCAAAAGGAGCAAAATTTGAAAATGGTTACACGACAAATATTCTATTTAGAGGAATGTCACGTGGCAGATTACCAAATTTTCCTGTTATAGCCTTTAATTACATTCGTGGTATAGATCATGTATCGTAATCCAGTACAAACTGAAACTATTTGGTAAGTTTCTCTCAGTTCTCCTAAAGGTCATAAATAAGAAGTGCCTCTGAATTATCGGGAAGCGGGTTTAGATTTTATTCCCAGAGTTCAAGGCACGTTTCTGAATTACCCTAAAAAATAGAAAGAAGAGACAAGTCATTATAAACTCATCTCTTCCATTATCCTATCTATCTTCTGCATATCACATCATACACAGAACTGCCTTTCATGTAATCATCTACTCCAGGCTCGAACTCCTTCCACCATTTCCAGACATGCAGACCATAACCTTTCCATTGCAGCGTCTCTATCTCTGCCTTCCACTGATAAGACCATTGATTGTTGAGGCGTGGGCAAATAAGGATACGTAGATGTCTTGGAATACCTGCCATCAATTCCTCCGACAATACCTTTCCGCCCGTAGAGAACCATTGGAAACCTGGAAAAAGCCTCGTCATCCCTTCAGCCACGCCATCATCATCCACTATCACAATCCTCATGTCCGGGCGGTATTCCATTGTCGGGTTTGGAAGATGATAAAATGAAGGAATATTTTTTACCTTGGAGAATAACACTTTCAACCTTTCTGCCGCCCCTTCTCTTCTCAGCGTCTTACTCCCGAACCTTTCATTCCTGTATGCATTGCCGACCGTATACCTTATCTCATTGGTCGTAAAGTCAGGACATGCATAAGGGAGAAGTATATCAAGCGCCTCGTCTTTTTCAATACCATATTCACAGAGATTGCAGGCCGTATCATAGACATACCCGTTACGGTTGCCTCTCCTGAATCCCCCTTCCGTCCATGAGAGTATGATCCTGAGACTTTCATCCATATCAGTTATCGGGGCTGTGTAGTTGACTGTTGACGCTTTTTTTTCCACTGCTATCACTTCCGGTTTATTCCATACAAGTGCTCCAAGGTTGAGATAGAGGTCAGGATCGTAGGTGACGTTCGTATATCTTGCCACATCCTGAGCTCTTCTATCCTCATCCACACCAAAATCCTCAGCTATAGCCTTGTAGTAGAGTTTATGTCTTTCTGCGTCAAGACCGTCCGGCACCTTGACCAGTACCTTGAGACCCTTTCCGGAGATTGAGAGGAAGACCGAGTATACATAAGGGTTCTTCATCAACCGTTCCTTCTCTAAAAACACGTCCCCGTCCAGATGGTCTATGTCGATGGCCATGATACCGCTATGCCTTATCAGCCTGTCTTTCCCGCGTCTCTCGAATATGCCTGAGAATGAAAATCCGGGAGCGTCGAATTTAGCCCGGTCCAATTCCTCCCTGGTCTTGGCATTTCTAACCTTGTCCGCGTATTCCCTGTATCTGCCTTCCTGAATCAAACGGAGGGCATAATCCACACTCATCCTTTTTGCCGGGAGTGTGTTGTTCTTACTTGTATAAAAATCTATATCGTTCATTGTTGTTTGTTTTTATGTTATTGATGTGTGGAGGCGTTCGCTGTTTGGGAAGCGAACACCCCACTAAGATGTATATTAATTGATGTTTACCACTGATTACGGGTGTTTATGAGTGTTTATAGGTGTTTACTAGTGTTTAGCCTGTTTACCTATGTTTAGTGTGTAAATGAATGAACACCACTATCTATTTTTTTCTTTTGGGCCATTCTTCAGTCTTACTTATATGATATTGCCTTTATATAGTAGTAAGTAATAGGATATGAAAAGAAATAACCCAAAGAAAAGAAGAGAGAATGATGTTTTTTCTTTCTTTTGGGTCATTTCCTATTGAAACTACCATATACATAATAGGTATTTAGGGATAATAATAATGAATAACCCAAAAGAAGAAAAAAATCAATATAAGAGTGTTTATTCGTTTATATAGTGAACACTTGTAAACAGTATAAACACCCATAAACACTAGTAAACACCTATAAACACCTTAAACACCCGTAAACACTAGTAAACATCAGTAAACAATGCTAATCATCAGAAATCAACAGCAAATAATATACAATGTGAAGGGATTGGCCCTCAAAAGCCAATCCTTTCACTTTTAGCTATTCTTACATTCATCCATTCTCATCAACATCCATCCCTTTCAGCCTTTTTCCGACAGTGGCAGGTGATAGGTTCAGTTCCTCAGCTATCTTCCTGTTCGACATTCCCTGCCCATGCAATTTCCTGATCTGTTCGAGTTGCATATTGTCACCATTCTTCAACAAATCGCATTCCCTCACTGTCTGGATAGGAATTGGACTGTCTGTCCCGGTCTGATGAAGCTGTGCGGGCTGTATGAAACGGAGCATTGTAGGATCGAGCGTCTTGTCAATCACATAAGGTATCACATGGTTCCCGTCCCATACTATCCTGCCGTTCCTACTCTTGAGCTGTTTCACGTACCTGCCTGTCGAGGAATTGTTGCTGTCCGTACCTATGGCAAAGACCGACTGTACGAAATTGGTGAGCATACTTGAGCCCAGACAGTGGTTGATGTCGAGAGTGGCGAACGGCTGAATCTTCGGGGTATGGTTGACCACGAGAATTGAATAGCCCTCCTTCGCCCAGCTACAGAACTCCTGGCAGATAGGCTTCACATCCTCCGCCTTCATTCCCCCGTTATTGACAAGAAAGGTGAGGTTGTCAAGGATCAGTACCTTTGCGTTCACCCTAGTCATCATCCTCCTTATCAACGGCAGGAACTTGTCCGAATCATAGAGACCGTCTCCGATCATGCTTAAATCCGGGCGGTGGAGATCTTCGGGCCATACATGCAGTTCACCGTCCTTTGAGGTATATCTCTCCTGGAACTGCTTCATGGAGAGTTCAAGGTCGAGGTACAATACGGTTTTCCCCAGTCGCCCGCTTATATGCTCCGCTATCTGGACCGCATAGAGACTCTTGCCCGTATTTGTCCGCCCGAAAAGGATGGCGAACTCATTCTCGAACCATAGCGCGTTTCCGTTTCCGTCACCTCCCCATAATATCTCCGGTACGGGTTTCCGTTGTTCTTCCATCATCATATTGTTTAAGGATTGTCCCATTATAAAGTCAAGTTCGTCCGCTCCGTCTGCCTGTAGTGTATCTCTGGGTGTGGATGCAGGTGTTGCAGGTGTCGTGTATTCATCCTTCTTTTCCGTATGCCATTCTTTCCCGTTGCCGAAGAAGTTGAATTCCGGCACTTCTATGGGTGGCACAACAAGAGGTATGTACGGCAATGGATTTTCCGCATCATTCCAGCATTTCTCAAGACTGGCGTTAAGGGAAGCAATAGTTTTTTCATCAGGTTCTAATTTTTCAGTCATTATTTTATTACAGTTTTTAGTTATACATTGATTTAACATTCACACGTATAAGAATCTTCCGCTTTCAGCCCGCCATTTTTTGATATTAATGAAAGAAGGATGACAAAACCGGCTACTGTCCCGCCATCCTTCCCATGACTGAAAACTGAAAATTACCTGTACACAGATTAGGGCATGACTGGAAATGAAGCGCGTTTTTCATGTCCGGAGCGCTGTCATATATATGAGGTATGTTTTTTTCCGTCCTACATCTCCCCAAAGCCTTATCACTGAAGAAACAAATACTCACATGAAGGGTGTCTGAGATCCGGATACATAAGAAAGGATCAACGGCGCTCTTCTGTTTTTTCTTCTCCCTCCAAATCGCGTTTTTGCCATCCTAACCAGCTCAACGCCTAATAACTGAAACATAAATGGCACACAGCAATATGTTTGAAAATCTAATCAATAAAATATTGGGACTTGAGCGGGAGCCTATTCCCAATCGTCAGGATACTTGTACCGCACCTGATGTCACCGAAAAAGCGGTATCACACGAACCGATCCCTGAAAAATACCAAAGAGACATAGAAGCGCTCCGACAGAAATATGGAGACGCTTTTAAAACCGGTCTCTGCATCAATCTGACCCTACAAGAGGCTTTATCAATCATACATAGAGAAAGAAAACGGATTGACGCCTATTCCGGCCTTGTCTCTTATCTGAAAAGGGAATTGGGCATAACATTAACAATCACATCACAGAAAACTAAACCTAAATCATTATGAAAAACTATTTTATAGCAAACGGAGAAGTGCTCAATACAAACATGAGCATTGAAGAAATGGAATCACGGGTACAGGAATCATTGGACGAATACACCTCTGGAATGGCACAGTTCAGAATAAAGGAAATCAGCGAGAAGGAGGTCAGAATGTTCTTTGTCAGGGACTTCAACTATGATCCCGACAAACCGATTATCTACGATTCGGACATGGCCTTGATAACCGGGGTGGGAATAGGAGCATTCCAACTTCAAGCTGTCGGTGGATATCCGATGATACATCCGCTAAAATTTGCCGGGAAGAATTTCTATTCCGATATCACGAGCTTCATCAGGTTCTATAAATTCCAGCTGTTTGAAGAGACGGGGCAGACAGTGGAGCATATAGGCCTGAGATGCTATTCGGACAGGATCTTAATGCAGATAATATTCTAAAGCTACGAAAGATAGAATTAGGCAAAAAGGTGTATTCCACTGACCTTATAGATCGTGGTTATGGTACCGGTGGCGTTGATTTCCTGAAAGCCACCGAAAACCCTTATGGAGCTATCATTACCAATCCACCTTATAAGATAGCCCTGAAATTTATAGAGAAAGCCTTGGATATATCTGACGAAGGAACAAAGATAGCCATGTTCCTGAAGCTGACATTCCTGGAGGGAAAAAGACGTAAACCATTCTTCCGGGACAATCCGCCACGAAAAATCCATGTCTTTTCTTCCCGCGCTTCTGTTGCCAAGGATGGAGATTTTACAGCCATCCCAAACAACGGAAATGCAATCGCTTATGCCTGGTTTGTATGGGAAAAAAGTTATAAGGGAGAGACTGTAGTGGATTGGATAAACTGAAATGCGGCGCGGGGGAACAATGACCGATATGGCGGACCGTTGTGTTCCTTATCATCATAACGTAAATTATAGTAATTTATTAAACCAAAAATATTTATAAAAATAGTATGAAAAATAACAATACTCAAATAGATAAAAAAATATTCATAGCGGGCAAGGTGTATGACCTTCTGGCAATGGACAAGGATACGGTTGAAGCTTCGGTGCAAACGTATCTGGACAACGCAATCGGCAAGGACCGGGTCAGGTTCGAGCTGTGCACAATCGGCAATGCGGTTGCCATGTTCTTCCACAGGGGATTTGATTACGGCCCCTACAATGCTGACCCGACGAAAGACATAATGGACGCGGACGCCTTCATGATTACCGCTCATGAATACGAGGGTTTTATGATGCCTGTCGCTTTCCCCACACTTCCCGTTCCGGGATTCGGCTATCCCTATCATATAAGTCAGACCGACTTTCTGGATACATACTGCAAGAGCGCCAGGATTTTAGGGGCAAGCAGGATAAAGAACGCTTCCTTGGATATAAGTCCGGTATCCGTTATCTTAAGAGTCCAAATAGGATAGTGAGAATACGGAATGAAGTAAATTCCGGACTATAGTGTGTATCGAAAACCGTTGTGTGAGGAACATGACGGTTTTCTTAATCCTTTTAACGGCAGTAACCATAAGAATATCCGCTGCGGCAATACCCCGGATGATGATACACTGTAGTCCTATCACCAAGTTAAATTATAATATACTTTATATAATGGCACAATATTTCAGAATAGCGACAAAGGCTTTCTGTAATACATTAAAGGCAGGCTCTTTCACTGGAGATACTACAATGTGTCCTACAAGAAGCCAAATTGAATCAGCTGGTTTGTATATAAAAAAAGGTTATACCTATGCAACCGATCAGCTTGTTCCCCAAGACCATATAGAGCGTCTTGATTGGGAATATACTTTCTCTGTAACTCCTACGACAGCTACTATATCCGCGGCGGGAGGATCACAGAAATTCATAGTGACCTCGTATAAGAGACAATACAGTTACAGTAATGCAGGTAATCGTATCTATGTAGAGGGGTCACAGACTAATGTGGGGTATACCAGTTCCAATTCAGGTTCCGGAACATGGACCGCCGCGAATGATACTATCAGTTATGGAGCAAATACCGGATCAACACAGCCAAGTGGTACCATTACATGGACTCAGTCTGAATCTTTCGGTTCTGATCCTAAGAAAACAGCTGCTGCAACTCACAAACAAAATGCAGATTCTATCAGTTCTTATGATAATCCAACTGTTTCTTTGGCTTACAATTCAGATATTCCAGCGTCTGGAGCTTCAGCCACTATGCCTACTTATTCTTATAGTCAGGTTGTAACTTGGATATCTGGAAAAATCACAACTGTTACTTCTGGCGGCTCACTGACTTTTACTAAGGCGCCTAATTCCGGGACGGGTACAATAGACCCTTCTACAGGATTTACTACAGCACCTTCTAAAGGAACAACCGCTTCAAGTCGGACCACTGTAGCCACTGTAACCTTATCAGTAACCTTAAACGGTAAGACTGGTACTTCTGGTAGGGCTGATGTTTATCAGGCTGCTAACTCTTATTCGGATTCTTGGGAGAATTGGACCGTCAACATATCGGCCGACCCTGTAAGAATAGGTGCAAGAGGCGGTACATCCTTATTATCGGGAACAGCGGAAAGGAAAGGTATCAGGGAATGGGACTCAGGCAGTAAGGAAGACATGGACGATTCCGGAACACCGTTTTTCAGTATACCCGCACATAGTAACGGCTGGTCGTTATCGGAAAACATACTGACAGCGGTAGAGAATACAGGAGAGGAAAGAAGCGTTGTCGTTACCGCATCCCATGGAGAAGGCAGGAATGAAGTAGCGGTGTCTCAGGAAGCAGGTGTAATCACATGGGAATATGCCTTCTCCATAGATACTGACTCCATGTCTGTTCCGGCCACAGGTGGAACGCAAAGGGTCAACGTATCTTCCCTGAAAAGAAAACTTGTCAACGGAAAAGATTCGGGAGAAACGGAAACAGTAGGATTTTCCGTAGGATGGCATTCGGGAGATAACTTCAACTCCATAGACAGAAGCGGAATACCCGAATATGTGGTGTTTGATGTCGGCAGGAATACCGGAAATGAGAGAACGGAATACGATATGTTTACCCAGGAGGAATCCGGAAACACTATCCTTTTCACATGCAGCCAGGAAAGAGGACCGGCAGGATTTATCGTCTGTGGAAGCAACGGTTATATTGAAAGGATAGAAATCTGATTTCACCTATTTAAACTTGTAGCTTATTACACATAATATGATTGGTATTTTACATCAAAGCTGTAGAAGTTAAAAGTAAAATCATGAAAATCAAACTGTTTTGTATTGTGCCTTTGCGTGTTTATGACCTGTGAGAAAAATGAACCGGTTATCTCGGATGAACCTGTTATTCCACCAACAGATCAACCCAAAGAACCACAAGAGTCAATATCGACAGATGGGATAATTAATTGGAACAATGAATTTATAATTGTAGGAGACAATAATATGGCAAATATAGGAAGTAATGATTGGAATGCAGTCACTTATGGAAACGGGAGATATGTAACAGTGGGAGACAGTAACAGTGCAGCCTGCTCTATTGATGGAATCAATTGGACAGCAACCTCAGGATTTAATGACTTATCGGGAATTTGTTATGGAAATGGAAAGTTTATTGCAGTGGGAACGGGAGGAAATGTTCGTTATTCAGATGACGGGGCCGGCTGGTCAACAGTTACTATACCGGGAAAGACAAATTTGAGGGCCGTCTGTTATGAAAATGGAAAGTTCGTAGCAGTGGGAGAAAATGGAGTGATTGCTTATTCCACTGACGGAAGCAGCTGGACTGCCAAGAATGTGGGAAGCAATGATTGGAATAGCGTTTGCTACGGAAATGGAAAGTTCGTTGCAGTTGAGAACGATGGAGGCGTTGCTTATTCCACTGACGGGATCAACTGGACTGCCAAGAAGGTGGGAAGTAATTGGTGGTATGGTGTTTGCTACGGAAATGAAAAGTTCGTTGTAGTGGGAACTGATGGGGATGTTGCTTATTCTACTGATGGAATCAGTTGGACTAGAACAACTATATCAGATGCTCCCACTATAATGGCCGTTTGCTGCGGAAATGGGAAGTTCGTTGCGGTAGGAAGAATATGGAATGCCTCAGGATACTACATACGGGCTATTTATTATTCTACCGATGGGATCAACTGGACTTCCAAGACTATGGGTAGAGGTGAATTGTACGGAATATGCCCTGTTCAATAACTTCTCAGCACCTTATTAAACCTGTTTAAATCAGCCGGACTAAGTTCCGGCTTTTTTGTTACTCCTTTATTAATTTGAAAATGTCTGAGGATGATAAACAATAATATGAAAATTGAGATACACTTATAATGGAGTGCATCTTAATAAAAAATCAAATACACAAGATGTAGTTGAGCAGTCGCTTACACTTTATGCTGGACGTATTAAAAAGACGATAGGAATCCGCTGGCTCTTACCGTCTTTTTGATTTAACAAATACCGATGATTTTCACAAAGGACCGGTATGCAATTTATTTGAAACAATATGATTGCTATCATATATGCAGTATAAACAACGGCAGGCGCATTTTGTTTTCACCGACGGAAAGAAAAAGAGTAGAAATAAGTTTTTTTATCCATCATGTAATTACATTATTGTTATATTTCTCATTTTTTTACAAAATAAAAGTGTGTGAACAAAGATGTATTTACTTAATCATTTTAAAATACCCATGTACAGAACATCCTATACATGGGTAAAATGTTTTTAACTACGTTTGATAATGATAGGCTTGTGATTTTCATTATGGTAAGGCATACCGTAGCGATTGGATTTCACTCTGCTGTTCTTTAAATCATCGCGCGGGCTTAACGAGCCTTACCTCATATATCTCACCTATTTGCCTGTTCGGCTTAGCCACAAACTTGACGCGCACTTGTTCCTTACCCTGTAGAAGGGCAGCGGGTATGTCATAGGTTTCCGCCTTGAACTCCGAGATACGATATTTACCGGTGTTATTGACAGAACAAAGAAGCACGTTATCAATATAGATATCGAACTCATGAGTTTTCCATTCGCCTACTCCCCAATACTTAAGTCGCAGTTTGAGGTCGGTCAAACCACTGGTCTGCATGAGATAGCTGAAGTAATGTCCATTGCGGGCATCACGATAGAAGATGTTATTCGTATTGCCTGTATATGACTCATCGGTCTCCATTTTGTGATCGGTCTCCGGCTGTTGTTCACCAGGCTGCACTTTGTCCACTGTACTTGCCTCAAGCGCCTGACGTTCCTGTTCTTGTTTGGCAATATTGTCGATATACTGCTTATAGCTTCCTTCGGTAAGGGCAAGCCAATACATCATGTAACGGGAGTCGTGAATCTCGAAAAACGGCTGCAGTTCTCCTTCAATCTTATTCTCCATGCGGGTACTGAGCGTGAAGTGCAACGGCTTTCCCGGCACAGGAGTTAGCTGTGACGGAATGTTTGCAATATCGTTGTTTATGAGAATCGGTGCTTTATCAATAGGCAACTTTGGCCCGCCTGCATACTGTCCGAAGCGGCTGTCATCGGCAATGAGTGAAGTCATCGACTCTGTTCCGGTTTTCATTCCAAGAAGAATAGGCCCATACATGAAAGCAACATACTGTGGCTCGTTGGGCAGATAACGCAGGGATGCATGCATCGGGAAACTGATATTCACAACATCCCCCTTTTTCCACTTGCGATTGATGCTGACGTATGACGACGGGCCTGTGATGACGTCAACAGACTGTCCGTTCACGCTAACCTTGAACTCGCCCGGATGTACCCACTCCGGATAGCGCACCATGAGATTGAACGCACCCTTGCCTTCAGTGATAGTAAGCGTACTGTTTTCAGAATAAGGGAAAGTTGTCTCCTGTCGCAACGTAATGCCGCGTTTTTTCCAATCAAGTTGCGAAGCCGCATAGAGATTCACAAAAAGAGCATCACCAACATGGGTGTAAATAAATTGTCCGTACTTACCATGATTCTCCATGCCGGTACCTACACAACACCACATAGCCTCGTTAGGAGCTGAATAATTGCGATAATGACGAGGCCGGGCGGGCGTGAAATACACGTATCCCCCATGCTTCGGATGTTGAGTGGAAAGTATATGATTGAATGTGGCAAGTTCGTAGTAGTCGGCATACCGAGCCTCCGGATTGCGACGGTGCAGATTCTCTGTAAGTTTCAGCATATTATTGGTGTTGCAACTTTCCGGACCATCAATGTCATTGATAAAATCCATGCAAGCATCCTTTGCAGGAAAATGCTCGCGACGGCTATTACCACCAAAGGCAAGGCTACGTTCTCCGGTCACAATATCCCAAAAGAATGAACTTGCCATGTGATAGTCCTCATTGCCCGACAGCTCCGATATGCGCTCAAAGCCGATTGCTTTAGGCACCTGAGTATTGGCATGCAGATTGTCAAGACAATCCTGTCGCTGCAACAAAGGAGTGAATAGCTGCTTGTGGGAAAAGCGTTTTGCACAGTCGAGATATTTCTGTTCGTGAGTAATGGCATATGCGTCTGCAAGCACTTCGTTCATACCGCCATGCTCATTGCCAAGCATCTGTTCCATCTGTTTGTCAGACAGGTTCGATGTAACATCGATTGCCCAATCGCAGAATTGCAGAAAAAGATCCTTTGCCTGCTCATTGCCACAATATAGCCATGCATCACGCAAGCCTGCATACATCTTATGAAGGTTGTAGAAGGGCGCCCACGAACCGCTATATACGCGAAAATCTCCCTTTTTGAAATTACTCCAGATATTCTGGCTGTTAGGCATTCCGCCCATATAGCCGACTCCCCACTCAGGATGGTTCTTGCGATTGGCCTCGGCACATTCTGCAATTTCTTTGATGATATATTCCATACGTTTGCGACATTCCTCATTGCCTGTCGCAGCATTAATGGCCATAGCAGTGAGATAATGCCCGCCCACATGTCCGTCCAATCCGTCCCAGTTGGGATAACATTCAGCTTTTGGCGTCAGTCCTGCTTCTTTGCGATAAGGAGCCAGCAAGCGATCGCAGTTATACTTGAGTAGTGTATTGATGTTCAGGTCACGAGCCGATTTCAATGTTCCCTCAAGAAGGGTTACTTGTGAAAGAGGAAACTCATTGGGATACAATTTGTTTTGCGCACTTACCCCTGCGGTTGCACACATCAACAGTAAAGCAAATATTTTTTTCATGTTACTAACATAGTATAAATTGTCGTGTTATTCATTAAATTACAAAGTTACAATAAATTTGAAGAAAGGGCAAAAAGAAATGATGAGAATGAAAAACTCCTGAAAGGATTTATTACTTTTTAAGAAAGAGCTAGTCTCTTTCAGTCTATAGAAAGCATAGTATAAAAAAGGAGGTTATGAATAGAAGAAACCTGAAAACATAAATATGTTTTCAAAACAGTTCCTATGTTTAAAATCGGAAGTGACAGATAAGGTAAGATAGTACTAAAAAAGCTATACCATTATAGTCAATTTTGTATGTAACGAAAACATCATTAACTAAAAACGATATAGCTTATGAAACATGTACAAAGTAACACATTAGATTTTAGTGGACAAAATATTTATGTAGGAATTGATGTCCACCTGAAGAGTTGGTCGGTTGCAATTTTATCAGAACATTCTGTAATGAGGAGATTTGGACAAGACCCGGAACCGGAAGCGTTACACAAATATTGGGTAAGCGATTATCTTGGTGCCACATACTTCTCAATTTATGAAGCCGGTTTCTGCAGCTTCTAGATACACGAGAGATTGACGGATTTGGGTATCAATAACATAGTGATCAATACTGCGGATGTTCCGACAATGAGCAAAGAGAAGCTGCGTAAGACCGATATTAAGGATTGCAACAAACTCGTCCATGAGTTACGTTCCGGTTCGTTGGAAAGAATATATGTTCCGAGAGCTGACATCTTGGAAATACTCTCTTTGATAGGGATGAGAGACCTAATAGTAAAACAGCTTTCTTTTGAGAGAAATACTACATAATTATTGTGGCTTTGACGTCCGCTCAAATAAGTCTGTAACTCTCATTACATGGTTTGACTGATAAAGGAGCTGCGGCTCGCTTCGCTGATGTCCGTTGTGAAAAGTTTGTTTTACCATAGGATTTTGGCTCAGGTTTTCTTAGCCATATCAGACCGTATCAGTAATACAAAAAAGAGAGGCGTGTGACCGCCTCCCAAATAGCGCTAATGCATACCGTCAGGATGCTTATTGTTGGTAGGTTGCTCCTCAGCAGAGCTTACTTCCTCTTAACATCCTGATATAATTATTATTTAAACTTCCAGTAGTCCAAATTGAACAATTCACCTTTACCTCCTTTGAAAACAAAATAGAGATCGTGTACGCCTTTAACTTTTTTCACTTGTGTGGTAAAAGTTTGCCAAATTTCGGCGCCACCGGTAGAATTGATATTGCAAACGCCCAGCAACTGGCCATCGATATTTCCCAATCTTATTTCGATTTTTCCACCTGAAACAGAAGCAGCACTCACTTCGAAGCTTTTCGCTCCTTTTTTGAAATCGACTTCCCGTACTCGAATATAGTCATTAACATGGACAGAGGTGACATAAACTCCCACCGAAGCGCTCGATTTGGTTTTTAGTCCCTCACTCCAAGCAATAGTTTCCGCTTCAGTACGTTTGTAAGGATCCAATGTTCCTACAGGGTCTATCGGCGTTCCTTCTTCCCACCAAGGTAGTTCTTGGATCGTTCCGTCGGGGTTGAACTTCATCTCCGCTACACATACAGAACGCCGCTCATGGTGTTTTTCAGTTTGCCGGAAATTCAATAGGAAATTGAACCCAAACATATAGGTCTTCCCTTTATAATCAATAATGCCTGGATGATTGCCACTTGCTCTGCGATCGGGCTGCATGATATGTCCTTTAAACTTCCATGGACCAATCGCACTTTTGCCCATAGCATAGCCTATCCCTTCAGGACAACAGGTACTGGCGTAAGCCATATAGTAGTGTCCGTTGCGTTTATAAGCCCAGGGTCCTTCTTGGTAATGGTACTGATCTATTTTACCCTGTTCTTTGCGTACCAATGGATCTTTCACGATATCTCCGGAAATGGTAACCATATCTTCATTGAGTTTCGCATACCAAAGATTAGGATTTCCCCAATACATATAGGCTTGTCCGTCGTCGTCAATAAGAATAGCCGGATCGATATCCTCACAGCTATTCATAACCAAAGGTTTTCCGATCGGGTCTTTGAAGGGGCCGAAAGGGGAATCGGCTACCAATACACCCATACCCGTTCCGCCTGGTGTAGGACAATAGAGATAGAATTTACCGTTACGCTCAATACAATGAGGCGCCCATGCACCGTTTTCCTTATTTTCTGTCCATTCGAAATTTTTCAGGGAGGCTACTGCACCATGATCAGTCCAATTGACCATATCAGTACTACTATACAATAACCATTCTTTCATCAGAAAACGTCCCATTCCTTCCGGTGCATCGTCTTCATCGTGGCTGGTATACAAATATACCGTCCCGTTATGAACCATTGGTGCCGGATCTGCCGTAAACTTGGTTTGTACCACCGGTCTGTTTTGTGCTTGGAGCCGTTGCAAAGAGAGTGCGCCCAGAAATAATAAAACAGTAAAAACATTCAAGTAATTGATTTTATTCATACTTATTCTATTTTGTTAAAATTGTACTTCCACTTGCGTGCCATTATAGTTCACCGTCTTGGAGGTTCCATCTTGCAAACGAACCGTAAATGTTCTGGATTGAAGCATTCCTTTATAGAATCCTTTGCGAGTACCGATAGTCAGTATGCGCAGTGCGTTGTTCCATGTCATAGTAATCTCTGTGTAAGCACCCTTTTCATAGTTGTAGTTATCGAATTCGTCTTCGTATAATACAAAACGACCATTGGCTCCGGTATAAATTTTCAGTTCCAGATTGTCCCAAGTTTTCTCGGTGGCATATTGTACTTTTGGACCAATGGGAAGGATGGATCCGGCTTTCACAAACAAAGGAATAATATCGATTGGTGTTTCGCGCTCAATTGTCCTGCCTCCCTGGTATTTCTCGTTGGTCCAAAAATCATACCATTGTGTACCTTGTGGTAAATAGACAGATTTTGATTTCGTTTCGGAATAATTTGTAGTCCGAATAGGATTACGCCTTTCTCCCGTTTCTTTGGTGTATTGCGATTCCACGACTGGACAAACTAATAAAGCTTTGCCAAACATAAATTGGTCGGCGATATTCCATACCTTTTTGTCGTCTTTGAAATCCATCACCAAGGCACGCATTATACTGGACTGGTTAGCAGTTACGTTCCACGATGTTGAATAAATATATGGCAATAGGCTATAACGTAGGTGGATATATTTCTCAATCGCATCGTAGATACGATCACCTTTTTGTCCGAATTGCCAAATTTCACGCGGAGCATCAGCACCGTGTGAACGCATCATCGGATTAAATGTACCGAATTGCATCCAGCGAACAAACAGCTCATGGTAGCCGGAATCTTCCAGTTTGCGTGGATAACTCCCGAGGAAAAAGCCACCAATATCGCTGTTCCAGTGCGGAATACCGCAAAGAGAGAAGTTCAATCCGGCCGTTATCTGTCGAGCCAAACTATTCCAGGTAGCTTGCACATCACCGGTCCAGGTATTAGCTCCATAGCGTTGTTGACCGGCAAATGCTGAACGAGTCAGAATAAACACTCGCTTATCAGAAGAGATAGCGCGCTGGTTATCATAGACACCCCCTACGGTCATCAATGGATAAGCGTTGCGTACCTTACGAAACGATCCCAAATAGGTTTGATTATCCATATCTTCGGGTTTGGCATCAAGATGATCGGGTTCGGTAGAATCCATCCACCAACCATCCATGCCCAGTGAAAAAAGGCCTTTATTCAGATGATCCCAATAGATAGCACGTGCTTCAGGATGATAAGCATCGTAAGGTTTTACGTTTGACGGATATTCCCTGTTGGGAGGCCAGCTGCTCAAACCTGATTGAGGCCAGGTACCCATATTTAACAGCATATTCTTCGGTTCCATCAGTCGGTATTGCTTAGTCATCGGACCAAAGGAAGACCAGATCGAGATAACCATTTTAGTATGCATGCCATGAATATCATTCATCATTTGTTTTGGGTTTGGAAATTCTTCACTTAAGAACTCCATCGCATTCCATAGGTAATTACTTCCCCAATACTGCCAGTCCTGAATGATACCATCAAGCGGTACGCCTAATTCACGGTATTTGCGGACCACTCCTACAATTTCATGCTGGCTTTTATAACGTTCTTTGCTTTGGAAAAATCCATATGCCCAAAGTGGGAACATAGGAACTTCACCAGTAAGTTTCCGCATCTGAGCTACTACACCATCAGCATTTCCGCCATACATAAAGTAATAATCAACCAAGTCACCTACTTCGGAACTGAAAGAAGTTTCTTGGGCATTGTCAGTAAACGTAGTGGGAGAATAGTTATCCCAGAACACACCATAGCCTTTGACTGATTGAAAGAAAGTAATCACATCTTCAGTATTTCCCTGGATAAGGCGTTTGGTGACACCACGTTGCGACATCTTTCCGTTTTGCAATTGACCAAGTCCGTAAATGGCCTCACCTGTTTCAAGAATGAATGGTTGATATACACTGAACGTTTTCATACCAGCATCATTGAAATCGGTAAAAATTGCAGCCGATTTTTCCAACAACAATTTTTTGCCTTTTTTCGTATAAAAAGAGACTACCCCTGAGCATTGATCAATAATAATACGCAATTGATCGCTTTCAAGACGGATATTTTTACCACTCTTATGAGAGGTAAAAATTACTTGTTGCGGGTTAGCAATGACCGACAGACTCTTCTTCTCATAGGCTCTTCCTTTGGGAGCTTTGATTATTCTAACGATCGAGGGGGTATAAAATTGTACTTCTATATCTACTCCATTCACCTCGTATATACCTCCCAAAGAGGTCTTTTCAAATTTGTGTGCATTAATCTGCCCTACTTGACATAATGTCAGCAGAAGAATGAGATAAAATACTTTTTTCATTGATATAAGCATTTGGTAATAAAATAATAAAACAAAAAAGACCCTGAAGGGTTAACCATCTCTTCAGAGTCTTTTCGTTCAATTAATAACCCGGATTTGGTTTCAAGTTGGCATTAGCATCTATTTCCCTCTGCGGGATAGGGAATAATGTACGGTAATCACCATTAGGAGTATGGGAAAACCAAGATTTTTTAGTATAAACCCCAAAACGGATCATATCCTGACGACGACGTCCTTCTTGATTGAATTCCCAAGCCAATTCATCCAAAAAACGGCCATATTTAATATCTTTACCCCCTTCGAAAGTATTTGTCGGAGTATCCCGATTGTCTCTGACACCATAATCGTACACACTGCCTTTTAAAAGGTCGGCGCCTGTTACGATAGCTTTTTCGGGAGCCGATTTAAAGGCTCTTTTACGTACCTCTGTTACAAGTGCAGCAGCATCATCGGACTTGCCTGTACGCAGCAGACATTCGGCTTTCATCATCAATACGTCGGCATAACGAAAGAGAACAAAATCATTTGCCAGACAATTGGATGACCCGATACCAATTTCGTATTTTTCAAGCCGAATACCTTGGTGCTGTTCCGATTGGGCAATGCTGTTTACTTCGTTCACAAAATTCATTGGTTTACCAATATACTCAGAGTTTCCAATTGATATCAATATAGGTTCTCCATCACTTGTATATTGTGGGCCATAGATAAAATTGTCCGTATATCGACTATCGTCTGGGTCGAATGTATCGATAAATTGTGGAATGGCACACATACCGCCCCAAGGTTCCATCGTCAACCCGTATTTATATTGTAAGCCAGCTGGTAATGTTTGCATGTGATGGTCGAAAGCATTCCACGATGTGGTGTATTTAGGGTCTACAGCCAACCCTAGAATGATCTCGGGTGAGTTCTCGTTTTCGGTTACAAATACATTTTTCTGATTGGCTTCCAATTGATAGCCAACACCTGAGTTGATAATCAAATCACATTGTTGAATACATTTTTCCCATTCCGCAATACCTATGTAGACTTCCGCGTTCAGATACATTTTTGCCATCAGCATACGAGCAGCCCAGACATTGAATCGAGCATACGTACTTTGGTTACGTTCTTCAGACAATAAAGGAAGACATTCGGTTATCTCAGTCAAAATGAAATCATAGACCTGTTTTCTAGTTGATTGCTCAGGTAAGAATCCATCCGGTACGTCAAACTTGGTGGAAATAGGAACATTACCAAATAAATCGCACAAAAAATAATGATAACAAGCACGCGTTACACGTAATTCCGCAATCATTGATTCATATAGATCTTGATCATTTATAGGTAAAAATCCAGATTCAAGTTGAAAGATCAAGCGGTTACAATTGGTAATTCCCTGATAGATACGCGTCCAAAGGCCACGCGTCCAGTTTTCGGTAGTAGTCCAGGAGTGTTCGTGTGCACGACGATAAAGACCACCATCCACCCATCCATTGGGTCGAGCAGGTATAACAATCTCATCTGCAGTAATCTCCTGGTAACGCCAAATACCATCAAAATCAAGCATTGAAGCGCGCAATTGAGTGTATGCGGAACCAATGAGAGCAGGAATATCTTTTTCAGTCGGTTTAAACTGATCTGCAATAATCTCATTATAACTTTCATCGTACAATTCTGTACATCCGCTGCTTGCTACAGAAATCAACAAGATTATCAGCCAATTCTTTAATTTATATATTTTCATATTCTGTGTATGTGTTAAAGTTTAAAAACTAATATTAAGACCAAACGTAAACGTTCTTACCGTCGGATATTTATTCGGGAGGTCATTCCCAGGAGCAAGGCCAGTTGAACTAACTTCAGGATCTGTTCCTTTATATTTAGTAAACACAAAAGTATTCAGCGTTGAAGCATAGATTCTGAGTCGGTCAATATATTTCCAATTCTTGGTATTAAAAGTGTAACCCAATGTAATGTTATCAATTTTCCAATGGTCACCCTTCTCAATATAGTAGGAGTTATATTCAAGATCCAAATCGTTGTTTAACACCGCTTTGCCAAATATTGGATCATAAGCAGTTTTCAGCCGGTTATACAATTGGTGTGTTTTAGTGTTTTCATAGTACATCCGTTCAAAATTCAAGATTTCGTATCCGAAAGCGCCACGCATAGTTACTGCAAAATCAAAATTTTTATAGCGAATAGAGTTGTTCCAGCTTAAATAGAACTTAGGGAGTCCGTTACCTATAATCATCTTGTTCTCGTCCACTTTGGCGAAGTCATCATAAGCAACTGCTTTTCCTGTTTCAGGACTTTCATAAATCCATTTACCGTCACTATCAATATCAATTACTTTATAGCCCCAGAAATTACCGATCGCGCCTCCTACATCCAGTCGGTGAGTAGGACCATAGATAGGGATCTGCGCATCACCAGAGGTGATATAAGAGTTTTGAGGCTTATATAAATCATTGGAAAGTGTAACCAACTTATTCTTATTCGTAGAGAAAGTCATGTCGGTATTCCATTCAAAATCTTTTGTTTTTACAGGAATTGCTCTCAGTAATATCTCAATACCTTCATTTTTCATTTCGCCTACATTGGCACGTGTGGTATTTACCAAGTTTGGTGGAACAGGTACGGTATAATCGTACAAGAGTCCGTCAATCTTACGGACATAATAGTCAACACTACCTGACAAACGCCCTCTTAGGAAAGCAAAATCTATACCGACGTTTGTTTCATGTTTCTCTTCCCATCTCAAATTAGGATTGGGATTACGTCCCGGAACAAGTGTTTGTATCCACTGTCCGTTGGTAAAAGTGGCACCACTGTATTTAAGAGTTGCTACACCTAAGAACGAACTATTGGGCTGAGTCCCAGTCACACCATAACCTGCACGTAGTTTCAAGTCATTAATAAATGAAGCATCTTTCAGAAATGGCTCTTCTTTCAATCGCCAACCAACCGATACCGCAGGAAATGTTCCCCAAGGGTCCTTTGTTCCAAACAGTTGGCTTGCGCCTTCACGCCGTACACTGGCCATCAACAAGTAACGATTCTTGTAATTGTAATTCAATCGTCCAAATAGACCAATCAAGTTTGTTCGGTCTCTACCGCTACTCATCCCCCAAAAGGTAGTACCTTTTTTCCCAGCTTCACCCAATCCAATATTAAACTGACCAAAAATGTCTGTAGCGAAATCGGAATTATTCATTGATTGATTTCTTCTATCACTATCCTCGTAGCTATATCCGGCTAATAGGGTGAAGATATGATCTTTAAAACTTTTCTTATATTCAGCTGTTAAATTCACTAATCTATCTATATTTTGGTCGGCGTTAAGATTTGCTACACCATTGCGTCCATCCCGAATGGTTGATATATGTCTGCTGGTTTCATAAGAGCCACCTTGCATATTGTATTTAGAATAAGAAACAAGTGCTTGCAGATTCAATCCCTCTATTGGCTTAAGTGTAATTCTACCATTGATACGCGTGTATTGGGAATGGCGTTCATTATCCTGTTCCATTATTCGAGAAACTGGGTTTTCAACTCCTTGTATTGTTACTTCATACCACTCTCCATCTGCATTTTTAACTGGCACTGTCGGGTGAGATTGATTTATATGTTTGAATATGTCGCCATTGAAAGAACTGGATTTATCATTACGCGACACAATACCAAGATTTAACAACAGCTTACCGCCGAACATACTGTGATTCATGTCACCACGAACACTAAATCTTTCACGAAATGATTTCTTGAAGATACCTTCTGAGTTATTGTAATTGATGGAAACTAAGTAATTTGTTTTCTGGCTTCCACCTCTGATGGTCAAATCATGATTATGAATTAATGGCGTTCTTGATACTTCTTCAAACCAATCGGTGTTTCCACCATAGTCATGAGATTTTCCGATGACACCTTCTGAGATAAGACGGTGGTAATCGTCCGCATTAAGCATCTCCGTCTTTTTTCGGATCTTTTGGGTACTGATATATCCTGAATAATCCACACGACTTCGTATGTCACCATCCGCTCTTTTGGTCGTAATGATAATCACTCCATTAGTACCTCGGGTACCATAGATAGCTGCTGCTGAACCGTCTTTCAAGACATCAACCGATTCAATATCTTCCGGTGAAACGGTATTTAAATCGCCTGGGATACCATCAATCAAAATCAATGGGCTAGTACTCGTTCCATTCAGAGTGGTATTTCCTCTCAGTCGGATAGAAGAATTATCCGATGGGTTTCCACTTGTGGTATTGATGATCAATCCGGCAACTTTTCCCTGAATCAATTGGCCAACGTCTCTCACACTGCCTTGCGTGAAATTCTCGGGTTTGACCGATACAACCGCACTGGTCACATCAGCGGTTTTGATCGTACCGTAACCGATGACTACGACCTCTTCCATCCCGACAACATCTTCACGCAAGACAAGAGATAAAGCAGTTTTGCTTCCAACGGTAACAGTCTGTGTGATAAAACCAATATAAGATACTTCTAATATATCTTTGTTGTCGACATTCAGACTAAACTTACCTTCATAGTCGGTTATTGTTCCGTTTGCTTTCCCTTTTACTTGAACAGAGGCACCGATCAATGGTTCACCAGTTTCATCAGTGATAACTCCGGATATAGTTTTTCTCTGTTTAGGTTGGTCGGGGTGATTGGATCGTGGAATAAGAATGATTTTCTTGTTTTCTATTCGATAAGTAAAATTAGGTAGAATTTCAAAAATGATATCCGTAATATCTTTATTACGGGCATTTATGCTTACTTTTCGTCCCAAATCCATAGTCTGGTCGTTGTAGAAGAAAGTGTATTCGCTTATCTTCTCAATTTTCTGGAGAACTTCCTTGACACTTATATTAGTGACATTCAGGTTAACTTTAGCACTCTGAGCGTAACTTGCTATAGCCGCCACATGAAACAATGCGAAAGTTAATATCGCAACGGTGATTTTCATAACGCGGTATTTTTTTTTGTTAAGAATAGGTGCGAAAAGCCCTTTCTCATAAAAATTATTCATATTTTTACGTGGATTTAATGTTAAACATTGATCACAGGATCTTTGGTAGGAGTTGTGATCGTTTTTGTTAATTCAATTCGATGGATAGGCGGATGTCTTACATCCGTCTATTTTTGGTAGTACTATGTCGTGTTGTGTCTCATGATGTATTGATTTTAAGGTGAAAAATGTTTGTTAATAGTGAGTATGTTTTTTACTTTGTTGCTAATGGAATTATTTTTACTTGACTCCCATTGATTGTGTATCTCATAGGGATAATCAAACTCATGGCATGTAAGATCTCTTTCAGGCTTTCTCCTCTTACAGTAAATGACAGACGTTGTTTCTCTGAGAAAGGCTGAGGACAATCAATTTGTACGGCATACCATCCTTTCAGACTGATAATGATATCAGAAAGACGATCGTTGTCAAAGGTTAACCGATCTTTAATCCAATCAATGTGATATTGCGCCGATGTGATTTCAGTGATTGTCTCTCCTGTTTCTTTTTTGTAGACGAGTAACTCGTTTGGCTTCAATAGGATTTTTTTGCCCGTAGCATTTATATTAGCCTTGATACTCCCACTTAGTAGTACAGTTTCAACCTTGTCCAACATAGCATGGCTAGCTATATTGAATGAAGTACCCAGCACTTCTATGTCAAGATCTTTTGCCTGTACGACAAATGGTCTGCTTTTATTCTTCGCCACCTGAAAATAGGCCTCACCTTCCAGCGTTACTACCCGACGATCTTTTTCAAAGTGTTCGGGATAAACCAGTTTGCTTCCGGAATTTAACCACACAATAGTACTATCTGGCAATATAAATTGTCCCTTACTACCTGTAGCTGTGATCAGTTGATTTTGAACAACAATTTCCTGAACAGTTTCGACAATCCTCTTTTTACTATAAAAACCATACCCAACACTTATTAAAACAAGGAAAGTTGCCGCTACTTGTTGCCATTGTATACGAAAGCGTTTGGGCGAAACTGTTTTTTGTCTTGCAAAGATTAAACGGTTTCGCAGACGTTTTAAGGCGATATCAATCTCTGCGTCAGTCGCCATAGCCGAATCACAGGCAAGCCATAAATCTCGAATTTGAATGAAGTAATCTCTGTTTTCATCCGATGATTTCAACCAATATAATAGTTCTTTTTTCTCTTCCAATGAAGCGAAACCGTCCAAATAACGAATTATCAGATCGTGTGGAGCTTTTATGTAGTTGTCTCTTTCTTTCATATATATAATACAAAAAAAGAGGCCTTACCCCTACCTTGATTTTTAATTATTTCAAAAATAAGTTGAAAAGAACCAACATAGAAACAGAAGGTCTTTCTTTTCAAGGTATTCCTTTAAACCGAAGATAGCTTTTGTAATTTGTTTTTCAACAGCTTTTATACTTATCCCCAGTTGATCGGCAATTTCTTTATTTTTCATGCCATAAGTCCTGCTCAATAAGAAGATTCTTCTACACTGAGGAGGTAAAGTCTCAACATATGTAGCGATCTCTTCTTCTAACTCTTTTAATAATAAAGAGTGCTCTTGGTTACGCAAGTGTTGCGACAAATAACTCTCTATGATTTGTGTTTCATTAATCTCCTCAAGAGAAGTATGGGTATACAGAGCATTTGACTTTATAAGATTGATAGAACGATTATATATGGACTTAAACAAATAGGATTTAACGGCATTTTTGTCTTCTAAACGTATCGTTTTGCGTCGAGACCAAAGTTCAAAGAAAACATCTTGCACTATATCCTCAGCTATCTCTTTGTTGCAGATAAAGCGTAATGTGTATGCTCTGAGAGGATAATAATTACTTTTAAATAAATCCTCCAGGCTTGCTCTCAGCTCTATGTCATTACTATTAGACATTTATTTCTTATTTGTGATAAGTTTATTTACGGTCAAAGTTATATTTTTTTAATTAAATAACAAGAAAAAGTAAATTCTATTTTGTTTTATACTTCGTTTTGCAATTGATATTTTGTTGAAATAGTAAAAATTTGCAAGCGACATCCCCAGCATGATCTATTTCGACGAGATTTTCTCCATCCTGTCAGACTTTTTCTTGTATCATGAATTAGGTAAAAAGAAAGATGGCGAATTGATCCGATAAAAAAGAAGGAACAATATAAAAAATCCCATCTCAATAAATCTATGGGCAAATCCCTAAAAAGAAATTAAATTGTCCATGAGTAAGATCAAGAGCATGAAGAATATGTTATGCAGGGCTTTCAAAGAGAGGATTCATGTGGATTATGTATTAATGGATATCTGGTTCACTTTTTATGATCTGTCAGTCACGTTATCTGTCTGTGGAAAAAATAGGTACATGTCATAGGATGTTGCAAGATGGATCTGACCAAGTATGAAATCCAAGGGAAAAAACATACAGCCAAAGAACTTGTGCTCCATTATGGGAGAATAGAGAGGGGTGAAACTATAGTTTAAATAAAAGATACATAACCGTAGGATGGAATAAATTATCTACATAAATACTTATTCTTTAAGCTTTTGTACATCATTTGCACACCTTTTTTATTCCACCTTGTCTTCCAGTTATGTATTACATTCCACTTACGCTCTATACCCTTGTCTCCGACTTATCCCCTAAAACGTTAGTTAACAGAACAAAGAAGATAGAACTGTTGCCAACTGCAATTGGAAAGGCATTACGCTTAGGAATGTTCTATAGTTTGTGTCACTAAAGAGTACACAATAGCGGATATGTGTGCTATGGCTTTTGCAGCTTGTGTCTCATTGCCTTTGAAATCCTTAACAAATACTGCCAATGTATAGCATATGCCATTTGGCAGACGGATATAGGCTACATCATTGTGGGCTGCCAGTACTCCGTTTTCATTGGTATAGCCGGAACCTGTTTTATGGGCAATAGTAATCCCGTCTTTATCAAGCAACGGTGCTGCAATCCGGTCTTTGCCGGTAGAACACTGTTCCAATGTTTTTATAATGAATTGTTGTTTATCATAATCAATTAAACTGTCGGTAAACAATCGGTTCATGAGTATTGCCGCCCCCAGAGGAGAAGTATAATTGGCATACGCTTTGTCATGGTCAGCAGACATTTCCTCTTCAGTATAAGCTATCTGAAAACTTAAACGGGGGATAAGAGTGGCAATGAAACTGTCTGTTTGAGTAATATTAACCAACTTTTTGAACATGAAATTACTTGCATTGTTATCGCTTAGAATGAGCGTATAGCATAATAAATCTTTTACTCTCAATGGAATCACAGGTTCCAGATGTTCTTTCATCATAGGACTCCACGTTTGGGGATCGAGCTCATCTCTATGTATAGTCATCAATGAATCAAGGGAAAAACCTTTGTGACCAAAATCATCACATATGGCCAATGCTTGATGAACCTTAAATACACTCATCATAGGGTAAATGCTCTTATTATTGACTGTAATCGTGTCTGTGTTGTTTATGATTACCGCTACTCCTATCTCTCCCGGATAATACGCCACGATTTTAGAAATAGTATCGGTAAAGAACTGGGACTGTAAAACGACCCCATTACTATTTTTCGCTGATTTTGGCCATAAATGCATTGAGACAGCAACTAAACAAACCAAAGAGAGACTTAAAACGAATATATGAGTTTTACTAAATTTTATCATGGCATAAAAACACAGCGGTTATAGGGAGCGAAATTACAAAAGAAACATAACAATCCAATCAATGCAGACCGTTACGGCTGTAGAAAATTCAGCATAGCTACCCCAAAGAACCAAGTGATTCGTCCTCTGGAAATATTCAGAAATGTCCCCTTAAAAAATATTGACCGGTGGGGGCATTATTATTTTAGGTTTTCATTGATTTGGCTTAACTGACCGAGTAGCAGGCTTTTAATAAACTATTTAAGAAGTAGTGATAACGGGTTATCAACCATGTGAATTTCAATAATTTGCTGTGCCATACTGTCAAATATCCCTTTCTAAAAACAAAGATGATAAAATTTGAATATACAAAGCAAAAGACTGTTTACTTAACCCCATGCCTTATTGTTTCAAAAATTTACATAATAAATGGGTTCTTTTCAGTATATGCCCAATGCATAGAATAATTGTGGCAATCCCTATTTTATAGTGCAATAACCCTGTATCGGAATTTGTCCCGTTTACTCCCAATAAAATAATTCCGGTAACCGATACAAGAAAGAATACAACCGACAACACTGCCGTAATTTTACTTTTTTTGCCAAGTCCATTTCTTACTGCTCCTTTATACCATCCCCTATGTGTTGTTATATGAAATATTACAGTTATAAGGAACAGGAAACTGCCCAAAACATGAAATACAGCCCAATTATGCCATACTTCGTGGCTGTTGCCATGTCCGGCAATATGCAATCCTATTCCGGAAAATGCTGATAAAACAAACACAAAAACCAAAATCCAGTCTATTACAAAAATCTTCTTCATTGCTTACCGTTTTCATATTTACGGTACAAAATTCGGTATTCAAGTAGAATCAGAACGATAACAATTGTAAAGAAATGAAGTTAATGACGGTTTCTTATGCGTGATAAAGAAACGGGAGTTATGCCAAGATAAGACGCTATATAATGTTGTGGAACACGCTGTATTATGTTGGGATACTCTTTCAGCAATTCTTCATATCGCTGTTGCGGTGTGTTTTTTATTCTTGACAAGAACAGTTGTTGGTAAGCATGAAAACGGTCTATGAGTTTTTCTTCATACAACTGTCTAAACGACAAATTATTGTTGATTAGGTTGTAAAAATCCTCTCTTCTTATAACCGTGAGTTCAGTTGGTTCGATACTCTCCAAATAGAAAAGACTCGGCGTGCGTTTATATAGGCTATCGAATGAGGCGACAAAATCCCCTTCGAAAAAGAATTGAAAAGTAATATCTTTCCCTCCATTATAGAAAAACAGCCGCAGACAACCTTTACGGATCAGATAGAGTTTTTCTGCAACTTTTCCTTCCTCCAAAAGAATTGCTTTGGAAGGAACGGACAAATATTCAGATTTTATCTGTGATTCAATATAGTTTAAATGACTGTTTTCTATCATAATGTAAATGTAGGAGTATTCAAAAAAACATCAATCTTTTTACACTATATACCCAATAGGGCATATCAGCTCCACAATAATGTTTAACAAAAGAAACAATCGGATTCATACCATTGCGAATCACCACTTTTTGTGATGCAACGTTAGTATCCCTAACAATTGAATATAATTCATCAAATTTCAACGTATTAAAACCATACTCCCGACAAACCGTTGCGGTTTCAACAGCATAACCTTTATGCCAATATTCATGGGCCAGCAAGTAGCTGATCTCAGGAACTTCCATTCCTTTGTATTCCTGCATTGTAATACCGCACTGGTCTATCATTCTGTCAGTATTCTTACCCCCCATGAGCCAAAACCGAAATCCTTATAGCGTTGGAGTTGTTTTTGTATCCATATCATCGTTTCTTCCCCGTTGAAAGCTCCATTATAAGCATACATTGTATTTGAATCCTGTAATATTGAAGATAGGGATTCAATATCAGAAGGTTCCATTTCACGTAACTGTAATCTTGCCGTTTCTGGAATTATACGCTTCATAAATGATAGTTTTATTCATTCTGTTCTTGTTAAGGGACAAATATAATGAAAAAAAGACTTGGAGGTTTCTTATATATATTCAATACATTGTCCTCTTATTTTCTTATAAGATGTTTTCTGCTTGGTTTGAATAAGAGAAAATTCAATTATACTGTACCAATCGGATAAAATATTTCAAATAAAAAAAAATCTGATTGTAGAAAACAGTATTTATACTATATTCATTCTTAATCGCTGATAATTTATTCAAGATACAATTTTTATATTCTGTCATAAAAGAAGAAAGAAAACATTATCACTAATATTCAGCCATATCAGAAGAGATGAAAAGTTAGATTTCTATTTGATATTACTTTTTTCTTCCCGTCCTCAAGAGAGAGAAGGGGGGAAAGCGGAACCTCTAAAACCTATTTTTTTACTGATTTCTGGATAAGTAGAATTGAAAAAGTTATAGTAAAATAGGCTTTTCCACCCCCTTTTCCCCCATTTCCCCTCCTTTTCCCCCCTGAGGCAGGGAAAGCAGAAACAAAAAAAGAGAACCAAGCATTACCTCAGTTCTCCTTTTTATCTTATTCATCCACTACAGTAAACTCGTGGAAAGAATACCGGACATCCTCATCATCCAGCTCCTCCATATATTCATCCAAAGCTTCTTCTATGGCATTCTTATCAGGTTCCACTTTTTCCCCGATTATCCCTGAAACATGGTCGGCTGCTTCTTCGATGGTTGTAAAATACTCCGAATCATCAACGTAAGAATCCAGGTAATATCTCTCTGGAAAATACTCACCGTTTGCATCATTGGTATAATACACACCACATCCGGGTTCTTCTTCACGATAATACACTTTGATTGACGGGAATTTCTCTTCTATGATTTTTCTAACTCCTTCCTGTTCACACCAAGCGGTATTCTGACAGATAGTGAGTATATTGCCATTCAATTCATAATAAGTAATCTCACCCCGGCACCTGTATTTTTCCCAATTCCCACCAAGTTTGACCACAAGATTCCCCAGCCACCATTTGCCAAAACCGTTCTTTATGATTGAAGTCTTACGTTTGTCAATATACTTCAATGCCTTATACAGCGACCTTACGTCCTTCAGATCACCGACGCACTTATAAGTACAGTCACACCAGTTAGGCATTCTCTACCTCCTTCCCGTTTTCATATCTGTAAATGGATAGATTTTCTGTAACCATCCACTGGCAATTATTAAGTCTGAATCCGTATTTCTCTTCGATGGTTGAAAGGAAAGATTCAAAGTCCTCGTAATTCTCTGATTCTCTCAGTTCTTCATCCGTCAACTTTATGATATTCAGACAGCCGATACAAAAGTCTAAAATCAATACATATTTAGGTTCCATAATTTCAATCTTATTTTAAGTTATACCTTTTCAATAATATACTCACCTGTGATGCTCTGAATTGAAATCCCTTGGAAGTTACAAATCCTTCACTGTTCAGGATTCTCGCCATCTCTGACAAACTCCTGTCTTCTTTCACCAGATTTTTCAACAATGCTATCGCCCTCTTGTTATTGGGATTGTCAAGAGCTTTCCGGTGATTGGTCTTATTGCTATTTTCTACCGCTTGGTGCAGTCTGTTTAATAAGTTCTCGGATTTACCAAGCTTATATCCTCTTGATTTCTTGGCTTTCAGGGATTGTTTCGTTCTTTGGCTGATCAATCCCGCCTCATACTCTGCTATACTACTGATGATATGTAGTACAAGTTTATTAGCCTCAGGAAAATCACAAAATACGATCTCGACATCACTCTCCAACAATTTACTGGTGAAAGCCACATTCCGACTTAATCTATCCAATTTTGCTACAATCAGGATAGAATTCGTTTTTCTGCATAACTCCAAAGCTTCAGCAAGTTTAGGTCTGTTGGATTTTCTCCCGCTTTCCGTTTCAATATATTCAGCAATCGTTTTTTTATCCTTCAGGTAATTCCGCATTATTTCTCTTTGTGCCTCCACGCCAAGTCCTGAGATTTCCTGTTTCATCGTGGACTGTCGTAGGTAGGCTACATAATTTTTCTGTTTCATAATTAACACTTATTTAACGCTCTTCTCGGTTACTAAACGTCCGTTCAATAACCTTTAAGCTGATTTATAAAAACGGCTTTCCATGAGATTTCGAGTTTTTATAAAACCTACTCCCTCACAGAAAGCCTATTATCACATATTCCGATTTGCTCAGAGAACCGCCGATATCTTATGTATCATATGTATCAGAAACTCTCTTCTCATACTCATCGGTTTTCTCCACTTTCGAGTCTATCAGATCCACAAGTCCGTCAAGGGCGACATTATTATAAACCCGGACTTCCTCAGGAGAACCATCCCTGTGGAAAGTTACGTCGAAATAATCCGTCCCTTCATTATAGACTATCACTACATTTCCGGTCAGAAGAAAACCCTGCACATGGAACTGCAAGCCCCTGTCTATCACTTTTATCGTATCAAGATCCACTCCCCAAGACATAAGGACAGGGGGATTGTATTTCAGAATTGACCAGATATACTTAGCCAATTCCACATTATAATCTTTGTCTCTTTCCATCACTCTTTGTTTTTAAATCCATCATTCTTTTTTGTTTTCTCGTAAGGACTTCAAACCTGTAGAAATCCTCGTCACAGTTCATACATTGGAATACATAGCCTTTAATCCTTGATTTTAAAAGCATACGTCCGCATTTAGGACAGAATCTTCTCGTTTTCATATCCGTTGTCGTTTATCAGTTTGTATTCTTCATATTCCTTCCAAAGCATCCGGTAATCCCTGCATATCCTCTCGTAATCATCCGGTCTCAAGTGTGGAAAATCTGTGGAATACATTTCATAAAGGTCTTCGGGAGTTAAAGTCGGATCATTGTTCAGTATATCATAAATCTCATCCTCGAACTCATAGGGGCTGAAATATGAATCACTTTGTGTATGAGGATAGGTGTTGGTACAGTCTTCTATGATATGCTCTACAAACAGCAGGCTTTTCATCAGGTCTTTCTTTACCGTTATCTCCTCATCGGTATGGGCATTGTAATAGCCACATGAAACGTTGAGACAGGAAACTTCCAATCCTTTTTCTTTTAAGGTCAGAATATCGGTCATCAAGCCGTTCTCCTCCATGTAACCCCATTTCTCAGGTTCTATCGCTTCCATGAACCCTTCGGAACACAGGTCAGCATATCCGATACTTGTAATCAGGTCCGAATTCCCCTTTCTGTCAGGCTGGATAACAAACCTCACATCATCAAAGAAAGACATCACCGCTTCAGAACTTCCCCTGCATCCCGTTTCCTCTTCCCTGAAAAATACCACTTTAATGGAATCATATTTCTTTAGGCATTCAAGACAGATGAACACTCCGTTCTTGTCATCGGCTCCCAAATTCTCAAACCTTTTATGTTTGGGTGAATAACCGAATATGACTTCCCTTGTCTCTACCGCCTTGAAATCCTTTGAATGGTTGCAGTGTGATACCTGGTCGATATGGCTCACCAGACAGGGATAGGTCTCAGCTTCTCCCTTTACCACATACAGGTTCCCGAATTTATCCTTTGATACGGATATGTTTCCGGGGAGCTTTTTTATATAGGAGCATAGAAACGTCATCATCTTCTGCTCCTTTCCACTGGGACTGTAAATACTATACAGCCTCTTCAACAGTTGCGTATTCATGACTCATCTCTTTTTTAAGTTTATAACCATACGGGAGATTGGTACTCGGATTCACTTCATCAAATACATCCTCACCAAACTCCCATGCGTCCTCATTCCCAATCAGACGATTCAAGGTATCTACATGGATTGATTTCTCTTCATAGATACTTTCCGATTCATTCCAGATATTGATCCTGGTTATATCATCAAGGCTTTCATACCATGCTTCATCATACTCGGAATAATACCAGTTCTTCCGCTTGAATGTATCCTCGGCCTTCTCCATACACTCCTTACAGCAATAATGCTCTTCTGTCACCTCGGAGTAGTCCGCATCACCTTCCAGCAGGTTCTCTCCACAATTGTCACAGCATACACAGTCATCCTTATGGTGGTATTCCCCTGTGGAACTTATCCACAGGAAGTCATCCAGGTTTTCGGAGTCTACATTTATCGCATTTCCATGCAGGTAGCAGAGTGTGGTCTCATCACAGTCGTATTGGTGATATTCGTCCCATGGACTTCCATCCTCATCGGTATCGCCATAAAGGTTCAGGTCTGTGGTGTCAAGGTTGTATGAGGAGTCGGGGTTCTCGTAGTTATAGGCTTTGCTGCGGCTGTAACTGTACCATTTGAAGGAATCCTGGTAGGAAAGCGTATCCGTCTCTTCCAGATTGCACTCTATCTCAAACTTCCTGTCGGATAATGAGTTGCCGTCAATGTCCACAAAGGAATTTGCATCATGACAGGAAGCGCCAATCACCTTATAGCCGTCAATATAACCTTCCTGAATAAGTTTATCCACAAGCAGGCGTTTCAACACGTCATCGCTCTCTGAGGAATATTGCCTTTCGAGCAGCCTCCATTTCTTACCGTCCTGATCCGTAACATCGGTAAAAAGGATTGCCCTTGCCACAATCAGCCCTGTCTTATCCGTTATATAGGCCGCCTTGGCCTTTACTGAAGAATAATAGAATGAAGTACGGTCCTCATCCGTCATACATGAACCGAAGTTCCCCCTGCAATAGCTGCTGTCATAGATTCTCCAGAACTCGTCGTTGACATGAAGTTCCATATCGGGAGTATATCCATAGGTATAAGTACACCACCTTTGGGCAAATACATCCCCTGCAATCCAGTTCACGACACAGGGTGAAAGCAGTTTCCCTATCTCTGTCTCAAGGATAAGCTCCCTCATGAACTTTCCGGCCCTCATCTTGAAAACCCGGTTACGTTCAACGTTGATATAACGGATTGAATGTTTGTCAAGGTCCTCACACAGGCCTCTGAATTCATCGGTCTCATATTTGGAGGAATAATATGTTTCACCTATCAGCTCCACTTTATGGAGCAGCTTTTCATCATTCTTTCCCGAACTCAAAATGGCTTCAACCGTTTTCTTCTGTAGGTCTGCCATATCATATACATGCAGCAAGGTATAATCACCATGTTCCTTGCAATACTTTAGTAGTACTGGATTTTTCAGGTGGGCCAGCAATATCCTGTTTTTCCTTATCACTGTACCATTCTCTCTTTTTTCAAGGCCGAAACGGGCCTTGAATTCTTCATAACTATAAAAATTATAGTATAACATAGTCGTTTGATTTTTAAATTGTCGGTAAATAAAAAAGGAGGGATACTTCCTTTTAATCGGAAATACCCCTCCCCGGAATATTAATTTCGGTATGTCTCAACCGTTTCAGATAAATGGTATCCTTTTGTCCTCCAAGACTCCGGATTCCACTATCTTCTTACATATCTCATGGGAATATTTGTTTCTCAGGTCATATCCGTAACCTTCACTTCCCATGATCTTAATCACTTCAACCATACTTCTGAATAAGGTCTGTTGTAGGGTCCTGTGGAATGTAGTTACTGCCGAAGCGAACCTCTTTTCATTCCACCCGTAATCGTTCAGGGCATGTTCAAGTTCTTTTGCAGCCTTGAACTCCCTGCTGTTTTCCAATTCTTGTCTTTCCATAATGTCTTTCTGCTATTTTTTTCCTTGTTTTCCTGTCTCTTCATTTATTGACGCATTGAGTGAGTTATACACCCGGGCGAACTTCCTTCTCTGCTCTGTATCAGTAATGGAGCTTACAAACTTGTGCATCACCACTTTCTTCCTGTCATCCCATATGATACGTGCTTTATCCACACCTTCCACAAACATGATATGGGGATATCTGTCCCATTGTTTTAAAGTACCGTCATTGATAAGCTTTTGAATCTCTTCGGGCATTGAACTTCTGTTACGGTCAATACATCTTATTCTGCCTTCTTCCCGTTCAATCGCTGTCTGAGTCTTTTCAATCTCTTTCTGCATTTTGGAAAGGGTGTCATTCTGCCTGTCCCAACGCTTCATCGTTGAATATCCGTTTCTCTTGTCGTTAAGAGGTTGTCCGTTGGCACTCTTCACATCGGAAAAGTACTCATTCAGTTTTCTATTAAATTTAGCCTGCTTCTTTTCCAGGGAGGCTTTAAGTATATCCAATCTGCTCATGTTATTTATTTTTAAAAGGGTTCAACAAAAAAAAGGGAGAAAAACCATGTTTGTTATTTCAGATCTTTCTCCCTTGTGAGTTAATTTATTTTCCGGTCTAACTCAAAAACCAGCCATAATTCTCCGTATCCTCACCGTTCAAGGCTTTCTGGATACCAACCGCAAAATCAGTGCAGTTCTGGTTTCTCTCCAGGAACTTGTCTATGTAGGATTGTTTGGCGGCATCATTAAGGAGCTGCATCAAATCCCAACAGGTAATATTCTCTCTGCCACGTAACCCGAAATTAGGATTATCCACGTAGTTTTTGGTTGCCGCATTGATATTTGAGTCACCTAAAATCACCTTCGGCAGTTCTCTAAGTTGGGATACAGGCAAGACTTGATACAATCTCAATCTGCCTATAATCTGACAGAACTGTTCTTGTGAAATCTTTGTTCTTCCTAAGTTCTCAAGTAGTCTCAAATTGTGTTCCGGGTTGAAGTCCTGGAACAATCTGAGTGCTGAATTGTAAATATCAGTGTCACTCATCACTTCCAGCCGTCCGGTCAGTCCGTCATTGGTCAGCATTAGATTTGAACATACACGCACACGCCAACCTATGAATATCTTGAATTTCTCAGGTGATTTTCGGTTGTATAGATTCTCCTCGTTTAAACTACGTACCCCACCTATGCAAAGATGTACTTCCTCTCCGTTCATCATTCTGCTCATTGTTCTGATATGAAAACAGAAAGCCATACGTTGATAATAGATGGTCTCGTCCTCAGGTTTAAGCTCCTCCTTCCTTTTGGTCAATGCACTTGGCACTCTGCCCAGGATTTTGTGGGACACTCTGATCTCGGTATTTCCAAAGTTCTCACCTGTAAAATAGCTCCTTGCAGCATCCTCGATCCGGTGTATGAATGTCTGGTGGCTGATGGTAAGCTGGTTGTCACTGAAGCTGGGTACGATACAGTTCCTTTCAAGTTCTTCAAGCGTAATACCCGAAGTGTTACTTTCAATAAAATTGGGATGCTCCTCCTGTTCCTCTTCCGATACGATTACTGCGTCTTCGATAAATTCAGGTTTAAGCATACCCATTCCACCCATCATTCCGATTGTTCCTGGAATGACAGTAAGTTCATTAGTCATTGTTTCCATACTCTTGTTATTTTTTAGTCGGTTAATAAAATGCGATGAAAAAACAAAAAGCCAAGAGGTGTCATTTCTTTGCTTTTATGAATATACCTCTTAGCTTCTTTATCCCTTTGAGTATTGAAGTTGCTACCTCCAATACCGTTATTATTACGTCTGCTTTCTTGTCATAATCCATTCATCAGACGTACTATCAGTTTTCAGTCGCAGCATCAACGGCCTTGACTTCACCCGTGGCAATCTTCTTTTTCCCGAATTTGCCACTATACTTCTCCGCAAGCTCGATTACTACGGAACCTGCCACGATAATCTCGGCCACATAAGCTGCGACCTTCAATCCTTTAATTAAATTTCCCATGTCTCTTTGTTGTTTTAAATTGTTAGTTATTATTTCTATTCTCTTATATACATATTTCTCATATATAAGGCTTTGAGGGGAAATCAAGGAAGGGGAAGAAGAAAAAAATAGACCAATCTTTCGACTGGTTGTGATAGTTGAACCGTTATAAATAGCTCCTCGCATTTACTTGGCCTATCATGCGGCATACATTCTTTCGTGGGGAACTTTATGTCTTGTCCACATACTGAAATTGCTACGCATCATCGAATCTCCATCTTATCCATCGTCTGAAAATAAGCGTGACCCGGTAATTATTTTTGTTATATATGCTTGAAGCTCGCACCTTATCTTAATGGTGCTGTATTATACTCCAAGCTTTTTTCTCATATATAAGAGTTTGAGGGGATTTTGGAAGTAATAAGTTCTTGTTTAAGAACGATCTTTTATTATTTACAAAGACAGAAATGATATATACAATTTATTGAAAATAAGAATGTTGTGATTTTGAAAATGTGCTTAATGGATATTCATATTGTAAAAAGTATATAAAAATGACCGGAAAAAAGAGTGCTTTATTTGCAAGAACAATATATAAATTTTATATTTGACAAAAAATGTCAAATATAAAATATGGGTAAATTTGGAGATTTGATAAAAGAAGCTAGAATTGAACGTGAATTAGATCAAAAAGATGTACAAATGGAAACAGGTATTGATTATACGCTTTTAAGTCGTTTAGAGAAAGGCGAAAGGCTACCCTCTAAAGAACAAGTTTATCATTTAGCTGATTTTTATAGTATAAAAAGGCGAGAATTATTGATTGCTTGGAATTCCGATAAAGTAATATCTTGTTTTAAAGATGTAGAAAATGATATGGCAATTCAAATTATAGATAACATAAAAGAAACAATAAGGAATAAGGAATAAGAATATGGATAAAATTATATTAGATAATCAAAGAGAAATAAATAAATTAACAAAAGTACTTGGCGTGCTTCCGGTCTATCTTTTACATAATCAAGAACAAAGCAGTGGAAAGTATGCTTTACTAAATGGTAACTATAACAATTTTTGTATTGACTATAAGAACGAATTCTCCCCTGAGGAATATAGAAGTTATGCTTGGTCATCTAATATGAATAATTTTATATCTATAGATGGTAATAAACTTTATTTACATAGTATTAATAGAAAACAACCAGAGGAAATACCTTATAATATTGTTGTTGATAATCTTCCCAAGTTTTATGATTATTTAGGTTCAAAAAAGGCAAATAGTGAGATTACTATTATCCCATTTATTTTGCATATATATCGAAAATTGCGTAATGCATTGCGAGAAGCTATATCAGGAGGGGATGCTTTGAAAGCTTTTCTATATTTAATATCAATGATAGAAGATGAAAATGTAGATCTAAAATATTGGGGATTACCAAGAGGTACAAAAGATGTTGTAAATTCCATAAATAATTATTTATGGGAAGAATTAGTTACAGAATTGAGAGCTGGACTTAATAATGACAAACTTATTCCGAATGTAGATTTAATATTAAGACATACAGCAGGAAGATTATTTGAAGAAGCTAATTATATAGCTCAAATGCCATTACAGTATGAACTTTTTCCTAATGACATTATCAAATATGATTATAATCCGAAATTGGTTGGGGCTTATTTTACTCCATCATATATTTCAAGAACTATTGTAGAGGAATCATTTTCTAATTTTGATATTAATTCTACTCATATTACGATATTTGATCCAGCATGTGGAGCTGGAGAGTTTTTGGTTGAAGCATTACGACAACTAAAATATAAAGGTTACAAGGGACAAATAGAAGTTATCGGATGGGATATTGCTCAAACAGCTCTTGATATGGCTAATTATGTTTTAACTTTCGAAAAAAAGAGAATGGTGCACACAACTTACAGTTTCTTTATATAAAAGGAATTCATTACAAACAGAATGGCCTAATAACCTTGATTTTATTTTCATGAATCCACCTTATATTTCATGGGAACAAATGGACGAAGAAACAAGAGAGTTGGCCTGTCGTATATTAGGAGGCAATAAGGGACGCCCAAATCTTGCAGCTGTATTTTATTATCTTGCTGCCCATAAGTTGTCACATAAGGGTACACTGGGGTGCTTGATGCCAAGTTCCATGCTGAATTCAATTTCACATATGGAAATTAGGAATGCTACTAAAAAGACTTTAAAACCATTACTTATAGGGCGGTTAGGAAATTATGTTTTCGAAAACGCATTTGTTGATGCATGTGTAATAATTGCATCTAAATCAGATGACAGTCGGCAAACTCAAATACTATGGATCCAAAATGTAGATGAAGCAACGTCTAAAGCATTAAGGGAATTGAGAAAGTTGCATTATAATACAGAAATAGTAGCAACTTCAGAAAACTTTAGTATTTATACAATGAATCAAGATTCTATAATAGATAAAGATTCCTGGATGCCTATGCCTTATGATGCAATCAAATTTAAAATGATATTAGAATCTAAAATCGAAAATGGATCTTTTGCTAAAGTTGGAACTTTATTTAACGTTATGCAAGGTGCAAGAACTGGCTTGAATAAGGTTTTCATTGTTGATAAACAAACATATAACTCATTTTCTAATAAAGAAAAAAAATATTTTCGCCCTTCGATAGACAGTACATCATTAAGAAAGGGAAAGTTGATTAAAGCTAATTATATATTTTTCCCATATTTAGAAAATGAAAAAGAAAAATTAAACAATGAGGATGATTTAAAAAATATTTTACCAAATTATTATGTACGATATTTAAAACCAAATAAAAAACAACTTTGTGACAGAAAAGGAATTGATTCCAATAAATGGTGGATGTTGACACGTCCACGTATGTGGCAAATGCAAGCATGTCCAAAACTTGTTTCAACAGAATTTGGAAAATCAGGCAATTTTAGTTTCGATAAAACAGGTGAATATATTGTGGAACGCGGATGTGCTTGGTTTTTTAAAAATGCAGAAACTGTTTTGGATGAATATTATGCTTATTTGGCCATCTTTAATTCGAAAATTATGGATTATTTGTTATTAATATATTCAAGGCAATTAGCAGGTGGAGCTTGGTATAGTTTAGATGCAAAAAATGTAGAAAAAATTCCTTTGCCAATATTATGTAAGATAGATAATGAACTATACCTTACATTGGTTGAATTTGGATTAAGAATTGTAAATCTAGAGCCTTTTAATCAAGATGAGCTCGATAAAGTTGTTTCTTCAATTTATGAATATGAGTAATATAAAAACTGTTTCTCCCGAAAAAGTACTTACGTTTTGTCTCAGTATTATTAATAAATATACTAAAGATGAAGTTGAAGTTGCATTTGACGAAGTCGCACCCGACATTTACTTTATTCAAAATAAAAAACCTCAAACAACTTTTTATAAGCAAAGTACGCATAAAAGAATAGTTCCAGTTGTATACTTAAAAAACGGATTTCTTTTTCATTGGGGTATAGCGTTTAAAAAGATATACTCTAGAATGCCCAAAAATGGTTATATATTTAAAGGGGTTAGCATGCAATTCTTTAATGACAACGGCTTATTGTTTAGGGCAGAATGGGACAATAAAGAATTGGAAGAAAATAAGCTTAACCATCCACAGCCACATTGGCATATAGAACCAACTATAATGTTTAATGATAAAGAGATAGATAAAGAAGTTAAAGAAACTTTCGATGAACTATTGAATGAAACAGATTTTTTTTCATTATATGAATGAGTCAGAAAAAGAATGTAGTAAAATATTTAATTATGAGAAATTTCATTTTGCAATGTTTGCTAAATGGCATGAGAATACCACTTTATGTAATATTCCTCTTACAGAAGAAAATCTCAAGAAATGGCTTGATAAAAGTTTAGAGGGGATAAATGAACAACTGGATTATATTTGTAAATAAACACATGTTTCTTCTTTGATAATCTGGTGCGTTTTTGTATCTTTGTTATTCTAATATATAAGGTGGGAGAACATGAATAACAACAATAAGAATCAGATAATCCGTTTTGACTGGGCGATGAAACGTCTGCTCAGGAACAAGGCAAACTTCAGTGTCCTTGAAGGTCTGCTCACTACGTTATTGGGTGAGAAGATTATTATCCAGCGACTCCTAGAAAGTGAAAGCAATCAGGAGGATGAGTATGACAAGTATAACCGTGTCGATATGCTTGCCGAGAATTCCAAGGGTGAGCTGGTGTTGATAGAGGTGCAGAACAACAATGAATATGCCTACTTTCAGCGAATGTTGTTCGGTACTTCCAAGCTGGTGACTGAGTATATCAATAGGGGAGAAAGCTATGACAAGGTGCGTAAAGTCTATAGCGTCAATATAGTCTATTTCTCTTTAGGGCATGGAACTGATTTTGTTTATCATGGGAAGACAGAATTCAGAGGCATCCACACCAACGATCTCCTAGAACTCACTCCATTCCAAAAGCAGACATTCAAGGTGGATACGGTCAGTCAATTATATCCCGAATACTATATCCTGAAAGTAAACGGTTTCAATCAGGTAGCAAAAAGCCCCTTGGAAGAATGGATTTACTACCTGAACACCGGAGAAATACCTTCAACTGCTACAGCCCCCGGTCTTGAGGAGGCCCGTGAGAGATTGAAACTGGATAGTATGACCAAGGATGAGCTTGCTGCCTATTACCGTCACTTGGATAATATTGTTATTCTTCGTGATAATATCAATACCGAACGTGAGGAGGGCAGGGCGGAAGGTCTTGAAGAAGGATTAAATAAGGGAAGAGAAGAAGGACTAAAAGAGGCCAACCTTAATAATGCTCGTAACCTGAAAAAACTAGGAGTGGCAGTTGACATCATTTCACAAGCTACAGGATTATCTAAAGAAGAGGTCGAATTTTTATAAGACTACAACGTCTTTAAAAGGATAGAGCTTTAAACTCTATCCTTTTAATTTTCCCATATTATCTCATAAGCAGTTTATTTATATTACTCATAAACTAGAACCATAATTGAGTTTTACACCTCAAAAATAATCTTTTAAAACGATAAAATAGAATAAAAACAAGATTATATAATCACCAGTTGTATAGACCTGCAAATCGAAGTCATTCCCGTCCCATTTGAAAAAATGTCGGATTCCCGTCCGGGAGAATCAAGCGCCGATATTCGTGAACGTGTAGTACGTGCGCGCCAAATCCAATCAGAAAGATACACCGGGGTTCCCGGCGTATATTGCAATGCCCAGATGAATAGCAGATTACTCGCCTGCTATGCCCGTCCTGACGATAAAGGGCTTGCCTTATTGAAAAACGCCATGAACCGTTTCAATCTCTCGGCACGTGCATACGACCGTATCTTAAAAGTATCACGTACTATTGCCGACCTTGAAGGTTGCGAATCAATACAGACTTCCCATCTGGCAGAAGCAATAGGGTACAGAAATCTGGATAGGGAAGATTGGGCCGGATAGGCGTCACCTATAAACGCCGCCCTAAATAAGACACTGCACAATGTCCCCTCCCCTTCAACACAGGAAACTATTGCTTTTCTATTCTGATGCGGGCATCTACTGCTATCACGTATTTTTCAGTAGCCAATAACGGGTTAATATCCATTTCCTTTATTTCCGTAGCAAAGCGCAGCAAAGTGGACAAGCGGACAATGATTTCGGCAAACTTGTCTTCATTCACCCCCTTCTGTCCGCGCGTACCTTTTATAATCTTATAGGCGCGCAAGGAATGGATCATAGAGTAAGCCTCGTCGTAAGACAAAGGAGCCAAACCGGAAGATACATCCTTGAGCACTTCCACAAAAATACCACCCAAACCGCAAAGCACTACATGCCCGAACTTCTCTTCATACTTCGCTCCGATAAACAACTCCGTCCCCTTCAGCATGGGCTGTACCATAATGCCTGTAACTTCCGGAATCTGCATCATACGTTCAAATTCCAAAGCAAGATGCTGTTCGCTCTTGATGTTCAGCACCACACCACCTACATCGGATTTATGTACAGGGCCCACCACTTTCGCTACCACCGGGAATCCGGCACGACGGGCAAAGGCAAGCACCTCTTCCTCATTTGCAGACACAAACTCCTCTACAACCGGAATCCCTGCGGAACGGAGCAATGCCTGCACCTGATGCGGTTCTATATAACCGTCCTCGGGAATGGAGTCTATGATACGGCGAATACGGGGAACATCCACGCCAAAAAGCTCTATTTCGTTATTCGCAGGTTTCGACACATTCATTATGCGTGAAAGCGCCGTACCCAACGTCACTTCGTCGGCAAAGTTGACATGCCCTTTAGCCAGAAAAGCAGACACTTCAGCCCCTGCCGTATTGATGGAAGGAAGAATAGGAAAGATAGGTTTTTTGCAGGTTTGCATCTTTTCGTGCAGCACATCATACATCTCGAACATGGTAACCAACCCCGGTGTACCGAAAATGGCCATTACCGCATCCACGTTATCAAACTTCTCTTCGCAATATTCCAAGCAAAGCCGCAAATGCTCAGGCGTTCCGGTGGCCAGAATATCTATCGGGTTTCCGACCGCAGCGCCCGGAAAAAGCTTACCTTTCAACTCTTCGGCAAGCTCACCTTCCAACTTCGGCACATTCAGTCCACCCTTACTTAGCGCATCAGTCAGCATCACACCCGGACCGCCGGCATGGGTAATAATGGCGAAATTCTTTCCCTGCAATTCTGGCAAGGTGAAAATACACCCCACTGTGGTCAGCTCCTCACGCGAATAGCAGCGCACGATACCCGCTTTACGGAACAAAGCCTCCACTGCCGAATCGGAGCTGGCAATGGCCCCCGTATGCGAAGACGCCGCGCGGCTCCCACTCTCACTGCTGCCGGATTTGATAGCCGCAATCTTACACCCTTTCTTTATTAATGAAGAAGCGTGGAACAATAGCCTGTCAGGGTCGCCTATACTTTCTATATAAAGCAGCTTTATCCCGGAGTCCTTTTCCGGATCAAAATGCTCGTCCATATATTGCAGCACGTCTTCCACCCCAATCTGCTTGGCATTGCCCACAGACCACACAGAATTGAACTGCAACCCCTTGGTAACCGCGCTTTCCAATATAAATACCGCAGTTGCCCCGGAACTGGATACCAAATCGACACCCTGCGGATGCAAGTTCGGTATCGGCTGGCTGAACACACTGTGATGCCACGTGTTCATCAGCCCGATGCAATTGGGACCTATCAAGGAAGCGCCGTACTTATTTACCGTTTCCAAAATACGGTCTTCCAGAAGCGCACCCTCATGTGTCTCCTCTCCAAATCCGGCAGAAAGAATGATGAACGCCCGCACCTGCTTTTCGGCAGCCAATACCTCCACTGCATTCGGGCACATCACTGCCGGTATGGCAAGGATCGCCAGGTCCGTATCCGGAATATCTTTTACATCGGCATAAGCGGCAACTCCCTGCACCTCCGTCTCTTTGGGATTGACGGCACGCATTTCTCCCGCATATCCACCACTAATCAAATTTCTCAGGATAGCACCTCCCGGTTTATGTACATTATTGGATGCCCCCACCACCACAATACTGGCAGGATGCAGCAATTGGTTTGTTATCATAATCTATTCTGTCAAGTTCACTATATATAATGCACAAATATACATTTTGTATGCGTAAAAACAATCATTATAAGAAAATATTCTTTGACTGAGGAAGCAAACATTGCTTGCCTGCAAGGAAAACTATAAATCAAAGCTTCGGTTATAGGAATAAAGGTTTGATTTGTATAAACGAAGGCTTCAGTTATAGAAATGAAAGTATGATTTTTAGTTCTGCTTACGGACAAACTATGTTTACCTTCGCAATGATATACTTTTAACTCAGGTGTTTGACATATAATCAGCCTCTTTGCAGAAGAATATGGTGATGAAGAAAACAACAACAATTACTATCAAATTTGATATAATTCGCCTATCTCTTTTGTGCAATCATCAGAAAACCGCTATCTTTGCGTAACTAAAAGCGTTCATAACAAAAGAGATACATACTATAAATATGGAAAAGAAATTCAAACGTACTACCGTAACATCGGCACTGCCCTATGCCAACGGGCCTGTCCATATCGGACACCTCGCAGGGGTATATGTGCCTGCTGACATTTACGTCCGCTACCTGAGACTTAAAAAAGAAGATGTAGTCTTTATCGGCGGTTCCGATGAACATGGGGTACCTATTACCATCCGCGCCAAGAAAGAAGGAATTACTCCTCAGGATGTGGTAGACCGTTATCATACACTCATCAAGCAATCTTTCGAGGAGTTCGGCATTTCGTTCGATGTGTACAGCCGCACAACCTCAAAGACACACCACGACACAGCTTCCGAATTCTTCCGTAAGTTGTACGACAAAGGCGAATTTATCGAGAAAACCAGTATGCAATACTACGACGAGGAAGCCAAAACATTCCTTGCCGACCGCTACATCACCGGCGAGTGCCCCCACTGCCATGCCGAAGGCGCTTATGGCGACCAATGCGAAAAGTGCGGTACGAGCCTCAGCCCTACCGACCTGATTAATCCTAAAAGCGCCATCAGCGGCAGCCAGCCCGTAATGCGCGAAACCAAGCACTGGTACCTGCCACTCGACAAGCATGAGGCATGGCTCCGCCAATGGATATTGGATGACCACAAAGAATGGCGTCCCAATGTATACGGCCAATGTAAAAGCTGGCTCGACATGGGACTGCAACCGCGTGCCGTAAGCCGCGACCTCGACTGGGGTATCCCCGTTCCGGTGGAAGGCGCCGAGGGCAAAGTGCTTTACGTATGGTTCGACGCCCCTATCGGCTACATCAGCAATACGAAAGAGTTGCTTCCCGACTCGTGGGAAAAATGGTGGAAAGATCCGGAGACACGTCTGGTTCACTTCATCGGAAAGGACAATATCGTGTTCCACTGCATCGTATTCCCTGCTATGCTGAAAGCGGAAGGCAGCTATATCCTTCCTGATAACGTGCCCAGCAATGAGTTCCTGAACCTGGAAGGCGACAAGATTTCCACTTCCCGCAACTGGGCGGTGTGGCTGCACGAATATCTGGCAGACTTTCCCGGCAAACAGGATGTGTTGCGCTATGTGCTTACAGCCAACGCTCCGGAGACTAAGGACAACGACTTCACTTGGAAAGATTTTCAGGCACGCAACAACAACGAGCTGGTAGCCGTATACGGCAACTTCGTGAACCGCGCCCTGCAACTCACCAAGAAATACTTCGACGGTACAGTACCCGCAGCAGGCGAATTAACCGACTATGACAAGGAAACCCTTAAAGAGTTCGCCGATGTGAAAGCAGAAGTGGAAAAACTGCTCGACGTATTCAAATTCCGCGACGCACAGAAAGAAGCCATGAACCTGGCACGCATCGGCAACAAATACCTGGCAGATACCGAACCCTGGAAACTTGCCAAAACAGATATGTCACGTGTAGCCACCATTCTGAACATTTCCTTACAGTTGGTTGCCAACCTTGCCATTGCTTTCGAGCCGTTCCTGCCCTTCAGTAGTGAGAAACTTCGCAAAATGCTGAACATGGACAGTTTCGACTGGGCAGAACTGGGACACACCGACCTGCTTCCCGCCGGACATCAACTGGCAGCGCCCGAACTTCTGTTTGAAAAGATCGAGGACGACGTTATCCAAGCGCAGGTGGACAAACTGCTCGCTACCAAGAAAGCCAATGAGGCCGCCGGCTACAAGGCCAATCCTATCAAGCCCGTTATCTCATTCGAAGATTTTGAGAAACTGGATATTCGCGTAGGAACCGTATTGGAATGTGAGGCCGTACCCAAAATGAAAAAGCTATTGAAGTTCAAGATAGCCGACGGACTGGAAAACCGCACCATCGTCAGCGGCATCGCACAACACTATCAACCGGAAGAGCTGGTAGGCAAGCAAGTGCTGTTCATTGCCAACCTCGCTCCCCGCCAATTCAAAAACGGGCTGGTGAGCGAAGGCATGATACTTTCCGCCGAAAACTATGACGGTGCATTGGCCGTCACCTCACTGCTGCGCGAAGTGAAGCCGGGCAGTGAAGTGAAATAAAAGGTTTGCACTAATTTCCGGTCATGTAGCATGAAGGAGTCGTCATTAAAAGCAAAAACCGCTAAAGGATTGTTTTGGGGAGGCGTAGGCAACGGGCTGCAGCAACTTTTCAATCTGTTCTTCGGGATTTTCCTTGCGCGACTTCTTGATGCTTCGGACTACGGAATGATTGGCATGCTTGCAATCTTCTCGGCCATTTCAAGCGTCATTCAAGAAGGTGGATTCGGCGCAGCCCTCATCAATAAGGAGAAGATAACCCAAGAAGACTGCAACGCTGTCTTTTGGTTCAGCCTAAGCGCCGGATTTTGCCTGTATATCTTGCTCTTTCTCAGCGCTCCGTTCATCGCCGGTTTCTATGGGATTCCCGAACTGGCCCCTCTTTCCCGTTTCATGTTTCTGGGCTTTCTGATAGGTTGTACAGGTACTGTGCATGGGGCCATCTTCACCAAACGGCTGATGATCAAAGAGAAGATACACATCAATCTGATTGCCTTGTTCTGCTCGGGATGCATAGGCTTGGCAATGGCATATTGCGGAATGGCATATTGGGCGATAGCCACGCAGCAGGTCAGTTACATGCTGCTGATGGTAAGCATGCTATGGTACAAGTCACCCTGGAAGCCGACACTCCAGTTCAGTGCCGCCCCCCTGAAAGAAATGCTGCCATTCAGCATCAAAATTGCCTTTACCAACATCTTCAACCAAATCAACCAGAACATACTGACCGTATTGATGGGAAAATACTATACTTCCCGGCAAGTGGGCTACTACACCCAAGGAAACAAATGGATGATGATGGGAAGTTCGCTTGTGACAAGCATGGTGACCAACGTTGCCCAGCCCGTACTGATACAGGTATCGTCCGAAGTGGAGAGGCAAAAGAATGTTTTCAGGAAAATGCTGCGCTTTGTCTCATTCATATCCTTCCCCGCCATGCTGGGACTGGCATTGATAGCTCCTGAACTCATTACGATCACCATAACCGACAAATGGCAGGCCAGCGTACGCATCCTTCAGCTGCTATGCGTTTGGGGAGCCGTTATCCCTATCAACAGCCTATATTCGAACATGATTATCAGCCGGGGACAGTCCCAAGTTTACATGTGGAATACGGTTGCACTCGGCATTCTCCAGATATTGGCCCTCATATTCATGAGCCGCTACGGCATCTTCGCCATGCTGGCCACCTTTACGACAATCAATGTCATGTGGCTGGGAATATGGAACGCCTTTGCACGAAAAAGCATCGGACTCCAATATTCCGAGATGCTGAAAGACCTGTTGCCATTCCTCATGGCAGCAATCGCAACAACAACGGTGACTTACGTGTTGACCCAAAACATTGCCAACCCCTACATGTCCCTCGCATGCAAAACGGCACTTGCCGTCCTGCTTTATGCAACCATCATGTGGGCAGGAAAATCGGTTATTTTTAAGGAGTCCATCAGATATATCCTGAAAAGGGAAAGCAAATAAGAAGAAAACTATCATGGAATACATCACTCATGTAGAAACAAATAAAAGAACGCTGTTTTGGACGTTTATCAGATACATCAGATATGCGATGTCCTTTCTCTGCCTCAATATGCAGAAGAAAACCGGAAAACAGCAAAAGAAATACACCGTAGCCGTCTGCGCCATATTCAAGAATGAGAGTGTTTTCCTGAAAGAATGGCTGGAGTACCATTTGCTGATAGGCGTAGAACATTTCTATCTGTACAACAATTTTTCGGAGGACAATTATCAGGACATCCTTGCTCCCTATATAGAGAAAGGGCAAGTCACCCTGACGGAATGGCCCGTACAATTCGGCCAACTGCCGGCCTACAAAGATTGTTTCCAAAAAGCAAAAGACGAGACACGCTGGATAGCCTACATTGATTTGGATGAATTCATTTGCCTGCGCCGGGAACAAAACATACGGAACTGGATACAGAAATACGACAAGTATCCCACCGTCTATGTGAACTGGAAACAGTTCGGTACATCGGGCAGGCTGCAACATGACGACAGCCAACTGGTGATAGAGCAATATACAGCTTGCTGGCCGCATCCGGCGAACTCCGGCAAGTCCTTTGTCAACACCAGCTATACTTTCCACAGGTTTGAGTGCCACATGTTCTATCCCGACGTACGTTTCTTAGGGATAAAGACAACGATACTCCCTGTCAACGAGTTTAAAAAGTTTATACACTATTGGATTATGCGGTCGCCCCGGAAAGGAGAATCCGAAATACAGATTAATCACTATTACAACCGTTCATACGCACAATATCTCTACAAGACCCTGCATCGCGGAGATGCCTGTTCCGCCGACAGCCAAAAGGAAGAGAGAAGCAAGGGCTCTTTGAATGGACCGAAACCCTCAACACATCAAGGGACTACACCATACAACGTTTCCTCCTGCTGCTAAAGCTAAGGATGCAGTAGCTCACAGAAACTTACTGACGGTGTCTTCCAGCACTCCGTTATCCTCCAGCAGCTTCTCCACAAACTCGCGGAAAGCGCCGTAGCCGCCATGCGCAGCCGTCACGTACTTCACCTCGCGTTTTACATATCCGGGCGTATTGGCAGGAGAAGCGCTGTAACCTACCAGACGCAACAACGGCAAGTCATTCAAATCATCGCCAATGAAAGCCACTTCATCCAATGAAATGCCCAGTTCGCGACAAAGTTCCCTCGCCTGTGCCACCTTATCCTTTACTCCCAGATAACAATACTTGATTTTCAGCTTATCAGCACGTTTCTGCACGATTTGCGTGTTTTCTCCGGTCATAATAGCTACGGGTATGCCCAGCTCGCGCAGGAAAATCACCCCCCAGCCGTCTTTTACGGAAAAACGCTTCATAACATCACCGTCGGCGGTATAATACATTCCACCGTCGGTCCACACACCGTCTATATCGGTAATTACTAACTTCGGTAACATAAGCGTGCCAAACTTTAAATGATAGAATCGGGATAAATAATCTCGTTGCGTGGTATCTCTTTCCGCACTTGGCGGCCTACCACCTTATCGCAGTCCGCCCACTTGAATCCGTCGCCCGGGCTGAGCAAGTGAATATCCTCCTCCTTAATAATATCTCCGGGATGCAACGCCTTATTCGTGGCAATGGAACGCTCCAGCTTCACTTTGGCGGCAGCAACAGCAGGATCGATATACAATTCTTCCCTACCCAGCCAATGCTCGGCTATGCGGATGTCGCGAATCATGCGGTTCACCCCGTCCGGCCCTAAGGAGCCTTGCTGGTCTGTGCCTTTCATACGGCGGTCGATGGTGATGTGCTTCTCTATAATCTCCGCCCCCATGCCTACGGCAACCACCGGAGCTGCAATGCCGATGGTATGGTCGGAGAAACCGATAGGATACTGCCCGTAATGGCGCTTCAGATAGGCAATCGTTTTCAGGTTCAGGTTGTCCGGCCGGGTGGGATATTGCGACACGCAATGCAATATGGATATATCGTTGTGATAGCGGGTAATCACCTCCAAGGCATCGTCCAACTCTTTCTTCCCTGCCATGCCGGTGGAAAGGATAATGGGTATTTTGGTTTCGGCCATCACCTCCAGCAACGGCAGGTTGGTAAGGTCGCGACTCGCCACCTTCAGGCGGTCGGGAGTGAAGAGTTTCAGCAAAGACATGCACCCCTTTGAGCACAGGGTCTCCACAAAGTCCAATCCCAATGACTTGGCGTGCTTATAAACATCGAAATGCTCCTCGTCCGTCAGCTCCAAGTAAGCGCGATGCTCGCCATAGGTACGGCCGAAAGAGTGAGGAGAGTCGTAGGGGCGATTCATCTGCGAATCGGTCAGTTCTTCGCTCAAGTCCCGTTTGGTCATCTTCACCGCATCCATAGGGCGCAGTTCCAGATTAAAGACTTCTTCGCGTACAGGGCGTGACACCAAATCGACAATCAATTTAGCTATATCGACGGAGCCGTTGTGGTTCTGTCCTATTTCTCCGATAATGTATGTACTCTTCATTCAGCAATTGTTATTATAATCAGTATGGGAGTATATCTTACTTTTCGTTCCTCGCAATATTCTCCAACATCCTAACGCGATACTCCGGATGCTTTTCCACCAACCTGAGCAGTGCGTGGATACTGCGGTCGGTCTGTTCATAGAAAGCGGCATAAAGCTCTTGCAACAAAGTGAAATCCTCCATTGTGTCAAGCGTAAAGCGAAGGTCCAACCTCCCTTCCAATTCATCGGGCAACGGCAGCAGACGGACGCTGAATACTTCGGGATGCGTATAGAGATAAATCGTAACGTGCTCTATATACAGCTTTTCCTGCGTGGCAGCAGCGGCGCGACGCAAGGCATCGGTTGTCGTCAACTCGGCAAACAGTCCTAAATGCGACTTGATGGTCGGGCGACCGTCAGCAAAGCCGTAGGCGATGTAGTCCGCCGGCCGGGCATCATGTTCCCTGAAGAAAGCCGGGAAAGTGTCCGGACGCAGAAAAGGATTGTCCGAACAAACGCGGATAAAGCGGTCGAGATTGAACTCCGCAGCCGCTTGTATGAAACGGTCGAGTACGTTGTTCTCGTCTCCCCGGTAGCAACAGATACCCGCTTCGCGGGCAACCTCTTCCAATATATCATCCTGCGGGCGGTCCGTAGTGGCAAGGACAATTGTCTTGCCGGCGCAAGCCTGCTTGATATTGCCGATTAAGATGTCGATAATACGCTGCTCACCATAGAAAGGAAGCAATATTTTGTTATGCAGCCGGGTCGAACCGGTACGCGCCTGAATGATAATTCCGTCTCTCATATTTTCATTCGTTTAAAAGCATCTATATAACTGCCCGGAGTAATGTTAATCACCTCCTTGCCCAACTTCCGCGCATAGTCTTCGAGCACGAAGTAGGACTTGAAAGCAACATACATATGATAAAGTATAGTATACAACCGGGCACTGTTCAGGTTCTCCTGCTTCACCGTTGCTGCCTGTGACTTGTTCTGGTCATAAAAATGTTTCTGGTGCATCAGCACCACGTTGTCATCCGTCACTGTAATCTCGGGCAACCAGGAATGGTCTGCTCCCGCCAGATAGATTTTCCTGAAAGGCAGGCGCAGTCCTATGGCTATGGAAGGTATCAGTACGTTATGCGGACGCGGCACTCCCCACCCTCTATTGAAAATCCAATTGCAGAAACCTTGAAAACCTTCAATCGGAGTGGTGTTGTAAATGCAGAGCCTGATGTTGGGATTGCCTGCCAGCATCGGCTGCCATTCCTTGTTTTTCAAGGCGCGTGCCGGAACAAAGAAATTCATTGGCCAAGTGGTTTTTTCAGCAAGCGTTTGAAACAGTTGCACCCGCTTCTCAGGAACAATCCAGAACAAAGGATCGGCTATGAGGTAGATTTCCGGCCGAAGCTGTTCGAACATCGGGGAAGTGGCACAAAAGTTCACTGCCAACAGCGTCTTTCCTTTTATAAACTCCGGAGCTTCCTGCACCGTACGGCTCAGCGAAGGGCCGTTGGCCAGTATCAGCAGCTCTTCCGGATTACCGAACGATGACGGTAAATGCGTATGCCACTTGGACTGCAGCAATATCTTCACCACACTGAGGGAACTTTGCCACAACTGCCCCAACCATTTCATTCCTTTTTCTCCCATTGATACAAACAATATAATGTGATGCAAAGATAGAGAGTTTAGCGATTACAGACTAAAAAAATAGAGGAATTTATGGAATAGAAAGCAGCAAAAGCAGTACTTTTGCACCAGATAAGGGCGCGCAATGCTATCGGATAGCAAGCTATCCAAGAAAGATAAATTTATGAGAGTACTATTAATCAATACATCCGAACGTATCGGTGGAGCAGCCGTAGCAGCCAGCCGACTCATGGAATCGCTCAAGAACAACGGCATCAAAGCCAAACTCCTGGTGCGCGACAAGCAGACAGACCGGATTACCGTAGTTTCATTAAGCCACAACTGGCGTATGGTGTGGAAATTCGTATGGGAACGTATCGTCATATGGAAAGCCAACCGCTTCAAAAGAGACAACATCTTTGCCGTTGACATCGCCAACACCGGTACGGACATCACCACACTGCCGGAGTTCCAACAAGCAGACATCATTCACCTCCACTGGATCAACCAGGGAATGTTATCCCTGAAAAATATCGAAAACATCCTTGCCTCAGGCAAACCTGTCGTATGGACCATGCACGACATGTGGCCCTGTACAGGCATCTGCCACCATGCCCGCGAATGTATCCGCTATCAGCAAGAATGTCATAACTGCCCCTTCATCTATGGCAATGGCGGCAAGAAAGACCTCTCCTACCGGACTTTCCACAAGAAACAGGACTTGTACAAAGGACGACACATCAACTTCGTGACATGCAGCCACTGGCTGGAAGGTCTGGCCAATAAAAGTGCCCTGCTCACCGGACATACAGTCACCTGTATCCCCAACCCCATCAACACGAACCTATTTAAACCGCATAATAAACAAGAGGCGCGTAGCAAATGCAACCTGCCGCAAAACACCAAACTTGTGCTGTTCGGTTCCGTAAAAATAACAGATAAGCGGAAAGGAATTGACTACCTGATAGACTCGTGCAAATTACTGGCAGAGAAACATCCTGAATTGAAAGAAAAACTCGGTGTCGTTGTTTTCGGCAAGGAATCGCAACAATTGGCCAACCTACTGCCTTTCAAGGTCTATCCACTGGATTTTGTCAGCAACGAGCATCAATTAGTGGATATTTACAACGCAGTAGACCTTTTCGTCACCCCTTCATTAGAAGAAAACCTGCCTAATATGATAATGGAAGCCATGGCATGCGGAATTCCTTGCGTCGGTTTCAATGTGGGCGGCATTCCCGAAATGATAGACCATTTGCACAATGGCTATGTGGCGCAATATAAATCGTCCGAAGATTTTGCCAATGGCATCTATTGGACATTGACCGACCCGGATTATCCCAACCTCTGCGAACAAGCCTGCCGAAAAGCCGTCACTCACTATTCGGAGAGCACGATTGCCAAAAAATATATTGACCTGTATAATAAAGTCACCGGAAGAAATGCATAATCATCCCACCCCGAAATTCAGCATCATCACTGTGACCTACAACGCCGAAGCAGTATTGGAAGATACCATCCAAAGCGTTATCTCACAGACCTATCACCACGTGGAGTACATCATCATCGACGGAGCATCCAAAGATAAAACGCTTTCCATTGCAGACAGGTACAAGGAGCACATCGCACAAGTAGTGAGCGAGCCGGACAAAGGCCTGTACGACGCCATGAACAAGGGTATCCGGCTGGCTACGGGCGATTATCTCTGCTTCCTCAATGCCGGCGACAGCTTCCATGAAGATGACACGCTGCAACAAATGGTGCATACGCTGACCGGCAACCAGCTCCCCGACGTATTGTACGGTGAAACGGCCCTGGTAGATAAGGAAGGACACTTCATCCGTATGCGCCGTCTCTCCGCTCCGGAGACGCTGGCATGGAAAAGTTTCAAACAAGGAATGCTGGTGTGCCACCAAGCCTTCTTTGCCAAACGCAGCTTAGTGGAACCGTACAACCTGAAATACCGCTTCTCCGCCGACTTCGATTGGTGCATCCGAATTATGAAGAAAGCACAAAGGCTGCATAATACCCACCTTACAATAATAGATTATCTTGAAGAAGGGATGACCACCCAAAATAGGAAGGCGTCACTCAAAGAACGTTTCCGCATCATGGCGCAACATTACGGCTTGATAAGTACGGTGGCACATCATGCCTGGTTTGTACTGAGGGCGGTACTGAAGAAGTAACCTGTTTCTTCAATACGGCAAACAACCCTTTGGGCACATACAAACCGTTAACAATACCTGCCTCAGGGTTGAAGCAAAGAACGTAATTCCCGTACCCCTTCCGAAGCCCCTTTCTGAATGACGTGTATCCGACGCATGGAATGTACATCTACCGGTTTAGGGTCTATCAGATACACCTCAGCCTCACGAGGCACATAATTGAGCAGTCCGGCAGCCGGGTATACATTCATAGACGTACCGATAATAACGAATATATCCGCTTTCTCCACGTAGTTGACAGCCGTTTCAATCTCAGGAACAGGTTCTCCAAACCAAACAATAAACGGACGAAGCTGAGTGCCGTCACCGGCCTTATCTCCAAACTTCACTTCATATTCATCCGGCTTCAGTTCTTTTATGTAATGGGGGTTATAAGGGTCGCGACTGGAGCAGACCTTCGTCAGTTCACCATGCAGGTGAATAATGCGCCTACTCCCGGCACGTTCATGCAAATTGTCAATATTCTGAGTCACAACCGTCACATTGAAGTCCGCTTCCAATTCAGCAAGCCCGAGATGTCCGTCATTCGGCCTTACCTCCAGTAACTGTTTGCGACGCTCATTATAAAAGTTGATAACCAACTCCGGATTACGGGCATACCCCTCGGGAGTAGCTACCTGCTCTACCGGGTACTTATCCCACAGCCCGCCCGCATCACGAAAAGTACTGATACCACTTTCTGCACTCATACCGGCGCCGGATAAAACAACCAAGTTCTTCATCTCTCTATCTCCTTAAAATTCATATAGACATACAAATGTATGAATAATACCTGAAAAGAAGAAGTTATTTTCGCTTGCTAAGATTTTTTAATCTCAAAAAAACAAAATCATTCAAATAAAAGACGTATTTTTGCCATTCGTTAATTTGCAATGGGCTGGAAAAGAAATCATTTCAGCCGTCAACAAAATCAATTTATGGACAAATTCAGTTATGCTATCGGCCTCGGAATAGGTCAAAATCTTTTAAGTATGGGTGCTAAGGGCATCGCAGTAGATGACTTTGCACAAGCAATCAAAGATGTCTTGGAAGGCAACCAAACGGCTATCAGCCATACGGAAGCCCGCGAAATAGTAAACAAATATTTCGAAGAATTGGAACAAAAAATGAATGCCGCCAATATTGAAACCGGCAAGAAGTTCCTCGAAGAAAACAAAAAACGCCCGGAAGTAGTTACCCTACCCAGCGGACTCCAATATGAGGTCATCAACGAGGGTAACGTAGGCACATACGCAAAAGCCACCGATCAGGTACAATGTCACTACGAGGGTACATTGATTGACGGAACACTGTTCGACAGCTCTATCAAACGGGGACAGCCTGCTACATTCGGTGTGAGCCAGGTAATTCCAGGCTGGGTGGAAGCTTTGCAACTGATGCCTGAAGGAGCTAAATGGAAACTTTACATCCCCAGCGAATTGGCTTACGGAGCACAAGGAGCAGGCGAAATGATTCCGCCGCACAGCACGCTCATATTTGAAGTAGAACTACTTAAAGTATTAAATAAATAATTTTAAAAGCAAAATGAAAAAAGTAACATTTATTATGGCTCTTGCAGCTGCTGCCGGTTTGGCTTCTTGCACTGCACAAAGTCCGAAAGCAAATCTGAAAACGGACGTTGATTCATTATCTTACGCTATCGGTATGGCACGTACCGAAGGTTTGGATCAGTATCTTGCACAACAAGGCATCGATTCTACCCAAATGGCACAGTTCCTGAAAGGTTTCAACGAAGGTGCATCTAAAATCGAAAAAAATGATATTGCTTACATGGCAGGTCTACAAATCGGACAAATGGTAAGCAAACAATGGGTAGAAGGTTTCAACCAACAGATTTTCGGTGAAGACTCTACACAAACTATCAGTCGTGAGAACCTGTTGGCAGGTTTCGTTGCCGGAGTTGTCGGTAAAGGTATCATGACCAAAGAAGAGGCTCAAACTTTCATGCAAACTCAAATGGATGCAGTAAAAGCTAAAGCAATGGAAAAGAAATATGCCGACAACAAAGCTGCCGGTGAAAAATTCCTTGCAGAAAACAAAACCAAAGAAGGTGTCGTAACCACTCCAAGCGGTCTGCAATACAAGATTATTACTAAAGGTACAGGTGCAATCCCTGCTGATAGCAGCAAAGTGAAAGTAAACTACAAAGGTACATTGATTGACGGAACAGAGTTCGATAGTTCTTACAAACGTAACGAACCCGCTACGTTCCGCGCTAACCAAGTTATCAAAGGTTGGACTGAAGCCCTCACTATGATGCCGGTAGGTTCTAAGTGGGAACTTTACATCCCGCAAGACCTGGCCTACGGAGCAAGAGAAACCGGTGGTCAAATCAAACCGTTCTCTACTTTGATTTTCGAAGTAGAACTGGTAGGTATCGAAAAATAAGACAATAACACAATTAAATGATGGGGCGGTGAAGCGACAATAGTTCACCGCCCTATTTTATTATCACCCTACCAATTTATCACCTCATCGTCTCCTATCACTTTATCACCTTATCCCCCTATCACTTTATCGTATTATCACTTTTATTCTTTTTTTCTTTCCATTTTATAGATAAATTAAAATAAAGTCTTATATTTGCTTACTATTTGATAACAACAAGAACTTTACTTATTTACTATTATGGAAAAAATAGACAATCTTGATCGGCAGATTCTGGAAATCATTTCCCAAAATGCCCGTATTCCTTTTAAGGATGTAGCAGCTGAATGCGGTGTATCACGTGCCGCAATTCACCAACGTGTGCAGCGCTTGATTGATTTGGGCGTCATTGTTGGCTCCGGTTATCATGTAAATCCCAAGTCTTTGGGTTACAGAACTTGTACTTATGTAGGAATCAAACTGGAAAAAGGTTCTATGTATAAGGCTGTTGTTGCCGAAATGCAAAAGATCCCCGAAATTGTAGAATGTCATTTTACCACCGGTCCGTACACTATGCTAACTAAAGTATATGCACGCGACAACGAACATCTAATGGATCTGCTGAATAATAAAATGCAGGAAATCCCCGGTGTTACTGCAACAGAAACCCTAATCTCATTGGAGCAGAGCATCAAGAAAGAAATTCCTATTTGTCCGGAAAAGTAAGATAAATAAAGTGAAAGTGATAAGATAATAGCGTGTATTATTGTGGTCGTTGTGCTATTATCTTATCACTTTTTCATCTCCTTATGCTTGACTATTTTATCACTCTATAACCTTATCATAAACATGGATTTCTTAAACGAATATCATCTGGCAGGACTTGTAATCGGTATCTGTACTTTTCTTATCATAGGCATCTTCCACCCCATAGTAGTAAAAGCAGAATATTATTGGGGAACTAAATGCTGGTGGATTTTTCTGCTATTGGGAATTGTCGGCGTCATTGCCTCCCTCTATACTGAAAACATCCTGATTGCCTCGCTTCTTGGTGTATTCGCATTCTCGTCATTTTGGACTATTAAAGAAGTCTTTGAACAGGAAGAACGTGTGAAAAAAGGTTGGTTCCCCAAAAATCCTAAACGAACATATAAATTCTAAGCAAAAGAGGTTCGCATTTTTATCTGAAAAGCTTGCATATTTCAAGAGAAAATACTACTTTTGTCCCCGCTATCCGATATAAGGATACACCGGACTTGTAGCTCAGTTGGTTAGAGCAACAGACTCATAATCTGGAGGTCCCTGGTTCAAGCCCAGGCTGGTCCACAAAGAAGAGGCTCATTCTTAATAGAATAGAGCCTTTTTTATTTGCAACCCCTCCAGATATAACTCTGTTGCTCTTGGTTGATTTACTCCTATTTTAAGCAGATGTTGACTAATTGTTGACTAATTAAAATAGAGCTAATATGCTGACTATTAAAGCAAAAATTAAAAGGAGTGAGTTAAAAGTTGACGGAACATATAACGTCAAGATTAGATTTTAATTGATAATGAAAACATTTAGATTATTAGCAACCTCATTATTGGTTGCATTAGGCATGGGAGTTAGTTCCTGTAGGGATGAGATTACTAACGAAGTGATTCAACAAGAGCCTGACAACACTTTAGAGTTATTACTTGGAACTTGGCAAGGAGCAGGTGAAGCAGAGGGTGAAACACTTACCTTTAACAAGGATAAGACCTATGCAGAGATAAGTGAGAATGAAACTCTAAGCGGTAGATTTGAGTACTTCCCTAACAGATATATGTTCGTTATTTACTATACAACTGATTGGGGAGAAGAGAATACTATTTACACTGTCGTTAAGATTACTGAAGACGAACTATATCTTAACAACAATGGACATAGTGATATAGTAATTTACAATCGTAAACCATAATTAATTTAACAATAATGAGAACTTTAAGATTAATTGGAACGACCTTATTAATGGTCATGTTGGCTGTAAACTTTACAGCGTGCGGTGATGATGAAGATGGACAGACTATCATTGAACAAGCCAACCTGATAGGTAAATGGCAGTCCACTTGGGAGAAGATTCACAAAGTGGAGAATGGTAAAGAAGTAACAACTTCTGATGAAGCCTATACCAATGGTTTATGGGAGTTCAAGGCTGACGGTACTTGCATAGAAAGTTATGTGGACGGTGGATATACAGAAACAAGTCGTTGGTCTTTGAAAGACAATAAGCTGACTATCTCTTACGATGATGGTTATTCAGATGTCCTTACCGTCAATGAACTTACAGCTACCAAGTTAGTTCTCGCCTTTGAGGATTGGGACACAATGGAAGATGGCAACGAAGAATTGGACGATATTACAACAACCACTTACAAGAAGATTGACTAATTACCAATCTACTTAAGACAGAGCAGCATTTGAGGAAACGGCACTATAAAATATTTTGTGTAAATGCGAAATACGGGATTCTAAAAAGAGTTCCGTATTTTTTTATTTATAACTTTGTAAAATGCCAAAGAAAATGACTGTAAAAAATCAAGCAGTGCCCGATGAAGTTCTGAGCAAGGAATTTCTGAGCCAATTTAAGACGGAAGACGATGTAAGCAAGTTCCTCAAACAACTTCATGCCCAAGTATTGGAGAAGATGCTTGAGGGAGAAATGGATGTTCATCTTGGCTATGAGAAAAACTCCGTAAGTGGAAACAACAGTGGGAATTCCCGTAACGGCAAGTACCCTAAGAAAATCCAGACCGAGCATGGTGAATCCGTCATCTCCGTCCCCCGTGACCGTAACGGAGAGTTTGAACCGATAGTTGTTCCCAAACACGAGAGCCGCGGTTTGTCTATTGAAAAGCTCGTCATCTCTCTATATGCCAAAGGCATGAGTGTCTCTGACATCGAAGAAGAGATGCGGGAAATCTATGAAATAGAACTCTCTACTTCTGCCATATCCATTATAACCAACAAGGTAAACCAGGCGGCATTGGAGTGGCAGAACCGTCCTCTTGACCCCATATATCTGATTGTATGGATGGACGGTATCGTCTTCAAGGTACGCGATAACGGCAAGATTATCAACAAGACGGTGTACCTGTGTGTCGGGCTCAGACAAAACGGATTGAAAGAAGTCTTGGGTATGTGGGTCGGCAAGACCGAGAGTTCCGCTTTCTGGATGGGTGTCCTGACCGACCTGAAAGCGCGTGGCGTACAAGATATCCTCATCACCTGTACGGATAACCTGAATGGGTTTACCGATACCATACGAAGTGTATTCTCCCAATCCTCCACACAAATATGCGTGGTACATCAAATCAGAAACTCTTGTAAATATGTTGTTTATAAGGATAAGAAAGAGTTTACAGCCGATATGAAGAATATCTATAATGCTCCCAACAAGGAGGCTGCCGCCATGGAGCTTGATAATTTGGAAAGGAAATGGGGAGGAAAATACCCGTATGCCATACTTTCATGGAGGAAGAATTGGGACGACCTGACCGTATTCTTCCAGTTCCCTCTGGAAATCAGAAGTATAATCTATACAACCAATCTTATTGAAAATCTGAACGGGAAAATCAGGAAGTACACTAAGTCCAAACTATCATTTCCCTCGGATGATGCTGTAAAAAAGACGGTTTACCTCTCGTTGATGGAGATTGAGAAGAAATGGACGCAACCAATTCATAACTGGGGATTGATTATGAATCAATTTATACTTATATTTGAAAACAGAATACAGATATAGGAAGATATACCTGAATCCTGTTTTCTCATTTACACAATATTATGGACACTGCCGAGGAAACTCTTATGCTGTTTTTCTTTTTATAAAGCTACTACAATTCTAAGGAATACTTCTATATATAACCCCATTCGTAAGAATGTTACAGCAGTTTATAATAAACAAAACTTTATATAATCTTCTATTTCTTGAGCAGTTACAGCATAAATAGGTGCAAGTTGCTCAAAATGGTAATCTCTTGTAAAACGAGAGCTGTTGGTGAGCATAGCCAACAGATTCTTGGATTTCAATGTATGTCCAGAGTAAGTAAGGGCTAAAGATACCAAATCGTTGATAGGTACACCAGACTTTAAGATGGAATAAATATCATAATAATCACGAAAGTTACTCCTGCGTAGCATCACCTCCATCTTCATAGCTCCAATAGACTTTACATCTGCCAATCTGAGCTTATTCAGATATTCCACAGGCATACTGACAGGAGAATATTTAGGACAGGCATAAAAAGAGAACTTTACTCCAGACACTAAATATTCCACATGGTCTATATCTAAAATGTCCTTATGCTGAATATCACCTATTACAGCGAGTTCTTTCTCTATCTGATACCATGCTACTTCCATTTTCTCTGTTTTAGAAGTACGCCATTTCATAAAGTCTAAGTCCTCACTTTGTCGAGTTCCCATTTGCAATGACAAAGCTGTGCCACCTACCAAGAGATAGGGTTTGATGCAGTCCAACTTAGAAACGGCTTCAAAAACTTGCAGCGTGTGTGGAGCTAATCCTTTCATGCAAACATTTTATTAAGGTGGCGAGTAGCCATAGATTTTATATAAGCATCCGGTTTCTTTGCTTTAAAATAATACCATGCAAAAAAACGATTCAACGTGTAGAGATATTCCGCTTGGGGAACAAGATAATCCAGCCACACCCGCTTGATTTTATTGAAAGGATAAATTAGAAACAGTTGGTTTATTTCTTCCAAGTCAAGATGCAACAAGGTTTTCTCAATCAGCATATCATCTGGAATATCCTTGATTGAGTTTTCATTGTACGACCAAAAGCAGTGTTCTTGCTTCAGTTTCGCCAATAGTTCTTGTTTCACCACATCTCTTGACATAACTCCCTGTTTTAGAATAACACAAAATTAGTGATTATTCTTGTCCAAAACAAATCACAATGGAGAATGTTTCATTGCGAATAAGACTTTTAGTGAATTTGCATAGTAAGTTCAGTGTTGGCCTATTGTTGACCTCAGAACTTATACTGAGATAATTAACGTGTTGATAACGAGGCAGCTCAATTGGTTAGAGCAACAGACTCATATCTGGAGATCCCTGGCTCAATCCCAGGCTGAGCCACAAACTAAAAGACTAATTTCTAACAAGATAGAGTTTTTTGTTTGCATACCCTCTAGATATAAATCTGTTACTCTTGGTTGATTTACTCCAATTAAGGCATTTGTTTCACTATTGTTTCACCAGTTAAACAATATGCAATTTAAAGGGATTTCATGTATTCCAATGATACTATAAACTATCTCGAATTACTTTGTATCGTTCGATTAACTCATCAGTTATTTTATGATTTATAGCATCAAGCGCAATAATAGGCTCTCGAACCATATTAGTCTCATATATTCCGAGTGAATACATCATTTCTTTGAAAAAATGAATTGATATATCAAGATGCTGATTTGAATAAGACAATATTGGTAGTATTCTCTCAAAAAGCTCACGAGCTGCAGTTTTATGACCTTCTTGAAACAAAGTATAGATTCTTACATATATTTCATGCATAGCCGTCGGCATAAAACAGTCAACACCACGTTCCAAACCCTCTATCATCTGCCCTACAGCCCAACCACCAGCCAATAACAATTTTCCTTTAGTCAGCATCTTTACATCTGTGTATTTCTTTCCTGCAGGAACAACTTCAACTTTCAACATCTTAAAGCTTTCTATCTCTCTATATAGTTGTCCAATGAAATCTAGAGGCAACCCGTACCCACCGGCATCCCAATCTTGAATTACAATCATTTCAGGCGACAATTGATCCAGTTGCTTTACCTCATCTAAATATTCATCCGCAGAAACAAAAGGAATATTGACTAACAAAGCCCGGCATCCCATCGCCTGGAATTTGACAAAATTTTCGTATCGTTCTTTGCGCGTATATGCAGAAGTCCCTGCAATAACAGCAACATCTGTCCCTGCCTCCTCAAGGGCTATTTTGACAAGCAACTCTTTTTCCGACTCCGACAATTTTAGCACCTCACTCGCCATAGCCGGAATCAAGAAACCTTTTACTCCAGAATTGATAGCGTACCTCAAGTGTTTACGCAAGCCATCTTTATCAATTCCTCCGCTATGATCAAACGGAGTATTAATCACAGTTACTATTCCTTTCAGATCCATGTTTAATTCTGATTTTTATTATTAATAGAGTTGATTTTTATTGTGGGAATTTTATCTGTCCTAAAATTGCATAACCTCATAAAAGTCAAAAAATTGGCATCATGTTGACGTTTTGGAAGTCCTCGTTCTTCATCAAAAGCAGTACGAAGGACAGCAACAATATCCTTCCCGTCAAACTGCCAGTCTGCATATTGAAACCCATGAAAGAATGGATTGTCGCTTATAATTAACGTATCTTTAATTTCCCAATGCCGCAAATCACTTGAACAGATTAAAGCAAGATTATTACGGATAAGTCCACAAGGTACCCCCTTTTTATAAATGCCTGAATGCTTTTTCTTTTTATCCTGCTCAAAAACAGGATTTGTCATAGCCCAATACTTACCCGAAATTGTATCATACCGGATTGTGAATTTTTTTCCACCACCTGGAAAGTTAATAATATCTTCCTTCGGATTAAAAACTAACGTATTAGAATCCTCTACAGTAAGTATAGCCGCCATATTACCATTTGTCCAATTATCTACCCGAATTACATCGACCAATTTACCATTAGGTGCAATAACAACATTTCCTTCTACCCACTGCTTCACAACAAGTTTTTTATCAAACCACTCGGAATTAAACGCAATCCCGTTTGTAGAGACCCAACTTTCAGCCTTCATAAGATTAGAATCGATAGGAGCCGACATCACAAATGCACGAGGGACTTCTCCCTTAACTCCAGTCTCCATCGCACGCCAAATACGCCCATTGTATATAACTACTGGCACTGGAGCTGTGCTGAATTTTCCACATTTAATTACTCCCTCAGAAAGGGAGTCCCTTGGAAATGTCCATGAAATACCACCGTCATCGGAACGACGAATAATCACGTTTCGGGAGTTTCCACCCCAACCCTCAGTCCCCATTGAGTAAAGCACATCATCATGCATGAAGAGATTGTAAAAACTAATATATCCATTATTCTCCGAAAGAACTTTCCAAGTCTTTCCTTTATCTTTGGAACAAAAATAAGTTACCCCTGATTTCTCACCTGATTTTACAAAAACGCCCGAACATGCAACTAAATAGTCGCCATTGGGTAGAACCAATATGGCCGGATTAGTTACCGATTCTTTTTTCAAATGGGCCACTTTTGCAATCACTGTCCCTGGAGGTTGCATAACTTCTGATACAGTAATCTTATCACCATAAATAATTGTAGTCGTTCCTTTTTCACTAGGAGACGGTACATTGACCCATTCTCCCGGAGTTATATAATCATATTGATACAAATAATAATTGAGCTGAATTCCTGTACTTGCTATTACAATTTTTTCACCTGTCGGAATCCATCCTTCCCTGCTATCCACATCCAGATGGTCCACAGCAGCAAGTATCGAACACTTTTGACTACTACGCACTTGATACGGTCCATCCATATCCATAATACTCAATGCACTTTCTTTCCCCAAAATACATTTTGGTGTCGATATTCCATATTTCAGCATGCTTCCACCTTGCGGAAAAACGGTAGCCCCATATTTCACCTCTATAATATCAATAACACATCCTTTCACCTCAAGTATTGATTTTTCAGATTGTGAGGCAACTCTCATTATAAATAGAAAGATTAACAAAAAAAAGAGTATAGTCTTCTTCATCCATTGTCCATTCGTTTTGTTTTCATTGCCATATTGCTTACTTCGGGAAAGTAAGATCTCCATGACATCAATAAGAGAAAGATTACAAACTCTAAAATTCATAACTGTATACATATTTTGAACTCAAATTGTCTTTTTCGCAAATTTTGTAAGTAGAAATCCTGTAAGGAATATGACAACCGTTCCAAAAACAATTGTAAGGTATGTATGCAATGAACTACGAAAACAATAGAAAGGTGAACCTTCATTAATTAAGGGAGACAGACTCATCCATGCAATAACCAATAAACCCAATATAACTGCTACAACAGCATGCACACGTTTAACATTTCGACAAACCACCCCCAGCAGGAACAAGCCAAGCATTCCACCACTAAAAATCGATGCCAATTTCCACCAAGCATCCAAGATTCCGTCAATATGCATCATCATTAAGCCCATAACGACCCCCAACATGCCCACCAAGAACGATGCAACATATAATACTTGCATGCTTTTCCTCTCAGATAGTTCCTTTGAAGAAAGCCGTTTAACAAAATCTGTCAAAACAATCGTTGCCGAAGAGTTGATGCTCGTGGCAACAGTGGACATACCAGCTGAAAATAAAGAAGCAATGATAAGTCCAGTAAGTCCTGTGGGAAGTCCATGAACAATAAACCATGGAAAGACCTGATCAGACGGGGTTCCTGTAGGTAACAGTTCAGGTTGAGCTACATAGTATGAGAATAATGCTGTTCCGATATAGACGAACACAAGAGATACCGGAATGTAGAGTAAACCACCCAACAAAGTCGATTTCACAGCTTCTGCTGTTGAACGAGTCGTCATATAACGCTGTACATAGTTTTGATCTATACCATAATTCTGCATATTGACAAACAATCCATATATCAGTACTACCCAAAATGTCGGCTCAGCAAGATTTGCACCGAAACTCCCAAGGCTAAACTTATCGTGTTCCAAAGCTATATCAAAGAGTTGTCCTGGTCCTTCAGGCATAGTAAAGGTAAGTAACAATGCACACACCACAGCTCCTACAATAAGTATAATTCCCTGTATAGCATCTGTCCAGACCACAGCAGCAATGCCGCCAAGTAAAGTATATATAAGTGTAGCTATACCTGTGCAGAATATTATAGTCTGAATGTCCCACCCAAACATGGTATTCAATGGCAAAGCCAGTAACAACAGTATCGATCCTATGCGTGCAAGTTGCGTCAATAGATAACAAACGGCTACATAACAACGTGCCCAATAGCCAAAACGCATTTCGAGATAATGATAGGCAGATACACTATTTATCCCTCTGTACAGAGGAATAAATACCTTTGCAGCAAGCCATGTAGCAATTGGTATCGAAAGACTAAACACAAACGGATTCCAATTCCCTTTGTAGGCATCTCCTGGCAATCCTAAGAAACTAATGCTACTGACAAACGTTGCAAATATTGACATGCCTACAACCCATGTAGGCAATGTTCCTTCTGCTGAAGTGAATGCCGCAGCCCCTTTGCGACTGCGGAAATAAAACGAACATCCAAAAAGAACAACTCCACTCACAAAAACAAAAAAAACGAGATAATCAAGCAAGGTTATATCCATTTTATATAATATTAAATGATTCAATGATATATTTCATATTCTCTACATCCAATATCCAACAAATGATATTGAATATAGCTACGCCTTTTTGATAAAAGTTCTAAATATTTAAGTTCCTAAAGCACAGAAATTAAAACAATAATAAATTCCACTTATTTTTCTCCAGGATGTGGAAAGCCAGGAAATGGATTAGGTTTATTCCTATATTTTTTGACTTCATCTGCCGTCATAAGTTCCAAATGCTCTCCCTTTAACAAATAAAGTCTTCCAACTTCATTTCCAACTAATAAATTGCGTTGTGTTCCTCCTCCCAGTTTGGTTCCCACAGCTCCACTTTCATGCGATCCACCGGGTTGCACTAACCCTGTAACCGGATGTTTAAATGGAGAAGGATGAGCAAAAACAGGGTACGATGAACTACCTACATTCTTCATAAACAAAGGAGTTCCCATCGTTTTCTTTCCCAAAATAGGCAAAGGATAGCCTGTCTCCATATTAGGAATTGCCGAACGCCTCCCAGTACCAATAATTAAATCAAGCAGCCCATCTCCATCATAATCGAAGAAATTTAGTTTACACCGTCCTGTACCACCTGCAGGCTCAGCACTCGTTAATATAGAACTCCCGTTCTCCAGTTTCAACTCACCACCATCTTCCAAATGGAAGTTATCTATTTTCCAATACAAGTGAAATAAATCATTGTCATCAACTATAGCCAACGCCATACGATTACCAAACTTTGCCACAGCCGCCCTTGAACGCCACATTCCATGCAATTCAAGCCCTTCACAGAAAAAAGGCTGAGGGGCATCAAGCTTTGGTTCCGTTCGTGTTCCTTTATTTACATACAGAGTATATTTTCCAGTGATATCACCCATAATAATGTCCGGCAATCCATCGCCAGTCCAATCAACAACAGTAGGGGAAAGATACCCCCAACGTGACTCCGGAGTACCTTGCACACTACCTGAATATCCTGCCTGAATATGAATATCCTTACCATCCGCCTGTACTCTTCCTTTGGGTATAAAACGCGGATTATTATTGTTACCTATATTTTTAAAGAAAAGTACATGTCCATCTGAATTGCCGACAATAATATCTTCAATCCCGTCTCCATCCCAGTCTATCACACTTGGAACCGGCAATGTGCCACAATAAAGATCTGCATCTACTTGCAAAACAGGTGAAGGTTGGCTGAAAACAGGGTGACCATCCAAAGTAAACTCACCGGAGTATTTATAAAAATAGACTGCACCTTCACCTCCAGCAATGATATTTGTTGTTCCACTTTTAACATCCACATAAGAACATACGGAAGCTGATATACTGGGATGCTGTAACAATATATTATCAGAGCCTACTACATAATGGCGAGGAGACAAAGTATCCTGCGAAAGTTCCGGACGTGAATAGTATGTAAAATTTCCCAATCTTGACCCACATATCAATTCCTGCATATCATTTTTTCTAAGTGTCACCATCGCAATATTCATCATCCCCCAACGGGTTTCTTTTCGGCTATGGGTAACCATTTGTTTGACAGAAGGGGTTCCGGACAATAATCTAGGATAGCGTATATTACACAAATAGGTATAATGAAGTGGGGTCGTAGAAACACCCGCTTCATCATAAGGTCTCCACTCTTTACTCGAAGGATTTTGGTTGGCATATTTTGCCGGGATACTATGCCCCACCAGCTCTAAGAATAAATCTACACTCTGATCTTTATTTATACGTGCAGCTATACTTTGAGGAAGAGAAGCCAATTCAGGCAACTCAATACCTCCGATTCTATCAAACGACTGTTTCTTAAGATTAAATACTGTATGGATTACAGAATCTTTTTTCAACCACAAAGCATGGACATTATGGTCATCAGTTTGAAATATTGTGCCTTTCAACTTGAAAGGAGAAGCTATTTTATGAGGCTTATCAAATATAGGAACACCATTTTCTGTATTCCTCAACCATTTATAAAGATAAAGTTCAGTTGTTTTCCCTGTTCCGGCAATAAAAAGATCAGGACAATCACCATTATAAACAAATGCACTGCCCAATACCATATGACGCAAATGAGGAAGAGAAAGAGGGCCTATCCCGTCAGGAGCCATTGACTTTAATGGTATCAGATCTTGATCATTTTGCGCAATCCCTAGAAATGAAAAAGATAAACCTTAATTCCGCAACACTATTATAAAATATTTTTTTAAGTACCTGAGCAACAAAAAGTTGCTCAGGATTTTGCCATGTCAGAGGATTCACTTAACTTAGTGTTGCAAAAAATAATCAAACAAAACCTCATCAGGCATGGCAAAAATACAAATAAAATCCGAGAAGCTCACTCCTTTTGGAGGAATATTTTCAATCATGGAGCAATTTGACTCCACATTGTCATCTGTAATCGACTCGACACTCGGTCTAAGGTGTAGCTCGTTCGGTTATCAGTACAGTGAAATCGTCCGTTCCCTCATGAGTATCTACTTCTGTGGTGGCTCATGCATTGAGGATGTCACTACTCATTTGATGAACCATCTCTCGCTCCATCCGACACTTCGTACTTGTAGTTCTGATACTATCCTCAGAGCGATAAAGGAACTGACGCAAGGAAACATCTCATACACATCAGATACGGGTAAGAACTACGATTTCAACACGGCTGACACACTCAATACCTTACTGCTCAATTGTATGTTTGCATCCGGCCAACTGAAAGAGGGCGAGATGTATGATGTTGATTTCGACCATCAGTTCATAGAGACTGAGAAGTATGATGCAAAGCCTACATACAAGAAGTTCCTTGGTTATCGCCCTGGCGTGGCGGTTATTGACGACTTGATTGTTGGCATTGAGAATAGCGATGGTAACACCAACGTTCGTTTTCATCAGAAGGACACGCTGAAGAGATTCTTTGAGAGATTTGAGCAGAACGGACTTACAATCAATCGTTTCAGAGCTGATTGTGGATCATGTTCCGAGGAAATCGTGGAGGAAATAGAGAAACACAGCAAATCCTTCTATATCCGCGCAAACCGCTGCAGTTCGCTCTACAATGACATCTTTGCTCTTAGAGGCTGGAAGACTGAGGAAATCAATGGCATTGAGTTCGAATTGAACTCTATTCTTGTTGAGAAGTGGAAGGGTAAAGCATACCGACTTGTGATTCAAAGACAGAAACGGATGGACGGTGTGCTGGATCTTTGGGAAGGAGAATACACATACCGTTGTATCCTGACTAACGACTATGAATCTTCCACAAGAGAAATTGTCGAGTTCTATAACCTTCGTGGAGGAAAGGAACGTATCTTCGATGATATGAACAATGGTTTCGGGTGGGACAGATTGCCCAAATCCTTCATGGCAGAGAACACTGTGTTCCTTCTTCTTACGGCACTTATCCGTAATTTCTACAAGGCCATTATCCACAGACTTGACGTAAAGAGGTTCGGACTCAATGCAACAAGTCGCATAAAAGCGTTTGTCTTCAGGTTTGTCTCTGTACCAGCCAAGTGGATCAGAACATCAAGGCGGTATGTGCTGAATATCTATACCTGTAATAATGCTTACGCAGATATTTTTCAGACTGATTTTGGATAACGCCTACAACTTATGGGTATGATACTGCGTATTGCCTCAAGTCGCATAGTGGGGCAAGGGGATATTGTGGGCAGAAGTGGGTATTTCAGCCTCAATTTATCTGCTAATTCAGTGATGAGAGGACGTTTAGACGCAAGAAGGACGCTGAAGAGCTTAGTTGCGGATTTGAGGATAAAAAGAAAATTATGGATAAAAAGAATGTTTTCATAGGTATTTATTTTTTTGTTTTTAAACACTTTCTAAATGATTTAAAACGATGAAATGTCAAATAGTTGGCATCATGTTGCCGCTTAGGCAAACCATTCTTATCATCAAACGCTGTACGAGAAACAGCAATAATATCATTTCCTTCAATAAGCCAGTCAATATACTGGAAACCATGAAAATGAGGATCGTCGTGACTGATAAGTGTATCTCGTACCTGCCAATCCCGCAAATCGGATGAGGAGACCAATACTAACCTGTTACGTAACAAGCCACAGTGTTCCTTTCCCAAATCTTGCTTAAACACATGGTTGGTAATGGCCCAATAGAGATTGGAAACAGAATCAAATCTTATTACGAATTTCTTAGAAGCTCCCGGTAAATCAATAATATCCATCTGAGGATCAAAATAGGCTTGCTTACCATCATCGCTAATCCTGACCATGGCCGCTTTTCCATCAAAATTGCGTTCTTCAATCCTTAATATATCTACCACGTTTCCTTCACGAGTAACAACAGCATTTCCTTCAAGCCAACCATTGAACGTCCGATCAGTACCAAGCCAAGTAGAATCGTAAGGCAATGCTTCTGAACGTGTCCAGGCTGCAGAATCTAAAAGGTTGGCATTGATTGGAGCTGACATCATAAATGCCCTAAAATACCGTTTGCCTTTAGGAAGGTTATCTTCCATCGCACGCCAGATTCTACCTTTTGCATAAGCTACCGGTACAGAAGCAGAATGATAACTTTTAGACTCTCCACTTAACAATCCATGCTTCGAGTCAATGGGGTAGTCCAATTACGACCTCCGTCGTCCGAACGTAGAATAACCATATGATTAAAACCTCCTTTAGTACCCATCAGGTATAAAACAGAGTCATGAACAAAAAGAGAATAGAAACCTACTTCAGGGATTTCTGAAAGTACTTCCCATGTTTTACCTTTATTTGTGGAACGATAAAGACGCACAAATCCTGTCTTACCACTGAAACGCGCTCTGCATCCTGCTATATAATCACCATTCGGTAAAACGGCCAGTGCCGGATCTGTTACAAAATTCCGATCCGAATTATCAGAATTATAAATAACCGTACCTGGTACTGTAGGCAAATCGACTCGTTCAATTTGTGGCGCAAACAACAACGAACTGTTTCCATTCATATCGGGCACAGTAACCCATCTGTTATCTAATTCGTAACTATAAAGATAAAACTTTTGATTTCCTGATAAAAAGAACTCATTCAATGATTTCCATTTCTTATTAATCACAGGAGTCGTAGCAGCCAAATAAACCGTAACAGGATATTCACTCTTTATTTTTATCGCAGATTGACAATGCCTAAATCGGCGAACAAACATTTTTCCCTGAAGATGTTGATTTATCCCCTCATCAAACTTAAATAATTTAGATTTCAAGAACAATTCCGTTTGAGGAGTTACCATAGAAATATCCGTCATATTTCCCTTCACAAACACTTTCTGTGCCGAAACGTATTGACCAGCGAATAGACAACACAAAGCAATAAATAGTATTTTTCTTCTCATTATTCCAAACTGTTTAAAATATTTCTATAACTTCATTATCAGTACGAAATGGCAATACTGGTAGTCCATTGGAACAAAAGAGGTTACCTACCGCATCATTAGAGAAGCTATATCGCACAGCAACAGGGTGTTTTACTGTAGTCGACGTAACTACTAGTGTATTAGTTTTCTTATCTATCTTACCTTTAGCGGGAACAAATTTCATATCTTCTCCTGCAATCTCCAGAGCAAACGGTTCTTTTCCTTTACAAACGATTCCAGCATCGGCATTATCAAACCATATCCGTATTCTGGAGTTCTCCCTCTCCATTTTTAGAAAAGAAGGATGTCGATAGGCAGCAGTTTTTTTATTATACTTCTCCCCAAGAGCCCAATGTGCCAAACGTTCGCCCACAGGACGTTTGTATTTGGGATGTATATCTCTAATATTGTCAACATAATCAGGTATAGCAACCATACCTACATTAGGCAGTTTAGACACTTCGTATTGTTGCTCTCTAACCTGTGCAGCAGCTCGGGAAGCAAATTTATAACGAGCATATGGGGCTATTTGTACATAATAAAAGGGGAGTTCATCATCTGAAAATCCCTGGCGCCAAGCTTTTATCATGGACGTGAACATACTCGCATAATAATTACCATTGGCAAGATTAGCTTCGCCCTGATACCAGATAATACCAGCAAGCCGTATAGGCATTAAAGGATGTATCATAGCGTTATAGGTAGTGGACGGAGAAATATCCCAACCAGTACTTGTACTAAGAGTTTGCAATGCTTTGGCAAATTCAGGATGCTCTTCCATAGTTTCATGAGGCATCCACGTTTCTATATTTGTTCCTCCCCAAGAAGAATTAATCAGTCCAATAGGACTATCTAATTCCTGGTTGAGCTTTTTCCCAAAGAAATAACCTACAGCAGAAAACAATTTTAATGTTTCCCGGGAACATACCATCCAGCGGCCACGACAATCATCTTGAGGAAATAGGGACGTTTGTTTCTCTACAGTAAAAAAACGTATCTCAGAGTTATTGGCATGTGGTAATTCATCTTTGACATCCTGAATACCTTTAGCGGAATTCCATTCCATATTAGACTGACCACTGCATAACCATACCTCACCAATAAGTACATCTTTAATAATCAAATCTCTATCCTTTATCTTTACTTCTATTTGATAGTTTTTTTTTTGAGGTTGGGGGAGTTTGCAGTTCTACCTCAAAACGCGCTCTATTATCAGCTTTTACAATAATAGTATCTTGTCCCCATGAAGGGATGATACGTACTGTTGTACGAGGATTGGTCCAGCCCCAAAATTTCACTTTTGAATTTTGTTGTAATACCATATGGTCACTAAAAATAGAAGGTAATGACAAAGGAGGTATGGACTGCGCATATGCCTGGCTACAAAATAGCCAGGCAAATATGATAGTATATAAATAATTTCTCATCATTTGTATATCTTAATCCCACAATTCCAGTTTCATTTCAGTATTACGGTAAATTAGCGTATCAGCCATTACATAGCGTATTCCGCTGGCAGCGTCAGTATACTCATAATTTAAATAGAACTGCTTTTTCTCCCGATCATATTTAGAAGCACCAAGATCTTTGATGCCTGTGATTTGAGAGCTTCCCGGAATCAGATTGTCTGAAATAGATACACTATTGTCTTCATTAACATGCAAAATCATTGAATATTTAGAAGTTCCAGATAGAAATTCTGCAATACCATCTGTTGTCAAACTTGAAGCGTTGATAGTACCTAAGTTCCACACCAAATTCTTAATATACATATCCTCTTCATGATCTCCTACATACTTTAAGGTTTCAATCAAATTCCCTGAATTATCATACGCGCTCCGTTGTCCACGATGATAGTACACACCATGAAACTCACTAATATACTTAATGACTATTATAGTATAATCTTTAGCTTCAATACCAGCCTCAACATCCCCTTTTAAAATCTGATCAGTAGAACTTTCAGTAATTCGGATTGGTAAAGCATAGGTGTTTTCAACAGCTAACGGATCCGTCAGAAACTTTTCTTTATTCAAAGTCAATTTGATTGTTCCCAAAAATTTTCCTTTAGGAATAATAATTGTATGATTATCACTTAATGAATAATAGTCTTCCGGCAATAGCTTAAACTGATTATTTCCTACATAATCAACATTTTGCAGCATTTCCGGTTCTATTTGAAAAGTTACTCTCTCATCAATTTTATTTTCACGTTTTCCTCCTAATACTACGCCTATTTCAATAGACGGATCATCAGAAAAGACTGTCCGTATAGGTCTTTGATACGCAAAATAAGTAGTAGAATAGTCATAATCCTCAATAAAATCTTCATACTTCTGACAAGAAGTTAAAGACAAGATTACTGTTAATAAAAAAATCAATTTAGCTTTCATATTATCATTTGATTTTAGTCTTTAAAATATAAAAAGGAAAATAATCATTTTTACCATCCTTTATTTTGCAAAATTAATCCGTTGGTACTATTTACTTCAGCTTCAGGAATAGGACCATAATACATATAATCTTGATAATTTCTCGTTTCGACTACCTTATCAAATTCATATGTAAACGTATCACCCACTTTTTGAATTGTAACGCCCTTTACAGGTGTATTTATAACCTCTAGCGGAAGCATCCAGCGTCTTATATCAAAAAATCTATGATTCTCAAAACATAGTTCAATGCGGCGTTCGTTCTGAACTAACTGACGAAATTCATCTTTTCCAGCTGCTGCCACCTCTCCTACATAGGGATCTTTAGAATTTATTCCAGCTCTTTTACGCAATTCTTTTAGCATCGTTTCTGCAGTCTTACCCCAACCAAGCGGATCAGCTTTAGGCCCCCAAGCCTCGTTGGCAGCTTCCGCATAATTCAGCCATAGTTCTCCTTTACGGAAAATACAATAGTGATGCTTGGCTCTAGTAACAGTTTCTCCTGGAACAAGAGAAACATTTTCACTTATCGTCTTACGCAAATAATAACCCGTACGCGTAGCCTTTTCTTTATTACTTTCCGTATCCAGCCCTCCTTCAAAAGTTTCAACCTTTGTTTTGGAGAAAGTAGCACCATTGTACAAGATTGCCAGATCAAAACGTGGATCACGATCAATATAAGGATCCTCAGGCTTATATCCACTATGTTCAACATCGGTAATAGGGTAACCGTTTTTCATAGGAAAAGCATCCACCAGTTGTTGTGACGGGTTAGTACGTCCCCAACCATATAATTGGGGAATAAAATTATTTTGCTCAGGAGTATTGATATCTTCCTGATAATTACGCCACAAGATTTCGGCATGATCAGGTTTCTCAAAGAAATCGGCTTTCATTGCCGGTAATGAAGTGCCACTGAGTTGAATAGCTTCCATAGCATATTGAGCAGCTGTTTCCCATAATTTTATTTTTTCAGTTTCACTTTTTTCTATGGTATATAATGGACTCGCCGCATAAAGTGCCACGCGTGATTTTAAACACATTGCTGCAATCGCAGTAGCACGGCCTTCCTTTGTCGGTCCCAACTCTGCATTATTTACATCGTCATATTTTTTAGGAAGATATAATAAACTATTGTCAATATCATCGTATATTTGCTTTACACAATCATCAAATGAATTACGAGCTTGCTTGATATTTTCACCTTGCGGTAAAGACTTGGTGACAATAGGAAAGCCTAACAACTGCCCGTTTGTAGCAATTCCTGAGAACCGGCTTAACAGTTCAAATTGGTACCATGCTCTTAGAAAATAAGCTTCTCCTTTTGAACGACGCTGAATGACCGTATTAAGTTCATCCTTATTGGAAAACTTAATGTGCGGAGCCCGTTCCAGAAAATAGTTCATATTTCGAATCTGTCTATAGCAATTAGTCCACGTATCAAAAGGATTATAATTAGGACGCCATGAACCTAAGGCCATATTCAAAATCGGAGTATTATAATCATTAGTTACAGCATTATCAGTAGCACAATCAAGGTAATTGTTTGAAAAGCAATCATAATAGGTCGGCAATTGAGCATAACCATCTACTAATGCTCCCATGGCGAATGTTCGGTCACTCCAAACAGTTTCATCGTTGTAGTTATCATCTATTTTGGGATCCAGAAAATCTGAGCAGCCATATAGACTAATCAAGACAACGACTAATAATTGTTTTATAATATCTTGTAGTTTCATATTCGATAAATTTATATTTATTTTTCCCATTAGAATACAACATTAATTCCCCCAGTAAACGAACGGAAGAAAGGATATCCGGTTACACCTGCATCGATATACTCTGGATCTAGGTCTTTTATCGAAGAAATACTGAATAAATTAGATCCCCTTACAAATAGCTTCACTTGCTTTAATGTCATCTTATTCGTTATGTTCTGAGGTAATGAATAACTCAACATTGCATCGCGTAATTTGAAAAAGTTTCCACTACGCATCCACAAAGAAGAAGAACGATAGTTATTTTGGTTTTGCTGTGTAGTAAGTCTCGGGAATTTACCTTCACCGGTAGACGGGTTAAAATAATTCTTAACAAATGTGGAATACTTTTGATCTTCCCTCATCCAATAATATGAGTTGTTCAGATAGATGTCATATTGTGCCATACCTGAACCTGATAGAGAAAGCTCAAAACCTTTATATGCCAGATTAATGTTCAGCCCAAATTGAAAACGTGGATATTCGTTGCCTATTGGCAACATATCGTTCTCATTAATATGATGATCATTATTTATATTTGCATACTTTACATCACCAATCTGTACAGGACCGAAATCTTGCACTGGATGTGCTGCAATTTCATCTCCACTTTTGAAGAGCCCTTCAGCTATCAGTCCAAAACGAGTATCAACCGGCTTACCCTCTTTTTTACGGTTTGAAGATAAACCTTCCATATCATCAGTTTTCTCATATACAGCCTTACTCCATATAGTATTTCCACCTATTGAATAATGAAGTTTCCCAATATTACCCGAATATTCCAAAGCCAATTCTACCCCCTGATTGCGTACACTTCCATAGTTCCTATACATCAATTCACCTCCATTTATGGAACTGAATGAAGTAGTAGGAGTAAGAATGTCATAACGATAATTATTAAAATAGTTAAAGTCTGCAGTCAAACAATTCAAGAATGAGGCTTCTGCTCCAATATTAATTTCAAATGACTTTTCCCATGTTAAATCCGGATTTCCCACATGTACCAACGTCGATGTATTGACATCTTCCTCCAGTTTTGGACCAAAGTGTGTGCTTTGACTAGTATTCCAACGAGACTCAAACAAGAAGAAATCAAAATAGTTATCAGTTCCCAATAATCCCGTACTAGCTTTTATTTTCAAGAAATCAAGCCATTCTTTATCTTTTAAGAATTTTTCTTCTGAAGCAATCCAGGCAACTCCCACTGTTGGGAAATAACCATAGCGATTTCCCTTTGTAAAACGGGAACTACCCATTACTGCCATATCCAATTCTGCAATCCATTTTTTATTGTACACATAATTTGTACGAAGTGCAAAAGTTCTGTTCACATCATCCTGTGAAGAGCCTAAGTTTTCCCGTCTACTTTGGAATATCACTAAATCAGATTTTAATTGGTGCTTTGCTTGAAACGTACGATCATAACTCAATTGGCCAAAGTAACCATAGTTACGATACATTTGGTCTGCAATTCTACTTTTATCAGACACTTTCTTTTCTACAGTAAGCAGTTCTTTCCCTATCAAACTATTTTCATTAAAAATAGGACGATATGAAGAAAAATTCTCATTTTTACCTACCACTAAATAATTATAAACGTCAAATGTTACATAAGCCTTAGCACTCAATCCTTTAACATACCTATCCAGACTTAAATCAAAGCCAATATTAGTTTGCCCTTTTCTGACTGTATTTTCTTTAGAGCCACCTAATGCCATCTCAGCATATATATTCTCGCGCGACGAAGAAAGATTAGCATTCTCCATAGCACCATAAATTTCGGTACCCGGATTTCCAGGATCACTGAATTTTATGGGATAAGCGTTCGGTCTATGCGAGGATAAACGAGAAAAAAGTTTATCAGCTGACATATAGTTAGTTGTGTAAAATTCCATTTGTCCAGCAATATCAACAAACGCTTTCAACCAATCATTTACCTTGTAATCAAGATTCACTCGCAAATTGAATTTATTGGAAGTATTGTTTTTGCCAACAGCCTCATATCCACCATAACCAGCATAGGTCGCATTTACATAATATTGAGCAGATTCATTTCCACCACGGAACTGTGCTATTGCTTTTCTATAGCTCATATGATCGTTCAAGCACAGCTTATGAAAATCAACATCCGGATAAAGCACCGGATTGGTTCCCATACGATAACCATCAATATCAGTCTGAGTATAGTAAGGTGATAAACCATCATTAATTCTTGCCTGATTATACATGGTTGCATAATCAGCCGAATTTAAATATTCAGGCATACGCACAGGAGTTTGTGCTCCAAATTCAATATTAAATTGACGATCCCTTTTATATTTTATTCCTCTTTTAGTTTTTACCAACAGTACACCGTTTACTGCCTTGGGGCCATATAATATTTTAGAAGTAGCATCTTTCAATACAGTAATTGATTCTATTTCTTCTGGAGTCAAATCTTCTAGAGGACGTTCAATGCCATCAATGATAATTAATGGAGCATTATCCGTTGCTGAACGAGATAAACCTCGTATATTAAGTACAGTAGCAGAACGCCCAGGCTCAGTTGGTACTTGTGAAACATTTAAACCAGGGGCTTTGCCAGAAAGTATATTTAATACATTCATTTGATTGGAACTAGAAATAGCATCCTCATCTATAGTTGATGTAGCACCCACAATTTCTCTTGCTATGGTTTTCCGGAATGGCAGTTCAACTTCATCTTTCACTCCTCCATAAGGAATCGATTTTTCCATTACTACTACAGGATTCTGCTTGATTACAGATACTCCCAAATATTGCGGTTCAAATCCAGGCACATCAAAAACTAATGTACTGTTATCAGTTACTTTCAAAGAAAATTTTCCCTGTTTGTCTGTGGACGATTCAAAAATACCTTCATCAACAGTTATTCTTACTGATTGAATCGGATTTCCTTCTTTATCGACAACTTTTGCCTTTATCTCAGAATATTGTTTGCTTCTTTTTTTTGTGCATAAATGTTACTTTCCGAAAAGAATGGCAGTAGAAGCATCAGAATAATGTATATATATAATGTTTTCATATCCTACAAATTAAAATTTATAGATCTTTTTCTACCAACCTGGATTTTGCTCTACATTATTGAGCATTTCCATTTGGCTTTTAGGTATCGGATACCAATAATGTTTATCTTCGAATACACGCTTATAATCAGGATGTTCCATATATTCAAACCGGAACTGATCTTTGCCAGTACGAGTAATCACCGCCTTATAAATAACTTTTACTGCATCCTTAGCAATTCTCCAACGGCGGATATCATACCAGCGATGGTCTTCAAAACATAGCTCAACAGCTCTTTCATTACGAATCCGTTCTCTGAAGATTTCTTTATTAGCTTTGTATTCATTTCTAACCGGAACCGCTCCTACTCTATTACGGATGATGTTAATAGCATCTACGGCAGACATATCCGTACCTGGTACTTTCGTTTCAGGTCCATACGCTTCATTAGCCGCTTCGGCAAAATCAAGATAAAGTTGTGCTACCCTGATATAAATTGCAGGCATATAATAGTTATAATCATTTTCCCACTTATTGGCTGTTTCAGGCCACCACTTCCGAATAAGATATGGACAACGCGGATTGTATGTCTGCGAGAACAAAGCCATCATATCTGCAGATTTTGAATTATCATATGTGTTATATTCCCATAATTCGAAATAATGAGGAACACCTTTGTTATTTCCCCATTTCACTCCATTATACAGAATATCATAATAGAAACGAGGATCACGATTCACATAGGGATTTTGATCATCATAATCAGCACCTGCATCTTTGATAGCACGTCCATCAGCCATTTCAAACATATCTACCATATTCTGTGTAGGAGATGCACAATGTACATTAGAAGCGCACATAGAGTTAGGTATAAAATTGGCATTCCACTCACTCTTAGCACGTATCCCATTTCTTTTAGTCTGATAAAAAATGGCCTCATCACTAGCCATGATATCTTTATTATAAAATATCTTAGAATATTCTTCCACTGTCTTACCTGGCATTAATCTATTGCAACCTGTTTGGTTGATATAATCAATAGCTTCCCATGCAGCCGTAGCTGCCTTTTTACAGATTTCAAGATCATAATTATAGTTAAGTTCAGGACACATCGAAGGGCTAGCTGAATAAAGAAGTGCCATACTTTTAAGAGCCAATGCAGCTGCTTTTGTAACACGCCCCTTTTCTGAAGCTCCCCATTTCTCTGGTAACAACTGATATGCAAGTTCAAGATCAGAAACAAGCCAATCTGTTGATTCATGATAAGATAAGCGTGGAAAATCCATATCATCATCCGACAAGAATACTTTATCAAACTTGAACATACCTCCCCAACGACGAATTATTTCAAAATAATTCCAAGCTCTAAAAAAATAAGCCTGCCCTAACAGCTGATCGCGCTGTTCTGGAGTAGCGTCCTGCAAATCGTCTATATGACTAATACATAAATTAACAGTACGTAAATTCCGCATAGCCATAGCAATTATCGGCATTTTATTAGTAGCCACTGAATTCATAGCTTCACTTGTGTACCAACCTAATTCCAGGTTATCTTTAGTGAGCATAAAATTGCCATCATTTAAATCTCTATGACAAGTTCCTTTTGCAGTACACAAGCCCTCATCCCCAAAGGCAAAACGCCCTCCACCATGGGTGGAAAGAAAAGGATCACAGGTCAATACATATACTTTATCCAAAACCCCTCTATAGGATAAATAATTCTGGAATACTTCCTTATCTGTAATTCCCATATCCGGTGATTTATCCAAATAATCTTCACATGAACTAAGTAGCATGAAGACTGATAAAATTAGATATATACTTTTATTTTTCATAATATATTAGTATTTAGAAAGTTAATCGGAATCCCATATTATATCTGCGTGTTAAAGGATAACTGCCCGATCCACCCGATTCCGGATCAATTCGGTTATCAAATGAAGTGATCGTGAACAGGTTATTACCATTGACATAAACCTGCATATTATTTATGCCTACAAAACGGCGTAAAACTTCAGCTTTTATATCATAAGACAATTCTAATGTTTTTAATCTAAAATAAGAAGCATCCATTAAACCATATGTTGAAGACTGACGAATATGTGCTGTATTCTTCATACTAAGACGCGGCCGATTGGCATCCACATTATTCCAGTGCCAACGTTCCAAACTTTCAGGCCATGCCATATCATAATCATAAGGGAATTCCCACAAAAATGAGGTCCGTTTTTCGACTCCAGCTACTCCATAAAATAAAGCTCTAAAACCAAAGTTCTTATAATTAAATCCAAGTGTAAACGAATAAGTATAGGCCGGATCTGAAGTTAATTTCATAGGAACTTTGTCATTATCATCAATTACACCATCACCGTTATAATCGTTATAAATGAAATCTCCCGGTTGTCTAATATCATTTTGCCAAATAGAGGCTGGCGTATTATATACATCATCCCATGAACGGTTAATATCAATCTGATCCAATCTGGACAGATAGCCGATTGGCTTACCAGCACTTTTCTGATACTCCAAACGATTTATAGGGTCATCACGAAATACCACTCTGTTCTCTTGAAATGAGAAACCTGCCTTAAGATAATATTGAAAATCACTGATATTATCACGCCATTCCGCCTCTATCTCATAACCATGATTTTTGGTCTTACCTAGATTTGCATACGGAGCAGTTTGCCCAAACCATATAGGCACCGTATTTTCCCTTTTCATCAATATACCATCACGTTTTTCAGAGAAAAAATCTACAACTAGATTGAGTTTATTGAAGAACGACAGTTCAATACCCAAATTTTGTTTACGCGCTGTTTCCCATGTTGCATTTTCATTCGCGGCTCCACTCTCAAAATATAATACATAATCATTATATGCTTTATCATCACCGAATGTGGCATTACTACCAGAAGAATATTGAGTAAGGTATGTAAAGCGCGACGCACCATGGTCACTACCAACTTCACCATATGAATATCTCACTTTTGCTTTTGTTAAAAAACTCAAGAAATCCATTTTTTTGATAAAAGGTTCTTCAGTAATCATCCACCCTATTGCCATAGACGGAAAAAAGCCGAAACGCTTACCAGGAGCAAATTTCTCAGAACCAGTATATGCCCCATTGAATTCTGCAAAATAACGATTGTTATAATTATAAGTAACACGTCCCACCCAGCTTTCTTCATAGCTAGGAAAATCAACTAATGAGTTTCCTGCACGCTTCGTCTCATAATTACGACGGTTAAAAACACCTAAAACGGACAGATCATGACCACCAAATTTACGAGCATAATTAATCGAAGCTTCATAATATAAATCTTTGACTGAGTGATCTAATGTCTCACCACCATATACAGCAGGTTTCTCCACCCATTCATCATTAGGAAACCATATAGGGTCAGAACCCGGTTCCCAATACATACAAGCCACATCCTTTTGTATCAACCTATTATAGGCAAATGTAGTGTTATACGAAACTTTTGCTTGTACCGACAAACCTTTAGTAATAAAATCTAAATTTTGCTTTAAAGTTACATCACTAAATAACCGACTTGTTTTTTGAGTGGCGCTACCCTGATAATTCAGTGAATAAATAGGATTCCACCAACGTCCAATTGAAGTTGTACCTAAAATACCATTTTCATATCTTAATGGATAAACATAATTAGGCATCAAATACATGTAAGAAAAAAGGTCTGAATTATTGGTAGCAGATGAGGAACCAAATGGGTCTCTCCCCATATATGATAAAGGGCGGTTACGAGTCGCTATATCTCCAGCAAGGTTTACAGATATTTTAGTATACTTGGTTACATCCATATCAAGATTGGTACGATAATTATATCGCTCATATTTGAAGGTTGGATCGTACTCAGGTTGTTTTTCTGTTTTAAAAACATCTCCATCTTTAGTATACCCAATGGAAGCAAAATATTTAACAAAAGAGGTTCCACCTGACATATTCAAATTATACTGTTGTGAAAAAGCGACCTTCTTGTAAAGTAAATCTTTCCAATTAAGTTCTGGATAAAAATAAGGATCAGTATTGTTTCTCCAATTATCTTTATAGGTTTCACTATAGATTTTATCCCAACGTCCTTCGTTGGCATGAGCCTCACTTGCTAAATCCATTGCAGTCAGTCTATCCAATACTTCATAATTATTTATAGGTTCTTTCAATCCAAAGTTTGAAGAGAAATTAATTTTAATTTTACCTTCTTTACCTCGTTTAGTTGTCACCAAAATTACCCCATTAGCCCCTTTTACTCCATATACAGCAGTAGCAGATGCATCCTTTAAGACTGATAAACTCTCGATTTCGTTAGGATCAATATCATTAAAACTACGTTCAATACCATCAACTAAGACTAGAGGTTCTGTGCTTCCCCAAGTAGACTTTCCTCGAATGACTATTTGCGCTTGGTCACTACCTGGCTCTCCACTTGACTGTATTGCTGTAACTCCAGGAAGCATACCTGTAAGAGCACTAGATACATTGGTAGTTCCTCCTACCTTCAATAGATCATCGCCTTTAGCCTGAGTAATAGCACCAACTATCGACGCCTTTTTCTGCACACCATACCCCACAACAACAACTTCCGTCAATTTTTGAGTATCATCCTCCAACTCGATTTTCAAATTAGTAAATGACTTTAAACCTGCTAATTGCAATTCTTTTTTCTCAAAACCTACATAAGAAAATACTAAAGTAGCATTTCGGGATACACTCATACTAAAGTGCCCGTCAATGTCAGTAATGATTCCACTTGAAGAATTTTCTTTTTCTACAATATTTACACCAATCAGCGGAAATCCACTTTGGTCATAGACTACACCTTCCACTGTCACTTTATCGGGAGATGTTTGTGCTAATAAATCAATGCATATCCATAATAGGCACAATAGTAAAGCACTGGCTCTGTATTTAACCATGCCGAATCTGCATATCGATTCTTTGTTTCCTTTCATAATATTAAATATAATTTAGTTAAAAACACCTGATTCTCCTGGAACGGATAATCTGTTAATTTTCATTATTTAACTCATGTATAAAATACATATAGATTTCGGGTTATGACTATGGAAAATTTATTAGTTTAAGTCATAAACCATCAAATGAATTCCTGTTTTGGAGTACTTTGTTTTCATGGTTGATTAAATGTTAAATGAATTACTTCAATTGGCTCTGATTTTTATTACTACTTTTTTAACTTTTTTACTTTGCCCTGTATTCATGCAAGGTTGATGTAAGTCCTCTGGAAAGAACAGAAAGAATCTTGTTGAATCAGCCCGAAGATATTTCTCTATATCAGCTTTATAAAATGCAATATCTTTTTCTTCATTATATAAGACAATATTCTCTGTTGCATTATGACTGAGACCTATATATTCGCTACCTTCTATTACATATTGCAGATCAATATATTCACGATGGGACTCAAACAAAACCTCTTCTTCTTTTTTCGTTTGATATTCACTTATTGTTACATATACATCGCTACTCAAGTTAATAGTTCCCAATAACAACGAATCTGTCTTCAAACTATTTAAATAATCAAACACCACTTTCCAACGCTCCGGATATAATTCATAATGCTTTCTGAAACAATCTATGTTTATTGAAGAATCTGGTTCAACTTTAAAGTTATGTAAGATTAAATCCCAATTAATTGAAGCTACCATAATATCAGATTGTTTTTGTGATGATTTTGTATGATTTACATTACAAGAAATCAAGAAGATCATTAAGACAACGACCTTTATTTTCACACATATTTTCATGATTTCCTGCGTTTAAATAAGTTTGTACTGACAAAGCCTATTAAAAATATAACCATTGTACCGAAAACAATTGTCAGATTAGCATGAAACGGGCTTTTGTATTCACTCCAAAAACCATCAGTAAACAGTATTGGTGATAAACTCATCCAAACAACAACTATTACACCGCATGTTACTCCCAATACTGCATCTACATTACGAGCCTTCCTTGTCACATATCCTAATAGGAATAAACCTAACATTCCTCCACTAAATATGGAGGATAAAGCCCACCAAGCATCTAAAGCACTTTCTACATTCAAAAAAGCTAATGCCACTAATATGCCAATGATACCGACAACTATATTTGAGCCATAAAGCACGCAAACCGATTGTTTTTCAGTTGGTTGTTTACAAATAAATCTTTTATAATAGTCTGTAAGTATAATTGTTGCTGAGCTAGTAATACTAGTTGCAACCGTACTCATGCCAGCAGCAAATATAGATGCAATCAGTAAACCGGTAAGCCCGACAGGAAGTTCCTGAACGATAAAATATGGAAAAACGGAATCTCCGGTAACACCCATCGGTAATAAATCTGGATATGCTTTGTAATAAGTATACAACGCCGTACCTATCATAAAGAAGATCATTGATACTGGAATAAATAAATATCCTCCAAATAATGCTGAGAATTTAGCCTGTTTCTCATCTTTAGCCGTTAAATAGCGCTGTACATAGTTTTGATCAATACCATAATTCTGAAGGTTAATAAAGATTCCATAAACCAAGCATACCCAAAAAAAGTGGAATCAGATAGACTGGTTCCAAAACTCCCTAAACTGAATTTATTGTCAGCGACTGCCATATCAAACATTTGCTTAGGTCCTTCGGGCATGTTAAACATCAATACAAGCATACATATTATAGCTCCACCAATCAATATAAAACCCTGAATAGCTTCAGTCCATATCACTGCTTTTAATCCGCCCAACATTGAATAGAAGATAATGGCTACACTTGTAACTATTATAATAGCTTTAATGTCCCAACCCAATAAAGCATTCATTGGTAATGCCAAAAGATAAAGTATGGACCCCATACGTGCTATCTGAGTCAGCAAGTAACAAATGGATGCATAGAACCTAGCCCAGGTGCCAAACCTCTTCTCAAGAAAACTATATGCAGAAACACTATCTAAATTACGATAAAAAGGAACAAAATATCGTGCTGCAAAATAAGAAGCAATAGGAATAGAAAGGCTAAATACAAATGCATTCCAATCGGCCATATACGCTTTTCCCGGATATGCCAAATAACTTATACTACTTACATAAGTTGCAAAAATAGACATACCTACTACCCAACCAGGAAGGCTACGACCAGCTGAAGTAAATTCATCTGAAGTTCGTTTTTTACTAAAAAAAGAACATCCAAGCAAAACTACCCCACCTGTAAATATTAAAAAGACTATTGTATCTATAATAGACATAATATCAGCACTTATGATTTTAAATCAAGATCCATGTTCAAATTTTCTAATGCAATTCTTACTTGATCACGTTCTTCTTTTTCAAAATGGTTAAATGGAGCTGCCACAAAATCACTACAGACTCCCAAAAGAGATAAAGCGCATTTTAGGCTTTTCAAATAACTGGAGCCATATTTTCCTATGGTGTATACAGTAGTGCTTATTTGCATCACAATTTTCTGTAGACGATATAGTTCCTCAAAATTATGTTCCTTTGCAGCATTGTAAAGAGCAACATATAATTTGGGAAACATGTTGGCACCTCCATTAATTCCGCCATTTCCTCCCATCAGAACAACTTCTCCGGTAACCTCTTCAGGGCCAACTAACATAGAGAAGTTTGGATGATCTTTCATTATATGCATTACCGACTGAAAATAAACTAAATTGGCAGAACTATCTTTAAACCCTATAACCTTGGGATTTTCTGCTATACGATAAATTGTTTGTGGAGCGAAATTTACTTTGGTATGCGTAGGCATATTATACAAAAAAAGAGGCAGTGGTAAATCTTTAATGAGCTTATCATAAAATTCCACTAATTCTGGTTGAGCAGAAGCAAAATAATACGGTGGTGCAGAAACTACAGCTTCAGCACCATAGTTAGCAGCTACCTGTGCAAGTCTAACACTCTCCACAATAGATGTATCTGATATACAAACCAGTACCGGCAAACGATCTGCTGTAATACGACAAGTCTCACGAATCATTTCTGCTCGCAACTTGTAACTTAGGCATTGTGCCTCACCTGTTGTTCCAAGAATAAAAAGAGCATTTACACCTCCATCAATAAGACGCTCTATTAAACACTCCAAGCCTCTAACATCTAACGTGTCATCATCTAATAATGGGGTTACTAATGGCGGGATTATACCCGACAAAGGAGATTTAAGTAATCTGTTCATACTATTATTTTTTAATTGTTTTGTTTTTTATAATATAGAAAAATCCATCTTCTGCACCTACCAGTAAATCATATATACCATCCTTATCCCAATCAACAGGAGTAGGACTTGTTGTATGTCCTGCCAAAGAAAGTCTGGAAAGATCTCCCTGATTTTTGAAATATATAGTATCACCTGATTGACGTACATTTTCAAGAAATGCAGCATTCAAAGTATTTACAATCAGGTCCAAACGTCCATCGTTATTCCAATCTACCAAACAAAGTTTACGTCTGCCAGAAGCACCGGCTTCTTTATCATTCAAACGAAGAGGACCAGGCTCATTGACAATTGGATCATGTTTTTTTTGTAGGGCCAACAATAACCCCCTCCGTTGCAAAAATCCTCTTCCCTGGTTTTAACCATAATTCATCGTTCATTTTAAATCTCTCATAAAAACAGAGGTATCCTTCATGATCCATCAATATAAGGTCTGTAAACCCATCTTGATTCCAATCTATGGCAAAGGGAGTAGTACGCCATTGAGTTACTAAATCTGTTTTACCTGGATTCCACCAATTCCACAAAGGTTTAGGTGCATCTTTTCCTTGCCAGTCCACCTTTACTAGATAAGGTCCTTCCAAATTTTCAACATCTCCAGTATTTTTATACCAAACTATTTCTCCGAAAATAGAGTTAGCTATAATATCCTTTTTCCCATCTCCATCCCAATCGGCAACAGAAACAGTTGTATAACCCCATTTTTCTTCACATGGACCTTGAATAGAACCGTTTTTACCCGCAAGAATACGGATAACTTCACCATTCACTTTAAAATTGACGGGAGCTGCCCATATAGGATCATTACCTCCTCCTAAATTTTTAATAAAACAAATATTTCCTGCTGAATTTCCACTGATAATATCATCAAGCCCATCGTTATCCCAGTCAACACTAAACGGAGTAGACAATGCACCATATTTTACACAATCCGCTTTTTGCTGGAGATAAACCGGAGAATCAAATTGTGGCATATTATCAATAACAATCCCCGTATTTCTTAAATATGCCACTCTACCATCTTCATCCCCTACCATTAAATCAATATTTCCATCTTTATCAAAGTCCACAGCGACAGGCAATATCATTTCAATATGAAATTTAATAATTCCATCCTTATTTTCTAAATAACGCCCTTCAGCAAACCGAGGAACCTCACGTGTCCCAATATTTTCAAACCAAGTTAGTTTATCAATAAATTCACCACATATCAAATCTAAATCACCATCTCCATCAAAATCATACATGTTAGGGGTTGGCGCACCATAAACATCAATCGCCTTCTTTCCCGCCTTTATTTTTCCCCGATTAATATATTCTCCATTTTTGTTCTCCAATAGATACACATATCCATGAAGGGGGCCATTTTTCCAATTACCGTTTTTATCATAGGCATTATCCCAACCATAATCACCCCAATCACCTAATCCTACAATAATATCAAGATCACCATCATTGTCATAATCAACATAAGCCCATGTATTCCCGCGCTCTTTTACAATGTCTTTCAAAGGATTTTCTGTAACCTCTATTTTTTGAGGTCGTGCAAACAAAGAATTCTTAAAATCCAAATATTCGACCCCTTTATGTATTACATGCAAATTTCCATTCACATAAGAAACACTTAAATCTCTATAAGTTGTGTTTACCAATTTTACTCCTTTGTCAAAAAGTGGTGTTTGTTTATTGCCAATATTATGGAAATAAAAGATCCCTTTATGGGGTGTTGATGGACATGTCATCAATAAATCCATCAGTCCATCTCCATCATAATCAATCGGAATCGGCATTCCCCATAATCCCACTCCTAAATCTACTATTAGATCAGGGTTATTATATTTCAATCTGTATTTATCATTAGCTTGTCCATGAATCGAAATACATATCATGGCCGTTAAAAACAAAATAATAATCTTTTTCATATTATATAATTTTAGTAATAAAAACTACAAACCTCAATTTTGCAACTATCGATGTTAAAACTGAGCTCCTTAAGTATAATATCACATGCTTCTTTCAATCTTCACAATTTCAACTTTCAATTGATAATTAAGGTTTCATTCATATCATTTTCCTATTGAAATTTAGTCTTGATTGAGTATATGTCTGTTTTAAATAGTTTTTTTATTATATAATCCAATTGTTTATCGTTTCCCTGTATATGAATTATTTTCTGTGTATGGGTTAATGACTCATTGGGTGCCAATTCTGCACCTGGAGAGGAAGTTTCAATTTCATAAAAAGGTCCCATCACAGAACCATCTTCAACCGGCCCGTCATTATAAGCATTGATTACATCACCGTAGTAAGGATCATTTTGAATTCCCCACTGTCCATTCATGTAGTTCAAAGAGTCTTCAAAAATATCACACCACAAAATAGTAAGTACACCTTTGGAAGAATCATAACTTCCACATAAATTAGTTGCACGTGAAGCAGGTACTCCTAATTTAGAACGAAAACACCCATCTATTTTAAAGTAAATAATGCCATTTTTTACAATTAGTCTATCAGTAGGAATTTTACCAAAATATTCATCATTTACAATTTTTCCCTTTCTAGATTGCTTGTAAGGAATAAATACAGTAGTAGCAGATGTAGGATTAAACATACTAAGCATCCAAACTGATATCAACCCTGTTTCTTTATTCCATGATTCATTTCCAATATTGGTAATCTGGTTATCACTCTTATAAGCTACCGCTTTTATATCTTTAGGAAATTCAAGATTAAAACTTGCTGCAAATTCATTAATATCCAATAAAGAAATAGTTCGTTTAATATTTAAATAAAAAGTGGTACCACAAGCATTTGTTAAGCATCCTTCCTTAGTTAGACATATACAATTTTTACTTTGTGATTGAATTTTGAAAGCCTCTATGTCCAAAACCGGGGGAACTTTCCAATTTTTATAAATTTGTTTTTCCCCTTGCCTGAAATATAAAGAAAATACCCCACCTTCCGGACCGAGCCAAAAACGCTCTTCACCTCCCACAGGATTAAATTGCAAGTCTATTTGTCTCTTTTTGATAAAAGAATAATTAATCCAACCATAACTATCTCCTTCATCCCCAGCAGCAGATGTAGTCATAACTCGCCCTTGCCAGGCTGGAATCACCATAACTTTGGATTTTCCATCATCAGAAATCAACTCAACATATTCAATATTATTCCTGCTCATAAACAGGGCATCATCAGCATAACTTCCCATTTTATTCTTTTTTATCTATTGCAAGATATAAGGACGACCTATACCTTGCAATAGAGAGATTCTCAACTATATTAGATTTTTCCGCATGTTTTTTCTCTATTTATACAATGGACCATAATTTTTACAAGCTCTATAATCACTGCCTTCCATATCTTCACCAAAAGCAGACCATGCACTCGGACGGAAAATATTTTCTTCAGGAACGTTGTGCATACATACCGGAATACGAAGCATAGAAGCCAGAGTAATCAGATCAGCACCTATATGACCATAACTAATAGCACCATGATTAGCTCCCCAGTTGTTCATAACGGTATATACATCACGGAAATATCCTTTACCTGTCAAACGAGGTGCAAAGAAAGTAGAAGGCCACGTACGGTCGGTACGCTCATTGATAATTTTGAACACATCATCATCCAAATTGACGGTCCAACCTTCAGCAATCTGCAAAACCGGTCCTTGACCTTTTACAAGGTTCAAACGACACATTGTTACAGGCATCTCACCACGAGTTACAAACTGAGAAGAATAACCTCCGCCACGCATATATTCACGACTGGCTGGATGCCATTTGGTTACTGCAAGACAAGCTTCCATTTCTTCTTCCGTAATTTCCCAGAAAGGCTTCATTACCGGCTTGCCGTCACATGTCTGCCAACCTGTTCCGTCAAGCGTACAAGAACCGGAATTAATAAGATGAATAAAACCATTCGCAGCCTTGCCTTCCAGTCTCTTTCCCGTTACACGTTCCACTGCATTCGGACTCCAATAAGTACGTACATCTGCAAATATCTGCGCCGTATTCGTCAAGAGATGATTGAACAACATGGAAGTACAGTTTAGCGTATCGTTTTCCGTAGCAAAAGTAAAAAGCCTCACGAATACCGTTCCAGTCGAAAGAAGTGTTTAGAATAGCTTCTGAAAAATCGCCGTCAGGCTTATAGTCTGTCCATTGGCGTTGTCCCTGGAAACCAGCAGCAATTGCATTGTGTCCCATTGCTTCTTCCTTAAATCCCATCTCTGCCAGTTTGGGATTACCAATCATCATATCACGGAAAATGAGAGTCATTTTCACCACATATTCCCAACGTGCATCTTTCTCTTCACGAGAATACACCAAATGTTCTGGATTAAAATCCACCCCTTCATTGCTCTTACAATATTTTTCCACCCACACCATGGCACGAGCAAACTCTTCATGATCATAAATACCCAACTGAACACGACGCTCAATCTCACTGGCATCAACATACTCATTGCGCATACCCAAATATTCCTGAAAGAAATCGGGATTTGGAATGGATCCGGCGATACCCATGGATACACTACCGATTGAAAGATAAGACTTACCTCTCATCGTAGCTACAGCTATGCCTGCGCGAGCAAAACGTAATAATTTTTCCTTCACGTCTTCAGGTATTTCCATATTAGTAACTTCCTGTACATCGCGTCCATAAATACCAAAAGTGGGTAATCCCTTCTGTGTATGACTTGCCAACGCTGAAGCTAAATAAACTGCACCCGGGCGTTCCGTACCGTTAAATCCCCAAATGGCTTTCGGCATTTCTCCATCCATATCAATGGTCTCAAATCCGTAACACCAGCAAGGAGTTACGGAGAGTACCACACCCACTCCACTGTTACGGAATTTTTCAGCTGCCATAGCGGCTTCAGCCACTCCGCCAATAGTTGTATCTGCAATCACACATTCCACAGGAGTACCATCGCTATGACACAAAACAGAAGAATAAAGTTCGGACACTTTATGAGCCATAGTCATGGTCATATCTTCCAATGATTCACGAATACCTCCACGACGACCATCAATGATAGGTCGAATACCAATTTTCGGCTTTCCACCGATTAATCTTGAATTTCTCATGGTTCAATTAATTTTATTGAGATCAACACATTTATTAAATCGTTTAAGCTATTAGATAAAAAAAACTAAGAAGTTTTTTCTATAAATTCCCCTTCAGCAAGCACAGACTGTACAGTATAACCATTAGCAATCACATCTGTCAATATCTCAAGCGCTTTTTGCACAAGAATATCTATAGGCTGTTGAATATAAGATATAGGCGCATCAAAAAAATCAAATACTGGATTACCGTCAAAGCCTACCAAACCTATTTTCCCGATAATGTCGTCTCCCATATCTTTGATTATATACAAACAAGCCAATGAAATCATGTTTGTAGCAAACAAAAAAGCGTCTACCCCGCTGTCAATCATTTTAGGAAGTAAGCGGTCAGCAGACTTTCTAGGGCTATCCTGCTTCAAAAAGGCCACGTTAATTAAGCTTTTCTTACCAGCCTCATCCATAGCTTTTTTATAGCCAAGAACACGCTCTTGCATATGAGTAAGATTAACATCATAAGCTACTATGCATGGAGCTGTATAACCTACTCTCAAGAGATATTTGGTCGCAATGTAAGAAGCATTAAAATTATTCAGAGCAACATAACTGACATTGATTTCTGGGAAATAACGGTCAAACAAAACAACAGGAATATGATTATTTACTAATGAGGAAATGGATTTCTCAGAATTATTACAAGGAACAATTATCAACCCATCTACCCCCTTATTAATAAGATTGCCCACAATACGGTTCATCTTATCTTTATTCTCATCGGAACTTCCAAAGAGAACAGTATATCCTTTACGTGCAGCTTCATCTTCCAAGACACGAGCTAATTGGGAAAAAAACGGGTTAGAAATGTCCGAAACCACTAATCCAATTGTCTTCGTCTTACCACTTCTAAGGCTCTTTGCAGCAAGATTAGGTTGGTAATTCATCTCATTAGCAATTTTCAATATACGTTGGGCCGTTTTCTCCCCTACACGATATTCTTTCTCCTTACCATTCAAAACGAATGAAACCAATGCTGTAGAAACGCCTGCAGCTTCTGCGATATCTTTCAATGATGTTTTTCTTAGTAAGGACATATAGTATATAGAAATTGAAATGCAATTATTTAAAATTGTTTTTTGGATTTATAGCATTCGTTATATTGTTACGCTGCAAATATACATATATATTTTAAACTAACAAATTTTTTCGCTAATTCGTTATAGTTTTTTTTCATGCAATCTAAAAAAGAATACTAAAAGAGCTTGTAGATCATCCTCTTTCTATTCCGAAAATAATATACATCAATATTTTCATGCTCAAACACAAAGAAAACCAGCCTAGAGATAACAAGACGTATCAGTACCCCAATCAACCACACAAAACAGAAAAAGCTATTACTTCTAATACACATTGCTTGCATACCAAAATCAAGATGTCTTCTCCCCCATGTGCATTCAGTAAACAGTTTCAAAGAAAAGCAAATTAAAAACAATTGGTTTATATCATCCAAATCAAGATGTAGCAAGATTTCCTCAATCCGCATATCATTTGCAATATCTTTGATCAAGTTTTCATTGTATGGTCAGAAGCAATGTCTCTGTTTCAACTTAACCATAAGTTCGACGTTGATCTACTCGTTAGCTTCAAATAGCCACATTCTATATATCAATAATTCTTTCATTAAACCAGTTTTAAAACTAGACGCGGACTGAATTCTTCTTTTATAGATTTCCATTGACGAGCATCAGCAGCAAACAATGCAGTAGACAATACCTCCCCCACAGCCCCACTTTTCGTAACCACTGCAACAGCCCACTTTCCTTCTACCAATTTACCGGAATTAGGGATAATAATGTGTTTCCGTTCAAAAGAATTATTACCTGAAATTGTCAGACATTCATCTTTAAGCAAAATCTCTTGTTCTTGGTTCTGTGAAACAACATTCTGCCCAAAACCAACTCTCCAGCCGTCAATTAGAGGATGTTTCCCCAATGCGAGCACAGAACTGTTTCCCATATTCACCAATGCATTCTTCACTTCATAAGATCGCAACAAATCACGTATACTCTCCAATGCATACCCTTTCAGGAAACCAGAGAGATTGATATTGATTCCAGGATGTTGAAAAAACAACGTTCGTTCTTTCGGTGATAACTGAACTTTTGAAATTAAATCCGGAGTATAATCAGTAGAATGAACTGTTATATCAAAATGCCCATTAGTACGTGCATTACAATCTACACAAAATGCAAGCATATTATAGAGTTCATGGCTGACCGGTTGCGGGCGTATAGCAGCAAACTGATTTAACTGTGCCAGTTCACTATCTGCATCATAACAATTACCTAACTTTTCTATTTGGCATAACCGATCATAAATTGCATCAACCACAAGTAAAAACTCTTCTTCACTCTGTTGACCGCATAGTACAATGTCAATACGCGTATGCATTGAAAAAAAACAGGCATAAAATACTCCACCATAAACAGGTGAGTGTTTATAATAACTCTGAATAACACCAAATGCCTTCTGTTTCATTTTCCTTTTCTATATAAACAATGAAAAGGTAAGTTACAAAAATTAATAGCTTACCTAATTCTATGCATATAAAATTAACTACAATACCGCATCGACGGTCTTATTTTCCAAGACTTTCCGATAATCTCTGTATATATCTTAGTTTCCCGAACCAAATTCAATGCTTTTTCCATAGAAAATTGTATATGCCGCACAATGCAACAATCTCCACCTTAGGATTCTGCAACGAAAAACTCATCAGGAAATGCCCCTTTGACCCCGTACCTATAATCGCCAGATGGCATTTTTCACTCGATGTCTCTACAACTTCTGAAAAAACAGAAAGCCATGGACTTATGGACAATAGGGTGCCCGCACCTATAACTCCTAAGTTTCTCAAAAACTCTCGCCTGTTAATCAATGCATCTTTCATAGCTCAACTAGCGATACGTTTTAAAGTTTATATATAATATATTTATCGTTCTCTCCGATAAGGGTTTTCCATAAGATTTAAATGACTTGGTTCATCTCCACCACAATTCACCACAATTTTATACAGTACCATAGAAAGAGCTAACGGACAAACGGTCAGTGTATGCGTACCTTTCTCCCAATTGACATCGGAAGCATCTTGATGCGTTGCGGGAACATCCGCCCACCAATACCAAGGTGAAACTCCTATCTGACGCGAAAGCTCATAAACTCCATAAATAGTACCGCGCTTGTCACTTCCGGCAATGAGCAGGACTCACCTTCGAGTCCCTTTAGAAGATTATGAAGCGTAGTTATGATGAATTTTTCATTTTTATCTTTCAGAAGATCATTTTCCAACTTTCCGGCCTTCAACAACTGACGGATAAATGAGCTTTTATCGTAAGAACCAACAATGACACGTACTGTCTCGTCAGCACTGTACACCATATCCGGACGTACGGAAGTTACTTTTTAAAAGTCAGTCTGCAGATTCCTTACGGCAGTCAAGACTCCTTTATGTTCCTCTTCATCACACAAAACCGAAAATGCCTTACTATGAGAAGTAACCAAGCCAAACTTGGCATTATCCGAATTAAAAACGACAAAAGTGTCAACTGCCCATACAGAAGATACCGGCAACTAAACTATCATACACAACAAATTAAAAAATATTGTTCTGACTCTCATAACCTATGCTTTATTCTAATAGAACATTTTTATCTTTTCTTATTTTACTACACTGTAACGGAACCAATCCACATCCACGCTTCCACCCGACTTACCTTTTGCCTGCTGCGCAAAAAGCCCTAAATGAACTCCGGTAAATCCTCCGATGGTCTCTGTGCTAAGATAGCGATACTCCATTTTACCCAAAGGGAGAAACCGATGATTATCCTCTGAATATGACAAATGGTAATAGTTATAATCACCTTCTATACGAAGATAAATCAAGTCCGTATTCAATGGGAATTCTTTCTCTACGTGCCGTACTTGTCCAATACGTATATATGCCTTGACATACTTCCTTCCCCCACGACATTCCACTACAACATCATAATGATTAGTATGAGCTGCGTAAGCGGTAATTCCAGCTTCTCCCCCTTCTTTTAGGGAAGAAACATCAATGGCTGTAGTTGCCTGAAAACGAGGTTCAGTTTGCCTGCGTCCAATAAAAGTCAGTGTTCCTACCTGATCGATCGTTTTCTCACTCGCCTTCATACGTAAATACCCCTTACGTTCTGTCAATGAATAATTTTCAAAAAACGGATTACATAAATAGCTCCAACACCATGCCAGCTTTGTTTGAGAAAAATCATCAGTTTCCGGATCTTCCGGCAGTTTCACCTGTGGCAGGGTTTTGCAATCCATATCAATTTGAACAGTTCCATTCTTATTTACAACGGGCCAACTTCCCTTCTCCCATTGCACAGGAGCTAAGAATGTTTCACGCCCCATCACATGTTGCAAATAGCCATGTGTACGATAGCCTAAAAAAATCACCCACCAAGAGCCGTCCGGGGCTTGCACGAAATCAGCATGTCCCAATCCTTGAATAGGACTATTCTGCATCTCATTATTAAAATGGGACAATATAGGATTCGACGGGCATGGTGTATAAGGCCCCTCTAAATAACGGCTGCGGGCCAACGTCACATGATGACCATGTTCTGTTCCCCCTTCCGCCAACAGCAGATAATAATATCCGTCTTTTTTATATAGATGGGGTCCCTCAGGATAGCGTCCTCCCATTCCCGACCACAGACGTTTAATCTCAGATAGCTGTTTACCGGTCTTGACATCAATCTCACAAATTTTAATTGTCCCATCCTTCCAAAGAAAATAACATTTACCTTCATCAAAGAAAAGAGTAGGATCACAACTACCTGTCACAAAATCTATCATAATAGGCTCAGACCACTCGCCAGCCGGATTATCCGTATAAACATAAAAATGTTTCCGAGAAGGGAAAATAGTCGTCACCATGTAAAATATCCCATCATGATAGCGGATAGTAGGAGCATAGATACCGTTATTGCCATCCATGTTTTCCAGATTCACTTGAGAAGGGCGCGTCAAACATGCCCCTATCTGCTCCCAATGAATTAAATCTTTACTGTGAAAGACCGGGACTCCCGGAAAATACTGGAAAGTACTGTTTACCAAATAAAAATCATCACCTACCCGGCAAACACTAGGATCGGCATGAAAGCCCGGAAGAACCGGGTTCTTAAAGCCTTGCCCCCAACACATAAAAGAGCAGAGCAAGCTAACTGTAATTATTATACTTCTTTTATTCATATCTAATATCATTTTCAATGGAATAATCAACCTGCAATAGTATCTCACATAGTTTCAGCCAGCACTATATCAACTTAAAGCTACACACTCTAACGTCAGATTTATAGAATTCTCATGATAAAGCATAATTTATCAAAGAACAAGTGAAATTTCATATAACAAGGATTCTGTGTCACATAGCCATGTTTTTCATAACACAGACTTCGTATAGCGAGTTTAACGGTCTCATTGCAAATGTACAAAGAATACTTAATACATCTTTTTAAAACATGCTACACATTTCTTTATTAATATTACATCTTTCTCGTTTTTCGTTACATTTCTTATCTTACACGTAACACCTATGAAGACAACAAACTATTTATCAATGCATTACAAATATGATTATTGTAAACAACAAGAATATCCATAAAAAAACAGCTATTTATAACTCCACCCTCTTATAAACTCTAAACTTAACACTATGGGCTTTCCTATGCCAATAGAATTATGAGTGTATATATCTGTAGTTTTATCATATTTCAATTATCTTTGTACATACAAGGATGATTGAAATATGACAAAGACAATAAAGCACCTGTTCCTTATATGCATACTGGTTATTATCCCTAACGGATGCCACCGGCAGTCTTCCGAACAAAACGTTGCGGCAGAAAATGACTGTACAGACATAGTACCCCTCATGCGCCCCGCCAAAAGTAAAACGGCTGCCTATTTGGATTCACTCGGCTTCATTAATATTGCCGAAGCAGACAGCAGTATTGGCATAGACTTGATGTACACTCGTGCAAACAACTTCACAGGACAAGTGCTGTATGAAGACTTGCACGAAACCTATCTTCATCCGGAAGCATTGAAAAGCCTGTTGCAAGCCCAAAAACTATTGAAAGAAATATGCCCCGGTTACAGTCTTATTGTCTATGACGCAGCGCGCCCGATGTCTGTCCAACAAAAAATGTGGAACAGCGTAAAAGGAACTCCCCAATATATATACGTATCCAATCCTGCGCGCGGCGGTGGCCTGCACAACTACGGTATGGCTGTAGACATCAGCATTGTCGATGCACAAGGGCAGCCACTTCCAATGGGTACTCCCGTAGATTATCTTGGCAAGGAGGCACACATCACCGAAGAAGAACAATTGGTACGAACCGGCAAGCTCACCATACACGAACTGGAGAACCGCCGACTCTTGCGCAAGGTGATGAAAGAAGCCGGTTTCCGCACGCTTCCCAGTGAATGGTGGCACTTCAACCGCGTCAGCCGGCAGACAGCCAAAAAGAAGTACCGGATAATTCCTTAAAGCCTCAACAATCTCCATTTCCGGCAAGCCCGGATGCATTCCACCTGACTTCCTCAGACTAATCTCACAAATAATATAAATCAAACATTGAAGTTGACTTATATTAGTGCAGAACAATTTGTTTTGGTTATCTTTGTAACAAAATATCAATTACTCCAGAATGATAACAAGAACAATGAACCCTTTTACACTCAGAAGGGAGATGCAAAAAGATATATTCGACAATATAGTCCCTTATCTTAGAAGGAATTATGATTCCAAAATACACAGGGCAATTATCAAAAGCCATTGCTTGCCAATGATATTCAATCCTATCCATTACTTCAGTAAGACAACAAATAATGATTGGTTTATATATTACTATGCAATAAACAAAAAATTTTCTAAAGACGCTGCATGTATTGCCGCATCCGAGGTACAAACAGAAGAAGGCACTTATGTTTACGAATATATCATTGCAGGTGAGCATAATATCTATATATTTCCACCTCATTTTTTCTCCCGCTATCATTCAAGATTCGTAAAGGACACTGAGATTAGTAAGCAAGAACTTATCAATCAATATATAAAGAACAGCTATTTAGGTATTATGAGAGTCTCCGGTTTAGGACAGAATACATGCGCCATAAGTTTTCAAGACGGATACGCAATAGGCGATATTATCAGTCGTGAAGAACACATTTACATATTCAAGACATTCATCTCAAAAGATTTATTGAGAAAGGACCAAATGTTTGCAAAAGCATATGACATAATTCAGGAACAGAAACTGCTGAATTACATTGTTAATTTAGAAAATCCCCATGAATTCCTGATTAATCAATACGGCCATTTTCTGGACTCTAAGTTATAAAACAAAATGGAAAAGCCCCGAATGACTGAAATACATAGCCAAGACACTCTCCACTTCATCCGCACACACCGTCGGGAAGATGTACGACTCCTTGCTTTGCAGGCACACCGTTATCCCTCGGTGGATATGCCTGCCGCCATCACGCAGATCTTTGGCTGGCAGATTGCCAAAGAGAAGATACCTGCATGGGCCGAAAACGAAAACATACTCTACCCAGTCCACCTTTCTCTGGAGCAATGCTCCTCCGAAATGACAGCGCGATACAAGGCAGAGATTATAAGACACCTGTTGGAAGCAGGGCGACAGAGTTCCGAAGAGAATAATACTCCCGAACCAACGGAATCTTTCACCGACCTCACTGGCGGCTTCGGCATCGACTGCGCTTTTTTGTCCTCCTGCTTCCGAAAAGCCACTTACGTGGAACGCCAAGAAGCACTTTGTGAGATTGCCCGACACAACTTTCCCGCTTTGGGGCTGGACCACATCTCTGTCTGCCACGAAGACAGCATCCGCTATCTGCAAGAAATGGAATCTGTGGACTGGATATTCATAGATCCTGCCCGGCGTGACGGACGTGGTGGTAAAACAGTAGCTATCAGCGACTGCGAACCCGACGTTTCCGCTTTAGAGGATTTATTACTTGAAAAAGCCCCGCATGTCTTGGTCAAGCTCTCTCCCATGCTGGATTTGGCCCTCGCATTGCATGATTTGAAACATGTACAAGTCGCCCACATTGTTTCCGTCAATAATGAATGCAAAGAGCTTCTGCTCGTATTGGGGCGCGAAACGCATCTATCCTCCGAGGAAGTTCCCATTCATTGCATCAATCTCATGACATCGCAAACAACTCAATGCCTCTTATTCACCCGGCAGCAAGAAAAAGAATACTCATGTCCGTATACCTCCACATTAAAAACGTATCTGTACGAACCTAATGCCTCCATTCTGAAAGCCGGAGCCTTCCGCAGCGTTTCATCTATATATAATGTAGAAAAGCTGCACCCTAACAGCCACCTTTATACTTCCGACGAATATATACCGGACTTTCCCGGACGCAGATTCCTGATCACCGGTAGCAGCAGCCTCAACAAAAAAGAACTCAAAGAACTGTTAGGAACGGGGAAAAAAGCCAACCTCACCGTACGCAATTTTCCCGCCAGCGTAGCCGAACTGCGCAAACGGCTGAAACTGGCTGAAGGCGGCGACACTTATTTATTCGCTACCACATTGGCGAACGAAAAGAAAGTGCTTATTATTTGCCAACCATAGGGCAACTTTCGTTTTCATTTTGACACTTTGTATTTCCACCCGCATCAGGATGCATTATTTACGCCCGATTGCCCGTCTAAGCAGAAATACGCGAACGGGATTTCACAACTTACTATCTTGTAGGAAGATAGCGAAATATGGGTTCTTCTAATAAATGGAAAAGCCCTTATCTTATTCCATTAATTTCACTTTTACCAACGTAAAGTTCTACTTTATACGGCCAAACATGAACTTTACGTAGAGGAAGTTGATGTTTTGTCGGCAAGAAGTGAATGTTTTGTCGGCATCATATTAACAACCTGCTACTATGATATTAACTTTTCTTCGGAAGAAACTGCATAAAGCACGTATATTATGCAGAACAACTGCAATATTTATTCTCTTTCCATACCACATCCCTCTATTCCACTCTATCTCGAAAAACAAAGATGTCAGCAGAAAGTTGTTTTTACTTTCTTACTGACACCTATTTAAAGATAAATGTTTGTTGATGCTATTATTACATATTGTTGATTGCATTGTCCAGCCACTCCACTCGCTCCTGTAATGAGTTTGTAACCTAATTGTTACCCTTTCTTCAACCTCCCGTAAACCGCACGTAACGGCATACCTCTACTTTTGCCGCAAATTATTAACAGATAATAACAGGTATGAAACAATTTGTAAAAGCATTCTTATTCTTGCTCTTATTCGCAACGTCCGGCAACGCGGCAATGGCCGATGAAAAAGCAAATATTGTTAAACAAGGTACGGTGCGCGGCCGTATCATTGATGTAACAAAGCAAACTCTCCCGGGTGCTTCAATCTATATCGAAAAACTACACACCGGAGTAACAAGCGACGTCAACGGCTTCTACACATTCCCCAACCTCGACCCGGGAACTTATACAGTAAAGGTGAGCTACGTGGGCTACTCACCCGTAGAACTGAAAATCACCATTCCTGCCGGACGTACTTTAGAAAAAGACGTAGTACTGAACGAAGGGGTTGAACTTCAGGAGGTAGTTGTAGGCGGAGCCTTCCAAGGGCAACGTCGTGCCATCAACGCCCAAAAGAGCAATTTGGGAATTACCAATGTAGTATCTGCCGACCAAGTAGGCAAGTTTCCCGACTCCAACATCGGCGATGCCCTGAAGCGTATCTCCGGAATTAACGTGCAGTATGACCAGGGAGAGGCCCGTTTCGGACAAGTCCGCGGGACAAGCGCCGATTTAAGTTCCATAACGATCAACGGCAATCGCATACCCTCTGCCGAAGGCGACACACGTAACGTACAGCTTGACCTGATTCCGGCAGACATGATTCAGACTATCGAAGTAAATAAGGTGGTAACTCCGGATATGGATGCCGATGCCATTGGCGGTTCCATCAATCTGATAACAAAAAACTCACCTTATAAACGCACCATTGCCGCAACCGCAGGCACAGGTTACAACTGGATTAGCGAAAAAGCACAGTTGAACTTGGGATTCACCTATGGCGACCGTTTCTTCAATGACAAATTAGGACTGATGATATCTGCCTCCTACCAAAACTCTCCTTCCGGGTCTTACGACACCGAGTTTACATGGGAACAAGGCGAAGATGGCAAAACATATGTCAACGACTATCAAATACGCCAGTACTACGTAACCCGAGAACGGCAGAGTTACTCCGCAGCCCTGGACTGGGACATCAACGCCAACCACAAACTGACTTTCAAGGGTATCTTCAACAACCGTAACGACTGGGAAAACCGTTACCGTACCAATCTGAAAGACCTTGAAGCAGACGGCAGCGCCACCGTACGCATACAAACCAAAGCCGGAACACCCGATAACCGCAATGCACGCCTGGAACGCCAGCGAACCATGGATTTTGCCCTCGGAGGCGAACATCTTTTCGGTCCGTTCGCCATGGACTGGCACGCCAGTTATGCCAAAGCCAGCGAAGAACGTCCCAACGAACGCTACATCGACTTCCAACTCAAGAAACAGAAGTTCAATGTAGACCTGAGCAATGAACGCCAGCCGTTTGCCACTCCCAAAGACGGTTCCACAATGACCCTGAACGACGAGTTCAGCCTGAAAGAACTGACCGAACAACAGGAAGACATCAAAGAACAAGACTTGAAATTCTCCGCCAACTTCAAACTTCCGTTCAAGAACGGCAACAAACTGAAGTTCGGTGCAAAGGTAGTGCGTAAAACCAAAGATAAAGAAGTGGACTTCTACGAATACTCCCCGCTGAATGAGGATGCTTTCATGGAAAACAGCCTTAAAAATACCGTAGACCAATCCAACAAACACTTCATGCCCAACAACAAGTATCAGGCAGGTATTTATGCCGGCAAAGAATATACAGGCTCATTAGATCTCAACAATGCTTCACTGTTCGAGAAAGAACAGGTGCAGGAAGAATTGGCCGGAAACTTTGAAGCCCGCGAAACAGTCAGTTCCGGCTATGTCCGCTTTGACCAGAAAATAACAGACCGCGTGGAGCTGATGTCCGGCCTTCGTATCGAAAATACCAACTTGGCCTATACCGGGCGTACTTATGATGCCGATGAAGACATCACCAGCAAAACCGAACGCCGCCATAACAGTTACATCAACTTTCTGCCGTCCTTGCTCATGAAATGGAACGTAAACGAGGACTTCAAAGTACGCGGCTCATTCACCCAAACGCTGTCACGCCCTAAGTATTCGGCCCTTGTACCAAGCGTAAACATCAAACGCTCCGACAATGAAATCACCATCGGTAACCCGGAACTGAAGCCCGCCATGTCTTATAACTTCGACTTGAGCGCCGACTATTATTTCCGCAGCATCGGTCTGGTCAGCGCCGGTGTCTTCTACAAGAAGATCGACGATTTCATTGTAAATCAAATCAGTAACAACTACGAATACCAGGGTAACGTATATACCCGCTTCACGCAGCCCAAAAACGCAGGCAATGCCAATCTGCTCGGCATAGAGCTCTCTTACCAACGTGATTTCAGCTTCATTGCTCCTGCCTTGAAGTGTATCGGCTTCTACGGAACCTATACTTATACCCATTCCCGCATAGAAGACTTCAACTTTGAAGGTCGCGAAAACGAAGAAGGTCTCAGTATGCCGGGGTCACCGGCGCACACAGCCAATGCCTCACTCTATTTCGAAAAAGCCGGACTGAACATACGTTTAAGCTACAACTTCGCTTCCGAGTTTATTGACGAAATGGGCGAAAGCGCTTTCTATGACCGTTACTACGACAAAGTGAATTATATGGATGCCAACGCCAGCTACACTTTCGGCAAGAAAATCAAGACAACCTTCTATGCCGAAGCCAACAACCTGCTGAACCAACCGCTCCGTTACTATCAGGGTACAAAGGACCGCACCATGCAAGCTGAATACTATGGCGTAAAAGTGAACGCCGGAGTGAAAATTAATTTCTAAATATACAATGCATCACAGAGCGTACAGAACTTCACAAAGTATTTCCTTTAGTGGAAGCTAAGTGAAAGAACTCAGTGAAACACTGTATCTCTGTAATGAAAAAACAATATCAAAACAATGAAGAAAATATTCCTTTTATTATTCGTCGCCCTGTTGGGCAATCTGGCAACCGCCCAAATCACTGATTATTCCGTATTCGACAAGAAGTTCAACTTTTATGTAGCCAACGACTTAGGGCGTAACGGTTATTACGACCAGAAAACCATTGCCGAACTAATGGGAGTTATGGCGGAAAACGGCGCAGACCCAGAATTCGTACTCGCCACAGGCGACGTACACCACTTTGAAGGCGTACGCTCCGTCAACGACCCGCTGTGGATGACCAATTACGAACTGATTTACAGTCATCCCGAACTGATGATAGACTGGTTTCCACTGCTGGGCAATCACGAATACCGCGGCAATACACAGGCCGTACAGGATTATTCAAATGTCAGCCGCCGCTGGACAATGCCTGCACGCTACTATACTAAAACTTTCGCAGACAAGGACATGACTATCCGGGTGGTTTGGATAGATACTGCTCCGCTGATAGACAAATACCGCAATGAAAAAGAAACCTATCCCGATGCTTGCAAACAGGATTACCAGCAACAACTGGCATGGATAGACTCCGTCTTGACTTCTGCCAAAGAAGACTGGATAATTGTTGCCGGACACCATCCCATTTATGCCGAAACTCCCAAAGACGAGAGTGAACGTCTGGATATGCAGGCACGTCTCGACCCGATACTCCGCAAGCACAAAGTGGATATGTACATCTGCGGGCATATCCACAACTTCCAGCACGTCCGCGTACCAGGCAGCAATATCGATTATATCACCAATTCCTCCGGTTCACTCAGCCGCAAGGTCAAACCCATTGAAGGCACTGTGTTTTGCAGCCCTGCATCCGGCTTCTCCATTGTATCTGCCAATAAAAAAACTTTGGAACTGCGCATGATCGACAAAGACGGCAATGTGCTGCATACAGTGACACGTAACAAATAGCCCTTCTAATTAGAAAAGACGAGAGTCCTCTTATATTTCACAAAAAATGAACCGGTTCATTTTATTCTACTATTGGTTTGCACTATCTTTGTCCGCAAAACAATATATTCCATGAACATTCTATTACTTGTAGGAGGACTCCTTCTCATTTTATTGGGAGCAAACGGACTGACAGACGGAGCAGCATCTGTCGCCAAACGGTTTCATATACCTAATATCGTTATCGGACTGACAATCGTTGCTTTCGGGACCTCCGCCCCTGAATTAACGGTCAGCGTATCTTCCGCACTGAAAGGAAGCGCAGACATCGCCATTGGCAATGTAGTAGGAAGCAATATCTTCAATACACTGATGATTGTGGGCTGCACCGCACTGTTTGCCCCCATTGCCGTAACCCGAAATACACTGCAGAAAGAAATACCTTTGTGCATCCTCTCCTCCATAGCCTTGCTGATTTGTGCCAACGACATATTCCTGAATGGAGACGAAGCCAATATCCTCAGCATCACCGATGGCCTGTTGTTGCTCTGTTTCTTTACAATTTTCATGAGCTACACTTTTGCTATCGCCTCGCACACTCCTGAGGAAGACGCCGGCGATGAGGAGAGCATCAAGCAACTGCCGCTTTGGAAATCCATTCTCTATATCTTGGGAGGGCTCGGCGCACTGATTGCCGGCGGAAGTCTCTTTGTAGACGGTGCAAGCGGCATTGCGCGTAATCTGGGAGTGAGCGAGTCCGTTATCGGACTGACATTAGTAGCGGGTGGCACATCGCTCCCCGAACTTGCCACGTCCATCGTCGCAGCTTTAAAGAAAAATCCGGAAATAGCCATCGGTAATGTAGTGGGAAGCAATTTGTTCAATGTATTCTTCGTATTAGGGTGCAGTGCTTCCATAACGCCATTACACCTGACAGGCATTACTAATTTGGACCTATGGGTACTGATAGGATCGGGCATACTGCTTTGGATGTTCGGGCTGTTTTTTGCCAAACGCACCATCACCCGTATCGAAGGAAGTATCATGGTGCTTTGTTACATTGCATATACAACATTCCTCATTTATAGCCTGTAAGACAACGGACTTTAAAGATTTTCCGTATCTTTGCCCACTCATAACAACATACAACTATGGCAATTACAATTAAAAAAGTCTCCACGAAGAAAGAGCTGAAACAGTTTATCCGCTTTAATTACGAACTATACAAAAGCAATCCGTATTCAGTACCCGATCTTTACGATGATATGCTCAAAACTTTCAACAAGAAGAAAAATGCGGCTTTCGAATTTTGTGAAGCCGATTATTTTCTTGCTTATAAGAACAACAAAATCGTAGGACGCGTAGCCGCCATCATCAATCAAAAAGCCAACCAGACTTGGAATAAGAAAGAGGTACGCTTCGGCTGGATTGATTTTATCGACGACCCCGAAGTATCTGAAGCCCTTATACATACTGTCGAAGAATGGGGCAAAGAACGAGGGATGACCCACATACAGGGCCCGTTAGGCTTTACCGATTTTGATGCGGAAGGCATGCTCATCGAAGGTTACGATCAGCTCAGCACAATGGCAACCACCTATAACTATCCTTACTACCCGCAGCACATGGAACGTATGGGATTTGAGAAAGATGCCGATTGGGTGGAATACAAGATTTACATTCCTGATGCCATACCCGACAAGCACAAACGTATCTCGGAACTAATCCAACGCAAATATAATCTCAAAATCAAAAAATACTCTTCTGCCAAGAAGATTGCCCATGACTACGGACAAGCCATTTTTGAACTGATGAACGAAGCATACAGCCCGTTGTACGGTTACTCAGCTTTGTCACAGCGCCAGATTGACCAATATGTAAAAATGTACCTGCCCATTCTTGACCTGCGTATGGTGACACTGGTTACAGATGCCGAAGACAAACTGGTAGCCGTAGGTATCTCCATGCCCTCCCTATCGGAAGCTCTACAAAAGTCTCATGGGCGTTTATTGCCTTTCGGTTGGTATCACCTGCTGAAAGCCTTGTTCATGAAACGTCGCGCCAAGATGCTGGACTTGTTGCTCGTAGCCGTAAAACCCGAATATCAGAATAAAGGTGTAAATGCTTTGCTGTTTTCCGACTTAATCCCCGTCTATCAGAAACTGGGTTTTGTGTTTGCAGAGAGTAACCCGGAACTGGAGTTGAATGGAAAAGTACAGGCACAGTGGGAATACTTCAAAACCGAACAACACAAGAGGAGAAGAGCATTTATCAAAGCAATCTAAAAAATTGTGGATCTTTTAGATAGAGTACTATTTCTTCGTTGCCAAAATCTCTTTATTCCATATTAAATATGGCAAAGTTTCAGGGCATATATTTGTTTACATAGGTGTTTTTATTGATTTTCTTATTAACTTTGCGGAATATCAATGCTTACAATACAAGATGTTTTTCTATGGAAGATAATAATATGACTTTGCCATTGGAAGCTTCCGCCGATTACGAGGAAAAGGCAACCAGTGCAAACATCGGCAGCAACGAAGTGGAATACAACGAAGATAACATTCGCCATTTGGACGACATGGAGCATATTCGTGTCCGTTCGGGCATGTACATAGGCCGCCTTGGCGACGGTTCGCAGAATGATGACGGTATCTACGTATTGCTGAAAGAAGTGATGGACAACAGCATCGATGAATTTAAAATGGGTGCCGGCAAACGTATTGAAGTCAACATCGAGGACAATCTCCGCGTAAGTGTACGTGATTACGGACGGGGCATTCCGCAAGGAAAACTGGTAGAAGCAGTCAGCAAACTGAATACCGGCGGGAAATATGACAGCAAAGCCTTCAAAAAAAGCGTCGGTCTGAACGGTGTCGGCATCAAAGCCGTCAACGCACTCAGCAGCCGTTTTGAAGTACGGAGTTATCGTGACGGCAAAGTACGTACCGTAATTTTTGAAAAAGGAGTACTGCAAAGTGATGTAACGGAAGACAGCACAGAAGAAAATGGTACTTATATCTTCTTTGAACCGGACAACACCCTCTTCCTCAACTACTCTTTCCAGAACCAGTTTGTAGAAACACTGTTGCGTAACTACACTTATCTTAATACGGGACTGACTTTCATCTACAACGGACAGCGGATCATCTCCCGCCATGGACTGGAAGACTTGTTGAAAGACAACATGACCAGTGAGGGTCTTTATGATATTGTCCACCTGAAAGGCGAAGACATCGAGATAGCTTTTACACACACCAACCAATACGGAGAGGAATATTATTCTTTCGTAAACGGACAGCATACCACACAAGGCGGTACGCATCAAACTGCATTGAAAGAACATATCGCCCGTACTATCAAAGAATTCTACAACAAGAACCAGGACTATGCCGACATCCGCAACGGACTGGTGGCCGCCATTGCCATTGATGTGGAAGAGCCCATGTTCGAAAGCCAAACCAAAACAAAACTCGGCTCCAACAATATGTGGCCCGACGGTCCGACCGTAAACAAATATGTGGGCGATTTCATTAAAACGGAAGTGGACAATTTCCTTCACAAAAACCCGTTGGTAACCGAAGTTATGTTGCAAAAGATACAGGACTCCGAAAAAGAACGTAAAGCCATTGCCGGAGTAACCAAGTTGGCCCGCGAACGAGCTAAGAAGGCCAACCTGCATAACCGTAAGCTACGTGACTGCCGTTTCCATCTGAGTGACGGGAAAGGTAAGGAACAGGAGACAGATTCGTGTATCTTCATCACAGAGGGCGACTCTGCCAGCGGCTCTATCACCAAAAGCCGCGACGTAAACACGCAAGCCGTATTCAGCTTACGTGGCAAGCCTCTCAATTCTTACGGACTGACCAAGAAAGTGGTTTATGAAAACGAAGAGTTCAATCTGTTACAAGCAGCATTGAACATCGAAGACGGAATTGAAGGGCTTCGCTACAACAAAGTGATTGTTGCCACTGATGCCGATGTGGACGGGATGCATATTCGCCTGTTAATCATTACATTCTTCCTTCAGTTCTTCCCTGATTTAATAAAGAAAGGACACGTATATATCTTGCAGACCCCACTATTTCGTGTACGCAACAAAAAGAAAACAAACTATTGCTATACAGAAGACGAACGGATAAAAGCGATCGAAGAACTTGGCCCGAACCCGGAAATCACCCGCTTCAAAGGTCTGGGAGAAATCTCACCGGATGAATTCAAACATTTCATCGGCAAAGATATGCGTCTGGAACAAGTTTCACTGCGCAAGACTGATTTAGTAAAAGAGTTATTGGAATTCTACATGGGCAAGAACACCATGGAACGGCAGAACTTTATCATTGACAACCTGGTTATAGAAGAAGATTTAGCATCATGAGAAGAGCAATCTTTCCGGGTACATTCGACCCGTTTACAATCGGCCACTCCTCGGTAGTGCGTCGCGCACTGACTTTCATAGACGAAATCGTCATAGGAATAGGTATCAACGAGAATAAGAATACGCATTTCCCCATTGAAAAGCGCGAAAAAATGATACGGGATTACTACCGGAACGAGCCGCGCATCATAGTACAGTCGTACAATTGCCTGACCATCGACTTTGCCAAGGAAGTGGGTGCCAACCTGATTATACGCGGAATACGCACAGTAAAGGATTTTGAGTACGAGGAAACAATTGCGGATATAAATCGCAAGCTGACCGGAATAGAAACCATCCTGCTCTTTACGGAACCGGAGTTGACTTGCGTAAGTTCGACTACCGTACGCGAACTGCTGCAATTCGGGAAAGACATAAGTATGTTCATTCCGGAAGGAATGGAGATGAGTGATGATATGATTAGTGATTAGCAATGACGGTATAAGTGATTAGTGATAAAAGTAATGAAGAAGATTTTTACTATTATAATATGTATATGTGCTATAACAGCACAAGCCCAAAAAGCAGGTAATGAAGCTATTCGCAAATTGCAAATGGCAGAGTTTGCCATCGCCAACCTCTATGTTGATTCCGTTGATGAAAATAAACTGGTGGAAGAAGCCATTATCAAGATGTTGGCACAACTCGACCCACACTCCACCTATAACGATGCTGAAGAGGTAAAGAAAATGAATGAGCCCCTACAAGGTAACTTTGAAGGTATCGGCGTTCAATTCCAAATGATAGAAGATACGCTGCTTGTGGTACAGCCTGTCAGCAACGGTCCCTCGGAGAAGGTGGGTATTCTTGCCGGTGACCGTATCATAGCAGTCAACGATTCCGCTATCGCCGGGGTCAAAATGAGTACGGAAGAGATAATGAGCCGGTTGCGTGGCGCAAAAGGTTCTGAAGTTAAACTGACAATTGTGCGTCGCGGAGTAAACGAGCCTTTGTATTTTACCGTAAAACGGGATAAGATACCTATCCTTAGTTTGGATGCCTCATATATGATACAGCCCCAAACAGGCTATATCCGTATCAACCGTTTTGGAGCAACCACTCCCGAAGAGTTCCTTAAAGCCTTGAAACAGTTACAAAAAAAGGGAATGAAAGACTTGATACTTGACTTGCAAGGAAACGGTGGGGGGTATCTAAACGCCGCTATCGACTTGGCTAATGAATTCCTGCAGCAAAAGGACCTTATCGTCTATACCGAAGGGCGGGCAGCACGCCGCAGCAATTTCTACGCTAAAGGAAACGGTAACTTTAAAGACGGACGCCTCATCGTTTTAGTGGATGAGTATTCCGCATCTGCCAGTGAAATCGTAACCGGGGCCATTCAGGATTGGGATAGAGGAGTTATTGTAGGCCGCCGGACTTTCGGCAAAGGATTGGTGCAACGCCCTATCGACCTGCCGGACGGCTCCATGATACGCCTGACCATCGCACGCTACTATACCCCTTCCGGTCGCTGCATACAAAAACCTTATGACAAAACTGCCAACCTTGACGGAAAACTCAATGGAGAGGACACTTTGGAAAAATACAATCAAGAATTGATAGACCGCTTTAATCATGGCGAGTTAATGCATGCTGACAGCATACATTTCCCCGATTCCCTCAAATATCAAACAAAGAAATTAGCACGTACCGTCTACGGCGGCGGTGGCATTATGCCCGACTTTTTCGTCCCGATAGATACTACTCAATATTCGGATTACCACCGGAACCTCGTAGCTAAGGGTGTAGTTATCAAAACTACAATGAAATTTATAGAAGACCACCGAAAAGAGCTACAAAACAAATACAAGAAGTTTGAAACGTTCAATAATAAGTTTGAAATCAGCGATGAAGTGTTAGCAAACATGCAGACCCTTGCCGATAAGGAAAAGATTAAGTTTGACGAGAAGCAATACCAGCAATCTCTGCCGCTTATCAAAACTCAATTAAAGGCATTAATTGCCAGAGACTTATGGGACATGAACGAATACTTTCAAATAATGAACACCACGAACAACAGTGTGATACAAGCCTTGAAAGTGCTGAATGAGGGAATGTATGAAAAGATGGTGAAATAATAAAGTTTCTTTTACTTGCTCCCGAACAGCCATTGATTCAGCCAGCGGTTCACATAAATATTCACAATCGCACAGCCGGCACCGATAGCAGCGCCCGCCAATACATCCGAAGGGTAATGCACTCCTTCATTCATACGTGATACCCCAACCGAACAAGCCCACAAAGCAGAAGGCGCTATCACGTACCATTTAGGGTATTTTACGCATAAAGAAGTGGCAAGCGCAAAAGCTGTCGCGGTATGCCCCGACGGAAATGAAGGACTGCTCTCATGACTATACGGATGTACCCTATCCGGATAGCGTTCATACGGGCGTTCACGATCAACAAGATATTTCATACCATAGGTCACTACAAATGCACCTGCCACACTTGTTCCTACATATACGGCATCTTTCAATAAATTTTTGTCTTTTTTGGCCCACGCCGTCAAAGCCATAGCTACCGGAACCCCTATGGCTACATAAGGTTCAGAGCGTGAAATAAATTTATTATAATTGCGGACAAACTTATTATCCCAGCTATTCACCCGGTGCAATGTATTAATATCCCAATTCTGTGCAGAGAGATTAGATACAACTAAGGAAACAAAAAATACAAAAAAAACAGTTTTTCTCATAAAACCAATCTATTAGTTGGGCGCAAAGATAGCCGAAATCTTTAGAGTATTCGCAAATTTATCTTATCTTTGTTGCCACAATTACATATTAATACATTCACATATTCTATTTCATGACATTAAATAGTTGTTACTCTCGGCAGATGGATTGTGCGCTATGTCCTAAAACGTCCCAAGGAGCATTGATATATAACCAATATTCTAAAGGACATCATTCCCCTGCCGAAAAGTGTACACAAAACTGTATAATGTTCATATTGAAAGGCGAATTGCTTATCAATAGTGAAGAATATCCCGGAACTACCCTGCAAAGCAACCAATGCATCCTGCAAGCTATCGGTTCCAAAGTGGAATTATTGGCTCTGACTGATGTTGAATGCCTTGTCTATTGGTTCACAGAGCTTACTTTCCTTTGCGAAGAGCGTTACAAAGAAATACTTGAGATAGCTCATGCCCCGTTGACGTATACACCTTTGACAGTTATCCCTAAACTGGGAAGATTACTCGATGATCTAACAGAATACTTCAAAGAACAACCGAACACATGCGGCAAGTATCTTGACATCAAATGCCAGGAAATAATTTATATTTTAACCTGCTATTATCCGATCCAGCAGATCTGTACTTTTTTCTATCCAATCAGCACATATACGGAAAGTTTCCACTACTTCGTTATGCAAAACTACGACAAGGTGAAAAATGTAGAAGAGTTTGCCCACCTTGGGGGATACACCACTACTACTTTTCGCCGGCTATTCAAAAACATGTACGGCGTCCCTGTATACGAATGGATTTTGGATAAGAAACGCGAGGGGATTCTGGATGACCTGCGATACACTAAACAGCGTATTTCCGCAATCAGTAGCCGTTACGGTTTCGATTCATTATCTCACTTTGCTCATTTCTGCAAAGACTCTTTTGGAGACACTCCCCGTTCCTTACGAAAGCGTGCCGCCAATGGCGAAAACATCACTATTATCTGTAAAGAACACAACAAAGAACAGGAAGACGAATAAGCCAACTTGCTTGCCTGCAAACTTCGTTGTCCACCGATTACGGAATTATTTCTTTAATTCCTTGTTTTATCAAGGTATTTCCTCTATTTTTGCAGAAAAATATGCAAAGAAAAGCTCCACCCCGGCATAAAAAATGAACAAGCTCATTTTATTTTGCTCTCAGTTTGCTTTTCCTTTGCAAAAAATTAATAATGCTGTATTTAAAGAATATATTTTCTAACTATTAAATAATTTAAATTCAATCATTTATGTGGTTAAGTAATTCATCTGTAGGAAGGAAAGTGGTGATGAGCGTTACCGGTATCGCCCTTGTCCTGTTTCTGACATTTCACATGGCGATGAACCTTGTTGCATTGGTTTCGGCCAACGGCTACAACATGGTTTGTGAGTTCTTGGGAGCAAACTGGTATGCATTAGTAGCTACCGTTGGTTTGGCTGCCTTGTTCATCATCCACATCATCTACGCTTTTTGGCTAACTATGCAAAACCGTAAAGCACGTGGTAATGAACGTTATGCCGTAGTAGACAAGCCGAAAACGGTGGAATGGGCTTCTCAAAACATGCTTGTGCTGGGTATCATCGTAATTGTTGGTCTGGGTCTGCATCTGGTAAACTTCTGGGCAAAAATGCAGCTTCCCGAATTGATGCACAATATGGGTGTACACACCGACATGCTCACGCTGTCTTATGCTGCCAACGGTGTCTATCACATTCAGAACACCTTCTCCAACCCGGTATTCGTAGTGCTTTACCTCATTTGGCTGGGTGCATTGTGGTTCCACCTGACTCACGGTTTCTGGAGCTCCATGCAGTCTTTGGGCTGGAACAACAAAGTATGGATCAACCGTTGGAAATGTATCTCCAACATCTATTCCACTATCGTTGTTGTATGCTTCGCTCTGGTAGTTGTCGTATTCTTCATCAAATCATTGATGTGTAGCGGCGCTTGCTGATAAATTATTGTAAATGATTAAATTGTAATAGCATTATGACTAAGATAGATTCTAAAATACCGGAAGGACCGGTAGCTGAGAAATGGACTAACTATAAAGCTCATCAAAAATTAGTGAACCCTGCCAACAAACGCCGTTTGGACATCATCGTAGTAGGAACCGGACTTGCCGGTGCTTCCGCTGCCGCTTCTCTCGGTGAAATGGGTTTCAGAGTATTTAATTTCTGCATCCAAGACTCTCCGCGTCGTGCGCACTCTATTGCTGCACAAGGTGGTATCAATGCAGCAAAGAATTATCAAAACGACGGTGACTCCGTTTACCGTTTGTTCTACGATACAGTAAAGGGTGGTGACTATCGTGCCCGCGAAGCTAACGTTTACCGTCTGGCTGAGGTATCAAACGCTATCATCGACCAATGCGTTGCACAAGGTGTTCCTTTCGCTCGCGAATACGGTGGCTTGCTCGACAACCGTTCTTTCGGTGGCGCACAGGTTTCACGTACATTCTACGCTAAAGGTCAGACAGGCCAACAACTGTTGTTGGGTGCATACTCCGCACTGAGCCGCCAGGTAAACGTAGGTACTGTAAAACTGTTTACACGCTATGAAATGCAGGACGTTGTTCTCGTGGAGGGACGTGCCCGCGGTATCATTGCAAAGAACCTTGTAACCGGTAAGCTGGAACGCTTTGCAGCCCATGCAGTAGTTATCGCCACCGGTGGTTATGGAAACGCATATTTCCTTTCTACCAACGCCATGACTTGTAACTGTACGGCAGCTATTTCCTGCTACCGCAAGGGTGCATGGATGGCTAACCCCGCTTACGTACAGATTCACCCGACATGTATCCCCGTTCATGGCGACAAGCAGTCTAAGCTGACTTTGATGTCCGAATCACTGCGTAACGACGGTCGCATCTGGGTTCCGAAGAAACTGGAAGATGCCAAGAAACTGCAAGAAGGCACTCTACAAGGAAAAGATATTCCTGAGGAAGACCGCGACTACTACTTGGAACGCCGTTATCCGGCATTCGGTAACCTCGTTCCGCGCGACGTTGCCAGCCGCGCCGCCAAAGAACGTTGTGACAAAGGCTTCGGCGTAAACAATACCGGCCTGGCCGTATTCCTCGACTTTAGCGATGCAATCAACCGTCTGGGCAAGGATGTTGTGGCTCAACGCTACGGTAACCTTTTCGATATGTATGAAGAAATCACCGACGTAAGCCCCTATGAGAACCCGATGATGATTTACCCTGCCATCCACTACACAATGGGCGGTATCTGGGTTGACTACGAACTGCAGACTTCTATCAAGGGCTTGTTCGCTATCGGTGAATGTAACTTCTCCGACCATGGCGCCAACCGCCTCGGTGCTTCCGCATTGATGCAAGGTTTGGCCGACGGTTATTTCGTATTGCCTTACACTATTCAGAACTATCTGGCTGACCAGATTACCGTTCCCCGCTTCTCTACCGACCTGCCTGAATTTGCAGCTGCAGAGAAAGCCATCCAGGAGAAGATTGACTGGATGATGAACATCAAGGGTAAGAAGTCCGTAGACTCTATCCACAAGGAACTGGGCCACGTTATGTGGGAATACGTCGGTATGGGACGTACAGCCGAAGGATTGAAAGAAGGATTGAAGAAGATGAAAGAAATCCGTAAGGAATTCGAAACCAACCTCTTCATCCCCGGCGACAAAGAAGGCATGAACGTAGAGCTCGACAAGGCTATCCGTCTGTACGACTTCATAACAATGGGCGAACTGGTGGCATACGATGCCCTGAACCGCGATGAAAGCTGTGGTGGCCACTTCCGCGAAGAATACCAGACAGAAGAAGGCGAAGCTAAACGTGATGACGAAAACTTCTTCTACGTTGCTTGCTGGGAATACCAAGGCTCTGATGAAAAGGCTCCGGTATTGCTGAAAGAACCACTGGTTTACGAAGCAATCAAGGTACAGACTCGTAACTATAAGAGCTAATCGGGAAGTTGAACATTTAAAGAATTAAAGAAAATGGATAAAAATATATCATTTACGCTCAAGGTATGGCGCCAAAAGGGTCCAAAAGCAAAAGGCGCTTTTGAAACATACCAAATGAAAGATATCCCGGGCGATACTTCATTCCTCGAAATGCTGGATATTCTGAACGAACAGCTCATTAGTGAAGGTAAAGAGCCGGTTGTATTCGACCATGATTGCCGCGAAGGTATCTGCGGTATGTGTTCTCTCTACATTAACGGACATCCACATGGGCCTGCAACAGGTGCCACTACTTGCCAAATCTATATGCGTCGTTTCAACGACGGTGACACGATCACCGTAGAACCTTGGCGCTCTGCCGGCTTCCCGGTAATCAAGGACTTGATGGTGGACCGTACGGCATACGACAAAATTATGCAAGCCGGTGGTTACGTAAGTGTACGCACTGGTGCTCCTCAGGACGCCAATGCCATCCTGATCCCGAAGCCCATCGCTGACGAAGCTATGGATGCCGCTTCTTGCATCGGCTGTGGCGCCTGTGTAGCTGCTTGTAAGAATGGTTCTGCCATGCTATTCGTTTCTGCTAAGGTAAGCCAGCTGAATCTGTTGCCCCAAGGCAAACCGGAAGCATTACGTCGTGCCAAAGCCATGTTGAGCAAAATGGATGAACTCGGTTTCGGTAACTGTACAAATACTCGTGCTTGTGAAGCTGAATGTCCGAAGAACATTTCCATTAGCAACATTGCACGTCTGAACCGCGACTTCATCATCGCAAAACTGAAAGACTAACCGTACTTTCTACATCTTAGACAATATAGGATACGGCTTCGGATAAACCTCTGGGCAAGCTCAAGTTTATCACTTTGCTTTCACTATATTTGATTAATATCACAAAGAACTCTTTTGTCGGGAAACCGGCAGAAGAGTTTTTTATTACATAGAAACTACTGAAGCTGAGAAAAGGCTGTCCCAAAGGATTATCATATCGTCAGCATATATTCCCCATTGAAATCAGGATGTCAATCGTGTGCGAAAACAGTGAATAACATTAAAAGATAATTAAAAGAAATTCCGAGAAAGAGTAAACATTTGGAAGATATACAAAGAAACCATACATTTGTCATGTGATTTTTTTCATAGTATTAGATTTAAGGTTAACAAAGGTTGGAGTACAGCGGTACTCCTTTTTTTATGCCAATAAATGATATACTCCCCCAACCAACGTTTTCACCACTCCTTTCATTTCCAGTTCAAAGAGCAAGGCACTCATGCGGTTTACGGGAATATCCGCCTCCACCACAAGTGTATTGATATGCAAGTCACCCTGGCGGACCAATATACGCACCACAGCCTCTTCCTCTTCCGTCAACTCCGGAAACAAACTTCGCTGGATACCCTCTGCCTTAACCGGCGGTTCCGTATCAGTCCAACCCATCATTTTCACAAACTCCCCTGCACTTTGCACAAGCGCCGCCTTATTATCCCGTATCAACTGATTGCAACCGATAGAAGCCGTATCCGTCACTCGTCCGGGTATGGCAAAGCAATCGCGATGATAACCATCAGCTAAATCGGCTGTAATCAAAGAACCTCCTTTAGCAGCAGACTCCACTACAATCGTTGCATCACACATTCCGGCCACAATACGGTTACGGCTGACAAAATTATGTTTATCCGGATTAGTTTCGGTGAGAAACTCCGTAAGCAGCCCGCCATTTGCCAGCATATCAACAGCCGTTTTGCGATGAAGCGAGGGGTAAATGCGGTCCAAGCCATGAGCCAAGACGGCGACAGTGGAAATATCATTGGCCAAAGCCGCACGATGCGCATGAATATCAATGCCATAAGCAAGTCCGCTCACCACCAGCACATCGGGAAGAAGCGCGGACAAATCGTGTAGGAAATCCGCACAAAACTGCTTACCGTATTCCGTAGCACGACGCGTACCTACCATATTGATGACATGCAGACGATTAAGATCGACATTCCCTTTAAAGAACAGGACAACCGGAGCATCTTCACATTCACGCAGCCGGGAAGGATAGGCCTCATCCTGCAAGGTAAGGCAAGTCAGGCGATTCTTTTCCACAAACCCCATTTCGCGTTCGGCACGAATAAAAGCGGCAGGACAGTCAAGAGCAGTAACTATGGAGGGATTTACACCGGGCAGGAGTTTCGGCAACTCTTTACGCTGTCTGAAAACGTTGACGGCACTTCCCGCACCGTCTATTAAACGCTTTGCCCCGATATGTCCTATACCGGGGCAAAGCGTAAGAGCTATACTACAAAGGCGTTCGTCGTTATTCATGGTCGAGGTAAGGGGCAAAGACGTTATCGAATAATTCGCTGTCGCTTAAACGTCCGTTAACCACACATACCGTTTCAACCACCGCCTTAATGGCTACTTTATTATCACTCTCTCTGAAAATATCCTGATAAAACACATATTTGATGCCTTCTTTCTTCATAGCCAGCTTCGACACAAATTCGTCACCGCTTTTCAACGGTGTCTTGAAAGCCATATTGATACGTGCCACTACCGGATCCACACCCTGTTCATGCAGCGCGGCAAAGCTGACACCCGTACTCAACAGGAACTCATGCCGCGTATGCTCCAGATAATGCTGATAGTTGGCATTGTTGACAATGCCTTGCAGGTCACACTCATAGTCGCGGACCTTCATTTTCAGTTCATAAATATAATTCATTTTGATATTTACGGTTTATTCCTACGTGATAACACGTCTTTTATCTCTGACACATAGATATATTGACAATCGACGATCGGGCAATCAGCCGCGTTTGTTTTCTATATCCAAGCCTTTGAACTTCTTCAGTTCCTCCACAGAAACCAGCTTGTAGAGTTTGTCACTGGGACGTATTTTATCTGCTTTCATCGAGAAATGCTGCCCTTTCCTAACAGTCTGCACAGGCTTCAAATCCACGCGTGCTTCTTCCAGGGTAGTAAAGACAGCCCCTGTCGTGGGCCCAGTTATCAACAGTTTGTCACCCACGTTGACTTCGGCGGCTTCCACCAGAAACTCCGCCACACCGATATTCGAGAAATAGCGAATCCCTTTACCCACATAGATTTTGCGTTCCGTAGCGGCCGAGCCATAATTCCGGGTCCATTCGCCCAAACGTTGTCCCAGATAATAGCCATCCCAAAATCCGCGGTTAAAGACGGTTTTCAGACGTTCATCCCAGACAGCTATCTTTTCATCGGTGAATGTACCTTCCACGTACGAACGGATGGCTTCTTTATAGCATTCCACTACGGTACGTACATACTCAGGACCGCGGGCACGCCCTTCAATCTTGAACACGCGCACACCGGCATCCAGCATCTTGTTCATAAAATGGATAGTCTTCAAATCCTTAGGCGACATGATATATTGGTTGTCAATATCGAGTTCTACATCCGTCTCCTTATCGCGTACCGTATAGGAACGGCGACACACCTGCATACAGGCTCCCCGGTTGGCAGAATGGTTCATCTCGTGCAACGAAAGATAACACTTGCCCGATACCGCCATGCACAAAGCGCCATGGCAGAACATTTCGATACGTATCTGCTCACCACCCGGTCCGCAGATATTCTCTTCGCGAATATGGCGGTAAATCTCTGCCACCTGTTCCAAGTTCAACTCACGCGCCAGCACCACTACATCAGCAAACTGTGCATAAAAGCGCAAAGCCTCCACATTCGAAATATTCAGTTGTGTGGACAAATGCACCTCCTGTCCTATCTGCCGGGCATAACTCATCACAGCCACATCCGCTGCAATCACAGCCGAAATACCGGCGGCTTTTGCCGCATCCACAATGGTGCGCATCAGAGGAATATCATTATCATATATAATGGTATTTACCGTAAGATAACTTTTCATACCATGCTCATCACAGGTCTGAGCAATCTCCCGCAAATCGTCAATAGTAAAGGTATTGGCGGAACGGGCACGCATATTCAGGTTCTCTATACCGAAGTAAATAGAGTCCGCACCCGCCTGAATGGCTGCGGCAAGAGACTCGCGTGAACCTACCGGCGCCATTATTTCAAAATCAGTGATAGAGGACATAACAAATCTATTTGTATTATTACATTCGTACCTTATTTTTCGCAAAGGTAGCCTTTTTTCCGTATTTTTGCAGCCAAATCCCGTTAGATTATGAAGATTCAAAATATAGACCTCGGCAAGTACCCTGTATTGCTTGCCCCTATGGAAGACGTGACCGACCCGGCTTTCCGCCTGATGTGCAAAAACTTCGGAGCAGACATGGTATATACCGAGTTTGTATCAAGCGACGCACTGATACGTTCCGTCAGTAAGACCGAACAGAAGCTGAAAATCAGTGACGAGGAGCGTCCCGTAGCCATACAGATATACGGTAAAGATACGGACACGATGGTGGAAGCTGCACGAATTGTAGAACAAGCACATCCGGATATTCTGGACATCAACTTCGGATGTCCGGTGAAGCGTGTAGCCGGCAAAGGGGCAGGAGCCGGAATGTTGCAGAACATTCCCAAAATGCTCGAAATAACCCGCTCCGTAGTGGATGCCGTAAAAATACCGGTCACCGTAAAGACCCGTCTCGGTTGGGATGCCAGCAACAAGATTATCGTGGACCTGGCAGAGCAACTGCAAGACTGTGGCATTGCCGCCCTTACCATTCATGGCCGTACCCGCGCCCAAATGTACACCGGCGAAGCGGACTGGACGCTAATTGGCGAAGTCAGGAACAATCCCCGCATGCATATCCCCATCATCGGCAACGGCGACATCACCACCCCTCAAAGAGCCAAAGAGTGTTTTGACCGTTACGGAGTGGACGCTATCATGATAGGCCGCGCCAGCTTCGGCCGTCCATGGATATTCAAGGAAGTGAAACATTATCTGGAGACAGGCGAGGAAATGCCGCCCCTCAGTTCCGAATGGAAGCTGAACGTGCTCCAGCAAGAAGTGGAAGACAGCGTAAAACTGCTGGACGAACGAAGAGGCATTCTGCATGTACGCCGCCATTTGGCGGCAAGCCCGCTATTCAAGGGTATTCCCAACTTCCGGGATACACGCATCGCCATGCTACGTGCAGAAACGAAAGAAGAACTATATCGCATCTTTAACGAAATAGCAAAATTGAACATCACCTGAACATCGGCTGCGCAAACCATCGCTTGAACATCCATGTAACCACCACATAGAGAACGATGGCAGAGAAAAAGCCCACAATGGCATCAATCAGGTAATGAGCCTGGATATACACCGTAGCCCCGCACAACAACAAATAGAAAGGAAGCAGTCCGGCAAACAAACGCTTGCTACCCCGCCATGCCATAATCATCAGAATGGTGGACATGCCGACATGCGAGCTGGGAAAAGCCGCCGTCGGGCGCTCACCCACTTGTTGCGAACTCTCCACCAAATTATAGAAGAAACCATGTTCGTATCCCGGCCCGGGAAGCAACTCCTGATTATGGTTGAAATAATCGCCGATAGAAGGAAATACTCCTCTTGCTACATTCTCCTCGCCAATGGCCGGAAAATAAAACTGTGGTCCTGCCACCGGCACGAAGATATAAAACAGATAATAAATAAAGAAGGCAGTGACTATGACAAACGAGACTTTCTCAAAAAGCTCAAAACGATAGAGGAAATACCACACCACCACCAAAAGGATCATCGGATAGTAGAAGAAGTAACCCATATTGAACGGTTCACTGACCCACATCTGCGGGAAGCGCAAACAGAACCATACAGCAGGCTGTCCGCCGAATACCCATTGCTCGGCTGAGGCGAAGACATGGTCGAGATTGGGAAAGATGCGGTTGAACTCAAATGTGTCGGGATACCAGTAAGAAAGCAGCGACATCTGGATAGCTATACGGATAAAAGCAGAAAACTTACAAGGTGCAAGCCGGTAAAGATACATCAGTAGAAACGTCATACCCGCAATCACGACGCGATCGACAAGCATCTGCACCGGATGATCCATTTCTTGAAAAAGAAACAGTATGAGAATGGAAGTCAACAGATTATATATCAGTGTGATCTTCTCTACCGCAAAAAGCCATTTACGGGTTTCTACTCTCTTGAATAAGTCTAAAGCCATCCTTTATCTTTATACCAAGCAATGGTTTCTTTCACTCCCCGTTCCAAATCATATTCAGGGCGGTAGCCAAGTTCCTTGACAGCCGGAGTTATGTCGCATTGCCAGTTGCGTTGTTTCATTATTCTATACTTGTCCGAATTGAGCGTACTGGTAGTGTTCCGGCATTTCGCCCAATATTCAGCGAGCAAAGATACAACTTTCAATATAATTAACGGACATCTCAGACGAATTACAAACGGATTTCCCAATTCTTTCCGTATCAAGTCGGAAAAAGCGCGGCTCTGATACACCTTGCCGTCTGCCAGAAAATAAGCGCGACGGGATATTTGCTTCTCGATTCCAAGGAACACAGCCTGCACAATATCTTTGACGTAGACAAACGTCAAATCCTGCCGGCGGAAGCCCACTGAGAAGTCGGTGTGTTGTCGGATGGACTTTGCCATCAGGAAATAATCCTTCTCACGCGGCCCATAGACACCCGTAGGACGGTAAATGACGTACGGGAAATCAGGTATACTTTGCAAATAAAGTTCTGTTTTCAAGTTTACTGAGTCCGTAGGCGGTATTGGGCAGCGGGGTATCCTCTTCCATAATCGGGTCGTAGGTCCTTTCGTGTACCGGACCGAACACACTTAGCGTACTGATAAAAACAAACTGTCCGGGAATCATATCCAAATTGCGCAACGTATCCGCAAAATTTCTGGTTTGCAAATAATTCACCCGGTCGAAGTCGTTCTTGTCCACACACTTTGTCGCCCCGGCGCAATGGAAATATAATCAAATTTGCCATTGTAGGTCCCTTTATGTCGGACAGTTGTGCCCTCAGTTCATCGGAATGAGCAAAGTCGAGTTCAAGAAAATGTATCCTGCTATCTTGCAAATACTCCCGGCTGCTGGACGAACGAATACCCGCCCACACACCGAACTTGCGCTTCAGCGCTTCTTCCACAATGAAACTTCCGATAAAACCGCTTGCTCCTGTAACTAAAATCGATTCCACTTCTTCAGTTACAAATTACTAATTACTTTTCATCCGGTCCGTCACCTTGACGCTCCTTGTGTTACTCTGTCGCCTCGTTACTCTTCTTCACCGGCTCCACATGGATGCTGACCAGTGTTCCTTTGCCGAACTGCCTTTTCAGCTTGTTCTCCACCGCCGTTGCCGTCTCGTGAGCTTCCTCCAGCGAGATGCTGCCATCCATACGCACATGCACCTCGATGGCACAATAACTGCCGATGCGGCGCGTACGAAGGTGATGCGGCGAGCTGATACCGGGAAAAGAGAGAATCGTCTTCAGTATCTCATCCTCCACCTCGGCAGGCAACGATTTCTCCAACAGTTCGTCCACACACGGTATCAACAACTGCACGGCCACCTTCATAATGAAGAAGCTGACAATAACTGCTGCCACCGGGTCCAGCACCCGCCAATGGTCACCCAAAAGAATGGCGCCACCTATACCCGCTGCCGTGCCTATGGACGAAAACGCGTCACTCCGGTGATGCCAGGCATTGGCAACAACCGCCTGCGAATTCAACTTCCTGCCCTTGAATACGGTATATTGATAAAGCACTTCCTTGAAAACGATGGATACCAATGCAGCCACCAGTGCCAGTATACCGGGTTCCTGCAGAGAGCCGCCTTGCAGGAAGCGGTAAATGGAGGAAGCCCCGTTCCAGAAAATGCCGAATCCCACAAACAACAGAAAAATACCGATAATGGCAGTTGCCAGCGTCTCGTACTTGCCATGACCGTAATCGTGTCCTTCATCTTCGGGCTTTGCCGAAATGCGCACAAAAACAATGACAATAATATCTGTAATGAAATCCGACAAAGAATGTACCGCATCCGCCAGCATGGCGGCACTGTGACCTACAATACCTGCAAAGAATTTGAAGACAAGCAAGAGAAAGTTTACCACACTTCCCACAACCGTCACCCGGTAAATGTCTTTTTCCCGTGTGGCATCTGCTTTTTTGTTCAGAGTTTGCATTTCCATCTGCTTTTCGTCTAAGGTACAGCCTATCTTCACTTTGTGTGCAAATATAGTACATAAATCCATTACAATCTGTCGTTCCTTCATTATTTTCAATAGAATGATAATATTTTGAAGTCTGAGTGAACGAAGGAACGTATTTATTTGTTTACTTTGCAAGAGGTAATCACCACAGATTACACAGATTGACACAGAATCTCTATTTATACATAAAATACATCATAACATTATGGCCAAAAAGAAAGAAAAGAAAGCCGGCAAACGCATGAAGAAGAAAGAGCTCGTCAAAGCGCTACTGGATTTCTTCCACATAAAGCAAGACGAAGTACTGTCACTGAAATACATTTTCGAACAACTCCACCTCACCACACATCCGCTGAAGATGCTGTGTATGGACATCTTGTCCGAACTGTCGATGGACGACTACATCACCGAAGTGGACAAGCATAAATACAAGCTGAACAACCACGGCGTGGAGATGACCGGAACCTTCCAGCGCAAGAGCAACGGCAAGAATTCCTTTATACCGGAAGGTGGAGGCGAACCGATATTCGTGGCCGAACGCAACTCGGCACACGCCATGAACAATGATAAAGTGCGTATCGCCTTCTATGCCAAGCGTCGCGGACGCGAAGCCGAAGGTGAAGTCATCGAGATACTGGAACGCGCCAACGACACTTTCGTAGGTACACTGGAAGTTGCCAAATCATACGCCTTCCTTGTTACGGAAAACCGTACGCTTGCCAACGACATCTTCATTCCCAAAGAGAAGCTGAAAGGCGGGAAGACGGGAGACAAAGCCATCGTAAAGGTGGTGGAATGGCCCGACAAAGCCAAGAACCCCATCGGCCAGGTAATCGACATCCTGGGGCGCGCAGGAGACAATACCACCGAGATGCACGCCATCCTGGCGGAATTCGGCCTGCCCTATGTCTACCCCGCTGCCGTAGAGAAAGCTGCCGACAAGATACCCGCCGAAATCTCCGCCGAGGAAATAGCCCGACGTGAGGACTTCCGGGGTGTGACCACCTTCACCATCGACCCCAAGGATGCCAAGGACTTCGACGACGCCCTCTCCATCCGCAAACTGAAAGGGGGACTTTGGGAAGTAGGCGTACACATTGCCGACGTGACCCACTACGTGAAAGAGGGCGGCATCATAGACAAGGAAGCCGAGAAGCGTGCCACATCCGTCTACCTCGTAGACCGCACCATCCCAATGCTCCCCGAACGGTTGTGTAATTTCATCTGTTCACTCCGCCCCGACGAAGAGAAGCTTGCCTACTCCGTCATCTTTGAAATGACGGAAAAAGGCGAAGTGAAGAACTCACGCGTGGTACATACCGTCATCAAGAGCGACCGCCGCTTCACCTACGAAGAAGCCCAGGAGATTATAGAAACCGGCAAAGGAGACTTCCAGGAAGAGGTGCTCCAACTGGATAAGCTTGCCAAAATACTGCGTGAGAACCGCTTTAAGGCAGGAGCCATCAACTTCGACCGCTACGAAGTGAAGTTCGAAATTGACGAGAAGGGCAAACCCGTCAGCGTCTACTTCAAGGAGTCGAAAGATGCCAACAAGCTGATAGAGGAGTTCATGCTGCTTGCCAACCGCACCGTAGCCGAAAAGATAGGCCGCGTGCCCAAAGGCAAGAAAGCCAAAGTGTTGCCATACCGTATTCACGACCTCCCCGACCCGGAGAAGCTGGACAACCTGGCACAGTTCATCGCCCGTTTCGGCTACAAGCTGCGTACCAGCGGTACAAAGACCGACATCTCCAAGTCCATCAACCACCTGCTGGACGACATCCAGGGCAAGAAGGAGGAGAACTTGATTGAAACCGTCTCCATCCGCGCCATGCAGAAGGCACGCTACTCCGTGCATAACGTGGGGCACTATGGTTTGGCTTTCGATTACTATACCCATTTCACCTCGCCCATCCGCCGCTATCCGGATATGATGGTACACCGTCTGCTCACCAAGTACTTGGACCAGGGAGGCCGCACCGTGTCCGAACAGAAATACGAAGCCCTCTGCGAACACAGCAGCAGCATGGAGCAGATAGCCTCCAACGCGGAACGCGCCTCCATCAAGTACAAGCAAGTAGAATTCATGACCGAACGCCTGGGACAGACCTTCGACGGCGTCATCTCCGGCGTAACGGAATGGGGACTCTACGTGGAGCTGAATGAGAACAAGTGCGAAGGCATGATTCCTATAGATTCATTGAAATTATAGAATTCGCAATTATCAACAGTAAGTAAATAAGGAGTAATAGTACCTGATTTCACAGTTATACCACCTTCAGACAAAGCTTTCCCTGCCTCACCTTCACCATTGAAAGCAAGACCTTGTATTTCCAAGTTTCCACCATTGACAATGGTCACAAATGCTTTACCAGACATACCATTAAAACATAAAACGGGACGTTTAGATAAATGGGAGTCTGCTTGAATACGAATATATTTATCTATCAACAAAGTATTATCCAGCCAATAAACACCCTCTTCCGAGAGATTCAAAATATCACCGGACTGCGCTTTGTTAAAAGCCTCTAATAGCGTATTTTGTCCTGCCTTCACACTGATTTCATTACCAGTAAGCATCAATTTATGATTTTCAGAAAAAGTATACCAACTTGCACCGAGTTTTTTCTCCATATATGGCTTTAAATCAATACTATCTAATAAAGTCGTATTATTCTGAAAACCCCTTTGTGTTACGGTATAGGGATAATTCACCACATTATCAATAAAAGTAAAGCCAGAAATATCATCAAAAGACTGATAAAGCGCTTTATCTGACTTACTAATGAACTGATTACGGATAAAAGAGATATTTGAGGGTGGTAATGTACGTTCATTATCTTTTCCTACACAAAATAGGATATTATCACAATTAATAAAACGATTATCTTCTAACGTTACATCCTTTACATGATGATAACGGTTAGGTAAAGAATTAGGAACCGCATTCATCAACCCAAGAGCCGCAAAAAAACGATCACCTTTCAGCCCATAGAACAAATTCCCCTTAATAATATGGCCTTCATTGACTACACGTACTCCGCCTGTACAAGGTAATCCATTTCCTATAAATGCGTTTCCTTCAACTAAATTACGGTTACCATGACGTAAAGCCAAAATACCACGACATTCTAAAAATACATTATTACGAATAATGTTATCACTTGATTTGATAGAAACAACTTCAACTTCCCCATTACAATGGTGAAACATATTATCTTCTATCACTGTATTCGAAGAAAAAAATGCATGATGTGAGGTTCCCACACGAATCGTTTCGCCCCCATTTGAGCCCAATATCGGGCGTTCACCGAAATAATTGTGATCAATTCTATGATTATTATTACGGTCTCTCTCACCATTTAAAATAACAGCCAAAGTTACTCCTGCATAAAGCTTACCCAAAATAGAATTATGGTCCAGTCGATTATTTCGTCCGTAAAGAAGAATCCAGCTCCCAGATACCCCACGATCTATCGGATTGAAGTAATCAATGACACAATCTGTTATACGGCAGTTGTTAGCAACTTTTTCACCTTTACGAAACTCAATCACAGCTCCTTTAGGAGTGTAACCATTACGAAAATGCAATCCGTTTATTTCAACGTATTCTCCACATAAACGAAGATTAGATACACCTTCTATAAAAACACTGCCTGGTTGTTGAGTCATAACAACAATCGGCTCTTCTACCGTACCATACCCCTCGAGTTGTAACTGGATATTTGTATATGTACCTGATTTAATATGAATCGTATCACCTGGACGAGCCTTCTCCAAAGTATTTTGAAGAGAATTTAAGTCAATAGTCCAATTTCCTTGCGAACATGCGGCCAACAAAGGAAAAATCCAACAAAGTTTAATAAATGATTTAAGCATCACAAGCTATATATATTAAAGTTTCACTAGTTAACGAATTTTCATCGGATAATAAATACCCTCTGTCATTAATGAGAAATTATCTGTACGGAAAGGAGTTGCTGGGAAACCCTCTTTATTAAAAAGATTAGCTTCCGTCCAATTAGACCAACCATAACGTACCGCAATAGGACGCTCTACAACATCAGACCAGACAAATACTTTTCCATCCCTAATTTCCGCTCTTGCCGATACAAAATTATAATCCGCCCCACAAATAGAAAAACCTTTCAATTCCTCGCCCAAAGCAGTCAAACCAGAATAAACAAAGTCAAAACTAATTTCTGCTTTATTGTCTTTTATTTGCATTGATTTATATACCGGGCCTGAATATGGTACTTTTTTATCATATTGCAAATGCAAAGCACAGGATGCTAAACGTTCACCAATAGGTTTCTTATAAATAGGGTGTACATCGTTTTTCTCCCCTTTATCAATACTGACTACCATAGCAGTATTCTTTACTGTTTTCCATGTAAATAGCTGGGCATCACGTAACTCAGCCCAATTTGGACGATCTTGCCAAAAAGGATGATCAAAATTCGACAACTGAACAAAATAAAATGGTAAATCAGGTTGATGAAAATCAGTACGCCATTGTCTAATTAATGCTGGAAAAAGTACTCTATACTGCTCCGCCCGCTCTGCATTACCCTCGCCTTGATACCAAATTACACCTTTAGCCGTATAAGGAATAATACGCTGCAACATAGTATGATACAATCCACAAGGGCGTTTATGATGTTTAGGGCCCACTGGTTCGAAAGGACGAACAACGTTTTTATATCCCATAGTCACTGAGTCATTATAAACCCTATAAAGTACCTTATACTCCTCCATTTTTTTCTCATATAAGGTATCATCCATAATAGCAACTTTACGATAATTATCCAAAATAGGACGTAATTTATCATCTCTTTCCAGCGTCTCTTCTTTCACCCAAGCTTCAGCAGGCGTTCCACCACGATAACAACAAATGATACCAATAGGAACATTTAATTCTTTCTGAAGTTTACAAGCAAAATAATAACCGATGGCAGACATATTCGCAACTTGTGGCGCTGTTGCGGTCTGCCATTTCATTTCTTTATTGACATTATGCCCTTTATAATATACTTGAGGTACTATTAGAAAATGAATATTCTGATTATTAGCTGAACGAACAACAGCTTCTCCATTTTCACTCATAAACAGCTTACGCTCCATATTTGATTGTCCTGTTGCTAACCACACTTCTCCAACATACACTTCAGACAGTAGAACAGATTCATTTCCTGAAGTTACTTTTAACCGATATGGCCCCCCAGCAGCCAGATTCTTCAAAGACAACATCCAGCGCCCGTCAGGCTTAACTTCTGTCTTTACTTTTTGATTTTGAAATTCGACCTGTACTATAGCAAAAGGACGTCCTATTCCCCAAATATTATTTATATCTTCTTGCTGCAATACCATTCCTTCACCAAAAACTTCAGCTAAAGACAACTGGAAATTATTACCCGTGGAGGCTCCCCAAAGGAGCCCCCAACAGATACAAATTTGCAAACATATAAATATACAACCTCTTTTCATCATTTTTATCAGTTATAACCCTCGTTCTGAGATAAAATTTCTTTTCCTAACAAACGAATTTCACGTCCCGGAATAGGATAAAGCATTTGAAATCTTTCTACCTTAGTAAATTTCTGCTTTGGTAAAAGTCTAGAGTCCTGTCCGTGTGCTTCCATAATTCGAATCGTTTCAGATACTCCAACTACACGCTGTAAATCAAACCAACGTTGGTTTTCGAACGCAAACTCAAATTTACGTTCCTGAAGTAATTCATTTCTAGAAACCGAAGTTACGGGAAGATGCCCTGCACGTGCCCTCACTGCATTATAAACGGCTAAAGCATTCACATCATTAGTTATATCATTCGCATAAGGTTCAGAGGGAGCACCTAATACCGCTTCAACATACATTAAAAGTACATCAGCATAACGTAAAATAGGAGCATCGGCAGCATTATCCTTTTGTGAAGGCTTAGTTCCCCTTTTCAAGTATTTACCACACACAATCCAAATACCCGCCTTATCTTCTTCCATTAAATTGGTCTGGCTACGTACAACATCACTTTCACATTCCTCAGCGAATGGAGTAGTAGGTGTATTTAAACCTGAATTACCACCAAATACAGAAAAATCATAACTAAATGTTTGTCCTTCACCCGAAGTAGAATTAAATTGAACAGCAAATAATATCTCACTATTCCATTTAGTGCTTTCTGAGAATATAGAGCTATAGTCTGAAGCTAATCCTACTCCTGAAACAGTACTCTTGCTAGGATCTGACATATTAATCAACGTAGCAAGCAAAGTCTTTGCATCGGAATGACGACCTAAAGTAAGATATACTTTAGCAAGCAACGCTTTAGCTGCCATAGCATTTGCTTTGCCCTTAGTCATGTCAGACAAATTATTTATAGCAAACTCTAAATCGGGAATAATGACAGTAGAATAAACTTCAGAAAGAGGCTTCCGGCGAAACATATCTGTTTCATTGGCATCTATCGTACGAGTAATAATAGGTAAATCCCCCATAAACGAACCATATTAAAGTAAACTAATGCACGTATAAAGCGTGCTTCACCTTCTATTCGGTTGCGAGTCACCTCATCATTTACTATACCCAAATTATCTATTACTAAGTTTGTACGGGAAAGAGCATTGAAACAGGCTTTCCAATAATTATATACATCACCACTCTCAACAATATCTTTCACAAAAGTGTCAATATATCCAAACTCACCTTCTGCCAAATAAGAAGAAGAAAGATCTGAACGCATTTCCATCAATACATAATCATGATTCAAAGACATTTGTTGGAGACCGTCATAACAACCAACCAAAGCCAATTCAACATCACTTGTCTTATTAAAGAAGTTTGTTTGTGTCAAATCTGATTTAGGTTGTAAATCCAATGCATCCGTACAGGAAGCCAAAAATAAGCTTAAACCCAAACCTATTATATATTTCATTTTTTTCATATCAGTCAACATTAGTAATTAAAATTGAAAATTAAAGCCAAGCGTATAAGTACGAGCCAACGGCATTGCACCACTCTGATAACCATCAATCAATGGAGTATCAAAGCTCTTAATACCTTCAGGATTATACCCTTTATAATCACCCAACAAGAAATAGCATGGATTATAAATAGACGCATAAACACGTAATGAACAGTTCTTCATAATATTTTTAGGCAATGTATATCCTAAATTGATACTGCGTATTGCAATAAAAGAAGCATCCTCTATAAACCAGCAGGCTGAAGCTTTATGTTTGATATTATTATAGGAATTCTGGTACTCTGGCAACAATTTCCCATTCCATTGACTCTGAGCATAATGCTCATCAATATTAAATACTTTATTACCATGTGACCCTTGAACCACTACATTTAAATCGAAATCTTTCCATTTTAAATCATTAGTCATACCCCAAGTTACTTTCGGATATGGAGAGCCCTGTGCTACCATATCATCATCGTCTATTTTTCCATTGCCGTCCAAGTCTTTAACATGTACCAATTCTGGTTTCACATCAACCGGCCATACAGGACTGATAAGCCCTTCGTTAGGAATCTCTTTTTCAACAACAAAGCCATAGAATTGAACTAAAGGTTTACCGACCTCAGTTACAAAATATGTAGGACGTTTTTCTTCTCCTTTAGGACTGCTTATAATCTTATCTACACCACCTAAGTTTAAAACCTTATTAAAGTTCTGTGCAATATTTAAACTTGTAGACCAAGAGAAATCCTTTGTTTGAATATTCTGGGTTGTAATTTCAATTTCATAACCGGTATTACTCATTTTACCCATATTAACCAACTGGTTTGTTTGTCCCGTCATACTAGAGATCTCTCTTTCCAAAAGTAGTTTATCCGTTATCGTATAGTAAGCATCAAGATTAATTCTCAAACGATTATTAAACATACCCAAATCAAAACCACCATTATACTGATAAGTTCTCTCCCAACCCAAGTCTTTATTTTCACTGGAAATTTGTGTATATCCAGGAGTTACTTTATTATTGATTACAGCATTGGACTGTGAAAGAAGACCAAATGCTTGGTAATTACCAATATTTTTATTACCACTGGCACCAAAACTTGCTCTAATCTTTAATTCATCAATTATCTTCTTAACCGGAGTAAAGAATGATTCCTCAGAAATACGCCAACCTAAAGATACTGAAGGGAAATACCCCCATTTATTATTAATACCGAAACGAGAACTTCCATCCCAACGTGAACTTACAGAAGCAAGATATTTACCTTTATAAGAATATGTGACACGTCCTAGTGCCGATAATAGCAGTTCCTCATACTCAGTAGTATTACCCGAGTTAATGATACCAGCATTCAAGGTTTGAATATTATCAGTCGGAAAGTCTGAAGCTGTCATATTGCTATTATAGCCTGTAGTCTTTTGAACTGTATAACCAGCCAATATACTTAAAGAATGATTTTCTCCTAAATTAGGAGTATAGGTCGCAATATTTTCATTCAACCAATCTATTACTTTTGCAGTTTTATATTGTCCGCTCGTTTTACCATTATTATGAGCTAAACTACTCTGATAAAATTTATAGTCCATCATAGAAGCATATCCACCAAAAGAACTTTTTAAAATCAAACCTTTAACAGGTTGATACTGTAAGTAGATATTTCCTAAGGCTTTAATATAACCAGTTCTATCATTACGCTCTAAAGTAGTAGAAATACCATTATTACCACCAGATTTTTTACACTAATATATTCTCCATTATAAGGGACTTTCGAAAAATGATATTCATGAGCATAGTCACCTATATTTAATGTAGGATCAGACAAACGAGCCCATTCAATTGTCTCAGCAGTATGCCTTACTGGGATGTACATAGCATCTCTAAATACCTGATTAATATTTGATTGAGATCCTGAACGATAAGCGCGTTGGGAATCAACAACTGCATTCACATTGACGCCGAATTCTAATTTATCATTAATCTTAGCATCAACCTTAGCATTTAAATTAAACTTTTTATAACGATCTGTTATAACAATTCCTTTCTCATCCAAAAAAGAACCAGATGCGTAGTAGTTCACGTTTTTTGAACCGCCAGAAACACTAATCTGATGGTTCTGTATATATCCCAGTTTTATTGTTTCTTCTACCCAGTCAGTTTGAGTTCCCAAAACATCAGAAGCAACATAAACTTTTTTCATATCATCTACCATAGACGCATGAGCTCCACTGGTCGGTCTACCCATTTCTGCATATATTTGTTCTGCTTTTATCTTCCAGTCTTCAGGACGTGTACGTTGTATTCCTTTCAACAGTCGCTCTTTAACACCACCATAACTATTTATGCGAATAGTAGGTTTAGAGCCTTCAGAGCTACCACTACGTGTAGTCACAATAATAATACCATTTGCACCTCTTGAACCATAAATAGCAGCTGATGCAGCATCTTTCAATACCTCAATAGATTCTACATCATTCATATCAACATCTGACAAATCTCCTGGGATAGGATAACCGTCTACTACGATCAGAGGATTCGTATCTGCAGAGATAGACCCAATACCACGTATCTGAATTTTAGGACTAGCTCCCGATTGCGCTGAAACATTTTGAATTTGCACACCCGCCAATTTACCAACTAACGCCTGGTCTGCACGAGAAACGGGCAATTGCCCCAGATTCTCATTTTTAATTTTTGAAATAGAACCTGTTAAATGAGATTTCTTCTGAACACCATAACCAACCACTACTACTTCATCTAGCTGTTGTTGATCCTCAGTCAAAGTTACATTTATTTTTGGCTGTCCTTTGCAAGCTACTTCTTTCTGAGTAAACCCGATATATGAAAATACAAGAATGTCTGCTTCTAAATCTGGTACACTAATTGAGTAATTTCCATCAATATCAGTAATACATCCAATAGTAGTCCCCTTTACAAGAATATTCACACCAGGCAAAGGCGAATGTGTCACATCTATAACTTGGCCTGTCACAATTTTCGTTTGGGCAAAAATCGCCATACCATACAGTTGCATCCAGCAAAACATGATTAACAAAAAAGTTCGCCGAGAAGCAGTTTGAAATAATTGTCTGTTCTTCATAAAACTATAAAATTAATGATTAACAATAAATATATATCACAATAAGATAATAATCCTAATAGTAGTTTTACCATCTTCCATAGCCATTCGCTACAGAAAAGTTGATCACCGCACAAATTGGTTTGCCAAAAATAATAGTATTTTTAATAATATCAAAGTAAAAAGAAGAAAAATATAAAATAAATCATATTACCACATAAGGGTTCTATAAATAACGATATACACATAAAATAGTACGCGTACATTATTATATTATTAAGCAAAAATCAATATAATATACTAATAATCAACATATTTATATTTAAACAAAGAAAGCAAAAGAAGAAAGGGAACAATCATAAAAAGTGCGCACAAAAAAATATTAGGTGAACCTATGATAAAAAACATAAAAAATATCTGGTATTTTATTTGCTCAAAATAAAATTAACCACTATTTTTGGAAAACCAATTTAAAACAAAGAAATACTCATGAAAACAAAAAGTATTCTAACAACTATTTTCTTATTTCTGGCATTTACAATCCAGGCCAAGTTACCAGAGCATCCCTGCTTATTGCTTACTCAAAAAGGAATTGAAAAAATAAAAGCTCAAAATAAGCCGGCTATGCTATTCAATACGACATTAACTCAAATAAAAAATCAAATATATCCTATCTTAAAACAACCGATAGAAGTTCCACTTCCTAAAGACGCAGGAGGTGGCTATACACACGAACAACATAAGCGCAACTATAATAACATGTATAATGCAGGTGTACTTTTCCAATTAACTGAAAAAAAAGAATATGCGGAATATGTAAAAAAAATGCTTATACAATATGCAGAAATGTATCCTAATCTACCCTTACATCCAATTCAAAAATCTAATTATAGAGGAAAGCTCTTTTGGCAAGGGTTAAATGAATGTGTTTGGTTAGTATACACATCTCAAGCCTATGATTGTATATATAATTACTTAAATCCCAAAGAAAGAGAGTTTATTGAAAATAATTTATTTAAGCCAATGGTTGAATTTATCGCTATACACAATAAATCCACATTCGAAAAAATTCACAACCACGCTACCTGGGCAGTAACAGGAGTGGGGATGATTTCCTATGTTATGGGAGATAAAGATATGCTAGAGAAAGCATTATATGGACTAGATAAAAGCGGAAAAAGTGGTTTTATTAGGCAAATAGATCAACTTTTTTCACCCGACGGATATTTCGAGGAAGGGCCTTATTATCAGAGATATTCATTACAGCCATTCATTATGTTTGCTCAAGCTATTGAGAACAATGAGCCTGAAAGAAAAATATTTGAATATAAAAATGGAGTAATATTAAAAGCCGTCACTACCCTATTACAAATGTCTGAAAACAACGGCCAATTCTTTCATTTCAATGACGCTTTAGACAAGACCTGGCACAGTACAGAGTTAGTTTGGGGTATTGATATCTCCTATAATAGAACAGGCAACAAACAACTATTATCTATAGCAAAAGAACAAAATACTGTTATCCTAAATGAAGCTGGATATAAAGTTGCTACTGACATAGAACTTGCACAACCTTTTATACATCAAACAATGGTCATAAGCGATGGAGCCAAAGGCGACGAGGGTGGCATTGGAATTCTACGCTGCCCAAATAAAAATAATGAAAGCTGTGTAGCTCTAAAATACACATCACAGGGTATGGGACATGGACACTTTGATAGGTTATCATTTACCTATTACGACAATAATAAAGAAATAATACAAGACTACGGGGCTGCACGTTTTTTAAATATAGAGCCTAAAAATGGCGGCCATTATTTACCTGAAAATAATAGCTTTAGTAAGCAAACAATAGGGCATAACACCCTAATAGTCGACGAAACCAGCCACTTCAATGGTAAATTGGACGAAGCATCAAAATACTCTCCCACATTCTATGCTTTCATCAATGGCGAACAGGTAAAAATGATCAGTGCAAAAGACAAACACGCTGTTCCCGGAGTAACTATGCAGCGAAATCTACTGCTAATCTCCCATCCTGCTTTTGAACATCCTCTCATTATTGATATATTCAAAATAATTTCACAAAAAAAACATCAATACGATTTGCCTTATTATTATAAAGGGCATCTCATTAATACTGATTATAAATACAACGCATTCGATACAACTCGCACTTTATTAGGCAGCAAAAACGGATACCAACATTTATGGATAGAAGCACAAGGAAACCCCAGGCAAGAGACAACTTCTACCACTTGGTTAAACGATAATAGATTCTATACATTAACCGCTGTAACCGATGAAAATACAGAGATATTTCTAACCAGAATTGGTGGTAACGACCCTAACTTCAATTTGAGAAACGATCCTTGCTTAATGTTTCGCCAGAAAGAGAGTGATAATCATACATTCGTATCTCTCATAGAAGCACACGGAGAATACAACCCACGTCTGGAATATACATTAGCTCCTTACACAAACGTACAAAACATCCAAATTATAATGGACACAGAGGAATATACTATCCTCAAAGTTACAACTAAAAATAAACAGGCCATAACTATCTGTTTTGCGAATACAGATAATAATCCACATTCTGTACATAAAATAAGAGATTATAGCTGGCAAGGAGTCTGCGAAATAAAATAACGCAAATAATAACTATTAAAAAAACAACATTATGAAAACATGTAGTAAAGTTTTTCTATTAGAAAATGAAATAAGTTGGGAACAAGTTGGTGAAGGTATTCAAAGGCAAATACTCGGATATGACGGACAACTCATGCTAGTAAAAGTGAAATTTCAGAAAGGGGCTATTGGAAACGCCCATGAGCATTTTCATTCCCAATCCACCTATGTTGTTAGTGGAGTGTTCGAATTTCATGTAAACGGAGAGAAGAAAATAGTAAAAGCCGGAGATGGAATCTATATGGAACCGGATGTCTTACATGGTTGTACCTGTCTCGAAGCTGGTATTTTAATTGATACCTTTAGCCCAATGCGTGAAGATTTTATAAACGAATAACTATCATGAAAATCAAAGGTGTAAGATGGTGGATTATTGGGCTAATCATGCTCATTACCATCATAAACTATTTGGATAGAGGTACTCTAAATTATATGTGGGTAGCCAATATTGAATACACTCTAACAGACTCTTTTAATCCTAGTCTTAGAGTGAACCAAGCCACTCAGATAAATGAGCAAACCTATCTTTTAACCAACGGTCAAGGCCATGAGATTCAAGTTGAAGCAAGTAGAATCTCACTAAAGGAGAAAAATGGCCAGACAATGGTAATAAACAAAGAGGGAATTGCCTATGATTTAGGACTAATCAGTACTGATTTGTCTACTGAAGAAGCTGCCAAGCAAGCTAAAGATATACTAGGAACGATTACCATATTTTTTATGATAGCTTATGGTATAAGCCAGTTAGTATCTGGAAAAATGTATGACAAAATTGGTACAAGAAAAGGATTCTTCGTTTCTGTATTATTATGGGGAGCCGCAGATGCCATGACATCACTATCACGAGGCATCCTTTCATTAACAACATTTCGTATGATGCTGGGATTAGGAGAAGCCGGTCCATGGCCAGGAACCACTAAAAGTAACGCTGAATGGTTTCCACAGAAGGAACGTGCATTAGCACAAGGTTTATTTGGTGCAGCAGCTTCGTTGGGTTCTATTTTTGCACCCATCATTATACTCATGCTGTATATTACACTTGGATGGAAGCTTACATTTGTAGTTGTCGGTGGTTTCGGTTTATTATGGCTAATCCCATGGATTATCATCAACAAAAAAGGACCTAAAGAACACCCATGGATTACTGATAAAGAAAAAGAATACATATTAACTGGACAACCGGAAATCAAGATTACCAATGACAAAGGCAAAGGCTGGAGAGAATTATTATCAAACAAAAAAAACTGGTCTGTTATTTTAGGACGTTTTTTTCTTGATCCCATTTGGTGGATGTTTGTCACTTATCTACCACTCTATCTAGCTGATGTCTTCAAACTTAATATAAAGGAAGTAGCATTCTCCGCATGGGTTCCTTATGTAGGCGCAATGGTTGGTAGTATTGCCGGTGGATGGATGTCAGGCTTTTTAATCCGAAAAGGAAAAAGTGTTGATTATTCACGTAAAGCTGCCATGTTATTGGGTGGATTTATTATCATCCCTTCTATAATTGCAGCCGTTTATTCTACAACTTCTATTATGGCAGTTATCTTTATGGCTTTCGTCTTGGGAGGTTTTCAATTTGTCATGACGAATATTCAAACAATACCCAGCGATCTACACTCCGGAAAATCCGTTGGCTCATTAGCAGGTCTAGGTGGTGCATCAGCCGTATTAGGAACTATTCTAGCAATATTATTTGCCCAATACATCACAAACTGGCTATTATTATTCTCACTACTTGCAGCATTAGTTCCATTATCATTATTATCCATATTTTTGACTGTCGGTAAAATAGAACAAATAAAATAAAGTTACACATATTCATTAAACTAAAAAATAATATGAAATTACAAGGTAAAGTAGCCATCGTAACAGGTGGAGCACGTGATTTGGGACGTGCAATCTCAATCAAATTCGCTCAAGAAGGAGCTAAAGTAGCTGTAAACTATTTCGACAACCCGGAAGATGCAGCAGAAACTTTAAAATTAATTCAGGCTGCAGGGTCTGAAGGAATTATTGTACAAGGTGATATGACAAAAGCAACTGATGTCAAAAATCTATTTGACAAAGCTATTGAAGCATTTGGAAATCACATTGATGCATTAGTTAATGTTGTTGGTGGAATTGTTGGTCGCAAATTAGTAACAGAACAAGACGAAACTTGGTATGACTTTTTAATGGATGTAAATATGCGTAGCGTATTTCTATGCACCCGCGAAGCTGTACCGTACATGAGTGCCGGATCTACCATTGTCAATTTTTCGTCTCTTGCAGCCCGTGATGGTGGCGGTCCTGGAGCATCTATGTATGCAACTGCCAAAGGTGCTGTTATGACTTACACACGTGCTATGGCCAAGGAGCTTGGTCCCAAAGGAATACGTGTCAACGCATTAGCTCCCGGCACAATAGCTACATCATTCCACGATCGCTTCAATACACCAGAAAACAGAGAACGACTGAAAGCCACATATGCCCTCCGTCGTGAAGGTGAAGCAAAAGAAGTGGCAGATCTAGTAATCTACCTTTCATCCGAGGATTCCTCTTATATTACTGGTGCAAACATAGATATTAATGGTGGTAGTTTCTTCTCATAAAACAATTCAAAATAAATAATATATAAAGATGGCAGGAGCCCAATATTGGCTTCTGCCATTTTAATATAAAATATCTATTTTGTAACAGGTGAGAGGAGAGTTTTTCCTTCAAAGTAATTTATAATATTCTGAAGGGCATAACGAGTGCTTTCTACACGTGTATCAATAGTCCCTGTGCCATTATGAGGTGATAATAGCACATTATCAAGCAGTAATAATTCCGAAGGTATTTCAGGCTCATTTTCAAATACATCCAACCCCGCACCAAATATTCTTTTTTTTTGAAGAAAATGTATCAATACTCTTTCATTAATCAGATTTCCCCTAGCTGTGTTTATCAATACCACAGAAGGTTTCATTAGATTAAACTGTTGTATATCAATCATGTGATAGGTTTCTGAAGTCGCTGGGGCATGTAATGATATAAAATCAGATGTAGCTAACAATTCATTCAAACTGACCCAATCAGCCTCATACGCATTTTCAATTTCTTGAGATAATCTTTTTCTATTATAATATATAATTCTCATACCACAAGCAGAAGCTCTTCTTGCCAAAGCTTGCCCTATCGCTCCCATACCAACTATCCCTAAAGTCTTTCCATATAAACTGATTCCAAGATTTTCCATCACATCAATTTCTATTCCTCTTGATGAACGTAATTTCCTATCACATTCAGAAATTCTTCTAGCCACATTCAATAACAAGGAAAAAGCCAGCTCAGCCGTTGGTTCAATAACCGGTTTCGGAGAATTGGTTACCAAAATTCCTTTTGTAATAGCATAATTAACATCTATATTATCATAACCTGCTCCAAAGTTTGCAATAATCTCCAAGTTAGTAGCACGATCTATAATTTCTTTAGTTACCTTAAATGCATAAGTAGGAAGCAAAGCATCACAACGCCCAATCCATCTATCAAGCATACAGCTACTAATCAATCCTTTATCAGGCATAATAATTTTATAATCATTTACAATTATTTCAAAAGCCACTTTAGGAAGCTGATGAGTCACAAGAATCGTTTTCATATATACTACTAAAAAAATGTTTTACTATGACAACCTAATATACTTTTATGCAAAAATAAGTTTCCAAAATTGGAAAACCAAATATAAGCTAAAAAAAGAATACTAAAGCACTTAGCCGATCTCCAATCTAAACCGAATATATTTTCTAACATTTTGTTGAATCTATAAAAGAAGTATTTTGAATTAATTTGTATCTTTGCAAACATTTAATAAATTAACATATGACTGATATATTGAAGCTTTTAGAACCTGCTGGCGAAAATGCAACTGATGATATCATCAGACAAATTCGCTTTTTACTTGACTCTGGCGATTTACAACCTGGGGACAAACTTCCGGCTGAGCGTAAATTAGCTGAAAAGTTCCAAGTTGCACGTTCTCAGGTAAGGGAAGCATTTAAAAAACTAGAGTTTTATAATATCATTAAAACAATGCCACAAAGTGGCTCGGTAATCTCGGCCATTGAGTCTACTGCTTTAAATAGCTTAATCAGTGACATTTTAAAAATGGACAATTGCGACTTCCACTCTTTAGTAGAAGCCCGTTCTATTATTGAAATTAATGCTGCAAAACTTTGCGCAATTCGTCGTACAGAAGAAGATCTGAAAATGATAGAGAGCGCAATGAACAACTATAACAAAAAAATAAAAGAATGCGGTTCTGCATTAGAAGAAGATTTATACTTTCATCGTACTATTGCTGAAGGTTCTAAAAATACAGTATTAAAATCTATGATGATGACAATTACACCTGACATCATGGTAAATTATGCTAAATTTAATGTTTGTAAGACAAATTTTGAGATCCCAATAAGTGAGCATCGTCTTCTTTTTATAAATGAGGGATATGTAGGATATTTGACGAGTATTTCCCTATCTTTGTTGCCACTTTTAAACTTAAGGATATCATAATGAGTCCACTTAATTTTACTCACATCCTGACACAAGCAGTCGACGAGCTATCGGAAAGCGAATCTTACAAAGGACTGTTTCACCAGCACACAGACGGCAACCCACTGCCATCAGCTAAGGCATTGTGCGATATTATCGAATTGGCACGCGCCATTATCTTTCCCGGATATTTTGGAAATTCAACAGTCAACAGCCGTACGGTGACTTACCATATCGGAGTCAATGTGGAAAGACTGTTCGACCTGCTGACAGAACAGATACTTGCAGGACTCTGTTTCGGCAGCGATGATGAAGGCAGCTGCTGCACAGAGCTCCAGCGCAAGGAAGCCGCCTCAATCGCCGCCCGGTTCATCAGTCATTTGCCCGAACTGCGCCGCATACTGGCAACAGATGTGGAAGCCGCTTACAACGGCGATCCAGCCGCCCATTCGTTCGGTGAAGTCATCAGCTGCTATCCCGCCATTCGCGCCATCAGCAACTACCGTATAGCGCACGAACTGCTGGTGCTCGGCGTACCCCTTATCCCACGCATCATAACCGAAATGGCACATAGCGAAACCGGAATCGACATTCATCCGGGAGCCGCCATAGGCAGCTATTTCACGATAGACCATGGCACAGGTGTGGTAATCGGTGAGACTTGTATCATCGGCAATAACGTAAAACTATATCAGGGGGTGACCCTCGGAGCCAAAAGCTTCCCATTGGACGAAGACGGCAAACCAATCAAAGGTATTCCCCGACACCCGATATTGGAAGATAATGTCATTGTCTACTCCAACGCCACCATACTGGGACGCATCACCATTGGAAAAAACGCTACCGTAGGCGGCAACATCTGGGTAACGGAAGATGTACCGGCAGGCGCAAGGATAGTACAGACCAAGGCAAAGAAATAGGCCTGCGAAATGGTGAATAAGAAAAAGAAAAACGACAGCAAAATAGAGAATTGTAATTGTAAAATAGAAAATAAATTAGATGAGCGAACAATCATTTGAAATGATTGCCAAAACTTTCCAAGGACTGGAAGAAACATTGGCACAAGAACTAACCTCCTTAGGAGCAGACGAGATACAGATAGGACGTCGTATGGTATCATTCTGCGGAGACAAGGAAATGATGTACAAGGCAAATTTCTGCCTGCGAACTGCTATCCGCATCCTGAAACCTATCAAGCATTTCGTTGCAAAGAATGCCGATGAAGTGTACGAACAAATCAAAGCAATCCACTGGGAAGATTATTTGGACGTCGACAAGACTTTCGCCGTAGACGCAGTCGTGTTCAGCGAAGAATTCCGTCATTCCAAGTTTGTCTCCTACAAAGTGAAAGACGCTATCGTAGACTACTTCCGGGACGCCTACAACAAACGCCCGTCCGTACGTATCAGCAAACCGGACGTATTGCTGAACATCCACATTGCGGAAACCAAATGCACGCTTTCCCTTGATTCATCGGGTGAGTCCCTGCATCGCCGCGGTTATCGCCAGGAAGCTGTGGAAGCTCCCCTGAATGAGGTTCTGGCTGCCGGTATGATACTTATGACAGGTTGGCATGGAGAATGTGACCTGATAGATCCAATGTGCGGTTCGGGTACAATCCCCATCGAAGCGGCTTTAATAGCCAGAAACATCGCACCGGGCGTATTCCGTAAGGAATTTGCTTTTGAGAAATGGATTGATTTCGACCAGGAACTGTTCGACAAGATTTACAATGATGACAGTCAGGAACGGGAATTTGATCATAAAATATACGGGTACGACAACAATCCGAAAGCCAATGAAATCGCAACCCATAACATAAAAGCCGCAGGCGTGTCCAAAGACGTAGCGCTGAAGCTACAACCGTTCCAGCAGTTTGAACAGCCCAAGGAAAAGGCCATTATCATCACCAACCCGCCTTATGGCGAACGTATATCTACCAACGACCTGCTGGGCTTATACTCCATGATTGGCGAACGGCTGAAACATGCCTTTATCGGCAACACCGCATGGATACTCTCTTATCGTGAAGAATGTTTCGACCAGATCGGACTGAAAGCTACTGCCAAGATACCTTTATTCAACGGTGCTTTGGAATGTGAATTCCGCAAATATGAAATCTTCGACGGAAAATATAAAGAATTCAAAAAGCAAGAAAACGAAGAAGGCGACGATAAAGAAGAGTACAGACCATACGTATCAAGAGAGAGAAAGGAGTTCAAATCCGGCGAGAGAAGAGAATTCAAGCCAAGAGAAAGAAGAGAATTCAAACTGGATGAGAAACGGGAGTTCAAACCTCGCGGATACAGAAAACCGACAGACGGAGAATGGAAACCGAAGCGGGAGTTTAATAAAGAACGGGAGTTTAACAGAGACCGCAAACCCAGAGAGTTCCGGAAATGGGACAACGAACGGACTAACGACTGATATCGCTATAAAAAGAAGAGCTATGAACATAAAGAGAAGCAGTAAAGTGATCATGGCGCTGTTGCTGGCAGCATCTGCTTTATTTACAACTGAGCTTATGGCACAAGATTTGAAGAAACCAACCTTGGAGGACCTGCTTTCTGGTGGTGAAACCTATCGCATCATTGAAAACCTGCCGAATTTACGGTGGTGGGGCGACGTATGCATAAAGCCCGGCATCGACTCATTGTTTGCCGTCAACCCAAAAACCGGAAAAGAGACACTGCTCACAACGCGGGAAAAGGTTAATCAGGTGCTCAATTCATTGATAACCCCTACGGCGACAACAGCAGCCGTATCCGGACAGAAGAGAAGTAAAGTGCAGCATTTCTATAACACTGAATTCCCATGGCCGGACAAGCCGTATATGCTTATCAAACTGCCTGCAGAATACATCGTTTATGACTTTGAAAAAGACGAATTCGTTCAAGGCATGCCGCAAGCAGGAGAAAGGAAAGGCAGCGACATCGACTATACTCCGGAAGGAGGACACATAGCCTATACCGTAAAGAACAACCTTTTTGTGGACAACAAGGCCGTAACCAAAGAACCCGAAGGAATTGTGTGCGGGCAGAGTGTGCACCGCAATGAGTTCGGCATCAGCAAAGGCACTTTTTGGAGTCCTCAAGGAGATCTTCTGGCCTTTTACCGTATGAACGAAAGCATGGTAACCCCCTATCCCCTGGTGGACATTACCCCCAGAATAGCTCTGGTAGATAAAATACGCTACCCGATGGCAGGCATGCTCAGCCATCAGGTTTCCGTAGGTATTTATAATCCGGACACTCAAAAGACCATTTACCTGAATACCGGCGACCCCACCAATCGCTACTTTACCAATATCAGCTGGGCGCCCGACGGAAAGAGCCTCTATCTCATAGAACTGAACCGCGAGCAGAACCATGCAAAACTTTGCCGGTATGACAGCGAAACCGGTGAACTGGTGTCCACCCTCATGGAGGAAACACATGCCAAGTACGTCGAACCCCAACATCCCATCCTGTTCCTACCTTGGGATCACACGCTGTTCATCTACCAGAGCCAGCGGGACGGCTATAATCACCTGTATCTTTACAATACGGACGGCAAACTCATCAGGCAACTGACAAGGGGAGAGTGGCTGGTGCAAAAGATTTTGGGGTTCAACGCCAAGAAGAGGGAAGTAATCATCGCCTCTACGGAAGTGTCCCCTCTGCAAAGCAACTTATATAAGGTAAATGTGAATACAGGCAAATGCACCCCGTTGGATAATGGCAAGGGGATTCATGAAGGGATACTCTCTGCTTCGGGCAGTTACATCATCGACCGGTATTCTACTCCCGACGTTCCTCGCCAAATAGATATAATCACTACACAAAACGGGAAAAACGTAAGCCTGCTGACTGCAAAGAACCCGTATGAAGGTTTCATTATGCCTATGATAGAAACAGGCACAATCAAAGCTGCCGACGGCAAGACCGATCTCCACTACCGCCTTGTCAAGCCTGCCGATTTCAATCCCGGCAAGAAGTATCCTACGATTATCTATGTGTATGGCGGCCCTCATGCCCAATTGGTCACCAACGGCTGGATGACCGGTATACGCGGCTGGGACATCTACATGGCGAATAAAGGCTACATCATGTTCACGCTTGACAACCGCGGCAGTGAAAACCGCGGGCTGGAATTTGAGAACGTCACCTTCCGTCGTCTCGGCATAGAAGAGGGAAAAGACCAGATAAAAGGCGTTGAATTCCTGAAGAGCCTGCCTTATGTGGACGGTGAACGTATTGGTGTTCATGGCTGGAGTTTTGGCGGACACATGACCACCTCCCTGATGCTCCGTTATCCGGAGATATTCAAAGTAGGTGTTGCCGGCGGACCTGTCATCGACTGGAGCTATTATGAAATCATGTACGGCGAACGCTACATGGACACCCCTCAAAGTAATCCCCAAGGCTACAAGGAAACGAACCTGAAGAACCTTGCAGGCAATCTGAAGGGACATTTGCTCATCATCCACGATGACCACGACAGTACCTGCGTGCCCCAGCACACGCTTTCTTTCATGAAGGCATGTATCGACGCGCGCACTTATCCCGATCTATTCATCTACCCCGGACATCCGCATAATGTCAAGGGACGTGACCGTATACATCTGCATGAAAAAATAACCCGGTATTTCGAGGATTATTTATAGAGCAGCAGTATTTTTTCAACCGTAAATAACTAAAACATACCTATATGAAAGTATTATTACTCGGCTCAGGTGGCCGCGAACACGCTTTGGCTTGGAAGATTGCACAAAGCCCCAAAATAGAAAAACTGTACATCGCTCCCGGCAATGCAGGCACAAACGCAGTAGGCGAGAACGTAGAGATAAAGGCTACGGACTTCCCCGCCCTCAAGGCTTTGCCCTTGAGCAGAAAATTGACATGATTGTGGTGGGTCCTGAAGACCCGCTGGTACAAGGCATTTTCGATTACTTCAAAGGAGATGCCTCCACGCAGCACATCGCCATTATCGGCCCCTCCGCAAAAGGTGCACAGTTGGAAGGCAGCAAGGAGTTTGCCAAAGAGTTCATGCTGCGCCACAACATTCCTACCGCCCGCTACAAAAGCGTAACCGCCGATACACTGGAAGAAGGCCTTGCCTTTCTTGATACTCTTACCGCCCCTTACGTATTGAAAGCCGACGGTTTGTGCGCCGGTAAAGGCGTACTGATTCTTCCCACTTTGGAAGAGGCCCGGAAAGAGCTGAAAGAGATGCTCAGCGGTATGTTCGGCGATGCCAGCGCAACGGTGGTTATCGAGGAGTTTCTCAGCGGCATAGAGTGCTCGGTATTCGTCCTGAGCGACGGTGAGCATTACAAGGTATTGCCCGTAGCCAAAGACTATAAACGTATCGGGGAAGGTGACAAAGGACTGAATACCGGTGGTATGGGTAGTGTAACTCCCGTTCCTTTCGCCAACGATGAATTTATGGAGAAGGTGCGCAAACGCATTATAGAACCTACCATCAACGGCTTGCGCGAAGAAGGTATCCTGTACAAAGGTTTCATCTTCCTGGGCCTTATCAACGTACAGAACGAACCGATAGTAATCGAATATAACGTTCGCATGGGCGATCCGGAAACAGAAAGCGTCATGCTACGTATTAAAAGCGATATTGTGGAGCTTTTTGAAGGCGTACATAAGGTAGACCTCGACACCAAGACAATGGAGCTTGACCCGCGCACAGCAGCCTGCGTAATGCTGGTCAGCGGCGGTTATCCTGAAGCATATCAAAAAGGGTATCCGATGAGCGGTTTTGACTCTGCCGAAGCCACAGACAGCATCCTGTTCCATGCCGGCACTGCCGTAAAAGACGGACACATCGTCACCAACGGCGGACGCGTCATAGCCGTCTGTTCGTATGGAGCGACCAAAGAAGAGGCTTTGGAAAAGAGTTATAAAGTGGCCGACATGCTAAGCTTCGAAGGCAAATACTTCCGTCGCGACATCGGATTCGACCTCTAACAAGCAATGAGAACCCAAAGATTCCAAAACCGGGTTACGGCGGGACGCTTCACGCTTCCCGTCGCCATTCTCCTGTCGGTAGCCTGCTGGATACTGAGCGCTATTTTATTGCCCGATTTGGATGTGCAGAAAGACAATTATCCTTTGTGGAACACGTTCTGCAACTCATGTATTCCAGCCTGGGGTAACCGTCTTTCCAGTTTTATCCTATACTCCGTCATAGGCTATTTTCTGATCGGCCTGAACAATGCATTCGCCATCATCCGCATGCGTGCATCGGTGCAGACCGGCATTTATTTTCTATTGATTTCCGTTTGTCCGAGCCTGCACGTACTATATGCAGGAGATTTAGCGGCGATCGCTTTCCTGATAGCCCTGTTTTTCCTGTTCAAGAGCTATCAGCATCCCAAGCCTGCCGGTTATCTTTTCCACACATTCACATTCATCGGAACCGGCAGTCTGCTTTTTCCGCAACTCACGTACTTCGCACCCATATTCTGGATAGGCGCATATAACTTCCAGTCCCTCCACACCAAGAGTTTCTTCGCCTCACTCGTCGGTTGGAGCCTGCCCTATTGGTTCCTGCTGGGCTATGCCTACACCTCCGGACAAATGGACCTATTCTACCGACCGTTTCTGGAACTGGTGAATTTCCACCCTGTCCGGTTTAATTTTCAGCCATGGGAACTGGCCACAAGCGGATATTTACTCCTTTTATATATAGTGAGTTCAAGCCACTGCCTGATTGCCGGATATGAGGACAAGATACGCACGCGCAGTTACTTGCATTTCCTGATATTCCTGAACTTCTGCATTTTTGCCTACATAGGTTTGCAGCCTGCCTTATATCCCCATTTGTTATCTTTGCTGCTCATCGGTGTCAGCATCCTGATAGGGCATTTGTTCGTACTGACCAATAGCCGGAGTTCCAACATATTCTTCATCATTATGCTGGTCGGATTATTCACTTTATTCGGATTCAACCTATGGACGCTTTTGTAGACACACTGATACAGTTGCTGATTGACTGGGGTTATGCAGGGCTTTTCATTTCCGCCTTACTGGCCGGAAGCATTGTCCCGTTCAGTTCGGAGTTGGTGATGATAGCACTCGTCAAAGTAGGGCTAAGCCCCGCCATTTGCGTTCTTGCCGCAACATTGGGGAATACGGCTGGCGGCATGACCTGCTACTACATGGGACGTCTCGGCAAAACAGACTGGATTGAAAAATACTTCAAGGTAAAGAAGAAGAAAATCGACAAGATGCAGCGTTTTCTGCAAGGGAAAGGAGCGCTTATGGCTTTCTTTGCTTTCCTGCCTTTCGTAGGAGAGGCCATTGCCATAGCATTGGGATTTATGCGCAGTAACGTCACTCTGACTGTCTTCTCCATGTTTGTGGGGAAACTGATACGGTATATCGTCATGCTACTGGCATTGCAAGGGGCGTTGTCGGTGATTAACGGTTAGCAATTTGTAGCACCCAATGATTTGTATGTGTGTATGAAACGGATTATAGAACGAACAGAAGACGGGAGCGCGACATTATTCGTACCGGAACTGAATGAGCATTACCATTCGATAAAAGGAGCCCGCACCGAATCTCAACATATCTTCATTGATATGGGGTTTAAAGCATCCACCGCTTTCCAACCGCGTATTCTCGAAATAGGATTCGGTACGGGCCTGAACGCTTTGCTCACTCTGGAAACTGCCGGAGAGGAGAAAAGGGTGGTTCACTACACCGGCATCGAGCTCTATCCCTTGTCGTGGGAAGAAGTCGATGTTTTAAATTATAGCGACAATCCCCTATTTAAGAAACTGCACACTTCACTCTGGAACAAGGACGTGAACATTACGTCTTATTTTACGTTACACAAGGTACAAGGAGACGTTAGCCAAGTATTTTGTGACAGACCTTCAACTACTGACGGCAAATCATCCGCCAAATCTCCGGCACTCTTCACAGACCACTTGTTCGACCTCGTTTATTTCGATGCCTTTGCTCCCGAAAAGCAACCGGAAATGTGGAGCGAAGAGCTTTTCCGGAATATATATGCCGGTATGAATACAGATGGAATACTGACTACATACTGTGCAAAAGGCGTTATCCGCCGCCTTCTACAAGCAGTCGGATTTACTGTAGAACGGCTCCCCGGTCCGCCCGGCGGCAAGCGCGAGATACTCCGGGCATCAAAAAAAGTAGAAGGGAAGACCTCAGGCTAAGGAAGAAGAACTGTACAACGGTTGCCCTGACCCTGAATTACTTATATTAAAACCATAAATAAAATAGATGAAAAAGATATATTTTTTACTGCTTGCAACTATACTGGCAGCTTCCTGCAAACCAAGAAGCAACCAAAGTCAAAACAGCAACGACAAACCCGTCATTACTGTTACCCTTGAACCATTGCGGTATTTTACCGAAGCCATTGCCGGCGATCATTTCACAGTAGTCAGCATGGTTCCCAAAGGTACAAGCCCGGAGACCTACGACCCTACGCCCCAGCAACTTGTAGACCTTGCCCACAGTAAGGCCTATTTCCGTATCGGCTACATCGGATTCGAACAAAGCTGGACAGACAAGCTGACAGACAATGCCCCCCACTTACAATTCTTTGACATGTCGCAAGGAATTGATTTGATTTATGACGATACGCACATCCATCATCACACAACGGATGAAGAGGAACATCCGCATGCCACCGGGGTAGAACCCCATATATGGAATTCCACCATCAACGCGCAAATCATTGCAGGCAATATCCTAAGTGCGCTGTGCAGCATTGACAAAAACAATGAGGATTCCTATATGGAACGCTATAACGCCCTTTGCCGGCAAATAGAGCATACCGACAGTCTCATCCGGCAAACGCTTGCAACACCTGGCGCAGACCATGCCTTTATGATTTACCACCCGGCGCTTTCCTATTTCGCCCGCGACTACGGATTGCATCAAATACCTATCGAAGCCGGCGGCAAAGAACCCTCACCCGCACATCTGAAAGCACTGATTGACACCTGCAAAGACGAAAAAGTGCACGTCATCTTCGTGCAACCGGAATTTGACCGGCGCAATGCCGAACTCATCGCCAAACAAACCGGAACCCGCGTGGTTGATATCAATCCCCTATCCTACGACTGGGAGGCAGAGATGATGCATACAGCAAAGTCCCTGGCAGAGAAATAACCCCATTGATATGCCCATGAAACCAATTATTGAAATAAAGAACCTCAATGCCGAATACGACAGTCGTACAGTGCTTCGCGACATAAGCCTCACCGTTTACGATCGGGATTTTCTAGGTATTATCGGTCCGAACGGAGGAGGCAAGACTACCCTTATAAAGTGTATTCTGGGCCTGCTCAAACCCTCTTCCGGCGAAATTATCTTCACATCTTCCCGCATGACGGGCAATTCGCAGCTCACCATGGGCTATCTGCCCCAGTACAACAGCATAGACCGCAAATTTCCCATCACCGTCGAAGAAGTGATCCTGTCGGGACTCAGCAGCAAGAAGCCACTCACTTCACGTTTCACGAAAGAACATAGGGAGAAAGCCAGTCAAGTCATTGTTCGCATGGGGCTGGAAGGACTGGAAGAACGCGCCATCGGCGCATTGAGCGGTGGTCAGCTCCAACGTGCCCTACTGGGCCGCGCCATCATCTCCGATCCCGAGGTAGTTATCCTCGACGAACCCAGCACCTACATTGACAAGCGTTTCGAAGCCCGCCTGTATCAGTTGCTGGCAGAAATCAACAAGGATTGCGCCATCATACTCGTGAGTCACGACATAGGCACAGTGCTGCAACAGGTGAAATCTATCGCCTGCGTCAATGAAACACTGGACTACCACCCCGATACGGGCATCACCGAAGAATGGTTGGAACGCAACTTCAACTGCCCCATAGAACTGCTGGGACATGGCACATTGCCACACCGGATATTGGGAGAGCATCATCACCATTAGGAGAAATGACGAAACTTTTGTTTTTGCATAAATTCCCCCTATATCTTTTAACCAATCCTAATAATACGCCTTATTGTCACTTATTTAGAACTGAAATCATTATCTTTGCGCCCATATATGCCGAAATTAAAATAAAATTATAACGAATTTCATCCGAATGAAACAGTACAAAACCGTAAACAACCTGATCGGTTGGATTACATTCATCATTGCAGCAACGGTTTATTGCATGACCATTGAGCCGACTGCAAGTTTTTGGGACTGCCCGGAGTTCATCACCACCGGTTATAAGTTGGAAGTAGGACACCCGCCCGGCGCACCGTTCTTCATGTTAGTGGCCAATCTGTTCTCACAATTTGCTTCCGATGCCACTACCGTAGCCAAAATGGTGAACTATATGAGTGCGCTGATGAGCGCCGCCTGCATCCTGTTCCTTTTTTGGAGCATCACGCACCTTGTACGCAAACTGGTGGTGAACGATGAGAACAATATCACCAAAGGACAACTGATTACTATCATGGGCAGCGGCCTCGTGGGTGCGCTGGCATATACATTCAGCGATACATTCTGGTTCAGTGCGGTGGAAGGAGAGGTATATGCTTTCTCTTCACTGTTTACAGCCGTTGTATTCTGGCTGATACTGAAATGGGAAGACGTAGCGGACGAACCACACTCCGACCGTTGGCTGATCCTGATCGCCTATCTCACCGGATTGAGTATCGGCGTTCACTTGCTGAACTTGCTCTGTCTCCCGGCTATCGTATTGGTCTACTACTACAAAAAAGTGCCCAATGCCAACGCAAAAGGCTCTCTATTAGCCCTTCTCGCATCAATGGTGCTGGTGGCAGCCGTATTGTACGGCATCGTTCCGGGCATTGTAAAAGTAGGCGGCTGGTTCGAGCTGCTCTTCGTCAACACACTCGGACTGTCCTTCAACAGTGGTGTCATCGTATATATCATCCTGCTGGCAGCCTGCCTCATTTGGGGCGTATACGAAAGCTATACCGAAAAGAGCAAGTCGCGCATGGCACTCTCGTTCATCCTGACCATAGCCATGCTGGGTATTCCTTTCTACGGACATGGCGGCAGCTCTGTCGTTATCGGCATCATCGTCACCGCATTGCTGTGGCTCTATCTCAAGCCGGGTACGCAGGAGAAGATCAAAGAGAAATATCGCGTATCGGCACGCACACTGAACACATCACTATTATGCACCATGATGATTGTCATCGGATATTCATCATACGCACTTATCGTGATCCGCTCCACCGCCAACACACCAATGGACCAGAACTCTCCGGAGGACATCTTCACGCTGGGCGAATACCTGGGACGCGAGCAATATGGTACACGCCCGCTGTTCTACGGTCCGGCATACTCCTCACAAGTAGCCCTGGATGTGAAAGACGGTTATTGCGAACCGCGCATCTCCTACAACGGAACCAAATACATCCGTAAGGAAAAGGCTTCCGCCGATGAGAAAGACAGTTATATTGAAATTCCCGGACGTATCGAATACGAATACGCACAAAATATGCTCTTCCCGCGTATGTACAGCAGTACGCATGCCAACCAATACCAAGCCTGGCAGGACATCAAGGGATATGACGTCCCCTACGACAAATGTGGTGAAATGATTATGGTAACCATGCCTACGCAATGGGAAAACATCAAATTCTTCTTCTCCTACCAGCTCAACTGGATGTACTGGCGCTACTTCATGTGGAATTTCGCCGGACGCCAGAACGACTTGCAAGGCAGCGGAGAAATAGAGCATGGCAACTGGATTACCGGCATCAAGTTCATCGATAATATACTCGTGGGCAACCAAGACTTGCTGCCGAAAGAACTGAAAGAGAACAAAGGACACAACGTATTCTACTGCCTACCGTTGCTGCTCGGCATCATCGGCCTGTTGTGGCAGGCCTACCGCGGTCAGAAAGGTATCCAGCAGTTCTGGGTGGTGTTCTTCCTCTTCTTCATGACCGGTATAGCTATCGTGCTCTACTTGAACCAGACGCCGAGTCAGCCGCGTGAGCGTGACTATGCGTATGCCGGTTCGTTCTACGCTTTTGCCATCTGGATTGGTATGGGTGTGGCAGGCATTATCCGCCTGTTGCAGCACTACGTCAAGATGAAAGAGCTCCCCGCTGCAGCCATCGTTTCAGCAGCCTGCCTGCTTGTCCCCATACAAATGGCAAGCCAAACATGGGACGATCACGACCGCAGTGGTCGCTATGTGGCACGCGACTTCGGCCAGAACTACCTGATGTCATTACAGGAAACAGGCAATCCGATTATCTATACCAACGGTGACAACGACACGTTCCCCTTGTGGTATAATCAGGAGACGGAAGGTTTCCGTACCGATGCCCGTACCTGTAACCTTAGTTACTTGCAGACTGACTGGTACATCGACCAAATGAAGCGTCCAGCCTACGACTCTCCTTCCCTTCCCATCACATGGGACCGCATGGAATATGTAGAAGGTACCAACGAATATGTTCCGGTACGCCCTGAATACAAAAAGAGCATCGACGCCCTCTATGCCGAAGCCGAAAAACAAGCTTTGAACGGCAACACCGAAGCGTTAATAAACGTAAAAAAAGAATTCGGTGAAAATCCTTACGAACTCAAAAACATACTGAAATACTGGGTACGCAGCAAAAACCAAGACTTGAAGGTAATTCCTACCGACAGCATTGTCATGAAGGTGGATAAAGAAGCCGTACGCCGCAGCGGCATGATGATACCGGGCGACTCTATCCCCGACTACATGCACATCTCGTTGAAAGGCAAACGCGCCCTTTACAAGAGCGAGCTGATGATGCTTGAAATGTTGTCGGAAGCCAATTGGGAACGTCCTATCTACATTGCAGTCAGCGTGGGACCGGAAAACCAATTGAATATGGGGAACCACTTCATCCAGGAAGGCCTTACCTATCGTTTCACTCCATTCGATACAGACAAACTGGGTGTAAAGATTGATAGTGAAAAGATGTACGACAACCTGATGAACAAGTTCAAGTTCGGTGGTATCGACAAGCCGGGTATCTACATTGATGAAAATGCGATGCGTATGTGTCACTCGCACCGCCGTATTTTCTCACAGCTTGTACAGCAGTTGGTACGTGAGGGCAAGAAAGACAAGGCAAAAGCTGCACTGGACTATGCCGAAAAGATGATCCCTGCCTACAACGTACCGTACGACTGGCAAAACGGCGCCGTACAAATGGCCGAATCGTACTACCAGTTAGGAGATTCTGCAAAAGCGGATGAGATGATGAAAACCCTTGCCGACAAAGCAGTGGAATACCTCACCTGGTATCTAAGCATGGACGACAGCCGCTTCGCGATCTCTACCCGCGAATTTGAATACCATTGGGCAGTGCTTGATGCCGAAGTAAAGATTATGAAGAAATATAATTCCAAACTGGCGGAGATATACGCCCCGAAGGTAAAAAGAGTTGTACAACTTATATGTAGAAAGACTTAAACAGTGATAACCGTTAATCATCAATAATCGTGTTTATAGAACAACCTCCTGAGTTTGTTCGTAAGTTATACCCCAGCGCAGTCTGGCGGATGGATCCGAATGAGAGAGCCGTTTATCTGACTTTTGATGACGGACCTATCCCCGGAGTAACTCCTTGGGTTCTCGACTTGCTTGACAAATATAACATAAAAGCCACCTTTTTTATGGTGGGCGACAACATTCGTAAGCATCCTGATGAGTTTCAGATGGTTGTAGAAAGGGGGCACCGCATCGGTAACCATACTTACAACCATCTTAGGGGATTTGAATACAACTTCAAAGACTATATGGCAAACGCGGAGAAAGCAAACGAAGTAATGCAAACAGACCTGTTCCGCCCTCCGCATGGGCACATGGGATGGACGCAGTATATGATGCTGAAACGCCGCTATAAAATAATAATGTGGGATTTAGTGACTCGCGATTATAGTAAGAAGCTGCGTGGGCCGCAAGTGCTTGCCAATGTTATGAGATATGCACGTAATGGCTCTATCATCACATTTCACGATTCCCTAAAGTCTTGGAACAATGGCAACCTGCAATATGCATTGCCACGAGCCATAGAGTTCCTAAAGGAAGAGGGGTACGAATTCAAATTACTTTGAGAAATAAAACATGAGAGTTGAAAGTCAGGCCGCGTAGCGTGAACTTTCAACTCTCAACATTTCAAGGCTATGAGATTTTCAACTCATCCACGCCTTTTTAGTTTACTTTTACCGTCAACGGATTGCGTACTTTCTGAGCAAAGTCTGCCATATACTGATTCCAGGCAGCGGCAGTCTTGATATCTGCCCTGTCCCATGCAAATCCCCAATAATACACATATTCTGAACCCGGTTCATAATCGCTGACAGCAAGTACATGACCGTCGGCGTTATTACGCTCTTTCTTCTCCTTTTCAGAGAAAAGTACGGTTTTGGCATCTTTGACAACCGTAGGAACAGCAGCTCCTATAAAGATTTTACCATTGTCGGGGCCTGTCGTAGGGTCTACATAAGTAATGTAACCGTTAGCGGCATCGGCAACAACAGCTCCGTCCGGTTCATGCAGCACAATGCCTGTAACAATAGGCAATGTTTCTTTCAGGTTAGAGTATGATACGGCTGTTTTGTTCAGGTGCGAACCTGCATCCAGTGTAATCAGACGCGTCTCTACAACAGTTGAGTCACCTTTTACGGTCAAAGGATTGAACTCCAGCCTTACCGTAAAGCGCAATGGGCCATTATCCAGGATTTCCTGGCTCTTATAGCACCAGGGATAGATGATGCTGTCATCCACCATTAACGCAGCTACACCGGCTCCCAATGTAGGACCCACCGCATAGCAATCCATTCCATGTCCATGGTCGATATGATAAGACAATTCTTTCAACAACCCGGCAGCCTTCTCCGGCTCCGTTTTCTTCAATTCTTTCAGTTTCGCGCGAGTTTCCTTATCGGTCTCCTTTGCATACATGCCCTCCAGTATCGGTTCGGAAGTATCGCGCTTGGTAAACAGGTCATAACCAAATCCACGCTCCCCTTTTGCCTGCAAAGCAGGGCCATACGCGCGGAAAGCCACCAAGTCGTTTTCCCAGGCCATATCATCCATACGTTCGGGATAGCATTTGCCGCAAGCCTTTACATCGAAAGATTCCGGGATACCGGCTTGTATGGTGTAAGTGGCAGAACTATTGGCAGCTACCGTAGCGGGAAATATAACCTTACCGTCATAGGTGATCTGATAAGGGAGCTGTTGCCCATCGACATTCAGAACCACAATCTGTGCCGTATCTGCCAACCCCAACCGGTTTGTAACAGTTTCCATAGATACCTCTATCACCTCATTAGAGCGCTCCAAAGCCAACGGGTTGGTTACCGTAACGGTTACCGTCTTACTTTCGTTACAAGCGAAGCAAAACAAAGCCGTCATACATAATAAAAGAAGTTTCTTCATTGATTAATGTGCTAATGTGACAATATATAAATGACTAATACGTAATGTGCCAATACCCAAATCACTACGCCATACATAGCGCAGCCAATTGGCATATTGGCACATTATCAAATTAGCAAATTAAGATTTACTTAGGTTGTTTTCCGATGTAAGCCAAAATACCACCATCAACGTACAGCACATGTCCGTTAACCGCGTTAGAAGCCTCAGATGCCAAGAATACAGCAGGACCTGTAAGTTCTTCCGGATCCAACCAACGACCGGCCGGAGTCTTAGCGCAAATGAATGAGTCGAACGGATGGCGGCTGCCGTCAGCTTGTTTTTCACGCAACGGAGCAGTCTGCGGAGTAGCGATGTAACCCGGACCGATACCATTACATTGAATGTTGTATTCACCGTATTCAGAGCAGATGTTACGAGTCAACATCTTCAAGCCGCCCTTAGCTGCAGCGTATGCAGATACGGTCTCACGACCCAGCTCGGACATCATAGAACAGATGTTGATAATCTTACCATGCCCCTTCTTCATCATTGCAGGCAGAACAGCCTTAGATACAATGAACGGAGCGTTCAGGTCGATGTCTATAACGCGACGGAAATCGGCAGCTTCCATTTCGTGCATAGGAACACGACGGATAATACCTGCATTGTTCACCAAAATATCGATAGTGCCTACTTCTTTCTCAATGGTTGCTACCATAGCCTGAACAGCCGGTTCATCAGTCACGTCGCATACATAGCCATGTGCCTTGATACCCTTTTCAGCATAAGCAGCCATACCTTTATCCACCAATTCCTGATTGATATCGTTAAAACAGATTTTAGCACCTTGCTCTGCAAAAGCTGAAGCAATAGCAAAACCGATACCATAAGAAGCACCTGTAACGAGGGCTACTTTACCTTCCAAAGAAAAATTCAAATACTGATTCATGATGTTTATTTATTTTAGGTTGAAAAATAGTGTTATTTTAAGTCTGTAATCAAAGAAAAGTCCTGATCCCCGTAGTCCAGATTCTCACCACCCATACCCCATATAAAGGTATAATTGTGCGTAGCGGCAGCAGAATGGATAGACCATTCGGGAGAGAGGACGGCCTGGTCGCCTTTCATCCACACATGGCGGGTTTCGTCTACTTCGCCCATAAAATGGCAGATAGCATGGTCTTCCGGTATTTCAAAATAGAAGTAGGCTTCCATACGGCGGCTGTGAACATGTGCCGGCATTGTATTCCACACACTGCCCGGAGCAAGCTCCGTCATACCCATTTGTAACTGGCAAGTCGGCAATACCTGATTAACCAGCATCTTATTAATATTACGATGATTGGAACCTTCCAAAGAACCCATTTCGGCCACAACCGCGTCTTTCTTCGTTACTTTCCTATCAGGATAATTGCGATGAGCCGTTACCGAATTAAAATAGAATTTAGCCGGATGGGCTGCATCCTTGCTCTCAAAAGTAACTTCACGATCGCCCGAACCCAGATAAAGGGCCTCCTTATAATCCATTTCAAAAACAGCATCACCGGCTTTCACACCCCCCGGTCCGCCTACATTGAAAATGCCAATTTCACGACGAGTCAGGAAATAAGGCGCCTTCAAAGGATCAATAGCTTCCAGTTGCAATACTTCACCTACCGGCATAGCACCACCCACTACCATACGGTCGTACATGGAATACACCATGTTTACTTCATTGGGAGAAAATACTTTCTCTATAAGAAAATCACGGCGGATTCTTTTTGTATCATAACTTTTCGCATCCTCCGGATGAGCAGCGTAGCGAATTTCATAGTTTGTTTTCATGATTTTATTACGTTTTTAAGTTATCAAGTAAATAGCCGAACGGCACGTCGTTTACGTACACGATTGCAAATGTAGGAAAAGAAAACGGCAAAACATCGCGTTTTTGTCCTAATTATCTATCAAAATTGTACAAAGTAAAGGGAAAAATGGCATAAAACCGGCCATTTCAGAAAAGAGCAACCATTAAACGCGGCGTAATACAAAATAAGCTCCAACAATCAGTAATTGTCAGAGCTTATTATTTCGTTGGACTACCAAGATTCGAACTTGGACAAACAGAACCAAAACCTGTTGTGCTACCATTACACCATAGTCCAAACTTATGTGCTTTCTGTTAAAAAGCGGTGCAAAGATAGAAGTATGTCCCGAAATATGCAAATATTTCGGGACATTTTTTCATCAGCTTCTATTATTTCGCGATAATCAGGTAATAATTCTTCTTACCACGCTGTACCAGCAGATACTTATCGTCCAGCAAATCAGCAGTTGTAACAACCTGATCGAAAGCGACCAGCTTCTCCTTGTTTAAAGAAATGCCACCGCCTTGTACCAGCTTACGCATTTCACCTTTGGATGCAAACACAGCTGCATTGTCCACAAACAAGTCAACGGCCTTCACACCGGCTGTCAATGCATCACGAGACACCTCAAACTGGGGAACTCCCTCAAACACTGCCAGCAGCGTATCTTCATCCAGCTTCTTCAATGCTTCAGAGGTAGCGTTGCCAAAAAGAATATTAGAAGCATCAACAGCCGCATTATAATCCTCTTCAGAGTGTACCATAATTGTAACCTCCTTAGCCAGGCGCTTTTGCAGGACGCGCAGGTGGGGAGCTGTTTCGTGCTCGGCTGTCAGAGCCTCGATTTCCTCTTTAGACAAAGAAGTAAATATCTTGATATAGCGTGCAGCATCAGCATCACTTACATTCAGCCAGAACTGATAGAACTTATAAGGAGACGTATAACGAGGATCGAGCCAGATGTTACCAGATTCCGTTTTACCAAATTTACCGCCGTCCGCTTTTGTAATCAGAGGGCTTGTCAGGGCAAACACTTCACCGCCATTGGTACGACGAATCAGCTCGGCTCCCGTAGTGATGTTACCCCACTGATCCGAGCCACCCATTTGCAGCTTGCAGCCTTTAGTCTCATACAGATGCAAAAAGTCATAACCTTGCAGCAGCTGGTACGTAAATTCAGTGAAAGAAAGACCATCGCGAGCCTCCCCGTTCAAACGCTTCTTCACAGAATCCTTGGCCATCATATAGTTTACAGTGATATGCTTACCTACCTCGCGAGCAAAATCAAGGAAGCTGAAACCCTTCATCCAATCGTAGTTGTTCACCAATTCTGCACGATTAGGGGCGTCCGAATCAAAATCCAGGAACTTGCTCAACTGCTTCTTCATACCTGCCATATTGCGCTGCAAAGTTTCTTCAGTGAGCAGATTGCGCTCTGCCGATTTGCCGGAAGGGTCACCAATCATACCCGTAGCACCGCCTATCAGCGCCAACGGCTTATGACCGCAACGCTGGAAGTGACGCAGTATCATCACACTGCAAAGGTGTCCGATATGCAGAGAGTCTGCTGTAGGATCAAAACCGATGTATGCAGTCACCTGTTCCTTTGCCAACAGTTCTTCCGTACCCGGCATCATATCGTGGAGCATGCCACGCCATTTTAGTTCTTCTACAAAATTCATCGAATGATTAACTATTAATTATTTGATTTATACTTTGTCTGCGGCAAAAGTACGACTCTTTATTCTAACAAACAACTCTTATCGTTTAAAAAAGACTTTGTCGATATTTTCCTGCATATCTTCCATAAACCTATCCAAGGGTATGCCGCGAACCTCGGACGCCCGCCTGTACAATTCCATAATTGGCACACCACTCTCGTCAGTCTCCAAAAGCAAACGTCCGGCAGGAACGGTCCGAAGGGATTCTTCCTGATACTTCTCCCCGAAAGAAAGATAAAATCCATGTCTCACATAGTCTTGCGCCAAAGCCGGCTTCCCGCGAAACCCATGAATAATCCAGGGATTGGCAGGCTGTAACCGCTGTTTCAACTTCAGCAACTCCTCCACTGCTTTCACCAAATGAATAACTAACGGTTTGCCAAGCTCCACAGACAGTTGTGCCTGATATTCAAAGACCTCTATCTGCACGGCTGTCGGAGCATCTGCCAGTTTATCCAAACCAGCCTCCCCTATAGCAAGAACCTGCGGATGCCCGATCAAAGAAGACAGCACATTCATCTCACACCGCACATTCGAAGTAATAGCAGCCGGCACATACCAAGGATGTATACCCACTGAATACCATTCCCCCTCTTTCGGAGCAAAAACATCCGGATAACAGTTTACGATAGCCGTCCCGGGGATTCGTGGCAAGCGATGCGTATGTATGTCGACAGGACGCTTCATGGAACGGGATCATATCCGGAACCACCCCAAGGATGACAACGCAGAACACGTCTTATCGCCAGATAAAGCCCTTTGAACGGTCCATGTTTCTTAATAGCCTCAACAGCATATTGGGAACAGGTGGGAGTAAATCTGCACGACGGGGAAGTCATAGGTGAGATACACTTCTGATAGAAATAAATGGGAAGCAACAGCAGGTATGAGAACAGCCGTTTCATGGTTCAAGAGTCGTGGAAGGCATGTCCGTATTCGGAGCTGCCATTTTTTCGGTTATGCGCACCAAAGCAATCCTCATCCTATCCTCTATTATGGAAGATTCCACCAGCTGGTCGGAGAGGTAAATAAAGGCAATAGCAAGCCGACACTTCCTTTCTACCAGAATATTCAGCAACTCGTGCTTATTTACGCGATAAGCCTCACGTATCTGACGTTTGACACGATTACGCTTTACTGCCCGCTTGAAACGGCGTTTTGAAACACTGATAAGAATGGAAGCATCCGCCTCCAGCTCTTCCACCGGCAAATATACCACACGCAACGGAAAGACCGAAAACGAACGCGAACCGCCCGCAAACATCTTCTCTATTATCTTTTTCTTATCCAGCCTTTCGACCTTATGTAAGGTATTTGCCATGAGTAAATTACAAATTATGAATTCAATAAATCACGAATTATGGGTTACGATTATAAAAAACGAGCTACAAGGTCTGCGACATTTAAGCACCGCACCCGTAGCCCGCTATTTCTATTGTTACGACTACAAGCCACAAGCCGGCAGGCTCATAACTTATAATTCATAACTCATAATTCTTTTCACTTTCCTTTATTGTTCTCCTTAATGAACATATCGAGCGCTGCCGTCATTGAGGGCGCCTGCACACTGGGAGCTTCCAAATCCAAACGGAGCCCGGCATCGCGGACAGCTTGCGCTGTTGTAGAACCGAATGTTCCGATCTTAATTTCTTTCTGTTCAAAATCGGGAAAATTCTTCTTTAAAGAAGACACGCCTGCAGGACTGAAAAATACCAGCATATCATAGTCGAACTTCTCATCCGGAGTAAAGTCATTACTTACCGTACGATACATAACTACTTCCGTATGCTGAATTTTACTCTTATCCAACAAGTTCTTAATCTCTTCCGTATGCACATCCGACATCGGCACCAAATACTTTTCAGTCTTATGCTTTACAATCGAAGGCAACAGATCATCAAACTTTCCGGTATTTCCAAAGAAAATTTTACGCTTACGATACTGTACATATTTCTGAATATACAAGGCTATTGCTTCTGTCACGCAGAAATACTTCATGGTTTCAGGAATTGTCACACGCAATTCTGTGCAAAGATGAAAAAAGTGATCGATTGCATGACGCGAAGTGAAAATAACGGCAGTATGATCTAATATAGACACCTTCTGCTGTCTGAACTCTTTCGCTGAAAGGCTCTCTACTTTGATAAACGGGCGAAAATCTATTTTCACACCGTACTTCTCGGCAATGTCGTAGTAAGGAGATTTCTCTGATGCCGGTTTCGGCTGCGACACAAGTACTTTCTTAATTTTCAACGTCCTAAAATTTTATTATCAAATAATCGTTTAGTTGTATCACTCCTTGATATAACATCAAACAAGGCATGATTTCAAGGGCACAAAAGTACAAAATTAAAAGGAAACCGCCATGTAAATTGTTACAAAAAAGCTTTAACCACTTATAGAGCATCAATATTTTAGTAAAAAATGCCAAAATCAATCCGATTATTATCGTAAGTTGCAGACTTAAGTCGAAATAGACTATAAACAAAGCGAATGGAAAGAGGGTAAACCCAAGATAATAGAGCAGGGTAGAATACGATTCGAGCCAAAGCGTTGTAACACTTTCGTCAAAAAAAATCCAACCCAATACAGAGTAAAGAACCCATTTAAAGAGCAGATAACAAAAACTCACTCCAATATAAATTCCCAATAACATGAAAGGAGAAACATGGCGCACCAATTCCGGCTGAACATCATTGCAGTAATTAAAAATGCAGACACCGGCAAGAATGCAAGTTTGCAAAATCAACAGCAACAAATAGCGCATATCGCCTGCTGTGGAAGTAGCAAATATACTGGTACGCTCACGATGCAGCAAGAAATCCTTTACCAATTGCAATAAAAAACGACGGCTACGGGAAAGAACATAAGCCGACAAAAAGAAGCAACATAACAGGATAACAGTAATGCCGTCGTCCATTCGTGGAGAATAAGGGATAGGGATTCCCTGCGCTCCACCTGCCGCCCATGCCATCAACTCACTCATCATATTGCAGCAAACTTACGGATAGAAACGTCCCACAAAGGAACAGTATGCACCAATTCCACAGCTTCCCGAACCGTCTTGGCTACATGCCAGATAGAACCATGCTGCGTACGCATGAAATTTTCCTCCACAGCCCTCTGAAGCATGGCAAGTAGCGGATCAAAATACCCTTTGACATTCAGTATTACCACCGGATTCAGATAAAGTCCCAATTGTTTCCAAGTGATGATTTCGAGCAACTCTTCCAAAGTGCCGCAACCTCCGGGCAACGCAATCACAGCATCACTCAAATCTGCCATCATTTTCTTGCGCTCGTGCATGCTTTCCACTTCTACAAGCCGGGTCAATCCCGTATGATGCCACCCTTGCTCAACCATAAAACGGGGTATCACTCCTGTTACTTCCCCTCCCGCCGCCAGCGCGGCATCCGAAACAGCAGACATAAGCCCCATATTACCGGCGCCGTTTATCAATCGGATATGTTGCTGTCCCAGCAATGTACCCAACTCATAGGCCGTATCAAAATAAACCGGATCAATTTTGGTGCTCGAAGCACTGTATACACATACGGAAGCTATCTTATTCATCATCTTTCAGCGATATCGGTTATACTTGTTGCAAAGGTATATGATTTTAAGGAAATTTGAAAAAAGAAGCTGCTCATTCTGCTCCGGAGTATTCCAAAGCCAGAAAGGCAGCTTTCTATAATAAATAGCCTGTAAAGCTATGCTGATTACTTATCAGTCAAGGATTAATGTTGACAATTACAAGGGATTGGCAACGAGGCTTCATCAGAGACCGAAAGCTGCCTTCACCTTATCAACGTAATCCAGTTTTTCCCAAGTGAACAGTTCCACAGTCACATCCTTATCACCTTCATAGCGTGACTTGAAATGTTTGGTAACAACCTGCGGCTCACGTCCCATATGGCCGTAAGCGGCAGTGTCCTGATAAATAGGATTGCGCAACTTCAAACGGTCTTCAATAGCTTTCGGACGAAGATCAAAGATTTCGTCAATTTTCTTAGCTATCTCACCATCGCTCATGTTCACATGGCCACGTCCATAAGTATTTACATATATATTAATAGGGCGTGCCACACCGATGGCATAGGATACTTGCACCAGCATTTCGTCTGCCACACCGGCAGCAACCAGATTTTTGGCTATATGACGGGCTGCGTATGCGGCGCTGCGGTCCACCTTACTAGGATCTTTACCGGAGAAAGCGCCACCGCCATGCGCACCCTTGCCGCCATAAGTATCTACAATAATCTTACGCCCTGTCAAACCGGTATCCCCATGAGGACCTCCGATTACAAATTTACCCGTAGGATTAACGTGATATTTAATATCATTGTTAAACAACGACAGCACTTTCTCATGATGGATAGAAGCGATGACACGAGGCATCAAAATATTGATAACATCGTTGCGGATGATACCCAGCATCTCTTCATCCGCTTTCAACTGAGCTGCTTCGCTGTCATCAGCGGGCAGGATGAAATCATCATGTTGGGTGGAAACGACAATCGTATCGATGCGGACGGGATTACCGTTATCATCATATTCAATGGTTACCTGGCTCTTGGAATCCGGACGAAGATAAGTCATTGCCTTACCTTCACGACGGATATCTGCCAATACCTGCAAAATACGGTGAGCAAGGTCCAATGAAAGCGGCATGTAGTTTTCCGTCTCATTAGTGGCATATCCGAACATCATACCCTGGTCGCCTGCACCTTGTTCCATTGGATCCTGGCGCTCCACACCACGATTGATATCGGGACTCTGTTCGTGAATAGCGGAAAGCACGCCACACGAGTTACTCTCGAACATATAATCGCCTTTGGTATAGCCGATTTTCTTGATTACTTCACGTGCGATAAGTTGAAGATCAACATACGCCTTGGTTTTCACTTCTCCAGCCAGCACCACCTGTCCGGTAGTAACCAGAGTTTCGCAAGCTACTTTCGAACTGGGGTCATAAGCCAGCAGTTTGTCAAGCACAGCGTCCGATATTTGATCGGCCACTTTGTCGGGGTGTCCTTCAGACACCGATTCGGATGTGAATAAATATCCCATTTCAATCAGAAATTAAAAATGAATAATTAAAAATGGAGATGAGGGAAGTATCATCAATGAGTAGGAATGCAAATCTTGATACACCGTAGTGCCGTCAGAAAAGGATGTGTTTTAGCATTTTTTTCTGTGGTTGCAAGCTACTCAAATCTTTCCACATTTCATTTTCGGCTGCAAAGATAAAGAGAAATACGATATATGCACCACAGATTATGTAGATTAACACAGATTAAAAACAAATCCGCCTCAAATTTAAATAAAATTATTTAAATTTGAGGCGGATTTGTTTGTTGAGTAAGAAGTTGACTATAACTATTTAACAGATTTATAAAGCTCACTGCCAGCCAATAAAAAAGCACCAACTCCATATACATCAGTTGCATCAAAACCCGCAGCTCTCGGAGCAGCACCAACCGGTTGTATATACCCTAATTTACCATCGGCATGGACAGCTTTCACCAAAGATTCCCACCCTTTTTCAAGTACAGGTTTATAAGTACGTTTGAATAGATAACCATTACGGATCCCCCAAGCAATACCATAACACATAAATGCAGAGCAACTATTTTCAGGCATATTATATGAGTCAGGATCCAACAAACTGGTACGCCAATCTCCATCTCTACACTGGGTAGCTCGCACCGCTTCTGCCATTTCTACAAACAAACGTACATAATAATTTCGAGAGGGGCAATCAAAAGGTAAATTATCTATGATCAAAGGAAGTCCACCAAACACCCAACCATTACCTCTTCCCCAAAACTGCTTACTACCATTTTTTTCACGAAGGGGGATTCGCTTGTTATCCCTATAAAATAGATGTTCTTCTTTGTCGTAAAGAGAATCTACACACGCCTTGTATTCAGTGTCTAAATAATCCAAATAAATTCTATCTCCGGTTATCGTATATAAAGCCGCATAAACCGGAGGCGCCATAAATAGAGCATCCGACCACGACCAACGTTCCGAGGTACCTATTGCATCCGTTTTTTGCAAAGGAGCCTTCGAAGGGTGAGAAGCAACATAGTACGCACGCTCCAATACCGGTTGTAACATACGTTTATCATTTAATTTACGATACATTTCAATAAAAGCCTGACCTACACATATATCATCCGCATGATATACATTATCCCACATATTCCAATTATATTTTTCACCAATGGCATAAACAAAATCATAACAGAATTTATTTCCTGAGACTTTACCCCATTCTGTCATTCCACGATACAAAGCTCCATTTGTCCAATCCAACGGATGGTGTTTCACCTCGCTTTGGTGATTTATCTGCCATTCGGCTACAGCATTACAAACTTTGGCAATATCTTCTTTATTCATTCCTGATGAAAAAGGTTGCTGCGCATGTAATCCACAACATATTACTGCTAAAAGTAAAAAAAGGATCTTCTTCATATACATTATTTATTAATTATCTTTTATAGCTTTATCCAACTTAACACTCTTATTACCGTTCCAAATTTTCTTTCCGGTCCATTCCGCATAAGGAGCACACCAGAACTCATCGGTAACCGGAAGCCCTAACGCAGTAAATACGACAGAACATAAATAAAGACTACCCGTAGAAATATATCTTTCAGCAATTTGCGGTTGATGCCCTGCAAAGCCTAAAGTCAGCCAACCTCGTTCATCAAAATTACCTTTTACGGACATATGTCTTTTTATTACAGCAGTCAATCCACACCGTACTTGAGCTTTAGTCACTGAAGCCGGCAGCAATCCATCCAATGCCGCTTGCGAAAGCACATGAAAAGCGCCAAAACGGTAAGCGATGGAACGACCCACCACCGGATATGCCCCATCAGGAGAAATCATTCTCTCTTGTTGTTCGGCATATCTGGAAAAGCGCCGTAATTCTTTCTTATAAAAATCAGATTCGCCCTTATCATGCTTCTGCATAACTTTCAGAACATCTAAAAGCATCGGATGTATTACAAAACTATTATAATAGTCCATGTGTAGGTTTACACCGTCACCATACCATGCATCACCTTTATACCATTCTTTAAACCTCATGACAGCATACTCTATCGGATACATATTACATTCACCTGTTAACTCCAATAAAGCAGCCTCTACCATAGCCGAAAAAAGTAACCAGTTACTTTCCACCGGTTTTATGTTTCGTATCTGCTGCAGGGCATTCAAAACATTCTGTCGGACTACCGGAGAAAGCCTGCTCCATACTTGTACAGGAGCACGTAACACCCCCTGGCAAAAGAAAGCAGCATCCACCAAAGGCTGTCGGGTAACCGTAAAATTCAAATAGTCGGGAGATTCTGGATCAAAACCATATTCAATGGACTTAAGCATTAATTGAATATATTTCTCACGCAATTGTCCTTCCGATGTTTCATCCGGTCCAAGTTCCAGCCAAGGAGCTATTCCCACCAATAAACGTCCCAAAGCTTCCAAATGAGTAGTGCGTGCATTAGAAGGATTGGCCGCACCGGAAACAGTCTCTACCGGCATGTTTTTTCTTAACTCACCTTTACTCATATTATTTAATAACGGATCCGATACTTGTGACAATATGCTTATCCAGTATGCTCTATCCTCCCGTCCTGAAGCAACCTGCGAGCGACCGGTAATACAGAACATCAGTAAAGTTAAAATCAGAATACTATATTTCATGGTTCTATTTTATGGTTTTATGAACTTATCTATCGGAAATTCCAGGCCACTGAATGCCTTTACACTTGTCCAAGGTTCTACAGGATCACACCAAAAAGGATCATTGGCCGGAAGCCCTAAAGGAAGAAATGCCAACGAGCATAGATAAACACAAGGAGTTGACAAATAGGCATCTCCCAACTCTTTCTGTTCACCACACACCCCGATCGTCAGCCAACCATCTTTATCAAAAGTCCCCGGTTGCTCAAACAAACGTTTCAGCATGGCTGTCATAGCTCCCCTTACTTGTCCCGGTTTCAATGACTGAGGAAGTCGTTGAAATAAAGCACATGCTCCCAACACCTGAAATGCTGCAGAGCGATAACTGACAGAACGCCCTAATACCGGATAACTACCATCAGGAGCTATCATTCGTTCTTGAATCTCGGCATAACGTATAAAGCGTATCCACTCCTCATCCAAAAATGGCAGAAAAGACGAATCATATTTTACCGCTATTTTCAAGACTTGAAGCAATAAAGGATGTATAACATAACTATTATAATAATCCAGATGAAATTCTGCACCATCTCCATAAACACCATCTCCCTTATACCATGCCTTATGAGAGTCCAATGCCTTTTTTACCACTGAAAAGTTCCATTCTCCACCGAATTCCTTCAAACCACATTCCACCATTGCAGAAAACAGTAACCAGTTATTATTTCCTGGCTTCATGGTTCGGGTAGACTTCCATTGTGCAATAAACCTCTCACGGGAAGTTTCATCTAAATTTCCCCATAGCTGGGTAGGGGCCTGTAATAAACCCTGAATAAGAAAAGCGCTGTTTACCAATATCTGGCGAGTAGCCGTACTGTTAAAATAATCATCTGACTTCGGGTCTACGGAATTGGCTAACGCCTTACAGGTCATCTTTATATATTTCTCACGTAATTTCCCCTCCGATGTTTCATCCGGACCAAGTTCCAGCCAGGGTGCTATTCCAGCAATTGTTCTTCCTACAGACTCCATGTGAGTCACAAATTCTCGCCTACTGGCCAAAGCTGAAGACGAACGTCCTATAGGAATCTTTTTTTTCAACTGATCTTTACTAAGATTGTTTATCACAGGATCAGCAATCTTAACAATTGTCTGTATCCAATATTGCCTATCACCATTATTAGCATCCTGTCCACAAACAGGAGCCATACCCAGGACCATTGGACAGAAAAGAGCCAAGAATATAAAAATCAATCGGTATACCATCGCTTTACTTCGTATTTCCTATTATATATAAATGTATAATGTGCTCACTAAAACTAATATTTTTGCATTAACAACTGTAGTTCTTTTACTTTATCCGGATATTTCTGCAAAAGATTGTCTGATTCTCCCACATCCTGCTTCAAATTAAAAAGTTCAGGTACATCTCCTTCTTTAAACTTACTATTACCCGTTTTAGGAAGATATACCCAATCCCCCTCGCGTATGCCATGTACTTGTCCACCCTTTACATAAACATATTCATCGCGCGGTCTCAAAGAAGGATTCTCAAAAAAAGATGAAACGTTTATTCCATCTATCTCCTGATTGAAAGAATGGCTGCCTGCATAGTGCATAATTGTTGGAAAAAGGTCAATGCTAGTAATTATAGCATCACTTGTCACTCCAGCAGGAACAACTCCTTTCCATCTAATAATGCAAGGTACTCTTACCCCACCCTCATAATACGAAAATTTACCGCCACGTAAAGGATCGGCAGAGCCACCCTCTCCTTTAAAAGACAACCAAGGTCCATTATCCGATGCAAAAATAACCAAAGTGTTTTCGGCTAATCCTTTTTTATCTAAATAGTCTAGAAAGCGACCTACATTCCAGTCTATTTCTTCTACTACATCTCCATAAAGCCCTCGTTTACTTTTTGCCTCTAAACTGTTCGGAAGCAAATAAAGGTACATGAGGCATTGACGGAGTTATATATAAAAAGAAAGGTTGTTTTTCATTATGTTGTTCTACAAAATCAATAGCATGGTCAAAATAACGCCGGGTAGTGGTAGACTGATCACATGGATATTCAATAATCCTATCTCCTTCAAACAACGGAGAAGCATTATTCAATCTCTTTTTTACAGCCGCCCTACTGGAAGTCCTCACAAATTCCTGATCTTCCTTAGCTTTCACTAAAGTGTATCCTTCTCTAAAAATCGCATCAGGAGCAAATTGCTGAGAAGGAGCAATATACATATCATTACTGTAAGGGATACCATAATAGTAATCAAACCCTTGGTCCGTAGGTAAATGCCCTTTTAAATCACCTAAATGCCATTTACCAAAACACCCTGTTATATAACCTTGTTCTTTCAATGCTTCAGCCAAAGTAATTTCTTCGGAAGGCATACCCGCAGATTCAGGAAAAAATACACCTTTTACTCCATTTTTCGTATTCAGCCGACCTGTTAACAACCCGGCACGCGAAGCACTTGATACGGAAGCCGAAACATAAAAGTCTGTCAATTTCAAACCATCCTTTGCCATACGGTCAATCGAAGGGGTCTGTATCAACGGCGAACCGTAGCAACCTAAATCTTGATAACCCTGATCATCCGTAAAGATAATCACAACATTAGGCTTTTTGCCGGGCCTGTAACAGCCCGGCAGATAAAAGCATAGGATAAATTATCAGTCTCTTATTCATATCTTTTTATTCTGAAATAACAACACCTTCTGTAATCCCACTATCGTTATAGGTATCTACCCGGTAATGATATTTCACACCTTTAGTAAGAATATGAAGCAGTAAATCGGTGGTTTCACAATCTTTCACCTGAATACACTGATTTAAGAAATCAGGCTGATAACCAAAACGAACCAAATAACCGTCAGCTCCGGATACTTTATCCCAAGTAAGTAAAGCGTATCTTTCATCTTCTTGATTCCTCTGTACTGAAAGTTTCTTAACCAAACCCGGTTTCTCCGAATAACCAAAACCGAATACACGTAAATCCAACAAAGCAAACTTACCTTCTTTGGGAGTATGTACATTCTCTATTTTAATAAAAGAGGCCTCGACCGGTACGGAAAGTTCAACATATTCATGCGGAACGGCTACTGTATTCTTTGATTTATCAACAATCTGTTTCCAATCTTCACCATTGTTAGATATATACAGCTTATAAGCATGATAATCCGTCTCCTTAGAAGCATCCGGATTTATATCCTGTTCGGCAAAATTTATCTGAACGGAGTTGACACGTACTTTTTTACCTAAATCCATTACAAAATATTCACCGGCATTACCACTCGCTGCAGACCACCAAGTTCTGACATTCTCATCTGTTGCTTTTTCTGATTCAAAACCGGGCAGTGAGGAAGATGCCATACTCTTTTTTATTCTGAGACTGAAGCATCCAGCCAAAAGCAGAGATATCCTGAGGATCAAATTTCTTCTGCGGCAATTGCATAGGATAATCTCCCAATACAGTATGGGTTCTCATTCTCCCCTTTTCATCAAAAGAAACAGGGAATAAACCGATTCTTCTTTCAAATTCATCATGATTACCTACCCACATTGACGTTACTTGCCACCAATTTTCGTACTTATCTTTAAATACGCAACTATGTCCGGCACCACCAATAAAACCGCCAACTTTCAAAGAAACAGGATTATACGGTTGCTCTACAAAACCACCGTTGACACTATCACTCTCCAAAACCACATCGCAATACCAATTACAGATAGTTCCCGGCGTAGCATACTGAAGATAATATTTATCATTATTCTTCACAACCCAAGCACCCTCAGGACAGGGCACTTTCGCAAACTTGCCCTGCCAGGCAGAAGCATCAATCTCATCATAAAGTTCTCTACGTCCGAATTGATAACCGGACTTACATTGATTGACATCTGTAACATACTCGCGCAGGACTTTCTTCGATCCCTCAATTTCTTTAAAAGTAACAGGGTCTACTTCAAAAAAAGTAGTAGACTGAGTACCGCCTAAACCATAATAAAAATAGAAACGACCATTATCAATAAACAGGCAAGGATCGGCCATACGTCTGACCTCACCGCATTTCTCCCATTTTCCATTCTCAGGATCAGACGAGCGAATGACATCTACCGTTTTTTTTCGTACGATCACGAGTAAAGTTGACAAAATATACATAATTATCATCAGCAGCTACAGCAGGAGCCACATAATGATCCAAATCTAGTGCAGAAGCATGTACTTCAGAATTGAAATATACATTCTTCCAAGTAATAAGATCGTCTGAAACACGATATCCTCCAATATCCATTGTAGTAAACAGGTAATATTTACCCTTAAACAAAACTACGACAGGGTCGGCAGCAGAACGAGCTTTCTTCTGTTTAGTCTGAAAACATCCCCAACCATAATCCAAATTCATCGGATTACAAAATGTCGTTTGTTTCTCTGCTATTTTATTCTCTGAACAGGAAGATAAAACAAGCGAAGCTAATAATACAGATAATATATTTTTCATATACAGTAATAAGATTAATAAATACTCCTATATTCACTTTATCACCGGAGCATTTTGGGTTATTTTGTTTAAATCCTTCATTAGTAAATTACGCAAATGACTTTTTACTGCTCTATAAGCCGGATCAGTACTTTTATCCGACATTTCCCCCGGATCAGATAAAATATCCATCAAAGTTTCTTTTTTATCTCCGCGTGTAAAAGCCGTATATTTATAACGTCCATCATGGATTTGATACCCTGAACTTGATTCAACAATAATATGATTACGAGACATTTTAACAGTCTGTCCCGTTAGAATCGGTTTCAATGATTTCCCTGATAGCCCTTTCGGTATAGGAATCCCTGCTAAATCGCACATTGTAGGGACAAGGTCAATACCACAAGTCAGGTTTTTGAATCTACAATACCTTTTTGTATTCCAGGACCAGCAATTATGAGTGGTGTGCGGGTAGCTTCTTCCAATAATTGGCTTTTGAACACAAGACCATGTGACTGCCCCATTTCTCCATGATCCGAAGTAAACACAACAATCGTATTATCAGCTAGACCAGCATCCGCCAATGCAGTTAAGATACGTCCAATCTGCTTCTCCACATCTTCTACAAGCCGACAGTACATCCAACGATAAAAATCCCATTGTTCTTCGGTCCAACTTCGAGAACCGGAACCGATTTCTTTCATTTCGGCATATGCACCATTAGGCTCCATATTAGCAGGCACAGGTGGTATTTGGTTCCGATATTCCTCTTCACTCAACGTTTTACGAAAATTTATATATTTCTGTGTAGCCGCTATTTGATGAGGACGTAATTTATCAGGAAATCTCGGGTCAAAACCAGCACCATAACAAATGTCATGAGGGTTCATAAATGAAAGGTAAAGAAAAAAAGGCTTATCTTCTTCCGGCTTATAGCCCGCAAAAAAACTCTCGGCAAAGTTAGAAGGACCATCGTAAAAGTCCATACCGTTTTGAATAAAACCATAATCCGTAATATCCGTTCTTCCACAATAAAAACCTGGATAACCGGAATAAATAGTTTCATAACCAGCATTCCGAAAAAGATTTCCAACCGAACTTTCACGTGCAACAGGCAATACTCTCAAAGTATCCGGTTTAGTCGAATTATTCGTATAACCTATTTCGCCAGCAAAACGTCCCGTTATCATTGCAAAACGTGACGGCATAGAAACAGGATTTGCACAATAATTACGCTCAAACCGGACACCATTTTCTGCTAACTGGTCTAATGAAGGAGTGTGGACATAACGGTTACCTGCACAACTTAGCATATCATATCTCTGCTGATCGGTCATAATGAAAAGAATATTCGGCCTCTTTGCTTCTACTTTCTGTATACCAAAGGAAGTGAATAATGAAATACCACAGCTATACAATACGGTTTCCGTTAAATTCATCATATCTATTAATTTAATTCGATTATTTTTTCAAGGCTTTATCTACCTCCAAATCAACACCTTCCCAACCTTTTTTACAAGTCCAGGCTGTAGCTGGAGAAGACCAATATTCATCTGATTCCGGCAGACCAAGGGCAACAAATACAGCAGTACATAAATACAAACTACCTGTAGAAATGTAAGTTTCTCCAATATGAGGCTGATAACCGGCAAAGCCGACTCGCAACCAGCCTTCCGGATTGAATGTCCCCGGAGCATTAATCTGACGATTAATCACAGCAGTCAACGCACATCTCACTTGAGCGGGAGTTACTTTAGTAGGAAGTAACTTTCTGTATGCAACATCAGACAAAGCATGGAAAGCACCAAAACGATATGCTAATGAACGACCTATTATCGGGAAAGTACCTTCGGGAGAAATCAATCTTTCCTGTTGTTCTGCATAACGCGCATAACGACTAAGCTCCAGATCATAAGGAATAGCTCCTTCCAAGCCATGCTTTTTCATAACAGCCAAGACTTCAACCATCATCGGATGTATAACAAAGCTATTATAATAATCCAAATGGAAATCTGCGCCATCACCATACCAACCATCACCTTTATACCATTGAGCAAAGCGATCACAAGCATATTTCACCCGTTCATATTCCCATTCACCCGTAAATTCCTTTAACGCAGCTTCTACCATGGCAGCAAAGAACAACCAATTGGTTTCGGAAGGTTTAATTACTCTTGACGATTTCAGTTCTTTAATTACCCTTTCTTGCGTCGTTTTATCGAGTTTATCCCACAATTGCGTACGTGCTCTTAATAAACCATGAGCTAGAAATGCAGCATCTACCAGCGGTTGACGGCCTTTGTTAAAATTAAGATAATCAGGAGAAGCCGGATTTACACCATTAACAATTGATTTTAAAGACAAATCAATATATTCGGCACGTAGTCTACCTTCTATCGTACTGTCAGGTCCTAATTCTAACCAAGCGGAAATGCCTGTAATCAATCGTCCTAAAGCCTCAAGATGGGTTACTTCCCTTCTTTTCTGCATATCGGCAGCAATGGATTCAACTGGCATATTCTTACGAAGTTCACCTTTTGCCATATTACTGAGTAATGGGTAAGAAATACGATGTAACGCACTCAACCATGCCGCACGATCCTCATTTTCTGAAAATGCCGTAATAGTTTGTACCACAGGACGAGCTTCCAACAAATTCTTATAACGGATAAGAGCTTCTACAAAATAATAATCCGCATAGGTAAGAGGTGCATCTATCTCATATTGTTTTCCCATGAAACCGGTACAATGCTGTATGATGAAATGGTTGTTATCCCCCACTTTCTTTGCACGATATGCGGGAGAAGCCAATGACTTTATCTGTTGTTCTCCAATAGAAAGAAATTGTTCACCCAACTCGCCAGGTACATACGTACTCAGTTCTACGAAAGCGGATGCCATAATAGCACCGGCTGAAGCATCTCTATCCGCTTTTGGAATATTAGGAGCATCAAAATCCCAATACGGAATTTTGTCCTTTGGCAGACGTGGATGATTCATGATAAATTTACCAACCTTTATAGCATGGTCCAAATATTCTTTTTTTCCAGTCTGGCGGTACATCATAGTAAATCCGTATAATCCCCATGCCTGTCCACGAGACCAAGCCGACTGGTCATTTACCCCTTGATGGGTAACCTGATTTAATACCTTACCGGTAATTGTATCATAACTAACTACATGATAAGAGCTACCGTCCGGACGAAAATGATTCATCATCGTGCGATCCGCATGTGATTTCGCTTTCTTATAATAAGAATTGTCCCCCGTCATAGAAGAAGCTACTGTAAGCAATTCCAAATTCATCATATTATCAATGATTACAGAGAATTGCCATTTTTACTGTTCCATGAACGGGTACATCCCGTTACCGGATGAAAGCGGGTAGATAAAGACTTGGCAGCCGTTTCTATCACTTCTCTATAAGCCTCATTGTGTGTAAGGCGGTAACCGTTTCCAAAACTACAGTTGATAATAAATCCGACATCATGATTACTTGTTGTATATTTCTGCTTTTCCACACGTGATGTCATTTCTTCTGCAGCAGCCCTAACCTGCGGATCATTACTATATTCATAACAATACCACAATGTACCGGGATAAAAACCACTTGTCCACCAAGGCGATTCACAAGTAATCATTTTACCGTCCTTTGCTGTTCTAGGAAGTATGCCTACTTGACCTTGCATCTCACTGAACATAGACATTGACTGCTTGACAGAGAAGTCAAGAGCCTCATCTACTACTTTTTTCATGCCTTTCGATACTGCACACGCCGATGACGCGAAACACGCTAACAGGACTAAACTGATAATTAAAGTTTTTTTCTTGTTTCTCATTACCCTCATTTTAAGGTTTAACTTTACATTTATATTATTTCTGAACGATACAAAGGAAGCTGAATCTACATTCTTAGCATAACACAATAGTTCTGATTTAAATAAAAATTGTACATGAACTGTTCTGAGCCACTCTACTTTCATTATTTCACCCTAAATAGAACTAAAACAACAATATCTTTTATTCAAACTTTCATGTTTTCAGAATGTAATCCCGATTTCAAATGACAACCAATTCTCTACCTGCCGTAGATAGTTCTTTCCAATATCACATTTAGTTAATCCTCCTAAATATTGTATCTATACTTCTCTGCAAGTTTCAACAGAGATACCATGATATCTTAGAATTGTTTCATATTCATACTTCTCTAAATGACTTCAAAATTTTCGCCCCCCAGTTGTTCCAAGAGTCTAATGTACTCTCAAAATAGGGGAGCAGCAAAGGCTAATCGGAGACCGTTACTCTATCTTTTTCCTGACCATGTATACAAACATTAGTACATACAAATATCTATAATAGATAAGCGCTTTCTTCATCCCGTTTTACTTGATTAATCCATTTTGAGAATTCGTATCGCAGTAATCATTGTTTCTCCTTTTATTGGAATAAAATCAACGGTAAGTCCTTTTTTAGCCGAAATAGTTACCGGTATCTTGCAAATCATCGGTCTTCTCACTCCCACTTCCTTAGCAACATCAAGTGATGATAATACACGCATTCCATTGATATCTACATGAAATAACCGTTCAGTAGCCTTCTCTTTTTGTACAATATTATCCAGTTGATAAGCCAAATCAACAACATCCGCACCTGAGAGTTCTGTCCAATACAAATAAACTACATATCTTCCATCAGGTAAGTCTGCCTTAAAACTATTCAACCCACGCCGTTGAGTTTGGAAAATCGGATCTTGTTCCGTTCCATAGATATTTAAATTAGAAGCAGGTTGAGAACCCCGCTTTGTTCGCGCCCGAAAAGCTTTTCCTCCTACATATCCAACCGCCAGATGTATACTCCCGCTCTGGTTGCCAAGCTAAAGAAGCAGTCTTATCTTCAAAATGACGGGCTGTACCAAACAACATGTTTAACTCTGTAAAAGACTCTTTGTTATCAAAAGAATCAGGAACTAATTTCATATTCACTCTACAGAAATCTTTAACATAGCTCCCCTGAGACACTCCTTCCGCTTCCAATTGATTAATACCATTAATAAACGGTACATTAAATTGAGCTATTCCATTTTCCGCTTTCATTACTGCAAGCATTTTTCCATTTACTTTCAAGTTAACCTGTTTTAAATTAGTATAAACAGATACCGGATAATAACAAACTCCTGAATTGTCAGCAACACCAGACCTATTATACCAATCCGAGCCACCTATTGCTACATACGGTTCCTTACTAAGCATAGCTTTATAATATCGATAAGTATCTTTAGGTATTCTATCTAAAGTAACTAACCCCTTGCAATTAACATGAGGAATAGCATCCATCCTCTCCTCTGAATGGAAATCGTTCAGATTCCACACAGCTGAACCTACAACAAACTTACGCTGTATTATCTGGGGTAAATAATGGCGATGATACATAACTCCATAATCTACAGAAAAATCAAAACGTTCTGGTTTAAATGAATGAATTCGAGCATCAACATCTGCACCATATTCACTTATTATAATAGGCTTGTCTGGATACTTTTGATGTATTGTATCCAAAATCGCTTCAAATCCACTGAATTCTCCCCCATACCAGCCATTATATAAATTCATTCCTAATATATCAGATAGATTTATCAAATTTGCTTCCTCATAAGCAGCCAAGTTTCCATGACATGGAAGCATCGTAGCCCTTCCCGGATCAACCTCCTTAGCTGTATTCTCTATACGCTCCGCTATATGATACAAATATTTCAAATACTCATCTTTTTTTATAGACGACTCTGAATTATAAAGAGGACGTAACATGATTTCATTCATATAAGCCCAAATGCAAACAGAGGGAGAGTTAAAACACTGATAAATCATCTCTTTCATCATTTCAACACAATTGTCTGAGAACTTCTGACTCATAGTAATAGTGTTAATCACCGGAATTTCCACAGAAGTCACAATTCCTAGCCGATTACAAGCAGCCAATACCATTTCGTCTTGGGGATAATGGGCAATACGTAAAAAGTTACCTCCCATCGCATGTAGCAATTCTATATCACGAACATGCATTTCATCTTTTAGAGCATTTCCCATACCTAAATGACATTGATGTCGATTAGTCCCCAATAACTTTACCGCTTTTCCATTCAATTCAAAACCTTTTTCTGCAGAAAACGAACAAGTTCTAATACCAAAAGTATTACTAACTTCATCAAGCAACTTTCCCTCATTATCCCAAAGACATGTTTGCAGCCTATACAAATTAGGACGCTCTATCTCCCACAATTCAGGATGATTTACTACAATTTGGATATTAAAGGCCTGTTCTCTTTCAGTGTTTACAATTACTTTCTTTTTACTTGTAGCTACACATTCACCTGTAGCTGAATAAATTTTATGTTCCACAAAAATCTTGCTACGCTCTGCCTGCGTATTACTCAACATTGTACATATATCTACCAAGGCTTTTTTTTCCTCAGTTATTTCCGGCGTATTCACATATACTCCTGAAGAAGCATAGTGAGTAGTAGAAATATGAATAGGAGAAACAGAAATCAGAGAGACATCACGATAAATTCCACCAAAAAAGTGAAATCAGCAGAAAGGGGTGGAATTTCAGGATCGTACGAATTATCGACGCACACAACCAACTGATTTTCTCCTTCTCTTATATAAGGAGTAATATCAAAACAGAAGAAAGTATATCCTCCGATATGTTCACCAACCCTATGGCGATTAACAAAAAGTTTAGTACGCTGATTTGCCCCCTCAAAGAAAAGATACAAAGATCTGCTCAACATAACACTATCCACTTGTATATTCTTACGATACCATCCTGTACCACGATAAAAACCTGGAAAATCATCGACACAATCTTCTGCATTCCAAGTATGTGGAATTGAAACCATACTCCAGCCATCCTCACCAATATCAGAAGTACCTAGCCGAAATTGCCAAGAATCATTAATACTATATGTTATGCGAGGGTTGTTTTCTGTAGAATACGCTTGGAATATTCCCCAAAAGATAAGAATTAATAAGATGCAAAGTTTTTTCATACAATAGACATTATAATAAATTAAATAATAAAGTGGCCTTTATATTTAGTATAAACTCTAAAACTCTTTTCTTACATTTATTTTTCACCATACCTATCACGAAGATTATGTAACAGTGTTAGTTTTGCCGGAATGTTAAATTTCCCATGTGATTTGTCTCCAGCGTACCAATCGGTAAATATATCATGCTGAGTAGAATAAAGCGCTTCTTGTGCTGTTTCTAAATACTCTATGGATAAGTCCAGATGCTCAGTCCTCTTCTCCGTATATTTATAGGCTCGCAAAAAATGATAAAGTGAATGACTTAATGCTGCCATATAATGACAAGGTGCACTTAAATTATCATGAAAAAAACAACGATATTGTTCGGGCAACCGAGGCATAAGTTCGGCACAACGTTGAGCTACTTTATCAAACCTGCCGAAAGTACGTTCCATGCCAGACAGCAACGAATCCACCTGATTGCTCCCTTCTATACGAAACGAGCGTCCTGATACACGTTCACGTATAATTTCTTTTAAAGGATTAGGAGAGAAATGCTCAAAATGTTCACTAATCTGTTTGAACACTCGTGCATAACGTAAATCATGGAATATAAACTGGCGCTCCAATCCCGGGAATTCAGCGCTCTTTTGCTCCCAATACGCATGGTAATAATCACGATAAAGTTGCATTACTTCTTTTGCATGCTTTTTCCCAAAATAACGAACACAAAAATCATAAAGGAACTCATCCGTATCATAAGTAACCATATTCCACATCATAGATGCATTGGCAGATAACTCCATTACAAATTCACGAAGATTTCCGGCATTAACTACTGATAAAGCTAACGAACGACGACTGTTAACATAGCGAAAATTAAACTCCATTTTCCAAGGTCCTTCTGCCGCAGCTAAATGGGCTCCGGTAGAAGTAAACTGAAAATTCATATAATAACCTAATTTAACCCGAGTTGCAGTATCAAAAGATACAATGTCATCATTAGGATAATGGTCACGGCGGGCAGCAACAAAAGTCCACAAAATATTATCACCTACGGGCGGCCTCAAATAACCTTTAGCCAAGAGATCCGACAGTTCATCATAAAAAGTGACACGCACAAAAGGATTAGGATTGCCCGTTCTTTCTTTTATCATATCAAGTTGAATACGCAACATCCGATTGATAACTTCCGCACGTTCCTTCTCACCCACAGGAGCGTCTTCAAAAGCTGCCCAATAAGGTTGATCGCCTATACCTCTGAAAGCAATAGTCCAAAGATTTTCCTGTCCACAACGGCATACTGTCTCAATACTATATTGCCAAAATTCCCGTAGAGACTTTTCGTCAGAAAGTAACAATTTTGGAGGAGTAATTCCACGTACCTTGCACCAATACTCCTTCCAAGTTACTAAATTATTATTGCAAGCAGTATGGTGAGTTGAAGAAAGTATCAAACCATATTTATGGAGCAGGGACACCGATTCCGCCAATTTATAATCCGGGTAAGTGACTGTCTGCTCCATTTCCACTGTATTCAATTTCAAACGTAACATAGTCTCTAACCACACTTCGTTATTTTGTAATGTACGTTGCCGCCACGGCGTAAAAAGTTCTGTATCATTAGGGAACCAAGCTCTGTAACGTACTTGTGGAGATTTATAAAAATAATCAAGATTACAAGGGATCTCAATCTGTTCTTTTTTTTGAGGTCTCCATGAAGAAAAGAACCACAAAGGAGGAACATCCAGAAATTTCTCACTAAAAGTATATATAGCATAGATCGCTCCACGCATATCTTTTCCTGTCAAATAAATCCGTTTAGTCGAAGCGTCTGCATATAGACGATGAGACTCAAAGCCATCTAAAGAACGAAGTTCCGATTTATCCACGTTAGGATTAACAGTGGATTCATTAACTATAATTAGTTCGATACTTCCCGCTTCTCTATCAGTCGGAACAGAAACAATAGAAGGACGAAAGCCCATTACACTCTTAAAATCACGCTGTAACGTCTCAACTGCCAATTTTATCGGTGGCAATTCTCCGTCAGAAACAACTATACGAAAATTACCTTCACTCAAAACGAGAGAATTCATGCAAGCAAATATCCATACAGACCGAATGATAAACAATAGTAAGAAAATAAAGCGTTTATTTTTCATAATCCAATATACGTAAAAAACGAATCTATCCAAAAATTCCCGACCTGTACTGTATTCTTTCAGGCCGGGAATTCTTCATCTAATTAGGAAATATTTATGTAAATAATCTCTTGATATTTTATCAATTATCAAAAAATCAACAAGATTGTATACATTGTAATTTACCTCTTGCATAAACTTGGCCAAATAAGGATACATCTTATAATAATTATCATAAACCCCCTTATTAGCAGGTTTTCCACCATTGTCACTCCCATCATCATCTTGGTATTTAAACCAATGCCAGCCCACACAGTTCTTAGCTTCCAATAATCCTAATGTAAAGTGCTGATAAGCATAAGCTCGATCCTCTTGTCTGGGTACCGAAAAACCAGCTCCTGAAAGATTATTTAAATCAGAATCCTCTGTTCCTTTGGTATAAAACTCTGTTACAAGGAAAGGTTTTCCTGCCCACGTATCCCAATCTTTCACATAAGTATCCAATTCCGGACTCCAACGACTATAATAGTTAATGGATATAATGTCACAATATTTGCCACAAGCTTCTACTACATTTTTCATGTACTTAGGTGTGCCATGCAAACGAGTTCCTAAATACATCATACCAGAGTCAAATGCGTCAATAGCTTCCCTCACTCCCTTATAATAAATTTCTGCTAAACGACCGGCAAACTCAGTATTCAATGCTGCTGTAACTTTTTCAGCTCCCTTTTCTTTCATAAAAGCGTCAGCCGCTTTACGGGCAAGATCATTCTCATCTGCAATTTTCAAGAACTGATCTAATATATTGCTACCCCCTGTAGAGAAGTTTATCTCATTATCGGAAAAAAAGCCCAGAACATTAGGGTCTCCCTTATAAGGAGCCAACGCCTCTTCTACATAGTTCTTACAGAATGTCATCCAAGCTTCTTCATTTAACACCAACCCCAGTAAATTTTCCGATTTACCTCCCGGATACGCATATCCATTCGTCGATTTAAACTTACTAAGAAAGCCAAATGAAGGTGCAAGCGTCATCGGCGCATCAGGATGTGCCATATTATGGGCCTGTATCTTTTCATAAGTATCCGTACAGAAAGCTCCCGTACCGTGAAAGCCGATAGATGCCAACTCTGCTTGTGAAGTAGCCAACCAATTCTCATCCGAACCAAAACGTTCCATCCATGCCGCACGATTACGTTCAGAGCTACCATAACGTACCGAAGTAACACTTCTTTCATAACGGGGATAGCCTTCCGGATCAACAATCCACCAACGGCCATCAGCCCCTTTAGTAACATGAAAACGGCCCGTCGCTTCAAATTTAATCCCGGTAGTAAGACTACCATATTTATTAGTAATAGCTTTATAATCTTCTTCCGTCAAGACTTGAGGCTCATAATCAGCCATATAAGCTACGATCCGCGTATCTCCAGGCGTCCAACGGCTTACAGGCTTAAATTCACTAGAGTAATTTACCGTTATTGGGCGATAAGGTTTACCTATCAATGAAGGCTTGTATGCCTGCATTTTTCCAGGTTCAGGTAACCCTTCAATTATCTCATTATACTTAGGATCCTCATTGAGAACCACATCAGGTGGCATAAAATTTGGATCTTTTACTTCATAATCAGTGCATGAAACAAAAAATGCTCCACTTGTAAAAAGTGCTACTATATAGAAGGATTTCATCGTCATGGTTATTCTTTTTAATGATATTTTTATTTAGATACTTTACGGATTAAACGCATATAACGAGTTGGCTTTTTCATTATTTTAGCTCCTGGCTTTTCAGGCTCCCATTTGCCAAAACGTACAAAGAAAATTTTTGTGACATCTGCAGATTCCGAACTTGTCATATACTCATCACCAGCTCCCTCTTTAATATTCATCGCATCCCCCGAATGAGTGGCTAGAATCTGCTCCCAATTAGCACGAGCAGCTTGTTCTTCTGGTGTTATTACAGTATTATCTACTTCTACTCCACCATTATAAGCTTTAAACACTTCATCCATCTCGTTAACTGCTGGAAGATACCAACCATCCTGACAATATTGTAAGACAGAAATTTTATCGGAAAAACTACACTCACGCATCTTTTGAGTATTTTTTTCACCATTATCCTTATCTAGACCTAAAGCTATACTTGCAAGCGCCGCATCTGCATCTGACGATAACCAGCTCACTGGCTCAATACGTTTCAATGCAAGTATCTTAGCTTCATTACCCTCAGCCCAGAAAACAATACCACCTTCAGCCAGCTGTACCCCTTTATCCATATCTACATATTCACCAATAGTAAATGCTGATGTAATCGGCATTTTTTCCTGCGTAACAATTACTTCCACCATAGCTTGATTATCTTCAGAACCTGTAGTAAAAGTAACAGTAACAGAACGTTCTTTATCACTTGTATTAGCAGAAAGTGCAGTAAAAGTTACGATATCGCCATTCTGTTCTGCTTTAATCCAAGCGACATCTTCACCTTCAACAATATAAGTATATGTATCTTTGTTAGTAGTCACAGTCACTTCCTTTGAGGCTCCTTCTTCGCTTGTCAAATCAACCTTAGAAGGGGACACTTTCAAAGTAGCCGGTTCTTCAGGGAATTTATAGTTACCTACTAACTTCATAGCACGAGCATAACGAGTTGAGCCTTCTTTAGAGCCACCTTGTGACAAATATTTCCCAAAACGTACATAAATAGCATTCTTTCCATCAACAACAGTAGAGACTTCTGTACTAGACCAGTAACTCTCACCTGCTCCCGCAGCAGCCGAATTAATTGGATCACCGCCCAAATCAGCCAACATTTTCTCAAATTTAGCACGAGCCGTTTTTTCTGTATCTGTAATAGCTTCTGTATTATTAGCTACAAATGCCGGATCATCATGAGCAATGCCATTATAAGCATCAAATAAATCAGCAAGTTCCTCAGATGCAGGCATATACCACCCATCTCCAATACTTGTACAGAATACCACTGCATCATTGGGTGAAGGATTGGCAAAGAGAGCTGTGTTTTCTATACCATTTACAGTGGAGAAAGCCCCGTTCATCTTGTAAGGTAATTCACATGCACCTACCCGGCGTTGTAAAGAAATAGCCTTACCGACCTCAGGATTTTCAGGATCCACCCAAAATATCATACCCAAACCATCTTCCGTCAAATCACCCACTTTCAATAATTTGATTTCCGATTCTTCCAACTCGCGCTGCGTAACAGTTATCTCTTGCATCCATTCACCAGAAACCAACTTCACAACAGCTGTACGTGGTTCTCCAGTCTCATTGACAGCCGTAATAGTATAAATCACACGACGCTTATTTACGTCTACCGAAAGCCAATCGGCATCATATTCAGCAGTTATATCATCTGCTGTTGTATTTATTACTACAGTAGCTTGAGAACCAATATTTTTATATAATGTAACTTCTGTCTCACTATTATTAAACTCCGGCATAATTCTCACTTCATTATACTCTTTACAGGAAACGAGAATCAAGCACAGAAGGAATGAAACCCATATAAGTTTTTTCATATTATAGTTTCTTTTCTTAGATTTATAAATAAAATAGGTCACAAATTATTTCCATGGATCACTCTGAGGGAAAACATCCGCTCCCATCAAATCCACCTGATTCTGCGGAATAGGCCATGTTTCATGTTTACCATCCACAAAGTTTCGACGACACTCGGCATAGTCTTTATCCAAATATGGATCTTCTGATTTCAAATCACCACCATGCAGACGAACACGTTCGCCCAAAATACCCAAACGCTTCAACAACGGCCAACGCACTCCTTCAAAATGAAGTTCGCGAGCATATTCATCCAAAAGCATATCAAGTGTCAAAGGACCGTCTTCATGATCATTACCTGCACGTTCCCAAGTCTCATTGTAATATTCAATAGCCTTCGGACTACTACCTCCATCACGATGGAAATAGGCTTCAGCACACATCAGATAGGTTTCAGCCAAACGGTATACTATCAAATCGCGGAAACTTGTAGTACGGTCAGGTTGGTCGGCATTAGTCCATTGATCAAAATGTTTTTTTGACATAGGATGTAGTTTTTCCATATAGCCGGCAGATGTTCCATACAAATTTTTTGGAATCTCTTGACCGAATTTTGCAGATTTAGGATCATTATAATAGAACGTATGAATGAAAAGGTCCTTATAACGATTATCTTTAGCTTGATCGTAAAGACTGAATAAATAAGTATTGGGATATACACGTCCCCAACCATATCCGCCATTCTTAGCTTCAAAAGTACAATCGGCATTAGACTGATAACGAGTAGTCGTAATAATTGCTGCACGATGTCCCATCAACGGTGTACCACTTCCACCACCACCTAAGTTTGTTGAAAACTGGTATGCCCACAATACCTCTTTTGAACGAAAGTCCGGACCATTAAACACATCACCGGTTTTATCTTCCATAGAGTATGTACCATCCTCAAAGATATCTTCACACTCTTCGATGGCTTTGTCATAATCTTTATCCCACATAGCCACCTGTGCACGCACATGCTTAGCAGTAGCTTCTGTTATACGACCATAATCTCCGTCCTGTGCTTTCCAGTCAAGCATTTCAATAGCAGTATCCAGGTCACCACGAATCACAGTAAATATATCCTCTTTACTGGCTGGAGTAAAATCACGTTCCAAATTGCTTACGGTAGTAGGCTCAGTATTTAAGTACAGACGTTCAAAACGTTTCCATAATTCAAAATATGCTCGTCCACGAAAGAATTTGGCTTCTCCATAAGCGCGACGTGTCAAAGGGTCTGGATCTTCTACTCCCAAAGCTTCTGCTCCTGCTATTACCTCATTAGCTTTACCAATAATAAAATAATGCTGCTGCCAAAAAGCCTCTACATCACCATTATTCGGCATGAAATTTTCAAGTTTAGCAATGGCAGTACTGGTTCCGGCACGAAAAGCCATAAGATCAGTAGTATAATCACACATACTCACAACATACAAATTACCGCTTCCACCATTATCGGCACCTTTGGCAATTTCTCTATCTAGCGCATACAAACCTATTGCTGCACGATTCAAACCATCAGGAGAATTAGTCAGGTAATCAATTGTTATATTCGTTTTTGACTCAGGATTCAGAAAATCTTCACAAGAAGACAACAGTACGGTAGATGATACTGCCAAAGCCGCTATATATAATATCTTTTTCATGTTTTACACGTATTGATTAGAATGAAACATTAATTCCAAATACATACTGTCTTGATTCAGGATAAGCTCCCGGTGTCAACTCAGGACTATAAGACTTAAAGTCCGTAAATGTCAATAAGTTAGTTGCTGTAGCATAAACCCTCAGACGTGACAGAGAAATATGTTTTATCCACTCTGCCGGGAAAGTATATCCTAACTGTAATGTACGTAAACGGATATAGGAAGCATCCTGAATAGCCAATGCACCATGATAAGGTACATTCGTATTATGGCTGGGGCGCGGGAATTCATTCGATGGATTAAATGGAGTCCAATAGTTCACTTTGATACCATTTAATTTACCCTGCAAAGAACCACCACTATTAGATTCATTCAAATAGGCATTCTGAATCTTACGACCGGACACACCATACCAATCCATATAAAAGTCAAAACCTTTCCATTTTAGAGATGTATTCAAAGATAATGTAAAATCAGGATCTTTAGATATCGGAGTACGGTCATCCGCATTAATTTTACCATCACCATTTATATCTTTAATCTTCACAGAACCAGGTTTTACATTGTCTTCCCGCGAAAGTGCTTTATCCGCAATACCATCCCCATCCGTATCAATAGTAGGTTTCAGAGTGTACTCCAATTCATTATAAGGATTACGCTTAATATCAAAATCTTCATACTGATAAATGCCATCTGGTATATAATTATAATAAACATTGATAGGTTCACCAACAAACCATTTATTTCCGGGCTGACTCAATGGCTTACCATTTTCATCAACTTGATCATCAATCTTTACAATTTCATTAGCATAATGACTAAAATTAGCACCTAAACTCCAAGTCAGATCTTTTGTACGGATAACATCACCACTAATATTTATATCCACACCATGGGACTTGGTTTCCCCCAAATTATCAAGCATATTTTCATAGCCTAAAACCGAATTGATCTCACGTTTTACAAGTAAGTCCGTTGTTCTAGTCTGATAATATTCTATTGTTCCGGATAATCTATTTTTGAAAAAAGCAAAGTCAACTCCCACATTCGTAGTACGAGATTGCTCCCACTTCAAATTAGGGTTAGACAATTCCTTTCCTGGAAGATACCCCATATACATATTATCGCCAAATTCATAACGATATTCATTAGCCAAACCAAGAGTTGTATAGTTTCCAATACCATTTTGATTACCTACAATACCATAGCTCAAACGCAATTTCAGATTATCAATCCAAGATACATTGCGAAGAAACTCCTCCTGATTTATGCGCCATGCTAAAGCTATAGAGGGGAATGTACCCCATTTATTATTTTTACCAAAACGACTTGAACCATCTCGTCTGACCGCTATGTTCATAATATACTTATCCATAAGCGTATACGAGGCACGTCCCATAAACGACACCAAATTATTCTCAGAGAATGTTCTGACCGGTTTTCCGCTAAACTCACCGTTTGCGATAAAATCCCAACCCATATCCACTGGTAGTGAAGCCGTAGAATATCCTAACTCTTTGGATTGAGTATGATCTACAGACTGTACAGCAGTCAAAACTAATTTATGATTCTTGTCTCTGAAAGGAACATCATACGTAAATATGTTTTCTATCAAATAACTTCTTTTTTCATTATTTGCTAATTTTGCAGTAGCACCTCCACCGGGATAATCTGTTTTTTTTGCTTCCCCATCTTCTTGTTGTCTGTTATAAAAAGATGTATTCAAACGATAATTAAATCCTTTAAATGGTTTCAGTTCCAAGAATAAATTAACACGATAACTGTTGTTTTTTATTTCACGATTATAATTTTGCGCCCTATAAAGAGGGTTGACATCATTAGCTGAATTAATATACTTAGTATAAGTTCCATCCTCCTCATACACCTTGGCTAACGGTGTACGGGTAATAAATTCTGTAAAATTCCCATCTTCACGTTCGCTCTTCGTTAAAGCATAAGAAGTATTTACACCAAAATTAATCCATTTATTAACCTTATAGTCTACATTCAGACGAAAAGCAGCCTTTTGATAGCCGGAACCAGTAGTTACCATACCGTCCTGATCAAAATAATTAAGTCCTGCAGAAACACGAAGTTTGTCGTTTCCACCACGTACAGTTATATCATGGTTTTGATATAAGGCATTCTTCAACATTAGGTCTTCCCAATCAACAAATTGCCCGCTTGCCCATACTTCTTTCATCACATCATCACTAAGTGCTTCTGAAATAGACATCTCGCGAGCATCAATAATGCCTTTATCATTTGCCATAGCCTCACGTCTCAACATCACGTACTCTTCAGGAGAATAAAAATCAAAATTACGCCACAAGGATTGAATACCTACATATCCGTTATAATTTACTTCCATCTTACCCTGTGCCCCACGTTTAGTAGTCACCAAAATGACACCATCGCTAGCACGTGCACCATAGATAGCCTGTGAAGCTGCATCTTTCAGAATCTCAATAGACTCAATACTTTCAGCACTCAATGTGCTAAATTCTTCTCCATCTGATACAGAACCATCAATTACATATAAAGGAGTATTCTGTGCACTAATAGACCGATTCCCACGAATAGTAATACTTGGTGTAGAACCCGGTCTGCCCGAAGCACTCGTTACATTGACACCTGCTACACGTCCACGAAGCATATCACCAACATTACCTGCCGGAAAACTCTTCATCTCATCGGTCTTGACAGAAGCTACAGAGGTTGCTACATCACTCTTTCGCTGGTAGCCATAACCTACCACTACCACCTCATCCAATAATTCGGAATCTTCAACTAAAGTTACATTAATAACTCGTTTATTACCAACTTTGAGTTCCTGTTCTACATAACCTATATAAGAGAATACAAGTGTAGCACTAGCAGGTATCTCAATAGAATATTTACCGTTTATATCGGTAATCACACCGGTGGTTCCCCCTTTCACATGAACATTCACTCCAATCAATGAACCTTGTGCATCAGATACAACACCTGTCACTCGTACATTTTGTGCATGTATGCCCACCATGATCAATAGAAACATGGCCGACACAATTAGTTTTAGACGACTGTTTTTCATTTATACATTAAGATTAAAATTATTTAAATATTACAGAACAAAAGTCACAAAAAAGATAAAGTTATCATAAAAGGATTGTACGAAAAGAAAGCACTATCATACACATCCCCACTTCATACTACCAAATAGCCAATTTTGGCCCATTTTTAGATTCTTTCGTACCAAAAGAACAACTTTTGCCATTATCAGAATCATCACCCAATTGTCTGACCTCCCTTATTAATACAAAAGTTATTTCTTGTTCCCTACAATTACGGAGTAATTCTGTAACATCCAGTTGGTGATAAGCAGCTGTTTTATCCACTACTATTTCACCTGCTACATGCGCAGTACCCCCAACGTCCGTTATACGAACCTGCTTCCCTTCCAAATTAGGAGCATTTCTCCAGTTTAAAGTATTCTCATCCCAATTATTATTATCCAAAGCGTAAACGTGGAAACGATAAGGATGTCCGGCAATGGAATTACCATATATCTGAAATATGGCAGCATTTATTTTCTGTCTATCCACTCCCGACAAATCAAACTTAACATAGCTTACCTGATTCCCATTTACCCGGGAAGCATTCATCTCCACATTCATCATTTTAGCCTTACCGAAGTTCTTTTTATCATTCCTACCGGCTTTTACTACCGCATCATCTACAGCGACTAATGTATTTTGCGCATTCATGCAAACAGGAATAGTAAGAAGCATCACGCTTTGACCCGGAAGCTCAAAGGAAAGTTGTCCATTCTCCGAGATTTCTTTCGACCAAACCACCTCACCATAAGCATTTGCACTTACTTCTTCGGCAATTACTCTGGTTCCGGTGGGTAAGTCTAATGATTTCATATTCAAAGTCAGATTATTTGAAAAGTGTTTGCGTTGTACAAGCCATATATAATATCTCATTTCTTCCGGATTAAAGCATGTAATGGCATCCACATCATTATCAGCAGCAGATTTCACCGTACTCAATAAAGGACGTTCATTCTTAAAGCCTTTTGCAAAAAGACGGACTACTTCACCAGTGCGCTGAATACCGCTTATATCATAAGAAGAAGGAATATCTTTTACGGATTCTGAATCAAATAATTTAATTTCTCTCACCTTTATACTTCCCTTATCAGTTGACACAAACCGAACTTTAGAAGTCATAACAGGGGTATCAAACAAGAAGAAAGACTGAGCATAACGTGCATTCTTTTCCATTGTTTCCTTTATATCCACCCAAGCGGTGCCATCCCAATATTGTAAATTAAAGTTTTTCACGCGGTCAGGAGAAGTATCAACTCCATAAGAAGAACCTGTATAGACTACTGCCCCACCCAAAGAGTAACTTTTACCCAAATTAATCTCCAAACATTTCTCTTCATCCGTATCTGAAGAGACCCACATGGAGACATCTGTTTTATCTCCATCTGTTATAGCTTTCACGATTACTCCATGAGAGGAAGTCAGGTCTGACGTTTTCTTACCCAATGCCACATTATTATAAGCATCCTCAACAATCCGCTTCCCCTGCCAGATAAAATGATGTCCTGATTTGATTCCTCGCGGATATGTGCCACTAGTAGTATTTGCAAACTTAAAAGCCCACATACCATAACCCTGATTAAGCGTATTATTCGCATATTCACCTGCCCATTCCGTAAATAAAGAGGGAGAATCCATTGTTTCTTCCTTATCTATCAGATAAGCATTCATCCAGCGCCCGGTCTCTGTATAAACAATTGGCAGAGATTGTTTCATAGGATGGTTTTCCACGATAATTTTTCTTATATCAGAAACCTTAGATGCATAACCCGCAGCCGGCAGATTATAAGAATGAGTAGAAAATATATCCAATAAATCTCTGTCTGAAGGTAAACCGCGATAGTCTATACGCAAATTTTTCACTACTTCTGCCCACCAATTCGCATTCGAGCCTGCTGTAACAGGGCTTACAAAACGCGACTTCAAACATTTCCCATATAGTTTGTTCACATCCTGTACTGCACAATACACAGCATCCGAAACAATCTTCATAGCATCCACATACTGTGTTATCTTCATGGGACCCGCGTGGCGATGGTTCGGTTCGTTATGCATAGCATACATGGTTACATCTCCGGTCTTAGCCGCATAAAAAGCAAGTGCATAGAAACGTTGCCACTGTTTCCATTTATTATTCCACGTTCCATCGAAATCTGTAGAATTTATCTGAAGAACTGGTTCTATATTCAGACGTTTCAATTCTTTCAATGCATATTCAAAAACCATCGAATTAGTAGAAAACTGTTTTTTACGGCAATTTTCCAAAACCGGTTCCCAACGGATAAAGCGGTTACGTTCTGGATTATTTCTCAATTCAGTCTTACATACTTCAAAATCATCCAAAGTAGACACTCTTTTCATCATTCAGTACAGCTGACTGAGGAACATAATCATTCAAGGATGTCCAAACTCGCAGACTATTTACATTGGAATATTCAAGCCAACCGGAAATATTACTTCCTGGGAAATAATACCCTTGGTTGTAAGCCACATACTTCATTGATTTCCCAATAACCTCTTTGGTTATTGTTATCTGCATTTCTGTCTTCGATGGCTCCTGAACAGTTTTCTGCACTTCATTTATTATCACAGGTACAGGCATATTAGCCTTTTCCTTACCATACACTTCAAATTCATTAATCCGAATTGGCTCACCATCTGTGGACACCAGACGAATCTGAAAAGTCTGTAGTGTAGGTTTAAAAATAAATTCAAGTTTATCCAACCGGTTTTCCGTACGTTCCGTATCCGGTAAATCCGTCCAGTTGGCGTCATCCCAATACTGAATCTTAAAGTTCTTCATCGACCAAAATCCCGGAGCTTTGCCTTTTTCCGGTTCCGTCAACTCGTTTTCCGGAATACCGGTATAGATAACAATCCTGTTGATATCATAATATCGTTCCAAATTAATATCCAATATATGAGGAGGTCGTGCACTTTCGGCACTCATCCAAGTTGATTTGCGTGAAATAACTCCGTCCGTCACATTAGATGCCGGAAATTTCTCCTGTTGTGACGATGCAGTCACCGGCTTACGTAACGCCACATTTACATCATCGGCTTGCAATCCTAAAAATGGCACAGCAAGAACTCCGCATATTAAAAACAGCTGTTTCTTAAAACTCATAAATTATTTTTTAATGAATTATTTACTTTTGAGAATAACAAGCCTCATAAGCAGCTTCAGCATATCTCCTGCCTAGAATTATTTGGCTGTCTGCGCTAAAGTGAGGATCACGTTCATCAATCAAAGGAACTAGTTCTCTGGATGACACACAATAAGCATATGAAATATGCTGAGGAACTGTACGTAGCATTTTATTAAATGCCTCCGAAGTTCCATTTGCCCGCCAATCGGCAATCTCACCTACTATAACAGGAAGTTTCTCATCTCCCAAATCTTGCCGTAAATCAGCGACCAACTTCTTCAGTTTTTCCATATATAGTCCCGGTTCCCGACTGTCCGATTCACCCTGATGCCAAATAATAGCTTTCACCTTACCATATTTCATGGCCTGGCGTATACGCGATAAAGCTTCACCATAATAATCATCCCGGGCCCCTTTTAACCACGAGTTAATAGAACTGCCACCGCGGGCATTCACTACCAGCCCTAATTGATGTCCGGTTTTCTCTGTTATTGCCTTTGCAAAAGAATAGGCAGGACCTACTCCCTGTAAATCCAACTGCTTGCGAATAGTAGAATACTTGTTCAAAGGATTCCTTGCTTGTTCCATTGTACCGGTAGGAGTCAGCAAATACACATCTTTAATGCTACTTTTATAATTATCAGTAATATATCCACGACCTGCCATATTAGACTGTCCTATAAAAAGGAATAAATCCAATTTAGGCATCACCGGCTCAGGGTTAACATACACACCTTCCGTTTCCAGTCGATAACTGTCGGTACGAAAAGGACATGCAGGAAATCCCTCTTTATTAAAGAAATTAGGATTCGCACTATTTACCCACAGGTAACGGACATCAATAGGAGTCTGCACCTGCTCACTGCTTACTCGCACCTGGCTATTACTAACGATGACCGCTTTGGCAGGATAGAACTTACCATCTTTACCTGCAACCATAAATCCGGAGAGTGAAGCAGCTCCATCTTTAGCAATAATCCCGGTACCTGTATTTATAAAATCAAGAAGTAAACTACCATTTCCCGCTTTTGATAATTTCTTAAATTCAGGACCCTGATAAATAATCTTTTTACCATATATCTTTCCCAAAGCTAACTGTGCCAATCGCCAACCTACCGTATCCTTTACAATCGGATGAATATCTTTAGGGTTTCCCTGATCAAAAGCGACCGCCATCCCCGTATTTTTCACACGAAGTGAAGTTAAATATTGTGCCTCACGTAATTCATTCCAATAGCGTGTCTTTGTTTCAAATCGGGGTAACTGTACAAATAAGAAAGGAATATCTCCTTGTCCCCATGAAGTCCTCCACTCTTTAATCATAGCGGGAAATAGTTTGCGGTATTGCGCCCCTCTGGCAGTATTTGATTCTCCCTGATAAAAAATGAATCCTTTCAATGTGTATGGACAAGCAGCACTCAACATTGTTTCGGACAAACCTACCGGACGGCGAAAATTCCATTTTCCCATAGGTTCTGACGGTTTGTTAATGTATCGTTTCTTCTCTGCGCTCAACTTGTTGTACTCCGCCAAAGAACTATGGTAATTATTATACAATTTCTCATATTCACCAGGACGATAAGAGTTGGCAATACTATCATAGTATTCCAGCAGCGGACGAAAATCTTTCTCAGACATCAACAATTTCCGGCTTGTCCATGCCTCAACCTTTGTCCCACCTACAGGAACTTGAATGATACCGATAGGAATATTCAGTTCTTTATGTATATTCTTGGCAAAATAATAGGCTATAGCTGCAAAATCTGTCGCAGTTTCCGGCGAGCACGCCTTCCAAGATGTTCCGGGTACTTTTTGTTCCGGATAAAATTTCCTCGGTACCTTATAATAACGTATCTGAGGATAATCAGCCAAAGAAATTTCTGCCTGCGCATCTTTCACCCTGCGTAGAGCAAACTCCATATTTGACTGACCACCCGCCAGCCATACGTCACCTACGAAAACATCCTTAAAACAAATCTTATGATTACCATTTACAATTTCCAACTTATATGGTCCTCCGGCCTCTCCAGTCTTCAATTCAACCATCCATTTGCCTTTTGCAACCACCATCTTCCGGTTTTGTCCTTCAAAACGAACTTCAACCAGCGAACCGTCCGTTCCCTCCCCCCAAACCTTTACATTGGCATTACGCTGCAATACCATATGGTCTGTAAAAATATCAGCAACGGCAAATCTGTCGTTTGCCAAAAGAGAAATACTTATCAGTAATAAGTATAAAGAAGATAAAATGCGTTTCATAGTTATATTCGGATTTTAAATACCTCTGCAAAAGTGTCCGTTTATCCTATGAAAGTATATAACAATCGTTCTTTTGTACAGCAAAGTTGTACAAAGAGCCTATAAACAGAATAAGTTGTACCATTCAAGTAGTACAACTTATTCGATTAAACATTATTTCCGACTATGTTTCATACCTAATATGGTTTTCAGCAGAATCGTGCGCCTATCTCCTTTCAAAGATACCTTCATCGCATTCTTTATATGAGAAATATCCGTTTCGATACTTAATTGCTGCTTAGGCAAAATTACATACTCCTTTCCCGCTTCATTATTTACGGAAAGACTGATACGAATAGGCTCGTCCACAGGATTCTCCAATACAGTAATCATCGTATTCTTCTTCTCCGGTAAAGTTATGTAAAAATACCCCTCGCCTGTTACAGATGATTTTTTAATAAGCGGGCTTCCTCCTCGCGAAAACGTGAACGGAGCCATCGGTCTTCTCCCATAGGGTACATATTGTACACCCGGTTTTGAGTTCCAGCCACCATATGACCCGGCATATTGATAACCATACTCATCAATCTTCAACTTATATTTGGCATCCTTCTCCTGTCCTTTCGGAATAATAGGAACCGTATTTACCATCAAGCCATTACAAAGAGCATTCACAATACCTCGTTCAGACGCATAATCTCCCCAAACAATAGAGTCAGTCACTGCCACATATGGTTCATGCTTTTTATCAGTAGCCATATAATGTAATATATTTGAAAGAAGTTTATCTGCTACCGGATCCGTTCCACAATGATTTATCAAATCGAAACCCGACAATAACACAGACCCCTTACCCATAAACAGCTCCGACAAAGCAGTTGCCGATAACGCACGACTATAATTAGCAAGAATTGCCACGTTTTTCAAATCAGCTGCATGCAAGTCATATCCTCTATTCACTGGATAAATAGCAGGAAATCCCTTTTGCGACTCATCATAAGAAGTATAATCAGACCAAAGTTTAAAACGTTTCGGGGTCAGCCCTTTAAAGACCGGATGATAAGGACGTTCAAGATTAATATTCATACCGTCTTTATATGCTAAAGAAGGAGACAGGTAGACCGGATCATTATTACTTTCTTCTAAGAATCTAACCGAAATCGGCAGCCATGACTGATTGAATTTAACCGGATCCTGCTCCAGACAAACAACGCGTCCTCCTTTCTTTATATACTCCCTTAATTGTTCAACTTGGCTGTTTATGTTATTGTCCCAAGAATCCTTTCCCAAAACTAAAATGGAATTGCGAGGCAAATCCTTAATCATACGTATCGGTTTCACCATATAACCAAGCTTTTGCAGGCAACTTCGGGTTTGTTCCCCCACCGAAGAATCATATACATAAATCGCTTTTCCAGTTACATCCTTATTGTTCCAATCCTGTCCTGCAATGAAGATTTCACTCTCATTATGGGATATCTTCCTGCCATTCATCCAAATTTCACCTTTCAATACATAATCTCCCGAAGCCAAATCCTGAGGAATATCAATTGAAAGAGGACTCCTATATGTCCCATAGTAAGGAACAGACGGCAGTTCGATACCTCCTGACAAAAACTTCTCATTCCCTTTCTCAATCCACCATTGCAAACGGGCGCCATTCAAATCATTGCAATAATCATCATCATTAACTACATGAGCAACGACCGACAACTTATTTCCGACATAAACTTGAGACTGCCAGTTTTCCCAACTCAGTAATATCGGTTGATAACTTGTCTGATACTGCCATGCTACAGGTTTCGGTTTCATTTCTGCAAACGATTTTACTCCATCCCAATTATGGAATATTATGGTAAAAGGCATAGTACCTGCAAGATTACCATTCTGGCATCTCAACCGACGAAACAGTTCCGTAGCATTTTTTAAGACAAAGGCTTGATATGACATAGCAGCCTCAGCTTGTTCTTCATTTGGCAGATGACCGGTCCAACACTTTTGCGAACCGGGCTGCTTAGTCCGGGAACAAAGGTTGAAACGTCCGTCTATCCCCGTATAGTTACCCACGCACTCAGTAAATGTAATAGGCTGAACTCTACCCGAATTTTGCCACATGCTCTTATCACGCATATTAAGATAAGTCAGGAAAGTGTTGTAATACCACCCCCAATACCGATGTACATCATAAATATCACCTGATTTTCCAAGCCCATATCCGGTATTACCTATATACAATCTGGTATCATCCCATTTCTTGAGTTTACCACACATTTTTGTCAGAAACTCCCGATACCGAGTTCCAACTTCACCTTCAGGCGGCATTTCATTAGCCAATATATAAATGACAACAGAAGGGTGAGGGGTAAACGGTCCTAAATCTATTTCCTTATATGTCTTAAACGATAAGTCGAAGTCTGCCGGCGGTGCAGTATTAGTTCCATGTTTAGGCCGTCCATAGCGACCGGCAAAAATCATCATGCCTTCTTCATCGCATACATCCATCCAGTTTTGGTCATCAGGAATACGAATAATATTTATATTCAAACTCTTCATAAAACGGACATAATCACGAGCGAACTCCTTACTTCTTTCCAAGGATTCAGGTATCCCTCTTTCCGGCGGATTAATGGCATTACCTCGCAAATAGATAGGTTTCCCGTTCAGATAGAACACCCCATCCCGCATCTCAAATTTTCTGAAACCAATCCGCTTGCGTACAACTTCAGTATCCGTCTTTATTTCAAGGTTATAAAGAACAGGAGTAACCGGACTCCACAATTCCGGATTCAAACCATCTATTTTCCATACTATTGTCGTATCGACTTTATTCTTAAAAGAAAACTCTTTTGAACGACTACACAATATCTCACCATTACGAGTATGAGAAATGACTGCATCAAAAGACAGATGTTCGTTTGCCTCAACGGACAAACTTATTTCAACTCTGACATCCTTATCAGTAGTAATCGGAGTAAGTTTATGAACATTTGCTGCTGACAAGGCCAATGGACACAAAAAATACAACGTACATAGTAATTTTGTTTTCATAGTGCATATATAATAAATAAGTTTATTTTTCACCTTTTTGATATTGGGCAGGGGTCACTCCAAACAATTCCCTAAAGCGCTTAATGAAATAGCTCGGGGAATTAAAGCCTACTTCATACGCTATTTCTGAAACAGTCTTCGTATCTATTTGCTTGAGAAGTATCTGCGCCTTCTTCAACCTGATATTCAGAATAAAATCATTCGGTGTCTGTCCCGTAATACCTTTAACTTTCAAGAAGAGTTTGGTACGTCCCATATTCATAGCCTGAGCAAACATATTCACATCAAAATCCGGATTATCCAAATTCTGTTCAACACAGGCTACACATTGTTCCATGAACTGATAGTCCGCGCTATTGGTTGCCAATATATCTACATTATTATCCATTTGTTTCGCATATTTCTGCTGTAACAGTTTTCTACTGTTCACCAGGTTGTTACAACGCATAAACAAATGTTTCACATTAAAAGGTTTGGTTACATAGTCATCCGCTCCCATTTTTAACCCTTGCATTGTGTATTCTTCAGCAGTTTGTGCCGTAAGCAATATCACGGGAATATGAGAGGTTTCGAAATTACTCTTTATCTTTCTACACATCTCTATACCGGACATTTTGGGCATCATAATATCACTCAGTACAATATCTGGTTGCACCTCTTTTGTCTTTTCAAATCCTTCCTCACCATCCTGAGCTTCATAAACAGTATATATTCTAGAGAACAAACGCGCCAGCAACCCCCTAAGTTCTTCGTTATCTTCTACAATAATAATCTTGCTTCTTGTCTCGTCCGACTGATTATCCATCTTCTCATCATCCACCACATCCGCCGGTACCTGCGAACCATATACTGTCAGTTCAGAGATACATGATGAATCAATATCAGGAGTAGCTATTTTCTGTGCATCGGTAATATGGCTATCTCCTAAAGGCAGTTCAACAACGAAAGTCGTTCCTTTGCCTTCCATACTCCGAACACTGATTTTCCCTTTATGGGCTTCGATTATACTCTTTGCAAGTGCCAGACCTATGCCTGTACCTTTCTGATTATTCATACTGTCTACTTGATAGAAACGGTCGAATATCTTATCCAAACTCTCTTCAGCAATACCCACTCCCGTATCCGACACAGTAACCATAACACTATTCCCATATTCCTGTACCGACAGTGAAATCGTACCGCCCAAAGGAGTATATTTAAAAGCATTGGACAACAAATTATAAATCACCTTTTCCAATTGTACTACATCGAACCAGACTTCAAGATTCCTATCCTTATTAAGAAACTCAAGATTAATTTGTTTACCTCGTGCATATTCTTTAAAAGACAAGTAAATTTCATCCAAAAAAGAGTAAATATTCTGCTTACTGTATTTAAATTTTTCAAAGCCTTGTTCCTGTTTTCTGAAATCCAATAGTTCGGTTATCAAGCGTTTCATACGCAACGTATTTCTATGGATATTCACAAGCTTACTATACACCAAGGGTTGAATGTCGCTTCGCTCCATCAGCATTTCCAATTGGCTCACGATCAGCGTAAGCGGAGTACGGAATTCATGTGATATATTAGTAAAAAAGCGGAGCTTAGACTGGTTCAATTCCTCTATCTGCTTTTTTTCTTTCTTTTCATACTCCAGCGAAGCCCTCAGCTTCAATTTCGATGAATAGAAACTCACCACCAAATAGATTGCTATTATAATAATAGCAACATAAATACAATATGCCCAAGTAGATTTATAAAAAGGTGGTTTCACTATAATATCTATCTCTTTACAGATACTCTCCTTACCGGAATATTCTTCCGAACTTCTAATCTTCAATTTATATGCACCTGGATTAAGGTTGGTATAAGTAATAGCTTTACGATAGCCTGCACTCATCCAATCTTTATCAAATCCTTCCAACTTGTAATAGATTCTATTTTTCAGTACCGATACATAATTGGACAATGAGAAGTTAACGGTTATAATGGAGTGATTATGATTTAAAGTAATCTGCGGCTGATACAGAATTGACTCCGTAAGAATGCCCGAACCGTCATTGGGCAGAACTTGCTGGTTATTTACTTCCAACGAAGTAAAATTCAGTTGGTAGGGCTTCACATAGGAATTCAACTCGTTCTCAAAGAAAGAAATCATCATCTTAGGACCGGAAAGATATATTTCATTATCACTGGCTACAAACAGTCCATAAGGATTCAATGCCGTCATAGGAAAACCATTCTGCTTATTATAGTTATAAAAGCGTTGATTCTCCATATCAAAACGTGAGAATCCTTGATTGCTGGCTATCAGAAGATAACCGGAAAGCGACTCTTTTATATCGAGTATGTAATCATTGATTAAATCTGAATTATGCGAGTTAAACGATTTGAATGTATTGGAGTCTTGTTCATACAGAAATATGCCATCCCCTGAAGAACCGGCCCAAATATTACCTTTCTTATCTTCAAAAAGTACATTAATCAGATTTGGACCAACAGTCTGCTTTGAAGCATTGGGCACAAAATACTCATCACGCTTCTGAGTCTCCAGATTATACTTTACCAATCCCAATGAGTAAGAAAACCAAAGATTATTGTCCTTATCAACAAGCATATCTATAATTTGTCTGTTGTTAAGCCGACTGTCATTCAATAGCTTCACACACTCTCCTGTGTTAGGATCGAAAAGACCAATCCCATTATGAGTAGCCAATAATAGATTCCCTTTATAAGGAATAATTTTACGAACTATATCATTAATTAATGAATTCTTTTTCTCTGCATTATGCCGGTAATTAGTAAACTGATATGTTTTCAGATCCAGACGATCCAATCCACCCCGCAATGTTCCTATCCATAAGGCATGGTTATCTTCATCTAAAAATAAACCCTGAATCGTATTAGATGCAAGAGAATTTTTAGTTGCATCATGTTTGTATTCAGTAAAAGTTTTCGTTTTTTTATCAAGATAGTTCACTCCTCCACCTTCTGTCGCAATCCATATCCCGCCATTAGAATCTTCTGTCATCCTTCCGGCAAAAGGAGAGGTTAGTTTTCCTTTTTGCGACTCATCCGGATAATAATATGTATATATCTCATAGTCAGGATTAAACAGATTTACCCCACCATAATACGTACCGATCCAGAAAGTACCCTGCCTGTCTTTCATCATACAAATAATAGAAGAATTACTCAGACTATACGGTTTATTATCTTTACTATAATGAGTAAAAGTACCAGTCGTCACATCCAATTTATCCAAACCCTTGAAAGTTCCAATCCAATAATTACCCAAATTATCTTCCACAACACAACGAACATAACTACTGGAAAGCATATTCTGATGAGGAGCAGTTCCATAATTGGTTATTCCACCATTTCTATCCAACCGGAAAAGACCGTCATCTTTAGTTCCCACCCATATACTCTTTTTAGAGTCTTCGTAGATGCATGTGATATCTTTCTTAGGAAAATAGTTCAGCCATTTTTTATTATGGTCTATCATGTACAAACCATTATTCATAGTTCCCACATATAAATTACCAGCACTGTCCTCGGTTACACAAGACATACGCACACCTTCCAGATTATAATAATAATCAAGTCTATCTTCTACGCGATTATAAGTAAACAAGGAATCTCTCGTACAAACCCACAATCGTGCGTTATCATAAGTGATAGCCTGAATATCATTATCACGAATTGTATGAAAAGTATTTTTCTTTATATCATACTCAACAACCGCATATTTGCAACGAATATAAATGTGCCCTTGCTTGTCACCGCAGATTGTACCTATATTATTATTGTACAAACTATTCTTATCACCCTTTACCGGACGGAAAACATAAAAATCAGTACCGTTATAGCGATTCAATCCATCCTTAGTTCCTATCCAGATAATTCCGAATTCATCTTGATAGATAGATGTTACTGTCGGTTGCGAGATACCGTCTTCTACTCCGATTACCTGAAAATGTATATTCTGTGCAAACGAAAAAGAAGAGAAGAAATAAAAGAGAAAAGTAAGATATTTTTTATACATATAACAGACTTCCTTTAATACGAAAAACAAACTTATGAATTATTCCCGAGGTATATCCAATAAAACAACTGGTTTAACTAAGACAACCTCCTTTTCATCTTACGTCAACTTATAGCAAAAATAGCGAGAAGAGACTATCGCAAATATAAAAATAGAACGATTATATACTAATATCGTACAAAGGAAGCGGATATATAATATAAAGAAGTGCGCCGATATCCCATCGTCGCACTTCTCACAATAGTTTCTATATTGTTAACTTCAAAAAACATTCTTATTTCAACATTCCCCTATAGTAGTTCTCAACATCTCTCCATCTATAATAAGGGAACATATCGGTTTGTACCGGAATATGCACTTCATTTTCATTATGCATAATCTTTACCAGAATATCATTGGACTTTTCATTCCGGAAAAAGATAATCTGTACATTGGCAGCCATAGGAACCACCTTGAAATCACTCCATACCTTATAAACTTCATACGGATCGCTAACTGCAACATTACAATTCTCTATTTGCATCAGTGCAACCAAAGGAATCACATTACCATCGTGCCCAAAGCGGAGAGTAGCAGCGATACCCCCTTTTCGGATTGCTTCATCAGCACTATCCAAAATATTTCTTAACAAGGATTTGGCATTGGCTACTACAATACCTTTTCCGTCGGCATGATTGGCATTTCCTACATAAAAACGGTAATTGACACACTGCCACAAATCAAATAATTCCTGTCCTTTAAATAAATCATAGAAAGAAACCTTTGTTTCAGCATTCTGCATGTCACTGGCTACCCAGTACATTCCGCACATCAATTCTTTAGGATTTACTTTCTTTAAGATAAAGTATTTATCCTTAAATAAGGATGCAACCAAACGATCCGGATTGGTATGAGTTTCCTCAAATTTCCTATACTCCTCAACCCAAGGACCGTCATGGGAAGAAGTGAAACGGTTGGATTCGTCGGTATGATAATTCAGATAATCCATATATTTCTCACTCGCCTCATAAGAAATCCGTAAATTTGGATTTAACTCTTTCAAACGGTCACCAAAAGCAACCATACTCATAGCACAACGTAACACAATGGTAGAACGGGCAGATATAAGGGGATTACCCTTGAACACCTCCGGAAATGAAGTATACATTCTTTCAGCAATGCCTCGGTGTTGTCTTACTCCCAATGGAGTTAAATCCCCACCATGCCCTTTTGCTTCCTTCCAAACTGTGAGCAAACGCTGATACGTATCTTCTCCCAAGCCGGTAAGCGCTTGTGCACGATGTGCCTCCTCAAAAAGGTCTACTAACCATTTATAATCACGATCTGCAATAAGATAACGAGAGCCATGCCGTCCGTAATGACTGATATAAAAAGGTTTATATCCCTTAGGCGCTTTGGTCTGCGGAGCAAAATCCAAGGGGTATGTCCAATATACTCCTCCCGTTTTCTCAGGAGTAGCAAACATCTCTTCTTTAGATGTCTGCGCCCCAAGCGGAGCACAGCACATTACTATCAAACTACATAATAGAATTTGTTTCAGCTTCATCATATCTTCACTTTATTACCTTATAACCATCGTTTTGTACTAAAGTAGGATTATTTGTCAATTCGCTCTCCGGAATAGGAAACAAATTATACTTATCATCCACATCCTCTCCCAAACGTACACCATTTTTCCAATCCCAATTATTTCCTTTCGTATATTTACCGAATCGGATCAGGTCGGTACGTCTTATCAATTCGGAAGCCAATTCTTTCTGACGTTCAAGCAGCAGAAAATCCAAATCGAGCTCATTGGCGCCAATTTCACCGGACACATCGGAACGTACACCGTTTTTTGCATATTTTCCAGACATATAAGCTCTTGTTCTGACTTCATTTACATATCCCAGCGCCTCGCTTTTTGTGCCACTTGCTCCACGCAAAATAGCCTCAGCAGCCATCAAATAGGCATCAGCAGTACGGAACAACGGAAAATCAATAGAAGTATAAGCATCCCCCGAAGCGCTAAGTTCGTCTTCTTTCGTTACGTTTCTCCACTTAATATAACCATAACCGCATGTAAACGTGCTCGTCATATCCATATTTACATCCCATGTATCTTTCACCTGATTGGGAAGGGCAGTCATAAACTGTGCTCTTTTATCTTTCTTGTTATTTCCCCAGGTATCATTGCCATCGAACATAACATCATCCGCATCGAACGCATCCACCAATGACACTTTAGCGCGAACATTACCCCAGCCTCTGGAACCAACACCTGTCTTGTAGAGTTCATCCATAGGACCATTCACAAAAGCCTTCACATAGAAGTTCGTTCCGGCAGAACTCTGTGCACGCAGACCATCCTGTACCAACGGCCAAATAATCTCCTTACAGGTATTATTATCAGCCAAAAATATTTCACGATAATCGGAAGCCAATGGGTAATGCCCGTCGGCAATAACTTTTGTAGCATAGATATATGCCTCCTGATATTTATTCTCATTAATCCAAGTCTGCGCATTCAAATACATGCGAGCCAGCAAGAACCAACCGGCTACTCGGTCAACACGTCCGTACTCATTGCTTCCCGGAACTTTCAATTCATTCTCAATAGCCAGTAATTCACTTTCTGCAAACTCAAAAATCTGTTTACGCGTATATTGAACCGGAATCTCTTTCACACCCGTATTTTCATCCACATAAGGAACTGCACCAAATAAATCGCAAAGCATCGAATAGCAATAAGCACGTATAAAACGAGCCTCTGCACGATAGTTCATATAATCATCTTTCATCTCTTCCCAAAGTCCTCTACCCTGCAATTTGCTTTCCGTACATTCACGCAAAAGCTCATTACAATAGGCAATACTCATATATAGTCTTTGGTAAGTCCATGTAATAACCGAAGCATTGGAAGCATCCCACTGCAAGTTCAAACATTTACGCAAACCATTGGAAGAGGAAGGCATCAAAAAATTATCCGTACTCAACTCCTGCAAATAAAACAGCAGACGTACATAACCGGAATAACCCTCGTTAGCGCCTTCAAGGTCACCATCTCCTCCATCACCACCTTGCTGCCCCGTCAGAATCAGTGATGCATAACACTTTGCCAGAACACCGGTGTAACCATCTTTTGTCTGATATACCTTTTCACTTACCAGTTGGTTATCATCCAAAGGCATCGTGTCCAAGTCACCCAAACAAGAGACCAAACCTATGCCCATGAAGAACAAAATAAACGAATAAGTAATTATATTTTTCATATTGTATAGTTTTAAGCCGTTAAAAATTTAAATTAGCACTTAATGAAAATACGCGTGGACGAGGATATACCTCTTTATCAATGCCGCTGTAAATCTCCGGGTCAATACCAGAATAACCTGTAAAGGTAGCAACATTTTGTACCCCCAAAGTCAGACGTAAAGAACTTGATCCATTCCAAAGTTTCTGGAAAGTATATCCTAAAGAAATATTGTCAATACGGAAGAAGTTTCCCTTTTCCAAGAAATAATCCGAATAAAGTTGCTGGTTCTGGAAACCGGAGTCTTTAGTTCTGCGCAATATATTGGAGAAGTTTCCTTGATCACTGTATACAGATTGTACGTATTGGTCGGCAGCTACATAGTTGTATACATAGTTGCCAAATGCTCCATGTCCGCTGATAGCAAAATCCCAGTTTTTATAAGTTAGCTGGGTATTGAATCCCAGGTAGGAAGTCGGTAGTGCGCTTTTGTTCGTAGCATATTTTGTTTCTGTGGCAGAGATGGAGCCATCCGGCTGCACATACTGTCCTTCAATCGGTTTGCCATTATCATCATAAGCTTGTTTTGCCAGATAGAAAGTATAGGGACGCTGACCTACCATAAATACCTGAACTGTCTTGCCCGTACCGGAAATAGCTCCTGTCTGCACAAAGTTAGCATCCGAATCGATAACATTCAACTTCGTGATTTCAGAATCATTCCACGTGTAATTCAAGCCTACTGTCCATTTCCATTTTTTTGTATGTATAGGCACTGCATTAATGGCAAATTCCACACCTTTATTATCCATCTCGCCAATATTCGTTGTTATGACGGAAGAGTAGTTGGTTCCTGAAATTACATTAATAGTATTCAGCAAATCCTTCGTATGGCGTTGGTAATAATCGACAGAACCGTAAATGCGATTATTAAGGAAACCGTAATCCAAACCGATATTATAAGTTTCGGTAGTCTCCCACTTGATATCCGAGTCATAACCGTTCGGACGATAGGTATAGTACCATTTATCTCCAAACTGATAGCAAGATTCCGGATAAGATACCGTAAAAGTAGTCATATACGGATAGTCATTCAAAATATCCTGCTGTCCGGTTTGACCGTAGCTCAAACGTAGTTTCAAGTCTGACAATACTTCCGAATCGCGCAAGAATGCTTCTTGGCTGATTTTCCATCCCAATGCAACAGAAGGGAATAATCCCCAACGGTTGTCCTTGGCAAAACGTGAAGAGGCATCCGAACGTAAAGTAGCAGTAATCATATAGCGATTGTCATACGAATAATTCAGACGTCCGTAAAAAGAGAGCAGGTAATACTCAGACTCATAATGATTTGGTGAAAACAGCTCTTTTCCTTCCGGAGAAAGAGTGGTTGCATCGAATTTTTTCCAGAAATGCTGCCAACCGTATCCCGCCATCGCACTGAAATTGTGTTTTTCATTGAACACATGAGAGTAGTTGGCGTATAAGTCCAATAAATAGTTGCGCTTGTTTTGTTTAGAATCATACATAAGCCCTGTACCGTCTTTCATGTTAGATGTATACATCATACCGGCCATATCGGGCACATTTTTGGTATATTTGCTTCTCAGCACATCATAACCCAAATTTGCGTTCAACTGCAAATCCTCTAAACGATGCACTTTATAATTGATAGCGGCATTACCAATGGAGCGAGTTACTTTATTGTGTAAATCCTGCAATTCAAGTTGTGCCACAGGGTTATCGGTTTGGATAGCCATGGGAGAATTTCCATTCATCCAAATAAAATAGCCCAATCCCGGCTCATCAGCACCCGTTGCACTCCCGGTCATAACAGGGCGAGTAGGGTCATATCGCAGTGCATTATTAACAACACTTTCATCCACTTTCTGATTGTCTTCATACGATACCTTAACGTTCAAATCAACGGTAAGATGGTTATCAAAAAACTTGGGCGATATACCTCCATTAAAGGTAAAGCGTTCATAATTGTTGGTTTTCACCACACCATTCTGATTATTATAGCCTACCGACAGACGATAAGGTGCATTTTTCTTCACCTTACCAGAAACGGAAAAATTATGTTCTTGTCCGAATGCCGTACGGTAAATTTCATCTTGCCAATCAGTGGAAGCCGTCCCTAAAGTTACAGAGCTCGGAACTCCCGATACCGTAGGGACAAATTCACGAAATTCATCAGCAGAAAGCACATCCAATTTTTCCGTAATAGTACTTACTGAAAGGTTCGTGGAGTAGTTGAAACGCAGATTGGAGTCGGAACCCTTCTTAGTAGTAATCACAATCACACCATTAGATGCCCGGGAACCATAGATAGCAGTGGCTGAAGCATCTTTCAATACGGTAAATGTTTCAATATCATTCGGATTGATACCGCCAATTACATTTCCACCACCTTCGATAGTAGAGTTATCCACCGGCACACCATCAACAACGATTAACGGATCATTGGACGCAGAGAGTGATGCACCGCTTCTGATACGGATAGTAGCACCCGCTCCCGGAGCACCGGAGCTCGAAACGACATTTACACCCGGCACTTTGCCTACCAACGCATCTTGGGCAGTAGTACGCAACCCCTTATTAAAATCATCCGGCTTGATGGCTGTTACCGAACCTGTCGCATCAGATTTCTTCACACTTCCATAACCTATAACGACTACATCTTCGAGCATCTCACTATCTTCCTCCATCACAATCTTCATCGTTGGAGAAACCACTTTTTCTACATCTTTATAGCCGATATATTTAATGAGTAAAACAGCCTTGGGATCACTTACGGTAATTGTGAAATTACCATCTACATCACTGATTGTACCATTTGTCGTCCCTTTTTCTAAAATATTGGCTCCGATAACAGGTAGATTATCCTTATCAAGAATATTGCCTTTCACAACTGTCTTTTGTGCAGAAACTCCTACACTGAAAACCAAAGCAAGTATCATAAACAGATACCGCCACTTTCTTCCAAAAGTCTCTGGATTTTTCTTGCCTTTCATAATGTTTTTAAATTAAAGTGTAACAAAGTATACCAAAATCCGGTATTAATTAGATTGTGAGCGAAAGTAGATATTACAAATTCGCCAAACAAAGGTAGTGAGTAAAAAAGTAAGTAAAAGGAAAAGATACAATAAATTAATGCGCTTATTTACAATAAGATAACAAACGATCTATAAGTTACAAAAGTAAGTCCAAAGGAAGTATTTTTTAAAGCTTTTGTACCTGAACAGCCAAGTCTTTTCCAGGAACAATCGCTTTATTCCGCATTTTCAAACGATAATTATATACTGTTTGAAGTGAATAGTGAAGGAAATTGGCTATTTTGGAATTATCATTGATACCTAAGCGAATAAGTGCATAGATACGTAATTCGGGAGTTAACAATTCACCTTCTTTTACTTGTATACGCTCATCCTCTTTCAACAGAGCATTGAACGATTCCACAAAATCCGGAAAAATAGATAGGAATATAGTATCAAACTTGCTGATGAATAATTTAAAATCTTCTGTAGTCGAAGACTGATTATGAAGCATTTTGGAAATATCCGCCATAGAACCGGTATTAACAATTTTCAGTAAACTCTTGCGGTCATTCTCCTGCTTATAAATATATTCGGAGCAGATGTTGAATAACAAACCGATATACTCCTCCTTAATATGGTTGGATTCTTTAATTTCTTCATTCATCCGGGTTAGATTCCCGGTCATCTCTTGCAAGCGCCGATTCTGTTCGGCCAGCGACTGCTTTACTTTCAGCAAATTACGATTTTTCTTACGAAGGAAAAAGAAGACAATAACCAATGCAATAACAAGTATGGATAAAGTCAAAAGAAAAAATAAGACTCTGTCTCTATCAGCTTTGATACGGCTGTCATTAGCTGCTTTGATAATAGGAAGATATTCGGCAATATCTATAATACGGTAACGAGCTTTCCCGAAACTCACATCTTCCAATGAACAGGAGATGTAATTATAAGCTCTTGCAATATCCCCTTCCTGAAAAAGTAGAATTGCCAATTGCTGCAAAGACATGTATACTTTCTTGGCATTAGCTATGTCGGTAATGGAAGCCCGGATAAGGAAATGCTTCGCCTGCTGCATATCACGTTTGCCCAAATATAATTCCGCTAACAAATATTCCACACTCGCCTTGTCGGGGTTCGTATCCGCGCAATGCTCATAATATCCGGACAGTATTTGGATAGCCTCATCCCATTTTCCCTGCAAGCCCAAACGACCGCATTTATTGGTCACATAACTCGCCGTATTGGGGTCGCTGATAGCTATCAAAGTATCCTTATAAGCCTTTATCTGTTGCATAAACAGTCGCTTTTTGGAGGCTTCCGTTTCATCATTATAGCAGGACAAATAGGTAGTGTGATACAGATAATAAAAATAAGTATCCTTCCGTACCGCCTCGGTTCTTTTCACTCTGTCAAGAACCTCCAATGCTTTTTCATGTTTTCCTATCTTATTCAAAGCATCAGCCAGGTTCATTAATCCTTGATTGACATACTCTTCACCCAGCCTGTCCGCCAACTGTAATCTCTCCTCCGCTACAATCAGTGCCGTATCGACTTTAAAAGAGCGGTACATGACAAACAAATCACTCAAAATATCAAACTTTGCTTTATCATCTCCCACATAATCCAGCATTTTGCGAAGCTCCGTAATCTCCTTTTCCACCTTTTTCTGATAGACCTCCCGTTGCTCAATCATCTTATCCAACTGCAACAGCAGAGCATTATCATCTGTCTTATCCGCAGCCACCAAACCGGAATAAAAACAAAAAAGGAATAATATGAGAGTCAAACATCTGAACATGAGCAAGATTATTAATGCATGGAAACAAAGATACTATTTTTTTCACAACAATTCCAGCATTTTTTTCTTTAATACAGGATGTACCAGATCCGGTGCAATCTCCACCAACGGTTCCAACACAAAGCGGCGTTCGTGCATCAGCGGGTGAGGCAACTTCAATTCGGGAGTATCCAGCACCTGGTCACCGTATAAAAGCAAGTCTATATCTATCACCCGATCACTATATACCCTGCCGACAGATTTATGCGTACGTCCCATTTCACGTTCTATCTCCTGAGTGAAATGCAGGACAGACAACGGCGGAAGCAGTGTCTCCACACAAGCCGCCGCATTCAAGAATGTGTGTTCGGAGGAAAAGCCCCATGGAGCGGTGGTATAAAAAGCGGACAGAGAAATTACTTTCCCCACCCGCTCTTCTATTTTCCGGACGGCGAAACGGAGATTATGCTCCTTATCGCCGAGATTAGTTCCTAAACTAAAGTAAACGTACATCAAAACAAAATAGATTCACTTAATGCCAATCACTCTTTACTTATCCGTAATCAGCATTGCATCGCCATAAGTGCCGAAACGGTAATCTTCCTTCAACGCTACGTTATAGGCCTCCATTACCTGCTCATAACCGCCGAAAGCGGCAACAATCATCAACAGGGTGGAAAGCGGCATGTGGAAGTTGGACACCATTGCATTGGCAACCGTAAAGTCATACGGAGGGAAGATAAACTTGTTTGTCCAGCCTTCATACTCCTTCAAATGACCGTCTGTGCTGACGGTGCTTTCTATCGCACGCATCACCGTAGTACCTACGGCGCACACTTGCCTATTCACATCCTTGGCGCGGTTCACAATTTTTACAGCTTCCTCCGTAACAATCATCTGTTCAGAGTCGGTTTTATGTTTTGTAAGATCCTCCACATCAATATCGCGGAAGTTGCCCAAACCGGCATGCAGAGTGATGTAGGCAAAGTCAATTCCTTTAATCTCCATGCGCTTCATCAACTCGCGGCTGAAATGCAGGCTCGCCGTCGGAGCAGTTACAGCACCCTCATTACGGGCAAAAATAGACTGGAAACGCTCCGAATCCTCCGGTTCTACCGGACGGTTGATGATGCTGTGCGGCAGCGGAGTTTCGCCCAACGCATACAGAGCTTTCTTGAACTCGTCATGCGGCCCGTCATAAAGAAAACGGAGAGTACGTCCGCGTGAGGTTGTATTGTCAATCACTTCAGCCACCATAGAATCATCCTCACCGAAATAAAGTTTGTTACCGATACGAATTTTGCGGGCAGGATCCACCAGCACATCCCACAAGCGCAACTCCTCATTCAACTCACGCAACAGAAATACCTCGATACGGGCGCCGGTCTTCTCCTTGTTGCCGTACAAACGGGCGGGAAATACTTTCGTATCATTAAAAATAAATACATCCTTATCATCAAAATACTCCAGAATATCCTTAAACATACGGTGTTCGATTTCGCCCGTTTTTCTGTGTAGTACCATCAAGCGTGACTCATCTCTATACCTTGTAGGATGTAAGGCAATCTTCTCTTCAGGAAGTTTAAATTTAAACTGCGACAGTTTCATAATTATAATGTGCTAATGTGCCGATGTGCCAATGTGCCGATGAAGCGCAAGACAACAGCACTGTGTTAATAATCAATTTTCTTCTATTACGACTTCTTGTCCGTCTATCCACTCTTTGAACGCGAGCGGGTCGAGACAATCTTCTATACGGACATCCCCCACGCGTGTACGTTCCAAAGCTGTGAGGTGGGCACCGCTATGCAGAGCTTCACCGATGTCGCGTGCCAGAGCGCGGATGTAAGTCCCCTTGCTGCATACCACCCGGACTTTGATCTCCGGAAGATTGCACTCCAGCAGCTCAATCTCGTCAATCACCAGCAATTTGGGCTTCAGCTCCACTTCCTCCCCCTTGCGGGCAAGGTCATACGCGCGTTTACCGTTCACCATACAAGCCGAGAATGCAGGCGGAACCTGCTGTATCTCACCTACAAACCGCTTCAAGGTTTCCTCTACCAGTTCCCGCGTAATATGTTCCGTAGGATAGGTAGCGTCTATCTCGTGTTCCAGGTCATAAGAGGGAGTGGTAGCACCCAACCGAATGGTAGCCACATACTCCTTCGTATGGTATTGGAATTCTTCAATCCGCTTCGTCGCCTTGCCCGTACACACTATCATCACTCCCGTAGCGAGAGGATCGAGCGTACCTGCATGCCCCACCTTCAGCTTCTTTACTTTTATCCGCCGGCAAATGTGGTAACGGGCATGCCCTACGACCTTAAACGATGTCCAGCCCAGCGGCTTATTGAAAAACAGAACTTCGCCTTCTTTAAAATCCATCATCACACCACCTCTAGATTGTGTCCTGTGAGCAACAGCAGAAGGATGATTCCTCCAACAATAATACGATACCAGCCAAACGCCTTAAAGCCATATTTCGTCACGAAGCTGATGAAGAACTTAATGGCAAGCAGAGCTACCACAAAAGCCACCACATTACCGATTATCAATGCCGGCATATTATTCATGATAATCTCCGTTCCGCCATCCAAAAAGAGTTTCAGCATCTTATACATCGTGGCTGCAAACATTGTGGGAACGGCCAGAAAGAAAGAGAACTCAGCCGCAGCCTTACGGGTCATCTTCTGCGCCATACCGCCAACGATGGTCGCCATGGAACGTGACACGCCCGGTATCATCGCAATACACTGGAACAGACCGATATTGAAAGCCTTCCTCTCCGTCAGGACAGTATCCTCGCTGCCTTTTGAGAATATCTTGTCGCAGAACAGCATAAACACGCCGCCGATCACAAGCATCACAGCCACTACGGTCACACTTTCCAGCATCTCATCAATCTTGTCGCTGAACAGGAAACCCAATATGGCTGCCGGGACAAATGCCACCAGCAACTTCCAATAAAAATCGAACTTATGCAGAAAGCGTTTCAATGCGGAAGTCCCCTCCGGAACCGGTGTATGGTTCAGACGGAAAAAGCGCTTCCAATACAGCCAAACCACTGAAAGAATTGCACCAAACTGTATTATCACCGTAAAGGCTTTCACAAACTCCGTACTCTCTATACCCAGCAGATTCTGCGTAATAATCATGTGCCCCGTAGACGAAACCGGCAAAAACTCTGTCAATCCCTCTACAATAGCTATAATAATCACTTCAAGCGTACTCAAATCTCCCATAGTCATTCTTTTGTTTCCTCTTTTATTTTCGGTTTACGCAACACAGCGTATATCATAAACACAAACCCCAAAAGGCAGACCAGTGGAGCCACCTTGATACGTCTTACACTGAAAATATCCGGTTCGAAATGCGTCGGTGTAGATACAGGACCGGTCATCAAAATAAAACCAAGTATTACCACCGCCATGCCGACAGCAAGCAAAATAAAGTTGGTCTTGTCAAAAGCGAACTTCTGTTTACTCATTTATTTACTATTTAACGATTTACTATTTAATTCCTCACCTTTCGTCTGCTATATATAGTACAGTGTGCCTGCCTTCATCTTCAGATACTTGTTGATGGAAAGCAACGCGCACAACCACGTAATAAGCACTCCGAATATCAGTACGGAAACGGAAACCAGCAACATCACATCGGGGGTGATGACCCTGATCAGTTCCGGTTCATAAGAAACCAGCCAATAAGCGGCTCCCCATAAAACGGCATCGGCGATGACAGCCGACAGCACACCTATCCAGAAATTACGTCGCAAGAACGGACGCCTGATAAAGCTCCAGCTCGCCCCCACCAGTTTCATGGTATGAATAAGGAAACGCTTGGAGTAGATAGTCAGACGTATCGTGTTGTTTATCAGCGCAAAGGAGATAAAAGTCAAAATAACCGCCAGTCCCAACAGCATCAGGCTGATGTTGCGAATATTATCATTCACCGCATCTATCAGATCTTTCTGATAAAGCACTTCCTGAATGTTCGTATTCTTCTTGATTTTCTTCTCTATCTTGACAATGCTGTCCGAATTGGCATAATCGGAATGTAACTTGACCTCAATGGACGCCGTAAAAGGATTGTAGCCGAGGAATTCCTGCGGATCCGTTCCCATAGCCTCTGTCTGTTCACGAAGCGCCTGTTTCTTAGAGATATACTCCGTAGCCTTTACAAACGGCTCTTTATCCAGCTTCTTCTGCAATTTGAGGATGTCACTCTCCTTCATGTCGTCACTGATAAGAATGGAAAAGTTGATATTCTCCTTTACATATACAGAAAGATTGTGGGCTCCCAACACAAAGAACACCACCAATCCCAGCAGCAGCAGTACCAACGTGGTGCTTATGCTGGACGTAACGAACTGCATATCAAAGTAGGATACCGAATTATGTTTAATCTTCATTGAACCACAAATTACTAATTACCAACTACAACGCCCGGTCTGTCACCTTACCGTTCTGCCACTCTATCATCTTTTTTTACGAAACACATAAATCATGGAGCTGCTGCGCTCTTTCTTCACCAGTGCATGAAGCCATGCCAATGTTCCGGTAATCATTCCTCTTACAAACGGGCACGAATGACGCATGTTCTTCTCTGTCAGCATGGAGATATAAAAAGCATCGAACGGCATGGGATGACGTTCCGCCAGAATAAAGCCATGCTTGGAACCCAGTTGCTGAATAGTGCCTGGAGTGAAATGCCACAAATGTCGGGGAACATCGTATGCAGCCCAATAAGCACCGTATTTTCTGGCGTCGTACGACGAACAGTTGGGTACGGCCACAATCAGCACTCCCTTCTCGGTCAGCAACGAATTCAGAGTTTCCCAGACCTCATTCAACGGTTCGAGATGCTCCATGACATGCCATAGGGTGATGACATCGAAACTGTCCGGCTCAAAATCCTTCAAAGCCGTATCCGGTTTCACCTCCAAGCCGAAATGCTCTTTGGCAAATGCGCGCGCATGGGCATTCTTTTCAATAGCTTCCACCTGCCAGCCTCCACGTTTCATCGTGTCGGCAAAATAGCCGGTTCCCGTACCTATATCCAGCAAACGCCCGGTCTTGCGATGCGCCTCATGTGCCACCAGACGGGCCTTGCGTTTCAGCATATAGCCGCGCACCCAATGATACACCGAGTTCATCACTCCTTTCTTCGTGTCCGAATGGGAAATATAATCGGGAGTTTCGTAATAACGTCCGATTTCAGCTTCGACGGGAAAGTCTTGAGTAAAGATAAAACCGCAGTCCCGACAACCGCACAAGTGGAATACTTCACCCGAAGCATAATGATCTATGCAGGTCAGGGTACGCTCCAAATGCGTTCCACCACATACCGGACAAGCTTTTATAGTGAGTTTATTCATCGAACGTTTACCAATAAGGAAGTGCAATCTAAACCGAACAGACCGCAATTATCCTAAATTTGGTGCAAAATAACAAATAAAAAGTGATTTACAAGGTTTTCATTAAGGAGATTTAATAATAACGATGAAATAAAAACGTCCTCAGCATTAATTAAATACCAAAAACGGGAAAAGCTGCATAGAGGCCTGTATGATTTAATTCGTTCGCCCTGAGTTTCAGAAACAAATACCGGGCATTCCAAAGGCAAACACCAGGCATTTACATATAAAAGTCAGGGCATTTCAAGAATAAACTCAAGGGATTTCAGAGGCCCCCGGGGGGACCGAAAACAATGAAAACACAATAATATTTCCAAAGAAGAATGGGTTGTGTAAAAATGAAATTCCGATACCATCGGATGATATCGGAATTTTTTTTCGCACAAGTGATATATTATTATATTACTTGATTATATTTATATATATTATATATCACCTGCGGAAACTTTTCCGGAAAAGTTTCCGGAAAAGTTTCCGCAGAAATCAGACTTCTTCTCCTTTCAGTGTCGCCGAGCTGCTTTCCGTAATCTTCACAGTCACAAAATCACCTACCCGATGCGTACCCCTGTCGAAAACCACTACACGATTCTGCTCGGTGCGTCCGAAAAGCTGGTCGCGTGAACGTTTGGAAACGCCCTCCACCAACACTTCATAAGTCTTACCCACACAGCGGGCGTTGGCCTCGGCGGAAAGACGGTTTTGCAAAGCGATGATTTCGTTCAGGCGGCGAATTTTCACTTCTTCAGGCACATCATCCGGCAGATGTTTACTGGCATACGTACCCGGACGTTCGGAATACTTAAACATAAAGGCGGCGTCATAACCACATTCCTCCATCAGGGAGAGGGAAAGCTGGTGATCCTCTTCCGTTTCCGAGTGGAAACCGGAGAATATATCCGTAGACAATCCACAATCCGGAACGATACGGCGAATGGCATCAACACGCTCCAGATACCACTCACGAGTATATTTACGGTTCATCAGTTTCAATATACGGCTACTCCCGCTTTGTACGGGCAAATGTATATGCTTGCATACATTAGGAACTTCCGCTATGACTTGCAACGTTTCATCACTCATATCTTTGGGGTGGGAAGTAGTGAAACGGATGCGGACACCCGGAGCAGCCCCCGCTACTATGCGCAGCAACATGGGAAAGGTTATCACTTCTCCATCCGCCTTCTCAAAACGGTAAGAGTTGACATTCTGCCCCAACAAGGTCACTTCCTTATAACCCTTGGCCACCAAATCGGACACTTCATTCAGAATACTCTCCACATCGCGGCTACGCTCGCGTCCGCGGGTATAGGGAACGATGCAGTACGTGCAGAAATTGTTACAGCCGCGCATAATGGAGACAAAACCCGATATATGATTTCCACAAATACGCGAAGGTATCACATCGCGATAAGTTTCCGTTGTGGAGAGCTCCACATTAATGGCTTTCTCCCCTGCCTCTACGGCAGCTATCAAATCGGGCAAAGTGAGATAAGCGTCCGGACCTACCACCAAGTCGACATGGTGATTCGTAATCAAATCGTCCTTGACGCGCTCCGCCATGCATCCCAACACACCGACAATCAGGTTCTTTTTCTTCTTCTTGAGCGAATGAAAAAATTCCAGACGGTTTAAAATCTTTTGTTCGGCATTGTCACGAATGGAACAGGTATTCATAAACACCGCATCCGCTTCCTCCAGCGTATCGGCTACGGAATATCCCGCCATCTGCATCACAGAAGCTATCACTTCACTGTCCGCCACATTCATCTGGCAGCCATAGGTTTCGATGAACAACTTCTTGTTGTCATCAGCAGTTGCAGATTTAAAGTCTGCTCCCGTCACATTTTCCATCATTTCTTATTTTTTTGGTTTCGCCGCAAAGATACATCTTCACTCCCAAAAAAGCAGTGAAACTACGGAAAAATAACACATAAGTTCCTCTATTCGATGCATTTCTACTAATTAATGTTAAGCAACTAAACATTTTCCGAGTGTTAATTTGGCATTGTAGGAATAAATCTCCATTTTTGTGAAATGAAAGAAACATTAGATTTTTTCATAGTTAAGGTTTAGGTTAAAAAATAAAAGGGGAGCTGTGAAGCTGCCCTTTTTTAATGCCAATTTATTGGTTACAATCAGATTAAATAATTACCTTTGGCGGTGGAAAAAACAATAAAGGCTTATGGAAGACATCTTCAAATTTCTGTTAGTTATAGGCATTATCGCAGTAGGTTTCGTCAGACAAGCAAAGAAAGAAGCAAATAAGAAAACCGGCGGCAGTCCTGTCATGCCTATGCCCGATGAAGACAGTCCCTTTCCCGAAACTATCATCACACCACAAAAGAAGACCAAGAAAACAGAAAAAAAACATACACCTATCCAAAGGCAACCCCAGAGTCATCAAAACACAGACAATGCATTTCCCGAACAGGCTGATGCCTCCTCTGAATTTGAAATACATTCGGTAGAGGAAGCGCGTAAGGCCATTATTTGGGGAGAAATATTACAACGAAAGTATTAATGCAATTGAAAGTTGATCCTTTACACGAAAAAAATAACTATACATTATGGCATTTAATTACATTTCAGCAGCAGAAGCTGCGAGCCTGATCAAACATGGCTACAACATTGGCTTAAGCGGATTTACTCCCGCAGGAACAGCCAAAGCCGTAACGGCCGAACTGGCAAAAATTGCAGAAGCGGAACATGCCAAAGGAAATCCTTTTCAGATAGGCATTTTTACAGGCGCCTCAACCGGTGATTCCTGTGACGGCATCCTTTCACGCGCCAAAGCAATCCGTTACCGCGCTCCCTACACAACAAACGTCGATTTCCGTAAAGCGGTGAACAACGGTGAGATTGCCTATAATGACATCCATTTGTCACAAATGGCACAGGAGGTACGCTACGGCTTCATGGGCAAAGTAAATGTTGCCGTCATCGAAGCATGTGAAGTGACACCCGACGGAAAAATCTACCTGACTGCCGCCGGAGGTATCGCTCCTACGATCTGCCGTCTGGCCGACCAGATCATTGTAGAGCTGAACGCCGCCCACAGCAAAAACGCCATGGGACTGCACGACGTTTACGAACCGCTCGATCCGCCTTATCGCCGCGAAATCCCCATCTTCAAGCCCAGCGACCGCATCGGACAGCCCTATATTCAGGTTGACCCGAAAAAGATTGTCGGCATTGTAGAAACCAATTGGCCGGACGAAGCACGCGGCTTTGCCGACCCCGACCCGCTGACCGACAAGATCGGACAGAACGTGGCCGACTTCCTTGCCGCAGATATGAAGCGGGGCATTATTCCTTCTACTTTCTTGCCTTTACAGTCGGGCGTAGGAAATATAGCCAATGCAGTATTAGGCGCTTTGGGACGTGACAAGACAATCCCTGCGTTCGAAATGTACACAGAGGTAATTCAGAACTCGGTTATCGGACTGATTCGCGACGGCCGCGTGAAGTTCGGCAGCGCCTGCTCGCTGACCGTAACCAACGACTGTCTGAACGGCATCTATGAAGATATGGACTTCTTCCGCGACAAGCTGGTTCTCCGTCCGTCGGAAATCTCCAACAGCCCTGAGATTGTACGTCGTTTAGGAGTTATTTCCATCAATACGGCCATCGAAGCCGACCTCTACGGAAACGTCAACTCCACCCATATCGGCGGTACGAAGATGATGAACGGCATCGGCGGCTCAGGAGACTTTACGCGTAATGCCTATATCTCTATCTTTACTTGTCCGTCTGTTGCCAAAGAAGGTAAAATCAGCGCCATTGTGCCTATGGTTTCCCATGTGGACCACAGCGAACACGATGTCAACATCATCGTCACCGAACAAGGCGTTGCCGACCTGCGCGGCAAGAGCCCGAAAGAACGCGCACAAGCTATCATCGAAAACTGCGTTCATCCGGACTACAAGAATATCCTGTGGGATTACCTGAAACTGACTGACGGCAAAGCTCAAACTCCGCATGCCGTCCGCGCCGCTTTGGCTATGCATGCCGAACTGGCAAAAAGCGGAGATATGAAGAATGTAGACTGGGGACAGTACAAATAAATATTCTTTATACAGCAAGCAGAGATACGCCTTATGATTCAACTAAAAGGCGTATCAAGATATAAAATCCCCCTCATACTGCGTTCTTCAATGACAGTATGAGGGGGATTTCATATCTTGCACATTCCCTTTTACCCGGTTACGACGGCAAACTGTTCCTGTTCCGACATCTCATGCACCTCATCGGATAAGTATATCACAAACGGCGTCCTGAAACCTGCGCGCCTCTCTGCCGGAAAGCACATTCTGGTTCATAATGGCAAAAGCGATCTGATGTCCGTTATTTGCCTCCAAATATCCCGCCAAACAGTTTATGGCAGTAAAGGAACCCGTTTTGGCATGTACCTTCTTATAAGAGGGAGTTCCTTTTTTCATCCGGTTCTTCAGTGTTCCGTCCACCCCGCCGATGGGCAATGCCTTATATAATTTCTGAAACACGTCTGTACGCGAATAAGCGAACTTCAGGAAAGCAACCAGAAGCTCCGATGAGATATAATTATAGTTGGAAAGCCCGCAACCGTCTGCCAGCTTATAATGATCGGGGACATAACCCAGCTTTCTTATCAGTTGCCGGACCTCCGAAAGCCCGTCTTCGGCCGAAACATACTTGTTGCCTGCAGACTGTGCACCCAAGCGACAAAGCATTGCTTCGGCATTCAAATTATCACTTTCTTTCATTATCTGATTCACTACTGCCTGCACAGGAGTATTATAGTATGCCATTCGCACAGAAACACTATCTTTTTGGAACTCGCCGAAAGAGTAGTCCGGCAGACAGCGGATGCCTTTTGCCCGCAAACGTTCCAGAAACGTGTGCATGAAGAAATCCTGCGAAGAATAAATATTAACTGCACCGATGCGCCTGCCATCCACATTCCCCGACACCGTTATGTCGTTACTGTTCTCCAGCCAGTTACGGGATACCCGAAAAGGTCCGGCAGAAGTAGTACGGCTTTTTGTAACATTAGTCAACGTATAATAAGACGAAGCAGGAGTACATTCCAACCGCGCCGTATCTCCCTGCACGCCGGGAGAAGCAGTTACCGTAACCACTCCTTTATCAAGCATCAGCGGCGACAGATAGGGCTGGAAGGAATAGGGCGTATCGTCCCACAACCAACCGCTTCCCCAATACAAGGAGTCTTTCATGGAAACATCACCGTAGACCTTGCCTTGTACCACCGAGAAAGGCAAGCGTACCACCCCACTGACCAAAGAATCCAGCGCCTCATCATCAAACTCCGGATCGAATCCTCCGACAACGTATATATCCCCCTTCAACGTATCACGTTCAATCACTCCCTTATACCAGACCTCCGTACTGAAAGGCTCATCCGTCTCAGGACGTGCAAGCGCCGTAATCGTAGTCAACAGCTTCATTGTGGAGGCCGGGCGGGAAAGCTTGTCCGCCTGATAATCATACAAGGCTTCATTGGCAGTCAGGTCGTACACCGAAATGGATACATTAGAGCCTTCGGGCAATTGATACTTTATCAACGTATCCAGCTGCGAAGAAAGGATGTTTGTTTCGGGAGATACTCCCTGTGCAAACGATATACAAGGAATCAGTGACAAAACCCATATAATCGACCATAAACCAGATTTTCCCATCTCTTTACAAACTACCCGATGTTACTTGATAATTGTTCATAATACCATATACATGATGCATGCTGTTTGCTAAAGCGCTTCCCTGAAGATTTCACCTACCGTAGGATGCGGAAATATGATTTTCTTCCACTCCGAAACCGTCAGCCTGAGTTCAATAGCCATACCGGCCAGCGTGATAATCTCTGAAGCCGGATTGCCCAGTACATGAGCTCCCAAGAGAGTGTCATCTTCTGCCAGCAACAACTTGCACATGCCATTGACGCCTTCATTCTCCGCAACAAAACGACCGGAATAGGCCATAGGCAGTTTTATCGTACGGTAAGGAATGCCTTTTTTCCGCAGAGTCTCTTCCGTATCTCCCACACCGGCAATCTCCGGATTGGTATATACTACACCGGGAACAGCTTTGTAACTCATGCAGTCTTCCTTCCCCAGCACAGCATGTACAGCCACTTCCGCCTCACGTACCGCCGTATGGGCCAGCAAGGAAAATCCGGTTAAGTCCCCGCAAGCATACACACCCGGAACAGACGTCCGCATCTGCCCGTCAACCCATATATTTCCGCGTTCTGTTTTCTCCAATCCCAGGTTCTCCAGCCCGAAGCCTTTCGTTACAGGACGCCGGCCAACGCTCATCAGTAACCTTTCCGCAACGACAGAACCTGCACCCCCGGCATTTTCATAATTCACCTGCACCTGCGCCTGCCCGTCTTCCAAAACATTTCCGGACAGTGACACCACTTTGGTATCCAGCATGAACTTAATCCCGCGTTTGGTATATTCCGCACGCAGCATAGCGGACAGTTCCTTGTCCATTCCGCCCAATATCTCATCCAGCATCTCAATGACAGTGACCTCTACCCCCAGGCTATTAAAGAAAGAAGCAAACTCCATACCTATCACCCCACCGCCGATGACAGCCAGCGACTTGGGCAGTTCCTTATTGTCCAATGCCTCACGATGCGTCCAGTAAGGCACCTCATCCACTCCGGGAATAGGCGGAATAAACGTTTCCGAACCCGTACAGAGCAATAAATTATCACATTCATACGTTTCGCCGCCACACAGGACATGGTTCTTGTCTGCAATTGAAGCCTCTCCGTTCACAACGGTCACATTATTGGCAACCAGCTTCCCCTTGACACCCAGCACCAGTTTCCGTACAACTTTCTGCTTACGTGCCACAATTTTGGACAAGTCGAACGACACTTCCGGCACACTGACCGCATACTTAGATGCATGGCGCGCACTGTCATACGTCTTTGCCGAATACAATAAAGTCTTGGTAGGAATACACCCCTCATTCAGGCACACTCCGCCAAGACTTTGTTTTTCAAAAAGTACAACGCTCAGACCGGCTTTCCCGGCTGTTTCCGCAGCCGTATATCCGGCCGGCCCTCCGCCGATGATGGCAATTTGATATTTCATAGTTCTTGCATTTATAGATTTCTGCATGCAAGATACAACAAGAAATTCAGAAAAAGGGCATGGTAACCCTACTTTATTATCATCCTACAACATACTTTGTTTCAACAACCGTATAAATTCCTCTTCTTTTACAGGAAGCAACGCCACACACTTGCCTTCTCCATACCTCACCAATACATAACGCATAACAGCAAATCTCCCTATCCGCATGGAAGAAGTACGTTCTACCGACGTAATATCCTTCAACAAAATTTCTCTCCCACGCGAAAAACGACCGAAAAACAGCAGCAGCCTGTTATCGGCAGTAACAGTATAAGTGGTATGAATCAGCTTCTCGATGCTGACAACCAGCAAGAGCATAAAAAGAACGGCAATAAGGATATTCTTTTCCCAAAGGCCGTAAACAGCCATTGCACCCGCCAGAATGATAAACAAATACTGTCCGACAGCAATACGCGCATGAAAAATTCGATTCATTTTGTCCTATTTTTGCTGCTAAGATAGGTATTTTTATGAATTAATGCCTGCAAGACACACAAGGAACGCAGTTATTTTGTAGTTTTGCGGTGTCAAATACACAAAATTATGGTAAGAAAGTTCGATTTCCTCGTTATCGGTTCCGGAATTGCCGGTATGAGTTTTGCGCTGAAGGTGGCGCATAAAGGAACAGTGGCCCTCATCTGTAAAGCCGGTCTGGAGGAGGCAAATACTTATTTCGCACAAGGCGGAATCGCTTCCGTCACCAACCTGGCGGTAGATAATTTCGATAAGCACATTGAAGACACCATGATTGCCGGAGACTGGATAAGCGACCGCAAAGCTGTGGAAAAGGTGGTGCGCAACGCTCCTGAGCAAATCAATGAACTCATCAAATGGGGGGTAAACTTTGACAAAAAAGACAACGGGGAATTCGACCTGCATAAAGAAGGCGGACATTCGGAGTTCCGCATCCTGCACCACAAAGACAATACAGGCGCGGAAATACAGGACAGCCTGATTGAAGCCGTAAAACAACATCCCAATATCACCGTATTCACAAATTTCTTCGCGGTAGAAATCATTACCCAGCACCACCTGGGCATCATTGTAACCCGCTACACTCCGGGTATCAAATGCTACGGCGCTTATGTATTGAACGAAAATACCGGAGAAGTGGATACCTTCCTCTCCAAAATGACCATCATGGCAACAGGAGGTTGCGAAGCCGTATACCGAAACACTACCAATCCATTGGTTGCTACCGGCGACGGTATAGCCATGGTCTACCGCGCCAAAGGAGCCGTAAAGGACATGGAATTCATCCAGTTCCACCCCACCGCCCTCTACCATCCGGGCGACCGCCCTTGTTTCCTGATAACGGAAGCCATGCGCGGATATGGCGGCGTTCTCCGTACCATGGACGGCAAGGAGTTCATGCAGAAGTACGATCCACGCCTTTCACTCGCCCCGCGCGACATCGTGGCACGCGCCATCGACAATGAGATGAAGCAGCGCGGCGACGAGCATGTCTATCTGGATGTTACCCACAAAGATCCCGAAGAAACCAAGAAGCACTTCCCGAATATCTATAAGAAATGCCTCAGCATCGGCATCGACATCACCAAAGAGTACATTCCCGTAGCCCCTGCCGCACACTATCTTTGCGGCGGCATCAAAGTAGATCTGGACGGACAATCCAGCATCCGCCGCCTGTATGCCATCGGTGAGTGTTCGTGCACCGGACTTCATGGCGGAAACCGTTTGGCTTCCAACTCGCTGATTGAAGCCGTTGTCTATGCCGACGCAGCCGCCAAGCATGCGTTGAGCGTATTGGAGCGCTATGACTTCAACGAAGATATTCCCGAATGGAACGATGAAGGAACTATCTCCAACGAAGAACGCGTATTGATTACGCAAAGCATGAAGGAGGTGAACCAGATTATGGAATCTTACGTGGGCATTGTGCGCAGCAACACGCGCCTGACACGCGCCTGGAACCGTCTGGATATTCTTTATGAAGAGACGGAAAAACTATTCAAGAGCAGTAAGGCTACTCGTGAACTCTGCGAATTGCGCAACATGATTAATGTGGGCTATCTGATTACCCGGCAAGCCATGGAACGTAAGGAAAGCCGCGGACTGCATTATACAATAGATTACCCGCACGCTCAAAAATAGGGTTCATGGCACATTTCAACGAGTATCTGGACTTGTTGGAACTTTCTCCTCTGGTGTATCATTTTCTGCATAACGGAAAAAAGCAGCTTTATAAAAAAGGAGAGTTCTTTTGTCGGGCAGATGAAGTGTGCCATCATATTGCCTATGTATCCAAAGGAGGTTTCCGCTATTTCTGTCTCGACAAAGAAGGAGATAAGCACATCACCGGATACAGTTTCGAAAAGGATTTTGTGACCGATTATTACTCGTTTACCAGGCAGATGCCGGCCATAGTCTGTACGGAAGCAGTCAAAGACAGCACCGTCTACCAGTTATCCCATGAACAACTGGAAAACTTTTGGGAGCTGAACTCTCAAAACCAGTTATTAGGTCGTAAGATTGCTGAAAATCTTTTCTGTATGACCTACCACCGCTTACTGGACTTCTATTCAGTCTCCCCTAAAGTACGCTACCAAGAGCTGCTAAAGAGGTGCCCTGACATTGTCCAACAAACAAGTTTGAAAGAAATAGCCTCTTTCCTTAATATTTCCCCATATACCCTGAGCCGTATCCGACGAAAAATAACTTTCGAATAAAAAGGCTGATTTCTTGCTTTGAAGCAAGAAATTAATTTTTTCAAATATATATTTGTTATTAAAACACAGCTTATCGCTATCTTTGTGAATACCTAATTATATAATCTTATATCAGTATGATATGAAAAGCCGTTGTATTCATATATGTATACTTCTATGTCTGTATGTTTATAATCTGTACGGACAAACACCCGATGACAATATTATTATCACAAAATGCAGCGACTCCTATATTTTTGAGGAGAAAGACGGCATCCCCATTGTATCCAACCGGAAAGAGATATCCTATGAAGCAACAAGAATGGGAGCCTCTCTGCAACCCCACACCTATTACGGAGAGTTCATCTCACTGGACAAGGCTTCTGCCAAAGGGGGAGGGAAAGCCGAATATAAAAGCATCACACCAGAAAATGTCTTCTTTGACGACAGCAAAGTCTGCTTTTTCAATCTCTACCTTGATCGGAAAGGGAAAAAAACAGAAGCATCGTTCAAGCGCACTTTTCACGACCTGCATTATTTTACGCGGGTCTACCTGGGCGAAGACTACTTCATCAGAGAAAAGCAACTGACATTCATCATCCCACAATCGCTTTCCCGCTTCCACCTGACGGAAAAAAACTTCAGTCCGGCCATTCACTGTGAACGCAGCATCAACAGCGCAGGCGACTCGGTATTCACCTATGTCGTGACAAACATGCCCGCCATGAAAGACGAGAAGCAGATGCCGGCAACAGGCAAAGTCTATCCGCATATATTGATAACAGGGTCGTTCAAAGACTACCACGATATGTACTGCTGGTCCAACAAACTGGCACAAGTGGACTGCAACGTGCCCGAAATCGATATTCTATTGGCAAAGATCACTGCCGGCTGCCATACCGACATGGAAAAAATACGCAATACGTATGCCTGGGTACAACAGAACATCCGCTACATCGCCTTCGAAGCAGGCATATTGGGCCACAGGCCCGATACTCCCGCAGAAGTTCTCCGCAAACGTTACGGTGACTGCAAAGGAATGTCACTCCTGCTCCGCACATTGCTGAAAGCACAGGGATTTGACGCCCGGCTCACCGACATAGGCACCATAGACATCCCCTACCGGATGAGTGAGATAGCAACGCTTGCATCTGCCAACCACATGATATGCAGCCTTATCTATCAGGGAAAAACCTATTATCTGGACGCCACCAACGAATACATTCCGCTGGAATTCATACCCGGAAGCATACAGGGCAGGGAAGCTATGATAGAAAACGGAGAAGAATGTATCGTACAGACGGTACCCATATTGGACAGCAGTGCTTCTACGGACAGCCTGTATTACACTTGCACCCTCTCCGGTGAGCAAACAGACAGAGTGCTGCAAGGCAGGGCAACCCGCAGCTGGAGTGGAGACATGAAAGAATTCTTCCTCACAGCCTATCATAAAAACGACAAAAGCGACCGCGAAGAACACCTGCTTCGTACACTGGCGGGAAACAATCATAACTATCAAGTCGGCTCCGTCAAATGGATACAACAAGAACCCCAACAGCAATGGGCCATACTGGCAGGAACAGTCATAAACAACAGTGCCGTACAAATTGCAGACAGCGAGTTCTACATTGAATTAGACCTTCACAACGACCTGTTCGACCAACCCATAGACACCCTCAAGCGCATACATGATTATGAGTTGCCACTCCGTTGCCGCATTGTGCGTCACACAGAATTAGAAATACCCGCAGGCTATACCCTTGTCCATTGCCCCAAAGGAATTGCAATCCATGCGCCACAAGGCACACTCCACTGTTCCTACAACAAGCAAGGGGAGAAAATCATCTTCCGGAAAGTAATGGAAATCAAAGAGAAACTCATTCACCGTAATGACATTGTCGCTTGGAACGAGAACCTGCGGAAATGGGCTGATGCATGCAATGAACAAATTATTCTCAAAAAACAATAACCATGAAACAAAACATGCTATTCTTAATGGGGGTATTAGCACTTTTACTGGCATCCCCCAATGCAAATGCCGATGACAAAGAGAAATACAAACTCTTTGCAGAAGAAACAAGAAAAGAAGTCTGGGCGCTCGAGCTGCCTGAATTTGCCAACACCGCCATCCCCGAAAAGTACAAGGACGAGTCTGCCGTCATTCTGGCTGCACACAGCCGGCTGGAAGTCACTAAAAAGACCCGCTTCAACGTAGGCGCTTTCCTCGGCGGTTTCCACTACATAGATCGTGAGGTAAACTGCCGCGACCTGTACCGCATGTTAGTGCAAATCAACGACAAAGCAGCTTTAAAGGAATTCTCCGAATTCGATTATAAAGCAGAAATCCGGAAAAAATCATGGCGATACGACGAAAGCTACCAACAAGTATTAGGAGTGCGCATCATCAAACCGGACGGCACTATAAACGAAGTGAGTACCGATGAATACATGACTGCCACCGAAGGCAAAAACGACAAAGAGCAACGCCAGAAACTTGCCGTACCGGGATTGGAGATCGGCGATAAGATAGATATTTTTTTCTTCAATTACACCTCATTGGAAAACCATAACCTTGATCCGTTCATTTTCCGTTTCCGCCAAAGCCATCCGATGCTTTCCTACACCGTACATTGCGAAATAGACGATAAACTCACCACCCAATACCGCACCCTGAACGGTGCGCCTGACTTCAAGCAAAGCACAAATGAAGAAGGAAACATCCTGCTTGACGTGGCGATGAAGGATATAGAACAAACCGAACCCGATTTGTGGTACAACTCCATGCAGCAAACGCCGACCACATTATTATATATCACCAACAGCCAGATGAAAAAATACACCTACATACCCAAAAGTACCAAGAAAAAAGGGCTGCAACCCAATCCCGACGCGGCTTCCATACAGGAAGACGACTGGGAATTCATAAAACAAGCGATACGGTATAACGGCTACGGAGGAGTGAGCAACGTCAAAAAAGGCATACGGCTTCTCCGCAATGTCAAACAGATAAAAAAGAAAGACTGGACAGATGAGACAAAAGCAGACTTCATCTATAACTACTATCATTTTGCACTGATGACAGACCCTAAAAGCGATTGCAACAATGAGCTGTTCATCGTCTATTTTCAAAGATTGCTAAATTGGGTGGATGTTCCCAACCTGCTTGGAATAACCACCAACGAAAATAAAGAACCGCTTGACAAACTGGCAAGTTACCGCAATACAACCTGGTTTATCGCGCTCCCGGAAAGCAACAAATATTATCTCCCGCCTACGAATTATCTTATTCCCCATGAAATTCCTGCCTGTTATCAAGGCCGGCAAGCCATTTTGGAATCGGATAAATCGAAAGCCAAGGCCGGACGAAAACATTTCAACTTTCCCATGAGTACGGCTGAAGACAACAGAAATGTCACTACCATACAAGCCGACATCAATAATACCCTGCTCACCATCCACCGTAACGAATATCGTACAGGAACACAAAAAGAACGCATGCAGACCGCATTAGCCAAAATGGAAGATGTAGACGCAGCCTATCGCCGCCTGCTCAGCATCGACAAGGAATTTGCAGAAGAAATAGGCAAGAAATATGCAGACGATCTTCAGGAAATGTTCCGGAAAGGACGTGAGCAGGAAAAAGATGACTATAAATGGGAAATCAACTTCTATCATGGCGAGGATGCGCAAGAACTGCTTAATTATCAGATGCAATGCTTAGGCAACCGTCCGGACAGCGCCGCTTTTGTTTATGACGTCCGTTACGCAATGGATGGCTATGTCAGAAAAGCCGGGCCTCACTATGTGCTTTCCGCAGGGAAACTACTTGGCGCACAAACTCTGGTTGAGGGCAAGGAACGCAAGCGTTCGGCTGACATATACATGTCGGCTCCCCGCACTTTCCAATGGAATATCACCGTCAACCTTCCGGCAGGCTATGAAGCAGCTGCCGAGGGAGTGGAAAAATTGAATGTAAAGGTAGAGAACGAATGTGGCGCTTTCATTGCAAAAGCCGTTGCTCAGAACGGAAAACTTATACTGGACATCACCAAACGTTACAACCACAAGACAGAACCAGCTACCAACTGGGACAAACTACTTGAAATCCAAGATGCTTCCAAAGCATACGAATCACTTTCCGTAGTATTGAAAAAATAGAAAGCACCAATCATAAAAGGGCTGCATCCAACCAACGATGCAGCCCTTCCATATATCTATATCCTTTCCTTGAAGGAAAGCGGAATCCTAATAGTTCTCTTTCTTTACCTCAAAATAGGCCTGCGGATGCAAACATGCCGGACATACCTGAGGAGCTTCTTTACCGGTATAGATGAAACCACAGTTACGGCATTGCCATACAACCTCGCCTTCCTTTGCAAATACGGAAGCTGTTTCAATATTCTTGATAAAAGCGCGATAGCGTTCTTCGTGTCCCTTTTCAGCAATAGCAATATTGCGATACATCAAGGCAATTTCGGGGAAACCTTCTTCATCGGCAACATCAGCAAAGCCCGGATAATCCAATGACCATTCTTCATGTTCACCGGCAGCAGCTTCCTGAAGATTTTCAAGAGTAGTACCGATAACGCCGGCAGGATAAGAAGCTGTGATTTCCACCATTCCGCCTTCCAACCACTTGAACATACGTTTAGCGTGTTCCTTTTCCTGGTCGGCTGTTTCTGTGAAAATAGCAGCAATTTGTTCGTAACCTTCTTTTTTAGCAACGCTTGCAAAGTAAGTATAGCGCATTCTTGCTTGCGATTCACCGGCAAATGAAGTCAATAAATTCTTTTCAGTACGGGTTCCTTTAACACTTTTAGCCATAGTCTCTTTTTTAAATTAGTTAATATTATTACGTATAAATACCGTTCGCTTTGTCCTTATGATTGTTGATACAAAATTAAGAATTAAGTTTGATATAACCACACTCTGTCTCATCGGATTTATCTATTGCTCCATAGGTGAAATCTATTTCGCCTGCAAATCCAAAGAGAGAGGTCATTCCCTGTATTCTATATTTAAGAAAACAAGTAATCTGCATAGAAAACAAAAAACAGGCTATTTGTGTTCAACAAATTTGCAAAAAACAGGCCAATCTATCAATTTATACATTATTTTGCTTACTTTTGCAGCTTATTTATAAACACACACTTTTTATAGCGTAAAAAAGTCAAATTAATAATGAAAGCGTTCGAATTCAAGCCTAAACTATATACGGCTTTAAAAAACTACTCAAAAGAACTTTTTATGGCAGACCTGATGGCCGGTATCATTGTAGGTATCGTAGCCCTGCCACTTGCCATTGCGTTTGGTATTGCATCGGGTGTATCACCTGAAAAAGGCATTATTACGGCTATTATTGCCGGTTTTATAATCTCCCTGCTGGGCGGCAGCAAAGTTCAGATCGGCGGCCCTACCGGTGCATTCATCGTTATCATTTACGGCATTATTCAGCAATATGGAGAGGCAGGACTGATTGTAGCCACGCTGATGGCAGGCGTCATTCTCATTCTGTTAGGAGTGTTCAAGCTGGGAGCAGTCATTAAGTTTATCCCCTATCCCATTATTGTAGGTTTCACAAGCGGCATTGCAGTCACGATCTTTACCACCCAGATTGCAGATATATTCGGACTGAGTTTCGGTGGAGAGAAGGTTCCGGGAGACTTTATCGGGAAATGGCTGGTCTACTTCCGCCATTTCGACACTGTCAACTGGTGGAATACAGTTGTCAGCATCGCCAGTATCTTCATCATTGCCATTACTCCGAAATTCTCAAAGAAGATACCCGGTTCGCTCATCGCCATTATCGTGGTGACCATTGCGGTCTATCTGATGAAAACCTATGGCGGCATTAGCTGCATCGACACCATCGGCGACCGTTTCAGCATTAAAGCGGAACTTCCCGATGCTGTGATGCCTGCCTTGGACTGGGAAGCCGTCAAGAACCTGTTTCCCGTTGCCATTACGATTGCCATACTGGGAGCCATAGAGTCTTTGCTTTCGGCTACCGTAGCCGACGGCGTAATCGGTGACAAGCACGACTCCAATACCGAACTGATAGCACAGGGTGTTGCCAACATGGCTACCCCACTTTTCGGCGGTATCCCTGCCACAGGCGCCATTGCCCGTACAATGGCCAACATCAACAACGGCGGCAAGTCACCCGTAGCCGGTATAATCCATGCAGTGGTGCTGCTCTTGATTCTTCTGTTGCTTATGCCGCTGGCACAGTACATCCCAATGGGATGCCTGGCAGGCGTACTGGTGATTGTATCCTATAACATGAGTGGCTGGCGCGTATTCAAAGCACTGCTGAAAAACCCGAAATCGGACGTCACCGTATTATTGATAACTTTCTTCCTGACGGTTATCTTCGATTTGACAATTGCCATTGAAGTAGGCCTGGTCATCGCCTGCGTACTCTTTATGCGCCGCGTCATGGAGACCACCGAGATATCTGTTATCAAAGACGAAATAGACCCGAATACCGAATCGGACATTGCCACAAATGAGGAACATCTCATTATTCCGGAAGGCGTGGAAGTGTACGAAATCAACGGTCCCTATTTCTTCGGCATCGCCACAAAGTTTGAGGAAGTAATGGCGCAACTTGGCGACCGCCCCAAAGTGCGAGTCATCCGCATGCGTAAAGTTCCTTTTATTGACTCTACGGGTATCCACAATCTGGAAAGCCTTTGCAAGATGTCGCAAAAGGAAAAGATAACCGTTGTACTCTCCGGCGTGAACGCCAAAGTGCATCAGGTATTGGAAAAGTCCGGTTTCTACACGCTTTTAGGCGAAAAGAATATCTGCCCCAATATCAATGTGGCACTGGAACGGGCACGCAAGCTGGCCGAGTAAATGTTTACAAAAGGAACCTGAAAAAGAACAGTCGTATAATGAGGGGTCTCAGTCGTATAGTGAGACTATCTCACTATACGACTGAGACCCCCTTAGCAGTATACTGAGATAGTCGCCATTTTACAGACTGATAATCAAGCTATTACAAACGCCCTCTCTTATTAAGAAAAGATAGGACAAAAGAGAAGCATTATGGCAAAGAGAAGAAGAAGCAACAAGAAAGAACCCAAAGGAGTGATTTACCTGATAGTTCTGGCATGCCTTGCGGCCGTCTTCCATGAACCGATAGCCAATGCGCTCCGTAACAAACTGCCCGTTCCCACGGAAAAGACAGCAAAACGGGCAGAAACAACGAAAACCGCCGGAAATCCCCTACTGCCGGCTCCACTGAAAAACGTACCCGAACAAATATTGCACCGCAAGGGCTATACCGCCTCCTACAACCGCGAACACAAGATACCGAATTGGGTGGCCTGGGAACTTACACCGGAAAAACTGATAGAACGTGAAAGCCGCACCGACAAATTCCTGCCCGATCCCGACCTGCCCGAAAGCCAAGCGGTAACTACGGACGACTATAAGCGCTCAGGCATGGACAGAGGTCACATGTGCCCTGCCGGTGACAACCGTTGGCATTGGAAAGCCATGCAGGAAAGCTTCTACATGACCAATATCTGCCCCCAAAATCATAACCTGAACCGCGGCGACTGGAAAGAACTGGAAGAAGCCTGCCGCCTGTGGGCAAAAAAAGAAGGGAAAATCTATGTTGTCTGCGGCCCTGTCCTCTACCGCCAAAAGCACCGCACTATCGGAAAAAAACACAAGATCACCGTACCCGAAGCATTTTTCAAAGTCATACTCTGCACAAACAGCAACCCACCGAAAGCCATCGGTTTTATTTATAAAAATACATCGGGCAACCACCCATTGGACACCTATGTCAACAGCGTGGACGAAGTAGAACGCATCACCGGAATCGATTTCTTCCCAGCCCTGCCGGATAACGTTGAAAAGCAGGTAGAAGCTGCCTATAACCTTGATTTATGGAAGAAAGAATGAATAGCAACATTCTTTAACCTTACATATTTATACAAACATATTGTCACGACATATCCCCCATTTTTACAATTTATATCACTTGTTTTTTAAATATTCCTAATTCTCCTCTGCAATACTCTGCCTTTTTTCTAATTTTTAATAATCCGGAATTTAATAAATTTGCAATCCGTTATGCAATTATTTATCTCTTTTTTCACGTCTATATTAATTATTTAATATCTTTGCAAGGATTTACATAACAGATTTTATTTTCAGCTAAAAAAAATGAAACACAATACGAAACATAGCCTGTCTTTTGTTTGGAGAAACGTTAAAAAACGTGATGAGATATCACGCTAAGGAGGCTGTTTCCATAATTCTACAATAACAGACATTTATCAATTCAAATTTTAATCAATAATAAATTAAAGACAAGGATGAGAAAATCAATTCTTTGGTTTGTCTTTCTTACATTATTGACTATTCAATCGGCTTTTGCACAAAGTTTTTATGTAAAAGGCAAGGTTATATCCCAAGAGGATAATGAACCGTTGATTGGCGTGTCAATTTTGCAAGAGGGAAGTGGAAATGGCGTAGTAACCGATATTGACGGAAACTACAGCCTTGAAGTTAAAGGTACGACAAAAACGACTTTAGTCTTTTCGTACATCGGTATGCAATCGCAGAAGCATGAAGTCAGCGCAAAAACTGGTACGCTGAACGTTCGGCTCGCCTCAGACGCCGCATTAATAGACGAAGTAGTGGTAGTGGCGTACGGAACCCGTAAAAAAGGGACAATTGCCGGCGCTGTATCTGCCGTAAAATCGGAAAAATTGGAAAATGTTCCGGCAGCCGGTTTCGACCAGGCGCTGCAAGGACAGACTCCGGGTTTGTCAGTAATCTCCAATTCGGGAGAACCTAGTAAAGCTGCTGTTTTCCAGATTCGCGGTACCAACTCAATCAATTCGGGTACATCCCCGCTGTTTATTCTCGACGGTGTGCCTATTTCCAGTTCTGATTTCAATACAATCAGTCCGGGAGATATTGAATCGATCTCAGTATTGAAAGATGCTTCTTCAACCTCTATCTACGGTGCACGTGCGGCAAACGGCGTGGTAGTAATCACTACCAAGCGCGGTCTGGCTATGGATAAGGCCAAAGTGACCCTGCGTGCCCAGTATGGCATCTCACAGTTGGCATCCAACGGCAAGTGGATGATGATGAACACGCCTGAGCGTATCCAGTTTGAAAAAGAAATCGGCCTAGACGCCGGGCAAGACTACGAACTGCTTTCGCGCACCAACGTCAACTGGATAGATGAAATATTCAACGACCGCGCTCCGCTGCAGAACTACGAACTGTCTGTGAACCGCGCCACCGACCGCTTGAACTATTACGTTTCCGGCGGTTTCTACGATCAGGAAGGTATCGCCCAAAGCTCTTCTTTCCGTCGCTACAACATGCGCGCCAATGCAGAAGTAAAGGCAAGCAACTGGTTGAAGATAGGAACAAGCACGATGGCTGCTTACGAAGAAATCCAGCAAACCGAGGAAGGTTCCATGGCGCTCTATACACCGATTTCAGGTTCACGCTTCATGCTTCCCTACTGGAACCCTTACAACAAAGACGGCTCACTTGCCTCCGAAAACAACGGCACATGGGCAGGAACCGGCCAGAACCCCATTGAATGGATGGCCAACAATCCTGTACATTATAAAAAATATAAGGTGTTGTCCACCGTATTTGCCAACATCACTCCGATCAAGAACCTGACTATCCGTACACAGTTCGGTGCAGACTACTCTCACTCTACGGCTTTCATGCAGTCATACCCAAGTTATGTCATCAACAACGGTATGGGTTCTGCAGGACGCAACTCGTCGGATGTACTGACGCTGAGCGAAACGACCACCGCCAATTATCGCTGGGAACTGAATGAAAGCCATTCGCTCAACTTCCTGCTGGGACAGGAAGCGGTGAACTTCGAATCGACCGGCTTCCAGGTAGTTTCCAGAGGACAAGCCAACGACAAGCTGACGAATGTAACGTCGGGAACACGAGCTTCCGCATGGGGCGATTCAAACAGTTCTTATTCTTACCTGTCGTTCTTCTTCCGCGGCGAATACAACTATAAGGATTTGTACTACGCGGAAATGGCTGCCCGTACGGATGCCTCCTCACGTTTCGGTAAAGACCACCGCTGGGGTGTTTTCTGGTCGCTGGGCTTTATGTGGAACATCAAGAACGAATCATTCCTGAAAGACGTCGAGTGGCTGACCAGCGCTCAAATTGCGTTGAGTACAGGTACATCGGGCAACTCTGAAATACCGAACTATGACCACCTGGCATTGGTGGCAGGCGGTCCCAACTACAACGACGAAGCCGGAATCTATCCCAAACAGCCCGGAAATGAAGATTTAGGCTGGGAGCAGACGTGGGCAAACAATGTGGGCGTCCGCATGGGACTTTTCAACCGCGCCAACGTGAATATCGACTTCTATCATAAGAAAACCAGCAACATGCTGATGCTTGTTCCCCAATCTTACGCGGTGACCGGCGACGGTTACAGTTGGGAAAATATCGGTGCAATGGTAAACCGCGGTGTCGAAATCAGCATAGACGGTGACATCGTCCGCACCAAAGACTTTACGTGGAACGTGAACGCCAATGTTTCTTACAACAAGAACAAGTTGGTGGAACTCTACAACGGCGTACAGGAATACGTAAACTCCACTACCGGACTGAAGTTCGTGGTAGGCCGCCCCGTACACGAATTTTTCATGAACCGCTATGCCGGTGTGAATCCTGCCAACGGTGACGCCCTGTGGTACACCAAAGACGGCGAGCTGACTACCGAATTCCGCGAGGAAGACAAAGTGATGACCGGAAAAACGTTTGACTCTCCATGGGCGGGCGGTTTCGGAACCACTTTTGCATGGAAAGGTCTTTCGTTGTCCGCACAGTTCAGCTGGATGGCCGACCGCTACGTGATGAACAACGACCGTTTCTTTGAAGAGAGCAATGGGCTGTACAGCGCCTACAACCAGTCCAAACGACTGCTGTATGACCGCTGGAAAAAGCCGGGTGACCTTACCGATATTCCCCGCTACGGCGTAGTGGCGCAACTCGACGACCGTTTTCTGGAGAACGCTTCATTCCTCCGTCTGAAGAACCTGACGCTGGCTTACGTACTTCCGCAGCCGATATTGAAGAAGACCAACTTCTTTACCTCAGCCCGTATCTATCTGCAAGGACAGAACCTGCTGACCTTTACCGGATTCAACGGACTTGACCCGGAAGTGGCAAGCAATATTTACAGAGCACAATACCCGGCTTCACGCCAATACACGTTGGGTATTGAAGTTTCATTCTAACACAGTATAAGCAGAAAGAAAAATGATAAAGAAAATTAGAAATTATATCCTGTTGGCTGCCGTAGCACTGTCTGCCGCTTCGTGTCTGGACAAACTGCCCGAAGACGAAGTTCCTTTCGACAATGCCATCCGGTCGGTGTCCGACGTAAACCAGGCAGTCATCGGCATCTACGATGCCTTCAAAAGCAGCGCCCTGTATTCCGGTAACCTCACTTTGCTGCCCGACCTCCAAGCCGACTTCGTGTACGCCGTAAACGGCTACACCAATACATACGGCAACATCTGGCGCTGGAAAGATATCCTTGCTACGAACACAGACATCGAAGCGGTATACCAAGCCCTGTACGCAGTGATCAATCGCTGTAACTTCATGCTGGATCGCGTGGACTACGTAAGAAAGAACACCACCGTCGATGCCGACCTCGACAAACTGGATCAATATTGCGGCGAAGCCTACTTTGCCCGCGCACTCGCCTACTCGGAACTGATAAAGCTCTTCTGCAAAGCCTACGAAAGCGATGAAGAAGCCGCCAACGAACTGGGCGTGATACTGACCGAGCACTACAACGGCAACGAAGAGATGAAGCGCGCTTCGCTGAAAGACTCTTACCAATTCGTACTGGACGACCTGAACCGCGCCGCCGACCTCCTGAAACTGGAAGACGACTTCAAAGGCGCACTTTACGACACCACCTACTTCAACGAATACACCGTCTATGCCCTGCGCGCACGCATTGCCCTGTACATGAAGAAGTGGGACGACGCCATCAAGTACTCCGACAAAGTGATAGAAAGCAATTATTATACGCTGGCAAGCTGTACAAGACAGGTATCACAGGGCGTAAGCTACTATCAATATATGTGGACCAACGATCACTCCATAGAAGGCATCTGGAAAGTGGGCTTCACCGTAAACTCTTACGGTGGCAGACTGGGCACCATCTTTGCCAACTACGACTTCCGCAACTTCCGTCCGGACTATGTGCCGGCAGAATGGGTCATCGACTTGTATGACAGCAATGACCTGCGCGTTTCTTCTTTCTTCAAGGCCTACACCACCGGATACAGCCATGGGCTCACCTGGCCATTGCTGATGAAGTACTTCGGCAACCAAGACTTCATGAAGCAGTACAACATACTCCACGTCACCATGCCCAAAGTGTTTCGCCTGTCCGAGCAGTACCTGATTCGTGCGGAAGCCTACGTGCAGAAAGACCAGCCCGACTATGCCAAAGCGGGCAGTGACATCAGCGCCATCCGTACAGCCCGTTATTCTTCGTACGGCGGTTCTACTGCCATGAACAAGGAGAATGCCATGGACATCATCGAAGCAGAGCGTGTGAAAGAACTTTATATGGAGGGCTTCCGCTTGCAAGACCTGAAGCGTTGGCACAAGGGATTCAAGCGCAAACCGCAAGACCAGTCGCTGACCAACGGCAGCAGCCTGAAAGTGGAGAAAGACGATCCTCTGTTCGTATGGCCTATTCCCCAGCACGAGCTCGACTCTCCGGGTTCGCAGGTAGAACCTAATGAAAGTAACAAATAAGATTAAATACATACGATAATGAAGAAACTATTAATGGGATGTATGGCAGCCTTGGCTGCTTTGATAAGCCTTGTCGGGTGCGAACAGGACAGGGTGGTATACGGCGGGCCCAATTATCTTATGTTTTCCGACACGATCTATTATTGTCCCGTGCAAGAAACGAATGAGATATTCAATGTCCCCGTATCAGCCACCGAGACTGCCGACCGCGACCGTACTTTTGCCGTAGAGGTAATAGATAAAAAAAGTAATGCCGTAGAAGGAAAACATTATAAAATCCTTTCGAACACAGTAACCATCAAGGCAGGCGAAAGAGCCGCCAACGTAGAGGTAGAAGGCCTTTACGAGAATATCGGCATCAACGATTCACTGGGCTTTGCCCTGCGCCTCATCATTCCGGAAAACGACCGCTGGGATATGTACGGTACAGAGACCAAAGTGGTGTTGCGCAAGATTTGCCCGTTCGACATCAACGACTTCACCGGACACTGCAAGGTGACTTCCTCCTATTTCGGCGAGTTTATGCAGGATGTGGACATGCGCCTGATAACCTCGGAAGTTGTGGAGGGTGAAGAGAACACCATTGTACTTCGCGGATACTACTATGACGGCTATGACATCAAGATAAAGTTCACCCGCAACAAGGTACTCGATCCACTCATCGAAATGAAACAGCAGTTGTGCGCCAGCACAGGTGAAGCGTTTGGAACCATTCATGGCAACGGCAAACTGCTGATGAGCCAGCCCACGCAGTACGTATCTTATTACAGCACCTGCGAAAAATTCATCTTCCAGTACACCACTTTGAGCGTAGACAACAAAGACGGCTCGCTCTACGGGGTTGTAGGTACTTTCGCCAACATCATCGAATGGATCAGCGAAGCCGAATGGGAAAAATTAAAAGAACAAGGATATTAACATTTAAAACCATACAATTATGAGAACATTAAATTTAAAAGGTATGAGTTGGATCATGGCATTGGCTATGATGTTTATTGTGTCATTCACAAGTTGTTCAGACGATAAAGAAGAAGGAGCCACTACCCCGGTATTTCCGGAAGAACAAGCCATTTCCTGTAATGCCGGCGAAACAAAGGCACTTACCTTTGACGCCAATATGACTTGGCAGCTGAGTTCTACGGCAGCCATTTGGTGTAAGTTTGAGGTGAACGGCGAAGATAAAGAAGTTGTTAAAGGCGAAGCAGGCAAACAAAGTATAACGATTAAGGTTACGGATGCCGCACAAGAGATAGGCAAAACCAGTGAAGCGCAACTGAAATTGGATATGGGCGGCGAAACGAAAGTGATTGCCACCGTAACACGTTCTGCCAAAGGATATTCACTGAAAATATACGATGCTGAGGGAAATGAAATTACCACAGAACAAGGTCTTGAAGTAGGATACAAAAAACAGATATCGTTTACAGTAAAAGCCAACTTCCGTTTTGCTGCAACCAGTTTCCCTGAATGGGTCATTTTGGACGGTGGTTCAATGGCAGGTGAAGTAAATGATAAAGAAGAAGGTGAACTGAAAATTCAGGCAACCAACGGTTTAACAGTTAAAGAGAACGGTGAATATGAGAAATGGCCAGTTGAAGCTGGCAAAGACAGCAAGAATGTAATCACTTTCGCTGACGAAGCAGGAAACGCATCTTTCTCTTTCCCTGTTTTCTTCAAAGGAATGGGAGCTGAAGATATTAATATAACAGAACCTGAACTGAATTCTCGCTACGGTTGGAACGTATCTCTGGACGGAAAAACTTTCAAATTAGCAGGAAGTATGGACGGAGGTGAAAACGTTATTACCTTTAATGATAAAATGGAATTTACTGTGGTGTCACTCAAAGATGAATATGAAGTGGTGTTACTGGATGCTTTTAATCACTGGCAAACTGGTAAGAAAGTCATTGAAGAAATGAATTCTTATAGTTCATGGATAAAGTATACTAAAAATGGGAATAAAGTAACTCTTACTGTGAATGCACTCAATCCTGACATGGAAGGATATAACAGCAGAGAATGTTACGCCCTCGTTATACCAAAAGCTCAATATGAACAAATCGAAGAGGATATAGTAGCCAATCTTGTAACTACAAATGAAGAAGGAGACCAAGATTTGGTTTATGTTTATGGACAAAATAACCTCTTGATTAATTTAGTTCAGGAAGAAGAGAAAGCAGATGGAGAATCTTTTGAGATATTAAAAGGTGGATACATGCCACTTACTTGCAACAAAGTTACAGACGAAAGCATTTTAAATAAGTTCCATGATTATTCAGTAACAGCTGTTTATTCGGTAGAGGTTCCCAAAACAGAAAACTATAATAACGTGTCAATCAATCCATTATTAAGTAATTGGTCAAATACAAATGGATACTCAATTTATAATACCAAAGATGACAGCGAAAACACAGAGGTAGTTCCTGAACCAGGAGAAAATAATATAGCAATTGATGTACCTGAAAATCCCATTTATATTGTCTTCAAAGATAAAAATGGGGTAAACAAGAAAATTTTAATGGTTCAATTTACTACTACTGTCTTTAATATAAACTATTCTGCAGGAGCAGAATATGGCACTGTCGATTGTATATCGTATGTTGATAACAATAATTGGGCTTCCACTCAGTACGGTGTAGAAAGTGCTAATATTTGGCATGCTAAAACTCCCTACGCTGCAATGAATACAATAAAATTTGCATCCTCAGAAACTACTATACAAGAGTTGAAGTGTTACAATTTCGACCAAGATGTATTGACAGAAACAACTAATGATTTTAACTTTAGTAACGCTGAAGGTGACGTATATATGGAAAGTAATAACACCATATATTTATGGCTCGGAAGTGGTACAAGTATTAACTACTCCATGGCGCTACTTATAACAACAAATACTAATGAGAAATATTTATTAGTGGTTGAAAAACCTGCTCAATAAAAATAACTTTCAATAGAATAACGAACAATAGATTAAATGAATCTACATAAATTAAAGATACGCTCTATATTCTTTTTACCCCTCATCGTCAGCTTGCTGGCGATGGTGGCGGTAACGGGATGTTCCGATGAGGAGGATGCGCTGCAAACAGGTCAATACGGCTATGTGCAGTTCAAACTCTACAAAAGCACAGGAGAAGGTGCAGCCACCCGCGCCACCGATAAACTGGAACTGCTGTCGGATGCAAAAAAGATAAACGTAGTGATGCTGCGCGACGGTGTAACACTGTCGCAAACATTGGTTCTCAATTCATATAACGCAGAAAATGCAGAGTTCGGCCTGCGCAGTGATAAACTGCAACTACTGACCGGTACTTACAAAATAGTAGGATACTACCTGTACGACAAACTCGATGAAGAGTTGCTGGCAGGTTCGGTAGAAGATGATGATGAATTTACCGTCGTTCAAGACGGCCTGCAAGAAAAAGCATTGACCGTAAATACTGTAACACGCGGTATGGTTAAGTTTAAACTGATTAAAGACGGACTTAGCACCCGCGCACCGGGAGAATACCTGTTCAGCCAAATAAAGCTGGCAGACATAACCGTAACCAATTTGTTCACCAAAAAGCCGACAACGATTAAAGGCTTCAAAGTGACTTACAAGGAAGAGTCCAAAGAGCACCAAAACCCCGACAACGATAATGACAAGTATATGGACATCGCCACTGCAAAGTGCGACTCTGCCGTATGGTTGCCCGCCGGAAACTATCAGGTGACTTCTTACACCACATATTCTAAAAACGGAAATCTGGTAAAGACACTGGAAACGCAAGCCGTAAAAGGCGAACAGTTCACCGTAAAAGACAATGCACTCACTGACGACGCCATTGTCCCCATTAAACTGTCCCGCACCGCCGAATACATCAAGGATTACCTTGCACTGAAAGAAATCTGGGATGCGCTGAACGGCAAAAACTGGAGCCAACAAGGCTTTGGTACTCAACCGGGCGCCAACTGGAATTTCAATAAGGAACTGGATATGTGGGGAGCCCAACCCGGTGTATCGCTCAACAGCAATGGTCGTGTAACAGGGCTTTCCTTAGAAGGCTTTGGCGCCAGCGGAAGAGTGCCGGACGCTATCGGACAACTCACAGAACTGGAAGTTCTGGCATTAGGCTCGCATGGGGAGAAAGTAAACGAGAGATTGTTCGGTCCCAAAGGCATTTCAGCGAATATGAGTGACGAGCAGAAGCAAAAAATGCGTATGCACTACCAAAAAACATTCGTTGACTACGACCCGCGCGAAGATTTCTCCGACCTTATCAAAGATTGCATCAACAGCGATCCGCAGCAGAAAAGTATCAAAAAAAGCAGCCGTATCACATTGAAAGATACGCAAATCGGACAGTTGAGCAATAATATCACATTCGTTTCCAAAGCAGTGATGCGCTTAACCAAACTGCGCCAGTTCTATATGGGTAACTCTCCTTTCGTCGCTGAAAACATTTGCGAAGCATGGGAGAATGAAAACTCCGAATACGCCCAACAATATAAGACGGAAGATTTGAAGTGGGATAATTTGAAAGATCTGACAGATGTAGAGGTATATAACTGCCCGAACCTCACAAAGTTGCCCACATTCTTAAAAGCACTGCCCGAAATGCAGCTGATTAACGTTGCCTGCAACAGAGGTATCTCCGGAGAGCAGTTGAAAGACGACTGGCAAACCCTCGCAGACGCACCGGTAGGAGAGAAAATCCAGATTATCTACATAGGCTACAACAACCTGAAAACATTCCCGGTGGAAACATCTTTGCAGAAGATGAAAAAACTGGGCATGCTGGAATGTCTCTACAACCAACTTGAAGGCAAGTTACCGGCATTCGGCTCGGAAATAAAATTGGCATCACTCAATTTGGCATATAACCAAATCACAGAAATCCCCGCAAACTTCTGCGGATTTACCGAACAGGTGGAAAATCTGAGCTTTGCGCATAACAAATTGAAGTATATCCCTAATATCTTCGATGCCAAATCCGTTTCGGTAATGAGCGCGATAGACTTTTCCTACAACGAGATAGGCTCGGTGGACGGAAAGAATTTTGATCCTCTTGACACCACTCCTTTCAAAGGTATCAACGTTTCTTCCATCAACTTGTCAAACAACCAGATAAGCAAGTTCCCCAAAGAGCTGTTCTCAACCGGTTCACCGCTTTCTTCCATCAACCTGATGGGTAATATGCTGACAGAAATACCCAAAAACTCGTTGAAAGACGAAAACGAAAACTTCAAGAACACCTATTTGCTTACTTCGATAGACTTGCGTTTCAACAAGCTTACAAAGTTGTCCGACGATTTCCGGGCTACCACGCTGCCCTATTTGGTTGGTATAGACTTGAGCTACAACAGTTTCTCCAAGTTCCCTACACAACCGCTGAACAGCAGCACGCTGAAAGGCTTCGGTATCCGTAACCAACGCGACGCACAAGGTAACCGCACCCTGCGCGAATGGCCGGAAGGCATCACCCTGTGTCCCAGCCTGACGCAACTACAAATCGGCTCGAACGACATTCGTAAAGTAAACGAGAAGATAACCCCGAACATTTCGGTACTGGACATCAAGGACAATCCGAACATTTCCATCGACTTGAGCTACGTATGCCCCTACATCGAAGCAGGCATGTACATGCTGTTCTACGATAAGACGCAGGATATTCGCGGTTGCGATGCGCTGGATATTAAACGATAAACTCACAAGAAATGAAATATTCAAAGAAAATAATAATAGGACTGGCTCTTTGCGCGGGCATCGTAACCTCGTGCAAGGAAGATGAAGCAGGAGTATCGAACAACATCTCCACCGACAAGGACGAAATCACAATCGGCCCGGAGGGAGGTACAGAGCAAGTCGCCGTCTCTACCAACGCCGATTGGGTGGCCGGTTCAGCCAAACCCTGGATCAGCATTTCCCCCGCAAACGGAATGGGTTCGGCAGATTGCAGACTGGCAATCGACTCTACATTAGAGAACAACGCACGCACTACCCAGATACGGTTTGCAGCGGAAGGACAAGAACCTAAGTTGATTACGATTACCCAGTTCGGCTTCAACAAGCAGATATTGCTGAAAGAACCGGAAGTGGAAATTGAGAACTCAGCCGAGTATGACAAGCGCTTTTTCGAAACCACCATCTCTACCAACATTCACTTCAAAATTGATGAGGAGAATATAGAGTACTCGTTTGCCGAACCGATGAACGATACGGAAAAAGTAGAAATGGAGCCCGAACGCGCCAACTGGCTTACGTTGCCCAAAAACGACGACCTGGAAGTAAACCTCGACAGAAAAGCGCGTCCGCGTACCATCAAAGTGCGCTTCCGCTGGGAAATGAATACGGCACCTTTTACCCGCGTTGCCAAAATCCGCCTGATTCCGCAGAATCCTGAGGAAGACAAGCTGAAAGATGCCGACGGCAAAGAGATAGATGCGGTTATTCTCACCGTCCGCCAGAAACCGGCTCTGAAAATAGAAGACAACCGTTCGGGCGACTCGCTTGCCATCATCACTATCAACAAAAAGGTACAGGCTACAATGTCATTCGACACCAGCGAGAATATGCAGAACTGGAACTATGTAACCCTTTGGGAAGCAACCGACGACGACTTACCTTCACAGGAAGCCATCGGTCGCGTACGCAGCGTGAAATTCATAATGGTGAACTTGAAAGAAGGCGAAACCCTTCCTAAGGAAGTGAAACACCTCAAATATTTGGAATCATTCGGTATTCAGAGTAATGCCAACTTCCAGTTGCGAGAGGTTCTTTTAGGCGAAGAAATTTGTGAACTGGAACACCTGAAATATCTAAGTGTATATGCGTATGGCCTTATCAAGTTGCCCGATAACTTTATAAAACTGGGCGGCAAGGGTAAAGAAAAAGGTCTGGAAGTACTGGATTTATCTTCCAATAACTTCCCTAAACTCTCTACCATTACGGATGTGGTGAACCAAGAAAACTTCCCGCATGTAAGAGCATTATTATTAAGCGGATGCCGCCGTACGGACTCCTTCAACGATTTGAGCCAGATGGACAACAGAGGAGGCAGCGAATACAATGGACGACCTATCGGACTGCATGTCAACATCACCGAAGAAGCCAGAGAACGGGCAGCATTCTTTAAACTGCTGACTTGGGACAATCTGGTTACCCTGTCCCTGTCTTATAACTTCATCGAAGGACAGTTGCCTACGGATAGCGAAATAACCGCTGCGCTGCAAGCCGCAGGAAAGCCTACACGCTATACGGAAGATGATTTCTCCACCGATAAAAAGGATTATTTGGACAAGCTGGTAGGCGACACTTGTATCTGGCTGAAAACAAACGATAATCCGGTAACTTATCCGGGAGTGAACGGACAATATAAGGAAGTAGTACATGGACAGGATGTTCCGCGCGTATTGCCCAATGCACGCAGTCTTTCCATCAACCTGAACTTCATGACGGGCGATATGCCCAAATGGATACTTTTCCACCCCTACTTTGTGGAATGGGATCCGGAAGTCTTGGTTTTCAATCAGCAGGAAAGAGGTAAAAACTCTGAAGGAGCTCCCGTATTGTTTGATAATATAGACAATCAGAAGTACGACTATAAGTATTATTACGGCGATAAGGATCCCGGAACGGATGTAACAATTCAAGGTACCGCCTATCCGCTTTACTACCGCAGATACGTAGCTCAATAACAACTGATAACAGACCGGGATATTCTGAAAAGAAGAATCATCAACAAGAATAATTTTAAAACGAAACAATGAAGAAAAAATTCTTATACATAGCACTGTTCGCTCTTACACTGGCTGCATGCTCGGAACAAGAAATCATTGAACAACCGTCTACCTCATCACCCGAGGAGACGGAAGTTCAACTTCCGGCAGACGTCACTTCGGGCGAACTGCTGATAAAGTTCAAGCCTGAAATGACTGCCATCCTCGACCGGACGATGACACGCGCCACAAGAAGCGGTAGTGCCATGACCCGTTCGGGCATTCCGTCTACCGATGAGGTGCTTGACATTTTAGGAGGATACCACTTTGAGCGTATATTTCCCGTAGACTCCAGAAACGAAGAACGTACCCGCACCGCCGGACTGCACCTGTGGTACTTGGTGAAATTCGATGAAAATACGGATTTGCAGCAGGCTGCCAACCGTCTCAGTCGTTTGGGAGAGATCTCGAAGGTACAGGGAAACAGCCGCATCAAACGTGCTTATAACACCGGAAACTACCGTACTTACATCAGCGAAGCAGCCCTGCAACAGAAAGCGGCTACACGCGCGGCAACCAACAGCACTTTTTCAGATCCGGGATTGCAATTCCAATGGCACTATAACAATACGGGAACAAACCCGTTTGATAATCCGGAGAATGGAGCAGAATCAATAGCCGGATGCGACGTAGGCTGTGTAGAGGCATGGGCAAAGTGCAAAGGAGACCCCTCTATCATCGTTGCCGTACTGGATGAAGGCGTAATGTACACCCACCCCGACCTGAAAGACAACATCTGGGTGAACGAACAGGAAAATCTGTATAGCGATGAAGATAACGACGGAAACGGATATAAAGACGACAGATACGGTTATAACTTCGTAACGAACAGCGCCATTATCTCATGGACAGATACCTACGACACCGGACATGGAACACACGTTGCCGGAAGCATTGCGGCCGTAAACGGCAATGGCAAAGGTGTTTGCGGCATCGCCGGCGGAGACGGCACTGCAAACTCAGGCGTGAAGATTATGTCGTGCCAGGTATTTGCAGGACAAGGCGGCGTTACGCTGAGCGCGGAAGCCCAAGCCATTAAATATGCCGCCGACAACGGAGCAGTAATCCTGCAATGCAGCTGGGGATATAACTCGGCAGACGCCAATGCAATAGATGGATTTGTACCGGGCCCGGCAACCGAGGCAGAATGGACCAAGCTCTATCCGCTGGAAAAAGAAGCCCTGGATTACTTCATCAACAATGCAGGTTCTCCCAATGGAGTGATAGACGGCGGTATCGCCATCTTTGCATCGGGTAATGAATATGCCAAAATACCGGCTTTCCCCAGCGCCTATTCCAAATGCATATCCGTAAGTTCAATAGCCGCCGACTTCACACCGGCGTCCTATACCAACTTCGGCACAGAAGTGGACATCTGCGCTCCGGGCGGTGACGTACAGTATTATAGCCAAGCAGGAAAAGGAGAACCGGAATATTGGCTGGAAGAAAATCCGGAAGCATCGGGCTCCATTCTTTCCACTATGATACAAAACGGAAAACCTGCCTACGGCTATATGGACGGCACCTCAATGGCGTGCCCGCACGTATCGGGCGTAGCAGCTTTAGGATTGTCATACGCCGTAAAACAACGCCGCCATTTCAAGGCAGACGAATTTGTGAAGCTATTGAAAGAATCGGTGAAACCTGTCAACTCTTTCTATACGGGAACTAAAAAGTTCTACAGAAACAGCGCTTCTCATGGTGCTTCGCTCACCCAGATGAACTTGTCTGCCTATATCGACAAAATGGGTACCGGAGCAGCCAATGCCGGCATATTGCTGAACAACATCGAAGGAAGCGGTTCGGACATGAAAGTGCCCAATGTATATGTGGCGGAAAACGCTGAATCTACCATCAATCTGGCCGGCTTCTTCATAGACGGCGAGAAACTGACTTATACTTGTACGTCAAGCGACGAAGCCGTTGCGAAAGTAACCGTCAACGGTACGCTGATGAAGGTAACCGGAGTAAAAACCGGTTCGGCTCACATCACAGTGAAGGTAAGTAACGGTACGGAACAGACCATCACCGTTACCGTTCGCAAGAAAGCTAACGACAACGGTTGGATGTAATTAAAATTATCAATGAAACCCATTACTTGGATACAGCTATTTATACTCTGTGCAGGAATCGGACAGGCTTGGGCGGTTAAAGCCCAAGACGTCCGCTTTCTCTCACAAGAGAAAATCGACTCGCTCATAAATCCGCCGTTGATGAAACAAGGGGATGAGATACTGCGTTTCGAGAAAACTGTACAGAATATTGGAACACTGACCGAAGATGACGCTCCGCGAGCTTGCAGCTTCACATACACCAATGTAAGCAAAGCGCCGGTTGTCATCACCCGCGTAAGGACAACTTGCGGCTGTACGGCGGCAGATGCCTATACAGGAAAAGTACTTCCGGGCGAAACGCGAACCATCACGCTGACTTACCACCCGAAAAATCATCCTGGAACGATAGATACGAACACTTTCGTCTATCTATCTTCTTCGGATAAAACTCCGGTGGCACGCCTGACACTGATAGGAAACGTCATTCCCGGAGCCGACGAATGGGCACGCTACCCATATGCAATGGGAAAACTGAGACTGAAACAAAACCAACTGGAATTTCGGGAAGTAGCTGCCGGAAAGCAGCCTTCGGAACGAATTCTATGCGGTAACAGCGGAGACAAGCCGCTGCGTTTGTCAGCACTCATCATTCCTAAATTCGCAACTTTCCGCACAGAGCCGGAAGTTATTCAGCCGGGCAGTGAAGCCGATATCGTAGTAACGGTCAACGCATCGCTCATTCCCGCGGAAAAAGGGAAATCATTCACCTTCCCGATTATTCTTGAAGGAGTGGATGCACGCCCTTCGGACCGGACATTAAATATAAAAGTAAACTGTATTAAGTAACGATAAAAACAAGAAATTCGATATGAAGAATATTTTCAAATTAATGGCTTTGTTCGCCTTCCTGTTCTGTTTCTCTTCCTGTGAAGATGACGAACCGGTAATCTCGACCTTAGAAGTTACTCCCGCCAATCTGGAGGGTACATGGAAACTTGCCGAATGGAACGGAGCTTCTTTGGATGAAGGTACATACTGTTATGTGATTTTCAACCGCAAGGAACAAACTTTCGAAATGTACCAGAAGTTCGACAGTATGTATGCCCGTTACATTACCGGTAGTTTCAGCATTGAAAACAATCCTTATTTGGGTTATATCATCAGCGGAGTTTATGACTATGGTAACGGTGACTGGAACAATAAATATATCGTAACTGATTTATTGGAAAGCGGTTCAATGACTTGGACATCAAAAGATGATGAAAGCGATGTAAACAAATACATCCGCTGTGAAAAAGTTCCCGAAGAAATCATCGCGGAAGCCAAAGTTGACAAAGACGAAGAATAATACTCGGAATTTTCATTTTTTTTTCATAAAAATTACTCTATAAAACGAACTAAGGGGACCGTCCGCGAAGGATAGTCCCCTTTTTAATATTAAAATTATCTTATTCAATAAGAAACGCTCACAGCTATCCCCATTTCCTTTACCAATACTGCAATACGGTCCAATTCCTCATGAGTGGCCTTTTGCAGGTCGTGGTCGGGAGTTTCGCGGTCAATGGTATAAATCATTACCTGTCGGGGAGAAATCTCCTTAACGGCCTCTAACCAAGGCAAAACATACCTATCGGAAGTATTGTCCATATCCTTACCCTGAAAACCGCCCTTCAGGAACATGGTTTGGATAATACAATTACCCTTGAAAGCTTTCATACCGTCAATTATTTCACGAACAGAATAATGTCCTGTCGGACGGTCAAGTTCATGGATATAGGCTTCATCTGCCGTATCCAGTTTCAGAATATTGTTATCTACCCTACTCAAGGCTTCGAATACGGCAGGACGGTGAATGAATGTTGAATTGCTCAATACGCTGACTTTAGCTTCCGGAAAATATTTATCGCGCAAGGCAAGTGTATCCTCTATAATTTCAGGAAAATGCGGATGTGCAGTCGGTTCTCCGTTTCCGGCAAAAGTCAGTACATCGGGAACAGGCCCGTTCTTCTGCATGTCTTGCAAACGGGCTTCCAAAGCAGCACGTACTTCTTCACGTGTGGGAAGCGGCTTCTTAGGACGATGATCGGAATTAAACCCGCACTCACAGTAAATGCAGTCGAAAGTACATACCTTACCGTCTTCCGGCAACAGATTAATTCCCAAAGATACTCCCAAACGGCGGGAATGGACAGGACCGAATATGGGAGAGGGATAAATGACAGTCATTTTATTTCTAATTTTTCACCTATTTTCTACGTTTTTCAACGGCAAATATAGAAAATTGCCATAAAAAACGACTTAATTGCTCTTTAAAACTTAATACGAAGCTGCATCTGTAAGTCCGTTTTTTTATTTCCCTCTATCAAATCGTTACCCGAACCGATGGTTGCACGATCCTGATAGACGGTTTGCCCGAACTTAACGAGAAACATAAAAGTTTTGTTCAAGTCATAACGTACATGAGCAGAATAACGAATCCCTCTGCCATAAAAAGAAGGGGTGTAAAATGTATAAAGCAAGCCTTTTTCAGAAGCGTAAATCCGGGAGTCGTAATCGTCCGTATGAAAGTAAGTGCCTTGCACAGATACAGCCAAAGGAAATCCAGAAAATGTATAAGCACAAGACTGGCTACACTGCCAACCTTGTTTTCCCTCGAATTCATACCCTTTCCCATCTTGCTGGCGAAAATGGTTGTAATCGACCGTAGTACGGCACACAAAACCTTTCGGCATATAAGTAAGCCTGCAACGGAACTTGTGATGATAGACAGGTAAGGTGACTTTCCCGCCTGTTTCCGGCACATCCCTCTCCTTTTGCCTGTACCGGTAATTAAGATATACCGATAAGTTCCTACGAGGAGAATAAGTGGCCTGAAACATCCCGTCCATACCTTGTGAAGGTTTGCTGATCCGATATTTCCACCAGGGAAAAGAAAACAAATCCAATGAAGCAAAAAATTTCCAATGCTCCAGAGGAGTTGCCTCTGCTGCCAGATACCAGCCGTTTTCATTCTGCGGCGTACCGCTTTCTCCAAAAGAATGGGAGAAGAAAGAGCAGTAATTATGCGAATAATAACGATGAATTAACAGCAGTTGATAACTTGTTAATAATCTATACTTCAATTGATTTAGCAAAGCATATCCTTGTTTTCCCACTGCTCCCTCTCCTACCCACACCAATTTTCCCAAACGATATTTATAATCCACACCCAGATTATAAAAATTATTTCCATGCAAATTGTATTTTGCATACTTCTTCAAGTCCGGTTCATAAGGATGATTGAAAAAATAATAAATACCTGTCATCCCTATTTTCAGCTTATTCTTTTCATAAGTCAGGTTGCCTCCCGCTAATTGCATGGTAAAAACATCCATTTTATCAGCTTCTTTTTCCGTACGGTGCAGTCCTGTCTTGAAAATAGAAGTGATTTCCCCGTTTTTTACTACACCGTCCATAGAACGGTGCGAATAGAAAACAGAAAGCTCCAAGCAGCGGAGAAGTTCCATTGTAGCGGCTACCCCGCGAAAATAATTATATTCATCCGTAGAACTGTGTTTCCGAATTCCTCCCGTACGGTATTCCGATGTAGACATGGAAAACGTTTTTCCCAATCGAAAGTCCGTACTAAGCACCAGTCCTTGACCAAAACTCAACTTATAATTGCCCAATGCCAATGATTTCAATCTGCCCGAAGTTTTAAGCAGACAATAAAAAGAATAATAATCATATCCTTTTTTATTTTGCAAGGCAAAAAGCGGTTCACCCGCATCCTTCTCTCCCACTATTCCCATCTGCAAATAATCGCCATAACGAAAATCATACTTCAACGAATGATAAACAGCCGGTCCCAAATAGTTTTTATCATATCCCTTACGGGCATACAAAGGTACATCCATACGTGTCAGTATTTCCTGTTTACCATACTTCAATATCTTTTTCAAAGAAGGATAACCTGATTTATTCTCAACAGACTTTACACAGATAAAAGGCAATAATAACTCAATAGTACGTTTATCCATTCCTTCTACCAGTTGTAATTCATAGACAGTCTGCATCTGTCCATGCACATACACATACGCCAAAAGATGTTCTATTTGAAATGCAGTCAGGAAAGGAAATTCTTCTAATTGCCGCTTGGTAGCAACATTGATATTAATCGGTTCCTGCAGACGCCTGGAAAGTTCTTCCAGTTCGTCTTCCCAGTTTCTTTCTTCCCCATCCATGGAAAGCTGTTCCAGATTTTCTTCCCACAGGGATACAGTCGTATTTTGAGCTACAAGCATAGGAGTTATTAACAGCATACTTATAAAAACTCCTACCTTGATTATCGTCATTGATAGTGAGCTATTTTCAAATTTATAGACAGCGAAGTTACCTTAAATTAGTTAATTGAACAAGGAAAAACAAAAGCAATGCAACAACATTCCATAGAATGGTGTACTTTTGTGCCATGAACGGGCAGTTTAAAATAGTAATACTCATTGTGTTTCTCTTATCAGGAAGCCTCATTTGCCATGCCCAGCAAACCTCCAAAGAGAATGGAACGAAAAGTGTCTTCCTTACTCCTATGTGCGTTTATGAAGGTGACACCATTCCATACGTCAAACTGCCTACCGTCTACATTTTCAAACCGCTTAAATTCAAGAACAGGCGTGAAATGGCAAAGTACTACAAACTCATCCGCGATGTAAAGAAAGTACTTCCCATTTCCAAAGAAATCAACCGGGCAATTATCGAAACTTATGAATACTTGCAAACCATACCTACCGAAAAAGGACGGCAAAAGCATCTGAAAGCTGTGGAAAAAGGGCTGAAGGAACAGTACACTCCCCGAATGAAAAAACTCTCCTTCTCTCAAGGAAAGCTGTTGATTAAATTAGTGGACAGACAAACCCATTCCACTTCTTATGAATTGGTCAAAGCATTTATGGGACCTTTCAAAGCCGGATTCTATCAAACTTTTGCAGCATTGTTCGGTGCCAGTCTGAAAAAACAATATGATCCTACCGGAGACGATGCACTTACGGAAAGGGTGATTTTAATGGTAGAAAGCGGACAACTTTAATAACCTTCATACACAGTTTTCACCAATTATCCACAACCTGTTAAGAACATAGTTACTAACTGACAAACTAAAAGTCATAAACCACTTATTTACAAACCATTAATTCTGTTAATAACAAAATAAACAATTGTTTATTTCTCTGTCTGAAAACAGGTTGAAAAACAGTATTCCAACCATTTATTAACACCCATGTCATTTCAATTTATTGAATAAATCCCAAATAACAATACCTGCTGTGACCGATACATTCAAAGAATGTTTCGTGCCATATTGTGGAATTTCAATGCAGCCATGAGAATGGTCAATAACTTCTTGTTGAACACCTTTTACTTCATTCCCCATTACTATGGCGTACTTCCTACTTTTATCTAAAGTCAACTCATTCAGCATGATACTGCCTTCGGCTTGTTCTACGGAATAAACCGTATAGCCCTCGTTCTTGAGGTTATCAACAGCTTCGACAGTGTTATTAACATACTTCCAGTCAACAGTAAATTCAGCTCCCAAAGCCGTTTTATGCATTTCAGGATGGGGTGGAGTAGCTGTAATGCCACACAAATAAATACATTCGATGCGAAAAGCGTCCGAAGTACGAAATACGGAACCTATATTATGCAGACTGCGAATATTATCCAATACAACTGTGAGCGGCAGCTTTTCAGCTTCTTTAAATTCCTCTGTACTAATGCGATTAAGTTCGGTTATCTTCAGTTTTCTATTCATAACAATCAATTTTACATCTTTCGGTTTCCCATAAAGAGTATGTCTGCCGGCAAAGATACTTTTTTCCGTTCACATCCCTGTTAATAACCGTTGAAAAGGTGTCAATAGTACAGGGAAAGATTTTTAAAAATAATACTTGCATTATTCAAAGTAACACATATTACATGGGTATAACGAACAAACCAAAAAAGTTAGCCTAAATTTTCAAAGGCTATATAAACACATTTTTAAGCACTCTTTCACTAATAAATCTCTCTAAAGTTATTAACTTTGCGGTTTATCAACAAGGTGTTAATGAAGTGAAGTTATGAGAGAGTAGGGGACTTATTATCAAGCGGTATAACACTTATTTCATACGTTAATAACCGGAGTATAAAGTTTTACCTCATACTAATAACTTCATGGACAAGAAAAATTGTATTAACTTGTCCACACTATTAACAGCCTATCATCACTATCAAAGGATTTTTAAAGAAAGAAGAGAAATAAAAATTATTATTATGAATAATCTGATGGAAGCTATTAAGCAGCTGAAGAAAGAGAAGAATGCGATCATTCTGGGACACTATTACCAGAAAGGTGAAATACAAGACATAGCCGACTATGTCGGTGACAGTTTGGCTTTGGCGCAATGGGCGGCAAAAACCGAAGCTGACATTATCGTGATGTGCGGTGTTCACTTCATGGGTGAGACAGCGAAGGTGCTTTGTCCCGACAAAAAGGTGTTGGTACCGGATATGGCTGCAGGTTGTTCACTTGCCGACAGTTGTCCGGCTGATAAGTTTGCGCAGTTTGTCAAAGAGCATCCCGGATATACGGTTATATCTTATGTGAATACGACGGCTGCCGTAAAGGCGGTTACCGATGTAGTGGTTACCTCCACCAATGCCAAGCAAATCGTGGAAAGTTTTCCCAAAGATGAGAAAATAATCTTTGGTCCGGATAGGAATCTGGGAAATTATATCAACTCCGTTACCGGCAGGAACATGTTATTATGGGACGGCGCGTGCCATGTACACGAACAGTTCTCGGTTGAAAAGATTGTTGAATTAAAACAGCAACATCCCGGTGCGGTGGTATTGGCGCATCCCGAATGTAAGAGTACGGTTTTGAAACTGGCGGATGTGGTGGGTTCTACGGCTGCTCTTCTGAAATATGCGGTCGGTCATCCCGAAAAGGAATATATCGTTGCTACGGAATCCGGTATCCTGCATGAGATGCAGAAGAAATGTCCGCAGACTAAGTTTATTCCGGCTCCTCCCAATGACAGTACTTGTGCTTGCAATGAATGTAATTTTATGAGATTAAACACATTGGAGAAGCTTTATGATTGCCTGAAAAACGAGTCTCCGGAAATAAAAGTAGATGCGGAAATAGCGGAAAAAGCAGTGAAGCCGATTAAGAAGATGCTGGAAATCTCTGCCAAATTAGGATTATAACTGACTTTGAATCTATTCTCTATATTTACGGTAGGTGACTTACTGACTTATAACAAAGAAGGTGTGCCAAAACTAACATTAACTATCATTTTACTCTGTCATTAGCTTCGCTCAAAACCTCTTCTGTCTTTTTTTATTAAGGTATAGTCAGAGCGAAGCGAAGAATCTACTCTCTGTGTGAGTAGGAGAAGAGATGCTTCACTACGTTCTGCATGACAGACTATACATTAGCGTAAGAAATAAAAGATATTTTGAGCGAAGCTAATGATAGGCTTGTCAGAGTTTTGACACACCCGCCTATATTTTAACATATTCTATTGCTTGACAAGGATTCACGCTGTAAGGCAATATATAGTTACCTTACGGTAATATATAAAAAAAGAGAGAAGTAGACTCTTTGCTGCGTTTCAAATGGCGGATATCATTACTTGGATAGGAAATTGCAAAGTTTATTCGTAGCCAATGCCCGATGGCTGATTTTATTCTTCAGTGTATTTCCCATTTCGGCATATGTTTGCGTGTATCCTTCGGGAATAAAGACAGGATCATATCCAAAGCCGGAGCTGCCGCATCTGTGCTTCGTTATTTCACCTTTTACGATGCCTTCGAACAGATGCTCCTTTCCATTGATGATAAGGGCAAAAACAGTACGGAATTGGGCTTTACGATTCTCTATTCCTTCCATATCCTGCAATAGTTTCCTCATATTGGCTTCCGAGTTGTGCGCATCGCCGGCATAACGTGCCGAATATACTCCGGGAGCTCCGTTCAGCGCTTCCACTTCAAGTCCGGTATCATCGGCAAAGCAATCCATGTTGTAGTTTTCAAAGATATATCTTGCTTTTAGCAAGGCATTTCCTTCGAGTGTATCTGCCGTTTCGGGAATATCCGCATGACAATGAATGTCTTTCATGCTGAGAAGTTCTATTTTGTCTCCTAAAATAGCGGTAACTTCTTCCAACTTATGGGCATTGTTGGTTGCAAATACAAATTTCTTTTTCATTTTCCTTTCAATTTATCAAAACCTTCTCCATATACGCCTATGACGGAACTTTGTGAAATAAAAGCATTCGGGTCGATGTCTTTGACCAGACGGAATATTTCAACGGATTGGCGCTTATAGGCCAGCACAACCAGTACTTTTACATTGCGTTTGCTGTACCATCCTATGCCGTCGAGTACCGTCACACCGCGGTGGGTCTCTTTGGTGATGCGGTCGGCAATCTTTTCATAATCTTTGGAAAAGATGAAGAATTGCACCGACTGGCGTGCGCCGTTGACGATATAATCCAGCACGATACCGATGACAAACAGGGTTACGAAACCGAAAATAACCCGTCTCCAGTCATTAAATATGAAGTAACAGGAAGTGATGATGATGACGTCACATGCCATGATCATACGTCCTAAGGTTACATCACGATATTTATGGATGATAGCGGCAATGATATCCGTACCGCCTGTACTTCCGTTACAGTTGAACACTACGCCCAGACCGACGCCACACATGGCAGCGCCTATCAGGCATGCCATGAAGTCCTGGCCGGGACCCAATACCAGTGGCGGCACTCCGTCGGCTCCGTTCACCAATATCTGGAAGAACCACAGAAGGAAAGTCAGCATAAAGATTGCATAAGTGGTTTTGATGCTGAACTTCGGTCCGAGAATCTTGATGGCAAAGGTCATCAAGACTGCATTAATGATGAAATACGACCATTGGATAGGGAATCCGGTGGAGTAGTAGATGATGGCTCCGATACCTGTGGTACCGCCGGTAGTGATCTGATAGGGGATGAGGAACGCAGCCCATCCCATAGCGTAGGAAATTAGTCCGAAAGTGATGAAGATGTAGTCTTTCAACTCCCTCATCACTTCGGCTTTGGTTGGTTTTGTAATTTGCATATTTGTTATTTAACAACAATATTTACAATCTTCTTGGGCACTACGATGACTTTGACGATGTTTTTCCCGTCTATCCATTTAATGGAACGTTCGTCTGCCAGTACCGTTTCCTGTATGGCTTCCGATACTGCATCAGCAGGGAATTCCATGTTGAAACGGGCTTTTCCGTTGAATGAAATGGTATAGTTCACCGTATTCTCCACCAGATATTCTTCGTTGTATGCAGGCCATTGTGCATCGCACACCGATCCGGCATTGCCTAATGTTTCCCACAGTTCCTCACATACGTGCGGGGCAAAAGGAGCCAGTGTGACTGTGAGCTGGTTCAATATCTCTTTCTTGCTGCATTTCAGTGCAAACAGCTCGTTGACACAAATCATGAAAGCACTGATACTTGTGTTGTAAGAGAACTGTTCGATGTCTCCTGTGACTTTTTTGATTAGCTTATGCAAAGATTTCAGTTCTTCTTTGTTGGCAGGTTCGTCGGTCACCAGATAATTGCCGTTGCGGTCGTAGAACAGCGACCAGAATTTCTTGATGAAGCGGTGCACGCCGTCTATGCCGTTCGTGTCCCAAGGTTTGGACTGTTCCACCGGACCGAGGAACATCTCGTACATGCGGAGCGTGTCTGCGCCGTATTTCTCTACAATCATGTCCGGATTGACAACGTTGAACATGGACTTGCTCATTTTTTCAACAGCCCAGCCACAGATGTATTTGCCTTTGCTTGATTTGTCTTCGGTTCCTTCCGGCGATTCAAGTATGAATTCAGCCGTTGCGTATTCGGGACGCCATGTTTTGAAGGCTTCCGTATCGAGGACATCATTGGATACGATGTTGACATCCACATGGAGTGGGGTAGTGTCGTATTGGTCTTTCAGGTTCAGGGATACGAACGTGTTGGTATCTTTGATGCGATACACAAAGTTGCTTCTTCCTTGAATCATGCCTTGGTTCACCAGTTTTTGAAACGGTTCTTCTACGGCGGAAACGCCGAGGTCGTGCAGGAACTTGTTCCAGAAACGGGAATAAATCAAGTGGCCGGTGGCATGTTCCGTACCGCCTACGTAGAGGTCGACGTTACGCCAGTATTCATCCACTTTCTTGTCTACCAAGGCAGTATGGTTACGCGGGTCCATATAACGCAGATAGTATGCGCTCGAACCTGCGAATCCCGGCATTGTATTCAGTTCCAGTGGGAAAACGGTTATGTTATCAATCTTGTTGTTGTCCACTACACATTTGTTTGCTGTGTCCCAAGCCCATTTGGCGGCATGTCCCAACGGCGGTTCGCCTGTTTCGGTAGGCAGGAATTTAGCTACTTCGGGAAGTTCCAGGGGCAGACAGCTTTCATCAATCATATAAGGCATACCGTCCTTGTAGTAAACGGGGAACGGTTCACCCCAGTAACGCTGGCGTGAGAAAATGGCATCGCGCAAGCGGAAGTTCACCTTCACGCGTCCCAAATTATGCTCTTTCACGTATTTTTTAGTAGTAGCGATAGCTTCCTTGATAGTCAGTCCGTTAAGGTTGAGGTCGCAATAAGGCTCTGTATTGGCTTTTGGTGAGTTGCATACGATGCCTTCCTTGGCATCGAAACTTTCTTCGCTGACATCGCAACCTTCCACCAGCGGAACGATGGGTAATCCGAAGTGTTTGGCGAAGGCATAGTCGCGGCTGTCATGTGCCGGTACGGCCATGATGGCTCCCGTTCCGTATCCTGCCAGCACATAGTCGCTGACCCAGATGGGCACTGCTTCGCCCGTAAAAGGATTGACGGCATAGCTTCCGGAAAAGACGCCGCTTACGCTGCGGTCGGAGATGCGCTCGCGTTCGGTGCGTTTCTTGGTGCGTTCCAGATAGGCGTCCACATCGGCTTTTTGTTCCGGGGTGGTCACTTGTGCCACCAGTTCGTTTTCGGGGGCAAGTACCATGAAGGTAACTCCGAACATGGTGTCTGCGCGGGTAGTGAAAATGGTGAATTCCAAATCGCTGTCTTTCACTTTGAATTGAATTTCAGCGCCTTCGCTGCGGCCTATCCAGTTCTTTTGGGTTTCCTTCAGGGAATCGGTCCAGTCGATGGTGTCGAGTCCGTCCAACAAGCGTTGTGCATAGGCGGATACGCGGAGACACCACTGGCGCATCTTTTTCTGGACTACGGGGAAACCGCCGCGTTCCGATACGCCGTCCACCACCTCGTCGTTGGCAAGTACGGTTCCGAGTTGGGGACACCAGTTCACCATTGTTTCACCCAGGTAGGCGATGCGATAGTTCATCAGGGTTTCCTGCTGTTCTTTTTCGCTCATGGCGTTCCACTCTTGGGCGGTGAAACTGAGCTCTTCGCTGCAAGCCACGTCCAGTCCTTCGGTTCCTTTGGTCTCAAAGTGCTCTATCAGTTGGGCGATGGGTTTTGCCGATGCGCAGGAGTTGCAGTAGAAGCTGTTGAACATCTTTTGGAAAGCCCATTGCGTCCAATGGTAGTATTCCGGATCGCAGGTGCGGATTTCGCGGTTCCAGTCGAAGGAGAAACCTATCTTGTCCAACTGCTCGCGATAGCGGTTGATATTGTTGACGGTGGTGATTGCGGGGTGCTGTCCCGTCTGTATGGCATATTGTTCTGCCGGCAGGCCGTAAGCATCGTATCCCATGGGGTTCAGGACATTGAAACCTTGCAGGCGTTTGTAACGGGCATAGATGTCCGAAGCGATGTATCCCAATGGATGTCCCACGTGCAGGCCTGCGCCGCTGGGGTAGGGGAACATGTTCAGTACATAATATTTTTGTTTTGTTTCGTCTTCCGTCACTTGGTAGGTTTTGTTCTCCACCCACCGTTTCTGCCATTTTTTTTCAATCTCTCTGAAATTGTATTCCATAATGGTTTTAATTATATTGTTGAAAACTTGTTGATATACTTACTAAAACTTGTTGATAGTTTGTTTAATTCGGTTTATATCCTGTTAATTAAACGGTGCAAAGTTAAGGGTTTATTTTCAGATTTGTAGCGAAGTAGTGTAAAAAAACAGCATGAATGCTTGACATTCCGCTTTTTATTACTTATATTTGTGATGTGCTTTTAAAACTAATTTTTTGTTTGTAATACAAATAATGGCTAAATTAATTCAATAGGATTTTACAAAGAAGATTTTTTAGGATATTGCAAGGGATGTAATCTGTGAAGATCACATCCCTTTTTTTGTATGTTTCCTGTCGGAGGCGCTTCCATTTGTCTGTTTTTCTGATAATGGGCACAACCTCTTTTCAAAAGCCCTGTATAAGGCCTTTGGGGAGATTTACTAAAACGAAAGGAAAGATTTAGTAAATCCCCGTCCGAGTTTTAGTAAATCTCCCCAAAGGTTTCAGTAAATCTTCTTTCGGGTATTATAAAAGCCTGTCTCATTGTATAGAAAAAGGAAAGCATTATCTTTGTGCGTAATTTATAAGCGGTGTATGCATACAACGAAGAACTATATTTATCATCTCATAGCCATTCTTACCGTAGGGATATGGGGACTGACGTTTATCTCTACAAAAGTATTGATAGAGCATGGACTTTCTCCGCAGGAGATATTTTTGCTTCGTTTTCTGATGGCTTATCTGGGAATTTGGTTTATCTCTCCGCGCAAACTGTTTGCCGATAATTGGAAAGATGAACTTTGGTTGCTGTGGGGCGGCGTTACGGGTGGTTCTTTCTACTTCTTTACGGAGAATACGGCATTGGAAATCACACTGGCCACCAATGTGGCTTTTATTGTTTGTACGGCTCCGCTGCTCACCACTATTTTGTCCTTGCTGATCTATAAAAAAAGAAAAAGCCACCGCCGGACTGGTGGGCGGTTCCCTGCTGGCGCTGGCGGGGGTGGCGTTGGTGGTCTATAACGGCCATTTCATATTGAAGATTTCACCGCTTGGCGATTTCCTGACTCTTCTTGCCGCTTTCTCCTGGGCGTTCTACAGCCTGATAATGAAAAAAATGTCCGGGCGTTATCGTACGACTTTCATTACCCGCAAGATTTTCTTCTACGGAATACTGACTATCCTTCCCGCTTTTATCCTTCATCCCTGGCAATTTTCTCTTTCCGGACTTTGGCAGCCGGCGGTTTGGATGAACCTTCTTTTTCTGGGTGTACTTGCTTCTCTGGTTTGCTTTGTGGTGTGGAACATCATTTTGAAGCAATTGGGTACGGTGCGGGCTTCCAACTACATTTATTTGAATCCGCTTTTCACGCTGATAGGTTCCGCTGTCCTGCTGGACGAACAGTTCACCGTAATGTCACTCATGGGAGCCATGCTCATATTGGGCGGTGTGTATTGGGCGGGAAAGAGATAAAGGGGAAAGAGGAGACCTATGGGCATAAAAAAAGGAGTACCGCTGTACTCCAACCTTTGTTAACCTTAAATCTAATACTATGAAAAACACATTGCAAAGGTACGGACTTTTTGGAAATCTCCAAATAAAGCAAATAAAAAAGTGTGTTTTATAACATGTTTTAGTAAAATTCCCCACTTTGTTAAGGCTTGCTAAGGATTTAAAGCCCCGTTCTGTGTATTTTCTAAAAAAGGATTATCTTTGTCCTGACTAATCAGATTACATTAAATTCTAAAAAGATACCATTGTGAATGAAGATATTGTCCTTACCCCGATGATGAAACAGTTCCTTGATTTGAAGGCAAAACATCCTGATGCCGTCATGCTGTTTCGTTGTGGTGACTTCTATGAGACTTATTCCACCGATGCCATTGTGGCTGCCGAGATATTGGGCATTACTTTGACGAAGCGTGCCAATGGCAAAGGGAAAACAATCGAAATGGCGGGATTTCCTCACCATGCGCTCGATACGTATCTGCCCAAACTGGTGCGTGCCGGTAAGCGCGTAGCTATCTGCGACCAGCTGGAAGATCCGAAACTCACAAAGAAATTAGTGAAACGCGGTATCACCGAATTGGTGACTCCGGGTGTGTCCATCAACGACAATGTGCTGAACTACCGGGAGAACAACTTCCTTGCCGCCGTTCACTTCGGTAAGGGTGCCTGCGGAGTGTCATTCCTGGATATTTCCACCGGTGAGTTCCTGACAGCGGAAGGACCTTTCGATTACGTCGATAAGCTGCTGAATAATTTTGCTCCGAAAGAAGTGCTTTTTGAGCGTGGCCGCCGGGGAATGTTTGAAGGCAATTTCGGTAGCAAATTCTTTACGTTCGAGTTGGACGACTGGGTGTTTACGGAGACCACCGCCCGCGAGAAACTGCTGAAACACTTCGAAGTCAAGAACCTGAAAGGATTTGGGGTGGAACATCTCAAGAATGGTATCATTGCTTCGGGGGCTGTCTTGCAGTATCTCATTATGACGCAGCATACCCAGATAGGGCACATCACTTCGCTGGCCCGCATAGAGGAAGACAAGTACGTACGTCTGGATAAGTTTACGGTGCGCAGCCTCGAATTGATGGGCAGCATGAACGACGGCGGCAGCAGTCTGTTGAATGTGATAGACAGGACTATCAGCCCGATGGGAGCCCGCTTGTTGAAGCGCTGGATGGTGTTTCCCCTGAAGGACGTACAGCCCATTAACGAACGGTTGAACGTAGTGGAATACTTCTTCCGCAGACCCGACTTCAAGGAGCTGATCGAAGAACAGTTGCATCTGATAGGAGATTTGGAACGCATCATTTCCAAAGTAGCCGTAGGGCGCGTTTCTCCGCGCGAAGTGGTTGCCCTGAAGGTGGCATTGCAGGCTGTTGAACCTATCAAGGAAGCCTGTATGGATGCAGATAATGCCAGTCTGAACCACATCGGCGAACAACTGAATATCTGCCGGTCCATTCGCGACCGCATTGACAAGGAGGTCAACAACGATCCTCCGTTGCTTATTAATAAAGGCGGCGTGATAAAATCGGGCGTGAATGCCGAGTTGGACGAGTTGCGCCAAATAGCCTATTCCGGCAAGGATTATCTCTTGCAGGTGCAGCAACGTGAAAGTGAACTGACGGGTATTCCCAGTCTGAAGATAGGGTATAATAATGTCTTTGGCTATTATATCGAAGTGCGCAATGTGCACAAGGATAAAGTGCCGCAGGAGTGGATCCGCAAGCAGACCTTGGTCAATGCCGAACGTTACATTACGCAGGAATTGAAAGAGTATGAAGAGAAAATACTCGGCGCTGAGGACAAGATTCTGGTGTTGGAAACGCAACTTTATACGGAGCTGGTGCAGTCTTTGAGCGAATTTATTCCTGCCATTCAGATTAATGCAAATCAGATAGCGCGTCTGGACTGTCTGCTTTCGTTTGCCACCGCCGCCCGCGAAAACAATTATATCCGTCCGGTAATTTCCGACGATGAGGTTTTGGAGATACATCAGGGACGCCATCCGGTCATCGAGAAGCAACTTCCCATAGGCGAGAAATACATAGCCAACGATGTGATGCTGGACAGCAGTACGCAACAGATAATCATCATCACCGGTCCTAATATGTCGGGTAAGTCGGCCTTGCTGCGCCAGACCGCCTTGATCACGCTTATGGCGCAGATCGGCAGTTTCGTTCCGGCGGAAAGCGCACACATCGGTCTGGTGGACAAGATATTTACCCGCGTGGGTGCCAGCGACAACATTTCCGTAGGCGAATCTACGTTTATGGTGGAGATGACCGAGGCGGCGGACATCTTGAACAATCTCTCCTCCCGCAGTCTGGTGCTCTTTGATGAGTTGGGGCGCGGCACTTCCACTTACGACGGCATTTCCATTGCATGGGCCATTGTGGAATACATCCACGAACATCCTCGTGCCAAGGCCCGTACGCTGTTTGCCACGCACTATCACGAACTGAATGAAATGGAGAAGTCCTTCAAACGCATCAAGAACTATAATGTGTCGGTGAAGGAAATCGATAATAAAGTCATTTTCCTGCGTAAACTGGAACGGGGTGGCAGCGAACACTCTTTCGGTATTCATGTGGCTAAAATGGCGGGTATGCCCAAAAGTATCGTGAAACGTGCCGCTGACATTTTGAAGCAACTTGAGACGGACAACCGCCAACAGGGTGTATCAAGCAAACCTATGGCCGAAGTGGGAGAGATGCGTGGCGGCATGCAGCTCAGCTTCTTCCAGCTTGATGACCCGATACTGTGCCAAATACGTGATGAGATACTGAATCTGGACGTAAATAACCTGACGCCGCTTGAAGCGTTGAACAAGCTGAATGACATCAAGCGGATAGTAAAAGGGAAGTAGCCTGTGTGGTATGGATTTAGCGGCAAGGCATGAAACCGGCAGTCCATCCAAGGAAACTGCCGGTTTCATGCCTTGAAGTTTTTTTATTGCCGGAGGATATTATTTTCCTGCCGTTTTCTTGCCGTAGAAACACATGAAGTAAATTCCGATAAGTATGAACGGAACACTGAGCCATTGCCCCATATTCAGCGCCATTGTCTTTTCAAAATCCACTTGGTCTTCTTTCAGGAATTCGATGAAGAAGCGGAAGACGAATATCTCCGTCAGGCAGAGGCCGAAGAAGAAGCCGCGGTGATAGGGTAGGGAGGCTACTGCTTGCACTGCGGTGGACTTTGCCTTAGTGGTGCTGAAGTCTGTTTCAAGTTTGCTTTCCTGCTTCTTCTGTCCGCGTTTGTACAGGTAGACCATGCCCAGGAAGAAGATAAAATAAGCTATTGCTTCGTAGAGCTGTGCCGGATGGCGGGGCAGCATATCTACGCGTTCGAATACAAATGCCCAGGGGACATTGGTCGGCATACCGATTATTTCGGAGTTCATCAGGTTGGCAAGGCGGATGCAGCAGGCGGTGATAGGAGTGGCAACGGCTATCATGTCCAGTACGTCCATATAGTGCATCTTTGTCTTGCGGCAGTACATCCAGAGGGAGATAATCAATCCCAGCGTGCCGCCATGACTGGCAAGCCCTTCGTATCCCGTCCATTTCCAACCGCCGTCCGGCAGGAACTTTACGGGGAGTATCATTTCCCAGAAGTGGTTCAGGTAATAGTCCGGCTGATAGAACAGGCAGTGTCCTAATCTCGCCCCTATCAGGATGCCGAAGAAGCAATAAAAGAACAGCGGTTCGAACGTCTTTTCGTCGATTTTCCGGTCATGGTACTGACGGTGTACTATCGCATAGGCAAGAGCGATGCCGACAACCCATAACAGGCCGTAATAACGGATTGGAATACTTCCGAAAAGGTTGAACAGCTCCGGATCAGGATTCCAGTTGATAGAGAGGAGAGTTGGTATATTCATAAGTAATTAAAATTAGTTTATGTCATTGGGTGTCGTCGTTCGGAGCGTAGCAAAGAATCTGCTCTTTTTGTGTATGTGTGGCAAGGAAAAGATTTTGCACCACGTTCTGAATGACAAAGATAATATAAGATAATTGGACAAAGGTATAAAATTATTTGAATTTCTCTGCTACCATTCTGTATGTAGGAATCTCAATTCCCTGTTCTTCGGCTGCCGTAATCATATCGAACAGTAATCCCTGCACTTCGCTCTGATGTCCTTTTGCCATATCTTTTTGCATGGAAGCGGTACTTTCGGGAGCCAGTTTGTCGATTACTTTGAGATTATATTCCACCATATCTTCCTTGAACTCAATGCCCAGCTTTTGTCCCAATGCAGCGCTTTCTTGCGAAAGTCCGATAAAGGTGTCGCGTATCCTGCCGGGTTTTTGCACTTCACCCATGGGTACGTCATAGTAAGCGCCTGTTACTGCCATGGCCGAAATGAAAGACCATTTTACGAAAGTATCCCGGTTGATGTCGGGAGATATCTCAGCTTTGATGCCGCTTTCCTGCAAGTCATGTTGTACGGCTTCCAATGTTTCACGAGGAACAATTGTGTTTTTGTGTGCTCCGTAGACCAGGCGGAATATCTTTCCCATCTGTGTGATCTCTCCTTTGCCGGAAACAAATCCTACGATGTAGATGCAACCGTCCAATACCGTTACACCGGGAACCAGCCGTTGGATGCGGGGACCGGTTCCGTAAACGTTGAGAATGGGAATGACCACCGTATCTTTATGTGCGGCGCATTTGATTAATTCTGTAATGGAGTCTACGGAATAGCCCTTGACGCATACAAAGATAACATCTGCCTTGAAGTCGGCTGATGAGGAAGCGAGGGCTGTGTATTCTTCTGTGGTATAAGCGGGTATCTTCAGTGTATGTTCACCTTTCAAGTCGGAGTGTAACCGCAAACCATGCTCATGTATAGCGGCAAGATGCTCGCCGCGTGCGATGCAAGTAACGTTCTTTCCTGCCAATGCAAGAAAAGCGGCAATGCTTCCGCCTACTCCGCCTGTGCCTGCAATGAGGTATTTCAGATTACTGTTTGTCATTTGTAGCATATTGATGTGATTATAAAAAATGAGCTGCCAGGAATCTCCGGACAGCTCACAATGGATGTTTTTTATACGTTGAAGCGGAAGTGCATGATGTCTCCGTCCTGCACTACGTATTCCTTGCCTTCCACGCCCAGTTTTCCGGCTTCGCGTACGGCGGCTTCGCTGCCATACTTGATATAGTCTTCGTATTTGATGACTTCGGCGCGGATGAAACCTTTCTCAAAGTCTGTATGGATGACACCGGCGCATTGCGGAGCTTTCCAGCCTTTACGGTAGGTCCATGCCTTTACTTCCATTTCGCCGGCGGTGATAAAGGTTTCAAGGTTCAGCAGGCTGTAAATGGCTTTAATCAGTCGGTTGCAGCCACTTTCTTTCAGGCCGAGGTCTTCGAGGAACATTTGTTTCTCTTCGTAAGTTTCCAGTTCGGCAATGTCGGCTTCGGTCTGGGCGGAGATTATGATGAGTTGGGCATCTTCACCCTGAATGGCCTGACGTACTTGCTCCACATACTGATTGCCGCTTGCGGCGCTTGTATCGTCCACGTTGCAGACGTAAAGTACCGGTTTGGTGGTAAGCAGGAACATCTGTTTGGCGCATTGCTCCTCATCATCGTTTTGTGGTATTACGGTGCGGGCGCTCTGTCCCTGTTCCAGTGCATCTTTGTAACGGAGCAGGAGTTCGTATTCCACTTTTGCCAATTTGTCGCCACCTACTTTTGCTATTTTTTCCACGCGCTTGATGCGGTTTTCTACTGTATCGAGGTCTTTGAGCTGGAGTTCGGTATCAATGATTTCCTTGTCGCGTACAGGATCCACGCTTCCGTCCACGTGAACGATATTGCCATTATCGAAACAACGCAACACATGAATAATGGCGTCGCACTCGCGGATGTTGCCTAAGAACTGATTACCCAATCCTTCACCTTTGCTGGCGCCTTTCACCAGTCCGGCAATATCGACAATGTCGCATACGGCGGGCACGATACGCCCCGGATGAACGATTTCGGCAAGTTTGGTCAGTCGTTCGTCGGGTACGGACACTTGGCCCATTTGAGCGTCGATAGTACAAAAAGGAAAGTTTGCCGCCTGTGCTTTTGCGCTGGACAGACAGTTGAAAAGAGTGGATTTCCCCACGTTGGGCAGTCCCACTATACCTGCTTTTAATGCCATAAGTATATCTTGTTTTTTAATTATTATTCAGCTAATTGGCTGCAAAGATAGTCTTTTATCTTTTCTCTTCTTCGAACATTTGGTGAAAAATGCTTCTTAGACGCACTTCATCCGCTATAATGGCTTGCAACTCTTTCAACTGCCGGGCGTTCTTTGAGTGGGGAAACCAAAGTTTCAGATAGCCGCCGGGAGCATACTTTTCCATCAGATGATCGTAGAAACGTTGGTAGTGCCATGCTTCGTCGGCTGCAGGGTTTTGCTTTAGCCCGTATTGTACGGTACGGCGCAACGTGGTGTCCGGATCTATGATACGGTCGGCTTCGGCCACGATTTTGCCATAGATACTGCGTGGTTCATGGTCGGTGGAGGCCCGGTGGTCTTCTACGGCCTCACGCATAATTTCTATTTCTTCTTTGCCGAACCATTGCAGGAGGTTGGCATCCTCCGCTATGATTTCTCCTGAAACAAGGTGATGTGTGGCGCGGTCCCGGCAAAGTCCTGTATCATGATAGGCCGCTATGGTATATGCGAGGCGTTCGTCTGCTTCAGGATAAAGTTTGGCAAGGGCGAGGCTTTCTTCAATGACTGCCTGCACATGCGAAAGGTTATGTGCCTTGTCAAATTGCTCGTACCGGGGGATAATCTCTGTCTCAATGTAGAGGATAAGTGCCTGGGGTATCATGTTTCATATTCTTTATTGAAAGACAAAAATACAAAAAGAGCCGGATACATTGCGTATCTCGGCTCTTTAGTTTATAGAAAGGTTTTGGGTTGTAAAGTATCTTTAAGAGAGAATGGATGTATTTTACATGTTAGGGTTATCCATTGTAATAGTCATTTCAGGAATGAGGACGTATGTGCCTTTTTATTGTTCCACTTATAATAGGTAGTGGTAACCGATTTTCCTTGATAAGCGTAGCGGATGCACATGTCGTTGGCCCATGTATTCTTGACAGCGTTCCATTTCATGGCTTCGCTTTCTGTCATACGGTTTTGGTCATCATACTTATAATTGTACTTCATATAGTTGGCAAGTGTACTGCCGTCCATTTTGTAAACAGTTTCAGCGACCTTCATACCATTTACTTCTTCCGAATTGTAAATGAGGTTACTTTTATTGTCTGCTGATACATTCATTCCACATACAAAAAGAAAAGAGAACAGAATCAAAGTTTTTAAAGCTTTCATGGTTTTATGTTTTTAGAGTTATACTTACTATTTTCTATCAATATGTCATTGATTACGCTGCAAATGTACGCAATAAATTGACATAAATATAATAATCGGGATTTATTTTATCAATATGTCAGAATGTGTGTAGGAAATATACTTTCTTTTTGGAAAGATTAATGAATAAAAAATATCCGGCAGTGAAGATGCCGGATATTCTGATGAGCAAACTGTATTTTAAAGCAATCACTTCTGTTGCTTTCTGATTGTAAGTTAAATAAAGTTATAGACCGGATTAGTGTGCTTCCAACCAGTTTTTCCCCCAGCCAAAATCAGCTTTTAAGGGTACCAGCATGCGATATGCCCGTTCCATTTCTTCGATTACAATTTTTTGTATAATCTCTTTTTCTGCCTCAGGAACACTGAAATTTAGTTCGTCATGGACCTGTAAAATCATCTTTGCTTTCAGATTGTTACTTTGAATGCGTTGATAGATGAGCGACATGGCTACTTTGATGATATCGGCAGCACTTCCCTGAATAGGGGCGTTGATTGCATTACGCTCTGCATAACCGCGTACTACGGCGTTTCGGGAGTTGATGTCCGGCAGGAAGCGTTTGCGGTGGAAGATGGTTTCCACATATCCGTTTTCGCGTGCCACCTGAATGCTTTTGTCCATATATTCCTTGATTTGCGGATAGGTTTCAAAATATCCGTCTATCAGTTCTTTGGCTTCCTGACGGGAAACATTCATACGTTCTGCCAGCCCGAAGACAGAGATACCGTATATAATACCAAAATTGGCGGTTTTAGCCTTACGGCGCATATCGGTGGTTACTTCGCTGATATCCACCTTATATATTTTGGCAGCGGTGGCCGCATGGATGTCATATCCGCTGAGGAAAGCGTCAATCATATTTCTGTCCTGACTCAGATGTGCCATAATACGCAGTTCAATCTGTGAGTAGTCGGCGGAGAAGAACTCGCACCCGTCATCAGGAATAAAGGCTTTACGGATTTCCTTACCGTCTTCATCGCGAATGGGGATGTTCTGCAAGTTAGGATTGCTGGAACTGAGCCGGCCGGTGGCGGTTACTGCCTGGTTGAAAGAGGTATGGATGCGGCCTGTACGCGGATTTATCAGTTGGGGCAATGCATCGATATAGGTGCTCAACAGTTTCTTCAGCCCGCGGTATTCGAGTATCTTGCCAATGATTGCATGTTTGTTGCGCAGACTTTCGAGAACTTCTTCCGAGGTAACATACTGGCCGGTTTTGGTCTTTTTGGCTTTTTCTACGATTTTGAGTTTGTCGAACAGCACTTCACCTACTTGCTTGGGAGAGGCGATGTTGAAAGTTTCACCATTTGCCAGTGCATAGATTTCTTTTTCGATTTCCTGCAGGCGGAGAGTGAAATGTTCGGACGATTGCTTGAGAGCTTCTGTATCGATGCGTACTCCGTTGCTTTCAATGTTGACAAGTACCGGTACGAGTGGCATTTCAATTTCATAAAAGAGATGTTCGGCAGATTGCTTTTTCAGTTCCTTTTCAAGTACGTTCTTCAACTTTAGAGTGACGTCTGCATCTTCGCAAGCGTAGCGGTACACGTCTTCCGGTGGAAGGTCACGCATGCTTTTCTGGTTCTTTCCTCTGGCTCCGATGAGTTCATCTATGTGGATTGTCCGATAGCGCAGGTAGATTTCGGCAAGGTAGTCCATGTTGTGACGGAGTTCCGGTTGCAATACGTAATGGGCGAGCATGGTGTCGAAAAGTTTTCCCTTCACCTGCACTCCGTAGTTTTGAAGGACAATCATGTCGTACTTGATGTTTTGTCCCACCTTCATGGAATTTTCATTTTCATAAAGCGGGCGGAATTCATTTACAATTTTTAATGCTTCGTCACGATTTGCCGGAACAGGGACGTAATAAGCCCGGTTTTCGGCATTACTGAAACTCATTCCTACCAGTTCTGCCTCCATTGGTTCGGTTCCGGTAGTTTCAGTATCTATTGAGAGAATTTCTGTTGTAAGTAACTTTTGAATAATTTCGCTTCTTTTTTCTTCTGTATCAATGAGTTGATAGTCTACATCAAGCATTTCTAAGTGCGTGAGATTTGAATTTTCCGCGTTGCCTGTGCCGTTGTCTGCAAAATTTGCAAACAAATCGCCTTGAACAGGACCGTTGTTTTCAGGAGTTGGACTATCGACTGGACGAGCAAACAAGGTTCCGGCATAAAGGTCGGGTGAAACGGAGTTGGAAGAAGAGGAGAGGGGAGCACCTGATTTTTTCAGAACGCGGTCAATGAGTGTGCGAAACTCCAGTTCCTCGAAAATCTTGCGAAGCTTCTCTTCATCAGGTTCTTCGCGAACGAGTGTTGTCATGTCGAGCTTAATGGGTACATCGACTTTAATGGTTGCAAGGAATTTGGAGAAAGTAATCATTTCCCGGTTGGCTTCCACTTTGGTCTTCAGTGCGCCTTTCAGTTGATCGGTATGGGCAAGCAGGTTTTCGATGCTGTCAAATTCCGCAACTAACTTCTGTGCGGTTTTCTCTCCCACACCCGGACAGCCGGGAATATTATCGGAAGAGTCGCCCATCAATCCCAACATATCGATGACCTGCTCTGTGGAGCGGATATTGAATTTGGCTTTTATCTCATCGATGCCCATGACCTCGAATCCGCCGCTGTGTTTGGGACGATACATGAATACATTGTCCGATACCAACTGCCCATAGTCTTTATCGGGAGTCATCATATAGGTGATGATACCTTGTCTTCCGGCTTCTGTGGCAAGTGTACCTATCACATCGTCGGCTTCGTAACCGGAGACTTCCAGAATAGGAATACGGTAGGCGCGGATGATATCTTTTATAATAGGTACGGAGAGACGGATGGCTTCGGGAGTTTCTTCCCGCTGCGCTTTATATTGTTCATAGGCCTCGTGGCGGAATGTTGGTCCTGAAGGATCGAAAGCTACCCCTATGTGCGTAGGATTTTCTTTTTTCAGCACTTCTTCGAGAGTGTTTACAAATCCCAAAATGGCAGAAGTGTTGAATCCTTTGGAGTTGATTCGCGGATTTTTGATAAATGCATAATAAGAACGGTATATCAATGCATAAGCGTCAAGCAAGAAAAGTTTATCGGTTGAATTCATAGATTTATCCTTTTTTTCATGGTAAAAGTACAAAAAAATACCGTATTAACTGTTTTATTACTATTTTTGTGCTCAAATAGTGATGTATGGACAGTATATCCCTCATAAAATCCCCGATTTCTGCGGAGTTGGAAGACTTCAAAAAGCATTTTGATACTTGCCTTTCCAGTTCTAATCTTTTTTGCTGAATAGCGTGATTGCGCATATCCGACAGAAGAATGGGAAGATGATGCGCCCGATTCTGGTTCTGCTTGCTGCAAAGTTGTACAATGAGGTTCGTCCGGCAACACTGCATGCTGCGGTTGCTCTGGAGCTTCTGCACACAGCGAGCTTGGTGCACGACGATGTGGTGGATGAGAGTACCGAACGCCGGGGGCAGCTTTCTGTGAATGCTATCTTTAATAATAAGGTAGCGGTTCTTACGGGTGATTATTTGTTGGCAACGGCTTTGGTGGAAGTGGGGATGACGCGTAATTACGCTATAATTGATCTCGTTTCAAATTTAGGGCAGGATTTGGCAGAAGGGGAGTTGTTGCAACTTTCCAATGTCAGTAACCCTGAATATTCCGAAGAGGTCTATTTTGATGTCATCCGCAAGAAGACAGCCGTATTGTTTGCCGCGTGCATGAAAGCAGGTGCGCTTTCGGTGGGTGTTGACGATGAAAAGGCGGAATATGCGCGTTTGTTTGGTGAGTATATCGGTCTTTGTTTTCAGATTAAAGACGATATATTCGATTATTATGAGAACAAAGAAATCGGTAAACCTACCGGAAATGATATGCTGGAAGGAAAGCTGACATTGCCTGCGCTTTATGTACTCAATTCAACGCAGGACAAGCCGGCGCAGGAGATTGCTGTAAAGGTTAAGAACGGAACGGCGACTGCTGATGAAATAGCCCGATTGATCGAATTTACCAAAGAGCATGGCGGCATTGAGTATGCCACGAAAGTTATGGTGGACTTTAAAGAAAAGGCGCTTTCATTGTTGGCTGCCATGGAAGATACGGATGTTAAGAGAGCGCTTATTTCCTATCTTGATTATGTGATAGAGCGTGAGAAATAATAAAATTATTTATATATGCAGACAGCCTGACAAGAGATCTTGTCAGGCTGTCTGCATTCTACACTAATACTTCTTGTTAAAAGAACTTCATTTCTTCGCCTTTGATTTCCGAGAGTAATAGATTTGCCAAACGGCTGGTTCCCAAACGGAATAATTCATTGTTCAGCCATTCCTCTCCAAGCACTTCTTTCACAATGGTATAGTATATCAGTGCGTCATTTACACAGTTGATGCCGCCTGCCGGTTTGAAACCAATCTTATTGCCTGTCAACGCATGGTATTCCTTAATGGCCTGGCACATTACGTATGCTGCTTCCGGAGTAGCGGCAGGCTGTTGTTTTCCGGTAGAGGTCTTGATGAAATCAGCTCCGGCATACATGGATAGGATAGAGGCTTTCTTGATGTTTGCTGCCGTTTTCAAAGCTCCCGTTTCCAAGATTACTTTCAGGTGGTGCTCTTTGCAGGTAGCTTTCAGTTCTTGTATTTCATCGCACATGGTTTCATAGTCTCCGCTCAGGAACTTGCCTACAGAGATGACGATGTCTATTTCGTCAGCGCCTTCCATAATGGCCATGGCGGTTTCGGCAATTTTTACTTCTATAAAAGTTTGGGAAGAAGGGAAACCTGCTGATACACAGGCGATTTTTACATCTTCTACTTCCAATGTATCTTTTACTACTTCTGCAAAATTGGGATATACACAGATAGCTGCCACGTTTTTCAGGTCGGGAAATTCTTCGTCAAACCGGTTTACTTTTTGAGTAAATTTCATGACGCTTTCATCGCTGTCTGTACTGTTGAGCGTGGTGAGGTCAATGCAATTGAACAGGAATTTCTTTACTTCCGGAGTGTTGTTTGCAGGCACTTTCTCCTCGATTATTTTGGCTACTTCTGCAGCCACTTCCGCATCGTTCAAATTGGTGTTGTACTTTGCCAAAGCAGCATCGTACTTGTTCTGGGTGGATTCATTATTCTCCATGATCAGATAATTTAGGGTTATTGATATGCCTTGTTTGGTCACGTTTGGTTTTCTTCTCTATGCTGCGTGCAAACGCTTCGGTGACATCGACTCCGGTTTGGTTTGCGATGCAGAGAAGTACCCAAAGGACATCTGCTATTTCTTCTTCGATATTATCTTTTTCTCCCTCCTTAAAGGATTGGTCGCCATACTTGCGCGCCATAACTCGTGCCAGTTCACCTACTTCTTCGGTCAGTACGGCCATATTGGTGAGCTCGCTGAAGTAACGCACTCCATATTGCTTAATCCAGGAGTCTACTTCTTTCTGTGCTTCTTTCAGTGTCATTATTCTTTGTTTTTTGTATCCATGCAAATGGTCACAGGACCATCATTCAATAATTCTACCTTCATGTCGGCTCCGAACTCGCCGGTTCCTATTTCCTTGCCTAACGCTAAACTCAATTCTTTGCAGAATTGTTCATATAGCGGGATAGATATTTCCGGTTTTGCTGCCCGGATATAGGAGGGGCGATTGCCTTTCTTGGTCGATGCGTGCAGCGTGAACTGGCTGATTACCAGTATCTCACCGTCGATGTCGAGTATGGATTTGTTCATTACGCCATTTTCATCGTCAAAGACGCGCAGGTTGACGATCTTTTTGCACAACCAATCAATATCTTCCTTTCCGTCTGTCTCCTCTATGCCAATCAATATCATAAGTCCCTTTTGAATGGCAGACTTGCAAATCCCGTTGATGGTAACAGATGCATGTCCGGTACGTTGTATGACTACTCTCATGCTTTGGTTCTAAAAATTAATTTTGCGAATTGCAAAGTTACGAATAAATTTGTGATTGTTATGTGTAAGATAGGGCTATTTGTTGGCAAAGTGTTCCTTTATGATTTTTGCTTTGGCTTCGCCAACCACCTTGATAATATCCTCTGTGGATGCTTCCTTGATGCGTTTTACACTTTTGAACTCTTTTAGCAGGGTGTTTTTGGTTTTTTCTCCGATTCCTTTTATCTCGTCTAAGGCCGAAGCTACCTGTCGCTTGCTGCGCTTGTCGCGGTGGAAAGTTATGGCAAATCTGTGTACCTCGTCCTGTATCTGTGTCAGCAGACGGAAAAGGGGGGAATTTTGTTTGAGTCCGATTGTTTGAGGCGGGAATCCATACAGCAGTTCCGATGTACGGTGTTTCCCGTCTTTGGCAAGTCCGGCAATGGGAATGTCGAGGTTTAGTTCGTCTATAATCTCTTTTACGGCGCTCATTTGCCCTTTTCCGCCGTCGGTGATAAGAAGGTCGGGGAGGGGGCTGTTCTCTTCGATAGCGCGCTGGTAACGCCGTTTCACGACCTCTTTCATGGATGCATAGTCATCGGGGCCTTCCACTGTTTTGATATTGTACTTCCGATAGTCCTTTTTGGACGGTTTACCTTTGATGAAAACGACGCATGCCGCAACAGGGTCCGACCCTTGGATGTTGGAATTATCAAAACATTCTATGCGCATAGGCAGTCGGTCGAGATGCAATTCCCCTTGGATTTCTTTCAAGAGACGTACAGTGCGCTGTTCCGGGTTCAGCTTTTCCGTCTGTTTCAGCCGGTCGGCTTTGTATTGTTTCACATTGAGGATGGAAAGTTCAAGCAGTTTTTTCTTATCACCGCGTTGTGGAATGGTGAAGACGACATTTTTGAGTTCCATATCCAGTTCGAAAGGCACGATGATTTCGCGGGAGAGGCTTTTGTAGCGTTCGCGCATTTCGATGATGCCCAGCGAAAGGAGCTCTTCTTTGGTTTCGTTCAGCCGTTTTTTGTACTCAAAGGTGAAAGCTTGGTTGATAGCTCCGTTCGTGATATGCAGGTAATTGATGAATGCGGACTTTTCATCGGTATCTTCTTCAATGGAGAACACGTCGATATTATGCAATATGTTGCTCACGACTTCTGATTTGGAACGATAATTTTCTAACAGCAGGTACTTCTCTTTGATCTTTTGCGCTTCTTCAAACTTCATTTCGGCGGCAAGATCCTGCATTTGCCGATACAGCATCCGCCCTACCTCTTGGGTGTTGCCTTTGAGTATCTCTTTTATCTCGGCGATGTTGTTCAGATATTCTTCCTGACTTTGTTTGCCGACGCAAGGACCTGCACAGTTCTTGATGTGATATTCCAGGCATACGTTGAATTTCCCGGCCCGGATGTTTTCCGGAGAGAGGTTCAGGTTGCAAGTGCGTAGCGGATATAAATGCTTGATAAGGTCGAGCAGCGCATACATGGACGGTATGTGGCTGTACGGACCATAGTACGAAGAGCCGTTGCGTATGACTCTTCGTGTCTTGAATACGCGTGGAAAGTATTCGTTCTGTACGCAGATGGACGGGTAGGTTTTATCGTCTTTCAGCAATACATTGTAGCGGGGCTTATACTTTTTAATGAGGTTGTTTTCCAGTAATAAGGCGTCTTCTTCCGTATTGACTACGATATACCGGATATCTGCAATCTTGCTTACCAGTACGCGTGTTTTTCCCGGTTCGTGCTCCCTGTTGAAGTAGGACGACACCCTGCGTTTCAGGTTTTTGGCTTTTCCTACATATATAATCGTTCCTTCGGTGTTCAGGTATTGGTAAACACCGGGGCTTTCGGGAAGGTTCAGAACGATACCTTTTAGATAATCACTTGTTTTTAGTTCTTCCATACTCTAAAGGTGCTGTCGCCCTACCGTTATTTTTATAGCGTCAGTACAGACTCTACATCCACATCTTTATCGAATACATCCTTTCCATGCAGCTCTTTCAGCTCGATAATGAAGTTTACATATATCTTTTGGGGATTCATCTTCTTTACCAATTTGCAGGCAGCTTCCATTGTTCCGCCTGTGGCCAGCAGGTCATCGTGTAGCAACACTACATCGTCCGGTTCAATGGCATCCTTGTGGATTTGCACCGTATCTTTTCCATATTCTTTATTGTAGCTTTCTTCAATGGTTTCTGCCGGCAGCTTTCCGGGTTTGCGTATGGGTACGAAGCCGGCTCCTAAGCGGGTGGCGAGAATTGGTCCCATAATGAATCCTCTGGATTCTATGCCTACAACTTTGGTTATTCCTTTGTCCTTGTACATTTCGTACAAGGTGTCTGAAGTTCCTGCAATGCAACCGGATTTTTGAACAGGGTGGTTACATCATAAAATAAGATTCCGGGGATAGGGAAGTCGGGAATTTCCCGAATGCTCTTGGCAAGTGTTTCTTTGCTCATAATCAGTTTTTTTTATTGCGTTTATTGAATTTTTTGTTTCACGTGGAACGTTGGCTCTTATCGGCCGCAAAGCACCAACAGTACATTAATGTCGCTTGGTGATACTCCCGGAATCCGGCTTGCTTGGGCTATTGTTTCCGGGTCGATCTTGACTAACTTCTGGCGGGCTTCGGTGGAAAGGGATTGAATGGAATTATAGTCAAACTTTCCCTTAATCTTTATGCTTTCCAGTCGTGCCAGTTTATCTGCTATGATTCGTTCGCGTCCGATGTATCCTTCATACTTGATAAGTATCTCTGCCGCTTCGATAATCTCATCTTTTCTTTCCGTAATTTTATCAAGTTCCCGATGGAAAGCGCCGACATGCTGTGCCATGTTATCCAGGGTTATTTGCGGACGGTTTATCAAATCTATCAGCTTGCATCCCTGGCGAAGTGGAGTGGTGCCAAGTTGTTCCAGTACCGGATTGATTAATGCTGGTTTCATCGAATAATTCCGGGTAAAGTTTATGATGTTTGTAACGGCTTCGCGTTTGCTTCTTAGTAACTCGTAGCGGTCATTCTTTGCAAGTCCGAGTTTCCAGGCTCTTTCGGTAAGTCTCATATCGGCATCATCCATACGGAGGAGAATACGATATTCCGCACGTGAAGTAAACATACGGTAAGGCTCGTCAACGCCTTTGGTTACCAAGTCATCGATTAATACGCCGATGTATGCTTCATCGCGTGCAAGGGTGAAGGGTTCTCCGCCATGGCAGTTGATATGTGCATTGATACCGGCGATGATGCCCTGTCCGGCTGCTTCTTCGTAGCCGGTGGTTCCATTTACTTGTCCGGCAAAGAACAGGTTTTTGATTTTCTTCGTTTCCAACGTATGTTTGAGCTGGGTGGGATCGAAGAAGTCATATTCTATTGCATAACCGGGGCGGTAAATTACGAGATCCCGGAATGCAGGAATCTTTTTCAGTGCCTCAATCTGTATGTCCATTGGCAAGGAAGAAGAGAAGCCGTTCAGGTAGAGTTCCTGAGTGGTTTCACCTTCCGGTTCCAGGAAAAGCTGATGCTGCTCTTTGTCGGGGAAGGTCACAATTTTGGTCTCTATACTGGGACAGTAACGGGGACCTATGCTTTGAATTTGTCCGTTGAAAAGGGGAGAGTCCGGCAGACCCTCGCGCAGGATGCGGTGTGCTTCTTCATTGGTGAAGCAGGTCCAGCATGGCAGTTGCTTCAAATGGCGCACGCCGTTATCCATAAAGGAGAACTTGTGGAAATCGTTTTCTCCGTCCTGAACATCCATATCCTCATAGTGCACGCTGCGTCCGTCGATGCGTACCGGCGTTCCGGTTTTCATTCGTCCGTATGTGATGCCATGTCTGGCAATGGATTCGGTCAGTTGGTAGGATGCAGGTTCGGCCATTCGTCCGCCCGGAAGCATGGTGCGTCCCACGTGCATCAGTCCGTTCAGGAAAGTTCCGGCAGTCAGTACGATGCATCTGGCGCGGAAAGTTACTCCCCAAAGAGTAGTGAGTCCGGTCACTTCGCCGTTTTCAACAAGAATCTCTTGTACGGTATCCTGCCAAATATGCAGGTTGGGAGTGTTTTCCAGAATTTCACGCCATGCCCAGATGAATTTGTTACGGTCGCATTGCGCACGCGGACTCCACATGGCAGGTCCTTTGGAGCGGTTTAATATACGAAACTGGATAGCGGTTTTGTCAGTTACCAATCCCATATATCCACCCAATGCGTCTATTTCACGTACAATTTGCCCTTTGGCAATACCGCCTACGGCAGGGTTGCAACTCATTTGGCCTATCTTATTCATGTCCATCGTGATAAGACAGGTCTTTGAACCCAGGTTTGCGGCAGCGGCAGCGGCTTCACAGCCGGCATGTCCGGCGCCGATTACAATAACATCATACTTAAACTCCATTCGTTCAATCTCTTTTTAAACCCTGCAAAGTTACTAAAAAGTTATTTTGTAGCCGCGATTTCTTTCTTTTCCTTGTGAATTCTTAGGAAATACTTCGTGTGGGACTGCCGGCGTCTCCGGTACATAGATATCCGGCTCCTTGGTTCCGAAGAATACCTTAGTAAGGTACGGCAAGTTTCCTGCTTTGGTACGACGTGTACCTCACTAAGAAATCTCTTGTACCTTAGTGAGGTACAAGCCGTACCAACCGTTGGTATTGACTTGGTACGCGTATCTTTTTATTTTTCATTGCTTTAACCGATTTTCTTCTTCAGGTTTATCAAATCAGCAACGTTCTTTCGGTTGGGAAGAGGCAATTGCACTTGTCCTTTCAGCGCAAATGAACTTAATGTCTCGGTATAAAAGGTATTTTAACAATATTGTGACAAGGGCTGTATGGAACGTTTGTTGTTGCTGTAAATAAGGATGTTACGATATGATAGAGAGCATAATAGTAAATAAAAACAGTGACAACCAACATTTGGTCGTCACTGTCATAATGTTTCTCGTAACTTATTAAGTTGCTTATTTACAGATAGTTGAGCGTAAGGGTGATGAGTGATGACAAAAAACTCATCACTTTTATGCTCGTCTTGCGTTGCAATTTCTATCGCATGGCCAGTGCCTTGTTCTCGGCAGCTTCCATAATTTCCCGTTCTCCCGGACCTTTATCATTGATGCCGCAAAGGTGCAGGATGCCATGGATAATGACCCGGTGCAGTTCTCTTTCATAATCGTTGCCGGCAAATTGTTCGGCATTGGTGCGTACCGTATCAAGGCTGATAAAGAGATCACCGCTCAGGCGGTTGCCTTCGCAATAGTCAAAAGTGATGATGTCGGTATAATAATCATGCTGAAGATATTGCCGGTTTACTTCGAGAATTTTCTCGTCCGAGCAAAAAATATAGGCGATTTCACCGATTCTTTTTTCATAGGAGGCAGCAACGGCTTTAATCCATTCCGTTGTTTCCCGTTTCTTGATTGCAGGCATTTTGATGCCGTCCGCTTGATAACTTATCATATTGTTTACTATTTATTAGAATGGGCTTTTTTTTAGAAAAAGAATATATAGCTGATGATGATAGCGGCGATAATGCCGGATAAATCTGCTATCAGACCACAGGTAACCGCGTTGCGGGTTTTCGTAATGCCTACACTGCCGAAGTAAACGGCAAGTATATAGAACGTTGTATCCGAAGCACCGCGTGCCACGCAACTCATGCGGCCGACGAAGGAGTCGGCGCCATATTGCTTCATTGTATCAATCATCAGGCCATTGGCGCCGCTGCCGCTCAATGATTTCATCAAAGCGGTGGGCAAAGCTCCTACAAAGCCGGTATCTACTCCGAACAAGCCTACGATGTAGCCGATGCCGTTTACTATTATATCCATTGCGCCTGAAGCGCGGAAAACGGCGATTCCAACGAGAAAAGCTACCAGGTAGGGGATGATGCGTATGGCTGTTGTAAACCCTTCCTTGGCACCTTCTATAAAAGCGTCGTACACATTAATCTTCTTCCACAATCCCCAAAGGATAAAAAGCAGGATGATGGAGAAAAGTATTATATTGGCAACCAGTGTGGAATAGACTCCCATGTCCTCGCGGCTTACTTGGGTGAACAGGTAGATAAGTCCGGAAAAGAACAGGCTGATGCAACCGATCAGAATGAGGATAGGTTTATTCAACAGGTTTATCCGTTGTGCAATGCTGACGGCAATCACACCGACAGTGGTGGAAATGGCAGTGGTAATCAGTGTCGGGATGAAGATGTCGGTGGGCTGCGCAGCACCCATTTGCGAACGGTACATCATGATGCTGACAGGTATCAATATCAATCCGGAAGTGTTCAGCACAAGGAACATAATCATCGGGTTGGTGGCTGTGTCTTTCTTCGGATTGAGTTCCTGAAGTTCTTTCATGGCTTTCAGCCCCATTGGGGTAGCGGCATTATCCAACCCCAGCATGTTGGCGGAGAGGTTCATGAAAATAGATCCCATGGCGGGGTGTCCTTTGGGTATCTCCGGAAAGAGGCGGCAAAACACCGGACTCAACCAGCGGGAGAGTGCGTTGATCATACCGCTGTTTTCACCGATCTTCATAATGCCGAGCCATAAGGACAGAATGCCGGTCAGCCCCAACGATATTTCGAATGCAGTTTTGGAGGAGTCGAATGTAGAGTTGACAAGTTCCGTAAATATCTCTACATTTCCCATGAACAGGAGTTTGAAGAGCGCCACAATGAAAGCTATTACAAAAAATGCTACCCAAATGTAATTTAAAATCATAAAATAATATGTTGATTTTCTGCAAAAGTAGGAATATCTTTCTATTTAGCGTGGAAAAAATTGCTATTTTTGGCAGGTAACATTACGAATAGCAAATATATAAGAGAATATGAGACAGCGGGCAAAGGAGATAGAACAGGAGATAAGCGAGTACATAGATCCGGTGAAAAGGGAGTATCTTCCTAATTTTTTCAAAACGGGAAAGGGGCAATATGGCGAAGGCGACAAGTTTCTGGGAGTGGTAGTGCCGAATACCCGTTTAGTGGCCAAGCGGCATAAAGATGCTCCTTTGGATGTTATGGCGGAACTTTTGCAAAGCCAATGGCATGAATGTCGTCTTTGTGCTCTGTTGATGCTGGTGGAGCGCTTCAAGAAAAGCGATGAAAAGGAGAGAAAACGCATTTATGATTTCTATCTTTCACAGACGTCGCGCATCAATAACTGGGACTTGGTGGACTTGTCTGCTCCGGGTATTGTGGGGGAATATTTGAAAGATAAGTCCCGCGAAGATCTTTATCGTTTGGCAGGCAGTGAACTGCTTTGGGACCAGCGTATTGCGGTTGTTTCCACTTATACTCTAATCAAAAACGGTGATTTCATCGATATTCTGGCGCTTTCCGAACGGCTGTTGCATCATCCGCACGATTTGATGAGAAAGGCAATAGGCTGGATGCTGCGCGAAATGGGGAAGAGGGACAAGGATTTGTTGGTGCAGTTTCTGGAGAAATATTGCAAGGTGATGCCGCGTACCATGCTGCGTTATGCCATTGAGAAATTTCCGGAAGAAGAAAGGAAGGAGTTTATGAAACGTTGAAAGATTTGCATTATCTTTGTCGCTGTATATACTGATTTTGAATGGAACAAGAAGATTTTAACATACGTGATCATCAACTGACCAGCAAGGAGCGTGACTTCGAGAACGCTCTCCGTCCTTTGAATTTCGAGGATTTCAGCGGACAGGATAAAGTGGTTGATAATTTGCGTATTTTCGTAAAGGCTGCCCGCCTCAGAGGCGAGGCCTTGGATCATGTATTGCTTCATGGTCCTCCCGGATTGGGAAAAACCACACTTTCCAACATTATAGCCAACGAACTGGGAGTAGGCTTCAAGATTACTTCCGGGCCGGTGCTCGACAAGCCGGGTGATCTGGCCGGTGTCCTTACCAGTCTGGAACCGAACGATGTGCTTTTCATTGACGAAATACATCGGTTGAGTCCTGTGGTGGAGGAGTACCTGTATTCGGCTATGGAGGATTACCGCATTGATATTATGATCGACAAAGGCCCGTCGGCACGAAGCATACAGATCGACCTGAATCCGTTTACTTTAGTGGGCGCTACCACCCGTAGCGGTTTGCTGACTGCTCCGTTGCGTGCCCGTTTTGGCATCAACCTTCATTTGGAATATTACGATGATGATGTGTTGAGTGGCATCATCCGTCGTTCGGCAAGTATTCTGGATGTTCCTTGTTCCACAAAGGCTGCTTCGGAGATTGCAGGACGCAGTCGGGGTACGCCGCGTATTGCCAATGCTTTGCTGCGCCGCGTGAGGGACTTTGCGCAGGTGAAAGGTTCGGGCAGCATCGATACGCAGATCGCTAATTTTGCGCTCGAAGCGCTGAATATTGACAAATACGGTCTGGATGAGATAGACAATAAGATACTTTGTACGATTATCGATAAGTTCAAGGGTGGTCCGGTAGGCCTGACAACCATTGCTACGGCTTTGGGAGAAGATGCAGGCACTATTGAAGAGGTATATGAACCGTTCTTGATAAAGGAAGGTTTCTTGAAGCGCACTCCTCGCGGTCGTGAAGTAACGGAGCTGGCTTACAAACATTTGGGACGAAGCCTCTACAATAGTCAGAGAACGTTGTTTAATGATTGACGTTTTCCGGTAAACGATCGGCATGGAGTATAATGGAGCATTGAAAAATTGCTAAACACTAAATAACGTGGCTGGATTAAAATCATTGGCAAAAGAAACTGCCATTTACGGGTTGAGCAGTATTGTGGGGCGTTTCCTCAACTATCTGTTAGTACCCGTATATACCATGGCCTTGTCTGCGCAGTCGGGAGGTTATGGCGTTGTGACTAATATCTATGCGTGGGTGGCGCTGTTGCTGGTGCTGTTGACGTGCGGCATGGAGACGGGCTTTTTCCGCTTTGCCAATAAAGGAGAGGACGACCCGATGCGGGTATATTCCACAACATTACTCAGCGTAGGCATCGGTGCGTTGACATTCCTTGCTCTGGGATTGTTGTTTCTTCAACCCGTTGCCGATTGGCTGGAGTATGGAGAACATCCCTGGTATGTGGGAATGATGATGATTGTAGTGGCGATGGATGCCATTCAAAGTATTCCTTTCGCTTATTTGCGCTATAAGAAACGTCCTATTAAGTTTGCGGCGCTCAAACTGTTGTTCATCTTCCTGAACATAGCCTTGAACCTGATTTATTACGTCTGGATGGAAGGCGATGACGTGGCGTATGCTTTCCTCTTCAACCTTGTATGCACCTCTACCATTATGCTTTGCATGATACCCGAATTGCGCGGCTTCACTTATGTGCTGGACAAGAAACTGTTGAAGCGGATGCTTGCTTATAGCTTGCCGTTGCTGGTGTTGGGCATTGCGGGTATTCTGAATCAGGTGGCGGACAAGATAATCTTTCCCTTTGTGTATCCTGACGAGGCGGAAGCCACCGTACAGCTTGGCATCTATGGAGCCGCCAGCAAGATTGCAATGGTAATGGCAATGCTGACACAGGCCTTCCGTTATGCTTACGAGCCTTTCGTGTTCGGTAAGAGTCGTGATAAGGACAATAAACAGGTGTATGCACAGGCCATGAAGTTCTTTATCATCTTCACGCTGGTTGCTTTTCTTGCGGTGATGTTCTATTTGGACATTCTCCGGTATATCATCGGTCGCGACTATTGGCCGGGGTTGCGTGTGGTTCCTATCGTAATGGCTGCGGAGATTTTTATGGGAATTTACTTTAATCTTTCTTTTTGGTATAAGCTGATTGATGAAACGCGATGGGGGGCTTATTTCTCATTGATAGGTTGCACAATTCTGGTGGCGATGAATGTCCTTTTGATTCCGAAGTACGGTTATATGGCTTGTGCATGGGCCGGATTTACGGGATATGGTGTAGCTATGCTGCTCTCTTATTTTGTCGGTCAGAAGAAATATCCTATCCGGTATGATTTGAAGTCAATCGGATGTTATGTGCTCCTGGCTGCCATACTCTATGTAATTGCGGAATATGTGCCGATTGGAAATATCTATCTTCGTATGGCTTTCCGCACGTTGCTATTATCCTTATTTGTAGCTTATATTATAAAGCGTGACTTACCGCTTAGCCAAATACCTGTTATCAATCGTTTTATTAGAAAATAGTTTATTTTATGGAACAGCCTGTCAATTCCAACAGAAACGCATTTGCAATCAAGAACTTTCTGAAAGAGTATCTGGATTTACGCAAAGATAAAGACAATGAGCTCGAAACTGTCGATTCCATTCGGAAGGGTGTTGAGTTTAAGGGAGCCAATTTGTGGATTCTGATATTTGCTATCTTTATGGCCTCACTCGGTTTGAATGTCAATTCCACCGCCGTAATTATCGGCGCGATGCTTATCTCTCCGTTGATGGGACCTATAATGGGTGTGGGGCTTTCGGTCGGTCTGAATGACTTTGAACTGATGAAACGTTCACTGAAAAGTTTCTTGATAACCACCTTGTTCAGTGTCACCACCGCCACCATATTCTTTTTGGTCAGTCCGGTTGCCGAGGGACAGTCGGAGTTGCTGGCACGTACCTCACCTACGATTTATGACGTATTCATCGCATTAATGGGTGGCCTTGCGGGAGTAACGGCGCTTTCCACCAAAGAAAAAGGGAATGTGATTCCGGGTGTCGCCATTGCTACGGCGTTGATGCCGCCGCTGTGTACAGCCGGTTACGGATTGGCAACGGGCAATCTGATTTATTTCCTCGGTGCATTCTATCTTTATTTCATCAACTCCGTCTTCATCAGTCTGGCTACTTTTATCGGTGTGCGTGTGATGCATTTCCAACGCAAAGAGTTTGTGGATAAGAATCGTGAGAAGAAAGTGCGGAAGTATATCGTACTGATAGCTATTGTCACGATGTGCCCGGCTGTATATCTTACGGTAGGGATTATTCAGGATACTTTCTTTTGAAAGCGCAGCAAACCGTTTTGTAAACGAACAGCTTGCGTTTGAAAACACACAGGTATTGGATAAAAAAATCCATCATGAAGGCAAACAGCATGAAATACGCGTAGTCTTGATAGGGCAGGAAGTGCCGGAAGCCTCTATTGCCATAGCCCGTAGTAAAATGAAAGATTATAAACTGGATAATACCAAACTGGTTGTGCTTCAAGGGATGAACAACGAGTCGGTAGATATTTCCTCTATTCGGGCCATGGTTATGGAGGATTTCTATAAGAACAGTGAGCAGCGTCTGGTGGAGCAGAAACAACAAATCTCTTCATTGGAAAAGAACTTGGAACAGTATCGGAAATACGATGAATTGGGCAAAAAGATTATTCCTGAGTTGAAAGTGCTTTATCCTTCCGTTAAGTCGGTTTCCATTTCTCATGCACTCGAACTGACGGTTGACTCAGTACGGATAGATACCGTTACGCTTGCTGTCTTGAAGTTCGGCAAGCATCCGGACACCCATGAGAAAGAGAAGATTACCGAATGGCTGAAAGCGCGTACCGGTTCCAGTCGGTTAAGGCTGATTGCTGAATGATATTTGTTTCAGATACATAGAGCGAAATGATATGAAATTTAGGTTCGTAATTATAGCCGTTTGTTGCTTCTTCACTTTAGCGGTGCGGGCGGATGAGGGCATGTGGATGCTGGGCAATCTGGATAAACAGACACGCCGTACCATGAAAGAGCTTGGCCTGCAGATGCCGGCAGATAAACTGTACAGTTCCAGACGCCCTTCATTGAAGGATGCCGTAGTCAGCTTCGGTGGCTTTTGTTCGGGGGTGGTTGTGTCGGAAGACGGATTGGTATTTACGAATCATCATTGCGGTTTCAGTTGTGTACAGCAACATTCTTCTGTGGAACACGACTATCTGAAAGACGGTTTTGTGGCGCATAGCCGCAGCGAGGAGTTGCCGAATCCGGAGCTTTATGTCCGTTTCCTGTTGCGGACGGAGGATGTTACAAAACGGGTGCTCGGCGCAGTGAAACCGGGGATGGCCGAAGCGGAACGCTCCGCTGCGATCGACTCGGTGATGTTTGCCGTTAGTGAAGAAGTGGCTCATAAAGATTCGACTTTGGTAGGAATTGTAGATGCCTATTATGGCGGCAATGAGTTTTGGCTGTCCGTCTATCGCGATTATAACGATGTCCGGCTGGTGTTTGCGCCGCCCTCTTCGGTTGGAAAGTTTGGTTGGGATACGGATAATTGGGTGTGGCCGCGCCATACGGGCGATTTCTGCGTATTTCGTATCTATGCCGATAGGAACAACCGCCCGGCGGATTATTCGCCGGAAAACGTCCCTTATCATCCCGAATATGTGGCTCCGGTTTCGCTTGACGGATATAAAGAAGGTTCTTTCTGCATGACATTGGGGTATCCGGGCAGAACGGAACGCTATCTCTCTTCGTTTGGCATCGAAGAGATGATGAATAACGACAACCAGGCGCAAATAGATGTCCGGGGTATTAAGCAGGCTATCTGGAAGCGTGAAATGGACAGGCGGGACAGTATCCGCATAAAGTATGCCTCCAAATATGATGAAAGCTCCAATTACTGGAAAAACAGTATCGGAGTGAACCGCACCATCAAGAAACTGCATGTGCTGGATAAGAAGCGTGCCATGGAGACAGAACCCGTCGCTGGATACAGCAGACACCGGAGGAGCGGGAACATCTGCTGCATCTTTTTTCCGACCTGGAGTTGAACTACAAGAGCCGCCGTGATGCTTATCGTGCCAGAGCTTACTTTGCCGAATCTTTCCTGAACGGTCCGGAACTGGTGCAGCTTGCTTTGTCCATCCTCAACTTCGACTTTGAGGGGGAAGAGAAAACGGTGGTTGCCAATCTGAAAGCTATCGTTGAGAAATATGCCAATCTGGACTTGGGCATTGACAAGGAAGTGTTTACAGCACTGTTGAAAGAATACCGCTCCCAAGTGGATTCCACCTATCTGCCCGAGCTCTACCAGACGATTGCGACAGAATACGGAGGTAACGAGCGTACCTATGTGGATAGTCTTTATGCCCGCTCGGAGCTGACCACCCCCCGTGGATTGAAGCGTTTTCTGGAGCAGGACACCACCTATCAGATATATAATGACCCTGCCATCAACTTGGGCATCGACCTCATCACGAAGCTATTCGAGATGAATATGCAGGTACAGCAGGCTTCCGGTGAAATCGAGCGGAATGAACGTTTGTTCAACTCTGCCGTGCGACGTATGTACGCATCCCGTAACTTCTATCCCGACGCCAACTCCACCATGCGTTTGAGTTTTGGCACTGTCTGCGGTTATGCCCCCTTCGACGGAGCGGAATATGATTATTATACCACCGCGAAAGGTATTCTGGAGAAAGTCAGAGCCCATGCAGGCGATGTGGATTTTGAAGTGCAGCCTGAGTTGCTATCCCTTCTTTCCTCCGGTGATTTTGGTAGATATGCCGATGAGAAGGGAGAAATGAATGTCTGCTTTATCTCCAATAATGACATTACGGGAGGCAATTCCGGCAGTGCCATGTTCAATGCCAAAGGAGAACTTCTGGGGCTTGCCTTCGATGGGAACTGGGAAGCCATGAGCAGCGACATCCTTTATGAGCCGAAGATGCAGCGTACCATCGGGGTGGATGTACGCTACATACTGTTTATGATTGAGAAGTATGGGAAGGCAGGAAATCTAATTCAGGAACTGAAGCTTGCCAATCCTTAACGTGTGCCCCCTGCCTATACTTTTATGGGTGATATTTTCTAAATCACTCCACGGATACGGTCATCGAATGCCGAGAGTGCTGCCTTTGCCCCTTCGCCCATGGCAATGACTATCTGCTTGTAGGGAACATTCGATACATCCCCTGCCGCATATACCCCCGGAAGTGTGGTACGGCAGAAAGCGTCAATCTTAATCTCCCCGGTCGGAGTCGTTTCCAGCTTGTTGCGGAAAGGAGCGCTGTTGGCTGCCAAACCGATTTGCACGAAGATGCCGTCTAACGGGAAGTCGCGTTCCTCGCCGGTAAGGCGGTCCTTGATGCGGATAGAAGTTACTTTTCCCCGTTTCCATCGACTTTTACGGTCTGTGACGAGGTGAAGATTTCCACATTCGGCAGGCTCCGGGCTTTCTCTTGCAGCACTTGGTCGGCTTTCAGTGTATCGGCAAATTCGAATACCGTTACCTTCCGGCAGATGCCTGCCAGGTCGATGGCAGCTTCAATCCCCGAGTTACCTCCACCGATAACCGCCACATGCTTGCCTTGATAGAACGGACCGTCGCAATGCGGACAGAATGCCACGCCGCGTCCTATGTATTCCGCTTCGCCCTCCACATTCAGTTTGCGCCAGCTTGCCCCTGTGGCAATGATTACCGCCGGTGCATGGAACACCTCGCCGCCTACGGTGGAGACACTTTTTTCCGTTCCCTGCAACTTTACTTTCTCTATCTTACGCTCCTCGAAAATCTCTATCGGATAGTGCTCTATATGTGTGCGGAGTGCGTTGGCAAGTTCTGCACCAGTAGTCTGCGGCACGGAGATAAGGTTTTCTATGCCTACCGTCTCTTTTACCTGTCCGCCTATGCGCTCGGCAACAATCGCCACCCGTAGGCCCTTGCGTGCAGAGTAGATGGCTGCGGAAGCTCCGGCTGGTCCAACCGCCCAATACCAGCACGTCGAAATCTCTCTCTATCGGCGCTTCGTCCTCTTGCGGAGCACTGCCGAAGGCTTCTTCCAGCTTCTGCAAAAGCTCTCCTAAAGAACCGCGACCTACGTGAAGCAGCTTGCCATTAGCGTAGACTGACGGCACGGCTTGTATCTTCAGCGCATCCACTTCCTCTTGATTAAGCGCCCCGTCCACCATCTCGTGGGTGACGTGCGGATTCAGCAATGCGATGATGTTCAGTGCCTGCACCACATCCGGACAGTTGGTGCAAGTAAGCGATACATACGTTTGCAGGCTGATGTCGCCTTGCAACGCCCGGATGCGGCGACGAATTGCTTCGTCCGGCAGATTTTTCCCCTTTCCATCGGCATTCAGCACGGCAAGCAGGAGGGAAGTGAACTCGTGTCCGCCGGGGATGCCGCGGAACTTGATGCCGGTTTCCACATCGTCTTTCAGCAATGTGAACTCCAACACGGGGTTCTCTATCTCACTCATCCGGCAGGAGAGCTTGTCGGAACAGCTTGCCACATCCTTCAAGAATCCGATAAGCTCTTGTGCCTGCTCGTGACCTGGATGATAGGTGATGTGAAAGACGTAGCGGGCTTCCAAATGCTGGAATACGCTCCGCACCTGGTCTAATATAGTTGTTTCTAACATGATTAATAGGGTGTTTGGGGTGAGAAAATAGTCTTTTAATATGTTTGATATAGAGTAGTTGCAGAACTTGTGAGGAAGTACTCCCAATACTCCTTCGAAAGTACTGCGGTACTCCTTTGAAAGTACTACAGTACTTCTGTACAAGTACTGCGGACGTCTTAAAGGAAAGCGGACGTCTTTCTATGGTGAAAGCGCCCGCTCCTCCTATTACTTATCAAATCTTTCCTACAAGGTCGATGCTCGGCTTCAAAGTTTCCGCTCCTTTCTTCCACTTGGCAGGGCAGACTTCTCCATCGTGTGTGGCAACAAACTGTGCAGCTTCTACCTTGCGCAGCAGCTCGTCGGCATTGCGTCCGATGTTGTTGTCCTGTATCTCGGCAATCTTGATTTTACCCTCGGGATTTACGAGGAATGTGCCGCGATATGCCATGCCTTCCTCTTCAATCATCACGCCGAATGCGCGGCTCAGCACGCCTGTGGGGTCGGCAAGCATGGGGTACTTAATCTTGCGGATGCTTTCGGAAGCATCGTGCCATGCCTTGTGCACAAAGTGCGAGTCTGTGCTTACAGAATATACTTCTACGCCCATTGCTTGGAATTGGTCATATTTCTCTGCGATGTCTACCAGCTCGGTAGGGCATACGAAGGTAAAGTCTGCCGGATAGAAGAAGAAAATGGCCCATTTACCTTTTACGTCTTCGTGGGATACTGTTTTGAAACTTCCGTTTTGGAAAGCCTGAACCTTGAATTCAGGGAGTTGTGAGTTGATGATCGGTTCCATAATTTTTCTCTTTTAATAGGTTTAGTTTTTTGTTTTACCAATGCGAAGATTGTGCAGACAGAATGTAGAAGCCAGTTTGCTTGATGATGCTGAGGTGCAACCGACCTTCGCTTTTTCTGTTTGCAAAAATATAGCATTTTTCCCCGATAGAACAAAAAATCCGATTGAAAGATTTTATGGAGCGATAGATGAAATCTATACGACTGCTTGGGTTGCTTTCAGTGAGAGCATTTCCTTGGGTACGGAAAGTTTTATCTCCTTAACCAGCACTTCGAGCAGCGTGTGGCGGATAAAGTTCTTATTGGTCAGCAGCACGACCTGGCGGGTGGGGCAGGGGATGGCGAAGGAACGTACCAGCTCTTTCTGGGCATTGCCCAGTTGCAGAACGGCCAGTTCGGGGATGAAGGTCACGCCTTTGCCGCTTTCTACCATGCGCATAAAGGTCTCCATGCTGCCCAAGTGATAGGCAAGCTGGCTGGCACGTGCCGACTTCATCTGGCAGAAGCGCACCAGCTGGTCGCGGAAGCAATGGCCCTCGTCGAGCAGCCAAAGCTGTTCGCCGTTCAGGTCGGAAGTACGGATTACCTCGTTGTTGAAGAGGGCGTCTTCGCGCGACACGTAGGCAAAGAACTGTTCATAGAACAACGGCGTCTGCTGCAACTCTTCCATACCTGCCAGACTCGCTACGATACCTGCATCTATTTCTCCCGTCTGCAGGGCTTTCTTGATGTCGTTTGTTTTCATTTCGACTACCCGGATGTCGAGGTCGGGGTATTTCTTCATCAGCTGCGGAAAGAAACGGGGCAGGAGGTAAGGAGCTACGGTGGGAAGTATGCCCAGCTTGAAGGTGCCGGTCAGTGAGTGTTTTTCTTCTTCTATAATATTCTTTATACGGTTGGCTTGAACCAATATATTCTGTGCTTGTTCTATGATGTGGATACCGACGGGAGTGGGGCATACCGGCTGCTGGCTGCGGTCAAAAATCCGGGTGTCCAGTTCCTCTTCCAGTTTCTGAATCATGGCACTGAGGGTGGGCTGTGTCACGCGGCAATATTCGGCTGCTTTGGCAAAGTGGCGGAACTGGTTGACGGCAAGGATGTATTCCAATTGTTGTAAAGTCATGATGAACAAGGCATTTGAAGGTTATGTATAGAGTTCGTCTATGCAAAGATAGAAATTATCTGTTTGACAAGCCTTGATTTACCCCTTATCTTTGCAATACCCAAAAGAAAATAGTATAAATATTTAAAACAATAGAATTATGAAAACTTTAGATTACTTGCATTTGAATGAAAAGAAAGTGGCTGGCGTAACATCAGCATTGCACCAATTATTGGCCGACTTCCAGGTACATTACACCAATCTGCGCGGTATGCACTGGAACATCAAGGGACACGGCTTCTTTGTGCTGCACGAGAAGTTCGAGAGTATGTATGACGATACCGCCGAGAAGATTGACGAGATTGCAGAGCGCATCTTGATGCTGGGTGGCGTGCCCGAGAATAAGTTCAGTGAATACCTGAAGGTTGCTAACGTGAAGGAAGTATCCGATATCTCTTGCGGCAGTGAGGCTGTGGACCATATCCTCGAGACTTACGGCTACCTGATTGGTGAAGAGAGAAAGGTAATTGAACTGGCAAATGAAGCCGGCGATGACGTGACGGCAGATTTGATGACCGGCTACTTGAAAGAGCAGGAGAAAATGGTTTGGATGCTCGTTGCATTCAGTACGAAAAGCTGTACGAAATAAAGGATAAAGAGTTGTGAAAAAGGATAGGGTGATAAAACGGTAGCGGATGCTGCCGGTTTTATCACCCTATTATCTTTCTATAGTTTATATCACTTCTTCTTCTTCGGTGTCCGTCTTGCCCACCCTTCTTCACTGAAGTCGGGCTCTGCATCCTTAAAGTCATTGTTGCCCTGGAAGAACTGTTTCCAGTCATCCTTTTTGCCACGGGCTTTGGTGTAACCCCGCTCTTCGCGGCTGGGCTTGCCTTTCTTCTTGTCGTTTGCAGGACTTTCGGCCTTTTCGCTGCGTTTGCCGGTGGCATCGTTCCGTTTGCCGTCTTCCTTGTAGCTGCGCTTCTTGCTGTCAAACTCTTTTTTCCCATAGCTTCCGGCTGTACCCGGACGTTTGCCCCTCGGAGCCTCCTTACCCTCGTCTCCGGCAACCTCTACGGATACTTTACGGCCGTTCCAGCTAGCGCGGTTCAGGGCCTTCACTACATTGGTGGCTTCCTTTTCCTCCACTTCGAAGAAGGAGAACTTCTGCATCAGGTCAATTCGTCCCAGCTCTACACGTCCCGTGTATTGTTGTTCAGCAGGCTGATTAATTCGTTGGGGAAGAAGTTGTCCATTTTACCCAGGTTGATGAACAAGCGGGTAAAGCCGGGTTCTGCTTTGCGGCTGCTTCTACGGTCGTTGCGGTCGCCCCTCTCGCCACTTCTTGCACCACGCTCACTACCGGTTGCTGTCTCTATCTCGTCACGGCCGCGATAGTAATCCAGGAAACGGTTGAATTCATGCGAAACCATGCGTTTAATCAGGTCCTCTTTGCTCAGCCAGTCCAGCTTGCGGTAGATGTCGGTCATAAAGTCGGCGATTTCCTCCTCGTTCACTTTCACCTTTTCAAGATCGTCTATCACTTTGAGCAGTTGCTTTTCGCATATCTGTTTGCCGGTGGGCATTTCGCCTGCAATGAATTTCTTGCCGATGATGCGCTCAATCTCGCGCATTTTGCCTTTTTCTCTCAGGTTGATGATGGCGATGGAAGTCCCGGTTTTGCCGGCACGTCCCGTACGGCCGCTGCGGTGGGTATAACTCTCGGTGTCATCGGGCAATCCGTAGTTGATGACGTGTGTCAGGTCGTCCACATCGAGGCCGCGTGCGGCAACGTCCGTGGCAACCAGCAGTTGTAGGTTGCGGATGCGGAACTTCTGCATCACGGCGTCACGCTGCGCCTGACTCAGTTCGCCGTGCAGCGAGTCGGCATTATAGCCTTCCTGCATCAACTTGTCAGCTATTTCCTGCGTTTCTTTGCGGGTACGGCAGAAGATGATGCCGTATATCTGCGGATAGTAGTCCACAATACGTTTCAGGGCAGCATACTTGTCTTTGGCATGTACACAGAAGGCTACGTGTTTCACGTTGCTTGTGCTTTCATTCTTGCGTCCGATAGTGATTTCCTTTGCGTTGTGCAGGTATTTCTTGGAGATGCGCGCTATTTCGGGGCTCATGGTAGCGGAGAACAGCAAGGTGTTGCGCTCCTGCGGCACATCGGCGAGAATAGCGTTGATGCTGTCCGTAAATCCCATGTTCAGCATTTCATCCGCCTCGTCCATCACTACATTCTGGATGGTGGAGAGGGAAACGGTTTTGCGCTCCATGAGGTCGAGCAGGCGTCCTGGAGTGGCCACTATGATATGCACACCGCGTTTCAGGGCACGTATCTGGCTTTCGATGGACGAGCCTCCATATACGGGCAACACTCGCAAGCCATCGGTATATTTAGAATAATCGTTCAAGTCACCTGCAATCTGCAAGCAGAGTTCGCGGGTAGGACAAAGAATAAGTGATTGGGGAATTCTGTTGTTAACGTTAATTTGCTGTATAAGCGGCAGACCGAACGCTGCGGTCTTTCCTGTTCCTGTTTGTGCCAGTGCTACTACATCATTATTTTCTCCCAAAAGGTAAGGGATTACTTCTTCTTGTACCGGCATGGGACACGCATATCCCATTTCTTCAATGGCGCGGCGTATCTCCGGCGACACACCGAGCTCTTCAAATGTCTTCATTAAATCTTTGTATATCTTTATATTTCGGCCGCAAAGATAAGAGTTTTTTGGTGATTAGTGATTAGAAATTAGTGATTTGTTGATGTTTACATGTTATTTTCTGATAAATATCCATTAATCCATTGTCAAGATATCCGTTAAAAGAATGTCTTTTATCTCTTTTTTTTTTTGTTCAGCCCGATACCTTTCTGCAGATAAGTGTCGATATCACCGTATCTGCATTCCGCTTCCTCTTTGGCGGCGTTTAGGAAATCCTCGCGTGCCGAGAATAGGGTGGTAATAGCTTCTTGTGAACGGGCAGGCAACTGATAGGCGTCTTTAGAGGCGCTTGGGATGTTGAAGTAATCATTGCTCAGCCGGTAATCTTCCATGATTATGTCTTCATTTATGCCCAATGCGGCGAGCACCAAAGCAGAAACGATGCCTGTACGCCCTTTGCCGGAAGAGCAGTGGATCACTACCGGATAGCTGTTCTTATCCAACAGAATATCGAAGATCTGCCGGTATTCCGTTGTATATTTGTCTATTAAATCGCGGTTCATCTGCTCTACCATGCGATAGACGGTATCACTTTTTATTTTTTCTTCCCGTATGCCTTTCAGTATATTTTCCATATCTCCGGTGGCAAGGGGAATATGTACAACGTTGAATTCTTTTTGCAGCGGAGATTGCCTGCCTGTCTCCGAAGAAGTCCGCAGGTCGATGAGTGTCTTGATGCCGAGGTTTCTAAGTTCCCTGCGTGAGTAACATTCAAGGCTGTCTATTTCCGCCGAGCGGTAAATCATTCCCCAACGTACCTGTTTTTTAGTAGAGTAAGAGGGGTAGCCGCCCAAATCGCGGAAGTTTTGTATGCCGGGGATATTGACATTGCGCGTAGCGATTTTCACACGATATTTGTCTCCGAATAGCAGGGTGTAATAATAACGCTTGGCGGGATCGTTTGTGATGATAGTCATTTTCAGATCCGAGATATCGGCCATAGCAACGGGAACATCCTCCGGAATGGCATCAGGATCGGTTGAAGCATATACTTTTACGTTTCCCTTGATGAGGGGAGCCATTTCCCATTTGACGATACAGTTCCCTACGTTGTTTTCTTCGCATACAACAGATATGTGTGGAGCTGTGCCGCTACAGGAAGGAAATAGCACTACCAAAGCAAGCAGGTTCAACAGATTCTTATACATCATGGTTCGTAAACTCTCTAAATGTCGTTTACAGCAAATATATAGTTTTTCGTTTCAGATTATGCAGCAGATATGAAGGTTTTATAATTTTTAAATGATAATTTATTTTTAGGTGCGGATTGGAGAGGCGCATTAATACCTGTATCTCTCTGCAAATTCATTTGATACCGAATTGCTGTAACTTTTGCAGACCTCTGCGGCAAATTCCATGCCGTAGCGTATAATCTCGTCCCACTTGGCTTCACTGATTCCATTCAGGTCGTCATAACGAATGTCATGTTTCAGTAAACCGTAGATAATGCCTGCATTGAAGTTATCACCGGCTCCAATGGTGCTGACTGCCTCTAACGGCGGTATGTCATATTCTTTGGAGACGGAACCTGTGCGGAGTGTAATCTTTTCCGCCCCTGCCGTACACAAGAAGTTAGGACAATAGAATTTTATCTTATCCCTGTATATTTTATCTGCGTCACGCAGGTTATACATGTGGAAGAAGTCTTCCTGCGAGCCGCGTACGACATCGGCATATTCCAGGTTCTCAATGATGGTTGGCGCCAGTTTTATGGCTTCTTCCTTGTGGGAAGAACGGAAATTGGGGTCGTAATAGATGATGGCTTTCTTTTCACGCGCCCGGTCAAGTAGTTCCAGCACTTTCTCGCGCAACACCGGATTTAATGCATAATAAGAACCGATGACGACTATGTCGTCTTCTTTCAGTTCGGGATAGATAATATCCAAGCGTTGTTTGGGGTAGTCTTTGTAGAATATATATTCGGCATCGCTGTTATCATTCAGGAAAGCGAGTGATACAGGAGATTTCCCGTCGGGAAACACGTTGACGTGTTCTGTCGAAATATGGTTGTCACGCATGAACCGTAGGATGGTGTCGCCTACATGGTCGTTGCCTGTTTCACTGATGAAACAGACAGGAACGCCTGTACGGCTTAATGAGACGATTCCGTTGAATACAGAACCGCCCGGTACAGCGGCAGAAGGCTGTTCATTACGAAAGATGATATCCAATATCGTCTCTCCAATACCGATTACTTTACGCATAATGATCTTGATTTTTCTCCCAGATAGCCGCCATGATGACGTTTGGAGTAGTCTTCAATCGTAAACCCGGTTCTCTGCATGGTCTGTACAACCAGAATATCACCGATTACGGTCATGACCGTTGTGGAGGTGGTGGGCGTCATGCCTAATATGCAGACCTCTTTGGGACTTCCTGTGCTGAGGCATACATCGGATTCCTGTGCCAGCGGACTGTCCGGATTGCCTGTGATGACGATGAATTTCAGATTGGGATTCAGGTTGTGTGCCAATTGGGTCAACTCGACAATTTCGCGCGTTTTGCCAGAATTGGAAATGAGCAACAGCAGGTCGTTTTCCTGCAGGATGCCTAAATCCCCATGTTGTGCTTCACTGGGGTGAAGAAATACCGACGGAATCCCCGTTGAGCAAAAGGTGGTAGCAATATTCATAGCTATTTGCCCTGCTTTACCCATACCGGAAGTTACCAGTTTCCCTTTTTTGTGGTGCACCTGTTCTACGATAAGCTCTACCGCTTTTTCGTATGCGTCTGTTACGGGAATATTCAATACGGCTTGCGCCTCTTTCTGCAAAAGCTCTTGAATGGATGCTGTCATTGTCTGATGCGATTAGATTAATATGATTATATGTGCAAATATCCGCAATTTTCCATAAACGGCAATAAGTTTTATTGTATTTTTGTGCCCACAAATCGTTTGGAACGTAAGAATGAAGAATTTAACAGAAGAAATATCTCCTCGCTACCGTCTGCACACATTGTCGAACGGCTTGCGCATCATCCATGAGCCCTCCCTGTCGAAAGTGGCTTATTGTGGTTTTGCAGTAGATGCCGGAACGCGCGATGAACTTGAAAATGAACAGGGTATGGCGCATTTTGTGGAACATCTTATTTTTAAGGGTACCAAAAAACGCAAGGCGTGGCATATTCTGAACCGCATGGAGAATGTGGGTGGCGATTTGAACGCTTACACCAATAAGGAAGAGACGGTGATTTATTCTGCATTCCTTACTGAGCACTTCGGGCGCGCTTTCGAATTGCTGACGGATATTGTATTCCATTCTACTTTTCCGCAGCGGGAGATCGAGAAGGAGACAGAGGTTATTATAGACGAGATACAGTCTTATGAAGACAACCCTTCTGAGCTGATTTTCGATGATTTTGAAGACTTGATCTTTCGGGAGCACCCTTTAGGACGTAATATTCTCGGTAATCCGGAACAATTGAAAAAGTTCCGCAGTGAGGATGCCGCCGCTTTTACTTCCCGTTTTTATCATCCCGACAATATGGTGTTCTTTGTTTTAGGCAACATGGATTTCAGGCAAGTGGTGCGTTGGGCGGAGAAGCTGCTGGCCGGTATCCCGGCTGTGGCTGTCGATAACCGTCGCACGCCGCCGCCTTTGTATGTTCCGAAAACCCAGATTTTGCATAAAGACACCCATCAGGCGCACGTCATGATCGGCAGTCGGGGATACAATGCTTATGAGGACAAACGTACGGCACTCTATCTGTTGAACAACATCCTCGGCGGTCCGGGTATGAACAGCCGGTTGAACGTGGCTTTGCGCGAACGCCGCGGTTTGGTCTATAATGTGGAGTCTAACTTGACTTCTTATACCGATACCGGAACTTTCTGCATTTATTTCGGTTGCGATCCTAAGGATGCTGACCTGTGCACCCGCCTTGTGTATAAAGAACTGAAACGTCTGCGTGATGCAAAAATGACTTCATCTCAGCTTGCCGCGGCCAAAAAACAGCTTATCGGGCAGATAGGTGTGGCTTCGGACAATAACGAGAACAATGCTCTCGGCATGGCGAAGACTTTCCTGCACTACAATAAATATGAAGCGCCTGAGGCTGTGTTCCGGCGTATTGAGCAACTAACCCCTGAGATTTTATTGGAAGTAGCAAACGAGATGTTTGCAGAGGATTACCTGTCAACGCTTATTTATGATTGACAGCTTTTCCTGCTGCTGGAACTGAGTGCTGGAATAGGGAACATTGTGCCGGTTCTCATTGAGCTTAATTTGTCAGACAGATGTTTCCCTTGCTGCTTGTCTTTGGAAGGTTCCTTTGAATGCCTTATTCAGCCTTATTTTCTTTTTGTTGTTCCAGTCGTTTCATACTGAATTCGCAACCGCAGTATAGCTGGTTATAGAAATCATATTCTTTAAGAAGCTGGTTGCGGCGGTCTTGCAGCCCGCCTTTCCGCCAGTTTTGTTCCCAAAAGATTGTACCGGGATAAAAGGAAGCTGCCCTCCGGCCTGCTTCGTTTATCTGCTCAAGGTTTTTCCAGCGCGAAGACGCAAGGGTGGTGGTAAAGACCTGGAAATTGTGTTCGGAAGCATAGCGTGCTGTTTCCGTCAGCCGTAAGGTGAAGCATTTCAGGCAGCGGCTGCCTCGTTCCGGTTCGTTTTCCAGTCCCGACATGGCATTTCGCCAATGGTCATAATCATAATCAGCATCGATGAAATCGAGGTTTTGAGACGTTACAAAGCGAATGGCTTCCTGCTTTCTTATTTCATATTCTTCTTGCGGATAGATGTTGGGATTGCAGTAGAATACGGTGGGGCGTATGCCGTTTTCCAGCATGCACTCGATGATGGCAGAGGAGCAAGGTGCGCAGCACGAATGTAGTAGAACCCTGTTCTCACCGTTGGGAGTTTGAATTTTCAGCATATCAATTGGGGTATTCAAAGAAAGCCACTCGCCTGCAATATGATTGCAATTGAATGGCTTCTTTTCAGTATGTATTTCTAAAGGATCTCTCTTACTCGAACAATGACTTGGCGATTCCCATTTCCAGGCCTCTCAGTTCTGCCAGTCCTCTCAAACGGCCGATGCAGGAGTATCCCGGATTGGTTTTCTTCTTCAAATCATCCACCATCTGATGTCCATGGTCGGGGCGCATCGGAATGGAGACTTTGCGGCGTTGTTGCAATTCGAGGAAGGCTTTCATTACGTGATACATGTCGACGTTGCCTTCCAGGTGGTTGGCTTCGTAGAAGTTGCCTTCCGCATCGCGTTGTGTGCTGCGGAGGTGTACGAAGTTGATACGGTCGCCGAATTGTTCCATCAAGGCGGCGCAGTCGTTTGCGCTGCTTACACCCAGAGAACCGGTGCACAGACACAGGCCGTTGCTCTTGTTGGGAACAGCATCGATCAGAGCCTGGAAGTCGGCTCCACAACTCATGATACGCGGCAGGCCAAGGATTGAGCAAGGAGGATCGTCCGGGTGGATAACCAGCTCTACGCCGGCTTCATCGGCAACAGGACAGATTTCACTGAGGAAATAAATCAGGTTGGAGCGTAGTTTCTCAGGAGTGATGTCTTTATAGCGATCAAGCTCTTGCTGGAATTGTTCCAGTGTGAAGCTCTCTTCCGAACCGGGCAGACCGGCAATCATGTTGCGTACGAGTAGTTGTTTGTCATCTTCCGTCATTTGCTCGAAACGCGCTTTGGCTTTCGCCTTTTCTTCGTCGGTGTAATCGGCTTCCGCACCGGGGCGTTTCAGCAGGAAGAGGTCGAAAGCGATGAAAGCTGCACGTTCAAAGCGCAGGGCGCGGCTGCCGTCGGGAAGTTCGTAGGCAAGGTCGGTACGAGTCCAGTCCAATACGGGCATGAAGTTGTACGTAACGATGTTCACGCCGCATTTGCCGAGGTTGCGCAGGCTTTCTTTGTAGTTGTCTATATATCGCTGGAAATCTCCGGTCTGGGTCTTGATATGCTCGTGTACGGGCACGCTTTCTACGACGGACCAACGTAGGCCGACGGCTTCAATCATTTCCTTGCGTTTCATGATTTCCTCCACTGTCCATACTTCACCGTTGGGGATGTGGTGCAGAGCGTTTACGATGCCGGTGGCTCCGGCTTGTTTGATGTCCCACAGGCTGACCGGATCGTTAGGACCGTACCAGCGCCAGGTTTGTTCACAAAGTATCATGGCATTTATTATTTTACGATTTACAATTTATTTTTTTATGGTTTAAATGGAGAATGCATCGAAACCGCCGTCCACTACCGAAAGGGCTCCGGTAACGAAGCTGGAAGCGTCACTGATGAGGTAGTGAATGGTTCCGAACAGTTCTTCCGGCTCGGCAAAGCGTCCGCAGGGAGTATGGGCTATGATGGTTTTGGCGCGGTCTGTATAGGAGCCATCGGGATTAGTCAGCAACGCACGATTCTGGTTGGTCAGCAGGAAACCGGGAACGATAGCGTTTACGCGGAGCTCGGGGCTGAACTTGGTAGCCAGTTCGGTTGCCATATAGCGGGTATAATTGCCGATAGCGGCTTTGGCTGAACCATAACCTACCACGCGTGTCAACGGACGGAGGGCAGACTCGGAACAGAAGTTGACGATAGCACCTTTCTTGTTCTTTGCCATGACATCCACGAAGACCATAGTGGGAAGTACTGTACCGAAAAGGTTCAGGTCTACCACTTTGCGGAATGCCTCTACATCCAAGTCGAGTACAGTCTTGTCCGGAGCAATGGTGGCGCCCGGCATATTGCCACCTGCAGCATTCAGCAACACGTCGATAGTGCCGAAGCGTTCGAGGATAGCTTTCTTATTTTCTTCCAGTACTTCCTTGTTCAGTACGTCGGTTACGAGGAACAGGGCTTCAGACTTCTGGTTGAGTTCGGCTTCCAGTTCTTTACCTATTTCTGCTGCACGATCCAAAACCACAATTTTAGCGCCTTGTTCTGCAAGGTAGTTAGCGATGTTTTTTCCGAGAATGCCGCAACCGCCTGTGATGACGATTACTTTGCCTTTAATGTCAAATAAGTTCTTCATGATTTTTTTATTTAGTGATATGAATATATATTTCTTCGGGTTCGCATTGCAAAAATAGGAATAAATGTCTTCTTTACCTTGCGATATGTCTAAAATTATATAATTTATGCCAAGTTACCGATGTTCCGGCTTATTGCTTTGTTGCAATACCAGCAGGCTTTCCGGTCCCATGTTGAATAATAAGTCGATAATGCTGAGGTTGGGTAGGAAGCCGAGCCTCTCTTGGAAAACCTGGTAGTAAGGTTGCGGAGAGAAATCGGGATCTTCCAGGGAGAAATCTTTCTTGGGATGAATACGCTCCCGAAAATCCGCCTCGCCGGGGGCGAATCCGGTTTTATATTCCGAGGTGCGTTCCATAACAGGCTGTATATCTATCAGGGAACAAACCAAGTGGCAAAGTTCTTCGTTGAAATCGGCTAAAAACTCATATTTCTTTTCATAGAAAGGGCGGAAGTCATCCTTGTAATATTCAAAGAAAGGAGTGTGGTTGTATGCGGACTCAATGGCATTCCAGTGCAAATGCCGCCAGTTGCCATGATCGGAGATGCGGATGTCGCACATCGGACATTTTAAGGAGGCGGGTTTGACTGTCGGAATGGAAAGGGCAAGCTCTCCGTCAGGTGCGGCAATGGTGCAGCGATTGCGGTAGGTTTGTTTGATATAATGGTCGTGCTGTTCGATACATACCCGGTCGTATGCCAATAGTTTGGTGTAATATTCAACCGGGGCCAAGTAAGCAGAAGAAAGATAGACGGTCATTCTAAATTATAAATTATGGGTTATAAAATCATAAACTTGAGGAGACGGCATTATTTGACCTCTTTCCACATCCTGTTCCAGCGGTAGCCGCCGAAAAGTCCTGTCCCTTGCTCCTTGGAAAACCAGATTACGGTTGCTTTTCCAATGACATGGTCTTTGGGTACAAGGCCGAACAAGCGTGAGTCCGACAGGTTAATGGGGTTGTTGGCTCCCACCCAGTAGTAGTCTTTTGTGAAATAGCAGTGCTGTGCGGGCTTCCCTTCTATGTACAACGTATCGTTTTTGATTTCAGCCCGTTTTTTTCGTGCAATACCAATGTGTTGCGCAGCAACGTCATGTTCCAGGGATACACGCGTACCGCTTTCCCCTTACCGGGGATGATGAGCGGTTTCAGCACTTCTACGGAGTCTTCCTTGTCGATTGGCTTTATCCAGTTGTTGTTACCTAAAGCCTGTTCTAATAAATAATATTCATACCTGCTGAAACTGCGTACGTTATTCACCGTATCTTGTCCTAACAATGCGTTGGGACGGATGGAAAGAATAGTAAGCAACGAATCCAACTGTTTTTCTTTTTTTTGAGGGTAGGTATAAAGGAACTTTTGGTCGGGGGCATTTTTCTCCGAGGGGATTACGGAGAAAAGGGAATCGACTAACAGCGTGTCTCCCGGTACTCCTAAACAACGGCTGATAAATACTTCCTTCCGGTCGATTGTAGCTTGGAGAAGATTGGCAGGGTTGTTGAATACAAGAATATCTTCCTTGTATACGGGACTTTCCGCCCAGCGGTGATATCCCCATAAGCCCATGAAAGGAAGCCGCAACCCATAGCTCCATTTATTTACCAGAATACGCTCGCCGCGGTACAAGGAGTTTTCCATGCCTGAGGAAGGGATGGAATAGGAAGTCGCAACACAACCCCGAAGTAATACTACCGCGAGTATCACTCCTATCATAGTAGCTGCAATCTTCCGGTTCCTTCTCTGCATAGTGTGTATCGAACATCAATAGCCAACTGCTGCTTAATGTACCCATTTGAATATCCGGTTCCAACGGATTTTTCCGTCAAACCAGCCGCGGTCTTTATCCAGTGATAACCAGACAACGATGGGCTTACCTACTACATGGTCCTCGGGAACGAAACCCCAATAGCGGGAATCGAGAGAGTTGTGACGGTTGTCACCCATCATCCAGTAGTAGTCCAGATTGAAGGTGTAAGTGTCTGTCTTTTGCCCGTTGATGTAGATGCCGTCCGGTTTTTGTTCCAATGTGTTGCCTTCATAAGCTACGATGCAACGTTCGTAGATAGGTAGGTTGTCTTTGGTCAAAGTAATGGTGGCACCCTTTTCCGGTATCCAGATAGGGCCGTAGTTATCCCGCGTCCATTTGGTGTAGAGGTTTTGCGGGTACATTTGTCCTGAAAGGTCCTCCGGTTCCATGACGATGCGACTGATTAATTTCTTATTGCCGGTAAGCGTATCGTACATTTTCTTGGTGAGGGGCAGATGATAGACAGGAGTCAGCCTGCCTTGGGCATCACGACGGTCCAAGCCCATTTGGATAAGTCCCTCCTCATAGTTGAAGTCGTCTGTCATCAGTATCTGGTCGTCATTGCTGATGCCGAGCTCGCGGAACATATTTTCAGGGATGTACGGTCCGGTGGTCTGTACGAAATAGTTGAGTTGCATGTCTTCCGGATTCTCAATGGCTTTCCCGTCGATATAGACTTGTGTGTCTTTGATTTCCAGCGTATCTCCCGGTAGACCGACACAGCGTTTTACATAATTCTCGCGACGGTCCACAGGACGTACCACAATATCGCCATACATTTGCGGGTTGGTACGGATCAGGTTGCGTCCGGCATTGTAGTAGAGGTCATAAACAGTGCGTTGTTGGTCGCGTGTCAGACTGTCCATATTGATTTTATTGGGATATATACGTTGTCCTTCCCTATAAGCCAGACTGTAAAAGTCCTCCTGCTGCCTGTTGAGCGCCACTGTATCCCCCGCAGGGAAGTTGAACACGACAATATCATTCAGTTTCACTTTTCCGAAACCCGGTACGCGTTTGTATTTCCACTGCGGCCATTCAATGTATGATTTAGTGTTGAATACCGGCAAGGTGTGTTGTGCCAACGGCATGGAAAGCGGTGTATTCGGAACACGCGGGCCGTAGCTCATTTTACTGACGTAGAGGAAATCGCCCACCAGCAATGATTTCTCCAGCGAAGACGAAGGTATCTGATAGTTTTGGAATATGTAGATATTCACAAAATAAACGGCTACCAGAGCAAATACAATGGCATCCACCCAACTCATGATGCTGCGTACTGCCGGATTTTTGGAGTTTTTCCAAAAACTCCAGGGTATCTTCTTACTGATATAGATGTCGAATATGAAAGGAACGACAATCAGCCCCAGCCAGCTTCTTACCCAAACAAGGAAAATGAGGTAGAGCAGGGTAATTATACCGAACTTAATCCATTGGGCGCGTGTTGCTTTTCTCATAATGTTTTAGTCTTTTAAAAATGGAAATAAATCGCTCATGCCTAAGAATCCTTGTTTGCCGGCGGTGTACTCTGCGGCCAATACGGCTCCCAAGGCAAACCCGCGGCGGTTTTTGGCGTCGTGGGTGATGGTGATGCTGTCTGCTTCGGAGTCGTAGCGGATGCTGTGGATACCCGGAACTTCCCCTTCGCGGATGGAGCTGACAGGCAGTTCGTTGGCGGCACAGTCGGTAGAACCCGATATTGTTCCGTCCGGTGCTTGCAGCGTACCTTTTACCCAACGCTCTTTTCGGTCGAGGTTGTCCAGAATACCTTCGGCAAGGGTGATGGCAGTGCCGCTTGGAGCGTCCAGCTTATGTATATGGTGTGTTTCGCTCATTGTTACGTCGTAAGCGGGGAAGCGGTTCATAATCTTTGCCAGGTATTTGTTGACGGCGGAGAATATGGCTACTCCCAGACTGAAGTTGGAAGACCAGAATAATGTTTTGCCACCTTCAGTACAGAGTCTCTTGACCTCTTCACCATGTTCTTCCAGCCAGCCTGTACTGCCTGAAACCAATTTCACGCCGGCTTTGAAAGCTTTCATATAATTGTTGTAGGCTACCATTGGGTTCGTAAACTCTATGGCGACGTCGGCGCTTTTGAATGCGTCCGATTCAAAATCCTCCTGATTATTAATGTCGATGATGCTGACAATCTCGTGTCCGCGGTTCAAGGCAATCTTCTCAATTTCCTTGCCCATTTTTCCGTAACCGATTAATGCTATTTTCATTGTTTCTTTAGTTTTTATTCAGTTTATCAACCAACTATATGTCGCAAAGGTAATCTTTTTCTTACATTTGCGCACAACATTAACGATAAGTTAACAATGGAACAATTGCTGCATTACGTCTGGAAGCATAAGATATTCCCTCTGATGCCTCTCCGGACGACCTCCGGACAGCCGGTTGAAGTGATAGATCCCGGTTTGCCGAATCCCAATGCAGGCCCCGACTTCTTTAACGCAAAACTGAAAATAGATAATATGCTTTGGGTGGGTAACGTGGAGTTGCATACACAGGCTTCAGACTGGTTTCGTCATGGACACGACCGGAATACGGCCTATGATAATGTAATCCTGCATGTTGTGGGTGTTTCCGACTGTGAGGTGCATCGTACCAACGGTGATGTAATCGCTCAGTTGCAACTGTGTTGTCCGGAAAGCATCCGCTGCCGTTATGCCGAATTACGGCAGGCGGAAGCGTATCCTCCTTGTCATTCCATCCTTAGTTCCTTACCGAAGTTGACCGTCCATTCCTGGTTGTCGGCCTTGCAGGTGGAGCGTTTTGAACGAAAGGCTCAGGATATCGCCGTACGTCTGGAACGTTGCAATAACCATTGGGAAGACGTGTTCTTTATCACCCTTGCCCGTAATTTCGGTTTCGGACTGAACGGCGACGCTTTTGAAGCATGGGCCGGTCATCTGCCTTTGCGTGCAGTAGATAAGCATCGGGACAGCTTGTTTCAGGTGGAAGCATTCTTTTTTGGACAGGCAGGATTGCTGGAGGAAGATTCCATCCAAGACAGCTACTATCAAAAGCTCCGGAAGGAATTTTATTATTTGCAGCATAAGTTCGACCTTCCTGCGCCTATGGCTGCCGGACAGTGGCGTTTTCTTCGTCTGCGTCCCGATAACTTCCCTCATGTGCGGCTGGCACAGCTTGCCGATCTGTATCATAAGGAGCAGCTACTATTTTCCCGCATTATGGCGGTGGAAACACCGGAAGACGTGAAGCAAATATTGACTGTGCAACTCTCCCCCTATTGGGAAGAGCATTTTTCTTTTGCAAAAACTTCGCCACGTCGGAAAAAGCGTATGGGCGAGAATACCTTGAACTTGCTTCTTATCAATACCGTCATTCCCTTTCTTTATGCTTATGGAATACACAAGGCGGATGAACGACTTTGCGACCGCGCCACACGTTTTCTCGAAGCATTGAAGGCGGAGGACAATCATATCATCCGTATGTGGAGTGGGGCAGGGCTGTCTGTTTCTACAGCGGCGGACTCGCAAGCGTTGCTCCAGCTCCAAAAGGAATATTGTGACCGGAAGGACTGTTTGCGCTGCCGGTTCGGATATGAATATCTGAAAAGAAAATGAACGGGTGAAATTAAAAAAACAGGACATTAGCTGTTAGGTGAAGAAGAATAGAGGCAGTATACTGTAAATTCTCGCTTTTTTTTATTGCAAATTACTGGCTTGTTGTATCTTTGTGGTCTGAATCGAAATAACTCGCATCTATTATGAAGGCAATTCACTTTGTTTTTTGTCTGTGTACGGCTGTCGTGCTCTCCACCTTCAGTAGTCTGGCTGCCGAAGAGGATTTCAAGATATTTCTCCAGAAATTCACATCCAGCGCTTCATTTCAGTATTCACGCATCAAGTTCCCTTTGAAGTCTCCCATTATCTTGCTGAAAGATGACGGAGAGACGGAGCAGACGTTCCCTTTTACCCGCGATAAATGGGCGTTGCTGGATAGTGAGACGTTGCGGGAAGGACGTATTACGGAGGAGGAGGGAGGAACTTACATATCCCGCTTTACGCAGGATGGACCTGCCCATAAAGAGTTCGAGGCCGGATATGATGAGTCGGAGCCTTCTTTGCGTGTCGTTTTCGACTTGATAGGCGGTAAATGGTACGTCACCGACTGCTATAACGATTGGTACAACTCCGATTTGCCAGTGAGCGAGCTGGAAGAAACCGTCCGTACGATGCAGGAAGAAAATAAGGCCTTCGAAGAACTTCATCCTTGATTTAAAATTGCTTTCTTGCAGAATGGTGACCGCTGTTCTGTACTTTGCAGGAAGGGGTTATGACATTTTTTAGACCTCTTCTGTACGATTTATGCCCCTGTTTTTGGTGAAAGAGGGCTTCCTTTGTACAATGCAAAAGATATAGATAACCTTAAAGAAATAAACATGATGCAATTTAGTAAATGGACAATGGGAGCAGGAATGCTTCTCGGAACTTTACTGCCGGTAAATGCGGAAGCGCAGGTGGTGAAGAGTGAAAGACTGCTTTCTTTTGAAGAACCGCAAGTGCCGGCCTTTATTTCGGGAACAGGTTCCCGGCTGGGTATTAGTAGAGAACATTATAAAGATGGTTTGCATAGTCTGAGTTGGACGTTTGATCCGGGTGCTGTGTTGTCTGTCAAGAAAGACCTGAAATTCGAGAAGAAAGATCCTACCGGAAAAGATACGTATCTTTCCGCTTTCATCGTATGGGTGTATAATGAGGAGGCTCAAGACAAAAAAATCCGATTTGAATTTCTGAAGGACGGAAAGAAATGTACTTCTTTCCCGTTTGGTATCAACTTTACCGGTTGGCGTGCGGCATGGGTATGCTATGAACGCGATATGGAAGGCGTGCCCGAAGAGGGAATGAACGAGATGCGTGTGATTGCTCCCGATGTCAAAGGTAAGCTATACTTGGATCATATCATACTTGCCAGCAAGGTGGATGCTCGCCAGCAAGCAGCCGATGTGCAAGTGCCTTTTGTCAACAAAGGAACCACCAACCACTGGCTTGTCATTTACGAACATTCTTTGTGGAAACCCGATATGGCCTTGACTCCTGTCAGCGAGCAGCAGAAGCGGGAGGTACAGGAGATAGAGAAACGTTTCAGGGATATGCTCTATACACCTTCCAAATTTACGGATAAAGAGCTGGACGGCATCCGCAAGAAATACGATACCTATAAGATCACGTATAAAAATGGGAAGGTTACCGGCTTACCTATTTTTATGGTCAGGCAGGCGGAGGCTTATGAACGTATGATACCTGATTGGAATAAAGATATGTTTACCCGGTTAGGCATGGAGATGAACGAATACTTCAACCTGATGAAGCGTATTGCCATAGCCTATAACAATGCTTCGGATACCGGCGTGAGGGATGAACTGAAACGGAAGTTTCTTGCCATGTACGACCATATTACCGACCAGGGCGTTGCCTATGGCAGCTGCTGGGGCAATATCCACCACTACGGTTACAGCATGCGTGGGCTTTTCGTTTCTTACTTCCTGATGAAGGACGTCCTGCGTGAGGCAGGAAAGTTGAAGGATGCTGAACGTACACTGAACTGGTATGCCATTACCAACGAGGTGTATCCCAAGCCTACGGAAAACGGCATTGATATAGATACTTTCAATACTAAATTGCAAGGCCGTATTGCCAGTATCCTGATTATGGAGAACAGTCCGGAGAAGCTGCAATACCTGCGCTCTTTCTCACGCTGGCTGGATTACGGCTGTCGTCCGGCGCCGGGATTGGCGGGGTCTTTCAAGACGGATGGCGCTTGTTTCCATCACCGCAATAATTATCCCGCCTATGCGGTGGGAGGTCTGGACGGAGCTACGAGCATGATTTATTTGTTGAGCGGAACGGAATTTAAACTATCCGAACTGGCGCATGAGACAGTAAAGAACGTGTTGCTCACCATGCGTTTCTATTGCAACCTGAAACAGTGGCCGCTTTCCATGTCAGGTCGTCATCCCAATGGCAAGGGGGAGTTGGTTCCTATCCAATATGCCACTATGGCTGTTGCCGGCACTCCGGATGGCAAGCAGGCATATGATGCCGATATGGCAGCCGCTTACCTGCGTTTAGCGGCTTATACCGGAATGCCCGATAAGGATGCCCCTGATTATCTGCCGAAGGCTTCTGCCCGGCAGGAGTTGAAGATGAAGGAGCTGCTTGAAGCGCAGGGTTTCCGCCCTGAGCCCGATCCGCAAGGTAATCTTGCATTGGGTTACGGCTGTGTTTCTGTGCAGCGCCGGGATAATTGGATGGCGGTAGTACGTGGACATTCCCGCTATTTGTGGGCCGCCGAACATTATCTGCCCGCCAATTTCTATGGTCGTTATCTGGCACATGGCAGTATGCAGATTCTGACAGGAAAACCCGGTGAAATGGTGACTTTTACTACAAGCGGTTGGCAGGAGAATGGTTTTGACTGGAACCGTATTCCGGGCGTGACCAGTATTCATCTGCCTTTTGAACAGTTGCGTGCCAAAGTGCTGAACGTGGATACTTTCTCCGGCATGGAGGAAATGCTTTATTCCGACGAGGCTTTTGCCGGCGGGTTGTCACAGGCGCGTCTGAATGGCAACTTCGGCATGAAGCTGCATGAACATGACAAGTACAACGGTTCGCATCGGGCCCGCAAGTCTTTTCACTTCTTTGGCGACATGATAGTATGTCTGGGCACAGACATTGAAAATACGAATTCGGAATTTCCTACGGAGACAACCGTTTTTCAGTTGGCAGCCGTAACTCCTGAAGCCCGTCAATATTGGAATGCCTGCAAAGGCGGCGGACAGACTTATATTGATCCGAACGGGGTGGGGTATTACCTTTCCAAGCACTCTATGGCGGATGCGAAATATGAAAGGAATTTCCCGCAAGTCACAGTAGGCGAGCGGAGTGCGAAGCCCACCTCGGGTGATTGGGTCTCCTTGACATTGCAACATGGAAAGGCTCCGGCAGGTGCTTCTTATGAATATGCCGTATTGCCTCATACCGATGCGGCTTCCTTGAAAACATTTGCAAAGAACCCCGCTTATAGAGTTCTCCAGCAGGATCGTAACGCCCATATTGTCCATTCTCTGACGGATAATATCACTTCTTACGTATTGTTTGAAACTCCCCGGTCGCTTCCGGCAGATGGTTTGTTGCAAAAGGCGGACACTTCCTGTTTGGTAATGGTGCGTGAAAATAACGGCAAGCTGTTGCTGACCGTTTCCCAGCCGGATCTGGCATTGTACCGCGGTCCGAGCGATGAGGCTTTTGACAAGGATGGCAAACGGATTGAACGGAGTATCTATTCCCGGCCATGGATTGATAATGATAGTGGGGAAATACCCGTAACCGTTACTTTGAAAGGCTTGTGGCAAGTGGCGGAGACTCCCTATTGCAAGCTTGTTTCAGCAGATAAGAAACAGACCGTACTGCGTTTTACATGCAGGGATGCGGCTAGTTTTGATGTGGAATTACGTAAATAAACTTTTATAGGAGATTTTTACTATGATAGAATTAAAGAATATCATGTTGTTTGCAACAGCTTTTGCCCCTTCATTGACGGGGGCAAAGGAGTTGCCGAATATCATTTATATCGTAACCGACCAGCAGACTGCTTCTGCCATGAGTTGCATGGGGAATGCGGATTTGCATACACCCAATATGGACCGTCTGGCACAGTCGGGTGTATTGTTTAGGAATGCCTATTGTTCTGCTCCTTTGAGCGGACCTTCCAGGGCGTCCATGTTTACGGGATATACCTCCCACGAGGTTGGCCTTGCACGCAATAATGTGCCTATGGCCGATTCGTTGCGCACTGCTAGTTTGGGCTGGTTGGTGCAAAATGCTGGCTATGAATGTGCCTACGCCGGGAAGTGGCATGTGCATACGCCGTCCATGCCTGATAAGGAATTTGGATTTTCTGCCATTTATCCGCATAATGACAACGGACTGGCGGAGGTTTCTGTCGCTTTCCTTGACCGGAAACATTCCAAACCTTTCTTTCTTGTGGTGGGCTTTGACAATCCTCACAATATATGCGAATATGCCCGTAGCCAGAATCTGCCGTTTGGCAATCTGCCCGAACTCTCTCAAGATGAGTGGCCCGGACTGCCTTCCAACTTTGCCCGTAATCCTTATGATGCCGATGTGATAGACTATGAGCAGGCTTTGAATTACTCGGCTTATCCCACCCGCCATTATTCACCTGATGACTGGCGTCGTTACCGTAGTCTTTATTTTCGGTTAGTAGAGAAGGTGGATGCCGAAATCGGTAAGATTGTCGATGCCATTGACAGGCGGAATTTATGGAGGAATACAGTTGTTATCTTTACGAGCGACCATGGTGACGGAGTAGGAGCGCACCATTGGAATCAGAAATCGGCCCTATACGAAGAAGTAGTGAATGTTCCTCTGATAGTAACCCTTCCCGGAAAGAAGAATGCCGGTAAGGAAATGCCTCAGCTCATTAATGCAGGTGTTGATTTTTTCGCTTCCGTATGTGATTGGGCAGGTATTCCCCTTCCCGGAGGCTTGCATGGCGTTTCCTTTAAGGCTTTGGTGGAAAATGCGGATCCGGAACAGATGCACCAGCCTTATGTCGTTACTGAAACGACATTTGACAAAGGTGTTACACGTGGCTGGGCTTTGCGTACCCCGCATTATAAGTATGTATTATATGATAAGGGGCTTTATCGTGAACAGCTTTATGACATGGAAAAGGATCGTGGCGAGATGCGGAATTTGGCCATAGAGAAGAAGTATCAGGAGATACTTGCACAGCATCGTGCTTATCTGAGTGAATGGATGAAATTACATCATGTAGTTCAGATACGTCCTGAGGTGCACCTGATTCCAGGTATGTAAATTCATCCATTAAAGATTTATTCACGTGATAATGTGAATTCTACGGGTTGCCCATGTTGGCAAGTTACAATGAGAACAGTTTCTGTCTGATTGGAATGTACGGTTATTTTGTTATTGGGAGCTGTACTTCTCCATTTCCCTTTAAGAATTAATTTCTTTTCAATCGGACGGCTGGGCTCTTTGGTCGTGTAGGTTTTCTCGGATATATTCAAGTTCGGATCGCATACGCTGAGTAAAAGTTTGGAGCCTGCCTGCTTTTGCATTACCATTGTTTCTGCCGGGATGGAGAGGAATATCTCATCTTTTGCAGGAGAGTAAGCCTCAAAAGCTGCATAGGCGGTAATACCGGTTTGATTGTCGGCGACCACGTGGGCAGTATCATCTTTATGGAGGATCCGGTAGGGTGCTTTCCGACGGACTGCTTTCAACTCTTCAGGTGTGGGCTGTACCAGTACCATGTATTCGTATTGGGCATTTTGCGGTGATACTCCATGATTGATATAGGCAGAGGCAAAGGTTCCCTGTGTTTCAGTGCGGTTTTTTTCGTGTCGCGATACTTGGTGAGCAATTTGTATCTGCACGTCGTTGCCGTTGATAAAATAATAATTATTATATCCGTCCTGAATATAATGGCGTTTTTTGTCATCTAATGTCTGGTGAAAGGCCTCGTTTCTCAGCTTTCCGTCCACATGAATGCCGGTTTTCCCTTTTTGGAATGTACTTTGAAAAAGAGTTGTTTCGGTTGGAAAAGATGCATTGCTGTTACTGATACCTGTGCCTAGGCATATCATACGGTTATCAAAGCAAAAGACTGATTTGCGGGCTACGAAATCCGGAGTAAAGTTTTTCAGGTTGCGTTCCATTAACTTCATGGCGAACATACCGTTTTTCCCTTCCAATGCACTGCTGCCGGAGAAGTTTTCTTTGGAGTGGGCCATTGTGGTTCCGGGTAGCGGGCTGTCCAATAGTTCGAATGGTAAATGTATGGTGGTTGTTCCAGGCAGACGATTCCAATCCCACCCGTTTTCATCATAGCCGCTGGCTATGCGCGAGGGATATCCCATGATTTGGACGGAACCATAACTTTGGTAACGTCCGTACCGGTTGTCTTTTTTATAGATCTCGGCTCCCCATACGTCGGTAGTATATCCTTTTAAGGTCACCATCCAGTCGTTACGACGGAAGATTCCTGTCGAACCGTAATTGTATACAAAAAAGCCTTGTGGAGCTTTTGCAGGGGTAATACCTTTCTTTTTAAAATATTCTGCTTCCGGAGTATCCTTGTCGCAAAGTCTCAGATAGTCGGCTGCCAAATGGTGGTCGAATGTATTGCCTTCTCCCGATAAATCGCCGGAAAGGGCAAGGTAGGCAAATGCTTTTACGTCATCATCTTTCATGCCACCTCCGAAAGGGTGTCTTCCACTGATGCCGATGCCCCATTCGCGACTGTTGGAGTAGTTGCGCATAGATATAAAAGCGGATTTTAAGACTTGGCGTGCTTCCTGAGTAGGAACGTATTGGGTGTGGCTGGTGAGTGCGATGAACTGTCCCACCATGGCAAGCACTCCGGTAGTATAGGCCGGGTAGAATCCTCCATGATGGAAAGTTGTTCCGTCCACTTTGATTCCTCCTATTGTGCCCGGGCTGTATTGCAAAGAGCCGCTCAACCATCTTGAAAGTCCTGTTAGGGCGCGTGCCCTTTCTCTTTCGTCCACAAACATAAGAGCAGATATGGTTTTGGGCATTAGCAAAGTATGCCAGCTGTCTAAAAGCTCGTCCCGACCATATTGATAAGGTATTCTTGTTTCTTGCAGTGCAGACCAGAAAATGAGTGCAGAAAGAATGTTGTCCCTATTGGGAGCTTTCCAAATGGCATCACGCATCAGCCATGCTGTGGTATATATTTTCCTGATCTGATAACCATAGTGATGGTTGGTCCCCATGCCGCTGCCAAAGGCAAAACCTTGATTGATGGCATAATCCCAGACAAGGAAGTAATTCTTCATGGATTGGGCGGAGTGATTGTAGCAGGCGTCGTATGCAAATCCTGATAGCATATCTTCCAGATCATTTAAGGAGATTTCTCCTTTTTGGCGGTTTAGCTCATCGGGGGCGACAATAGGAGCGCCGGTGAAACCATTTCCGGATGGGCGGATAGCAGCTGTTTTGAATGTATTATAGGCTTTTGACACATCTTTTCGAGGCGCTTTTTTAATGTCAAGCGCCTCGAAAAGTCGCGCTTCTATGGTAGCCAGCTCTTGTTTTTCGGTTGTGGTCAGTGCTTTGCTCAAAGGTAGGTCGTATCGGTATTGTTCCCACTGCCAGACACGACACCAATGCCATAGATCGCGATAAGTAAGCGAGTTGTTGGTCGGCATTTGTAAATCCGGAGTAGTGCGGTCATTAATTTTCTGTACCGGGAAGGTCAGACGGTCTAAAAAGATACGTCCTGTGCGGTTGGGAGCAACGATGCGATATCCGGCTATTTCTTTTTCTTTTTTATCTCCCTGCATGTATTTGAAGCTTATCCAGCAGGCACGCCATCCGGCAGAATACAGCCGGAAGCCAAAATGGTAGGAAACGTGTCCCGTAGGAGAATAAAACTCAAAACGCAAGGTGTCTTGCTGAGGCTCTTCATTGTAAATCCATAAAGTAATTCCATTGTCGTCATTCAAGGTAAAGACAGATTCGGACGGAATGTTTAATATACTGTTTGGGGAGAAGTTCCATTCCAGGCTTTTATTACCCTCCTTATAGTATAATGAAGATAAAGCTAACTCTTGTCCATTGGAACTCTTGAAGTTTTGGGGAACTTCTTTTTCAAAGCCTGTAAGTTGTGCAACAGCAGGCGAACTGAAGTAGAGTAAGATTAGAAATAGTAGAACGTTTTTCTGCGTCATAGCTATCAAAATAATTTAAGGTGATTAATTTATATATTGCAAAACTACGGAATATTGCTCTTATTATGTGTGCAGATTGTACAAAACAGGTAGATAAATCATTCATTCGGACAGAAAAAGAGGAGAGGAACCTTGCGGGTTACTCTCCTCTTTAAAATAAAATTGATTAAGGTCTATTTTACTATTGATAAGAGACGGTAAGGTTAGAAGTCTTGCGGCTTTATTTCCACCATTTGTTTTGTTCCAGTTTGGTGTTTACAGACAGTTCCTTATTGGGGATAGGATAGAACTGATGTTTTTCTTCTGTTTTGGCCGCAACAGTACCGGCAAAGTTGTATTTACCACCGGTCTTATCTGCTTTGACATCACTTTGAGACTGTGAGTTCCAGCGTTTGTCGGCCGCTGCTGCTCCTAATACGTTCTGCATTCTGTCAGTGTATATGCCCCAGCGCACCAAATCGAACTTGCGGATAGACTCAAAACAGAGTTCGCGTGCACGTTCATCGCGCACCTCCTGTTGGAACTGATCATAAGAGAGGTTTTTCACTTCGGGGATGCCTGCACGTTTGCGTACAAGATTTAGGGCTGTATAAGCCAAGTCTGTGGGTTGTTTGTTTACTTCGTTCTCAGCCTCTGCCAGCATCAGCAAGACGTCAGCATAGCGTAGAATCGGATAGTTTTCGGGAGTCCAGTTTTTATTTTTGGCTTCGGCTGTTTCCCATTCGCGGCGGAACTTTCCGCAACGGCGCATGGTAATTTCATGTTTTTTCCATTTCACTTGTGCATCTTTTGCATTCAGGTAATAAGGTGCCATGGAAAGGTCACGACGTTTATCTGTGCTATTTTTCTCGAATAAGTCCCAAAGTACCAGTGTGCCTGCGTAGAAAGCGTAGGTATAACCTTTACCTGACGCTTCACCGTTTCTTTGCGCGTTACCGATGGTATTGCCAATACGGCTTTCTGTATAGTTATTGTCCAGACGGGTTCCTATAAATTCCACTTCCCAGATGGATTCGTTATACTGGGTGTCATACTTATCCGTAGCCATACATTTCCACATGGCATATACATCGGGATTCAAATCATGTTTTTTGGATTTATAGACTTCGTTGGCATATTGGGCTGCTTTTTTGTAGAAAGCCTCTCCGCCATTGGACGGTGCTCCTGCCCGCCATAAGCACACACGTGCCAGAATACCATATACGGTGTTCTCTTTTACGTGAGAAGGACTTTTATCATATTCTTTATTGTCAACTAAAGAAAGGCAGTCTTCCATTTCCTCAATAATCCAGTCTAAGGCTTCAGCGTGGGGGGTGGCCGGTATGCTGGCAGCATTGATGTCGTCTAAAGACTGCTTGCGGATAGGAACTTCATAGAAAGCTTGTACCAGCAGGAAATGATAATAGGCTCGGAGGAATTTTGCTTCACCTTTAATCCTGTTTTTTATAGGTTCATCCATCTCTGCTTTATCGATATTTTCAAGCAGGCCGTTGGCATTTTTAATTCCGGTATATAATTGCGCCCAGATATCCCAGATCTCTTTGGTGCTGCTGGTATAGTCATTTGCCCATAGTTTTCCGGAAAAATTGGAGTTACGGGTGTAGTAGCTTAGGTCATCAATATTCGTCATTTCTGTTGAATAGAAATTTCCATAAAGGATATTGGTGGCCATTGGATAGTATACGGCAGCAAGTGCCATTGTACATTCAGACTCGTTTCTGTAGAATGTAGTGGGAGAAACAAAGTCGAAAGGTTCGGTTTCGAGGAAGTCGCATGAAGTCATGGAGAATACTCCAATGATGACAAGGGCTTTTCTGAGGATATTATAGAATTTTTCCATAATTGCTTTTGTTTTATACGTTTGTAATTAGAAAGTAAGGTTTACTCCGATAGAAGCGTTGAATGAACGAGGGTATGCCGACCAGTCAAAGCCCGGGGTCAAAACGGAGTTACGTGTAGAAACTTCCGGGTCGGAACCTGAATATCCTGTAATAGTCGCAATGTTTTCTGCAGAAACGAATACTCTGGCAGAACTGATATGTGCTTTCTTCAACATGGCTGCGGAGAAATTATAGCCTAAGGAGATTGTTTTCAGTTTTAGGAATGAACCGTCTTCCACATAAAGGGAACTGTATTCATTGGAACCGAGGGCGTTTGCACGCGGCATGTCGCTGCCGGAGTTTTCAGGAGTCCAACGTCCGGCATAAGATGCAAACATGTTGGTGTTCTTCTTTTTGGCAGGGTTCTCGAAAACCATACGGTTGGCATTCAAGATATCGTTTCCTAAGCTCCATTGCAAAAAGATGCTGAGGTCCCAATTCTTATACGTAAAACTGTTTGTGAAACCGCCTGTACATTTGGGAAGGCCGTCACCGATGGTTGTACGGTCGTCATCTGTAATAACACCGTCGCCTGTGTCGGGAATGCCGTCACCATTGGTATCTATGGTCGGCATGTCTTTGTATTTAGGATCGCCGGGCTGGCAGTCCTTCACATAAGCCGGGATTCCTTCTTTAAGGGTGTATACTGTCTTTCCGTTTGCCCCTGTGGTAACATTGAAGTCGGATTCTTTATACGTACCTTCATAGATGAAACCATACATTTTGCCTGCCGATTCTCCTATACGGCTGACATATGCGGGCATGGTTTTATATTTGTTATCCCAACTCACATAGCTGGTAATTTCGCCTTTGCCTTCTGTCAGTGCGGTGATCTTATTGGAGTTGAATGCTATATTGAAGTTGGAAGTCCAAGAGAATTTCTTGTTCTTCATATTAATGGTTTCTAAAGTAACTTCAAGACCTTTATTTTCGAGTTTTCCTACGTTGAGTGTCGCGCTTGTGAACCCGGAGCTTCCCGGAACGTCGGCCTGAAGGAGCAAGTCTTTGGTTGTCTTTATATAATAATCGGCAGTCAGATTGATGCGTCCGTTGAGGAAGCCTAAATCCAAACCGAAGTCGAACTGTTCGGTTGTTTCCCATTTGAGTTGTGAGTTGGCCTTATTGGAAATATGGAAACCAGGGGTAAAGGAACTGTTCCATGGATATTTGTAGACATCATCGCTGGTTATCAGTTTAGCCATATAATCAAAGTCGCCTACACGATTATTACCGGTCTGGCCGTAGCTGATACGTAATTTTCCGTTGGATAGCCAAGAGGCGTTTTCCGAAATAAAGGCTTCACGACCAAACGCCCATGCTACGGATCCGGAAGGAAAATATCCCCAACGGTTGTTTTTCGGAAATTTGGAAGAACCGTCAGCACGCATGGAAGCAGTGATGTAGTATCTTGAGTCAAAATTGTAATTGATACGGCCAAAATAGGACATCATCTTGTTTTCTCCCTGATTGCTTTCGATTGTCTGGTTAGTTCCTTTGTCCAGGCCTGCCATTCCAAAAGATTCATTACTGATGTGTTCGGTTGCCACAGAATGGGCGTAGTCACTGTTCTTTTGTAAACTCAAACCTGCCAATGCGTTCATGCTGTGACGGTTCTTATTGAACTGATAGGTCAAGGTGTTCTCGTTTAGATAGCTTCTGAATTCATACTGGTACAATTTGGCATTGATGCCTTTACTTTGCGTATTGGAGGGATGGGAGTTTCCCGTACGGGTATTGGGACCGTTGAATTCTTCTTTCTTGAGGTCGCGGCTTGAATAGCCTGCCGAAACCTTGAACTTTAAGTTTTTAATGATTTCATACTCTGCACTGAGGTTTGCCTGCAATGTATTAGTGGTATTTTTCCGGTATTCGTTTTTTGCTGATAATACGGGATTAAAACGATAATCCTCCGCCATATCAATGTCTGTGTCATAGATCTCCTCCATTAAATCGGCTCCTGAGGGTGATACGGGACGATATGCCCATACGCTGTACATGAAGGCTGTAGACATGGATGAAGTATTGGTAGAGGGATTGGGACCGTTTTGCACTGTGCTGGCAAAGTTTGCGTTAGCGTCTACCTTCAATCTTTTATTGAATTGTTGGCTCAAATTGACACGTGCCTGGTATCTGCTCAGGTCTGAATTGATAATAACACCCTGCTGGTTGTTGTAAGAGACTGATGTGGAATATTTCAAATCTCCAGCATTGCCATTCAGGAGTACGTGGTGGTTGTGGCTTAAAGCGGTACGATAGATTTCTTTCTGCCAATCGTAGGATTTGAAATTACGGTAATCTTCCAATGTAAGCCCGTCTTTCAGATACATGTTGGTGAAATCTTCTGTACCCATGATTTCTTGTTGGAGCTTGACGAATTCATATCCATTCATCATTTCGGGGGTATTGTTTACCAAACCTACTGTGAAACTTCCATTGTAGGAGATAGTCGGTTTGCCTGCTTTTCCCTTCTTCGTTGTGATGATGACCACACCATTGGCACCGCGCGAACCGTAAATGGCAGTAGCTGAAGCGTCCTTTAAAACATCAATCGATTCAATGTCGTTGGGGTTCAAAGAGCCCATGTTGGATGTTTCCTGTGGAAAACCGTCAATGACGTATAAAGGAGCCGTACTTTGGGTCAATGAACCGGCACCGCGGATAACAATATTGAAGTTATCCCCCAGACCGCCGTCTGTCGATGAAACCTGTACACCGGCAATACGTCCGCCTAAGGATTCGGCGACGTTGTTGACAGGGGTTTTAGTCAATTCTTTGATGTCTGCTTTGGCGATGGAACCTGTCAGGTCCTTGCGGCGGACATCGCCATATCCCACAGCAACGACAACGACTTCTTGCAGTTGTTGGGCGTCTTCTGTTAAATTGACAGTGAATTTCTTTTGGTTGTTTACGGGGATTTCCTGTGTCTGATAGCCGATAAATGAAACTACCAATACCGCTTTGGAAGGTACATTGGATAGGGTGAAGTTGCCATCAAGGTCGGTTATACAACCGTTGTTGGTTCCTTTTACAAAGACAGATGCGCCGATGACAGGACCGAAGTTATCATTTACAGTACCTGTAACGGTCAATGCCTGTGCATTGGTTTGTGTTACGAAAAAGACAAAAAGCAATACTGTACTTAATGCCCTCAAAAGATCAGCTTCTTTTTCATAAATATTGGTTTAATTGACTAATAAGGTTATAATTCCATTTCTGTGAGTACAAAATCACAGTGCAAAAATATTAATATGATAGGGCAGATATATAAGGTAATCGTTCGGAAATAGTCTAATTTTGTACATGAAAGTAGTGTTATAGGGGCTTTGGGAGGAGGTTTGGCCTATAATTACAGTATAATAAAAAAACAATCTGCGGATAAAAGGTTATTCATAGATTGTTTTTCATTTTCATGTGAGAAAACCGGTGCTTTTAGGATTGTAGTTCCCGTTTCATTTATATGAAGAAAGTAAATTATTTACTGCTATCCGGTAATTGGCTAATTTACTGGTTTTGTGTATGGCTTTTTTTGCTTTACGGTTTCCGTCGGGCATCAGGTACTCCCAAAAACTTTTCATTTTCATTAGCAACTGTGTTTCTCCGCCTTGCAGTAACTCTTCATAGGTGCTGTAAACTTCTGTATGCAACTGGCCTACTTTCTCAATTATCTCATCGGGAGAGAGTTTTTTCCCTTGTCGGTATTCCCATGCCAGGGCAGGATTGGCGAGCAGGCCACGTCCTATGACTACTCCTGCCAATTTTGGAAAGCGTTCTGTAATCGTTTGTATATCTTCCACTGTATGCAGGTCTCCATTGTATAATAAAGGCTTTTCGCACCCGTTATAAAAAGCCTCAAATCCACTTAAATCCACCTCTCCCTTGTATTGTTGCTTCCCTAAACGCGGATGTAGGATGATATGCGTCAAAGGAAGGGCATTGAACAATGGCAGCAGTGCGAGGCATTCTTCTGCATTTTCCCAACCCAACCGGAGTTTGACGGAGAAATGGATTTGAGGGTATTTTTCTATTGCGGCGGTCAGCAGATCTTTTACCTCGTCCGGATACGGCAACATTCCGGCGCCATTGTGACGTTTGGCCAACATTGGGAAAGGGCATCCCAAGTTGATATCTGCTTCCTGATAATTGTTCTCGATGAAAAGAGTGATTATCTGTTCCAGCTTGTCGGGCTGTGATGCAATCAGCTGGGGAATCAGGTGTATTCCTTCCCGGTTATTCTTCGAACTTATATCGCGTGCGTCTTTACGACGGATCTCACCATGTTCCACACGTACAAAAGGGGAATAGTAAGTGTCGATGCCACCGAATATACGGGCGTGTGCCAGCCTATATACCGCGTCTGTATAGCCTTGGAGCGGAGCGAAATGTATAGGTAATAAATTATTGTTCATGGCTGCAAAGATACGTTTTTATTCCGTATCTTTTATGAAGAGGGCGATATTCTAAAAAGAGAGAAGAATCTCACGATCCTTCTCTCTCATTCAAGTGTAATCAATTAAAGTCTTTTAATTGATTATCGACATAGAGATTAGGTTAGAAGTTTTGTGTCTGTCGATATTGTTGGTTCTTTGCGCTTTTCACTTCTTCCAATAGGGCGGAGAGTGTTTTTACTTTATCCGGATGGTCCTTAGCCACGTTGTTTTTCTCGGAAGGATCAATGGACAGGTTATAAAGTTGGGGTTCGGGATTGTTTCCCATTTCTATTTTTGTCCAGTATTCCAAGGCCGGTTTGTTGCTTGGCTCGATATACTTCCAGTTATTCTGGATGATGGATAGGGTATTGTTCAGGTTCTGTTGCACTATGTAGTTGCACCCGGCGGTATCCGTACCGAGGAAGCTATCAAGCTGGTCGCGGCTGTCGGGGGCGACACCTGTGGGAAGCTGATGATCCAGCAGGGCTGCGAATGAAGCATATACATCAATCATGGAGAATAGGGCCTGTTGTTTGCCCGGTTTGATCCCATTGGGCCAGCGGACAATGAATGGAATACGGGTGCCGGCATCGAACGAGCTGTACTTGCCGCCACGATAATGTTTCATGGGCGTGTGTCCGTTCAGCAATTCGAGAGCTTGGTCCTGATAACCGTCGTCAATGACAGGCCCGTTGTCGCTGCAAAATACGAAGATTGTATTGTCGGCAATGTTCAAGCTGTCGAGGGTACGCATAATTTCGCCAACGGTCCAGTCCAATTGCAGAATGACGTCACCGCGCGGTCCTAAACCGCTTTTCCCTGCAAAGCGTGGGTGAGGAACGCGGGGAACATGTACGTCTTGTGTGCCCATATACAGGAAGAAAGGTTCATTCTTATGTGAAATGATGAAATCTTTAGCTTTGCCGGTAATAATGTCTGCAATGTCCTCATCTACCCAGAGGGCCGATTTGCCGCCGGTCATCCAGCCAATACGGGGAATACCGTTAATAATGGTATTATTGTGTCCCTGACTGGGCTTCATTTTTACTGATTCTGGATTTTCAAGCCCGGTGGGCCAGTCGCCTACTTTGTGATTATAATTGACGGTGATAGGATCTTTGGGATCGAGTCCTACAACATGGGCGTTTTCTACGAAAACACAGGGTACGCGGTCCACAGTAGCAGGAATTATAAATTCGTAGTCGAAACCGATGTCTTGCGTATTCGGCTTGATTTCATGGTTGAAGTCCGTTCCGCCCTTAGGCCCCAATCCCAGGTGCCATTTGCCAACAGCTCCTGTGCAATAGCCTTCTTCTTTGAACATATCAGCCATTGTAACGCAGGCTGTGTCGATGATCAGTTCGGAGTTACCCGGAGCGATGCCGGTATTTTCTTGTCTCCAGGGGTACATACCTGTCAATAGGCCGAAACGGGAGGGAGTGCTTGTGGAGGAAGTGGCATAAGCGTTGGTAAACTGCATACCTTGACCGGCAAGGCGGTCGATATTCGGAGTGCTTACTTTTGTGGCGCCATAGCAGCTAAGGTCGCCAATGCCCAGGTCATCCGAAATAAGATAGATGACATTTGGCTTTTGCAATTGGCTGCTTGGAGCTGCCTGTTTGGAATGATTGCCACATCCCGCCAAGAGGATTGCGCTTGGGAGATATGGTAGGAGGTTAGATAAATGTTTCATAGTCTTTGGGCTTTAAAGTTTGATTTCCGCTCCAAAGGTATGTGCTCTTTTCCAACCTCTGTGTATAGAATAGTACACACAGAGGCATGAAAAGTCCAAAACATGTAAAACCTATTCTTCGCTCCCTTCCTCTTCCTTTTCCTTGTCGTCTTCCTCTCCCTTGCGGTACGCCAGCGGACTGACATGATAGACATCTTTGAAGCACTTGCTGAAATAGCGTGAAGAGCTGAATCCTATCCTGTCGGAGATCTCTGTGATGTTTAGTTCCGGGTTATTGCGTAGCATCAGGGCGCCCTTTTTTAAGCGGATAGTCAGAATAAAGTCATTGGGAGTCTGTCCGGTGATTGCTTTTAACTTGGTGAACAGGTTGGTGCGTGCCATTGCCATTTCCCTGGCAAAGACATTGACGTTGAATTCCGTATCATCCAGATGTTGTTCGATGATAGCCATGGCGCGGTCCAGAATATCTTTGTCAATCGGGTTTGTAGCGAGCATTTGGGCGGCTGCCTGCGGCTGTTTGCTGAATTTCTCCTGTAAGAGGATACGGGAGTTCACCAAGTTGTTGCAGCGGGAAATCAGTAGGCTTGTGTTGAATGGTTTGGTAATGTAGTCGTCCGCACCGATGCGCAAGCCTTCGATATTCTGCTCGATAGCGGTACGTGCGGTCAACAATACTACGGGAATATGGCAGGTGTTGAAATCGTTTTTTATAAGTTTGCACAACTCTGTTCCCGACATTTTGGGCATCACCACGTCGCTTACCACAATGCAGGGCATCTCGTTGCGCACCAGTTCCCAGCCTTCTTCTCCGTTGGTAGCTGTCAGTATCTGGTAGAATGGTTTGAAGATATTGGCGAGCATTTCCCGGATGGAATCGTTGTCTTCTACGATTAGCATTTTAGCATCCGGGATACGCTTGATAGGTGCATTTTCCTCAAGTTCCGTTTTCAGGAAAGCATCTGTTTCCGGTTTAGGTATTTCTATTTGTTGCACACAATCCGGGTTGGGGTTGATTTGCTCTGCGTCAAAAATTCCGTTGCCCAAACGCAGGGTGACAATAAAGCTGGTTCCCTTGCCGAGTTCGCTTTCTACGCGGATAGTGCCATGATGCAGCTCTATGATGCCCTTAGTCAACGCCAGTCCGATGCCCGTACCGCTTTTCCCGGCATCGGTGGAGTTAACCGGATCTATCTGATAGAAACGGTCGAATATCTTGTCGATTTCTTTTGCATCGATGCCGCTTCCTGTATCTTTTACGCGGATCACAACGTTGTCTTCCTCTTTTTTCACGCTGAGCGTAATGGTATCTTCCTCCTCCGTATGCTTAATGGCATTGGATAAAAGGTTGTTGATGACTTTCTGCATCTGCTTTTGGTCGTACCACACTTCAAGTTCGTCGGTTTCTTTCTCGAAGTTGAAGTTGATGCGTTTTGCGCTGGCATATTCGAGGAACAGCAGATAGTTTTCATATAGAAAATTCACGATATTGTGCGGGCTGACCTTTATCTTCATATGTCCTTGCTCTTGCTTGCGGAAGTCGAGCAATTCGGTGATCAGTTCGCGTAGCTGGATGCTGTTCTTATAAATGCCTAATATCTTGTTATAAATGGCGGGGGTGAAGTTCTGTAATTGCAGAAGGGTTTCCACCTGGCCCACGATCAGCGTCAGCGGAGTGCGGAACTCGTGCGAGATGTTGGTGAAGAAACGCAGTTTGGACTGGTTTAATGCTTCTACATCCTGAATGTGTTTTTGCTCATATTTCAGGGACTCTTGCAGTTTGATTCTGGATTTGTAGGTACGTATCAGGTACCATAACACTGCCGTCGTTAGGATGAGGTAGATGAAGTAGGCAAAGGTTGTTCTGTAATACGGAGGTAGTATATGGATGATGAGCCTCGCTTGTGGGCAAAGGCTTTCATCCTTTTCTTCCGGTTTGATGAGCAGGGTGTAAGTGCCCGCATTCAGATTGGTATAAGTTATGGAGTGCAGTCCGCGCGTATTGGTCCATTCGTCGGAGAAGCCCTCCAGTTTGTAAATGATATCGTCTTTGTTGGCAGGTATGTAGTTGGATGTGGCAAACTCTATGCTGAACATGCTTTGGTCTGCATTGAGCGTTATCTCCCGGGTGTGGCACAAGGAGTGTTGCAGGATACCGGTTTTGTCCCCTGCGTGTATTTCCTGTCCGTTGACGATGAGGCGTGAAAGGATGATGTTATAGGGTTTTGGTGTAAAGTTCAGCTCCATTTCATGAAAAGAAATCATGCCCTGTACGCCACCCAGGAAAATTTCGCCATCGCGGGTGATGCAGAGCGAATTCTCGTTGACGGCTGTCAGCGGAAACCCATTTTCGGCGCTGTAATTCTTAATATGCATGTTCTGATAGTCAAAAATGGAGAAGCCTTGGTTGGTGATAAGCAGTAATTTGCCACTGGCGGCAGACTCTTGCGTCTCGTAGACGCAGTCGCTGGCAAGGCCGTTTTTCTCTTTGTCGAAGTTTTCGAAGTCATTGTTTGCAGGATGATATAGATCCAGGCCGCTGCCCGAAGTGGAGAACCACAGGTGGCCTTGACTGTCCTGCATTATATTGTTTACGTTGTTGTTACTAAGGCTGTTCGGATTGGCGGAGTCATGGCGGTAGTTGGTCAGTTTCCGGGTATCGAAACGATAGCTGAACACGCCCTCTCCGGTGGCGGCAATCCACAGGGTACCTTCCGAATCGAGTAGTATATCCGCCACCATTTTTATGGATTTCCCCTCTTTGCTGTCTTTAAACAGTTGCCGGCACTTTCCGCTGTCTGGCTCAAAGAGACACACTCCGTTTTGAGTCGCTACAATCAAGAGGTCCTTGTAAGGAATGATGTCGCGGACAATATCCGAAGGGAGAGTTTGCCGGTTGTTATCTTCCATGCGGTAATGGGTAAAGTGCCCGGAGCGTATGTCCAGTCTGTTCATACCGCCCAAGTGAGTGCCTATCCATATAATTTCTTTGTCGGCATCGTAATAAAGTGCTTTCACATTATTGTGCGATATACTGTTGCGTCCTTCTTGAGGGCGATACCATTTGAATTCGCGTGTACGGCGGTTGAAATAGTTCAGGCCGCCGCCTTCGGTTCCTATCCATAGGTTGCCGTTTTTATCTTCGATGGTACGCCCTACGACGGGGTTGCTCAGTCCTTGCTTTTCGTTGGAAGAATAAGAGTAGCGGGTATAGATTTCATATTCCGGATTGAAGTAGTTGACACCGCCAAAGTAAGTTCCCAGCCAGAGCGTGCCTTGATTGTCTTTTACAATGCACCAGATGGAAGAGTGTGTAAGGCCGTCGCTCTGTATGTCGTTGGCGGTATGGTTTTGGAACAAACCGGTACTTTTGTTGTAACGGTTCAGTCCGTTGAAGGTGCCTATCCATATATTTCCCAGATTGTCCTCGCAACAGGCCCTGACGAAATTAGAAGAAAGGCTGTGCGGGTTCTTGGCATCGTACTTGAAGTTTTCGATCTTTCCGTCTGTCTTTACATGGAACAGTCCCTCTTCCCAGCTACCAATCCATAATTCTCCTCCGCTGTCCCGATAGAAACTGATGATATTCCCTTTCCGAATGGGGTGTTCCAGTTCTTTTTTGTCTATATTCAGGCGGTATACACCGTTGGTGGTAGTGCCTATCCATAAATAACCTTTGTCAATGTGCATGCAAAAGATATCCAGACTGCCGTTGGGCAACTGATAGTAGAGATCGAAGTTGGCGGTCTCTTCATTGTACCGGTAGACTTCGTTCTTTTTACCGATGAAAAGGCCGTTATTGTAGTAGATGCTGTTGATGCTCCCTTGCAGTAAGGTTGTGAATTTTTGGGTGATAAGGTTGAACTCGGCCACTCCGTCGGTGCAGAGCAGATAGATGCTTCCGTTGCGGTTGCCCACAATACGCAGTACTGTATTGCAGAAAAGGCTGTTAGGATCGTTCTTTTGTAATTTATAGGTCTTTATGTCTTCCCCGTTGTAGCGGTTCAGCCCTTCGCGTGTGCCAATCCATAGAATACCGCTTTCGTCGATGTACAGACTGTTTACGGAGAATTGCGATAGCCCGTTGTCAGTGGTAAGGTGGTTGAAAGTAATGTTCTGGCCATATACATTTGCGAAAGCCATGCCCGCTAAAATGAAGAGTAGTCTGATGATAAGCTTCTGCACGTTGAGTCATTTTTAAGGTTTCAGTTACAAATATATGAATATTTTAGGCAAAGAATCTCATTTATTATTTGGATTTTGAGGTTATGTCTGCTTAAATGTATAAATTTGGAACTTCATCGAACAATTATAAACAGATTATACCTAATAAAGAAGGTATATTTGTACCATAAATTAATCTCTTAATTATCATGAAAGACCTTTTATCTATCGTATCTCATTTCCAATTAACAGGTACAGTGCAAGAAATCAAGCCCTTAGGAGCCGGGCTTATCAATGACACGTATAAAGTAACCACACTCGAAGCCGATGCGCCCGATTACGTATTGCAGCGCATCAATCATGCCATTTTCCAAGATGTAGAGATGTTGCAGGCAAATATCAATGCCGTAACCACTCATATCCGCAGGAAACTGGAAGAAAAAGGTGAAGGCGATATCGAGCGTAAGGTGCTCCATTTCCTTCCTGCCGACAATGGAAAGACTTATTGGTTCGACGGCGGGAATTACTGGCGTGTCATGACGTTTATTCCCAATGCAAGGACATACGAAACGGTCAATCCCGAATATTCATACTATGCCGGTGCGGCTTTCGGCAACTTCCAGGCCATGCTTGCCGATATTCCCGACCGTCTGGGCGAGACAATCCCCAATTTCCACAATATGGAATTCCGTTTGAAGCAGCTTCATGATGCTGTGGCGGCGGATGTTGCCGGACGTGTGGGGGAAGTGCGGTATTTTCTGGATGAAATTGAGCGTCGCGCCGATGAAATGTGCAAGGCGGAACGCTTGCATCGTGAAAACAAGTTGCCCAAGCGTGTTTGCCATTGCGATACGAAAGTCAACAATATGATGTTCGATGAAAACGGCAATGTACTCTGCGTCATCGACCTCGATACGGTGATGCCCAGTTTTGTATTTTCCGACTTTGGCGATTTTCTGCGTTCGGGAGCCAATACGGGGCTGGAAGATGACAAAGACCTCTCCAACGTGAATTTCAATATGGAGATATTCAAGGCTTTCACAAAGGGCTATCTGGAGTCGGCCAAATCTTTCCTGCTGCCGGTGGAGATAGAGAATTTGCCTTATGCGGCCGCATTGTTCCCCTATATGCAATGTGTGCGTTTCCTTGCCGATTACATTAACGGTGATACATACTATAAGATTCAATATCCGGAACACAACCTGGTGCGCACCAAAGCGCAGTTCAAATTGCTGCAAAGCGTGGAAGAGCATACTCCGGAAATGCAAGAGTTCATAGCCTCATGTATTCGATAAGATATATGATAGCAGCGGTAATGGGGTGCTGTGTTTTCCCCTTATTCGCGTTAACCCCCAAAAATAAGATGATGAAAGAACTGGATGTCAAGAAAGTGAGCATGGCAAACATACCGGTGGAATCGGTTCCTGCTCTTTTGGATGAAGAAAAAGTGGCTTTTCAGCCGGTTAATACAGTGAACTGGGCGGCATATCCGTATTGTCCGGATGTCAAATTCCGCATGGCTTATGCGGATAATGCTATCCTGATTCATTATAAAGTGAAAGAAAACAGCATACGTGCCGTAGCGGGCAGGGACAACGGGCCTGTCTGGGAAGATTCGTGTGTGGAGTTCTTCTCCGTTCCTGCGGAAGACGGGGTGTATTATAATATGGAATGTAACTGTGCGGGACGCTTGCTTATCGGTGCGGGAGCAGGGCGGAACGGCCGCAGGCATGCGCCGCAGGAGGTGCTCGATAAGGTGCAGCGCTGGTCTTCTTTGGGGCGTGAGGATTTTGAGGAGCGGATAGGAGAGTGTAGCTGGGAAGTAGCTTTGGTGATACCTTATTCGGCTTTCTTCATGCATAACGTCACCTCGCTGGGCGGTAAGACGATTCGTGCCAACTTCTATAAATGCGGTGATAAGTTGCAGACTCCCCATTTCTTGTCGTGGAGTCCCATTGATTTGGAAAAACCGAACTTCCACTGTCCGGAGTTCTTCGGAGAATTGCATTTCGAGTAAGAGGGAACCACTATCCTATGGCAACCTGCCGGCTTCGTAGGGGATAGTTGCTTCCGTTGCCATGCAGTCTTAAAATAAAAGTTTTATTCTTATAAATGAAGGTTTGATTTATAAGAATAAAACTTTGGTTTTTATGAATGAAGCTATCATTCTAACTCTCCGTAGCGGCTACGGAGAGTTTGGAATGCGGAGACATGCTATACGTACGGGGAACTACTTCGCTATACCTTTGGAGTTACGGATAAAGTTGATGATGTTGTGTATCTCGTCACTCATCGGGACCTGGTCTTCAATCTTTTGCAGGGCATCCTGTACGCTGAAGTTTCCTTGATACACCAGGCGGTAAGCATTTACGATATGGCGCAGAATACGGTCGGTGACCTGATGCTTGTGTTGGAGCACCATTGCATTGATGCCATGGTATTCTGCCGGATTGCCATTCATAATGATATAAGGCGGCACATCTTTTGCAATGCGGCAACCTGCCTGAATCAGCACCCAACTACCGATGTGGCAGTTCTGATGCAGGATGACATTGCTGCTCAGGATCGTGCAGTCGTCTATGCGGCAGTCGCCTGCCACTGTGCTCTTGATGCCCAATACGCAGTGATTGCCAATTTGTACGTCGTGGCAGAGGTGTACGCCGTCCATTAGATAGTTGTTGTCACCGATGCGCGTGCAGCCGCTTTCGTGTGTCGCACGACTGATAACCACATTTTCACGAATGTCGTTGTTGTCGCCGATAATCAATCGGCTTTCTTCGCCTGTGTAATGAAAATCCTGTGGCTCACTACCCAGTACGGCACCATGATGTACCTTGTTTCCTTTACCTAAGCGAGTACCCTTGAGGATACTTGCATTTGACATAATCACGCAGTCATCACCGATTTCCACATCTCTTTCGATGTAAGCGAAAGGCTGAATGGTCACATTCTTACCGATTTTAGCGGTTGAATCTACAGATGCTAATGGACTAATCATGTTTTCTAATTTTGAATTATGAATTTCGAATCATGAACCGGCAGCATAGGGCTGTCCATAATTCATGATTCAGAATTCATCATTTATAATTATTTCTCTCTCCCTCCGCCCAATGCTTGATACAGACTGATTACAGACTGCATGCGGTCGAAGGTATCAGCCACTTCTGAAAGTTGTGCGCTGAGGTAAGATTGCTCGGCCGACAAGACTTCCAGATAGGTTGACGTGCCTAAGTTAAACAATTCTTTTGTATCTTCCGCAGCTTTACGGGCAGAATTCACTTGAATTTCGCGTGAAACGGCTTTATCCGAGGTCATTTGATATTGATACAGGGCATTGCTCACCTCATTTCCGGCTTTGAGCAATGTGGTCTGGAACTGGATCTTGGCCTGCTCCTCTTGTGCTTTTGCCTGTTTCAGACGGGCTATGTTGGCGCCGCGATAGAACAGAGGCTGCGTCAGTGAACCGATGGCGGAGGCCAGCAATTTGCCGGGATTGACTATACCGGTTCCGGCGCTGTTGGTCCAGCCGGCAGAACCGCTTAATGTAATCTGAGGATAGAAAGCGGCGCGTGCGCTGTTGGTATCATAGTAGCTTGCGGCTAATGACATCTCGGCGGCTTTCACGTCGGGACGGTTAGACAATAGCTGCAAAGGAATTCCGGTGGAGAATTCGGCAGGCAGCTCCTGGCTTTCCAACGTGCCGCGTGCAATGCTTTGCGCCGGCTGGTTCAGCATCAGGCATAATGCGTTTTCCGTTTCGCGGATGCTTTGGCGTATGTCGGGCAGGGAAGCCATTACTTGTGCATAAGCAGTACGGCTTTGTTCTACGGCTGCACTGTTCGCCATAGCAGCTTCTTTCATGGCTTCTACGGTTTCGAGGTTGCGTTTCAGAATATCGCAGGTGGCTTCGCTGATCTGCAACTGGCGGTCGAGCATCAGCAGGGTGTAGTACATATTGGCTACGTTGGCGATTACCTGCGTCTGTACGGCTTGCTCGTAGAACTGTGTCTGCTTCAGGGAAACCTGTGCCTTGCGCTTGGGGTTCAGCAACTGGCCGAACAGGTCGATCTGCCAACTTGCCGTCACAGGGAGTGAATAGGTCTGTGTGGCTTTCCCTTTATCCCAACTGCTCACTGTTCCCTGAGGGGAGAGAGCCAGCATCGGGGCATAGGCCAGACGTGCGGACATCAATGCTGCCTGAGCTTGTTTTACGGTCAGTGCTGCGCTGCGCAGGTCGGCATTGTTGGCCAGTGCCTGTTCGATAAGCGTCTGCAACCGGGCGTCTGTAAACACTTCCTTCCAAGGCAGATTACCGAAATTGGCAGTGTCGGCGGCAAGTGTATCGCCACCGGCAACGGTGTCGCGATACAGGCCTTCCACTGTGATATCTTCGGGCCTGTCGTATGATTTGTAGATATGGCAACTGCTCAGTAAGGCAGTTGCGCACATCAGAGTGATTATTTTCTTCATGATAAGCTATATTTTAGTGATTAGTGTTTAGTGATGAATGATTAGTAATCACTATTTTGTATATTGTTCAATCTCAGGTTCTGCATCCGAGTTATCTACATCTTCCCACTCCATCGGCTTAACCTTCTCTTGCAGGTATTGGAAGGCTACGAACAGGGCAGGCACAATGAATATCTGCAATATCATACCGATTAACATACCGCCGATGGCCGATGTACCCAGTGTACGGTTACCGTTGGCTCCTGCACCGGAGGCGAACATCAGCGGGAGCAGACCCACAATCATGGCCAATGAGGTCATCAGGATAGGACGCAGACGGGCTCCTGCACCCAGTACGGCAGCCCAAGTGATGCTCATACCCATTTTGCGGCGGTCAAGGGCGAACTCTACAATCAAGATAGCGTTCTTGGCCAACAGACCCATAAGCATGATGAGGGCAATCTGCATATAGATGTCGTTGGACATAGTACCCAAAATCATTTTCAGTGCAGGAATGTTGCCCAATGAGCCTATACCGCTGACGAACAGGAAGCTGCCCAGCAAACCGAACGGTACGGAGAGCAATACGGAAAGCGGAAGGATATAACTTTCATATTGCGCACTCAGCAACAGATAAACGAATACGAAGCAGAGCACAAAAATCAGACCGGTAGTGCTGCCGCTGGTTTCAGCCTCTTCGCGGGCCATACCTCCAAGTTCGTAGGCGAAACCTGTCGGAAGGCTTTCTTTGGCAACCTCTGCAATGGCGGCCAATGCCTGACCGGAAGTGTAACCGCTGGCGGGAGCCACCATTACCTTCATGGATGTGTAAAGGTTGAAACGGCTGATGATGTCCGGGCCATATACTTTCTTGATTGACACGAATTGAGTGATGGGAGCCATTTCGTTACCGTTGCGCACCTTGATGCTGGAGAGTGATTCCAAATTCTTGGTTGCATTCGGCTCGGCCTGGATCATGACACGATACATCTTACCGAAACTGTTGAAGTTGGAGGCGTAGAGACCTCCGAAGTATCCCTGCATGGTGCTGAGGATGGCGCTTGGGCTGAGGCCTGCTTTCTTACAGGCAGCCGCGTCGATATCCAGCATATATTGCGGGAAGTTCGGGTTGAAGCTGGTCTTTGCGGAGTTGATTTCCGGGCGTGCCTCCAAAGCGGCGGTATATTGGTTCACTACCTCGAAGAAGTGGTTGAGGTCACCACCGGTCTTGTCCTGCATGTTCAATTCGATATCGCTGGATGCCGAGTAACCCGGGATCATAGGCGGCGCAAAGAACAATACCTGTGCTTCCTTGATGATCTTCTGGGCACGCATGAAGAGCGTGGCATAAACAACCGTTGAATTCTGCATGGTGGAACGGTCTTCCCAATCCTTCAGCTTGATGATGAGCGAGCCGTAAGAAGGTCCCTGCCCGCCGATGAAGCTGAAACCGGAGATTACCGTACGCGACTCTACTGCCGGATCGGCTGCAACAAGGCTGTCCACACGAGTCAGCACCTCCATGGCGCGTTCTTGTGAAGTGCCCGGAGGCAGCGTCACTACACCCATGATAGTACCGGTGTCTTCATTGGGGACCATACCCGTCGGTGTGATGTTCATAAATACTACCAGCAGTACAATGGAACCCACGACAATACCGCCCGACAGCCATTTCTTCTGGATGAAGCGGAGCACCTGCTTCTTGTATTTGCCCAAAATGGAGTCGTAGGAGGCGTTGAAAGAATGTTTGAACTTGTCGGTAGTCATACCGGCCAATGCCAGTACGCTGATTACAATCATAACCAGACAGAGCACAGGATGATTCTCAAAGTTGAATAAACCGAAGATCATACCTAAAATGGCAATCGTGGTGAAGAGCAGTGTCAGACCGGGGCGCATCATTTTACCGATAGAATCGGCATAGCGGGCTATCATAATCTTACGCGCTTCTTTGGTGGCAACGCCTATCCGTTCTTTCATGCCGGCGTCACTGTTGTGCGGCTTCAAGAAGATGGCGCACAAAGCCGGACTCAGTGTCAAGGCGTTCAGCGCGGAGAAACCGATGGCGATGGCCATTGTAAGACCGAATTGCCGGTAGAACGTACCGGCTGTACCACCCATAAAACTTACCGGCACGAACACAGACATCATTACCAGTGTAATGGAGACGATGGCGCCGCCCAGTTCACTCATGGCGTCGATAGAGGCGGTTCTTGCCGATTTATATCCCTGGTCGAGCTTGGCGTGAACACCCTCGACGACGACTATGGCGTCGTCCACCACAATCGCGATGGCAAGCACCATGGCCGAAAGGGTCAGCAGGTTGATACTGAACCCGATCAGCTTCAGTACGAAGAAGGTGGCAATCAGGGCCACCGGAATGGCAATAGCGGGAATCAACGTAGAACGCATATCCTGCAGGAAGATATACACCACGATGAACACGAGAATAAATGCTTCGATCAAGGTCTTGACAACCTCGTGGATAGAAGCGAACAGGAAGTCATTGGCACTTTGTGCAATATTTATCTTCAAACCGGAAGGCAGCGTTTCGGATGCTTTGCTGAGCACTTGTTCCAAGTCGCTGATTGTTTGCGTTGCATTGGTTCCGGCCATCTGGTATACGATACAGGACACAGCCTTGTGGCCGTTTACCGTATTGTTGAAGTTATAGGACAAACGTCCGAGCTCTATGTCGGCAATGTCTTTCATGCGAAGCACTTCGCCGTTTTCAAGAGCCTTGATAACGATGTTCTCAAACTCCTCCGGTTGTTGGAGACGGCCTTTGTAGCGGATGGTGTATTGGAAACTTTGGTTACCGCGTTCACCAAACTGGCCGGGGGCTGCTTCAATGTTTTGTTCGGCCAGTGCGCCGGCTACGTCGCTGGGTATCAGTTTATACTGTGCCATTATGTCCGGTTTCAGCCAGATGCGCATGGAGTAATCCTGACCGAGGACGGTGGCGTCACCCACTCCGTTCACACGTTTGATTTCCGGAATGAGGTTGATGTTGGCATAGTTCTCAAGGAATTCAATGTCATATTGGTCTTTCTCATCATAGATGGAGAATACCATCAGCATGGAAGTCTGCCGTTTCTGCGTGGTAACGCCCACTTGGGTTACTTCGGCGGGCAGCAAACCTTGAGCCATGGACACGCGATTCTGCACGTTGACGGCTGCCATATCTGGGTCGGTGCCTTGTTTGAAGTAAATGGAGATTTCGGCAGAACCGTTATTGGCTGCATTGGAGGTCATGTACATCATGTTCTCCACACCGTTGATTTGGTCTTCCAGCGGTGCGATGACAGAATTCAGCACCGTTTGGGCATTGGCGCCCTGGTAGGTGGCACGTACCGACACTGTCGGAGGTGCAATGTCCGGATATTGGGTGATAGGCAGTGTGGCCAGACCAATAAGTCCCAAGATCACTATCAGGATGGAGATTACCGTTGACAGTACCGGACGATTAATAAATCTATCTAATTTCATGTTCTTTTTACTGATTAGGAGTTAACGACTGGCGATTGGCAGTTTGCGTTGGTATACCGCAGGCTGTTTATCACTAATCGTTAAACGTTAGTTAAACGCAGTTTGGATATTACCTTCCTTCTGGTCTTTAATGGCTTTCTGATATTCGGCCTCTTTCTCTTCGGGAGTGATAGGAGTGATGACTTGTCCGTCTTTCAGGTTCTGCACACCTTCTATCACAATCTTGTCGCCGGATTTCAAGCCGTCGGTAACATAGAAGTATTTACCGTCGTTCAGGCTGAATACCTGGATTTCGGTGTTTTTCAGCGTGTTGTCCGGTTGGGCAACGAACACAAACTTCTTATCCTGTATCTCCGTAGTGGCCGATTGCGGAATCATAATCACGTTTTCCATCGGGTTGGGGAATACTACGTTTCCTGTACCGCCGCTACGCAGGATGTTGTGCTTGTTGGGGAAGAGCGCGCGCATGTTCACAGCGCCTGTTGTCTGGTCGATGACGCCGCTGATGGTTTCTACACGTCCGCTGTCGGCATACATGGTTCCGTCAATCAGTTGCAGCTGCACCTGAGGCATCTTTGCAAGGATTTCCTTGATGCTGCCGCCTTCACGTATCAGTGAAAGGAGCTGTCTTTCGGTCATGGAGAAATAAGCGAACATCTCGGAGATATCGGCAACCGTAGTCAGCGGAGTGCCCATAGAGGGGCTTACCAAGCTACCCACACGATAGGGGATAGTGCCTACAATACCGTCGCTGGGACTTGTTACGCTGGTGTACGACAAGTTGTTCTTGGCATTGACCAGTTGTGCTTCCGCCTGTGCCAATTGCGCTTTGGTCTGTGCCAATTGGTTTTCGGCCATTTGCAGGTCATAGTCACTGATGATGTTCTTTTGATTCAGCGTACGCTTGTTGCTGACTGTAAGCTCTTGCGTATTTACGGCGGCCTTTGCTGTTTCAACCGCTGCTTTGGCTGAATTTACGGCAGCCTGGTACTGCACAGGATCGATACTGAACAAAACTTGTCCTTTACGCACAACAGAACCTTCGTCTACGTGTAGTTTAGTGATAAAACCACTCACCATAGGGCGGATTTCCACATCTTGTTTACCTTTAATAGTAGCCGGATAACTGTTTGTCAGGTTGGCAGTGGTGGTCTCTACCGTAATCACTGCGAATTCGGGTGCTTTACCCGTACTTTTGTCACCTTGTCCACAACTGCTGAGCAGTGCCAAGCAACATGCCAATAATACTAATCTACTCTTCATACTTTTTATAATTCTCTGTATAATTTTATTCTAGTTAATCGGAAGTTTTTGTGTGTCAATCATAGAAGAAAAAAGGTAGACGTGAAAACTGAATGTATCTATTTAGTTTTCGGTCGCAAAATTATTCTTTTCTCGGTATATAAGGTGTGAACATCCTTGTTTTTTAACTATGTTTTATATATAGTCGGGAGAAATCTTTGTTTTTTGATTAAAATACTGTAAAGCATACTGCTAATTGCCGGATAACCTTTATTTTTGCATCATGTTAGATTGTAAGCGTCATAATAAAAAGAGACCGTTTATACGTAGGTTGTTGGGGGCAGTCGCAGGAGTGGCTGTCTTGTATTCTTGTGCCAGTGTGGGGCGTTTGGAGGGTGGCTCGATAGACGAGGAACCGCCGCGTTTCGTCACGAGTTCTCCATTGCCGGGCACTCTCCATAACAAGAAGAAAAAAATATCAATCGAATTCGATGAATTTATCAAGTTGGAGAAGGCGAATGAGAAGGTTGTTATCTCACCGCCTCAGGTGCAACAACCGGAGATAAAGGCAAATGGCAAGAGAGTGGTGGTTAATTTGCAAGATACGCTGAAGGCCAACACCACGTATACCATAGATTTCTCCGACGCTATCCAAGATAATAATGAAGGCAATCCTATGGAAAGCTTTACTTACACGTTTTCCACCGGGGCGGAGCTTGACTCAATGGCCATTGCCGGCACGCTGCTCGATGCATCGAACTTGGAACCGGTGAAAGGATTGTTGGTTGGCTTGCATGCCAATCTGGCCGATTCGGCCTTTATCACACAGCCTTTCGACCGCGTAGGACGTACGGACAGCCGGGGACGGTTCTCCATACGCGGGGTGGCCCCGGGCAAGTACCGCATGTATGCCCTCATGGATGCCGACCAGAATTTTAAGTTCTCCCAACCTACGGAGATCATAGCTTTCAATGACTCTCTCGTTATTCCTTCCATGGAGGAGCGTACACGTCAGGATACTTTGTGGAAAGACTCTCTGACCATAGATACGGTTATGGAGAGGCGGTATACTCACTTTTTGCCGGATGATGTGCTGTTGCGCAGTTTCAAGCAGAAGTCTTTCTCGCAGCGCCTTATGAAGACGGAACGCCTTATACCGGAGAAGTTTTCTTTCTATTTTACAGCTCCGGCTGACAGCCTGCCTCTGATGAAGGGACTGAATTTCGATGAAAAGGATGCTTTTGTCATTGAGCAAACAACCGGACGGAACGATACGATTCATTATTGGATAAAAGATTCTTTACTCTATCAGCAGGATACATTGAGGATGAGCCTGACTTATTTGTACACAGATACGTTGGAACAGTTAGTTCCCAGGACGGATACGTTGAGAATCGTGTCGAAGGTAAGTTGGAAGAAGCTGCAGGAAAAGAAGCAGGAGGAGAAAGAGAAGGCCGAAAAGGAAAAGAAGAAAAAAAGGAAGAAGGGTGAGGAAGAACCGGAGCCGACTACTTTTCTGTCGATGGATGTGTATGCGCCTTCGGCCATGGATGTGTACGACTATATCACACTGAGTTTTACAGAGCCGATAGCGAGCTTTAATGATACTGCTTTGCACGTAAGGCAGAAGGTGGATACGTTGTGGCAGGATGTCCCGTTCGACATTATGCGCGATTCGCTGGATTTGAAACAGTATAATCTGTATGCCGACTGGAAACCGGGTGAAAGCTACGCCTTTGAAGTGGACTCCACCGCTTTTCATGGGCTTTATGGCCTGTTTACCGATAAAGTGAAGAAAGAGTTTACGGTGAAGAAGCTGGAAGAGTACGGACAGATATTCTTTAATATAACCGGAGCCGATTCTTTGGCGTTTGTAGAATTGCTGGATACTCAGGATAAGGTGGTACGGACAGTGCCGGTGGTAGAGGGCAAGGCTGACTTTTATTATCTGAATCCGGGAAAATACGGAGCCCGGCTCATTAACGATACAAACGGAAACGGCGTGTGGGATACCGGTGATTATGCTGCCAAACGCCAGCCGGAAATGGTTTATTATTATCCGCAGGTGCTGGAGTTCAAGGCCAATTTTGATTTGATTCAGGATTGGAATGTGAAAGAAAGGCCACTGGATAAGCAGAAGCCGGATGAACTAAAAAAACAAAAACCAGATGAAGACAAGAAAAAGAAAAATAGCCGGAATAATCGCAACAATGACAGCAACCGCAATAGCGGCAGGGGATACAGTTACTAAAAAGAAGCGGGCATTGGGCCTGCTTTTGCTGGCGGGGCTTTTATGGCTGGGCGGCACGATGCCTGTGCAGGCCCAGTGTGTGGCAAAGAATGAAGCATTCCAGTCGGGTGAGCATGTCATGTATGATTTATATTTTAACTGGAAATTTATCTGGAAGAAAGTGGGACTGGCAAGTTTGACCACGAATGGCACTACCTATCATTCCAAGCCTGCATATCGTTTCAACCTTCTCTCTGTGGGCAGCAAGAAAACTGATTTTTTCTTTAAGATGCGCGATACGTTGACCTGCTATGTCAGTGACAAGCTCGAACCGCTCTATTTCCGTAAGGCTGCCGAGGAGGGGAAGCGTTATACGGTGGATGAGGCGTGGTTTTCCTATAATGACGGTGTGGCTACCGTAAAGCAGAAACGAACGTGGCACAACCCAGTGCGCGAGCCGCAGGAAATGGAATATAGCGACAGCCGTTGCATTTTCGACATGTTGAGCATCTTGGCACAGGCGCGTTCCTACGATCCCCGCGATTACAAAGTCGGGGAGAAGATACTTTTTCCCATGGCAACGGGGCGCAGAGTGGAAGAGCAGACCCTGATTTATCGCGGTAAGGAGGAGATAGAGGCGAATAATGACACCATCTATCGCTGTCTTGTATTCTCTTTTGTGGAATACAAGAAAGGGAAAGAGAAAGAGGTGATCACTTTCTTTGTTTCCGATGACAAGAACCACCTTCCCATACGTTTGGATATGTATCTGAACTTTGGCTCTGCGAAAGCCTTTCTCAAGAGCGTGAGGGGAAACCGCTACCCGATGACATCCGTAGTGGAAAAGTAACCCCGGCCTTCCTAAAGGGGAACGGCAAACGGCAGTGCATCCCCTTTTCTGAAAACGCTGGATTCGAATGTGGCTACCAGCTCTCCTTTTTGGTTGGTGATGTCAATCTGGTAATATCCGGTGCTGCGTCCGGCATACCGTTCGCGGGCTTCGGCATACAGCGTGTCTCCGGGACCGCTGCTGCGCAGGAATGTGATGTTGGAAGAGAGCGAGAAGGCGAGTGTGCCATGGGAGTTGGCGGCGGCTGCCAAAGCAAGGTCGGCCAGCGTAAAGAGGGCTCCGCCCTGGGTGCGGTTGCCGGCATTGAGGTGCTCTTCCGTAATGACCAGACGTGCTTTGCCATACCCTTCTTTTATTTCTATCAATTCCACGCCAACATTGTCGGCGAAGCGGTCTTTCTTGAAAAATTCCTGTGGAGTCATATTGCTTTGATGATTAATGGTTACAATTTATGATTGTTATCAAAGGAAAACCGGTTGTTTTGGACGCAAATGTAATATTTTAGCCTTTAATTGGATAATTTAGGCGGGTTATTTTCTAAGGGCCGCGCTACATTTGCAGTCGAAAAATCGACAATATTAATAAATAAATCCCTTACTTATGAAAACAGCTCTTACTACATTGGGCATTTCCCTTTTTGTTTTGGCAGGTTGTACAGGACAAAAGCAGTCTGCAAACGACTTTATACAGGAGAATATTGATAATGCGGTGGCGCAGGAAACGCTTCAGACCGATATTATTGAGAAATCCGGTGAAATCCTCAACCCGCGTACTATTGATGAGGAGGGAAATATTCATTATATTCCCATTGATGACTGGTGTTCGGGTTTCTTTCCCGGTAATATATGGTATACGTATGAACTGACCGGTGACAAGAAGTGGTTGCCGCTGGCAGAGAAATATACGGAAGCGCTGGACTCTGTGCAATACCTGACTTGGCATCACGACGTAGGTTTTATGATCGGTTCCAGTTATCTGAACGGATACCGTTTTGCCAATAAAGAAGAGTACAAGCCCGTAATAATCCAGACGGCCCGGTCATTGTCCACCCGTTTCCGTCCGAATCCGGAAGTCATTCAGTCTTGGGATGCCGATAAGGGCTGGCAGGCGAAACGCGGCTGGAAATGCCCGGTCATCATTGATAATATGATGAATCTTGAACTGATGTTTGAGGCCACCAGACTATCGGGCGACTCTACTTTCTATGATATAGCCAGAAAACACGCCGACACTACGATGGCGAATCATTTCCGGGCGGATAACAGTTGTTACCACGTAGTGGATTACGATCCGGAAACGGGTGAAGTCCGCAAGAAGCAGACGGCGCAGGGCTATGCCGATGAGTCGGCTTGGGCTCGCGGGCAGGCATGGGCTCTGTACGGCTACACGATGTGTTACCGCTATACGCACGATGTCAAGTACTTGGAGCAGGCTGAAAAAATATACGGCTTTATCTTTAATAACAAGAATCTTCCGGAAGATCTGGTTCCCTACTGGGACTTCGATGCTCCCAAGATTCCTGACGAACCTCGTGATGCTTCCGCCGCTGCATGTACGGCTTCTGCCCTCTATGAGCTGAGCACCTATATTCCGGGCAAGGGATATAAAGAAAAGGCGGACAAGATTATGGAGAGCCTTGCTTCTCCGGCCTATCGTGCCGAGGTGGGGACTAACGGTAACTTCATCCTGATGCATTCGGTAGGCAGTATTCCTCATGGTGCGGAAATTGATGTGCCTCTGAACTATGCCGACTATTACTTTCTGGAGGCTTTAATGCGTAAAAGAGACTTGGAGAAATGAAAAACCGGTTGAATATATTGTTAGGTGGTTTAGGGTTGTTCGCCTTGCAGGGTTGCAAGGCTCCACAGGGCGGACAAGCCCGACAACCCAATGTGATTTATGTCTTTCCCGACCAGTATCGTAACCAGGCAATGGAATTTTGGGGTCAGGAAGGTTTTCGTGAGCGGGTGAACTTCCGGAATGACCCGGTGCATACCCCCCGTCTGAATGATTTTGCGAGGGAGTCCATGGTGCTGACTTCCGCCATGAGCAACTGTCCGCTGAGCAGCCCGCACCGGGGCTCGTTGTTGACCGGAATGTATCCCAACAAAAGCGGCGTCCCTTTGAACTGCAACTCCAACCGTCCTATCAGTTCATTGCGTGCGGATGTGGATTGCGTGAGCGACGTGTTCAGCGGTGCGGGTTACGATTGTGCCTACTTCGGCAAGCTGCACACCGACTTTCCTACTCCCAACGACCCCCAGCGGCCGGGGAAATATGTGGAAGACCGCATACCGGCATGGGACGCTTACACACCGAAAGAGCGCCGTCATGGATTTAATTACTGGTACTCCTACGGTACATTCGATGAGCATAAGAACCCCCATTACTGGGATACGGACGGCAAACGCCACGACCCGCACGAATGGTCTCCGCTGCACGAGGCGGGCAAAGTTGTCTCCTATCTGAGGAATGAGGGTAATGTGCGCAACCCGAAAAAGCCGTTTTTCATCATGGTAGGTATGAACCCGCCGCATAGTCCGTACCGTTCGTTGGACGACTGTATGGAGCAGGACTTCAACCTCTACAAAGACCGGCCGTTGGACAGTCTGCTGATCCGTCCCAACGCCGATCCGGAAATGGCAAAGGCGGAGAGTGCGCGTTACTACTTTGCTTCGGTTACGGGCGTTGACCGCGCTTTCGGGCAGATACTCGATGCTTTGGAGGAACTGGGGCTGGATGAGAATACAATCGTTGTTTTCTCTTCCGATCATGGTGAAACGATGTGCAGCCAGCATACGGATGATCCGAAGAACTCTCCGTTCTCCGAGTCCATGAATGTACCTTTCATCGTCCGCTTCCCCGGTAAGATCAAGCCACGTTTGGACGACCTGATGCTTTCCTCGCCGGACATCATGCCCACCTTGCTGGGATTGGCGGGACTGTCCGGTTCCATACCTGCGACTGTGCAGGGACATAACTATGCCCCGCTGTTCTTGGACGAAAAGGCAGATGTGGTACGCCCTACGGGTGCTCTTTATATCCAGAACCTGGACGGAGAGAAGGATGCGGACGGCAAAATCCGTTCTTATTTTCCCGCATCGCGCGGATTCAAGTCGGCCCATTATACGTTGGCGCTCTATATAGACCGCGACAGCCGGAAGCTCGTGAAGAGCCTGCTGTTTGATGACAGGAACGATCCGTACCAGATGAATAACCTCCCGTTGGAGGAGAATAAGGATGTTGTGGACGGACTGTGTGCCGAAATGGGGAAGGTGCTGAAGGAGATTGACGACCCTTGGTATAGGGAACGCATCCTGTCCGATATGATACCGTACGGTGAATAAGGATGATGACTGTTGCACCGGAGTGCTCTGTGACACACCCTTATTATATGCTTTCCGCTTTCGGGGCGCTTATTTGTTCAGCTTCCATTCGCATCCGTCCTTGCCGTCCTTGATTTCGAATCCCAGGGCAGTCAGTTCGTTGCGTATCTTGTCGCTGGTGGCCCAGTCTTTGTTGGCTTTGGCCTTCATGCGTTCTTCCAGCAGCATGTCCACCACTTTTCCGAAGGCGGCTTCGCGTTCGGCATTGGAGGCGTTGTCTTCCTTCAGTCCCAGAATATCGAAGCAGAAGAGGTGGAATGTCTCTTTCAGCTCTTTCAGGTCTTCGGCGGTAATGGTGTCGTTTCCGGCGAGGATGTTGTTCACCATTTTGGCGCCTTCAAAGAGGTGGGCGATGACGATCGGAGAGTTCAGGTCGTCGTTCATGGCTTCGTAGCACTTGGCACGCAGGGCTTTCGCATCTACCGTAGAGGTTGCTGCCGGTGTAATCTTGTCCAGTCCATGTACGGCATCCATCAGTCTGGCCAGACCCTTTTCGGCGGCTTGCAGGGCTTCGTTGCTGAAGTCCACCGTGCTGCGGTAGTGCGCCTGCAAGGTGAAGAAGCGGATGGTCATCGGGCTGTATGCTTGTTCCAGCATGGGGTGCGTGCCGGTGAACAGCTCTTCCAGGGTGATGAAGTTGCCGTAGCTCTTGCCCATTTTCTGTCCGTTCACAGTCAGCATGTTGTTGTGCATCCAGTAGTGCACCATGTCGTGACCTTGTGAGGCTACGGATTGTGCAATTTCACATTCGTGGTGCGGGAAGATAAGGTCCATGCCGCCGCCATGTATGTCGAAGTTCTCGCCGAGGTATTTTTTGCCCATGGCCGTACATTCTGCGTGCCAGCCGGGGAAACCGTTGCTCCATGGGCTGGGCCAGCGCATGATATGTTCGGGCTGCGCACATTTCCAGAGGGCGAAGTCGGCAGGGTTATGCTTTTCGCTCTGTCCGTCCAGCTCGCGGGAGGTGTTGAGCACATCGTCCAGATTGCGGCCGGAGAGTTTGCCGTAATGGTGGTCTTTATTGTATTTGGCCACGTCGAAGTAGACGGAACCTTCACTCTCGTAGGCATATCCGTTCTTCATGATTTCCTTCACGAGTGCTATCTGCTCAATGATATGGCCGCTGGCATGCGGCTCGATGCTGGGCGAAAGGACGTTCAGCGCGTCCATTGCCTGGTGGTAACGGTTGATGTAGTACTGCGCCACCTCCATAGGTTCGAGTTGTTCCAGACGGGCTTTCTTGGCTATCTTGTCTTCGCCGTCGTCGGCATCATGTTCCAAATGCCCTACATCGGTGATATTGCGCACGTAGCGTACTTTGTAGCCGATATGCGTGAGATAGCGGAAAAGCAGGTCGAAAGTTATGGCCGGACGTGCGTGTCCCAAATGCGGGTCGCCATAGACGGTCGGTCCGCAGACGTACATGCCCACATGAGGGGCGTGCAGGGGTACGAATAACTCCTTTTTTCTATCTAAGGTGTTGTAAATGGTCAGTTGTTGTTCCATAACGTTTGTCTTTTAGTTCATTACGAAGCACAAAGTTACGGAATTTCTATGAATATAACAGCCCTGTGTGCGAAATATTATAATAGGCCGATGTGCAGAGATATGTTCCCACCGCGGGAGAGGCATGTTCCCAATACGACTGAACGGGGCTCTCATTACGACTGAAACGTGTTCCCAATACGACTGAAAGGATGTCCCACTATGACCGTCGGCGGTGGGACATCAACCATTCATCCACTCAGCAAGTTACGGAGCGGCGTTGCCTTTGGGCGTGTGCTGCTCGTCCCAGTTGTACTCATCGGTGTACCTGTCGAAAACGGGGACTTCGTCGATGCCTGTCTGAAGAAACAGTGCGGTGATCTCTTCCTGCTCTCCGGGCGAGAGTGCGCGTTCCTGATGCAGAATACGGTAGTAGGTGGTGCGGGGATAAAGGTCGTGTATCTTCCGCTTCAGATACACCGCTTTTTTGTAGGGGATGTTGTCGAAAAGGCTGCTGATGCCCCAGGCATAACGCTGTTTCTCGGTGCTGCGGAAGTAGGCGCACCGGTCGGCTTCTGCGGGATAGTTGGCGGGATTCACCGCCATGATGTGTGTCACTTCGGCAGGGACATGCTGTGCGGCGAGATGGCGCAGGCAGCTTGCGCTCCGGGCGCAGGAGGGATTGAGACAGTGCAGGTAGTGGAAGGGGACGGATTGGTAGTTGAAGTTTTCCATGATGTTTTCTTTTGGTGGTGGCAAAGATAGGGTTTTCTCAGGATGAAATACTATTTTTGCGGCATGAAGTCAAAAGAACGTGTGTTATTGGGAATGAGCGGCGGTACGGACAGCTCTGTGGCTGCCATGAGACTGCAGGATGCCGGTTATGAGGTGACGGGAGTTACTTTCCGTTTTTACGAGGTGGACGGCAGGACGGAGTATTTGGACGATGCGCGTGCATTGGCTGCGAGGCTGGGCATTGAGCATGTCACATACGATGCGCGGGAGCTTTTCCGCGAACGCATCATCCGCTACTTTATCGATGAATACCTGGCGGGGCATACTCCTGTCCCCTGCACGCTCTGCAACAATGAACTGAAATGGGCTCTTCTGGCAAGAATAGCCGATGAAAAGGGGATTTATTGGATTTCCACCGGGCATTATGCGCGTAAAGCCCTCTTGGGAGAACAATGTTATATCGCTCCGGCATCGGACAGGGACAAGGACCAGACTTTCTTTTTGTGGGGATTGAAACAGGACATCTTGCAGCGCATGTTGCTCCCGATGGGGGATGTGACGAAAGAGGAAGCGCGCGCCTATGCTGCCGGGCGTGGGTTTGCGCGTGTCGCCTCCAAGAAGGACAGTATAGGGGTATGCTTCTGCCCGTTGGATTACCGTTCTTTCCTGAAGCGTGAAGTCCCTGCGGGGCGGTTGCCGGGAAAGGGTCTTTTTATCGGTGAAAAGGGGGAAATATTGGGCAGCCACGAGGGGTATCCCTTTTATACGATAGGCCAACGGCGCGGGCTGGGGATTCATCTCAATCGTGCCGTATTTGTGAAGGAAGTCAGGACAGCGACGAACGAGGTGGTACTTGCACCGCTCGCTTCTCTGTATAAGGACGAAATGCTGCTGAAAGACTGGAACCTCGTCAGTGAGCAACGGGTGTTGGGCATGGAAACGGTCATCGTGAAGATACGCTATCGCAAGCAGGCGAACCATTGCAGGGTGGCTCTGATGGCGGACGGATGCCTGAGGGTGTCGTTGCTGGAGCCTTTGGAGGCTATCGCTCCGGGGCAGGCCGCCGCTTTCTATGATGCGGACGGCTTGCTGTTGGGCGGTGGTATCATTCTTTGAAATTCAGTTTCAGCATTTCCTCGATGTACTCTCTTGTATTGCTGAGGCGGGGAACCTTGTGCTGTCCGCCGAGTTTGCCTTTGCTGTCCAGCCAGTCGTGGAACAGGTTCTTGCGGGCCACGATTATCTCCAACGGCTGTAAGGCCAGGTCGTTTTGCCGTTTGGCCTCATAGTCGGAATTTACTTCTTTGAGGGTGTCGTCCAGTATCTTGGCAAACTTCTCCAGGCTATCCGGCATCCGGGCGAACTCAACCAGCCACTGGTGGCGGCATTTGGCGTGCTCGTCCATAAAGACAGGAGCTGCGGAATAGTCTATGATCTGCGCTCCGGTGGCTGCACAGGCTTTGTTCAGGCCTTTCTCGGCATTCTCCACAATCAGCTCTTCGCCAAAAGCGTTGATGAAGTGCTTCGTGCGGCCGGTAATGACAAATTTGTAGGGGCGGTTGCCGGTGAACTTCACTGTGTCCCCGATCATATAACGCCATAGTCCGGCGGAAGTGGAGATGACCATTGCGTAGTTCTTGTTCAGCTCTACCTCTTCCAGACAACAGATGCGCGGATTCTCCTTGCCGACATCTTCCAGGGGAATGAATTCATAGAAGATGCCGTAGTCAATCATCAGCAGCATGGCAGGGTCGTTCGGGTCGTTTTGCGTGCCGAAATAGCCTTCGGATGCATTGTACGTTTCCACATAATGCATCTTGGAACTTTTGATGATTTGCTTATATTGCTCCCGGTAAGGAGTGAAAGCTACTCCGCCATGGAAGAATACTTCCAGATTGGGCCATACTTCTTCCAGCGACTGCTTGCCGGTTTTCTCCAGTATGTGTTTGATGAGCACCAGCATCCAGGAGGGCACTCCCGAGAGGTTGGTGACATTGGTGTGGAGCGTGCTGTTGGCTATTGCTTCCATCTTGGACTCAAAATCACTCATCAGGGCGATCTTCTTGCTCGGCACGCGGATGTAATTCACCAGCGGGTGTACATTCTGTATCAGTATGGCGGATAAATCGCCCACCAGACTGTGGTTGGAATTCAGGTTCGGGCTGTGGCTGCCGCCGAGAATGAGGCCTTTCCCTGAGAAGAAGCGGCTTTCCGGGTTCTGCCCCAGATAGATGGCGACGGCGTCTTTGCCGCCCTGATAGTGGGTGTCCTGCAGGGACTCTTTGCTGACCGGCAGGAATTTGCTTTTATCATTGGTTGTTCCCGAAGACTTGGCAAACCAGCGTATTTCCGAGGGCCATAGCAGGTTCTGCTCGCCGGCCCGCAGACGGGCTACGTAAGGCTTGATCTCTTCGTAGGTTTGTATGGGAAGACGTTTCTTGAAATCTTCATAAGTACGGATGGAAGCGTAATCGTATTTCTTGCCCCATTCCGTATTGGCGGCCATACGTATCAGGCGGTGCATGACGCCTGCCTGCAGTTCGCTTGCATGGTCGGTGTATCGTTCGATTTCTTTCAGGCGGGGGGCGAAGTATACTTTGTTCAGAAATTTTGTAATATTCATCGTTCTTATTGAAATCTGTATTTAATGCGCAAAAGTAATCTTATTTATCGGCATCTCTATCTTTTTTCTCTTTTTTTTCTATCTTTACGTCCGTATAGGAGAAAAGAACCGTAATTTAAACTAAAACATTATGAGAATCGGTATTTTGACTTCAGGCGGGGACTGTCCCGGTATCAATGCGACTATTCGTGGCGTATGCAAAACCGCTATCAACCACTATGGAATGGAGGTGATAGGTATTCACAGCGGCTTTCAAGGATTATTGACAAAAGATGTGGAGTCGTTTACGGATAAGTCCTTGTCGGGATTGCTGAACCTGGGCGGTACAATGCTGGGAACCTCCCGCGAAAAGCCGTTCAAGAAGCATGGAGTGGTGTCCGATGTGGATAAACCTGCTTTGATAGAGAAGAACGTCAAAGAACTGGGGCTGGACTGTATTGTGTGCATTGGCGGCAACGGTACGCAGAAAACCGCCGCAAAACTGGCTGCCAGAGGACTGAACATCGTTTCCGTTCCCAAGACCATCGATAATGATATTTGGGGGACTGATTTCTCCTTCGGCTTTGACTCTGCCGTCAGCATCGCTACGGATGCCATAGACCGGCTTCACTCCACTGCCAGTTCGCACAAACGGGTGATGGTGATAGAGGTAATGGGACACAAAGCCGGGTGGATTGCATTGTATTCCGGCATGGCGGGAGGAGGCGATGTGATCCTGATTCCCGAACTTTCCTATAATATCCATAATATCGGAGATACAATCCTGAACCGCTTGAAAAGAGGGAAGCCTTATTCTATCGTAGTGGTGGCGGAGGGCATCCAGACTGACGGCAGGAAGCGTGCCGCTGAGTATATCGCGCAGGAGATTGAATACGAAACGGGTATTGAGACGCGTGAAACCGTTCTGGGGTATATTCAGCGTGGAGGTTCGCCTACGCCTTTCGACCGTAATCTGTCGACCCGCATGGGAGGTCATGCTACGGAGCTGATTGCAGGAGCGCGGTTCGGGCGTATGGTGACTCTGAAAGGAAATGAAATATCCTCGGCGCCTTTGGAAGAGATAGCCGGAAAACTTAAGTTAGTGACCGAGGAACATGATTTAGTTGTTCAGGGCAAGCGTATGGGAATCTGCTTCGGATAGCTTCTCTGTTGCGTCTGTTGCGTTTTCTTCCGCTGCCGTATTTTCTTCTATCATGTGGTTTTGCACTTTGGCTGTTTCAATGGCCGTTTTGAAGTTGCCGTCATTCTTTATCTTTTTCAAGGCCATTTGTGCGGCATTCTGTTGTGACTCTTTCTTGGAATAGCCTGTGCCTGTACCGGCTGGAAGATTCTCAATGAGGACTTCTGTGTGGAACATTGGATTATAGTCCCGGTCGAGGAACTGTTCTATCAGCTCAAAGGAGACTTCCATTTTGTTCTTCTGGCTCCATTCGATGAGCTTGGACTTGAAGTTGACTTCCTTGCGCGACATCTTGTCAAGGTCAATGTAGTTCTTGAGGATTTTCTCTTCCATGAACTGTTTGCAACGTTCGTAGCCCTGGTCCAGATAGATGGCTCCGATAAGTGCTTCGAAAGCATTGCCGTACATGTAGCTGTTGTGTGAGGAAGAACGGGTGGAGTATTTGACAAGTTTGTCCAGCCCTATTTCTACGGCCAGTTTGTTCAAGGTTTCCCGTTGCACGATTTTTGAACGGGTATTGGTAAGAAAGCCCTCCCGGCGGCCTTCAAAGTGCTTATACACAATATCTCCCACGATGGCGTCCAGAATGGCGTCGCCCAAGAATTCCAGTCGCTCGTTGTTCAATGGCCGTCCTTTCTCGGAACGGACAGAGGTGGACTTGTGTAGCAGGGCCTGCTGGTAGAAACGGATATTGCGGGGAAAAAAACCAAGTATCTTGTAAAAACAAAAATAAGACTCTCTGTCCTTACGGAATAAGAGCCTTATTTTGTCTATTTGGTTACGTAACACGACCGTATTATTCTGCGTATTTCTTGAAAATAACACATGCGTTATGACCACCGAATCCAAAAGTATTGGACAAGGCTACGTTCACTTCACGCTTTTGGGCTTTGTTGAACGTAAAGTTCAGGTCATAGTCTATGTTTTCGTCGTTGTCACCCTCTTCGTGGTTGATAGTCGGAGGAACAATGCCATTCTGGATAGCAAGGATACTTGCAATAGCTTCTACCGCACCGGCAGCACCCAATAAGTGGCCTGTCATGGATTTGGTTGAACTGATGTTCAGTTCATAAGCATGCTTTCCGAATACTTCCTGGATAGCTTTTACTTCCGAAATATCACCAACCGGAGTAGATGTACCATGAACATTGATGTAATCTACTTCCTCAGGCTTCATCTCTGCGTCTTCCAACGCATTTCTCATTACCAACTTGGCTCCCAAGCCTTCCGGGTGGGAAGCTGTCAGGTGATGAGCATCGGCAGACATACCTACACCGGCAACCTCTGCATAAATCTTGGCGCCACGTGCTTTGGCGTGTTCTAGTTCTTCAAGAACCAGACATCCACCGCCTTCACCCATGATGAAGCCGTCGCGGCTTGCGCTGAACGGACGGGATGCAGTCTCCGGAGAGTCGTTGCGGGTAGATAAAGCATGCATAGCGTTGAAACCACCTACACCACAAGCGGCGATAGCTGCTTCCGAACCACCGCTGACAATGGCATTGGCCTTACCCAAACGGATGAGGTTGAATGCATCAGCAATAGCATTGGTAGAAGTGGCGCATGCAGAACAAGTCGCATAGTTAGGACCATGAAAACCGTACAGGATAGAAATTTGTCCGGCAGCAATGTCCGAAATCATCTTAGGGATGAAGAACGGATTGAACTTAGGACCGTTTTCTTTATGGAGGGCATAGTTACCTGCTTCTTCTTCAAATGTACGGATTCCACCAATACCGGCACCAAAGATGACACCGATTTTGTTCAAATCCTCATTTTCGACATCAAGACCGGAATCTTCTACCGCCTGCTTGGCTACGCCGATAGCGTATTGAGTATACAAGTCCATCTTGCGAGCCTCTTTGCGGTCGATATATTGATTGGCATCAAAGTTCTTCACTTCGCATGCGAATTGGGTCTTGAAAAGTGATGCGTCGAAATGAGTAATAGGTCCTGCTCCACTAACCCCATTCACGAGATTTTCCCAGAATTCGGGTACTGTGTTGCCAATGGGAGTAATGGCGCCAAGACCTGTTACTACAACTCTTTTTAATTCCATACTAAGAAATGAATGGATTAAGATTACTTAGCGTGTTCTTCGATGTAAGATACAGCATCACCTACAGTACCAATCTTCTCAGCTTGGTCATCAGGAATAGAGATACCGAATTCTTTTTCGAATTCCATGATAAGTTCTACAGTGTCAAGAGAATCCGCTCCTAAATCGTTAGTGAAGCTAGCTTCGTTAGTAACTTCTGATTCTTCAACGCCTAATTTGTCGACGATAATCGCTTTCACTCTTGATGCAATTTCAGACATAACTTTAAGTTTTTAATTAATAATTAGTTTTATTTCTTTAAATTTGCGGTGCAAAGGAATAAATATTTATTGTTCCTCGCAAATATTTGATGAATTAAATGTACCTTTTGCACATTTTTCACGGTTTTGTGCAGGGATTGAGGGCTTATGAGTAAAAACATTGCTATTTTGGCTTCCGGTAACGGGACGAATGCAGAAAACATCATCCGTTATTTTCAAAATAGCGAATCGGTGAATATAGGGCTGGTTTTAGCTAATAGGGAGACAGCTTTGGTTTTGGAACGTGCACGCAGTCTGAATGTTCCGTTTGCTTGTATGGGTAAAACCGAGTGGGTGAATGGAACGGCTGTGTTGGCTCTGCTGGAGGAGAGGGGCATTGACTTCATCGTCCTTGCCGGTTTTCTTGCACGTATACCGGATTGTATCTTGCATGCTTATCCCAATAAGATTATAAATATTCATCCTTCTTTATTACCCAAATTCGGAGGTAAAGGCATGTACGGAGATCGTGTACATGAAGCGGTGGTGGCTGCCGGCGAAACGGAAACCGGCATCACTATACATTATTTAAATGAGCATTTTGATGAGGGGGAAGTCATTGTGCAGTACAGATGCCCTGTTTTGCCGCAGGATACGGCGGAAGATGTGGCAAAGAAAGTGCATGCGCTGGAGTATGAGTATTACCCGCAGGTCATAGAGCGTTTGTTATCGGAGATCCGCTGACAATCTTTCGGAATATTGTTTTTTGCGGACAGAAGCGGCATATTATTCCGGATGATTCAAAATTGTGTATGCTTCTTTCTCTCTTCTTAAAGGATAATCTCCCCGTAGCTTTTCGAATAACTCCGGATGTGTTTTTAATGCGTTGCTGTCCCGGCGGGGGTCATACATTTGCAAATAGGCATCCGATAGGTCATCTGCTGTGATTTGCAGCTGTTTTGGAGCGGGCGGAATAATTTGGTAGTCCGTTTGTATATTGAAATAACGGCATAGGGCATCCAGCGACATGCGGGTGGCGTTGGCTTTACCGTCTGCCGAGTAGCCGGCAATATGGGGGGTTCCGAGGAACACTTTGTCTAATAAATCTATATTTATGGCAGGCTCGTTTTCCCAAACATCAATGACAGCATCTGAAATGGCTCCTGTCTCTAAGGCGTTCAGTAGTGCATTTGTTTCGATAACTTCTCCGCGTGAGGTGTTGATGATGACAGGCCGCCGCTTTAATGATCTGAAAAATGCAGCATCAGCCAGGTGGTAGGTCTTATACTTCCCTTCTCTATATAAAGGTACGTGAAAGGTGAGTATATCGCACTCCTCCGCAAGCGACTGGAGGGAAGAGAACTGCTGTTTTCCTTCTTTTTCTTCGCGCGGAAGGTCGTTGAGCAAGATATGCATGCCCAGCTCTTGTGCAACTTCAGCCACCTTGCTGCCCACATTGCCCACACCTATAATGCCGATAGTGGCTTCCGACAGGTTAATGCCTTTCTGCTTTTGCAGCAGGATCAATGATGAGTGCAGGTATTGGGCTACGGATGCGGAGTTGCATCCGGGAGCATTGGTCCAGGTGATGCCTGCTTCGTGGCAGTATTCCGTATCAATATGGTCGAATCCGATTGTTGCCGTAGCAATAAACTTCACTTGGCTGCCTGCCAGTAATTCCCGGTTGCATCGGGTGCGTGTACGGATAATGAGCGCATCCGCATCTTTTACCAAGGAGGGGGTAAAGTCTTTCCCCGGTGCGTAAACCACTTCATCCGCTATCTTTTCAATAGCTTCTTTTATAAAAGGTATTTTGTTGTCGACAATTACTTTCATGGCACTTTTGTTTATGTAGGCAAAGTTAAAAATAATTCGTGAGAATGAGGAATGTTGGTACAATAATACATATCTTTGACAGATTGTTTAAAACATAAATTTATATACTGATGAAAACACTGATTGGTTTTGAAGAAATAGAAGATAAGATAATTACCCTTCGCGGACAAAAAGTACTTTTGGACAGGGATGTTGCTGCTTTGTACGGGGTGGAAACGAAACGCGTAAATGAAGCTCTTAGAAATAATCTGGATAAATTTCCGGAAGATTATTGTTTTACTTTGCAAGTGTCTGAAAAACAGTTACTGGTCGAAAATTTCGACCGGTTCTCTGTATTAAAACATTCGACTGTTGAGCCTAAAGCGTTTACTGAGAAAGGTCTCTATATGCTTGCCACCATTCTGAAAAGTGCTCGTGCGACCGAGGCTACGATTTCTATTATTGAGACTTTTGCCAAGTTGCGCGAACTCTCCCGTACCTTGAACAACTTGCCGGATGCTTCCGAAGAGCAGCAGAAATCCTTATTGGAGAAAAGCGGTGATTTGTTCACCGATTTATTGGATAATAATCTTCAGGCAACGGATTCGGAGACAACGATCGAATTAAATCTTGCCGTATTGAAAGTAAAGCATACGGTAAAACGGAAAGCGGACAAGGAATAAATGCGGCAAACTGTTTGGCTGTGTGCAAAATATTGTATAGTTTTGTCAACTTGTGGGAATTTTGCAGCTTGTTGAACAAAGACTAATTATTTATATCCAATGAAGTGTATTCATATCATTACTCCTGTAAAGGACTCTATTGAGTTGACGCTACAAACTGTGGAGGCCGTTATGGCATCCGGTTTTCAAATACCGTTTACTTATACTGTATACAATGATTTCAGTACGGAAGAAAATACGGCAAAATTGCAGGAGGCGTCCGGGAGACTGGGATTTGAGTTGGTGAACCTTGCCGAGATTACAGAACATCCCTCCCCGAACTATCTGCTGGTGCTGCAAATGGCGCAACAGCGTGCCATTGAGGCTGATGCCGGTTTGATTATTGTAGAGTCGGATGTGGTGGTAAAGAAGAATACATTACAGGCTTTGTTTGACGGAGCAATGGAAAGAGAGGACTGTGGGATTGCAGCTGCTGTGACAGTGGATGCCAAAGGGAATATCAACTATCCTTATCTTTATGCCAAAGGGAAAGAGAATCAGGTGTTTCCGGAGAAGAAACATTGCAGCTTTTGCTGCTCCCTGTTGACTTTGAATTTCCTGAAAGCTTTTGACTTCCACCGGTTGGATCCTGAGAAGAACTGGCACGATGTAACTATCTCACACCAATCCCTGAAGGAAGGGTTTAAGAATTATTTATTTACTACATTGCCAGTGTTGCATCAGCCTCATGGCAGCCGTCCATGGAAACAACTGAAATATAAGAATCCGTTGAAGTATTATTGGTTGAAGTATACGAAAGGGTTGGATAAAATTTAATGTATTTATGAAATCTGAAATGAGCCGGAAAGCCGATATTTTTCATCCTCATACCTTGGTTGTCCATCCGGATTTTGAGGCGTTGAGAGGTTTTGTACTCTCTTTACCTGAGCGTTTTGAAAAGAATGAGGGTATTGTAATCCATAAAGGGCGCAATGAATTGAGGAAAATGGAGTATAAAGGCCGGGAATATGTCGTTAAATCTTTCCACCGTCCCAATTTTATCAACCGTTTTGTGTACGGTATTTTTCGGCCTTCTAAAGCCAAACGTTCCTATGACCATGCCGAATTATATCGAAATATAGGTGTGGGGACCCCTCAACCGGTAGGGTATCTCAATGTGCGTAGCGGCCTGTTGTTCGACAGAAGTTACTATGTGAGTTGCTTGTCGGCATGTCCTTATGTCTATAATGACTTGTTCAAGCAGAAGTTTGAATATGAAGAAGACGTTCTGCGAGAGATAGGGAGGGTAACTGCTGTGCTTCATGAACATGGGTACGCTCATAAAGATTATGGGCGCGAAAATATTCTGTTTCAGAAAACGCCGGAAGGCATTAAATTGGAAATTGTGGATTTGAACCGGATGTTTATCGGTACTATCGGCATGAAAGCGGGCTGTAAGAACTTTGAGCGCCTGCCTGCCACTCCGCAGATGCATCGTTGGATGGCCGAGGAGTATGCAAAGGCCCGAGGTTTTGATGTTGAAAAATGTTTTGAACTGATGGTTGCTTACAGAAGTATCCAACCGGGAAAGATTGATAACCTTTATTGAAGATAGCCATGAATATTGTAGCCGTAGTCGTTACCTATAATCGAATAGAACTGCTGAAAAGGACTGTTCGCTGTTTGCAGCAGAACAAGCCGGTCTCTTCCATTGTAGTTGTCAATAACGGAAGTACGGATGCTACTGCCGAATGGTTGAAGACGCAGCCGGGACTTATTGTTATCAGTCAAGCGAATGTCGGCGGTTCGGGGGGCTTTTATACAGGTATGCAGTATGCATATCAGGCGGGTGCCGACTGGATTTGGTGCATGGATGATGATGTGTTTCCGCGTGCCGATTGTCTGGAGCAGCTATTGCTCCATGCCGATCGGGAAGACATAGGAATACTTGCTCCACGACGCTTGCAGGAAGGGAAGCTTTTCACGCATGAGTTTCAAGGTTATAACTTAATAAACCCTTTTGCTTCCATGTACACCGGTAAACTGTCGAAACAGACCGTAACAGAACCTGTGGAGATACAGGGAGCAGCTTTTGAGGGACCGTTTATCCGGCGTGAGGTTGTTGAGAAGATAGGTTACCCCAATAAGGAGCTGTTTATCTTTTGTGATGATACGGATTATTGTCTTCGTACGGTGCAGGCCGGGTTTAAAATACTATATGTTCCTGATGCACTGATGGACAAGGAGAAGTTTTTCTCGAACGACAGTTGGAGCGAACGGAATAAAAAGAAAAAGTGGAAACGTTTCTATCAGGTGCGCAATTCCACTTACTTGAGCCACCATTATGGACGTAATTGGGCAGTAAGGTATCTTCGGGGTTTTAATGGAGTGGCAGGCTATATTTTAACGGCCCTTCTTACTTGTCCGTTCACCGATGCTTACCAATGGAGTGATATTGCCAAACTGTGGAAAGCATATTGTGACGGGATACACGAACGGCTGGGGATTATGAAATAGCAGTGATTGATAAAAAATCAGACTACTCCTCCATTAAATTTATCCATTCCTTTATTATGGTGTCAATGGTAAACCGTTTGCTGCTTTCAATGGCATTGGCCGCCATGGATTTGCGCAATTTATCATCTGTCATTAGTCGTTTGATTTGTTGAATATACGCCGGAATATCATTATTGGGGATGATAAACCCGTTGTCCTCACTTGTTATTATATCCTTCAATGATGCAAAGCTGTCGAAGGCCAGAGGAACACAGCCGCATTGTTGCGCTTCAATTAACGTCAGCGGCCACCCTTCAAAGGAGGAGGTCATCATGAATATGGAAGCCTCAGTGTAATAAGGCTCCGAATTTCTTGCGCCCTCAAAGAAGACACGACTCAGGTTGTGATGTCTGACAAAGTCTTTATATTGGCTTTCCATTTTCCCATGACCAACAATTCTTAATTTCCAATCGGATAAGCTGCTGTCGGCTTCAATCTCTTTCCATATTTTTAAAGCGATGGATACCCTTTTGGGTTCTTCCTCCAACCTGGATACGATGAGCACTTCTTTCTTTTTGTATCCGTAGTTTGCCATGTCATAAAAAGATTGGAATGAAAGGGCATTGTGAATTATTCTGATTTTGCTATCCTCTTTTAGGCGGGCATATTTTAGGAAGTCGTTTTTGAAGTGTCCGGATAAGAGGATTACTTTGTCTGAAAAAGTATATGACTCTTTATACAGGACGGGCAGCTTTATGATCTTTCTCATTTTTTGGTATGGGAATGATAAGCATTTTCTGAGGTTTTTCCATATGTGCTTCCCCTCTTTGAGCTCTTTCTTGGGGTTGTCCAGAGTTATAAAGTTGACCTCAGCGGCAGGTTTGGTGTGAAGTGCGAATATCAGTTTGCACTCTTTTCTTTGCGACTGGCTTAAGGCTGTCTTCAGATGTTTGGTTAGTTTATGTTCTCCCTGGTTGATAATGACATCAATTTTGTTTTGTTCTATGAACTGAATTAACCGAGTGAGCTTATTGTAAGATGTGATCTTGATTGTATCGACGAATTGTTGTTTCTCAAATGAACTGTCAATGTCGTATTTATAAGCTGAATAGCAATTTGCGTTATAAAATGTGGTTAATGCAGTTGCTATATTTGCTGTTATTCTTTCAACTCCCCCATATTGTGGAGCTACTTCATTGACTGTGTAAAATAAAATATTCATTACGTTCGTTATTTTGAATATGATTTCTGTATTTCGTGGACCACCTTCATTTGTTTGGAGTGAAACTTCCGGGCGAAAATCTTGTTGGAGTCGGCAAGTCTTTTATAATCGGCATTCTGCCATACGTAGGGATTTCCATGTTCCCAGTCAATGTCACGCATGCAGCCTGTGCTGGCATCATGTATGCAGTACATCTTTTCTCGGAAAGGAGAGTTCCACAGGAGGGTTTGAATAAATATTTCGTCCGGGCAAAGCGTGTATCTCATCCGCTTCAATATAATGTCCTTGTACTGCAGCAGATAGCTGACGGCATTTTCAGTGACACTCACCCATTGTCCTCCTTTTTTAAACTCAAATGTTGTCTTTCTGCGGTAGTTGCTTATTTTATGAAGGGCTAAAACTGTGTTCCGGAGAAATGCGGTGATTCCATGCAGCATGTTTCCTTTGTCTTTCAGTCTTTGTGTGAAAAAATAATATCGGGATACTTTGCGTTCCAAATCCCGTTGGTGGGCTGCATCTTGCCAGAAGCCGACGAACTCCTTTCCTGAATTTTTATGAAAGAATTCATGAATGTAGTCTTGGCTTTTGATAGGAAGGTCTGCTCCTGACAGTAAGTGATAATAGGCATAAGGTCCGTTTTTCAGAGCAGTCTCGAACAGGAGATATTCCACCTTTACTAAGCTGATGTCTCCCCAATACACTTTCATGTTTTTTTCAATGAGATAGAAACCGGCTTTCTTTATCTTGAATCCTTTAATTTTTTGATATAGGCCCACTGCTCGTTTGTCGATATGCAGATAGATGTCATTGCGTTCGTCGTCTAACATAGAAAGCAATACTTCGAGTATCGGATATTCGTTGTGGGCGATAATCAGAAAGGCATGTTTCATCATTGGTGTATGTTTAGTTCTTTAAAGACATCCGGAATGGTTGTGTCCGGAATAATAAACTGCTTCTCACACAATGCTTTATAAAAGGATGTCCCGATAACCCGGTCATACTCCGCTTCGAGTTTCCCTTCTTTGTATAATTTGTAGAAGTATCTCCAATGGCGACCTCCATGTCTGCCTTTATGCTGCTCCAGCTGCCTGCCTCCATTTATCATCTTTTCCAGGAATTGTTGTTTCCCGCGTATGTTGTAATGATATATGCGTATGCCACTGTCTGTGGATAGTTGGGGAAGCATGGTCACTTTATGGTTTCCCATAGAGATTTGCAGATAGCCGGCACTTCGATGGATGACTTTTTTGTTCTGCCGTTCGAATATGGAATAGGTAGACAAATCGTAGCGTTCCGGTTCACTGACAGGTCTCACAACTTTATCCCACTGCCAGAAAGGTCGGTTCTCTTCCGGATAAACGCTTCTCATTTCGCAATTCAATACGTTGGCATGGGTGGCCGACAGGTCTGTTTTGAGATTGCCGGAGGGAGAGTACCACAACTCATCGGCATCGGCATTGATGATCCAGTCGGCTTTGTAGATGGTTTTGGCTTTCCATATCATCCGGTCTACCCATTCTTTTTGTTCATAGTCGGTTGCTTTCTCCTCAATGACTTCCTTTATCCATCCTTTCTGTTTATATTTTCGGATAATCTCGGGAGTAGAGTCGGTGGAATTATTGTCTGTAATGATAAAGCTGTCCACACCCATTGCTTTGTGGAACAATAGGTTTTCCTCCAGCATGCTTTCTTCGTTTTTCACCAATAGGGTCATTATTAATTGTGAAGGAGGGGCTTTGCGGAATGTTTTGAAACATTCCACAAGGGCTAAACTTATTTTCTTTATAAGGTAAGTATTTATCATCGCGATGTATGTAATCAGTTAACGGGTACTTTTATCCAACCGTCAGGATAGATGTTGGGCGTATCACAATGTTGAAACCAACGTTCGGGCATAATTACCGTCTTATTCTCTCTGGGGTTCAACCACGCCCCCCACCAGCTAAACGTACTGTTGCAAATGATGTGGTGGCGGCAATGGCTCATCGGCATCATGTCCTGCCAGCTTTCCGCACCTTTATTCCAATCAATGAAGACGGCCTGTGGCAACGGCAGGTTTTCCTTTACCCAGGCTATGTCATCCGAAAAAACATAATAGGAAGGCTGCTCTATCCGTTTGTTCATTTCGGTAATAGCATTGAGGTAATAGGGCAGTTGGCACACACTGCCTGTTGTTTTCCAATGTTTGGGTTCTAAATAATCTCCCCGGCGGATATGTAGTGAAACGGCATGCTCGTTATGCTTTATTTGCGTTAGCATTGCTTGGGTCTTCTCATTGAACAAGTCTGAGTTGAATGTAAAGGCTGTACGTATGTCATTTTCCATATCGGCAAAGAACCTTTCCGACTGATAGAATCCTTTAAAATATAGCAAAGGCCATAAGTATTTTTTATCGAATGGGAGGAGACTTGACGGGTCTTGTTTGCGTTCATAGATTTTCTTGAAGAAAAGAAATTCTATAACCTTTTTCAAAGGTTGGTTGATACAGAATTCTGTTTTGGGAAGATTGAACACGCGGTGCATTTCATAACCATGGTGGACGTTGTAATGCATCATGTCGGACAAATCGATCCGAGTATTTGTATGACGTTTTTTCATTCGTAGATAGAAAGCGTAGATAAACATTTGGTTGCCCAGGCCGCCTGTCATTTTAATCAGTCTCATATGTCTGTTTTTAAGGAATAGTGTTTTTTAAACGTTCGTTTAAAAAACACCTCTCTGAACTTTTTCACAGGAAGATCATTTGTCTATATTTATGACTATTCAAAAAAATGATATTATCAGGTTAATACGGTTTTTGGCGATTGAAAAAAACGAGTAACATCTTTTTAGATAAGAAATTACTCCTATCTTTGTGTTTTTTAAACGAACGTTTAAAAAACACTATTTATTGCCTATAAAACAATATTAAATGAGTGATAGTCTGTTGTATAAGCTTCGTAGCGGTAAACCCCCAAAGGTATTCTTCTTCCTAAAGGGGTATCTGAAACGGTGTATACCCGATTGTTTTTTCAGTATGCGGAGAAAGAGCTGTTTGGAGCAAGTAGAAATGCGGTCTGACAAAGATTATATTTATGAACGGGTGAACTATTACAACAAGTTGCAACATCCGGTAGTATTGCCGGAACAGGTTTTGCATGAGCATAAGCATAGCTATTATGTATATCTGGATAAGATAAGAAACTTTCGCCCTTCTACTTTTCACAAAGCATATTATTTTGATTTGAAGGATGTAACCTGTTGGTTTAATCAGAATTTACGTATAAGTTATATTCCGGGAGACGTATATTTTACCCCCAATACCCTTCAATAGTAAAAAGTCGTTTGTTGAAGGAGGATAATGCCTATTCCGTAGTGTTGAAGTTGGATAAATTACGGCATTTTATATTTCTAAACGATCCTGTTCCTTTTTCACAAAAACGTGACCAAGCTATATTTCGCGGCAAGATTCGGTTGAGCCGTATTCGTGAGAAATTTCTTCATATGTACTTCGGATCTTCTCTTTGCGATTGTGGTGTAGTGGGTAGGAATGAAGGTTATCCCGACGCTTGGATGACTCCAAAAAAAACAATTCGTGAGCATCTTGACTACAAGTTTATTATGGCACTTGAGGGTAATGATGTCGCTTCTAATTTAAAGTGGGTAATGTCATCCAACTCTATTGCTGTAATGACTCGTCCCACCTGTGAGACTTGGTTTATGGAAGGGAAATTAATACCTGATTATCATTATATAGAGATTAAGGACGATCTTTCCAACTTAGAAGAAAAACTGACTTATTATATTAATCATCCGGCAGAAGCAGAACTGATTATCCGGCATGCTCATGAATATGTAGCACAATTTTTCGATACTGAACGCGAGCGTCTGATTTCATTGCTGGTGATGGATAAATATTTTCAGATGACAGGTCAAAAACAATAATAAATCAAATCTTTATGATTCATATAGCTTGTAATATAGATGCTAACTTTATGCAGCATTGTGCTGTTACATTAGTTTCTTTGTTTGAGAATAATAAAAGTGCTGATATCTGTGTACACATTGTAGCCCCATCTCTTTCCGAGGAAAATCAACAGATTTTGCGGAACTTAGTGGCTTCTTACGGAAATGACATCCGTTTCTATTTCCCTCCTGAAGATTTATTGAGTTGTTTTGCTATAAAGAAATTCGGCAAACGTATTTCTATGGCAACTTACTATCGTTGTATGTTTTCGGCCATTCTGCCTGATGATGTGGAAAAGGTTCTCTATTTGGATTGTGATATTGTGGTTTTGGGAGATATTTCGGAATTTTGGAATACAGATTTGTCCGGCTGTGGTGCAGCTTGTATTGAAGATATTGGTAAGGACGAAGACGAACGTTATGAACGGCTTCATTACGACCGATCGTATTCTTATTTTAATGCCGGTGTGCTCCTTATCAACTTAGATTATTGGCGGGAACATAAGGTGGACAAACAGTGTGTTAAATATTTTCAGACATATCCGGAGCGTATTCTTTTCAATGATCAGGATTTGTTGAATGTCGTTTTGCATAAAGATAAAGTACTAAAGTTTCCCACCCAAATAAATAGATAGAAAAATAACAGTTTGTCGAATTTTCTTTGTAAATTAGTAATCGCTAAAGAACTGATTTTAAAGACAAGACAACAAAACTGTTATGGAAGCAAAAATAGAGAAAATAAGTGAGTTATCCAAACTTTTGAGTGTTAAAACCCGAATGAGTGATGATTTATTTCATCTTTTTGGCAAGTTTGGCATCGGTCACCTATTATCTCGCCTTTCATTGGAGAAACAGGACGGAGTTTCGGCTTCGGAGTTGCTCTCTCTCTTTGCCTCTTCCGCATTGTGGGCGAGAGCATCCATAGTATATGCAAACATAAGATATATGAGCTTTCAAATCATGGTAAGAACTGTTTCTATCGCATGATGATTCGCCCACAGATGGATTGGAGACGATTGATGAACCACTTTGCACTGCGTTATATGTGCCTATTGCGTAAGTATGGCGAAGTTCCTCAATCAGATACCACTACATGTTTCATTATAGATGACACCGTGCTTGAGAAGAGTGGTGTGAGGATGGAGGGTATCAGTCGTGTTTTCGACCATATGAAAGGCAGATGCGTATTGGGCTACAAGCTGTTACTTTGTGCCTTCTTTGACGGCAAGACAACTATACCCTTTGATTTTTCACTACATCAAGAAAAGGGGAAGCAAGGCAACTGCGGGCTGACTAGACAGCAACTCAAAAAGGCATATCACACCAAGAGGAACACCGGCAATCCTGATTATAAGCGCTTTCAAGAGTGTAAGATGTCTAAGCTGGAAGTTGCCATGGATATGCTTCGCCGTGGATGGAAGATGGGGTTACATGCGAAGTATGTGATTACCGATAGTTGGTTCACCTGCGAGCAACTTATGACATGTGTTAGAAGCATAGGTAAAGGGGCAATGCACTTTGTTGGACTTGCAAAAATGGGAAAGACAAAATACAATATATCGGGCAAAAAGAAAAATGCTGCAGAACTCATTGCCACCTATGAACGTGAACGAGGAAAGAACTGTCGTAAATACAAATGTCGATATATTCAGCTCAACGGCAACTTAGGAGATATACCTATCAGAATCTTCCTCATCAAGTATGGTAGAAACTCCGCATGGAACGTTCTGCTCACCACGGATACAACGATGTATTTCGTAAAAGCCTTTGAAGTGTATCAGATTAGATGGAACATAGAGGTGATGAACAAGGAGACTAAGCAATATCTCGGATTAGGAGGTTATCAAGGTTGTGACTTTAATGGTCAGATAGCCGACGCAACGCTGTGTTACCTTACATATACCGTCATGGCTTTGGAAAAGAGATTCACAGAATATCAAACCATGGGCGAACTCTTTTCGGATATGGAGGGTGATCTCATGGCACTCACGTTATGGAAGCGAGTTCTTACCTGCATCGAACGCATTCTTCGCATTTTAGGAGAAATACTTGGAATGACGCCCCAATACCTTATGGCTACAATCAGCGGAAACGACAAAGAGATGAGCAAAATCCTTGTAATGGCTGAATCGTTGGAAAAATGGGACGAAGTATGTGGATAGTCTGCATAACTTCTGTTAGGCATGTGTTAACAGTCAATGGATATGGGGAAGACAGACAAAGGAAAATGAGAAAAGTTAGTGTTTTAAGGGGTGGGAAACTTTAGTAAAGTATTTGTTCCTTTGAAGTGGAATATGCAAGATGGGTTCTATCGTTATGGTATGGACAAAAAAGTAGCTGATTGGAACAGCTTTAGAGAGGAACTGTTGCATCCGGTGATTTTGCACTATACTAATAAGAAACCTTGGAATTATGATAGTATGCATCCGCTGCGAAGTGAATATTATAAATATTTGGATATGACACCATGGCAAGGGCAGCGGCCTCTATCTTCTTTGAAGAAACGTGTTCAATGGTGTATGAAACGGTTACCTTATGCTTTTAGATTTAGAAAGCCTAAATATATGGATCTTGGTGAATAGAGTTTTTAGTCATGCTGAGTAAAAGAAAAAAAGAAATATATCAAATTGACAAGGAGAATTCGTTGTTGGTGGTATCGAATGAATCTTAAGAATAAAACAGTTACTATCTTGAGTAATAATTGTTGGGGTACTTTTATGTATAAGTATTGTAATTTAGAGTTCAATTCTCCTTTCATTGGCTTGTTTGTTTTTGCTCCTGATTATATAAAACTGTTGGAAGAGCCTTCGTTGATTTATTCTGATTTATGCTTTATAGAGAGAAGCCGGTCCAAATATCTGGAATTCCTTGATGACAAAGAATATCCAATAGGACTTATTGCTAATGATATTGAAATTCACTTTATTCACTATAAAGACGAAGATGAGGCGTATGCTAAATGGTCTCGTCGAGTGAAAAGGATTAATTGGGATAATCTTATTGTGAAGTTTTGCGATAGAGACCAATGTACAGAAGATTTAATTCGCCGTTTTGATAAGCTTCCTTACTCTCATAAGGTTTGTTTTACGGCAAAAGAGTATCCTGATATACAGAGTGTCTGTTATCTGAAAGAGTATAAGGGTGACCAATTTGTCGATAACTGTTGGTTGGTGAGCAACAGCCATTGGAGTTTTGTGAAACATGCTAATTCTATTCTACTTGGAAAGAACCCTCATTGATTTTCCCTGAGAGTTGAAAGTGAATAGTAGCGTTTCTGTTTAAATCCTAACAAATAAGGAAGTAAATGGATAAAGCGATGGATACGCTTCAAAGGATTGTTCAAAACAGATTGTCCGGCATAAGGCGTCAGGTTCTGATAATCATAAAATAGTTTCCGCAAAGGGTGCATACAGTGATATTCCCAAGGCTTTCGGTTGGTATAATGTAAAATGGCGGGGTGGAGTAAGGCGTCTTGATAGGTGGATTTATATTCAGGAGGTAGACTGTTTCCTTTATTGAATTTCCGGTAGAAAGCATCTTGCACATTATAACGTGTGGGGATTACAGCTTTTTTGTCATAGAGTAAGGCATTCAATAAATCCTGATCATTATAGAGCATACGGTCTATATTCTTTGCATAATATTGGCGACACTTTTCTTCTATGTTATACTTACGCCAATAATCTAAGTTGATAAGGAGCACTCCCGCATTTATATAACGATAGGAGGGAGCGTAGCCTAAGCGGTCACAATGCTTGTCTTCTTTGCTGCGGGCCTCTTCTATACCGGCAATAGCTATATTATTTAAGTCGGTGTTCCAGATTTCTTTTATAGAATCTAAGACTAATATGTCGCTGTCAAGGTAGATTGCTTTGGATAGCTGCGAGGGGAGCAGTGAAGGCAGCATGCAGCGATAAAAAGTAGCCAATGAAATACGGTGGCTCATGGCTTTTACTTGATAACCTTCTGTTTTTTCTTTGGGTACATGGTAGAAATAAGTGCAGGCGCCACTTTGTTTTGCTAATTCGGAGAGAATTGTTTTGCTCTTTTCCGTAAGATTATCTGTCACTATGTGGAAACATATTTCTTCTGTTTTATTATGTTTCAATAGGGAAGCTATGGCAACTGCGCAAAATCGGGTAAATTTTTCGTCAATGGTGAAAACTATATCCATAAGTTCGTTTATTGGAGTTAAGTAAATGAATTTTTTATTAAAGTCGATCTCTTTTACCGGTAGTTAGTGTTGGTATCAATAATCGCAGATATTGATTGGAGCGTTCTATTAAATACTCTATAACCCCGGCGTGTAGTGTATCATGTAGACTTTGATAAAGTGGTGCTTTCTGTTTTTTGTTTATTGGCAACCTTTTTATTTTTCTATATAAAATACCATGGCGTAGCCGTTTTTTATAGCGGTTTAGTCTATTTCCTAATATTTCTTCTATATGTTTTACAATTAATATATCTTCTTTTATGCCTTCTCCCGCTTTTCTTGAGTTTTCAGTAACTTTGGTAGGATGCTGCCGGAAATAATTTAGGTTTTTATATATTTCTATCACCTGCCCTTTCATGGCCATTTCAAACCAAAATAGCCAATCACCGCAATAATGCATATTTTTGAAAGAAGAGTTAAGCAGTGTAAGGGCCTTTTGACGTGAAAAGATTGCACCACTTGCATTGATAATATAGTTCTTCCAGTATAAATTGTGTGTGGCGAATAGAACACCGTTAAAACAAGAATTTGCTTTGGCTTTTCTATGTCCCCAGTGATTAACATCTTTTCTTAAAACCTGACCAGTATTGTCAATCAATAAAGATCCGGTATAACATATGGAAACATCTTCTGCTTGTTGCGTTGAATTAATGCACGTTTCCAGAAAGTCTGGTTCTGCAAGGTCGTCCGCTTCGGCTATCCAGATATATTTACCGCGGGATAATGAAATACCTTTCATCCATTGTTGAAATGGGCTTCCTGTGTTCTGCTCGTTGACAACGATGTGAGAGACGTGCTTATTATTACGATATTTTTCTAAAACAGAAACGCTTTCGTCTGTTGATGCATCATCGAGTAAAATTAGTTCAAAATCAGTGAAGGTTTGATTAAGAATTGACTCTATACGCATTGGCAGATAGCGGGCATAGTTATAGTTTGGAACGATAACACTGACTTGCACTTCTTTTTCTATTTCCATATTTTGCATATCGCGCTTTTATAATATTTATTGGGTTCATCAATGCACGATTTGATGTATAAAATTCTATAAAGCTCTTTTACAGAATACTTATGTGTACAAAGATACAGGTTATTTCTTGCCTGAGAAATATTATTGCAAGCTTTTCCACAACTTTAGCGCCGCTGCCACCGTATCATCCATATCCGCATACGTATATTGTGCCAATCTGCCGCCGAATAAAACTTTCTCCTGTTGCTGGGACAGCCTTTGATATTGGTTGAAAATCCGGGTATTATTCTCATCGTTTACCGGATAATAAGGCTCTTTTCCCGGCTCGAAATCATCGGGATATTCATAAGTGATTACGGTGGAGGGCTGTTTGCCGAACTCAAAATGCTTGTGTTCGATAATACGGGTGTAAGGAGTTTCACGATCGGTATAGTTTACGACAGCATTGCCCTGAAAGTCTTCTACATCTGCCAGGCGCTTGTGCTCAAATCGTAGACTGCGGTACTCCAGATGACCGCACGCATAATTGAAATACTCGTCAATGCAACCGGTGTAGAGCACCTTCTCTGCCAAAGGGTCCAGTTCCTTACGGTGTTCCATATAGTCGATGCCGGTGCGGACTTCGATACCTTCCAGCAAGGCATCGATTAAGCGGTTGTAACCACCGACAGGAATACCCTGATACGGATCGTTAAAGTAATTATTATCAAAGATGAAGCGGAAAGGGATGCGTTTGATGATAAATGCCGGTAACTCTGTGGCAGAACGTCCCCATTGCTTCTCCGTATATCCTTTTATCAGTTGCTGGTAAATATCCTCTCCGCAAAGTTTCAATGCTTGTTCTTCCAAATTCTGCGGATAGGTGATGTGGGCATATTCCTTGCACTGTTCTTGTATCTTTGCTTTGGCTTCTGCCGGGGTGCGCACTCCCCACAGCTGATAGAAAGTGTTCATGTTGAAAGGAAGATTATACAGTTTCCCCTTATAATTGGCAATCGGTGAGTTGGTATATCTGTTGAATTCAACAAGGCGGTTGACATAGTTCCACACTTCTTTATTGTCTGTGTGGAAAATGTGGGCACCGTATTTGTGCACATTGATTCCGTCTACTTCTTCACAGTAGATATTACCACCGGTGTGAGTACGCTTTTCTATCACAAGGCATTTTCTACCGGTTTTATGGGCTTCGTGAGCGAATACGGCTCCGAATAGGCCGCTGCCGACAATCAGGTAATCGTATGGTTTCATCCTTCTTTGAATTAGTTTGGTATAGGCCACAAAGTTATAATAAAAAAGGTAAGAAGTTATAATATAGTCAGGTTTTCATTTTTCGCGATTCTGAAGCTGTTATGGCTATATGTTCTTGAATATTGGTTAAAACACGTTTATAGATAATTTTTTATCCCTATCTTTGCCCCCAGTACAAACGTAATGAATTAACTGCTTGACCGAATGAAAGAATTCCTCCGACTTTTGCGGCGTTTTGTTCCGCCTTATAAGAAATATCTGATAGGAGCATTGTTCCTGAACCTGTTATCGGCAATTCTGAATATATTTTCTTTTGCGTTGATTATTCCTATTCTCCAGATACTTTTCAAGATGGATACCAAGACCTACGAGTTCATTCCTTGGGATGCGGTAGGCGTTAACCTGAAAGATATAGCGGTCAATAACTTCTACTACTACGTCACCGAGCTGATAGCCTCGCAGGGCGGTTCGCTGACGTTGCTGATTCTGGGTGTCTTTCTGGCGGTGATGACTCTGCTGAAAGCCTTTTCCTATTTTGCTTCTTCGGCGGTGATGATTCCCCTCCGTACGGGGGTGGTTCGTGATATCCGCGCGCAGGTATATAACAAGGTGTTGCATCTTCCTTTGAGTTTCTTCTCCGAAGAGCGGAAGGGCGACATCATTGCCCGCATGAGCGGTGATGTGACCGAGGTGGAAACGTCCGTAACCAGTTCGCTGGACATGCTGATAAAGAACCCGATACTGATTATAGCTTATTTTGGAACGTTGATAGCCATCAGTTGGCAGTTGACATTGTTCACATTGCTGGTGCTTCCGGGCATGGGCTGGATAATGGGGACGGTGGGCAAGAAACTGAAACGGCAGTCGCTGGATGCGCAGGCAAAGTGGAGTGACACCATGTCGCAACTGGAAGAGACGTTGGGCGGGCTGCGCATCATCAAAGCCTTTATTGCCGAAAACAAAATGATGGAGCGTTTCAATAAGTGCAGCAACGAGTACCGCGACGCCATCAACCGGGTGGCTACCCGTCAGGCATTGGCGCATCCCATGAGCGAATTTCTGGGTACATGTGTCATCGTTATCGTGCTCTGGTTCGGCGGTACGCTGATCCTCAGCAACAGTTCGACGATTGACGCTCCTTCGTTCATCTATTATTTGGTGATACTGTACAGTGTTATCAACCCGTTGAAGGAATTCTCCAAAGCCGGATACAACATACCCAAAGGGCTTGCGTCTATGGAACGCATCGACAAGATACTTTTCGCGGAGAATCCCATTAAGGAGCCTGCCCGGCCGAAGCCGCTTTCTTCACTGAAAGACAAAGTGGAATTCAAGGACATCAGTTTTAGCTACGACGGTTCGCGCCAGGTGTTGAAGCACATCAATCTGACTGTGCCCAAGGGCAAGACCATTGCGCTGGTGGGGCAATCCGGTTCCGGAAAATCGACGTTGGTCGATTTGCTGCCCCGTTACCATGATGTGCAGTCGGGCGAAATAAGGATAGACGGGCTGAACATCAAGGAAATGCGTATCTCTGATTTGCGCGGGCTGATTGGAAACGTCAATCAGGAGGCTATTCTCTTCAATGATACGTTCTTCAACAACATCGCTTTCGGCGTGGAGAATGCCACCATGGAGCAGGTTGTCGAAGCTGCCAAAATAGCCAATGCGCACGATTTCATCATGGACACCGAGAAAGGGTACGACACCAATATCGGCGATCGCGGCGGTAAGCTCTCCGGCGGACAGCGCCAACGCATCAGCATTGCACGTGCCATTCTCAAAAACCCGCCTATACTGATTCTGGATGAGGCCACTTCTGCGCTGGATACGGAGTCGGAGCGCTTGGTGCAAGAGGCCTTGGAGCGCTTGATGAAAACCCGCACTACCATTGCCATTGCGCACCGTCTTTCCACGATTAAGAATGCGGATGAGATCTGCGTGCTCTATGAGGGAGAAATTGTGGAACGCGGCAAGCACGAGGAACTTCTCGCCAAGAATGGCTACTACAAGAAGCTGAACGACATGCAGTCTTTGGGATAAGGCTGCCGCTTGTCGGTTTTTTTTATGTTTTTCTCGTCACTCGTCACCGATGATGCTCTATCTCTTTGCCGGAAGGGGATAGAGGGTGTGTTGACAACAGTGACGACAGTGTCCGGTACCATGTAGTTCACCGTTGGTTTACTTGGAATAAACTTCCGATTTATTAGTATTAAACCGGGAGTTTATTAGTATTAAATTGACAGTTTATTGGTATTAAACCGGCAGTTTATTCCAAGTAAACAATAATAAACTTCAAACGCATTGATTATCAGTGTGCTGAAACCTACCTGCGCATGCACATTAATATCGGGTAAGAAGAAGGGGGGGGGAGGGAAGAGTCTTTCTATGTTATTTTCTTCCGAAGTCTGCGGGGATTTCTCCCCATTGCCGGGTTTCCCATTTGAGTATGGGTGTGGAATAGGTGTTTTCGCGCAGCCATTTCTCGGCACGCTCTATCAGTTGGAAAAGTTCTTCGGTCTTGGGGTCGCGGGGCAGTTTGGTCTTACATTTCTTCTGTTTCACCCAGTTGATGGCATTGGCGCTGTCGCTGTAAATGGGCATATCAAAGCCTTTCTGCTTCAGCAGGGCAAGGCCATGGACAATGGCAAGAAACTCTCCGATGTTATTGGTGCCGTACATGGGGCCGAAGTGGAAGACCTGCTGGCGGCTGGCGACGTGCACCCCCCGGTATTCCATTGCACCGGGATTTCCGCTGCATGCGGCATCTACGGCAAGACTGTTTTCGAGGACTGCGGTCGGGTAGGGAGAATCTGTGTCGTGGGACTGTCCGGGTTTTCTGCTGCCGGTGGATGCGTTACGCTTGATGTAGTCGTACGGTGATGAGGCAAAGGCTTTTTCCGCTTCTTCGCGCGTGTCGAACGATTTGTATTTCGCTCCTTCGTAGCCTTTGGTCTGCAGCTGGCAGTCGGTCCAGGAGGTATAAATGCCCGGAGTGCCGCCGGCCCATACAACGTAGAATTTCTCTTTTTTCATAACTTGCGGCAAAGGTACAAATATATTCTGCAAAATCGAACAACTTGTTTCTTTCACTTGTTATTTCTATACTAGAATAAAAACAATAATGAAAGAGAAATATATGAAAAGAACCTTTGCAGAAGCGCTGGAACACCGGCGTAGTTATTACTCCATCGGCAGTGACTCTCCCGTTTTGGACGAGGAGGTGGTGCATATTGTCCGTACGGCAGTGAAGAACGTGCCGTCGGCTTTTAATTCGCAGTCAACCAGAATTGTGTTGTTGCTGGGTGATGAGCATAAGAAATTGTGGGATATTGTGAAAAGTACCCTGAAACAGCGCATCCCGTCCGATGCTTTTGCAAAGACGGAAGCCAAAATTGACGGATGCTTTGCCGCCGGGCATGGCACTGTGCTCTATTTTGAAGACACTGCGGTTGTAAAGAATTTGCAAGAGGCTTTTCCCTCTTACGCCGAGAACTTCCCAACCTGGTCGCAGCACACATCGGCCATGCATCAGTTTGCCATATGGACGATGCTCGAAGATGCCGGTCTGGGAGCTTCGTTGCAGCACTATAACCCGCTGATTGATGAGGAGGTGCGCCGCACTTGGAATTTGCCCGGAAGCTGGATGCTGATAGCCGAAATGCCTTTTGGCACACCGACTGCCGAACCCGGAGAAAAGGAATTCGGGGAATTGAGCGAACGGATTAAAATTTTCCGCTGATAGTGGGGTAGTCTCACTATGGAATTGCTTATCTTTGCTTGAAAAGCGAAGATAAGCTGCACTTTGGCATAAAAAATGAACAAGTTCATTTTATTCTGCTCTCAGTTTGCTTATCTTTGCCTGCAAACGGTAAGCAATTATGATACGTATCTTTTTGACCGGCTACATGGGAGCCGGTAAAACTACTTTGGGAAAGGCTTTTGCCCGCGAACTGAATGTACCTTTTATCGATTTGGACTGGTACATAGAAGAACGTTTTCACAAATCTATTCGTGAATTGTTCGCAGAGCGGGGAGAGGCCTCTTTTCGTGAACTGGAACGGAGTATGCTGCACGAGGTGTCCGAGTTTGAGGATGTCATTGTTTCCACAGGTGGCGGCACTCCTTGTTTTTTTGACAATATGGATTACATGAACCGGCATGGGCAAACCGTTTTCCTTGACGTGCACCCTGATATATTGTTCAACCGCCTGCGGGTGGCAACCCGGCAACGCCCTATCCTGCAAGGAAAGACCGATGAGGAATTGCGTTCTTTCATTGTGGAGGCGCTGGACAAACGGGCTCCTTTTTATTCGCAGGCCCGTTACCGTTTTGATGCCGGAAGGCTGGAAAGCAGGCGCCAGATAGCCGGGTCTGTGCAGGAGTTGCGTGCTCTATTGAATGTTTAATTCCTTGTAAACGTGTGTTTTTCACTCGAAAAGGCAGGATGTTCCGGATTTATATGTATTTTTGTACCCCTTTTTATAAATACAAATTACTTAAAACAGCAGAGTAACAAGAAATGAGAAAATGGCGTATTGAAGATTCAGAAGAGCTGTACAACATTACAGGTTGGGGCACTTCGTACTTTGGTATCAATGACAAAGGTCATGTTGTAGTAACACCGCGTAAAGATGGAGTTGGCGTTGATTTGAAAGAGCTGGTCGACGAATTGCAGCTGCGTGATGTGATGGCTCCCATGCTGGTTCGCTTTCCCGACATCCTTGACAACAGGATCGAAAAGATTTCCTGTTGTTTCAGGCAGGCGGCAGAGGAGTATGGTTATAAAGCGGAAAACTTTATCATCTATCCTATTAAAGTGAATCAGATGCGTCCGGTGGTTGAGGAGATTATCAGCCATGGCAAGAAGTTCAATCTTGGACTGGAAGCGGGCTCCAAACCGGAATTGCATGCAGTGATTGCTATCAATATGAACTCCGATTCGCTGATTATCTGCAACGGATATAAGGATGAAAGCTACATTGAACTTGCTTTGTTGGCGCAGAAGATGGGAAAACGCATCTTCCTCGTGGTAGAAAAACTGAACGAGCTGAAGCTGATAGCCAAGATGGCGAAGCAACTGAACGTAAAACCCAATATCGGTATTCGTATCAAGCTGGCTTCGTCGGGAAGCGGCAAATGGGAAGACTCCGGCGGCGATGCAAGTAAGTTCGGACTGTCTTCCAGTGAGTTGCTCGAAGCACTGGACTTCATGGCTGACAAAGGCATGCAGGATTGTCTGAAATTGATACATTTCCATATCGGAAGCCAAGTGACGAAGATACGCCGTATCAAAACTGCCTTGCGTGAAGCGTCGCAGTTCTATGTGCAACTGCATAGCATGGGCTTCAAAGTGGAATTTGTGGATATAGGCGGCGGCTTGGGAGTGGACTATGATGGAACGCGCTCTTCCAATAGCGAGGGTAGCGTGAACTACTCCATTCAGGAATATGTGAACGACTCTATATCTACTTTGGTGGATGCCAGCGATAAGAACGGTATTCCGCATCCCAACATAATAACGGAGAGCGGACGCGCCCTGACTGCGCATCATTCCGTACTCATTTTTGAAGTGTTGGAGACAACCAACCTTCCTGAATGGGACGATGAGGAGGAGGTGACCGAAAACGACCATGAACTGCTGAGGGAACTTTACGGCATATGGGATACATTGAACCAGAACAAAATGCTGGAGGCTTGGCACGATGCGCAGCAGATACGCGAAGAGGCGCTCGACTTGTTCAGCCATGGTATTGTGGACTTGCAGACCCGCGCTAAGATAGAGCGCCTGTATTGGTCTATCATGCGCGAAGTGAATCAGATTGCCAGCGGCCTGAAGCATGCGCCCGACGAATTCCGCGGACTTCCCAAATTGCTGGCGGATAAATACTTCTGCAACTTCTCGCTTTTCCAGTCCTTGCCGGACTCGTGGGCGATAGACCAGATATTCCCCATTATGCCCATTCAGCGTCTGGACGAAAAGCCGGACCGGACGGCTACGTTGCAGGATATCACCTGTGACTCGGACGGTAAGGTTGCGAACTTCATCTCTACCAAGAACGTGTCTCATTACTTGCCGGTACATTCTCTGAAGAACAAGGAACCCTATTATGTGGGAGTGTTCCTCGTGGGTGCCTATCAGGAGATTCTCGGCGACATGCATAATCTGTTTGGCGACACGAACGCGGTGCATGTGTCCGTAAGCGACAAGGGCTATACGATAGAACAGGTGATTGACGGTGAAACGGTGGCAGAGGTGCTGGACTATGTACAATACAGCCCGAAGAAGCTGGTGCGCACTCTGGAGACATGGGTAACCCAGTCGGTAAAAGAAGGACGCATATCTTTGGAAGAAGGAAAGGAATTTTTGTCTAACTATCGCTCCGGCTTGTACGGATATACATATTTGGAATAATGAGAGAGAAACTGACAGTAATTAAGGTGGGTGGCAAAATCGTGGAAGAGGAGGAAACGCTCTGTAAACTGTTGGATGATTTTGCCGCTATCGAGGGCTATAAAGTGCTGGTGCATGGCGGTGGACGCTCGGCAACGAAGGTTGCGGCCCTGTTAGGTATTGAAAGCAAAATGGTAAATGGACGCCGCATCACCGATGCCGAAACCTTGAAGGTGGTGACAATGGTGTATGGCGGATTGGTAAATAAAAACATCGTTGCCGGTCTGCAGGCGCGTGGCGTGAATGCGCTTGGTCTGACGGGTGCGGATATGGATGTGATCCGTTCTGTGAAACGCCCGGTGAAAGAGATTGACTATGGCTTTGTAGGCGATGTGAAGCAGGTGAACGGGGATTTCTTGGGCAGTCTCATCCGTAAAGGCGTTGTTCCGGTGATGGCTCCGCTGACACATGACGGTGAGGGCCATATGCTGAATACGAATGCTGATACGATTGCCGGAGAAACGGCTAAGGCATTGTCCGGACAGTTTGACGTGACGCTGGTTTACTGCTTTGAGAAGAAGGGCGTGTTGCGTGATGAAAACGACGATGAGAGCGTGATCCCTCAGATTACTCCGGAAGAATTTAAGCAATATGTTGCCGAAGGAGTGATACAAGGCGGCATGATTCCCAAGCTGGAGAATTCTTTCGAGGCTTTGAATGCCGGAGTGACGGAAGTCGTAATCACGTTAGCTTCAGCCATAAACAGTGCCGGAGGAACCCGTATCATAAAATAATTCAAAAAAAGTGGCGGCAGACTGTAACTTTCGGTCTGCTGAACCGTCAATTAATCAGAGATGCAAGAAATCAGTTTTCGAAATGACATTCTCCCGCTGAAAGACAAACTCTTTCGGTTAGCCCTGAGAATTACATTTAACAGGGCGGAAGCGGAAGATGTTGTGCAGGAAACATTGATTAGGGTGTGGAACAAACGTGACGAGTGGCCGCAGTTCGGATCTATTGAGGCTTATTGCCTGACAGTGGCAAGGAACCTGGCAATAGACCGCAGCGAAAGGAAAGATGCCCGGGCGGTGGAACTGACACCCGATATGGAAGATGCTTCCGATGCGTCGAGCCCTTACGAAAGGCTGGTGAGTAAAGAACGGATGGCTCTGATACACCGCCTGATGAATGAGCTTCCCGAAAAACAACGGCTGATTATGCAGTTGAGGGATGTTGAAGGTAAGAGTTATAAAGAGATTGCGGTTGTCCTGAATTTGACAGAAGAGCAGGTTAAAGTGAATCTTTTCAGGGCGCGGCAGAAGGTTAAGCAACGGTTTATTGATATAGAAGGCTATGGACTCTAAATATATAGAACAACTTTTGGAACGCTATTGGCAGTGTGAGACTTCTCTTGAAGAAGAAGCGCAGTTGCGTACTTTCTTTATGGAAGGGGATGTTCCCGGACATTTGCTCCGTTACAAAGATTTGTTTGTGTATCAGCAACTTCAGCAGGAAGAGCATCTGGGCGCGGATTTCGATGTACGGGTGCTTGCTGAGATTGAAGCTCCGGTTGTGAAAGCCAGGCGCATGACACTGACCGCACGCTTCATGCCGTTGTTCAAAGCCGCAGCAGCAGTGGCGGTGGTGCTTTCATTGGGTAATGCAATGCAACATTCATTCTTTTCCGATGTAAAGGAAGTGGCCGCAGCCGATACTATCGGTAAGCAGATTTCAGCTCCGTCGGTAGCTCTTTCGGGAGATATGGCCGTAACGCACGAGAAGCAGATTATGGATAGCCTGCATCGCGTTAATAAGGAGAAGGAGATCAAGGAATAGATTTTTCATTTGCTTTTTAAAATAACATTTTCATTTGCTTTAAATATAATATAGTTAGTGTGCTTTTATTAAAACAAAAAACAGAAGCTGTGAAGTTTCAATTCTCTCAAAATTTTATAAAAACTAACTAAGATAAATGGGACGCCGCGTGATGCAGCGTCCCATTATGTTTTTGTCCTTTCGGTTGCTGTGCCCTATGTAGTGAATGGTCTAATCAGAGTTTGTATAATCCTTTTTTAGGAACGTCCAATTCCGGATTGCCTTTGTAACCGATGTCGCCGCTTCCGCTGGTGCGTGCTTTCAGAAAGTCGGTAGCATGGCATTTGATGTCACCCGACCCTGACACGCTTGCCGATACGCGCTCAGCCTGCAGGTCGGAAGCAAACAGGTCGCCTGAACCTGCTATACGATAACTGGCTTCCCGGGTCTTTCCCGTCAGTATTGCCGTACCCGATCCTGCTATGGATACTTCGGTGTTGGTGGCTGATATGTTGTTGAGTTTCAAATCTCCGGATCCTGCTATGGATGTTTTGAGCTTGGTGCAAGTGATGTTGCTGCCCTGTATGTCACCGGATCCGGCAATGGATACTTTAAGATGATCTGTCTTCAGCCCGTTTGCCAATTCTATGTTTCCGGCTCCGGCAATGGAGATGCTATTGAGTGTTTCGGAGGAGATGCGGATCTCCAGTTTGTTGAAAGATACATTGACACCTTTCTTGAACCGGATGTTCAGGGTGTTGTTGGCTACATTGATGTCTAATAGGTCTACGATATTGTCGGATGTGTATACCTCTACTTCGGGCTTGCCTGCCTTTTGGGTATAAATGACATCGGGACTGCCTGCCAGGTTCAGCCCGGTGAAGTTATCTACTTTGATGTTTTTGGTTACATAGTTCTTGCTTGCTTTGACAGTCTTACCGCCGAAAGTTCCTGTGTGCTCTGTGTGGCGATACTGAGAACAAGCGGTAGTGCTGAATACCAAGAGGATGGCTGAAACGAATGTTGTTAAATTTTTCATACTCATTTATTTTAAGTTCTTTTGTTTGTTAGACGCTATCTTTTTCCGGAAAGTTGCAGTTCTTATGGCTTTTTATCGGAAACATTTGGTTACGGACTTTTATTCAAAATTCGTGCCATAGTTGTAAGTTCTTGTTTATTAGTGTGTAATAGGCTAATCGAAGTGTCCGCTTTTGAACATCTTGTTCGTTTTTGATAAACAACCGTTTGCTTTTTCGGACGATTCTTCGTTCTTTTGCCTGTATTTCTATTAGAAAAGAGCAGATTATGACGGAATGTATTTTGGAAGATGAAGAGTTGGGGCGCTTACTGGTGCGGGTGAATATACGTGCGCGGCGTTTAACTTTCCGTACGCGGGAGGATGCCGTCTATGTGACTGTTCCGCCGGGTACAACGGTTGCAGAAGTAAGAAATGCCGTAGAGCAATTGCGTCCCCGGCTGAGGGTGGCGCAACAGAAGCAAAGTCGTCCGTTGATTGATTTGAACTATCGGATTGATACGGAATTCTTTAAACTGAGTTTGGTTAGTGGAGAACGCGACCGTTTCCTTTCACGTTCGGAATTGGGAGAGATGCAGATTATCTGCCCGCCGCATGCGGACTTTTCGAATAAAGAGTTGCAAGCCTGGTTGCGGAAAGTGATTGAAGAAGCCTTGCGTCGTAATGCCAAGATTATTCTTCCTCCCCGGCTTTATGCACTCTCGCTTCAACACAACCTTTCTTATAAGAGCGTAAAAATAAATTCCAGTAGCGGACGTTGGGGGAGTTGCTCGGCTCGTGGAAATATCAACCTGTCCTATTTTCTTGTTTTATTGCCCGGACACTTGATTGACTATGTGCTGCTCCACGAATTGGCGCATACTCGTGAAATGAATCATGGTGAACATTTTTGGGAATTGCTCGATAGCATGACGGGCAATAAGGCACAGGATTTTCGTAAAGAATTGAGAAAGTATAAAACTGACTTTTAATGCGTGGCTTTAGTCTTCTTGCGCCAATAGTTTCACTTCATTATCCTCTTTTTCAAAACGGTAATTTCCACCTTTCTCGCTCAATTCGAATAAGGAAAGTTTGTCGGTTGCTTGGTCCACTATCATCAAAGCGCTTTGCTCGGCAAACCGTTTCACCTCAAAGGTAAAAGGTTCTTTGCTTATGCGTTGGTCGATTAGGACACTGTCGTTAAGAAGAACGGATATGGAATCACCGGTAAACCCTTTCACTAAAGTGATGTTGTAGGTCTCGGCAAAGTAGCGTTCGCCTTCTTTGCGTTGCTGCAGGCGCATGCTCATATAGACAAAGATAACGACAACGAATATTACGGCAAACGCAAGGATGCCGTTGCCTATCATAAACTGTTTATTGGTGTTCAGGTGATGTGCCATGATGATCAAGTTTAAAGAACCATGCAAATGTAGCGATTAATTTTGAATGAAGGAACATTTCGGACCGTAGTGCTAAATATTCTTTTTTTCTCCTATTATTTTGTAGTCGAACAGATTATTTATATCTTTGCACCCGAAACGGATGAAAGGTGGAGGGGCGATTGAGCTCCTCTTTTTTGTTCTTAATGGTTAATCTATGATAGAAAAAAAAACTGTTTGTCAAATTGTAGATGAGTGGCTGGAAGATAAAGATTACTTTCTGGTGGAAGTTATAATCAGCCCGGATGACAAGATTGTGGTGGAGATAGACCACAAAGAAGGTGTTTGGATTGAGGATTGTGTAGAGCTGAGCCGCTATATAGAGTCCCGGCTGAATCGTGAGGATGAGGATTATGAGCTGGAAGTCGGCTCTGCCGGTATCGGACAGCCGTTTAAAGTGTTGCAACAGTATGTCAACCACATCGGCAAAGAGGTGGAGGTGCTGGCGAAAGACGGCCGTAAGCATTGCGGCATCTTGAAAGGCGCTGACGAGCAGCAGTTCACCGTCACCGTTCAAAAGAAAGTGAAAGAAGAGGGTGCCAAACGTCCTAAAATGGTGGATGAAGACCTGACCTTTACATACGAAGAGATAAAATATACTAAATACTTAATTAGTTTTAAATAAGACTATGGCCAAGAAAGAAGAAACTATCAGCTTGATAGATACCTTTTCGGAATTTAAAGAACTGAAGAATATTGATAGAACCACCATGGTGAGCGTACTCGAAGAGTCGTTCCGCAGTGTGATTGCAAAGATGTTCGGTACTGATGAGAATTACGACGTAATCGTGAACCCGGATAAGGGTGACTTCGAAATATGGCGTAATCGCGAAGTAGTGGCAGATAAAGACCTTGAAAATCCGAACTTGCAGATTTCTTTGAGCGAAGCCCAAAAAATTGATGCTTCGTATGAAGTGGGAGAGGAAGTGACGGACGAAGTGAACTTTGCGAAGTTTGGCCGTCGTGCTATCCTGAACCTGCGCCAGACTTTGGCTTCCAAGATCCTGGAACTTGAAAAAGACAGTATTTATAATAAATATATAGATAAGGTAGGTACCATTATCAATGCAGAGGTTTACCAGATTTGGAAAAAGGAGATGTTGCTCCTCGATGATGAAGGCAATGAATTGCTGTTGCCCAAAACCGAACAGATACCGAGCGACTTCTACCGTAAAGGAGAAACAGCCCGCGCTGTGGTGGCTCGTGTTGACAACAAGAACAATAATCCGAAGATTATCTTGAGACGTACGTCGCCCGTTTTCCTGCAACGTCTGTTTGAAATGGAAGTACCTGAAATTAATGACGGACTGATTACTATCAAGAAGATTGCCCGTATTCCCGGTGAACGCGCTAAAATTGCCGTAGAGTCATACGATGACCGTATTGACCCGGTGGGTGCTTGTGTCGGTGTAAAAGGCAGCCGTATTCATGGTATTGTCCGCGAACTTCGCAACGAAAATATTGACGTGATCAACTATACGTCGAATATCCAGTTGTTCATACAGCGTGCACTTAGCCCTGCTAAAATATCTTCTATTCGTCTGAACGAGGAGGAACACAAAGCAGAGGTTTTCTTGAAACCGGAGGAGGTATCGCTGGCTATCGGTAAAGGCGGCTTGAACATCAAGCTGGCCAGTATGTTGACTGAGTACACTATTGACGTATTCCGCGAGTTGGATGAGGCGGTAGAAGATGAGGATATCTACTTGGATGAATTCCGCGATGAGATTGACGGCTGGGTAATCGATGCTATTAAGGCTATCGGCATTGATACTGCGAAGGCTGTGTTGAATGCTCCTCGTGAGATGTTGATTGAAAAGACGGACTTGGAAGAAGAGACAGTGGACGAGGTAATACGCATTTTGAAATCGGAGTTTGAAGAAGAAGAAAATCACTAATCACTAACTACCACTTCTTTCTCCATTATTCATTAAATTTAAAATATGACGATAAGGTTAAACAAAGTTACAAGAGATTTAAATGTAGGAATCGCGACGGTAGTTGAGTTCTTGCAAAAGAAGGGACATGCCATTGAAGCAAATCCCAACACGAAAATTACCGATGAGCAGTATGACTTACTCGTGAAAGAGTTTAGTACAGATAAGGATCTTAAACTGAAAACAGAGCGTTTCATTCAGGAACGCCAGAGTAAGGATCGTAACAAGGCATCAGTGTCTATTGACGGCTATGACAAGGAAACACAGGAAAAGCCGAAAGCCGAAGAGGTGGTGAAGACTGTGGTTCCCGAAGATGTACGTCCGAAGTTTAAGCCTGTCGGCAAAATTGATTTGGATAAACTGAATCGCAAACATACGGTGGAAAAAGAGAAAGAAGTAGAACCGGAAAAACCGGTAGTTGAGGAAATAAAGGCTGAAGAGCCTGCACCGGTTGTGGAGGCCCCGAAGCCGGAACCTGTTTCCGCTCCCGAACCTCAACCCGAACCAACACCTGCTCCGGTTGTGGAGCCGGCTCCTGTTGTGGAAGAAGAGCCTGTGCCTGTCATTGCCGAACCTGTATCAGCACCTAAGGAAGAACCGGTTCCTGTTGAGACTGAGGAGGTGGTTTCGGAAGATAAAGAAGAGATATTTAAAATACACCAGCCGGAGTTTGTATCGAAGATTAATGTCATCGGACAAATAGACCTCGCTGCGCTGAACCAGTCTACACGTCCGAAGAAGAAATCGAAAGAGGAAAAGCGGAAGGAACGTGAAGAAAAAGAGAAACAGCGTCAGGATCAGAAGAAGCTGATGAAAGAGGCCATTATCAAAGAGATCCGTCGTGATGATAATAAGACAAAAGATTCGAAGGACGGCAATGATGCCAATGCCAAGAAGAAACGCGTCCGTATCAACAAGGAAAAAGTGGACATCAACAATGCGTCCAATTTCCAGCGTGGCGGAAACGACCGCTCGAAAGGCGGAAGTCAGCAAGGTGGCAATAACCAGCAGTCCGGTAAGAATAAGAATAAAGACCGCTTCAAAAGCCTGTTATCAAACAGGAGGTAAGTGAAGAGGATGTAGCAAAGCAGGTAAAGGAAACTTTGGCTCGCCTGACCTCCAAAGGTAAGAATAAGGGAGCGAAATACCGTAAGGAAAAACGTGACATGGTGTCCAACCGTATGCAGGAGTTGGAAGACCAGGAAATGGCGGAAAGCAAAGTATTGAAGCTGACGGAATTCGTGACAGCCAACGAGTTGGCAAGCATGATGGACGTTTCTGTTACGCAGGTCATCGCTACTTGTATGAGCATCGGTATGATGGTTTCCATTAACCAGCGTCTGGATGCCGAGACAATCAATCTGGTGGCCGAAGAGTTCGGTTTCAAAACAGAATATGTAAGTGCGGAAGTGGCACAGGCTATCGTGGAGGAAGAAGATGCCGAAGAGGATTTGGAACATCGCGCTCCGATCGTAACGGTAATGGGTCACGTAGACCATGGTAAGACTTCGTTGCTCGACTATATCCGTAAGGCAAATGTGATTGCCGGTGAAGCCGGTGGTATCACACAGCACATCGGTGCTTACCACGTAACGCTGGAAGACGGCCGCAAGATTACGTTCCTTGATACTCCGGGACATGAAGCGTTTACCGCTATGCGTGCTCGCGGTGCCAAAGCTACGGATATTGCTATCATCATTGTGGCTGCCGACGACAACGTGATGCCGCAGACGAAAGAAGCTATCAATCATGCGATGGCTGCCGGTGTGCCTATTGTGTTTGCCATCAACAAGGTAGATAAGCCGAATGCAAATCCGGATAAGATTAAGGAAGAACTGGCTGCCATGAACTTCCTGGTTGAAGAATGGGGTGGAAAATACCAGTCTCAGGATATTTCCGCTAAGAAGGGTATTGGTGTAAGTGATTTGATGGAAAAAGTATTGCTGGAGGCTGAAATGTTGGATTTGAAAGCAAATCCCAACCGTCGTGCCACCGGTTCTATCATTGAGTCCTCATTGGACAAAGGTCGTGGCTATGTGGCTACGGTATTGGTGTCCAACGGTACATTGAAGATGGGTGACATTGTGCTTGCAGGTACAAGTTACGGTAAGGTGAAAGCCATGTTCAATGAACGCAACCAGCGCATGAAAGAGGCAGGTCCTTCGGAACCGGCTTTGATTCTGGGCTTGAACGGTGCTCCCGCTGCCGGTGACACCTTCCATGTAATTGAAACTGAACAGGAAGCGCGTGAGATTGCCAACAAACGCGAACAGTTGCAGCGTGAGCAGGGTCTGCGTACACAGAAGATGCTGACGCTGGACGAAGTAGGCCGTCGTTTGGCATTGGGTAACTTCCAGGAATTGAATATCATCGTCAAAGGTGACGTGGACGGTTCTGTCGAGGCGTTGAGCGACTCGTTGATCAAGTTGTCTACTGAACAGGTACAGGTGAACGTTATCCACAAGGGCGTTGGTGCTATCTCCGAATCGGATGTGTCTTTGGCTGCCGCTTCGGATGCGATTATCGTTGGATTCCAGGTTCGTCCTTCGGGTGCTGCCGCTAAACTGGCAGAACAGGAAGGTGTGGACATCCGCAAGTACTCTGTCATCTATGATGCGATCGAAGAGGTGAAGGCTGCTATGGAAGGCATGTTGGCGCCGACTTTGAAGGAACAGGTTACGGCAACGATTGAAGTGCGTGAGGTGTTCAATATTACCAAAGTGGGTCTCGTGGCAGGTGCCATGGTGAAGACCGGAAAGGTGAAACGTAGTGACAAGGCACGTCTGATACGTGACGGCATCGTTATCTTCACAGGAAACATCAACGCCTTGAAACGCTTCAAGGATGATGTGAAGGAAGTAGGTACTAACTTTGAATGCGGTATCAGCTTGACGAACTGCAACGATATCAAGATAGGGGATATCATAGAATCTTACGAAGAAGTAGAAGTAAAGCAAACCTTATAAGAAAAGATAAGGCGATAGCGTGATAAAGTAATAACGTGATAGCATGTGCCAATGTGCCAATTGCCCTGCGGCATCTCTTGCGCAGTCAATTGGCACATTGTTGTATAGTCACTTTTATTAATTTATAACCTTGTCACTTTATTATCCTTTTTTAATTATGGCAACCATAGATATAGTCATATTAGTCGTGATTGGTGCAGGGGCGGTCGTCGGTTTCATGAAGGGGTTTGTGAAGCAACTGGCTGCTTTGTTGGGACTGATTGTCGGTCTGCTGGCGGCAAAAGCACTGTATGCTTCTGTTGCCGAGAAAGTGTTTTCCAAAGTAACCGACTCAATGACAGTGGCACAGGTGTTAGCGTTTATAGCTATTTGGATAGCTGTGCCGTTGGCTTTTGCCCTGATAGCCTCTTTGCTGACAAAGGCAATGGAGGCGGTTTCGCTCGGCTGGCTGAACCGTTGGTTAGGTTCCGGGTTGGGAGCGTTAAAGTCTCTTTTGCTGGTAAGCCTGCTAATCGGCGTTATTGAATTTATCGATGAGGACAATACGCTGCTGGATCAAACAAAAAAGGAAGAATCGGTGTTATATTATCCTATGAAATCGTTTGCCGGGATATTCTTTCCCGCAGCTAAGCATGTTACAGAACAATATATATTGAATGAATAATGCAACAAGAAGAACCCAATAAATATGTAAAGGAACTCACTCAGGAGAAGTACAAGTACGGTTTCACCACCGACGTGCACACAGACATCATTGAGCGCGGCTTGAATGAGGATGTGGTACGGTTGATTTCCCGGAAGAAGGAAGAACCTGAATGGTTGTTAGAGTTCCGTTTGAAAGCGTACCGTCATTGGCTGACGCTGGAGATGCCTACATGGGCGCATCTCCGTATTCCTGAAATAGATTATCAGGCCATTTCATATTATGCCGACCCTACCAAGAAAAAGGACGGTCCGAAGAGTATGGACGAGGTGGATCCGGAGTTGGTCAAGACCTTCAATAAGCTGGGTATCCCTTTGGAAGAACAGATGGCGTTGAGTGGTATGGCAGTGGATGCCGTAATGGACTCCGTATCCGTAAAGACTACTTTCAAGGAGACGCTGATGGAGAAGGGAATCATCTTTTGTTCCTTCAGCGAGGCTGTACGTGAGCATCCCGATTTGGTTCAGAAATATTTGGGTTCGGTAGTGGGTTATCGTGATAATTTCTTTGCGGCACTGAACTCTGCGGTATTTTCCGACGGTTCTTTCGTCTATATTCCGAAGGGAGTGCGTTGTCCAATGGAGCTGTCCACTTATTTCCGGATTAATGCCCGCAACACCGGACAGTTCGAAAGAACTTTGATTGTGGCGGATGATGATTCGTATGTTTCCTATCTGGAGGGGTGTACGGCGCCGATGCGTGACGAAAACCAATTGCATGCCGCTATTGTGGAGATTGTAGTGCATGACCGCGCTGAGGTGAAGTATAGCACTGTTCAGAATTGGTATCCGGGTGATGCCGAAGGTAAAGGTGGAGTTTATAACTTTGTGACGAAGCGGGGCCACTGCAAAGGAATAAACAGTAAACTGTCTTGGACGCAGGTGGAAACAGGTTCGGCCATTACTTGGAAGTATCCGTCCTGTATTCTTTCCGGTGATAATTCTACGGCAGAGTTTTACAGTGTGGCGGTCACTAATAACTATCAGCAGGCAGATACCGGTACGAAGATGATTCATCTCGGAAAGAACACCCGGAGCACTATCGTCAGCAAAGGCATCTCAGCCGGACGGAGTGAAAACTCCTACCGAGGGCTGGTACGTGTTGCCCAGAAAGCGGATAATGCCCGTAATTACAGCCAGTGCGACTCATTGTTGCTGGGCGACAAATGCGGTGCGCACACCTTCCCTTACATGGACATCCATAACGAGACAGCCATTGTGGAGCATGAAGCAACTACCAGTAAGATTAGCGAAGACCAGATATTCTATTGCAACCAGCGTGGAATTTCTACGGAAGATGCTATCGGACTGATTGTGAATGGTTATGCAAAGGAAGTTCTGAACAAACTGCCAATGGAGTTTGCTGTGGAAGCTCAGAAGTTGCTGGCTATTTCGTTGGAAGGAAGCGTGGGATAAAAATGAAGAGTTAAGAATGAAGAATGAAGAATTAAAATAGAACAATGAAGAGTTAGGAATGAAGATGCTTATGAGATTCTTCATTCTTAATTCTTCATTCTTAATTTTGAAGATTATGTTAGAGATAAAAGACCTGCATGCCAGCATCAATGGCAAAGAAATACTAAAAGGCATTGACCTTACTATCCGCGACGGTGAGGTACATGCCCTGATGGGACAGAATGGAGCCGGAAAAAGTACGCTGAGCAATGTACTGGTGGGGCATCCAGCATACGAGGTAACGCGTGGCACCATAACTTTTAATGGTAAGGATCTGCTGGCTATGAGTCCTGAGGATCGCGCTCACGAGGGTATTTTCCTTTCATTTCAGACACCGGTGGAGATACCGGGCGTCTCTATGGTGAACTTTATGCGTGCTGCTGTCAACGAACAGCGCAAGTATCGCCATTTGCCAGCACTCTCTGCCAGTGAATTCTTGAAGTTGATGCGCGAGAAGCGTGCTATCGTAGAACTGGATAACAAACTTGCCAATCGCAGCGTGAATGAAGGTTTCAGTGGTGGTGAAAAGAAGCGTAATGAAATCTTTCAGATGGCTATGCTGGAACCTACTTTTGCCATTCTCGACGAAACGGATTCCGGTCTTGATGTGGACGCTTTGCGTATTGTTGCTGACGGTTTCAATAAGCTGAAGACGCCTCAGACCAGTGCAATGGTGATCACCCACTATCAGCGTCTGCTGGACTATTTGAAACCGGATACTGTCCATGTGTTGCTTGGCGGACGCATCGTGAAGACCGGTGGCCCTGAATTGGCAAAAGAGATTGAAGCGCGTGGCTTCGATTGGATTAAGAAAGAAGCGAGTGAATTATAAATTCAAAACTCATAATTAGATAACATGAGTGTAGAGCAACAATATATAGACCTTTTCTCCCAAACGGAAGCGATGATATGCCGTCACAGCGCCGAAGTGCTGAATGCTCCGCGTGCCGCTGCATTTGCCGACTTCGAACGGCTTGGTTTTCCAACCCGTAAGGTAGAGAAATATAAATATACCGATGTCAGCAAGTTCTTTGAACCTGATTACGGGCTGAACCTGAACCGCTTGGACATACCCGTCAATCCTTATGAGGTATTTAAGTGCGATGTGCCGAATATGAGCACTTCCCTTTACTTTGTGGTGAACGATGCTTTCTATAACAAGGCATTGCCTAAGTCGCATTTGCCCGAAGGCGTCATCTTCGGAAGTCTGAAGGAGATGGCCGACCGGCATCCGGAACTGGTGAGGAAGTATTACGGCAAGTTGGCAGATACATCCAAAGATGGGGTAACGGCTTTCAATACTGCCTTTGCGCAAGACGGTGTATTGCTGTATGTTCCCAAGAATGTAGTGGTGGAGAAGCCTATTCAGTTAGTGAACATTCTGCGTGCCGACGTCAATTTCATGGTGAACCGTCGTGTGCTTGTCATTTTGGAAGAGGGTGCGCAAGCCCGTCTTCTGGCGTGCGACCATGCAATGGATAGCGTGAACTTTCTTGCAACGCAGGTGATAGAGGTGTTTGTTGGTGAAAATGCCACTTTCGACTTCTATGAACTGGAGGAAACGCATACCAGTACAGTACGTATCAGTGCCTTGTATGTCAAGCAAGAAGCCAACAGCAATGTTCTGCTGAATGGAATGACCCTGCACAACGGTACCACCCGCAACACAACCGAGGTTACGCTTGCCGGCGAGGGAGCCGAACTGAACCTTTGCGGTATGGCGATTGCGGATAAGAACCAGCATGTGGACAACAACACTACAATAGACCACGCTGTGCCCAACTGCACCAGCAACGAGTTGTTTAAGTATGTGCTCGATGACCAGTCAGTCGGTGCTTTTGCCGGTTTGGTGCTGGTACGTCCCGATGCACAACATACGAGCTCCCAACAGACGAACCGCAACCTTTGCGCTACGCGCGAAGCGCACATGTATACCCAACCTCAGCTGGAGATTTATGCTGATGATGTGAAGTGTAGCCATGGCGCTACGGTGGGGCAGCTTGACGAAAGCGCTCTGTTCTATATGCAGCAACGCGGCATCTCCATGCGCGAGGCCCGTTTGCTGTTGATGTTTGCCTTCGTCAATGAGGTGATTGATACCATCCGTCTGGATGCTTTGAAAGATCGCCTGCATCTGCTGGTAGAGAAGCGTTTCCGCGGTGAGCTGAACAAGTGTCAGGGATGCGCGATATGTAAATAATGAAGCTTTCTTCATTGTTCATTCATAATTTAAAAGATATGGACCTTCAAAAGATAAGAGCTGATTTCCCGATACTTTCTCGTGAAGTATATGGTAAGCCGTTGGTTTACTTTGATAACGGTGCGACCACACAGAAACCCCGTCAGGTGGTAGATGCCATTACGGACGAGTACTATTCGGTCAATGCCAATGTGCATCGCGGTGTGCATTTTCTTTCGCAACAGGCTACGGAGCTGCACGAGGCATCTCGTGAGACGGTGCGGAAGTTTATCAATGCCCGCAGCACGAATGAAATAGTCTTTACCCGCGGTACGACGGAAAGTATCAACCTGCTTGTATCCAGCTTCGGCGATGAATTTATGCAAGAGGGGGATGAGGTGATTCTTTCCGTCATGGAGCATCACAGCAATATCGTTCCCTGGCAGTTGCTGGCTGCTAAAAAAGGCATCACCATTAAGGTCATTCCGATGAATGACAAGGGGGAGCTTCTGCAGGATGAATACAAGCAACTGTTTTCCGAACGTACAAAGATTGTCAGCGTGGCCCATGTCTCCAATGTGCTGGGTACGGTGAATCCTGTCAGGGAAATGATACGCTATGCCCACGGGCAGGGCGTTCCCGTACTTGTAGACGGTGCCCAGTCCATTCCGCACATGCCGGTGGATGTACAGGATTTGGACGCCGACTTCTACGTCTTTTCCGGTCATAAGGTATACGGCCCTACCGGTGTGGGTGTGCTCTATGGTAAGGAAGAATGGCTTGAGAAGATACCTCCCTATCAAGGTGGCGGCGAAATGATACAACACGTATCGTTTGAACAGACCACTTTCAACGAGCTTCCTTTCAAGTTTGAAGCCGGTACCCCCGATTATATCGGTACCACCGGACTTGCCAAAGCGCTGGATTATGTTTCGGCTATTGGCATGGAGAATATCGCTGCCCACGAGCATGAACTGACGGCGTATGCCATGCACCGCCTGAAAGAGATTCCTGGCATGCGGATTTTCGGTGAAGCGGAAGATAAAGGCAGTGTCATTTCTTTCCTTGTAGGCGATATTCATCATTTCGACATGGGGACGCTGCTCGACCGCCTCGGCATTGCCGTACGTACGGGACATCATTGTGCGCAGCCGTTGATGCAGCGCCTTGGCATTGAAGGTACGGTGCGCGCTTCATTCGGCTTGTATAATACGAAAGAGGAAATAGACGTGTTGGTGGCAGGCATAGAGCGTGTCAGCAAGATGTTTTGAAGAACTTAAAAATAGAGAATTATGTTAGTAACAACAACTTCCGTCATTGAGGGTGGCCGCATCACCCGTTATTTTGGTATCGTCAGCGGTGAGACTATTATCGGTGCCAATGTTTTTCGTGATTTCTTTGCCAGCATCCGCGATGTAGTGGGCGGGCGCAGCGGTTCGTACGAGGAGGTGCTCCGCGAGGCAAAGGATACTGCTCTTCGCGAGATGCAGGAACAGGCGCGTATGTTGGGAGCCAATGCTGTGATAGGGGTGGATCTTGATTACGAAACGGTAGGCGGCAGCGGCAGTATGCTGATGGTGACTGCTTGCGGTACTGCCGTAACAATAGAGTAAAGAAAACACATGAGGGCATCGGAGTTTCGATGCCCTCATGTGTTTTTTCATGCCTTGGCATAAATTCGGTTAATCGTTTGCTTATTTCATTTCAAATCAATACATTTAGGCTTTCGTTCAACCTTTTAATACGATTTATGCTATGGACCAATTGCTTTTCTGGCTGGTTCCAGCCGCTTCCGTTCTGGCACTTTGCTTTGCCTGGTATTTCCACCGTCAGATGATGAAAGAGAGTGAGGGAACTCCTCAAATGGTCAAGATTGCCGCAGCAGTGCGCAAAGGCGCCATGTCCTATCTTCGCCAGCAATATAAGATTGTGGGTTGGGTGTTTCTGGGGCTGGTGATTCTGTTTTCTGTTATGGCTTATGGCTTCGGAGTGCAGAACTCTTGGGTGCCGATAGCTTTCCTCACAGGCGGTTTCTTCTCCGGCCTTTCAGGCTTTCTTGGCATGAAAACGGCCACGTATGCTTCGGCGCGTACGGCGAATGCTGCACGTAACTCATTGAATTCCGGTCTGCGTATTGCTTTCCGCAGTGGTGCGGTGATGGGGCTCGTTGTGGTCGGGCTTGGCCTGCTCGATATTTCTTTCTGGTATTTGTTGCTCAACGCGGTAATTCCGGTGGATGTGATGACACCCACCCATAAACTCTGTATTATCACTACCACAATGCTCACGTTCGGTATGGGGGCTTCCACTCAAGCGCTGTTTGCGCGTGTGGGTGGCGGTATCTATACGAAAGCTGCCGATGTAGGCGCCGATCTTGTGGGTAAGGTGGAGGCAGGTATTCCGGAAGACGATCCGCGTAATCCTGCAACCATTGCCGATAATGTGGGCGATAATGTGGGCGATGTTGCCGGTATGGGCGCCGACCTTTACGAGAGCTATTGCGGCTCTATCCTTGCCACAGCGGCCCTCGGTGCTGCTGCCTTCATCCATTCGGGAGACACGCTGATGCAGTTCAAAGCGGTTATAGCTCCGATGCTGATTGCGGCTGTGGGAATCATTCTCTCCATTATAGGTATCTTTTCGGTGCGCACCAAAGAGGATGCCAAAATGAAAGACTTATTGAATTCGCTTGCTTTCGGCACGAATTTGAGTTCGGTACTGATAGTCGTTGCCACTTTCCTTGTTCTTTGGCTGTTGAAGCTGGACAACTGGATGTGGATTTCCTGCTCGGTGGTTGTAGGCCTGATAGTAGGTATCGTTATCGGACGTTCTACGGAATATTATACTTCCCAGTCCTATCGCCCTACTCAGAAGCTGAGTGAAAGCGGTAAGACGGGGCCGGCCACTGTCATCATTTCCGGTATCGGTTTGGGCATGCTTTCCACTGCTATTCCGGTCATTGCCGTAGTTGTAGGCATTATAGCCTCTTATCTTTTTGCTGCCGGTTTTGATTTTTCCAATGTAGGCTTGGGGCTCTACGGCATCGGTATAGCTGCCGTAGGTATGCTCTCCACTTTGGGCATTACGTTGGCTACGGATGCTTATGGACCTATTGCCGACAATGCCGGTGGCAATGCCGAAATGTCCGGTCTGGGCGAGGAAGTGCGCAAGCGTACCGATGCGCTCGATTCTCTGGGTAATACAACAGCCGCTACGGGTAAGGGTTTCGCCATCGGCTCTGCCGCGTTGACGGGACTTGCCCTGCTTGCGTCCTACATAGAAGAGATTCGCATCGGACTGACGCGTTTGGGTGCTACCGACATTTCTGTGGGCGGTGAGACGGTATCGGTGCAGGATGCCACTTTCTTCGATTTCATGCACCATTATGATGTAACGCTGATGAATCCGAAAGTGCTTTCGGGAATGTTTCTTGGCAGTATGATGGCTTTCTTGTTCTGTGGCCTGACAATGAATGCCGTAGGTCGTGCCGCTGCGCATATGGTGGATGAAGTGCGCCGCCAGTTCCGTGAAATAAAAGGTATCCTTACCGGTGAGACGGAGCCTGATTATGAACGTTGTGTGGCCATTTCCACAAAAGGCGCGCAACGCGAAATGGTGGTTCCGTCATTGATAGCAATCATCGCTCCTATCCTGACCGGACTGATCTTCGGTGTGCCCGGTGTGCTGGGATTGCTTATTGGCGGACTTAGCAGCGGGTTCGTGCTTGCTATCTTTATGGCGAATGCCGGTGGTGCGTGGGATAATGCCAAGAAATACGTAGAGGAAGGAAATTTCGGCGGAAAAGGCAGTGAGGTGCATAAAGCTACCGTTGTGGGGGATACGGTAGGCGACCCGTTTAAAGATACTTCCGGTCCGAGCCTTAACATTCTTATCAAACTGATGAGCATGGTGGCTATCGTAATGGCAGGCCTTACTGTTGCTTGGAGCGTGTTCTAAACCTACAATATTCGTCTTGTAAGACGAAATTATTCATCCTATGGGACGGATTTATTCCTCCCATGGGATGATTTTTTTTATCTCATGAGACAAATATATTTGTTCTGTGGGACGGATCTGCTTCCGATAGGAAGCCTTATCCGCTCCCGGCTTATATCGAACAAAACAAGGTTACCAAGAACGGTACGCTGAAGTCGACCACAAATCCGTGGAATATGGAGACTACGACGAATTGCTGTCCGGCGGTACGGGTGATTATCGGGAGTGTGGTGTCCATTGTCGTAGCTCCCCCCGCCGAGATGGGAGCTAAATTACCGAACCAGCGCACCAGCAACGGTGCAGCCAATAAGGTGAGTATCTCGCGGCTGATATTGGCAAGCAGTGCAATGGTTCCCAGTTCGGCTCCTTTGTATTCGGTGATGAAGATGCTGGAGAGTGAATAATATCCGAAGCCCGAACCTACTGCCAGGCAATCGGTCAGCGAGCGGTGAGTCAGGATGAGGCTGACTGCTGCTGAACCTGCCAGTGTGCCCAGTATCGTCATGATGGGCAGGAAAACCAGCCGCGGATTGAGCGAACGGAAGTTCTTCAATGTTTGCGGGTCATTGCCCACACTTAATCCCACGCTGAACATCAGTGCACAAAGAGCGTAGAAGCTGATCCGGCTGTCCATGACTATGTCAATGGGTATCAGATGGGAAACTCCGCAAAGCGTACCCAGCACGAAGAAACCGATTATGATAAGACTGCCTTTCATGCCGCTTCTCCTTTCTTCTTATATAAAGCCTTCCATAATGCCCAGGCAGCAATGACACTTCCCAAAGTTCCGCCCAAGGTCAGTATGATTGCTTCAATCCCTATGGTGTGCAGCCCTTTGATGATTTGTTCGTTTCCGCCTACTTCAACTCCGAGAATGAAAAGCAGCACCCAGATCAGTACGGTAATGACATTGTGGATTCTGCACAAATTCTTTCTTCGTAAGAGATAGCCCAGCAACATTCCTGTGAGCATCAGTCCGATAATTATAAACATGTCTGTTGTCTTTTTATTTGCCGGCAAAGATAATCATATTATTTATTCTCTTTAAAACTCCCGTTTACTTATGAAAAGATTTATCTTTGTATGCTCTAATGTAGTGATATATGCTGTTACCTTATTTGAACAAAGAACTGATAGAAGCCGGTTGTGACGAAGCCGGGCGTGGCTGCCTTGCGGGAGCTGTTTATGCTGCCGCCGTTATCTTGCCCAAAGACTTCAAGAACGAATTGCTGAACGACTCCAAACAACTTACCGAAAAGCAACGGTATGCCCTGCGTGAAGTTATAGAAAAAGAGGCTTTGGCGTGGGCGGTGGGAGTTGTCTCTCCGGAGGAAATTGATAAGATAAACATCCTGAACGCCTCTTTTCTCGCCATGCATCGTGCTGTCGACCGGTTGCAGTTGCGTCCGCAGCATCTGCTCATCGACGGAAACCGCTTTAAGAAATACCGGGAACTGCCGCATACGACCGTTGTGAAAGGCGATGGCAAATATCTTTCCATTGCGGCTGCCTCCATTCTTGCCAAGACCTATCGCGATGATTATATGAACCGGCTGCATGAAGAATACCCTTATTACGACTGGAATCATAATAAGGGCTATCCCACGAAAAAACATCGGGCGGCGATTGCTGAACGGGGAACTTCCCCCTATCATCGCATGACCTTTAACCTGCTGGGCGACGGACAGTTGGAACTGTTTTAGAACCACTTAATCTTTCTGAACCATATAAAGGTCACCGCCGATAAGATTGCCGATAGCAAGATAATGAATACGAACGCATGTGGAAAACCGTCTAAATGTATATCCACATTCATCCCGTAGAAGCTGGCTATCAATGTAGGTATCATCAGCGTGATGGAGAGGCTCGTCATGCGTTTCATGATTGCGTTCACGTTATTGGATATGATGGAAGCGAAAGCATCCATTGTTCCGGTGAGGATGTCGCTGTAAATATTCACAGTGTTGTAAGCCTGTTTCAGTTCGATGACCACGTCCTCCAGCAGTTCCAGATCAAGATAGTCCGTATCCTGAAAGATGTTCTTCAGCCGTCCTATCATGACTTCGTTGCCGCGGATGGAAGTGTTGAAGTACACCAGCGTCTTTTGCAGCTTCATTAATTGAAGAAGGTCTTCATTACGGATACTCTTTTCCAGTTCTTTTTCGGCGGTGGTTACGTCGTTGTTGATTTGTTTCAGATATTTCAGGAACCATACGGCAGAGGAATATATGATTCGCAGAATCAGCGTCAGCTTATTGTTGACGGCAATGCCTTTGCGGCGGGTGTGCTGTATGAAGTCCGGTATCAGTTCGGTGTGGTGATAGCATACGGAAACGATGATATCATTGTTCGTAATGATGCCTATGGGCACTGTGATGAACGGAATTCCATGCTGGCTGCTTTGCATCGGGATACGAAGTATGGTCAGCAGCCAGTTACCTTCCGTCTCCGTACGCGGGCGTTCGTCCGTATCGGCTATGTCTTCAAGGAATGATTCGGGAACTTTCAACTCTTGGGTAAGGAACTGGAAATCGCTGTCGTCCGGACATTCCACGTTTACCCAGCAGTTGGGTTTCCACTCGTTTTTTTCTACGAAGCCGTTTTCGCTGTAGAGATACTTTCTCATTTTTTTGCCTCCTTTCTTTAGTCCGAACAGAGGCATTGCCGCCAACGTCTCCGTTCGCTTTAATTGTAAACACTATTGCACGTTCGTGGGTTTGAATCGTCCATCATTTCAGTTGATTTTATTTAAAAACAGTGCAAAAGTATGAAAATCAAAGCTGAATCCATACTTTTGCGCACTTTTTTTCGGATTTCTTGTTATTAACAGAAACAGGTTGATTGGTGCAAATGTTATTTTTACTTTTTGAAGTGACATAGTTTGACCGCTATTTTGTACCTTTGCAACCGGAAAACAGATTGCAAATCAGCAGTCTTTTTTCGCAGGAAAGAGATTGTACAATTAAAATCAATGAATATTATGAGCAAGAAAGCCCTTTTAATGATTCTTGATGGCTGGGGTATCGGCGATCAAGGTAAAGATGATGTGATTTTCAACACACCGACTCCCTACTGGGATAGTTTGCTGGCTGCTTATCCGCACTCAGAGTTGCAGGCAAGCGGTGAGAATGTCGGTTTGCCCGACGGGCAGATGGGTAACTCGGAAGTAGGCCACCTCAATATCGGTGCGGGACGTATCGTATATCAGGATCTGGTGAAGATTAACCGCGCCTGTGCCGACGGAAGTATCTTGAAGAACAAGGAAATCGTTTCTGCTTTCTCGTACGCTAAGGAACATGGAAAGAACATCCACTTCATGGGACTGACCAGTAACGGCGGTGTGCACAGCTCTTTCGACCATCTGTTCAAGCTTTGCGATATTTCAAAGGAATATGGCATCGAGAATACATTCATCCATTGCTTCATGGACGGCCGCGATACCGACCCGAAGAGCGGTAAGGGCTTCATCGAGCAACTGACGGCACATTGCCGGAAGTCTGCCGGTAAGATTGCTTCCATCGTAGGCCGTTTCTACGCTATGGATCGTGACAAACGTTGGGAACGTGTGAAAGTTGCTTATGACCTGCTGGTAAACGGTGAAGGCAAGGTGGCTTCCGACATGGTTCAGGCTATGCAGGAGTCTTACGATGAAGGTGTAACCGATGAGTTCATCAAGCCGATTGTAAACGCCGATTGCGACGGTACGATCAAGGAAGGTGATGTGGTTATTTTCTTCAACTACCGCAACGACCGCGCCAAGGAATTGACTATCGTCCTGACTCAGCAGGATATGCCGGAGCAGGGCATGCACACTATTCCTAACTTGCAATACTATTGCATGACTCCGTATGACGCTTCTTTCAAGGGAGTACATATACTTTTCGATAAGGAGAATGTGCAGAATACATTGGGCGAATACTTGGCTGCCAACGGTAAGACGCAGCTTCATATTGCTGAAACGGAGAAGTATGCTCACGTGACATTCTTCTTCAACGGTGGTCGTGAAACTCCGTACGATGCGGAAGAGCGCATCCTCGTTCCGTCTCCGAAAGTTGCCACATACGACCTGAAGCCTGAAATGAGCGCTTACGAAGTGAAAGACAAGCTGGTTGAGGCTATCAACACCAAGAAATTCGATTTCATCGTGGTGAACTATGCCAACGGTGATATGGTAGGTCACACCGGTATCTACGAAGCCATTGAGAAAGCCGTAAAAGCTATCGACGAATGTGTGAAAGATACGGTTGAAGCTGCCAAAGCCAATGATTATGAAGTAATCATCATTGCCGACCATGGTAATGCCGACCACGCCCTGAACGAGGACGGCACGCCGAATACGGCTCACTCCTTGAATCCCGTTCCGTTTGTTTATGTAACGGAAAATAAGGATGCTAAGGTGGAGAACGGTGTATTGGCGGATGTCGCTCCTTCCATCCTGCATATCTTGGGCATGAAGCAACCGGCTGAAATGACTGGTAAGGATTTGATAAAGTAAGTATTATTAGCATATTGAGGGGCGTGGGTTATTAGCTAATCCACGCCTTTTTGCTCTTTTACACATTTAAGAAAGTTATGATACAGATAGACGACGTGGTGGTAAGCCTGGACGTGCTGCGTGAGAAGTTTCTTTGCAATCTGGAGGCTTGCAAGGGAGAATGTTGCATTGAGGGAGATGCCGGCGCCCCGGTGGAATTTGAGGAGATAGAGAAGCTGGAGGAGGTGCTCCCTGTGATTTGGGATGAGCTCTCTGCTGAAGCGCGGGCTGTGATAGAGGCGCAAGGTGTGGTGTACACAGACGAAGAAGGCGATCTGGTGACGTCCATTGTTAATAATAAGGATTGTGTGTTCACTTGTTATGACGAGAAAGGTTGTTGCTATTGCGCCATTGAGAAGGCTTTTCGTGAGGGTAAGACAGACTTTTATAAACCGGTCTCCTGTCATCTTTATCCCATACGGATAGGCGATTACGGGCCTTATAAGGCTGTGAACTATCATCGTTGGGATGTCTGCAAGGCGGCTGTGCTATTGGGACGGAAAGAGGATGTTCCTGTATATAGGTTCTTGAAGGAGCCGCTGATACGTAAATTCGGCGAAGAATGGTATGCTGAGCTGGAATTGGCGGCGGGGGAGATGAAAAAACAAGGAATGTTATAAGAGAAAAGCTCCGGTCAACAGGTATTTCCTGTCCGTCCGGAGCTTCTTCGTTGTAAGATGTGAGGTTGGTTAATAAAAACGTTATTCAATGATTAATCATTAACCAAACGCTAATGATTAATCACTGTTCTTATGCATCGATATTTGCATACGTTGCATTCTTTTCGATGAAATCGCGGCGCGGGCCTACATCTTCACCCATCAACATGGAGAATGTGTAGTCGGCTTCGGCTGCATTTTCAAGGTATACTTGTTTCAGCATGCGGTTTTCCGGGTTCATGGTTGTTTCCCACAATTGTTCCGGGTTCATTTCACCCAAACCTTTGTAACGCTGGGTATGAATGGCATTTTCCGAACCGCCGCCATAGGTGTCGATAAACTTCTGACGTTGTTGGTCTGTCCAGCAGTACTCTTTCACTTTACCCTTTGTGCAGAGGTAGAGAGGGGGAGTGGCGATGTACAGATAGCCCTGTTGTATCACCTGCGGGAAGTAGCGGAAGAAGAGCGTCATGATCAGCGTGTCGATGTGCGAACCATCGACGTCGGCATCGGTCATGATGATTACCTTCTTGTAACGCAACTTGTCTATGTTTGCCTCTTTGCTGTCTTCGCCGTCCACACCGAAACGGATGCCCAGTGCCTGAATGATATTGTTTACTTCGTCGCTCTCGAAGGCTTTGTGCCACATGGCTTTCTCCACATTCAGAATCTTACCGCGGAGCGGAAGGATGGCTTGGAAGGTACGGTTACGTCCTTGTTTGGCAGAACCGCCGGCAGAGTCACCCTCGACGAGGAATAATTCACATTCTTCGGGGTCCTTGCTGGAGCAGTCGGCCAGTTTGCCCGGCATGCCGCCGCCCGACATCGGAGACTTGCGTTGTACGGACTCGCGTGCCTTGCGTGCAGCCACACGTGCCTGTGCCGCTAATATCACTTTGTCTACAATCATTTTGGACTCTTTGGGATGCTCCTCCAGATAGTAGGAGAGTGCTTCGCCCACAGCCTGGTCTACGGCTCCCATCACCTCGTTGTTTCCGAGTTTTGTTTTGGTCTGCCCTTCAAATTGCGGTTCGGCCACTTTGATGGAGATTACTGCGGTCAGGCCTTCGCGGAAGTCATCACCCGAAATCTCTACTTTGGCCTTTTCCAGCATCTTGTTGTCCTCGGCGTATTTCTTCAACGTACGGGTAAGCGCACGACGGAAACCTGCCAAGTGGGTACCGCCTTCGATTGTATTGATATTGTTTACGTAAGAGTGGATGTTCTCGTTGTAGGAAGTGTTGTACATGATGGCCACCTCCACCGGTGTTCCCTGTTTCTCGGTGTTGATGTAGATGACATCGTTCACCAGATGTTCGCGGGAGGAGTCAATATAGCGCACGAATTCTTTCAAGCCTTCTACGGAGTAGAAAATCTCTTGTTTGTAGTTCCCGTCTTCTTCTTTTACACGAAGGTCAGTCAGCGTGATTTTGATTCCGGCGTTCAGGTAAGCCAGCTCACGCATGCGGGTAGCCAGAATGTCGTAGTTGTAGACCGTTTCGGTGAAAATCGTATCATCCGGCCAGAACTGTTGGCGTGTACCTGTAATTTCGGTAACGCCGACTTCCTTTACAGAATATAGCGGGTGTCCGCATTCGTATTCCTGCTGATAGATTTTTCCGTTGCGGAAAACCTGTGTGGTCATGTGCGTAGACAGTGCATTTACGCAAGATACGCCGACGCCATGCAGACCGCCGGAAACTTTGTAAGAGCCCTTGTCGAATTTACCACCGGCATGTAATACGGTCATAACAACTTCGAGAGCCGATTTCTGTTCTTTTTCATGAAAATCTACCGGAATACCGCGTCCGTTATCCTGTACGGTAATGGAGTTGTCTTCGTTGATAGTAACTTCGATGTGGTCGCAATAACCGGCGAGCGCTTCATCAATAGAGTTGTCCACAACTTCGTAAACCAAGTGATGAAGTCCTTTGATACTAATGTCGCCGATATACATGGCAGGACGCTTACGTACAGCTTCCAAACCCTCCAATACCTGGATGTTACTGGCCGAGTAATTGTTTTCGCCGTTTATCTTTTCTTCTTCAGTCATAATCTAATTTCTCTTATTGTAATAACAAAGCAAAAATAGTGAAAATCCCTGATATATCATGCCAACGCTTTGATAAATTTGGGCCGTTTACAGCTTTTTAGCACCATGAAGAGATGTCTTGGGGAGGTGGTACGGGAGTGGCGCGTATGCAGAAAAGGCCGGACTAAAAAGTCCAGCCTCTCATATCTTTTAAACTTATCAGCTTAACCGAGTTTGTTGATGTAAAGCGCCAACTTAGACTTCAAGTTGTTTGCTTTGTTCTGATGGATTACGTTAGTTTTAGCTAATTTATCCAACATTTTGGTGATACCAGGATACATAGCTGTTGCTTCAGCTTTGTCTGTGGTAGCGCGAAGCTTGCGAACAGCATTTCTCATGGTCTTGCCATAGTATCTGTTGTGAAGTCTTCTTGTCTCTTCTTGTCTGATTCTCTTCAGTGATGATTTATGATTTGCCATCTCGACTAATCTTTATTTAATTCGTTTATTTTTTTAATTGTAGCCCGTGGGGGAATCGAACCCCCCTTTCAAGAATGAAAATCTTGCGTCCTAACCGATAGACGAACGGGCCATCCTGTGTGAGCATTTCTGCTCTTGCATCCGACTTTCCTTTCGTTTGCGGTTGCAAAGGTAGAAACTATTTTTGAATTAGCAAACATTTCAGATGAAAAAATTGCATGATTTCTTCCGGAATATCTCCTTTTTGGGATTTTAATTATTGATAATCAGTAATGTAGGTGCGTTTCATTTTTTCATCTTTTATGGTCGTTTCTTGATTACTCTTCTTTAATTTCCGTAGTTTCGTTCTTTTTTTGTAGCTTTGTTAGCCGGATTGAAACTTGATAAAGGACGGAAATGTTACAGAAAACACAGGGAATTGTATTGCATTCATTGAAGTATAAGGATACTTCCATTATCGTAGACATCTATACCGAGGTGTCCGGACGGGCCTCTTTTTTGGTGCCGGTGTCCCGTTCGCGCAAGGCTGCGGTGAAATCGGTGCTGTTCCAGCCTTTGTCTTTGGTGGAGCTTGAAGCTGATTTCCGACCGAATACCACTATATATAAGGTGAAAGAGGCAAAGTCGTTTTATCCTTTTACCTCGATTCCCTATGATCCTTATAAGTCTGCCATTGCTTTGTTCTTGTCGGAGTTTTTGTATCGTGCTTTGCGTGAGGAGGCCGAAAACCGTCCTTTGTTTGCATATTTGCAACATTCCATTGTCTGGCTGGACGAGTGTGGCAGCGGTTTTGCCAATTTTCATCTGGTCTTTTTGATGCGCCTGTCGCGCTTTCTCGGATTGTATCCGAACTTGGAAGATTATCACAGCGGTGACTGTTTCGATTTGCAGAATGCTTGTTTCACTCCGTTGCGGCCACAGCTACATTCTGATTTTATAGGATCGGAAGAGGCGTCGCGATTGACGATGCTGATGCGTATGAACTATGAAACAATGCATCTCTTTGATATGAATCGTACGGAACGTGCGCGTTGCCTGACGATTATGAATGAGTATTATCGTCTGCACTTGCCCGATTTTCCGGTATTGAAGTCTTTGGAAGTTTTGAAAGAACTGTTCGATTGAGTTTGGCTCTGCGGCAATTTCCCGTTGCCACGCAGGGCGTGTGACAGATAGAACACATAACTTTTATCTGTCACACGTATCTGTCACAAGATATGTTGTTGGCAATCAGTTCCATGCCTCATCATTTGTGACGGCATGACGGATAAATCAGAAAATAAACTTTCTTTCGTAGTGGGAATTTGCAGGTTGATGATTGGCAGTGGATGATGCAGCAATAAGAAGCCGTACTTCAAGCATCTCCTTTTTGGGATGGAGAAGAGCTTGAAGTACGGCTTTATACCTATGCGTATCTGCGGAACCGGGCAGGGGGTTATCCCAGCAGTTCTTTCACTTTAGCTGAAATGGCACGTCCTTCGGCAAGTCCGGCAAGTTTCTTGCTGGCTACACCCATTACCTTACCCATATCCTTGCCGCTGGTGGCTCCTACTTCGGCAATGATTGCTTTCAGGGCGGCTTCCAGTTCTTCGGGAGTCATCTGTTTGGGCAGGTAGGCTTCCATGACTTTCACTTGTGCCAACTCTGCATCGGCAAGGTCCTGACGTCCTTGTTGCATATAAATCTCGGCGGCATCCTTACCTTGCTTTGTCAGCTTCTGAATAATTTTCAGAGCATCGGCATCGGTCAGAGTATCATTGGCTCCCGGAGCTGTTTTGGCTTCAAGGAATACTTTCTTCACATTTCTCAAAGTGTCCAGGGCTACTTTGTCTTTAGCCTTCATTGCGTTTTTAATGTCTTCGCTGACTTTTTCAAATAAATCCATCTTATTATTTCTATTTATAATTTACTATTTCCGGGTGGGGGGCTGAACTGCCGGCGGTTTAGAAGGTGATTATACCGTTACCGCTGTTTTCAGCTTCCCGCGCTTCCTCGGTGGCGAGTATTCCGGCTTCTTCCGCCTTGAGCTTGATTGCTGCCAGGGTGCTCTTGTCGCGCTGGTAGGTAGGAGAGTTTTCTACCATACTGATGAGGTCTGCATTGTCGAGATCTTCGGGGTTGAAGATGTAGATATGCCGGCGGCGCAGGCGTTGATACTTGGTGTTGGCATCCTTGCCGTAGTAGGTCTCGCGGCGCGAACGTCTTTGCTCTTCCTCTTCTTCCAGCTCGGCGAGGCGCTTCTGCTCTTCTGCGGTACGCTGGGTGATGCGCTCGTCCATCTCCTTCATGTGGATATCCTGGATGCCGAAACCGGTGGCAAGTAGGGTGATCTTGACGCTTTGCTCCAGCTTGTCGTCGATAGCCATACCGAATTTGGTCTCGAAGTCGCGGCTGAAACGGTTCATAAACTCTTTCACCTCGTCCATTTCGCTCATCATCAGTTTGTGTTGTGAGCTGTATGAAATGTTGAGCAATACTTTCTTGGAGTTGAAGATGTCGTTGTTATTCAGCAACGGAGAATGTTGGGCGTTCTGGATGGCCATGCTTACGCGGTTGTCTCCTTCGCCATAGCCTGTACTCATGATGGCCACGCCGCCGTCTTTCAATACGGTTTTTACATCGTTGAAGTCGAGGTTGACCTTTCCATGCAGGGTGATGATTTCGGCAATGCTCTTGGCGGCTACCGAAAGGGTGTCGTCTGCTTTGTCGAAAGCGTCGTCTACGGATAGTTCGCTATATATTTCGCTCAGTTTCTCGTTGTTGATAACCAGCAGGGCGTCTACATGCTTGCTGATTTCCTCCACACCGTCCAATGCTTGGTCTATCTTCTTGTCGCCCTCCCAGCGGAAAGGGATGGTGACGATGCCGATAGTCAGGATGTCCATTTCCTTGGCGGTTTGTGCAATGATAGGGGCTGCGCCTGTACCGGTGCCGCCACCCATTCCGGCAGTGATGAACACCATTTTAGTACCGTCGTTCAGCATGTTCTTGATGTCCTCGATGCTTTCTTCGGCTGCTTTGCGGGCGCGGGCAGGGCGGTTTCCGGCTCCCAGGCCTTCTTTTCCAAGCTGTAACTTCACGGGCACGGGAGAGTCCTTCAACGCTTGGTTGTCTGTGTTGCACAGTACGAACGTCACGTCGTGTATACCTTCCCGGTACATATGGTTCACGGCATTGCCGCCACCTCCACCTACACCGATTACTTTAATGATTTTCGGTGAATCGGTCGGGAAATCGAATTGTACTATATCTTCCATAATAACTTAATTTTCTGGCACATTATCACATTATTACTTCATATCGTCGTCCGAGAAGATTTCGTTGGAAAGCTTGTTGAAAGTCTTTTCGAACCAGCTGGGGCCTTCTTTCTTTTTCTTCTTCTTTTCTTCCTTTTCGCGCAGCTCCCTTTCTTTGCGCTCACGCTCCTTGCGTTCTTTCTCTTCCTTCTCGCGCTGTGCCTTGGCGGCGCGTGCGGCGGCTTCCTGCTCTTTCAGCGCTTCGTCGTCAACGAATATGTCGACCGGTTTGGGAGGAACATGGGAGGCAGGCTGCTGCACCGGCTTCACCTCTTGCAGGCAGCAATTCTCGTTGCCGGCAGCCAGCAGGCCCAGCAGTGTGTTGTGCATGCCGTCCTTCTTGGGCTCGTCGCTGCGTGTGTGGACGGTGGTCTGTACGAACTTGGCGGTCTTTACCTTTTCAATCTTGCTCACTCTATGGAAGGCTTTCTCAAGATTCTTCAGATTGGCTCCTCCACCGGTGAATACAACACCGGAGAAAAGTTTGTCCTCGTAGCCGGAAAGTTGCAACTGGTTCCATACGTTGGCAAGAATTTCTTCTGCACGTGCTCCGATAATATTGTTCAGCAGGGCCAGTTCAAAGGTACGGCCGTCTTCCGACGTGCATACGGCAGGGGTCTCGGCGTCTTCTTCCTCCTCGTAGAGGGCATCACCGTATTGCAGTTTCAGCTTCTCGGCATCTTCCTCTTCCATTTGCAGGGAAGTGATGTCGTGGGTAATGTTGTTTCCACCCAGCGGCAGTACGCTGAGGTAGCGCAGGATATTGTTCTTATAGACCAGCACGGTGGTGGTGTCGGCACCGAAGTCCACCAGTGCACAGCCTGAACGCATCTCGTTTTCGGTCAGCACGGCTTTGGCCAACGCAGTGGGAGCCACGAGCAGGTCGTCGGCAATTTCCACTTTGGCTTGCTCGAAGCTGTGTTCGAGGTTCTTCTTCAGCGAGGCACGCGCCACGATGTTGAGGAACTGTCCGGTGATGTATCTTCCGGCAACTCCTACGGGCTCCACATGCAGCGTGTTGTCTATCTTGTATTCTTGCGGGGCTACATCCAGCACACTCATGTCTACCAAGGGTACATCACGGTTCTCGTCGCAAATCTCGTCTACCAGTTCTTGCGAAATGATGCTCTCTTCCTCCAGCGTACGGCTTACCGCATTCCTCACCGTGCGCAATGATTGTCCGCCGATGCCTACATATACTTTGGCGATGGAGTTGTTCAGCTGGCCTTCCAGCTTGTTGATGATGGAAGTCAGCGCTTGTGCGGCCTTGTCAATGTTGTAGATGGCCCCTTTGTGTATAAACGGGGATGCATCTTCACGTGCATAAGCCAACACCTGAATACTTCCGTCGCTGTTCTTCTTTCCCGCGATACCGGAAATCTTGGAAGAACTCAACTCAATAGCGGCGATGAAATCTGTTGTTGCCATATCTGTTTATTTATAATTTTACTATTTACAATTTACTATTTGCTGCGCTTTGATAAAGAAGGACTATTAGTAAATCCCTTTCTCTACTCTCTCTTTGTGCAGATGATTTGATTATCAAATTCAACGCTGATACGGGAGTATTTGTTCCAACCCACCTGGTTCAATCCTCTTTCGTAGAATGCCTTTACACGTTTCAGCTTCTTCTCGAATCCGGCAATCTTGCCTAAATAGATAAGATGGTCGCCGACACGGGGCACTAACTCGATGTTCTTGCCGGGCAATACGTGAATTTGCTCTATCTGTGCGTTCCAAAACGAATTCTTTTGCAAAAATACACCAAACTTATATAAATCCCTCATGGCAAACGACTTTTCTACGTTTCCGGTCACAATAGCCCGGTGTGCAACGCACTTTGCATCGGGCGGCATCACTGTTCCTTTGTTGTCCAGATAGTAGTTTTCGCCATTGGCGCTCATCACGCGCAGGATGGGGATGCGCTGGGTCACTTCGATGCAGAGCTTGCCGCTCGGGGTTTTGTAGCACTCCACCTGGTCGATGAGGGGATGCTTGGCAAGTTCGCGCTCCAAGGTCTTGGTACGCACGCGTTCCAGGTCTTTCCCAATGGGGCTGATGCCTTTCTTTTCCAGCAGGGTAGCTACTTCCTTCTTCGTGATGAAGCCGGCATATACCGTGTCTTTTATCACCAGTTCCACGTCTTGGCACACCTGCGAGGTGGGCTTGCGGTTGAAAGCTGTGACAGCCACTACCAGGTAAGCAATGACAAGCAACAGAACGATAGAAAGTAGAATCCTTTTAACCATGATATTTTTCTGATAATAGTTGGGTGATTTGGGGCGCATAGTTGTCCAGGTCTCCGGCTCCCAGCACTACCAATACTTCGGTGTGCTTTTGGGCGAGGAGGCTGAGGACGTCTTCTTTCCTACAGATGCATTTCTCGATGCCGGGGCGGAGGTTGTCATAAATCAGCTGACTCGTCACGCCGGGAATCGGTTGCTCGCGGGCAGGGTATATCTCTGTCAGAATCACCTCGTCGGATAGGGAAAGGCTGTCTGCAAAGTCACGATAGAAGTCGCGAGTACGGGTGTACAAGTGGAGGCTGGAAGATGACGGTTATCTTCTTGTCTTGGTACAACTCGCGGACGGACTTCACGCTTTGGGCTATTTCGGCAGGGTGGTGGGCGTAGTCGCTGAGGAATACAATCCGGTCGTTCTTCAGCTTGAAGTCGAAGCGGCGGTCCACTCCGCGGAAGCTTGCCATGCCTTGCTTGATTTCTTCGTCGGTGGCACCGCTGAGATGGGCGAGTGCCATGGCGGCAACACCATTCTCGATGTTGATACTGACGGGAACCCCCAACTGAATATCGTTGATGCGGGTGTCAGGCGCCACGAAGTCGATGAAGATTTCACCGTTTCCGATGCGGATATTCTCGGCATGGAAGTCGCCTTCGTTGCGCGAGTAGGTATAGGTGGTGACGCCCGGTTGTACGTCGGCTTGCATTTCCAGTCCTTTGTGCAGAATCAAGGCGCCGCCCGGCTGGATAAGCGTGGTGTAGTGGCGGAAGCTTTCGAGATAGGCTTCTTTGGTGCCGTATATATCCAGGTGGTCGGGGTCGGTGGCAGTAATGACACTCATCCAGGGCGATAGCCAGTGGAAGGAGCGGTCGAACTCATCCGCTTCGATAACGGTATAAGGGCTGGTGGCGGAAAGCAGCAGATTCGTACCGTAGTTCTTCGAAATGCCTCCGAGGAAGGCGGTGCAGCCCACGTGTGACTGGTGCAGCAGGTGGGCAGCCATGGTGCTGGTGGTAGTCTTGCCATGCGTACCTGCCACGCACAGGCCTTTACTGCTGCGGGTGATGATGCCCAATACTTGGGAGCGCTTATGTATGTTGAAGCCGTTTTCACGGAAATAGGTCAGTTCTGCATGCCCTTGCGGCACGGCGGGGGTATAGACCACGAGCGTGCTTGCCTTGTCTTTGCACTCCTCCGGAATAAGGTCGATATCCTCTTCGTAGTGTATCTGTGCTCCTTCCGTAATCAGACGTTCTGTCAGTTCGCTCGACGTACGGTCGTAGCCCGCTACTGTCTTTCCTTTAGAGAGGAAATAGCGTATCAGAGCGCTCATGCCGATGCCGCCGGCACCGACGAAGTAAACGGATTTGATTGTTTCTATATTCATATCTTTCATTAAGATACTCTCCTAATTTATTTCTTAATTAACTTCAATACCTCCTTCGCAATAATTGTCGCCGAGTCAGGCAACGCTAGCTTGGCGATATTCTTGCTCAAGTCTTGCAGCTTCTCGGGGTTAGCGATTGTCTCCAACGCCACCGGCAGCAGCTTCTCTTTCGCTTCCACATCCTTCACATAGATAGCTGCATCCTTATCCACCAGCGCCAGCGCATTCTTGGTCTGATGGTCTTCGGCCACATTGGGTGAGGGAACCAGGATGACCGGCTTGTGCAGCAGGCAGAACTCGGAGATGGAGCCGGCTCCGGCACGTGAAATCACCAGATCGGCAGCGGCATAGGCGTTTGCCATATCCTTAATGAAGTCCGTCACATACAGATTCGGAATGGCACTGATATGCGGGTTACGTACGGCTTCTCCCGTAGTGGCTGTAATGGCTTCTCTGACTTGGTCAATGTATATCTTGCCAGTCTGCCAGATAAACTGTACGTCGGGGTGGGTACGAATGACATCCAGTCCGGCAGTCAATGTCTGGTTGATGGTACGCGCTCCAAGACTGCCGCCCAGAATGAGGATAGTCTTCTTTTCCGGGTTCAATCCGAAGTACTTTACGGCGTCTGCGTGCAGGATGGAATGTCCGAGCAGGTTCTGGCGCACCGGATTACCTGTCATGATTATCTTTTCTGCCGGGAAGAATTTTTCCATACCTTCGTAGGCCACGCAAATCTTGCATGCCTTCTGTGCCAGCAGCTTGTTGGTGACACCGGCGTAGGAATTCTGTTCTTGTATCAGCGTGGGAATACCCATCATGCCCGCCATTTTCAGCGTAGGACCACTGGCATAGCCACCTACACCGACGGCTACTTGCGGGCGGAACTCCTTGATGATGCTCCGTGCTTTCCCACTGGCTTCGTATCAGTTTCAGCAGTACGGAGAAGTTCTTCCACAGATGTTTACGGTCGAATCCGGCAACGGGTAAGCCTATAATCCGGTAACCGGCATCTGGAACACGCTGCATTTCCATTCTTCCTTCGGCACCTACGAAGAGAATCTCTGCGTCGGGACACAACTCTTTTATGGCGTTGGCGATGGAGATGGCCGGAAAGATATGTCCTCCGGTGCCGCCGCCGCTGATGATAAGCCTCACCCCCGACCCCTCCCCCGTAGGGAGGGGGGTAGAGTTACTTTTGGTTGTATAGTTGTTCATATCTTTACTCATATTCTTGTTCTTCTTTATTTTTCTTATTGGTATCCTCTCCATTACTCAATCATTCTTTCCTTCCCTCCCTACGGAGGAGGGGTTGGGGGAGAGGCTGTTATTCAAACTCCGCATCACTGTTCAGTACCTTTGCTGTCGGCTCGGCGGCTGTCTGTGCTTCGCTATCGGCCGGTTGTTCCGGGTTCTCGGCATTTCCGGCATCTATCAGCATCGGCACTTGCGCATCATGCATCCGCTGTTCCTCCAGCTTGGCTGTATAGCGGCTGACACTCAGTATCATGCCGATGTAGGCACAGTTGATGAAAGTGGATGTACCACCCTTGCTGATGAGCGGCAGCGGTTGTCCCGTGACGGGCGCCAATCCTACGGCAACCATCATGTTGAACAGCGCCTGCGTGACGAGCAGCAAGGCTATTCCGGTAATGAGGAAAGCGGGGAAAGTGCGGTCGCATTTTTTGGCGATACGGCCCACTCGCACCAATAGGCAGACATAAAGGAACACAACGACTATTCCGCCTACCAGTCCCAGTTCCTCGATGATGATGGCATAGATGAAATCGGAGAATGCCTGGCTCAGAAAGTCACGCTGTACGGAGTTTCCCGGACCCTTGCCTACAACGTTGCTCGTAGCTACGGCAATACGGGCATGTGCCACTTGCCCGTCGCCGTCGATGTCGAATTTGGCGGCAGGAACTTCCTCCTTGTTGGTAAAGTCTGCAATACGGGATTTTACAGTGGTGAAGCGGTGCCCCATCGGTATATTTTCCAATGTCTTGTCTGGCGTGGCCAGCAGGAAGGCGACAAAGACTGTTACGAATGCCACAATCCCTCCTCCCAGTATCAGCAGTTTCCTGGCAGATACCCGCCCGATGAACATCATCAGGTAGACCGTTCCGAAGAGCAGCATTCCCGTCGAGTAGTTTTCCGGCAGGATAAGGCCACAGACAATGCAGGTAATAATCATGATGCGCTTAAAGGCTTTCGGACTTGCACCGTCTTCATCCTGCCCTTTCGAGAGGATAAAGGCGGTAACGATGACGACGGCCATCTTCGCTATTTCCGACGGCTGGAACTGAATACCCATGAAGGTCATCCAGCGGGCTGCGCCGTTTACGCGGTCGCCGGTAATGAATCCCATCAGCATCACAAAAGCCAGCAGTCCGATGGATATCGGAAGCAGGAATACCGGGAACACCTGAAACCATTTATAGGGGATGTTGTGTACCAGTACTACAATGACGGCGCCTACCATCAGGAGGATGCTGTGTTGCGTAATCGGTCCCCAGTGGTCGCCACTCTTGTAGGTCAGCGTACTGGCAGCACTGAATACCTCTGTGATGGAGATGAGGCAAAGGAAAAGGAAAATAATCCAAATCACTTTATCGCCTTTGAATATGCTCTTTAATAAATCCAATGCTTCGCAAATTAAAAATTAATAATTAAAGAATTACAAGTTGACGGTCTCATACGGCACTTGTCTTTTATAGTGCTCTGACACATGCTTTGAACTGATCGCCGCGGTCCTCATAGCTCTTGAAGAGGTCGAAGGAGGCACAGCAAGGCTGAGCAACACGGTTTCACCTTTCTTTGCCAGCTTGAAGGCTGCTTCTACGGCATCCTGCATGCCGGTCTGCACGTCGGCTACGGGCAGTCCCAGACGGTCGAAGAAGGCGTGCAGCTTTTCGTTGTGCAATCCCAAATAGACCAGGGCAGAGCACTTTTCGCGTACGAGGTCTTCGATTTCCGTGTAATCGTTTCCTTTGTCCTTACCGCCGAGGATAAGTACGGTTTTGCCGGTCATGCTTTGTAGGGCATACCAGCAGGAATTTACGTTCGTAGCCTTGGAATCGTTGATGAAGCTCACGCCGCGTACGGTGGCTACTTTCTCCAACCGGTGTTCCACTCCCTTGAAGTCGGACAAGGCTTTGCGGATATATTCTTTCCGGATGCCGGCCAAATTGGCCGAGATGCCGGCGGCTAACGAATTGTATAGGTTGTGTGTGCCGTGCAGCGCCAGCTCCTCTTGCTCCATATTGAAGGCTATCGGTTCGTTGATTTCCACTTCACCGTCTTCCACGTATGCGATGGCCCCGTCTTCCTTCACGGCAGCGAACGGGTAGAGATGGGCGCGCAGGCCATGCTTGTCCAGCTCGCGCTTGATGATGGGGTCGTCGTTCCAGAAGATAAAAGCGTCTTCCGGTGTCTGGTTTTGGGTGATGCGGAATTTGGCGTCCACATATTTCTGCATACAGTGGTCGTAACGGTCCAAGTGGTCTGGTGTGATGTTCATCAGTACGGCAATGTTGGCACGGAAGTTATACATATTGTCCAGCTGGAAGGAACTCAGCTCAATGACGTAGTAATCATGCTGCTCCGTGGCTACCTGCAAGGCCAGGCTGTTGCCGATGTTGCCGGCGAGGCCGACGTTCAGTCCTGCACTCTTGAAGATGTGATAAATGAGCGAGGTGGTTGTAGTCTTTCCGTTCGAGCCGGTGATACAGACCATCTTTGCGTCAGTGTACCGTCCCGCAAACTCTATCTCAGAGATGATGGGCGTACCTTTTTCCTTTAATTTCATAATGAGCGGAGCGTCGTTGGGAATACCGGGGCTTTTCACTACTTCGTCAGCATTCAGAATCAGCTCTTCTGTGTGGTGTCCCTCTTCCCAGGCAATGCCGTATTTATCCAGCAGTTCCTTGTATTTGTCTTTGATGGCGGACATGTCGGAGACGAACGTGTCGAAACCTTTCACTTTGGCCAGTACGGCAGCGCCTGCGCCGCTTTCGCCAGCTCCTAATACTACAATTCTCATAATGTACTAATATGATTAATGTGCCAATGTGCTAATGAGCTGCGCTGTCGTGCCGCATGGCAATTAGCACATTGGCACATTAGCATATTGAATAATTATTATCTAATCTTTAATGTTATAATCGTTATCGCTGCCAGCACAATCGTCACAATCCAGAAGCGGATGGTGATTTTGGATTCGTGGAACAGCTTGTCCGGTTTGGTGAATACCACGCTACATCCCGGCTCTATCAGGCTCATGGAAGTGCGGAAGTGGTCGTGTATCGGTGTTCTTTTGAAGAGACGTTGTTTCACGCCTTTCCGCTTGCCTGCCTTGTAGTAGAGGCGTTGCAGGATGACCGAAAGGTTCTCCACCAGGAAGATACCGCAAAGGATGGGTATCAGCAGTTCCTTGTGAATAATGATGGCGTATACTGCGATGATTCCTCCAATGGTCAGACTGCCCGTATCGCCCATGAATACCTGGGCCGGATAGGCATTGTACCACAAGAAGCCGATAAGTGCACCGATGAAGGCACAGATAAAGATTACCAGTTCTTCCGAGCCGGGAATGTACATGATATTCAGGTAGCCGGCATATTCAATGTGGCTCGATACGTAGGCGAGTATTCCCAAGGTCAGTCCGATAATGGCAGAGTTCCCTGCCGCCATTCCGTCCATTCCGTCATTCAGGTTGGCTCCGTTGCTGACGGCGGTAACTACGAAAATCGTGATAATCACAAACAGTATCCAACCTGCTGTCTGGGCATGTTCACCCATGAAGCCCACTAGGTCGGCATAGTCGAAGTTGTTGCTCTTGAAGAATGGGATGGTGGTCTGTGTTGCCTTGATTTCCTTGGCGGCATGCACCACTTCTATCTGTCCGTCCGGTTTCTCTATTTCTATGTTCTCGCGGATAACCACCTGCGGACTGAGGTAGAGAGTCAGTCCGACGATAAGTCCCAAGCCTACCTGGCCGATGATTTTGAACTTACCGTGCAGGCCTTCCTTGTCCTTCTTGAATATCTTGATGTAGTCGTCGGCAAAGCCCAGCGACCCCAGCCAGATTGTGGTAATCAGCATCAATATCATATAAATATTGCTCAATTTGCCCAGTAGTAGGCAAGGAATGAGTATGGCAAAAATAATGATGACACCGCCCATGCTGGGTACTCCCACCTTGTTTACGCCGAACGGGTCGATGCTGGCATCACGTTGCGTTTCGGTAATCTGCTTGCGTTTCAGTAGATTGATGAACTTATCTCCCCAGATACTCGAAATGAGCAATGCCAGAATGATTGCCATCAACGAACGGAAGGATGTATAGCCAAACATGCCCGCACCGGGGAAGTCATATTTGTCTAACCATTGAAATAAATAGTATAACATGATGTTAATTATTTAATTGTTTAATGTGCTAATGTGCCAATATGCTAATTGATAGTCTGGTATATCTGCTGGTAAAGGAATGAATATCCTACATGACGCATGGCAATTAGCACATTGGCATATCAGCACATTATTTCATTTAATATCTCTTTATCGTCAAAATGGTGTTTCACGCCTTTAATCTCCTGATAATTCTCATGCCCCTTGCCTGCAACGAGAATCACGTCTCCCGGCTGTGCCAGCATGCAGGCTGTCTTGATGGCTTCGCGGCGGTCGGTGATGCTGATGGTTTTCTGCATGTCGTCTTTATCCAGTCCCGCCAGCATGTCGTTGATGATGTCCTGCGGCTCTTCAAAGCGCGGGTTATCGGAGGTGATGATGACCCGGTCGCTCAAGCGGGCGGATTCTTTGGCCATGATGGGGCGCTTGCCTTTGTCGCGGTTGCCGCCGGCGCCCACAACGGTAATCACTTTCCCTTTTCCTTCCAGCACTCCGTGAATGGCGTTCAATACATTGACCAGGGCGTCTGGAGTATGCGCATAGTCCACAATGGCGGTGTAGCCTTTCGGTGAACGGATGGCATCGAAGCGGCCGGTTACCGGATGCAGCGTGCTGAGGGCAACCAGTACATCCTCTTCTTTCTTGCCAAGCAATACGGCAGTACCGAATACCGCCAGCAGGTTGTAGGCATTGAACTTTCCGATGAAACGTACTGCCAGTTCGTGATTGTTGAAGTCGAGCAACATTCCCTCGAAATGAGACTCCAAGACTTTGCCTTTGAAGTCGCTAAGACTACGCAAAGAGTAGGTGTATACCTTCGAACGGGTATTCTGCGTCATCACAAGTCCGTTCTTGTCATCCAGGTTGGTCAGGCTGAAAGCTCCTTTTGGCAGTTCGTCGAAGAACTTTTTCTTGGCTTTGAGGTAGTTCTCCACCGTTTTATGATAATCCAGATGGTCGCGGGTCAGATTAGTGAAAATACCGCCGGCAAACTTCAGACCGCTGATGCGCTTCTGGGCAATGGAATGGGAACTGACTTCCATGAAGGCATACTTGCAGCCGGAATCTGCCATTTCTCCGAGCAGGCGGTTCAGGGTTATCGGGTCCGGGGTGGTGTGTTCGGTCGGTACGGGCAGGTCGTCGATGTAATTGCATACAGTGGAAACCAGTCCGACCTTGTAGCCGAAATAGCGGAAAGTATTATATAATAAGGTGGCAACGGTTGTTTTTCCGTTGGTTCCGGTCACGCCGATGAGTTCCATCTTGGATGTAGGGTCACCATAGAAAGTGGTAGCCACTTTCCCTACGGCATCTTCACTGTCTTTCACCTGAATGTAGGTGATGCCGGCCTTAAGCTCTTCCGGCAATTCTTCACACAATACTGCAACAGCCCCTTTATCGATGGCAGCCGGAATATAGGCATGCCCGTCGGTCTGCGTACCACGCATGGCCATGAACAGATGTCCGGTTCCTATCAGGCGGGAATCTATATTCACCCCCGTTATCTCCATGCTTGTACTTCCGGTAATCCGGACCGGCTGTATTGTTTGCAACAAATCACTTAATCTCATACCTTATTATATATAGTGTATATCCAAATCTTGTTTATTCTCATGTTAACGTAGTGTCAGGGCTATGGTTTGTCCTTTCACTATCCGGCTACCGCTTGCTATGGACTGGTTCCTTACCCGTCCCACTCCGTTTAGCCTTACTTTCAGTCCTTTACTCTCTAAAAGGTAGACAGCATCTTTCGCTCCCATACCGACCACACTGGGCACGGTGCCCGAGGCCGGTTCCTGGTCTTGCAGGATGACTGCCGACGGAGCTGCTTGTGTATGTCCCCACTGTTCCTTTTTCTTTTGTCCAGAGAACTGTTTCTGAACGGGCACTTTCAAATCATTCAGTACAAGGAGTGCTTCGTTCATCTCTCCGGCTTTCACGGGAGGAATCACATTGGTGGTACTGTCTATGGCACTGCGTATGTCAAAACGCAGGTCTTTGGCATAAACTCTTTCTGCTATTTTCCCGAAGACACTACCTGCCATCAGACCGCCTGAAGCTGGTAACCCAGGCTTCTGGATGGAAACGATGCAACTGTATTTGGGTGCTTCCGAGGGGAAATATCCGCAGAAACTTACAAGGTAGTTCACCCGTCCCGACTTATATCCGGCGGCTCCTTGTGAAATCTGTGCCGTACCCGTCTTGCCCGATACAGAGAACTGCTTGCTGCCGGCGGGTTTTGCCAATCCTTGCGATACCACTTTCCGAAGGATTTCGCGGATCTGTGTCAGGGTATGGTCGGAACATATCTTGGGATTGATTACTTCCGTAGGATATTCTTTCACTACCTCACCGTCCTTTACCGCTGCTTTCACAAATTTGGGGCGTACCATGACCCCGTTGTTGGCTATGGCATTGTAGAAGGTCAGTATGTTTATGGGAGGTACCTGGGTCTCGTAACCGATACTCATCCACGGCAAAGTCGTTTTGGCAAAATAACGCTCTTTAGGCCCTTTGATGTTGGGTTTCCCTTCACCGGGTATTTGCAGATGAAGCGGCTGGTCGATGCTCATGCGCTTCAAACCGTCCACGAACTTCTGCGGATTATCCTTGTAGTGCTTGTCGATGAGGTAGGAGACGCCCACATTGGAAGAAACTTCCAGAATACGTGTCACATCTATCTTTCCATAACCTCCCCGGTGCCAGTTGTGGTCCCTCATCTTGCTGCCGTACATATTCATAATACCGTTGCCCGTGTCTACCTCGGTATCTGGGGTTATCTTGCCATCTTCCAGTGCCACCATAATGGAGGCTGTCTTGAAGGTGGAGCCCGGTTCCAACATATCGCTGATGGCATTACTGTTCATTTCGTAGTAATTGCCGTCTCCGGCTTTCATCATGTTGACAATGGCCTTTACTTCTCCGGTAGCCACTTCCATCAGTACGGCTACCCCGACGTTGGCATTGATTTCCTTCAACTTGTCCACCAGGGCTTTTTCGCAGATGTCCTGCATGCCTACGTCGAGGGTGGATATGATGTCACAACCGTCTACCGGGGGAAGGTCTACGATATTCAGGTATTTATTCATCACCTTCTGACGGTGGGTAATACCGTTCCGTCCTTTCAGCAGGGTGTCGAAGGCCAGTTCAATGCCGTTACGGGCTCCCATGGCTGTATCGGCATAGAGACGGCCCAGGGTTTGGGCTGCCAAAGAACCGAACGGCTTTTTACGCTGGTTGTATATCTGTTCGTGGAACCCGCCTCTGTACTTGTTCATCTTGAATACGGGTAACCGCTTGGCTTCCTTATACTGAATGTAAGAGATGCGCCGGTTGCGGTTGGGAAGAATGTTGTAGTTCCGGCTCTTCATCTCCCGCCCCTTGCGCAGATGGCTTTTGAAGGTGGCGGCACTGATGTCCGGAAAAATCTGATGAAGCCCGATACAGATGGAATCGAAATTGGCTTTCCAGATAGAATCCTTGCGCTGCTGGTCCTTTTTGCGGCGCTTCTCGTCCCTTTCGCCGGACATGAAGTCCATATATATTTTATATTCCGGCAGCGAACTTGCCATCAGTTTGCCATCCGAGGACAGGATATTTCCCCGGTTGGGCTTCACCGTTACATTCTCTTTTACGAAGCGGTCGGCTACATCGTGCCAGTACTGTCGCTCGGCAAACATAATCATGGCGCCTTTCACAACAATAGCTATCCCCACCAACCCCATGAGTAGGACGACGAAGAAGTAACGGGTCATTATGTTTTTTTTATTTACAGCCAATGTTATTTACGATTTAACGATTTACGATGTACTATTGAAATTACTTTAATCCTCAATTCTCCATTATTTTAGTAAGTACGGTGGATTAGTGGAAGTCTGCAAATCGCTTTCTTTGGTGGCGATGTATTCCTCGATGCGCGATTGGCGGCTCCGCTCCATCAATTCCGAACTGCGTGTCAGGGCATCGTACTTGATGTCTATCAGCTCTTTTTTAAGATTGTCTATCTCTATCAGTTGCAGTTGGCATTCGTAACGGTTGTTGATGTAAATAATGATAAGCACCATGATAAGGAACAACAATCCGGCTTGGCGGCGGAAGAAGTCTGTGGCCAGAATGTCGCCTCCGATGATGTTCTTCAGTGAGGTGCGTTTTTTCACCTTTTCCGTATTCTTTTCTTCTTGCTTCTTTTCCATTGCTAGTCACTAATCATTCATTACTCTTTCTGCAATTCTCAGCTTGGCGCTGCGCGAACGCGGATTGCGCTCTATCTCTTCCTCGTCCGGTACAATCACTTTGTTGTTGACTAGCCGGAACGGGGTCAATACGTTCCCGAAGAAATCTTTTTCGGCCTTGCCTTCCACGTTGCCGGTTTTCATGATATTCTTCACCATACGGTCTTCCAGGGAGTGATAGGTTATCACCACCAGGCGGCCTCCCGGCTTTAGCGCTTCTGTTGCCGCATACAGCATTTCTTTCAGTGCTTCCATTTCCTGGTTTACCTCAATGCGCAATGCTTGGAATACTTTTGCCAGTTCTTTCTTCTCGCGTTCGCGGCCGAAGAGTGGCTTGACGATTTCCAGAAATTCGCCGATGGTGGCAATTCTCTGCGTAGCCCGTGCCTTAACGATGACAGATGCCAGTTTCCGGCTGTTCTTCAGCTCGCCGTACAGATAAAAAATATCGGCCAGCTTTTCTTCTTCGTAGGTATTCACGATGTCGGCAGCGGTCAGGCCGGCACGCTTGTTCATACGCATATCCAGTGCCCCGTCGAAGCGGAAGGAGAATCCCCGTTCGCTGTCATCAAAGTGATGGGAAGATACGCCGAGGTCGGCAAGTATGGCATCCACTTTTTCGATGCCGTGATAGCGTAGGAAGTTGTGCAGGTAGCGGAAGTTGCTGCGTACGAATGTAAAATGCGGGTTGTTCACAATGTTCGTTCCGCATCTTCGTCCTGGTCGAACCCCAGCAGCCTTCCGCCTTCACCCAGCCGGGACAGTATCTCGCGTGAATGGCCTCCTCCACCAAACGTTACGTCTACATACGTGCCGTCCGGACGGATGTTCATTGCATCTACGCTCGGCATCAGCAATACGGGGATGTGATATGTTGTTTCTTCTTTCATCATCTGTTGTTGTTTATAGCTTATTTTCGTCACAACAAATATTTTCGTCTCCCAGCATGTTCTTCAAGAGCCTCGCTGAACTCGTCGGGGTTCATGAATGGTTGGTCGGCACGTTCCTTAGCCCAGATTTCTATTGTGTTGTCCACGCCGATGAAGCGTACGTCGCTTTGTATGCCTGCCATTTGCAGGTAGCGTTTGGGCAACAGGATGCGTCCGTTCCCGTCGGGAACCATGATTTCAGCATCACTCACAAACTGTCGGAAGATTTGTTGGTGTTTCGCATTCCATTTGTTCAGCCGCTGCCGAAGTTGGTTCTGCGTGGCGAACCAGACACTTTCCGGATAGAGCACCAGACAGTCTTGGAATACATCTTTACGCAACACGAGCCTTTCCTCGGAGACAGCTTGCAACTGCTTCCGGAAGCCGGCAGGGATAAAACGCTCCCTTTGCATCCGCCTTAGCTTCGATATTGCCTAAAAAACGTATCATTTCTCACCTTATTATAATAAGCGACGGTAAAAATACACATTTCCCCACAATTCCCCACAACCGGAAACGTGCATGGAGAACGGGACTTTATATTCGCGTGGCAAGGCATTGACAATGCGGTGCATCTCTTTCAGGTCATATGCGCTTTCCGTACTCTCAAAAGCGTTGTCGCGCGGAAGATTCAGATGGTAAAGATTGTCTGTCTGGTCTACAAATGTCTGGTCACGTACCACTTTACGGTAATTGTTGATGAAGATGTTGCGCATGATAGTATATATCCATCCTTTGAAATTAGTATCGGGCATGTATTTATCTTCATTGTCCAGAGCTTTCAGGGATGTCTCTTGAAGCAGGTCGTTGGCCTCTTCGCGGTCGGAGGTTAATTTATATGCAAAGCGTAATAAGTCGTTTTGAACCCCAACCAGGTCTTTTTTAAATGTAATACTGTTCATAATGTGCTTTGTTAAATGATTACTTGTTCGTTTAGCTTTTCAGCTTTGCAAGTTTACGAAAGTTCAGGCTTCCCGGCGGGCGGTTTTCAAGCAATCTTTGGGGGAAAATCTATCAATTGATAGATTTTAGGTGCTATTTGATAGATTTTGGGTGTAGTTTTCTATCGAATATTTGCATTTAATTAAAAAGATGCGTTAATTTTGCGCAATCATTTCATCATAAGAAGAATGGCTGACGACTCTTTATTTTTGATTGACATTGATCGGATTCTTCGGGAAAAAGCTCCGAAGCATGTAAAGTATATCCCTAAGTTTGTCGTGTCTTACTTGAAGCGCATCGTTCATCAGGATGAATTGAATGTCTTTCTGAAAGAGTCGAAAGATAAGGTAGGGGTGGAATTCTTGCAGGCTTGTCTGGAGTTTCTGGATGCCAAGCTAATAGTGAAAGGTGAGGAGAACCTGCCCAAAGACGGCCTTTACACATTTGTTTCCAATCATCCTTTGGGCGGTCAGGACGGAGTGGCATTGGGCTATGTGCTTGGAACCTACTACGGTGGAAAGGTGAAATACATGGTCAATGACCTGCTCATGAACCTGCATGGCCTGGCTCCCCTCTGTATCCCTATTAATAAGACCGGTAAGCAGGCCAAGGATTTTCCGAAAATGGTAGAGGCCGGGTTCGCGTCGGACGATCAGCTTATCATGTTTCCCGCCGGGCTTTGTTCGCGCCGCCAGAATGGCGTCATCCGCGATTTGGATTGGAAAAAGGCGTTTATAGTGAAGAGTGTGGAGGCGCATCGTGATGTGGTGCCTATCCATTTTGAAGGACGTAATTCCAATTTCTTTTACAACTTGGCAAACCTCTGTAAAGTGTTGGGCATCAAGTTTAATATTGCTATGCTTTATCTGGCGGATGAGATGTTGAAGAACCGCCATAAAACATTTACCATTACAATAGGCAAGCCCATTCCCTGGCAAACATTCGATAAGACGAAGACACCTGCCCAATGGGCCCAGTATGTAAAAGATATCGTGTATAAATTATAAATTGAAAATTAAAATAGAAGACCGGGAGTTGATACGGAGGACATTTATTCTCAACTCTCAATTCTCAATTAAAGTAATATGGAAGATATAATTGCACCGATCAGCAAAGAATTGCTGAAAGCGGAGTTGACGGAAGACAAACGCTTGCGCATGACGAACAAGAGTAATAATCAGATATACATTATTACTGCTCAGGATTCACCCAATACGATGAAAGAAATCGGGCGTCTGCGTGAAATTGCATTTCGGGCTGCCGGTGGCGGAACGGGCATGTCGATGGATATTGATGAATACGATATCATGGACAATCCCTATAAGCAGTTGATTGTCTGGAATCCGGAAGCAGAGGAGATATTAGGCGGTTACCGTTATATTCTCGGTACGGATGTACGTTTCGACGAGCATGGTGCACCGATTCTGGCTACTGCACACATGTTTAACTTCTCCGATAAGTTTCTGAAGGAATATCTTCCCACTACCATTGAGTTGGGGCGTTCGTTCGTAACGCTCGAATATCAGTCCACCCGCCGCGACAGCAAAGGCCTGTTTGCGCTGGATAATCTGTGGGACGGCTTGGGTGCGTTAACGGTGGTTATGCCTAATGTGAAATATTTCTTCGGAAAGGTCACCATGTATCCCAGCTATATACGCAAAGGGCGTGACATGATCCTTTATTTTCTGAAGAAGCATTTTGCGGACAAAGACAGCCTGATTACTCCGATGAAACCGCTGCAATTGGAAGCTGACGAGAAGGAACTGGCAGCTTTGTTCTGTAAGGATACATTTAAGGAAGATTACAAGATCCTTAATGGTGAGGTGCGTAAATTGGGGTATAACATCCCGCCATTGGTAAATGCATATATGAGCCTTAGCCCGACCATGCGTATGTTCGGTACGGCTATTAATTACGGTTTCGGTGATGTGGAAGAAACCGGTATTTTAATCGCCGTTGATGAGATTCTGGCAGAGAAGCGCATCCGGCATATACAGTCGTTTATAGAGAACGAGCCGGATGCATGTAATCTGACTTCCGGGGCGAATAAGATATTCTTTCCGAGCAGATAACCGCATTTTATACTGCCGGCAGACTGTTTCCGTTGATTTTCCGGTAGAGGTCGAGCGCAAAGACGTCCGTCATGCCTGAGATATAGTCCAATACCGCCTGTATTCTTTCATACAGCGCGGTTGCTTTCATGTTATATTGGCCGGATACGCGGTTGATGAGCAACTGCGAATATGTTTTTTCCGGTGAGCACACTGCATCGATCATCAGCTCAAGCAGGGTGCTGATGATGCGGAAACCGGCAAGTTCTATGTCCAGTACGTCGCGTGAGCGGTAGATTTTCTTGAAAGAGACCTCGGCGCAGTGCTTGTAGGCAGCGGCAGGCCGTTCCGAAATATGCTTGATGAGGCTGCCTTCAAATTCCCCTTCTAAAATCCGGGCTTCATTATTGAGGAACGCTTGGGTGCATTCGCCGATGAGCAGTCCGATGACAGACGAGCGCAGATAGGCTATCTGTTCGTTGGTGTCGCTTACAATCTTGAAAGTGTCGAGTATGTGTGCCTTGCGTTCGTCGGGGAAGTAGGACAATAGCAGTTCCTGTGTTTCCTGCGTAGTCAGGATTTTCAGTTTATGCGCATCTTCAATGTCCATCATCTGGTAGCAGATATCATCTGCCGCCTCCACCAGATAAACGAGCGGGTGGCGGGCATACTTCAGCGGAGAGTCGTTCAGCTTCTTCATGCCCAGTTCTTCGGCTATCCGCCGGAAGCTGTTTTCTTCGGTTGTGAAGAATCCGAACTTGGACTTTTCTCCGGCCAAACTCGATGAAAAGGGATATTTTACGATGCTGGCAAGTGTGGAATAGGTCAGGACGAAGCCGCCTTTGCGACGCCCTTCAAACCGGTGGGTAAGCAGGCGGAAGGCATTTGCATTTCCTTCAAAGTGTGTCAGGTCTTCCCATTGCGCCGGGGTCAGCTGTTCTCCGTTGGGCTGTTTTTCTTTCAATGCCATGCCCTTTCCTTCCGAAAAGAAGGTGGAGATGGCGCGTTCGCCGGAGTGGCCGAAGGGTGGATTTCCCAGATCATGGGCGAGGCAGGCGGCGGAAACGATAGAGCCGATTTCCGACAGGTAGGAGCTTTGCAGGTCGGGACGGCGCTCAAGGATGGCTTTGGCTACATCGTTGCCCAACGAACGGCCCACACAGGATACCTCCAGACTATGTGTCAGCCGGTTGTGGACAAATATGCTTCCGGGCAGGGGGAACACTTGCGTTTTGTTCTGCAATCTCCGGAAAGGGGCGGAGAAGATAAGGCGGTCGTAATCCCGCTGAAATTCGGAACGGTTCTCGTGTCGTTCTTTGTGAAATTCTTCCAGGCCGAATCGCTTGGCAGATATGAGGGTATTCCAGTCCATGACGATAATTATATTAATTGGTGATGTGAGCCACTTGTCGGGTTATAGCTCATTTCTTTCCGGTAATGAGTCCGGTCCGACTCCTGATTCGCATTAATAACAGATTATTTAACTGCAAATGTATCATTATTTTGCTTCAAAATCACTATTTTCGCCCTCTATAATGAAAGAAGCCCTGTTGTAGAGTAGACTTAGCAGGTCTTTTTTGTAATAGTAATCTTAATTAATCCGTAATTAACGCCATGACTGTCCAAATTATAAATAAGTCAAAACATCCGTTGCCTGCGTATGCCACCGAGCTGTCTGCCGGAATGGATATTCGTGCCAATCTTTCCGAGCCGATGGTGCTGGAACCGTTGCAGCGCTGCTTGGTTCCTACCGGCCTGTATATTGCTTTGCCCGCAGGGTTTGAGGCGCAGATCCGTCCCCGTAGCGGGTTGGCCATCAAGAAAGGAATTTCGGTGCTCAACTCTCCGGGTACCATCGACGCCGACTATCGCGGTGAGATTTGCATTATCCTCGTGAACCTTTCTTCGGAAAGATTTGTGATTGAGGATGGAGAGCGGATAGCCCAAATGGTAATAGCCCGTCATGAGCAAGCCGTATGGCAGGAAGTGGATGTGCTGGACGAAACGGAGCGCGGTTCCGGCGGCTTTGGGCATACGGGCGTGTAGTTGGTGATGAGTTATAAGTGATTAATGATTGGTGATTAACGGAAGTTTACTTATACCATCTGATTTTACATAGATAATGAGCATATTCAAGAACAAGAAAACAGGACTATTCTTATTGGTGGCAGGCTTCTTGCTTGTTTCCTGCGGGACGTCCCGTAAGCAGGCAAAGGCATTATCGGCAAAGCCTGTGGCCGAACTCACTCCGGAGCAGCAGCGCAAGTACGATTATTTTTTTCTGGAAGCATCCCGCTTGAAGATACAAAAAGATTATGACGCGGCTTTCGACTTGCTGCAGCACTGCCTGACAATCAATCCGAATGCTTCGTCGGCTCTGTATGAGCTGGCGCAATATTATCTGTTCCTGAAACAAGCGCCTCAGGGACAGGCGGCGTTGGAGAAGGCGGTGGAAAATGATCCGGATAATTACTGGTACAGTCAAGGGTTGGCGAACCTCTACCAGCAGCAGGATGAAAAGGAGAAGGCGGTGCGGTTGCTGGAAGATATGTCTGTACGTTTCACCGACAAGCTGGATCCTCTATACGCCCTGTTGGATATTTACAATCGGCAGGAGCAATACGATAAGGTGATTGCCACGCTGAACCGGATTGAAGGGAAGATGGGCAAAAGTGAGCAGTTGAGTATGGAGAAGTTCCGTATTTACCTGCAAATGAAAGACAATAAGAATGCTTTCCATGAGATAGAGAGCTTGGTTGCGGAGTATCTGATGGACACCCGCTATCAGGTTGTGCTGGGTGATGTCTATATGCAGAACGGGAAGAAAGACGAAGCATACGGCATATACCGTAAGGTATTGGATGCAGAGCCGGATAACGCAATGGCTATGTATTCGCTTGCCTCCTATTATGAAGCCACCGGGCAGAAAGAGCTCTATCAGCGGCAGTTGGACACATTGCTGCTCAACAAGAAAGTGCCTTCGGAAACGAAGATGAATGTAATGCGGCAGTTTGTGGTGCAGAATGAGCAGGACGGCAGGGACAGTACGCGGGTCATCAGCCTTTTCGACCGTATTCTGGAACAAGAGCCGGACGATGCCGGGATACCGATGTTGTATGCCCAGTACCTCCTTTCCAAGGGGATGAACAAGGAAGCATTGCCCGTATTGCGCCGGGTGTTGGCAATCGACCCCACCAATACGGCTGCCCGTATGATGTTGTTGGGTGAGGCTGTCAAGAAAGAAAATTACGGTGATGTCATCGAGCTGTGCGAAGCCGGCGTTGAGACCAATCCTGAAATGCTGGAGTTTTATTTCTATTTGGCCATTGCCTATAATCAGGCCGAACGGACCGATGATGTGATTGCGGTCTGCCGGAAAGCGTTGTCGCACACCACAGACGAGAGCAAGAAAGAGGTTGTTTCGGACTTCTATTCCATTTTGGGCGATGCCTACCATACGAAAGATTTGAATACGGAAGCCTATGCCGCTTATGATTCGGCGTTGGTGTACAACCCTTCCAATATCGGTGCGTTGAACAACTACGCTTATTACCTGTCCGTCGAGCGTCGCAATCTGGATAAAGCGGAGGAGATGAGCTATAAGACGGTGAAAGCCGAACCCGATAACGCCACTTATCTGGACACCTACGCTTGGATTCTGTTCGAGAAAGGCAACTATGCCGAAGCCCGCCTGTATATAGACGACGCCATGAAGAATGACGGCGGCAAGAGTGACGTAATTGTGGAACACTGTGGCGACATCTATTATATGACGGGTGATGTGGACAAAGCTTTGGAATACTGGAAGCAGGCATTGGAGATAGGCAGCAAGTCCAAAACCCTGAAGCAGAAGATTCGGCAAAAGAAGTATATCGGTGATAAGTAACGACGTATATGTCGGTGACCAATAAAAAGTGATAAGACGATGAAACAAGTAAAATCCAATAGTAAGATACTGCTCTTTCTCCTTTTCTTCCTCTGTTGTCTGACGGGGTGTAAGACTTCCCGTAAGGCGGAGACGTCCAAATTGCCTGAGAGCGCCCGTTACCTGTCTTCTAAAGTACGGTTGACGATTCCTTCCAAAGACGCTGTTTTCACTGTAAACGGCACGATGAAGCTGATAAGCGGCGAGCGGATGCAGCTCTCGTTCTTGATGCCTATCATACGTACGGAAGTGGCGCGCATGGAGGTGACGCCCGAAGAGATATTGCTGGTGGACCGTATGGGCAAACGCTATGTGCGGGCTACCCGTAAGGAACTGAAGGATGTATTGCCGAAGAAGGCGGATTTTGCCCATTTGGAGAAGATCCTGTTCGATGCTTCCAAGCCCAAAGGAAAGAGGGAGCTGACAGGGAAGGAGTTGGGTATTCCTTCTTTGGAGAAAGGCAGGGTGGAGTTGTCCGGCTTTTCCTACGGTCCGTTTTCCCTGACGCCCACTGAGTTGTCTTCGAAATATACGGAAGTCGAGTTAAGTGAAATATTAGAAATGCTGATGAGCTTATGAGACGTTTGCTTTGTATTTTTATAAGTTGTTTCTGTCTGGTTTTTCCGCTTCTTGCACAGTCCAACAGGCTGATTAAAGAGCTGGAGAGCAAGCGCGGTGCTTTGCAAAAGCAGATTACCGAGTCGGAGACACTTCTGAAAACTACAAAGAAGACCGTAAGCAGCCAGTTGAATGGGCTTGCCGCCCTGACGGGGCAGATAGAAGAGCGTAAGCGCTACATCCTCACCATCAATAAGGATGTGGAGGCGATAGACCGCGAACTGTCATCGCTGGAGCGTCAGTTGGGGCAGTTGCAGCGTGATTTGAAGGACAAGAAAAGGAAATACGACTCTTCTGTCCAATACCTTTATAAGAACCGCTCCATTGAGGAGAAGCTGATGTTTATTTTCTCTGCCCAAAGTCTGGCGCAAACTTATCGCCGCTTGCGCTATGTGCGCGAGTATGCCACCTATCAGCGTTTGCAGGGTGAGGAGATACTGAAAAAGCAGGAACAGGTGAATAAGAAGAAAGCGGAGCTCAGGCAGGTACGCGCTGCAAAAGCCGATCTGCTGAAGGAGCGTGAATCTGAGAAGATGAAGCTGGAAAAGCAGGAGAAGGAGAAACGTACGCTTGTCACCAGCTTGCAGAAGAAGCAGCGCGGTTTGCAAAACGAGATTGCCAAAAAACGCCGCGAAGCCAATCAGCTCAATGCGCGCATCGACCGCCTCATTGCCGAAGAGATAGAGAAAGCCCGCAAACGTGCGGCGGAGGAAGCCCGTCGCGAAGCTGCCGCACGCAAGAAGGACGGTGCGAAGACGGACAAGTCGGCTACGGCTTCCGGTGCATCCAAAACAAAGGCTGCTCCTTTGGAGACTTATACCATGAGCAAGGCCGACCGCGAGTTGTCCGGCGATTTTGCCAATAACCGCGGTAAGTTGCCTATGCCCATCAGCGGGGCTTACATCATAACCAGCCATTACGGGCAGTATGCGGTGGAAGGGTTGCGCAACGTCAAGCTGGACAATAAAGGCATCGACATTCAAGGAAGGCCGGGAGCACAGGCCCGCGCCATTTTCAACGGTAAGGTGGCGGCCGTATTCAAGCTGAACGGGTTGTTCAATATCCTTATCCGCCATGGGGCATATATTTCCGTCTATTGCAATCTCTCTTCCGCTTTGGTGAAGCAGGGCGACACAGTCACCACCAAGCAGGCCATCGGGCAGGTATTCTCCGACGGAGCCGACGGCGGACGCACTGTACTCCACTTCCAGTTGCGCCGGGAAAAGGAGAAACTGAATCCCGAACCCTGGCTGAACAGATAAATTCTTTCTTTCCGTTTCCCTTAGCAGAACATTTTGTTTCAGTCTATCGGAGCTTTTCTGTTTTTCTGCATTTGATATTTGGTTTCGGTGGGTTTGGACAAAATGCCCGGCCGGACGGAACACCTGTTTAGATAATTACGGATGTCATATATATATATATTAAGGTAATTCGTACCTAAAGTAATCAAATGTTGTATTATGGATTTTAAAACAATGAAGTATGAGACAGAAAAGTTTGACCGACTTCATGAATGAAGTCATTAAAGATTTGTGCGAGCAGGGCCGTTTTGCTACGGCCCATGTCTACAAGTACGCTTTGTGCTCCTTTACGGAGTTTGTGGGCGGAGGTTCCATTTATTTCGGTGCGTTCAGCAAGCGTTCGTTGCGCCGCTTCCAGACCTATATGGAGGAGCGGCAGCTCAGTTACAACACCATTTCCACCTACCTCCGCTCGTTGCGTGCGGTCTACAACAGTGCGGTGGATGCCGACTTGGTGAGGGGAGAGTTCCGCCTGTTTGCCGGACTGAAAACCGGGGTGGCTTCGGAACGTAAGCTGGCGGTTACGGCGTTGCAGATGCAGAAGCTGCTCAAGCAGCCTTTGTCTGCCGGAGCGCTCAAGGCTTCCGCTGTCCGCCTGTCCGGTGCGTCCGGTTCGGATGATTTTCTGGCGCGCATGCAGAAGGCCCGCGACTGCTTCTCGCTGATGCTTTTCTTGCAGGGAATGCCCTACGTGGACCTTACACACCTCCGCAAGTGCGACCTTAACGGCAACCTGCTCACCTGCCGCCGGCGTAAGACGGGTACGGAACTTTGTATTCGTGTCACTCCCGAAGCTATGGCTCTGATAGAACGGTATGGCAACCACGACGAACATTCTCCCTACCTGCTCAACCTGCTTGGCAGCAACCCTGACGGAGAGGAGGATTTCCACCAATACCGGAGCAAACTGCGTGGGCTGAACTATTACCTTTCTTTTCTTCCCTCGCTCTGCGGATTGCATGGCTTGAAGATAAGCTCCTACACCCCGCGCCACACATGGGCCACGCTTGCCAAGTATTGCCAAGTGCCCGAAGAGATTATTTCCGAAGGACTGGGACACTCCTCTCTGGAGGTCACCCGTTCCTATCTGAAAAGTTTTGAAGGGGATGAACTCGCTAAAGCCAACAGAATAATAATTGATTATATTTGGTCCGGGAATAAGACCCTGTGGAATAAGCAGTAATGTGTCTGTTACTCCGTAAGTAACGGAAGTAAAACCGCAGCAAAGATATGAATAATTATATAAAAAACAATATACAAAACATAATCATTTAAAAATAAAAAGGTTTTAAGATGTCTTTCTCTTTCCATACAAGCTAAAACACCGACATATCGCGCCTCTTCGGCCTACGAGAACGCATACGGTTCTCATCTCCATATTTGGATCTGAAAATGGAGACACTGTTTTATATGCCTGCCCCGGCATATTATCATTTATAAATCTTTTGTTGGAGCCTGTAACGCTTTACAGATAGGTTGTTTGTTTTTTACTGTTACTTACGGAGTAACAACCTACAAACAAACAAAATGATATGCTTAAATCACCGGTTCTGACACTGCTGGTTTTCTTTTTGGGGACAATTCATGTCCGGTCCGTTCATGCACAGGAGAATTCTTTATCTCCTCCGGCCTGTTCCCAAACAGTCTATTTCCGTTTCGACAAAGCGGAGGTTGAAAGTGCGTATATGGACAACCGCCACGCCCTGTCCGCTTTGGACAGTCTTTTCTCCGACCCTGTATATGTATGGTCCATCGACTCCATTTATATCCACGCTTATTCTTCACCCGAAGGTAAGAGTGACTACAACCTTGAGCTCTCCCGCCGTCGTTCACAGGCCATGAGCAAATACCTTACGGAACGTTATCCCATGCTGAAACTCGGTTCCCGCATCTCCTGCATTTCAGGTGGTGAGAACTGGGACGGGATGAGGGAAGCGGTGGCGCGCGCTTCCGACTTCAATGAGCGGGAAGAGGTGCTGATGATTATCGACCAAGTGAGCGACCTTGCCCGGCGCGAACAACTGCTGAAACGCCTTAATGCCGGATTGGCATACCGCTATATCAAAGACAACATCCTGCCGCCGCTGCGGAATGCAGTGGTATGTGTCATACGGACACGTCGTCCGTTGCCCGACAAACGGCATCCTTCGCTTCCCCCCGTCCGTTCCTTCCCCCTGCATTCGGCCACTGTGCAGCCGCAGTTGCGGGAGGGAGCGGAGACCGTTTCCCCACCGGACGCAAAGCAAGTGCACCCCGCACGCTATGCCGCCCTCAAAACCAATCTTGTCGCTTGGGCCGCCACTACCGTAAACCTTGCCTATGAGGTGCAGGTGGGCAGGCACTTTACGCTGGACCTGCCGTTGATGTGGAGTTCGTGGGACATCACCGCGGAGCATGCCTTGCGCGTGATTGCCTTTCAGCCCGAACTCCGCTATTGGTTCTCCTCTGCGGGGAAGGGGCATTTCATCGGGGTGCATGCCCATGCCGCCCGCTACAACCTGAAGTGGAATGCAGCGCGCTATCAGGACAACGAGTGCCCCCTGTTCGGGGCGGGCGTGAGCTACGGTTATGCGTTCTCCTTCGGCCCGTCATGGGGCATGGAGCTCAACATCGGAGGAGGCTATGCCCAAACCCGCTACCGCCTGTACAGCAATGTGCCCAACGGCGCATGGCTCGATACCCGCACCCTCCGCTACTGGGGGCTTACCCGCTTGGGAGTGTCATTTATCTATAAACTGCCGCAGCCATGAAAAAACGACTGATACACATATATACTCTCACCATAAGGCTCTGCGCTCCGGCGTTCACGCTGTCCGCCTTGTCCGCGCTTGGGGCGATGCTTGTGCTTCTTGCAGGGTGCATCCACCAGTATCCCGACGACGGGCAGGCGGCGGACGTGACGCTCCGGGTGCAGTTGCTGCCCGAACGCGAACTCATCCTCCTGCCTCCCATCACTAAGGGCGGTGCCTCCGTCCTTCCCGAAGGCTGCCTGCCCCGCGTCACAGTGGAAGCCCGTCCGGCGGACGGGAGCGGTGCGGAAGTGGTGCGGACGGTAACGGCATTGAGTGCCGAAGAGTGGTCGCAACCCCTGATCACCCTTCCCGTTCCCCTGAAACTCAAGGCTGTTCCCTATCGGTTTACCGTATGGGCGGACTATACGCGGGGAGCATCGCTGCCCGATACATACTACAATACGGAGAATTTCCGTTCTGTGTCCCACACGCTTCCGTATGAGGAAGACTACCTGCGGCGCGAGGCCTTTTTCGGCAACGCCTCCGCAGACCTTGCGGGCGAGGAGTGGCGGGACGGCATACAGATAACCGTCAAACGTCCGCTGGCGCACTACCGCATCGTTGCAACCGATGTGCAGGAGTTCCTGAACAAGCAGCAGGCCAACGGCCGTCCCGGTGCGGGCGAATACGAGGTGAACATCATCTACGCGTACTTCCTCGTCACCCATTTGGATGCCGTTACGGGGCAACCGCTCAATTCCGGAGCGGGCTTCAGCTATACCCGCAGCATAAATCTCTCTGAAGATATGACCGAGTGCGAGCTTGCCGCAGACTATATACTGGCGGACGAGCAGGGTTCGGGAGTGACGGTGACGGTGGAGGTTCGGGAAAAAGGCGTCGGGAAAGCTGTACTGAGCCGCAGCTCCGGTCTGGAGATACCTTATCGGAGAGGGCACACCACCACCGTCACAGGCCGTTTCCTCACCACCGGTAGCGGAGGAGGTGGCGGTAGCAGTAGTGGCGGCATAGATATAGGTATCGACGGAGACTATGACGGAGAGATAAACATAGATGCGAGGAACTAAATATTTACTAATTATAAAATCAACTTTTATGAAAACAAGAAATCTATTAATGAGTCTGATTGCCCTCATGGCAATCTTAATTGCCTCCTGTTCCGAGCAGCAGCCGGGTACGGGGATGGAAGTGGGCGGCACGAAGACCCTCACCTTCCGGTTGACTACGGACGGGCAGGCGCAGACGCGTGCCGCAGCTCCCTCAGTGACAGGACACAAGTTGGAGTACATCCTGCAAGTGCTCGATGCGGGCGGAAGCATTCTGTCCGGATATACGCAGAGAGTAGAAACAGGTACTTTCGATGTGACGCTTCCGTTGGGCGTGGCCTATACCTGCCTGTTCTGGGCGCAGTACATCCCCGATGCAGGCGGTGACAGCGAGTTCTTCGATACCGACGACCTCAAGGCTGTGGCTTTGAAGAAAGCGCTTACTGCCGATGACCAATGTCAGGCATTCTGTGCTACGGCATCCGTTGCGGCTGCCGACGAAGCGCTGACGCACACCGTTGTCATGAAGCGTGCGGTGGCGCAGGTCAACATCAAGAGCGACACCCAGATGACGGGCTACTCCAAACTGACGGCAGCCTACACCAATGTGCCCAACACGTTCAATGTGCTGGATAATACGGTGACTGACAACACCGGCGGCGTTAACGGGGATGCTAATTTTGAGATAACCAGTTTCAGCTCAACACCCGGTACTGACGGCAAGTATATCTACCAGTCCGCCTACTTCCTTGCCTCTGCCGACGGTGCGGGCAGCATGCTGAATATCGCTCTCGACACATACATCACCGCCGCACCGGGCGCTGTATTCAAGACGATAACCGTCAACAACGTACCTACTAAGAAGAATGTGCGGACAAATGTGCTTATGGACTTTGCTGCTACCAGCTCGACATATACCTATACGCTGGACTTTGCGGACTTCGATGCGACGGATATCAATCGTAAGACTGTAAGCACTTGGGACGGAACATATCCTGCCGCCAATACAGGCGCTACATTTAGCGGCGGAGACGGAAGTGAGGCCACCCCTTACATCATTGGTTCTGCAACGGACTTTGCGCAATTTGCAAAAAATACAACAAGTAAAAACTATCGAGATACTTATTTCAAGCTGGATGTTGATATTAATCTGAATGATAAGCCTTGGACGCCGACAGGGAACTTTGCCGGTGTTTTTGATGGGCAACATCATAAGATAACCGGTTTGAAAGTAAGTATTGCAGATTATCGTGTGGGATTATTCTCCCAAATCGATGCTGGGTCCGGCCCCAATGCAAGTGTATCCAATCTTCATGTTAGTGGAGATGTTGAGAATACGAAACCATCTGAATATGATTGCGCTGGAGGAATATGCGGTAATAACTCCACAGGAGTAATTGCTAACTGTTCTTTTTCGGGAAGCGTCCGCGGAGTAGGAATAGTGGGTGGAATTGCAGGTGAGTGCAATGGAAAAATTATTTCTTGTAAGAGCACAGCATCCGTTTTCGGCAAATATGCAGGTGGTATTGCCGGGAGGAATTCTTCTGGAAAATGCAGTATATATGGATGTTACAATGAGGGCGTCATAGAAACAGACGGAGGCAATGCAGGTGGAATATACGGAAAGGATGATGGTTTTGATTTTGATATAAAGGGTTGCTATAATATAGGTACGGTACAAGGTAGGCAGGGTGGAGAGGTTCTCGGAGCCATTACTTCTTCTTCTGCAAGCGGTAGCTCTGTTATGGCTTCATGCTATGTCAGGGAAAAATATGCCATTGCCCATGCTACGGAGGAAACAGTATTCGGTTCTTCTGGCTGGCCTACTTCCACAAACAACACAGTGTGGTACGCCGACCCAAGTAATGACGGTACATACACAGCAGGCTCCGACGGTGTGCCTACCGGCAATTATAAGTTCTGGAAATCCCTCGGCAGTTGGAACGGTGGTACGCCCCAATATCCTAAGCTCTGGTGGGAGGAGTAAGGATGTTTACACTCTTTGCTATCGGTGCGTGGGCTGAATGACAGAAGTTCTTCGAGCAAAAGTTCTTCGGACAGAAGAACAAAAGAACATAAAGAGCAAAAGAGCAGCAAAGCAAAAGAATAGAGTAACAAACATGTTAGAAATCCTGTCTTTATGAAATATAAGAAAACTTTGCAGGTGCTTATTATCTGTGCTGTCTGTGAATTGTATGCTTTGCTGTTCTCCGCATTGATTTACTCTTGCCGGGGTGAGGGCGGGAGAGCGGAGATGCGGACGGAGATGGAAAATGCCGTAGTGACCGGGAATAATGAATTATTTCACCACAGAGGGCACAGAGTTTCACAGAAGGTTAATCTTGATACTCGATAGTATTTGTCATTCAGAGCGTAGCGAAGAATCTGCTCTCTAATGTCAATACGCAGCCTGGTATAGGGAGAGTAGATTCTTCGCTACGCTCTGAATGACAGAATGTTTTGCCTCATAAAAAGAGGAATACTCTGTGAAACTCTGTGCCCTCTGTGGTGAAAAAGCGCAAAAACGTACAGTAATGAGAAAAATCAACTACTGATTCGTATTACTAATTAAAAAATAACTTTTATGAAAACAAGACACCTATTAATGAGTCTGATTGCCCTCATGGCAATCTTAATTACCTCCTGTTCCGAGCAGCAGCCGGGTACGGGGATGGAAGTGGGCGGCACGAAGACCCTCACCTTCCGGTTGACTACGGACGGGCAGGCGCAGACGCGTGCCCCAGCTCCCCCAGTGACAGGATACAAGTTGGAGTACATCCTGCAAGTGCTCGATGCGGGCGGAAGCATTCTGTCCGGATATACGCAGAGAGTAGAAACAGGTACTTTCGATGTGACGCTTCCGTTGGGCGTGGCCTATACCTGCCTGTTCTGGGCGCAATACATCCCCGATGCAGGCGGTGGCAGCGAGTTCTTCGATACCGATGACCTCAAGGCTGTGGCTTTGAAGAAGCCGCTTACTGCCGAGGACCAATGTCAGGCATTCTGTGCTACGGCATCCGTTGCGGCTGCCGACGAAGCGCTGACGCACACCGTTGTCATGAAGCGTGCGGTGGCGCAGGTCAACATCAAGAGCGACACCCAGATGGCGGGCTACTCCAAACTGACGGCAGCCTACACCAATGTGCCCAACACGTTCAATGTGCTGGATAATACGGTGACTGACAACACCGGCGGCGTTAACGGGGATGCTAATTTTGATATAACCAATTTCAGTGCATCACCCGGTGCCGACGGCAAGTACATCTACCAGTCGGCCTACTTCCTTGCCTCTGCCAACGGTGCGGGCAGCATGCTGAATATCGCTCTCGACACATACATCACCGCCGCACCGGGCACTCCATTCAAGACGATAACCGTCAACAACGTACCTACCAAGAAGAATGTGCGGACAAATGTGCTTATGGACTTTGCTGCTACCAGCTCGACATATACCTATACGCTGGACTTTGCGGACTTCGATGCGCCGGATATCAATCACAGACCGCCGAGCACTTGGAACGGAACATCACCGGCTTCTAATCCAACCGCTACATTTAGCGGTGGAGACGGAAGTCAGGCCAACCCTTACATCATTGGTTCTGCAACAGACCTTGCACAACTTACGGTGAATATGGCTAACTCTGTCAACTATAATGCTAACTATTTCAAGCTGGATGTTGATATTGATCTGAATAACCACCCATGGACGCCGATAGCACTTAACGGTATGGCGATTGGGGCTTTTGACGGTCAGCATCATAAGATAACCGGATTGAATGTAGACATTGCAACCGGCAGTGTCGGCGTGGGATTGTTTGGTAAAGTGCGCTCCGGAGTAAGCAATCTTCATGTCTCCGGCACTGTTAAGACTACAGGCTCCGGCAGTTATGCAGGAGGAATATGTGGTAATCTCACTGGTGATGGTAGTTCAGCAGCTGTTTTGGCTAACTGTTCCTTTACCGGAAGTGTCGAAGGAGTTAGTAGTGCAGGAGGAATTGTGGGGAAAATGCAGTCAGTCACTACAATCACCTCCTGCAAAAATTCCGGAACGGTGAAGGCCAACGGTTTCGCAGGCGGTATTTCCGGAAGTATGGGCAGCAGCTTGTATATATTCGGATGTTATAATGAAGGGGCAATCATCGGCAATAATGCGGGTGGAATCTCTGTTCCCGGAAACGCCAAGATATCCGGATGTTATAACATTGGAACGGTATCCGGAACCGGCACCTCCGGAGCAATCACCCCCACTGCTGCTTCTGTCTTAGAGTGCTATGTCAAAGCGAAAATTGGCACTGACTCTGGCGGCGAGACAGTATTCAGTGATGGAGCTTGGCCTACCTCCACAAACGGTGCAGTGTGGTTTGCCGCCCCGGACAATGACGGTACATACACAAAAAGCGCCAGCGATGAGCCTACCGGCGATTATAAGTTCTGGAAATCCCTCGGCAGTTGGAACGGCGGTATGCCCCAATATCCCAAACTCTGGTGGGAGGAGTAAGCATGTCCGATGCCAAACATTCAATGAGTGCCGCCCCATGATGAAACGTAACTTTATTAAAGTATGCCTTCGGCAAGGCGAGTCACTCAACTGGGAGAACTTCAACAACCGCATCTGCGTGCTGGTGCTTCAAGGCAGTATCGTAGTATTCGGCAGACATGGCAAGATGCTGTTCCGCCTTAATGCGGGTGAGGCAAATGTTTTTGAAGGGACTCCCGAATGCACGGGTACGTCCGTCACCAATGACACAGAAGTGATTATTGTTTAATTATCCGTCACGCCATTGATGGTCGGCATATAGGGCGATGCAATGTTGCAGAGTAGTGAAGCCGATTGTTAAGCGACATACCGGGAGTTTCAACCGTTGAAACTCCCGGTTTACCTCAATGAAACTCCCGGTATCCCTTAGGGAAACTGATAGTTTATCCTGTTGAAACTGGAAATGCCCTGCGGGAAAAAGGGAACGAAAACGGGTGAAGCTTAAATCTCGGCCCCGTCCAGCAATTCAAGATACAGCGTAATGGCTTCTTCTATCTCTTTTACAAAGATAAATTCATCGGCAGTATGTGAACGGCTGCTTTTCCCCGGTCCCATCTTCAGAGAAGGGAATGGCATCAGTGCCTGGTCGGACAGTGTGGGAGAGCCGAAGGGCACCCGTCCCAAAGCAACGGCCTTCCGCACCAGCGGGTGGTCCGGCGAAACGTGTGAAGAGCCCAGGCGGAACGAGCGGGCTTTGGCTTCGCAGGAGATATGTTTCCGTATCTCGTCGAAAAGCTCCTGATTGCTATAACATTCGTTGCTGCGGATGTCTACGACAAACGTGCAGCGGTCGGGGATGACATTGTGCTGCGTTCCGGCATTTGCCATGGTGACACTCATCTTTACCGGGCCCAAGAAGGGAGATTCTTTCGGGAAGCGGTAGTCGCGAAACCACGCAATGTCGTCCAATACCTTATATATGGCATTGTCTCCTTCATTACGGGCGGCGTGCCCCGAACGTCCGTAGGCAGTGACATCCAGCACCATTAAGCCTTTCTCGGCAATGGCGGGCTGCATCTCGGTGGGCTCACCCACAATGGCGAATTGTATGGGAGGCAGCTGCGGCAATACGGACTCTATCCCGCCCTTGCCCGATACTTCTTCCTCGCAGGAAGCAAGGAAAATCAGGTTGTACGCCTGTGTGGTGCGGCAAAGTTGCAGGAACACCTGCAGCAGGCCGACCACGCTTGCGCCGGCGTCGTTACTTCCCAGACCGTAGATCTTGCCGTTCTCCTCCACTGCGTTGAACGGGGCTTTCCGCCATCCGTTTACGGGCTTCACAGTGTCGATGTGCGAGTTCAGCAGCAGTGTAGGCTTCTGCAGGTCGAACATCGGGCTCAGGCACCATATATTGTTGCCCTTTCTTCCGGTGGCCATTCCCTGCATCTCGATGTAGTTCTGTAGGAAGTCGGCGGCCTGCTCTTCTTCGCGGCTCAAGGAAGGAATGGCTATCAATGATTTAAGCAATCCGGTTGCTTCGGAAACTAAAGTCTGTACGTCGGTTGTCATTGTCGGGATCGGTTATATAATTCATTATTACTCCGCAAACTTACGGATAAATCCTGAAAAAGGAAGATAGTTTCAAATAAAACTAATACCTTTGTACCCATATTTACCAATTTATTAAAGATATGACTTATCATCATTTGTCTGTCATGGTACATCGTCAGGCAGAGAAGTATGGAGACAAAGTAGCCCTTAAATACAGGGACTATGAAACATCACAATGGATACCCATCACTTGGAATAAATTCTCTCAAACAGTACGGCAGGCTGCCAACGCTCTGGTGGCGTTGGGTGTGGAGGAACAACGAAATATCGGTATCTTTTCACAAAATAAACCGGAATGTCTGTTCACCGATTTTGCAGCTTTCGCCAATCGTCTGGTCACTATACCGCTGTATGCCACCAGCTCTTCGGCACAGGCGCAATACATCATTAACGACGCACAGATACGCTTCCTCTTCGTAGGCGAGCAGTTCCAGTATGACGCCGCCTTCAGTGCGTTCGGCTTCTGCCACTCCTTGCAGAAACTGATTATTTTCGACCGCAACGTAGTGCTCGACCCCCGCGACAAGACATCCATCTATTATGATGAGTTCCTCGCATTGGGCAAAGACCTGCCCCATAACAATGTTGTGGAAGAACGTACCGCACGCGCTTCGGACGAGGACCTTGCCAATATCCTTTATACCTCCGGCACCACCGGCGAACCGAAAGGGGTGATGCTGCATCACTTCAACTACCGGGAAGCCATCCGCATCCACGACATCCGCCTGACTGCCATGACGGATAAAGACGTGTCCATGAACTTCCTCCCGCTGACGCATGTGTTTGAGAAGGCCTGGACCTATCTCTGCATCCACCGGGGAGTACAGGTGTGCATCAACCTCCGTCCGGCAGATATCCAGACCACTATCAAGGAAATACGCCCCACGCTGATGTGCAGCGTTCCCCGCTTTTGGGAGAAAGTGTATGCCGGCGTGCAGGAGAAGATAGCGCAGGAGACCGGCTTGCGGAAAGCGATGATGCTGGATGCCATCAAGGTGGGCAAGATGCACAACATTGACTATCTGCGTGTGGGCAAGACACCCCCGCTGCTGCTTCACCTGAAGTATAAGTTCTATGAAAAGACTATCTACGCCCTGCTGAAAAAGACGATCGGCATTGAGAACGGAAACTTCTTTCCCACCGCCGGAGCTGCCGTACCCGATGAAATCTGCGAGTTTGTACATTCCGTAGGCATCAATATGATAGTGGGGTACGGGTTGACGGAATCTACCGCCACCGTTTCCTGTTTCCCGGACAAAGGCTATGAGATAGGTTCGGTGGGTACGCTGATGCCAAGGAAAGAAGATACAGGTGGAAGAAGAGCAGCTCCGCACCCAGGCTCCCGGTTTCTGGGACGACCAGAAGGCTGCCGAGGCTCAGATGAAGAAAGTGAAAGGCTTGCAGCAATGGATTTCCGGCTACAATGAGGTAAAGACCTTGACTGACGAGGTACAACTGGCTTTCGACTTTTACAAAGACGAACTGGTGACTGAAGAGGAAGTGGACGATGCCTATGCCAAGGCAATCACTGCTGTCGAGGCCCTCGAACTCAAGAATATGCTTCGCGAGGAAGCCGATCAGATGGACTGTGTGCTGAAAATTAACTCCGGCGCCGGCGGTACGGAGAGCCAGGACTGGGCAAGCATGCTGATGCGTATGTATCTGCGCTATGCCGAGACTCACGGCTATAAGGCCACCATCGCCAACCTGCAGGAAGGAGACGAGGCAGGTATCAAGACTTGTACCATCGAGATTTCCGGCGATTATGCCTACGGCTACCTGAAAGGTGAGAACGGTGTACACCGCTTGGTGCGTGTTTCGCCCTACAATGCCCAGGGCAAGCGTATGACTTCTTTTGCATCCGTGTTTGTCACTCCCTTGGTAGATGATACCATCGAGGTGAACATCGAACCTGCCCGCATGTCATGGGATACCTTCCGAAGTGGTGGCGCCGGTGGACAGAACGTCAATAAGGTAGAGTCCGGTGTCCGTCTGCGCTATCAGTATAAGGATCCATATACGGGCGAAGAGGAAGAAATCCTGATTGAAAATACCGAGACACGAGACCAGCCCAAGAACCGCGAGAACGCTCTCCGCCTTCTCCGTTCCATGCTTTACGACAAGGAACTCCAACACCGCATGGCCGAGCAGGCAAAGGTGGAAGCCGGTAAGAAGAAAATCGAATGGGGTAGCCAGATTCGTAGCTACGTCTTCGACGACCGCCGAAGTAATTGTTCATTCGTATATGGAGAAACTGTACCAACACTTGCCGGAAGAGCTCGTCACTTTTATTCTGGTGACGGTGTTCTCTTTGCTCATAGGCCTTTCCTTGCGGCGCATCAGCCTGAAGCGTGAAGGGGAGACCACCCTCTTCGGTACTGACCGTACATTTACTTTTATCGGTATTCTGGGTTATCTCCTCTATATTCTCGATCCGGTGGACTACCGGCTTTTTATGGGCGGCGGAGCTGTCTTAGGGCTGTTGCTTGCCCTGAACTACTACGTCAAGCAGGCGCAGTTTCATGTGTTCGGGGTGACTACCATTGTCATAGCGCTCATTACGTACTGCATCGCGCCCATTGTCGCCACGCAGCCGTCGTGGTTCTACGTCATGGTCATAGTGACCGTCCTGCTCTTCACCGAGCTGAAACACACCTTCACGGAATTGGCTCAGCGCATGAAGAATGACGAGATGATTACGCTTGCCAAGTTCCTTGCCATCAGCGGATCGCCCATCTCGTAGAGATGCCGCATCACCTGCAGCGACTGTTCCGGGGTATAGACGATGGATGACAAGGCGGCAGTTGGAGAGATGACTCCCTGGTCGTCGCGTTCGTTGGGAGCGTGGGCGGCATATCCGTTGACGGAGTAGCTGGCTGTCAGTCCCCAGCAGTCGGGCCCGAAACCTTTGTAGTGCTTGGGGTTGCGGACACAGTAGGCACGGTTCACAAGCGTCAGGTTACGCATCTCGTCGAAGTAGTTGGCGCAGTATTCATCCTTCAGCCCGATGGGGTCGAGGCCGAGGAACGAGTATTGTGCCCAGAAGAGCGGTCCGGCTTCTGTGCCTTGATAGCGCAGATGCAACTCGATATTCTCCACTTTATGAGGGTCTACAATGG